>Ga0255338_1000300_pt1 | contig 188039 bp, 164 predicted proteins | sample MeOH1_35cm_T4_19_FD_203715 | JGI IMG/M metagenome (GOLD analysis project Ga0255338, IMG submission 203715) | Sandy soil microbial communities from University of British Columbia, Vancouver, Canada - MeOH1_35cm_T4_195 | ecosystem: Engineered > Artificial ecosystem > Sand microcosm >... | reverse complement strand
GCAACAGTTCTCGGTGAGGAAGCCGATCAGCGCATTCATGGTCGCGAAATCGGCTGAGTAATAGATGAAGCGCCCAGCCTGGCGTGACTGTACGACGCCGGCATGAGAGAGCTCTTTCAGGTGGAAAGAAAGTGTGCTGGAGGGCATCCCCAACTGTTCGGCGATGCTGCCGGCGGAAAGGCCTTCCGGCCCGGCTTGCACCAGTAAACGGAACAGGCCCAGGCGGGATTCCTGGGCGAGGGATGCGAAGATTTTAACTGCTATGGCGTTATCCATATTTCCATTATTCTAGAAATATGGATGTGTTGCAAGGGGAGTATGCTCGGAACGAATCCTTTTTAGGGAAGTACTGATTTAATCCTCCGTTCGTGGTGAGCCTGTCGAACCATGAATGGAAGATTAAGCGTTAGCCAGGTAGCCCTTCGGCAGGCTCAGGGCGAACGGAGTAAATCAGTGCTTCCTTAGATGTTGTAGATGACTGTTACAGAATTCACATTCATCTGAGCACTGTCACATCTTTGCCATTTGCACAACGACCTTCCCCCTGGCCCGGCCTTTTTCGAGATAGGCCAGTGCCTCCTTCGCTTGATCGAACGGAAACACCTTGTCGATCACCGGATGGATGCGCCCCGCGTTGAGAAGCTCACCGATCTCTGCGAGCTGGCGACCGTCAGGATGGGCGAACAAGAATGAATACTCGATACCGCGTTTTCTGGCTTGGCGAATGATCTTGCCGCTCAGCAACCCGAACACGAATGTCATGAAGAAGTTCATGCCCCTGGCGCGAGCGAACGCAGCGTCCGGCGGGCCGATGAGCGAGACGACCCTGCTGTTGGGCTTCAAAATTTGAAGTGACTTTTCGATCCCGTCGCCCCTGACCGTCCCCAGCACCACATCGTAGTCTTGCAGTACATCCTCGAATTCCTGCTTTTTGTAATCGATCACCTCATCGGCTCCGAGGCTCCGAACCAGCTCCACATTACCCGTACTGGTGGTCGTCCCCACCTGTGCTCCGAGGTGTTTTGCGAGCTGAATCGCGAACGTGCCTATGCCTCCGGCACCTGCCGGGATGAACACCTTTTGCCCGGGCTTGAGGCCTGCCCGCTCTTTGAGCGCTTGCCACGACGTGAGTCCGACCATTGGGATCGAGGCAGCTTGCACGAAGTCCAGATTGGCCGGTTTGATCGCTGCGGCGCTCTCGGGGACAACAGCAAACTCTGCGAGCGATCCAGTGCCTAGCTCGAAGGTACTGGCGAAAACGGAATCGCCCGGCTTGAAGCGCGTCACGCGACTTCCCACCTCCACCACGACACCCGCCAGATCGCTGCCCATCGTGACAGGTAACTGAAACCGGAGGATGGACTTGAACGTGCCTTTCGGGATCATGGTGTCAATCGGATTCAGGCCGGCGGCGTGTACCTGGACGAGCATTTCGTCCGGCTTGATCGTAGGTCGAGGAATGTCGGCGAACGCGATCTGGTCAGACCTGCCATAACGTTTCAAGATAAGTGCTTTCATCATTTCATCCTTGGTTTCTTATTGAATGTGACTGCCTTCCGCGTGCGCGTCCGACATACAGAAACGCCAGCGTAAGAGTGACTTCGATAAATACGGCAGCCAGGATGCCAGGGCTGGCATGACCGGCCTCCAGCTCAAAAACTCCAAGGGCTGCGAGCGTCAAACATGCCACGACCAAACCCGCGACCAAAGCTGAACGGGCTGGCGATGGCTCAGCGTTTCTTGCCGAGAAGAACATGACACCGATTCCCGCATACAGTGCTGCCCCTCGTCGTCCAACCAGTTCGACTGGGGATGAGAATTCGACGCCCCAATTTGACAGCAAGAAATTAGGCGCAAGCATCCAGGTGATCGCCAAAGCGAAAAAAATGAACGATGTCAGTATCGCGAGATTTCGGAAGTTGAGGTTCATATTCACGCGTCGAGCCGCAGATCCTTGCGAACCCCGGCATCCACCAGAAATGCGGGCGCGAATCTCCGAAGAAATCGCAGGCGACAGGCGAGACCACCGGCTGTGTATCTGATTTTCGGACGAATCGCGATAGCAGCTTTCAGCACGACGTCAGCCACGACGCGAGGATCGTCCCCAGCTTCAACTGCCTCCGTCACCCGCTTGGCCAATGCCATACGAATCGCGCGATACTCTTCGAGCTTCAAGTCAGGTTCCAGCAGGTTCGATTCGAACGCCGTCCTGGTATATGCAGGCTGGATGATTGAGACCTGGATACCCCGCGTGCGCAGCTCGTGGTCGAGCGACTCCGAATAGCCTTCGACCGCATGCTTGGTTGCGGCATAGAGTGCCATGTACGGCGCCGGCAAGAAACCCAGCACGGAGCCGATGTTGATAATGCGGCCACTTCCTTGGCGTCGCATATGGGGCACCACGGCACGTGTCATCCGGACGATCCCATAGAAGTTGGTATCGAAGATCGACTTGGCCTGTGTGATCGAGACCTCTTCCGCTCCGGCGGGGCCCACACTGAAGCCGGCGTTGTTCACGAGCAGGTCGATACGGCCTTCACGTCGCATCACCTCACTGACAGCGGCTCCGACAGATGCATCGCTGGTTACGTCGAGAGCTAGCATCTCATAAGATCGCTGGCCCGCCTGGGCTCCACGCCTGCTGGTGCCGTAGACCTTGTACCCGGCTTTTGCAAGCCGCTTCGCCGTGGCTTCGCCTATGCCTGAAGATGCGCCTGTCACCAGAGCGACGCCCCTATCGTTCTTGCTCATAATTCAATTCTCCATCTATGGTAGATTGCTGATCATCGAAGTGTTACTATCAATTCGAAAGTAACGATACTACCAATTTGAAAGTAAGTCACTATCAAAATAGTATGGACAATGAAAATACTTGCAATGACCCTTGCCCGATCTCGCGTAGCCTGGCTGTTGCCGGGGACGCGTGGAGCCTCTTGATCCTGCGGGATGCGCATGCCGGCCTTACGCGTTTTGACCAGTTTCGGAAAAGTCTGGGCATCGCACCTACGATCCTGACCCGGCGGCTGGCGATGCTGACTGATGAGGGGTTGCTGGAAAAGCGGCTCTACTCGGAGCGTCCACCGAGGGAGGAGTATCTGCTGACGGATGCCGGCCGCGATTTTTTGCCGGTGCTCTTCATGATAGGCGCATGGGGGCGTCAATACCGGGCCGGGGGTAAGTTGGTGCGTTTCCTGGATGCTGAAACAGGAACGGAAATCAAGGCCGTGGCCGTGGATGAGGTCACCGGAGCCAAGATCGGGACGCGCCCGATACGGACCGTTATGCCAGATGGTGGCGGATGATAAGACGGCTTGCTCTACCCCATTGCTTGGGAGTAGAGCGAAGTTTTGATTTGTGTGGTTTAACTCAAGCCGAGCGTGTTCAGCGTACGTGCTCTCACTGACCGTAGCAAGTCGGCATTCTCGACCAGCGATTCACCGTAGGACGGAATCATCTCCTTCATGCGGTTCTGCCAGTCGGCATTCTGCATGCGCTCCTTGAAGCAGCGCTCGACAATATTCATCATCGCCTGCACTGCGACCGAGGCACCGGGCGAGGCACCCAGTAATGCGGCCAGAGAACCATCCGCGGCGGTGACGACTTCCGTGCCGAACTCCAGCTTGCCGTGCTTGATGACCTGCACGCGCTGGCCGGCATTGGCGAGCGTCCATTCGCTGTCTTGAGCCTGGGGGAAGAAGCGGCGCAGCGCGTCCATGCGTTCCTTGTGCGACTGGAACACTTCGCCGATCAGATAGCGCGTCAGATCCATGTTGTCGCGGCCGGCGACCAGCATGGATTTCAGGTTGTCCGGCTTGACCGAGGCGATCAGGTCGAGGAAGGAGCCGCGCTTGAGGAATTTTGTGGTGAAGCCGGCATAGGGGCCGAACAGCAGTGCCGGTTTGCCCGCGATGATGCGCGTATCCAGATGCGGCACCGACATCGGCGGGGCGCCGAGAGGGGCTTTGCCGTACACCTTGGCGTGATGCTGTTTAGCAATGTCGGGGTTGTTGCACACCAGCCATTGACCGCTGACCGGAAAGCCGCCATAGCCTTTGCTTTCCGGGATGCCGGATTTCTGCAGGAGCGGCAACGCGCCGCCGCCCGCGCCGAGGAAAACGAAGCCGGCATCGATGGTTTTTCTGTCGCCCATGCGCACGCGCCAGCGTCCGTCGGGTTGTTGCTTGAGGCTATCCACCGGCTGGTTCAGCAGCAATTCGAAATTGGCCTGCTTTTTCAGCGAGTCGACCATGCTGCGAGTCAGCGCACCGAAATCCACGTCGGTACCATATTTCACCTGCGTCGCGGCCAGCTTTTGCCCGGCTGCTCGTTGCTGCATGACGAGTGGCATCCATTCACGCAGCGTTTCTGCGTCCTCGCTGAATTCCATGTCCTCGAACAGATGATGCGCACTAAGTTTTGCATGGCGTTCGCGCAGGAAGGCGACATCGGCCTCGCCCCAGACGAAACTCGCATGCGGAGTACGATTGATGAAATTACGTGGAGAGGGAAGCGAGTTCTGCTCGACCAGGGTAGACCAGAACTCGAGCGAGACTTCGAAAGAGGCATTGATCGCCAGCGCTCGCGCGATGGCAACGCTGCCATCGGTCTGCTGCGGCGTGTAGTTCAATTCGCAATAACCGGCGTGGCCGGTGCCTGCATTGTTCCAGCCATCGGTGCTTTCCAGCGCGACGGCATCGAGGCGTTCCGCCATGACAATTTTCAGTGATGGGTCGAGTCGAGCGAGCATCATGCCCAGCGTGGCGCTCATCACTCCGCCGCCGACGAGCAGCACATCGATTTTATCTAGGGACATGGCAGTATGGACGATTCATTTGGGCACGCGTTATGCGGTGGCCCTGCATTGTACGGCAGGGTAAGGCAAAAAGAAAAAGGGGCCGGAGCCCCTTTTTTCCAATGCCGCAGATGAATTACTTCACGCGGTTCTTGTATTCCAGCGTGCGGGTGTCGATTTCGATCTTGTCGCCGATTTCGCAGAACAGCGGCACCGGCAGTTCGAAGCCGGTCGCGATCCTGGCAGGCTTCATCACCTTGCCGGAAGTGTCGCCCTTGACGGCGGGTTCGGTGTAGGTGATTTCGCGGACGACGGAGTTCGGCAGTTCGACGGAGATCGGCTTGCCGTTGTAGAACACCACTTCGCATTCCATGCCGTCCTGCAGGAAGTGCAGCGCGTCTTCCATGGTTTCGGCTTCGACTTCGTACTGGTTGTAGTCGGTGTCCATGAACACGTACATCGGATCGCCGAAGTAGGAGTAGGTCACTTCCTTCTTGTCCAGAACCACGACGTCGAACTTGTCGTCGGCGCGGTAGACGGCTTCGCTCGGGGATTCGGTGAGCAGGTTCTTGAACTTCATCTTCACCACGGAAGAGTTGCGGCCGGACTTGCTGTATTCGGCTTTCAGCACGACCATGGGGTCGTTGCCGACCATAAACACGTTACCTACGCGGAGTTCCTGAGCTGTTTTCATCTGATGTCCTGCGGATTCGGGGATAAAAAGGGGCGCATTATACCCGATTTTTACAAAAAATCACTAGGTTAGACGCGAGGTCGGATGTTTCGGAAAAGTGCTTCGCCCAAGCCTCGGCATTCTGCTCGAAGGCCTCCTGATTACGCAGAAAATCCTCCCACGAAAGCTTGCCGAAGCCGTTCCAGCCCAGGTGAAAGTTGCGCATGGCCGCAGATGCATCTTCGGGTAGGAGTAGGCAGTACAGATCGAGAAACGCATCGAGCTTGGGCCGGTGCGCGTCATCTTCCTGCGGATAGATCTGCCATACCAGCGGGCGCGCGGCCCATTGGGCACGGACGAAGGAGTCCTCCCCACGTACGAAATTGCAGTCGCACAGCCACAACAGACGGTCGTAATCGTCTTGTGGCAGGAAGGGCAGCACATGCAGTGTCAGGTTGCCGCGCTTCAAGATATCGCCGGGCTGCAGTGATTCCGTGTCGAAATGCTTCGCAGTCTGCGCCAGCGCCTTGCCGACAGGCAGCAGGCAGCGCACCGGGCGAGAGGAGGCCTTCCATGCGGTCAGTAATTCATCGATAGGCGCAGTGTCGTAACAGAACAGCGAGACCAGGATTTCCTGCGGGGCGGCAGGCGGCAAGGCGAGAGATTGCCGGAAAGTTTCCGGTGACGCCCGAAAGGCATCGCGCGTTTCCAGCAAGCCGCTCTCCCGCAGTAGACCGCCCGTGCCCGGGGTGAATCCGGGGAAGAAGAAGTATTTTGTCAGAGCCAGGCGAGGGTGTGGCGAGGGCAGCGTGTGGCAGCTTTCCACCCAGGCTTCCGCGCTCAGGTATTCGAGGTTGATCCACACCGGCGGCTTCTCGCTCAGTGCCATCGCAGTTTCATACAGTTCCGGCAACTGGCAGCCGAATGCTTCGATGACGACATCGGCCGGCTCGGTTTCCGCGAAGTCGACTTTCCAGTGACGGATTTTCACGCCATGGGAAATCTGCGATTCGCATGCGGCGTCGATATCGGGGCTGAGCGCTTGCAGACGTTCAAGATCATCCAGCCACAGCCGTACAGCTATTCCATGCTCTGCTGCAAGTTGCCTTGCCAGGCGCCAGCAGACGCCAATATCGCCGAAATTATCGATGACGGCGCAGAAAATATCCCAGCGTTCAACCTTGGTATTCAATTGTAAATTTTCTTTCGGTTCAAGCACTTTTTGTAGTTTAATGGCGCCCTTTGCATCCCGGAACAGCTTAGAGGCATCATGAGCGAGCGCTTGAACAGAACATCCATCTGCACGGTAATTTTCATCAATATCGTCGATTATGCCCAGGCGCCGGTGGATGACCAGATTGCGCTGAAGGATAGATTCAACGCCTTGATCAACGAGGCCGTCAAGGATGTCGCGCAAAACGATCGCATCATACTGGATACCGGTGACGGCGCGGCACTTGCGCTGTTGGGAGCACCGGAAGAGGCGCTGTTCGTTGCGCTGACCATACGCGACAGTGTGTTGCAGGATCAGCAGCAGCATCCCGAACGTTTTTTCTTCGTTCGAATCGGCATCAATCTTGGGCCGGTCCGGGTGGTCAACGACCTGAATGGAAGGTTGAACGTGGTTGGCGACGGCATCAATGCCGCCCAGCGCGTGATGAGTTTCGCCCAGCCCAACAGGATCTTGGTGTCGCGCTCCTATTACGAGATCGCGTCGCGCCTCAGTTCGGAAATCGCCGCCATGTTCACTTATTACGGGATCAAGACCGACAAGTACGTACGCGAGCATGAAATCTATATCGTCCTGGATGGTCAGTCCGATATGCCATTCTCATCAGAGGGTCAGGCCGCCATACAAGGGTTCGGGGCGCCCGCGGTATTGCGTAAGCATTGGATTCCAGCGACTGCGGGCCTGATTCTTCTGGCCATACTATGGGGTGTATGGGTAAGTTTGTCCCGGCCTGCTGCCTCGTCCGAAGAAGTCTTCACGGAAATCGAGCAGGAGAGGGCGGCTGTAAAGGGTGAGGCCACGTCGTCTGGCAGCGCCGGCGTGTCAAAAAAGGCGAAGGCGAAAGAGGCAAAAGCCGTTTCGCGCCCGGTGCGCCGGGAATCCGAGCCACGCCGCAACGACCTCTGTTCGGATGCGCAGCGCATGCTGAAACAGTGCAATTAAGGATAGTTTCCGGATTGGAATTTATCACCGTCTCTCTTGCCGAGATCGTTCGGCTGTCGTTCTCGAGGTCATCCTGTAGCGGGCAATATCCATGCACACGCGGCTGAACAAGACCTCGATTTGCAGCGTGCTGTGTGTCGACATTGTTGGCCATTCGCGCAAGCCCGATGCCGAGCAGATCGTGCAAAAGGAGCGTTTCAATACGCTGGTCGAGGCGGCGCTTCAAGACGTACCGAAAAATGACCGTGCCATTCTCGATACCGGCGATGGTGCCGTGATTGCGTTTTTCGGCGCGCCGGAAGATGCTTTGACCGTTGCGCTTCTGATACGCGACGGCATTTCGAATGACAATACTGCGCATCCCGGCCAGCCTATCGAGTTGCGGGTCGGCATCAATCTCGGCCCGGTACGTGTGGTGCGCGATATCAACGATACGCTCAACATCATCGGCGACGGCCTGAATGCCGGGCAGCAGGTCATGAGCTTTGCCGCTCCCAACCGCATCATGGTTTCACGCTCCTACTACGAAATCGTTTCTCCCGGAAATCCGGACATCCCTCGCATGTTTTCCTATTTCGGCGTCAAGGCCGACCAGGACGTACGCGAGCATGAAATGTATATCCTGGGCCGCGCGGAGCGTAAAACGGAAATCGCCTGGCGTGAAATATTCGAAAAGGTGCCGTTGAGCTTGCTTCCGGCGACCTGGCTGCGCGTCGCGATGCTGGGCGTGCTTTTCCTGATGGTTTTAGTCTTGCTTGTATTCCATGACGACAAGGTCCCTGCAGCGATGCCGGTTCCGTACGTAGCGCCGGAAAAAGCCGAGTTGCCTCCGGAACCCGAAAGCGCAAGGACGAAACGGCGGCGACTCGACAGCGCAGACCAGCCTGCCGGCCGCGATGCAATTTCATGCACCGATGCCGAGCGCATGCTATCCCATTGCGACTGATCGCAGCTATTCCGGCGCGGTATAGCTGACCGCAATCACTTCGTACTCCTCCTCGCCTCCCGGCGTTTCCAGTCTTACCGTATCTCCCACGCCTTTTTTCAGCAGTGCGCGAGCCAATGGCGAAATCCAGCTGATATAGCCTTTCCCGGGGTCGAGCTCGTCCTGCCCGACAATGCGATAGGTATGCTCGGTGTTGTGGGTGAGCGAGTACAGCGTGACCCATGCGCCGAAATAGACCTTATCCAGGCCCTGCTGCAAGGAGGGATCGACAATTTCTGCGAGATCCATGCGTTTCATCAGGAACTTGAGGCGTGAATCGATCTGGCGCAGACGTTTTTTTCCGTAGATGTAGTCGCCGTTTTCGCTGCGGTCGCCATTGCTGGCGGCCCAGGAAACGTCGCTGACCACCTTGGGGCGCTCGATCTTGTAGAGCTGCTCGAACTCTTCCTTCAGCCGGGCATGGCCTTCCGGCGTGATGTAGTTTTTCTGGTCGCTCATGACTTCATTTTTGTGCGTAACAACTTTTCGAATTCCTTGGGTGGCATCGGTTTGCCGATGTGGTAGCCCTGCGCTTGGTCGCAGCCGAGGTTTTGCAGCAAGGTCAGGATATCCTGATCCTCGACGCCTTCGGCGAGTACTTCCAGGCCCAGGTTGTGGGCGAGTTCGACCGTGGAGCGGACGATGATGGCGTCGAGTTCGTCGACCAGCATGTCCTTCACGAAGGATTGGTCGATCTTGAGTTTATCCACATCGAGTTGCTTGAGGTAGGAAAGGTTGGAATAACCGGTGCCGTAATCATCAATGGACAGGCGTACGCCAATGTGGTTCAGCTGGTTGAGCTGTTTGCGGGTGTGTTGCGTGTCCTGGATCAGCACCGATTCGGTCAGCTCGATCTCCAGGCTGGTCGGGGCGAGGCCGGATAGCGAGAGTGCTTCGTTGACGCTGTCGAGTATCCTGCCGCGTTTGAATTGCAGCGCAGAGATGTTGACCGCGACGGTGAGCGCCGGCAGGCCGGCATTGACCCACTCCTGCGCCTGGCGGCAGGCTTCGCGCAGCACCCAGGCGTCGATATTGAGGATGAAGCCGGTTTCTTCCGCGAGTGGGATGAATTTGGCCGGCGGAATCCAGCCGTCTTCGGCATTGTTCCAGCGCAGGAGGGCTTCGCAGCCGACGATGGCATGGTCCTTCAGCGAAATCAGCGGCTGGAAATGGAGCATGAATTCGCCATGATCCATGGCCTGGCGCAGTTTGTTCTGGAGTTTTAGCCGCTCCGCCGCATTCGCGTTCATCGATTCATCGTAGAAATGGCAATTGTTGCGGCCGCTTTCCTTGGCGTGGTACATCGCCGTGTCGGCGTTCTGCATGAGCGTGGCGATTTCATGGCCGTCGTCGGGGTAGAGGCTGATGCCGATGCTGAATGAGGTTGAAAGCTGATGCCCATCGATGACGAAAGGCTCGCGCAGGGTTTCCAGTATCTTTTCGGCGATGACGGTGGCGGCAATGCTGTCGAGGATATCGGGCAGCACGATCACGAATTCGTCGCCACCCTGACGGCTGATGGTGTCGGTTTCGCGCACGCAGGATTTGAGACGCTCCACCACGGCAATCAGCAGGTCGTCTCCGACCTGGTGGCCGAGGCTGTCGTTTACCTGCTTGAAGCGGTCGAGATCGAGGAACATCAGCGCCACGCGATGTTGCTCGCGCTCCGCCAGATTGACCGCCTGTTGCAAGCGGTCGAGCAGCAGCAAGCGGTTGGGGAGTTTGGTCAGCGTGTCGTGGTGCGCAAGAAATTCGATGTGCTTCAGCGTGGCCTTGTGCTCGCTGATATCGGCGAAAATGGCCACAAAATGCGTCAATACGCCATTATTGTCGCGTATCGTGCTGATATTGGTCCAGAGCGGAAAGATTTCGCCATTCTTGCGGCGGTTCCACAGTTCGCCCTGCCAGGAATCCCGTACCTGCAGGCTTTCCCACATGTTGCGGAAAAAAGCCTTGTCGTGCCGTCCGGAGGCCAGCATGGACGGATCCTTGTTGAGCACGTCTTCCTGTGTGTACCCCGTTACATCCGTGAAGGCGCGGTTAGTCGAAACAATGCGGTTCTCTGCATTGGTGATAACAATGGCCTCGCGCGTGCTTTCGATGACCTGGCCCGTCAGCCGCAGGTGATCCTCGGCTTTTTTGATGGAGGTGATGTCCTGCAGGTTTTGGATGACGGCGATGAGCTTGCCGTCATTGCCGTAGATCGGTGTCGCGTCGAACATCAGGTAGCGATCCTGACCGTTCAGATTATGAAACCAGCTTTCCGCATGGTAACTATAGGGATTGAAAACTGCCGGTTCGGCAACCTGGTACTGCTTGCCCGCCTGTTCCCCCTGGCCATCCAGCACCAGATTGGCCAGGCACGGCCGGGCGCTTGGGTAAAACCCGCGCCACGCTTCGGTCGTGCCGACGATGTCGATGGCCCTGATGCCGGTCAGTATTTCACAGGCGCGATTCCAGACGATGACGCGGTGATCCTTGTCGATAATGAACAGGGCTACGGTGATGGACTGGATCACGTCTTCCGAGAACTTGCGCTCGCGGCGCAAGGCTTCGCGGTCCTCGGCCAGGTCGTCCGCCATGCGGTCGATCGCCTGCCCCAGGAGGCCGATTTCATCCGGTTTGACGAGCCCGGAACGCGCGCTCATTTCGCCGCTGGCGATACGGCTGGCAATTGACACCAGGCGTTCGGTCCGGCGTGATACCAGAAGATCGATCAGCACGCCGAGCAGCACTGCCGCAGCCAGGGAAAGGCTGAGAAAGCGAAGCGCCTTGTCCCTGGCATGCTTGCGCGCTGCAGTCAGCGGCTTGCTGAGGTCGTATTCCACATAAAGTGTTCCCCAGCGCTGTTGAGGCATACCCGCCTGCATGCCCAGCGGCAGCGTGTAATAACCGTAGAGCCGCGTATCCGTGTCATTGCCCAAAATATTGCCTTTTAACGCTTTGCGAACGCGCAGCGCTTCGTCCGGCCGGTAATCCGATACCTTGGCGGCGGGTTTGCCCAGCCATTCGCTGCTGTTCGCTTGCAGGACACGATGCCCCTCGTCCACCAGCAGCAATCGGGTGATGTTTGTGTGCAAGGCGGTCGTTGGAATGCGGCTCTCGCCCTGCAGCATGCTTTCTTCGAATACGTCATTGGCGATAATGCCGTCCAACTGCAGCATCATAATGTTGAGCATGTCGCGATTTTCGCTGACGATGCGTTCGGTGGTATCGCGCAACTGATCTACTGAAATCAGGATCGCCACGATGGCGGAGAGGCTGACGAACGCCAGGGGTATCTGGATGCGCAGGCGGGAAAAAAGTGGTGGAGTCACGGTTGGCGCCCTTAGTTTTTTGTAATACTTATCAGGTATCGTATTACTGCGCCTGAACCGGTCAGGCAAAATCATGCACTGCGCGATCGAGGCGCTAAATAATAAATCCGGCCAATTTTGTTGGGTATTCTATATCAGGAGATGGGTTTGGCAAAAAAGGATAATGCCGCGGAAAACGCCGTCATTCTTTGTTCCACCGCACGCTTGGCGCGGAGCCTCCGGCTGGAACAAGGGCGTCTCCGGCGCGTGCAGGGATTGACGCAATGGCATCCGCCGACGGTCCGGACATTATCGCAATGGCTGGATGACCTGGTTGACCGCGCCATGCTGACGGGGGAACTCCCGCCGGACTATCTGCCGCGCCAGAGGCTGGACAGCATGGCGGAGCGCCTGCTGTGGGAGCGGGCGATCGCGCAAGGTACGCAAGGCGAGGCAGCGCAAGCCTTGTTCGATATGGCCGGTCTGGCACAATCCGCTGCAGAAGCCCATCGCCTTCTCGTCGAGTGGAATGTGCACCTCGCCGCCGGCGAGCAGACCGAAGAAACTCGGCAATTCCTGGGCTGGCGGGAAACCTTCCAGACGCTGTGCCGCCAGCACCAGGCACTCGAAAGCGTACGTTATTTGGAGAAGCAGATCGACTGCCTGCAACGCGGGGCGGCGCAATTGCCGTCTGCGATTCATCTCGCCGGCTTTGACCGCTTCAGCCCGCAGGAAAGACGTCTTCTCGATGTGCTGTCGGCGCGCGGCGTGGAGCTCAAGCGCTGGCCGCTCGGCCTGGATCAGCCGGCTGGCGCGGTGCAGGTCGCTTGCGACGATGCCAATGCCGAATGCCGCGTAGCGGTCGCCTGGGTGGCGCGCCGGCTTGCGCAGGACCCGCAATCCCGGCTTGCCATCGTGGCGCCCGAGCTGGGCGTACTGCGCACACGTCTGGTTGCCATGCTTGACGACACCTTGCACCCTGCGGCCATACATCCCGCACGGGCGGAAATGCCTCGCAACTATGATTTCTCCTTGGGTGATCCGCTTGCCGCACACCCGATGATTGCCTGCGCGCTGGCGCTATTGCGGATGTCGGTGCGCCGATACCGGATTCCGCAGCAGGATGCCGGTGCGTTGCTGCGCGACATTCACTGGTCTGCCGGTGTCAGCGAAGCCGATGCGCGCGCACGGCTGGAGGCGCGCATGCGCGGCAAGCTTGGCCTCAGCCTGCATCTGGAACAATTGCTGCGGCTGGCGCGCAAGGCGCAACTCGACGGTCTTGGTGTCGCCCGACTGGTGGAGCATCTGGAAGCCCTTGTTGCCGCTGCGGCTGCATGGCCTCGGCGACAATCCGCACGGGCCTGGGTTGGCACATTCAATAGCCTGCTCAAGGCTGCCGGATGGCCGGGCGAACGAAGCTTATCCAGCCATGAGTTCCAGGCGCGGCAAGCCTGGGAAGCCGCGTTGGGCGATTTCGGCAAGTTGGATGCTCTGCTCGGCCCACTGGATGCGGGCGCGGCGATGCATCGATTTTCCCGGCTGGTACAGGAGCGCATATTCCAGCCGGAGGCCGAGGGCGAACCTCGACTTCTTGTCATGGGTATGCTGGAAGCTGCCGCCGCACCGCTGGATGCCATGTGGGTGCTGGGCATGAACGACCACCAGTGGCCGCCGCCGCCAAGGCCGAACCCCTTGCTGCCCGCCGATGCGCAACGTCAGGCAGATGCGCCGAACGCATGCAGCAAGGTGCAAGCCGAGTTTGCCCAGGCGATACATGCACGGCTGATGCATGGCGCTGCCGAGATCGTATTTTCCTGGTCGCACCGCGACGGCGAGCGCGAACTGCGCCCCAGCCCTCTGCTCGCTACCATTCCGCCGCAGGCCGAGACTCCGGAAATGACGGCCACGCTTGCCGAGCGACTGGCACAGCCCACCGACATGCAGTGGCTGGACGATCATCTGGCACCGCCGGTGGCTGCAGGCGAGATTCAACGTGGCGGAACCGGTCTGCTCAAGGCGCAGGCGATTTGTCCCGCATGGGCCTATTACCAATACCGGCTTGGCGCGCGCGCGTTGGACGAGCCGGTGGAAGGGCTGGATGCGCTTGCGCGCGGCAACCTGCTGCACATGGTGCTGCAGGCATTTTGGCAAGGGCAGTCTTCCGAAGCATTGCATGCACTGGGCGATGCTGCGCTGACCTCTGCGATTGTCGCTGCAGTAGAGGAGGGCGCCAGGCAATTCTTCCAGCAGCTGGATGAGCCTTTGCCGCCGCAATTCGCAGCCCTCGAAAAGCTTCGCTTGCAGCGCATTCTGGCTGCCTGGCTGGAGCTGGAAAAAACGCGCGAGCCGTTCAGGGTGTTGGAGTGCGAACGCCGCATCGAGCAGGATATCGACGGTCTGCAGGTCACGCTGGTGCTGGATCGGGTGGACGAGTTGCCGGACGGTCGGCTGGTCGTCCTGGACTACAAGACCGGCGCCAGCATCAGCCACAAAAGTTGGGCTGAGGATCGCATCGTCGAGCCGCAATTGCCAATCTACGCGGCACTGGCGTTACGCGAAGGCGAAGTGGCCGCCGTCTGTTTCGCAAAAGTGCGTGCCGACGAACAGAGGTTTATTGGCATCGCCGAGACGGGTGACGTACTGCCCGGTGTCGGCGGGCTCGACGGAGCGCGCAAGCTGTTTCCGGAAGACAGATTTCCCGATTGGGCAGCTCTGATCCGTCACTGGCAGGTTAGCATCGCCGCGATTGCCGCTGAAATAAAGACCGGGGAGGCCGCAGTGAAGTTTCGTAATGAGGAGGATTTACGTGATTGCGACGTCAAGCCGCTATTGCGCCTGCCCGAAAGGAAACTGCAACTGGAGCGCCAAGCGCATGAGGCTTGATGATGCGTCGAGACGATATCAATTCATCCGCAAAATAAGTAGAATCGCTCGAGGGGATACACGTCCATGACATACGTGGACTGCTATGTCCAGCCTAAAGGGGTAAGCCGAACGATGGGTCGGCAGTACCAGAATTAAAAACAGGGAACCGCGCTCACGCTCAATATGACCTATCCGCTGTCATCTTCTCGCATCTTGCGGCGCGCGATTCAACTCCTGCTCTGGCTTCTACTGCCATTTGCCCTGGCATGCCAGGCGGCGCCTCAGGACCTCAACGGAGGCTGGTATAAGGTAACATCGGGACGTCTTATCTATACGGACCAGTACGACCCGGAAGAAGGAGGTCTGACCACCGTTGACCATGTTGCGCTGACTGGAGGTCGCTTCTGGTTCAAGGCGGATTTTACCTTGGATGCCCCTGGCCGCCATGTGCTGGATTTCAAGAATACGAGCATCATCGGCCGTTTTCGCCACATGGTATTCGATGAGCATCGCCGGCTCGTAGCCTCGTCAACGGGCGGTATACAGAGCTCCGAAGAAAATCCATTTTTCCTGCGGCACGGTCGCGAGATCGAGTTACCGGCCGGACATTACCGGTTGGTTACCGAGGTGGAGTCCCCATTTTTCCTGGCGGAACCCGAACCTTATCTTGATTTGCTGAGCAACTATCGCCATGCCATCAAGCCGGCCAACGCGCTGGTCCTGACTGGCCTCGGCATATTCCTCGGGCTGGGAATTTATTACGCTGCGCTGGCCGTGGTTCGCAGACGTGTGGCCGAGGGCATGTATGCACTTTTCATCCTCGGCAATATCCTCTTCAACGGTGCTGCACTGCTGGTGTTTTCCGAACTGTTCGGCATGCACTGGATTTATCTGGTCAGCCTGCCGATACTTTTTTCCAATGTGGCCTACATTGTTTTTGTGATGGCTTTGCTCGAAATCCGTAAGGATAGCCAGCCGCGCCTTTACCGGGCGGGCATTGCATTGCTGGCGGTGTTGGGGGTGTTCATCCTGACGGCGGCCATCAAGCCGAGCTGGTCGCTCGAACTGGATCGTTACGGTGTTGCGCTTTTCCTGAGCTACGGCCTGACCGCCGGGATTGTGCGGGCAAGCCAGGGAAGCGTTTCCGCAAAGCTGTACTTGGTCGCTATTGCCACATTCTTTACGTTGGGGGCGGTTGCCATCACCCAGGCACGGCTAAGTGGCGTGTATACCGTTTATATCGAGCATGTCGGTCTGGTGGCGGTGGCAGTCGAAGTGATCCTGCTCGCGTTGGTGCTTTCGTATCAGTTTGCACAGTTACATCATGAGAAAGAGATCGCGCTGCAACAAATGGAGTATAGCAACCGCATCGCCCATACCGATGCGCTCACTGGCTTGGCCAATCGCTATGCCCTGGACGTTGAGCTGGAACAGCTGCCGCAACAGGCCAGCCTGACCTTCATCGACCTCGATGGCCTCAAGTATTACAACGATCAATTTGGCCATGTGCGCGGTGACGATCTGCTGCGCAGCTTTGCGCATTATCTTGTCGAATGCCTGGACGGCGAGGGTCGGTTATACCGCATTGGCGGCGATGAGTTTGCGATCACTTGTCCGAGCGGCGATCTGGAATGGCTGGAGTCCATACTGGCGGATGCCATTGAGTGCATGCATGCCTCAGACTTCGAATTTGCCGGTGCCAGTGCCGGCACCGTGCATTTCCATGAAGCTGCCAACAAGAGCGAGCTCAAGCATATTGCCGATACGCGCATGTACCAGAACAAGCGCAAACGCAAACAGCGCGAGTTGGGATTGCCGGAAGAAAAAGTCGTTTAGCGGACTCAAGAATTAGATTTTAACAACCATAAAAAGGGGTCGTTTCATGCAGTCCAAGCGAAGTTTGATCTGGCCGGTGTTATTGTCGTTAGTGCTGCCGTTGGCGGCGTCCTGGTTCATGTATCCCGACACGCATTTACCGCCAGGCTTCGGGGTGTTTCCACCATTGTTCGTCACGGAACCCCCCGGTTTCAATCTGGTGATTTTCGTCGCGTTGGCGCTGGTCGAGGCGGGGATTATCGTGTTCCTGCTTTTTCCGCAGTGGTTTGGCTTCCAGCCGGTACAGCCGCCCCCTTCGCCGACACCGGTGAAGTTCCCGCTATGGTTCTGGATAGGCGCCGCACTTACGCTGTTTTTCTGGTGGCTGATGTGGACCCGCGTCACGCCGTTCGGCGATCTCGTTTATTACGCCTTCTCGCCGTTGTGGTGGGGTTTCATCCTGACGCTGGACGGCATCGTCTACCGCCGTAGCGCCGGCCAGTCCCTGCTGGCCACCAAACCCGCGACCTTCGTCATCAGCGCGGTGGTATCTCTGGTGGGCTGGCTCTACTTCGAGTATTACGACTATTTCGCGCTCGGCACCTGGTATTACCCGAATTCCATCATGCCGGAACTGAGCCACGAAATGATCGTGATCATTTTCCTGGTCGCCTATACCACGGTGTGGCCGGCGATTTTCGAGTGGTACACCCTGCTCAATACCTGCCCCAAGCTGGCCAGCCGATATACCAACGGCCCCAAGCTCGCGTTGCCGGGCAACCTGCTGATGTGGGGCGGCTTCGCGCTGGTGGTGGCGATGGTGTTTTTCCCGCATCCCTTGTTCTGGGTGGTGTGGATCGGCACGCTGGCGATCTTTGCCGGCCTGCTCATCCGCTTGAACATCTGGACGCCCTTCACCGCGCTGGCGCAAGGCAATTGGGGACCAATGATATTGATGGGGCTGGGAACGTTGTTCAACGGTTTTTTCTGGGAGATGTGGAACTACGGCAGCGCGCATCCGGAACTGCCGGTGACCAACCCGAACTACTGGGTATACGACATTCCCTACGTCAACGTCATTCATATCTTCTCCGAGATGCCGCTGCTCGGTTATTTCGGCTACATCCCGTTCGGCATCCTGGCGTGGCTGATGTTCATCTGGGCGGGCAAGGTGTTTGGTTTCGATACCCAGTTGCTCGATTCCGAGCCTAAGTAGTCAAGCAATTGCATGAAACAAAAAGCCGCCCTTGGGCGGCTTTTTGTTGGCGGAATGGTTACCAGCGACGGCTCAGCATCATGTGGAAGAAAATGGCTTCGTTGCGGATTTCGGCTTCGCCAAATAATGGATTGGTGTATTTCTCCCCCACCGGCAGCATCCACTCGACACCTCCGGTCAACAGCCAGTTCGGGTCGATTTTATGCGCCGCACCGAAGGTGAGGTGATGTTCCAGTATTCCCGCCAGTAAAGGGCTGGAATTCTTGCGCGGGATCGGGTTCTGACCGTAATTGTGTCCGGCGTATAGCGTGGTGCGGTCATCCCAGGTGTATGCCAGGCCGGTGGCGATCACCCACTGGTCTTTCCAGTCGGCAGGCGCGACGAGTGTATATTCGGCAGGGGCCGCGGCATTGTTTGGATCGGTAGCGCGTACCGTGACAGTGTCGATGGCGTCATCCCAGTTCAGCCAGTTCAACTTGAACGATACCAGCAAGGCATCCGTCGGCTTGAAAGCAACGCCGAGTGCGACTTCACGAGGCAATGCAAAGCCTTTGACGGTGGCGTCGGAATACTTCACCTTGCCCAGGCCGAGACCTGAATAATTGGCGACGAGCGAGCCGCCCGTCAGCGGCAACTCGGTCTTTTCCGTATAGGTGGCAGCCAATGTCAGCGATGGATTCACGCGGTATTGTGCGCCAAACTTCAGGCCCATTCGCAAGGCGGCGGCATCTTCCAGTTTGTAACCGGCAAATGCCGAGCCTACCGAGGTGTTGCCGAAAAAGTCCTGCTCGATGGTGCTATAGACAATACCGAGGCTTGCCCCCAATGACAGCTTGTCAGTGACCTGGCAGCCGATCCCGGGAATGATCTTGGCGATTCCGAAAAGCGAAGAAAGGTCGTCGCGATTGCCGAAAGGCGTGCGGATATTCTCGAATACGCCGCCTGCGCCGCCTTGTGCAAACAGGCCAACGCCGGCCGTGCAGGGCAGGCCTTCCAGCGATTGTGCGTAACCCCCGCCACCAAGAAAGGTGTAACGGTTGGAAGCGTGTTCCTCATTACCGTTACTATCCTTGTGTACCAGGTCGGTCGTGCGCAGCATGGAAGCGAATACGTCCATGACTTGCCCATTGATCTGGGTCAGTCCCGCCGGGTTGGTGTTCAGCGCACTGGTGTCGCGGGCGACGGCAATGTCGGCGCCTGCCATCAAGGTCGATTCGGCACCGAAACCAATCAGGTTGATGCCATTGGTGGCGTGTGCGGATGAGATGCCCAAGCATGACAAGGCAAGGGCGATGGCGGAGCGGCGAAATGGATTCATGGTCAGGATTATTCGTATGCGTTTTGAGTAGTTTCGCATAAAGTTCTGCCGCTGTGCGCGTGAACTAACCTATTTGGGTTATTTGATCACTATAGGGATTTGTCATGTTGTCCGAAAGAGACAAAACATGGCAGCATCCGATATCTGCCGTATCCTCTGGAGCTCCGTCTTTTCGACATGAACGAACCCGATCTGCTACAACTGGATGCCGCCAACCGCGAACGCGCATTGGCCTTGTCGTCTTTCATCGTCGAGGCCCCCGCCGGCGCGGGCAAGACCGAGCTGCTGACCCAGCGCTATCTCAAGCTGCTCGCCATCGTGCGCGAGCCGGAAGAGATCGTGGCCATTACCTTCACCAACAAGGCCGCAGCAGAAATGCGCGGTCGTGTGCTGCAAAGCCTGCAGGACGCGCAGGGTAACGTTGCGATAGACAAGGCGCACAAGCGAGTTACACGTGAGCTGGCTAGCGCGGCACTCGGCCGATCGACGGAACTTGGCTGGGATTTGCTGGAACAGCCGGGTCGCTTGCGCATCAACACCATCGATTCGCTATGCAGTTTGTTGGCACGCCAGATGCCGCTGATGAGTCGTTTCGGCGCCCAGCCGGGCGTGAGCGACGATGCCGGCGTGCATTATCGCGAAGCTGCACGGCGCGCGATCGCCATGCTGGAAGAGGAGCAGGGCGGCGGACCGATCACGGAGGCCTTGCGCTATCTCGACAACGACACCGGCAGGCTCGGCAACCTGCTGGCCGACATGCTCTCCAAACGCGATCAGTGGCTGCACTATGCCGGGCGTTCGTCGGCGCAGGAAGACGCGATGGACGGCCTGCGGCATCTGGTGCAGCATGACATCGCCCGCGCCGCGCAGGTGTTGGACGAGCGTTTGCAGCGTCACCTCATGCCGGCTGCCCGTTATGCGGCCTCCAACTTGCCGTGCGATCATCCTGTGGCGCTGCTGCTGGATTGGGAAACGCCGGTTCGCGCTGTTCCGGAGTCCTTGGCGCTGTGGCGCGCGTTATGCGACATGCTGTTGACCGCACAGGGCGAATGCCGCAAGGAGCGCGGTATCAACGTCAAGAATGGTTTTCCCGCCAATGACGAAGGCAAGGCGCAAAAGCAGATATTGCTCGACGTCATTGCCGCCATTACCGACGCACAGCCTTTGGCGCGAATACGCAGCCTGCCTGACCCACGTAATCACGACGAAGAGTGGCGCATCGTAGGTAGTTTTGCACGGCTGTTGCAATTGGCTGCCGCCCACCTGATGGCGGTATTCCAGGAGGCGGGCGAAGTGGATTTTGTCGAAGTGTCCAAGCGCGCCCTGGAGGCGCTGGAAGACGAAACCGGCCCGACCGAACTCGCCATGCGCCTCGATTACCGCATCCAGCACCTGCTGGTGGACGAGTTCCAGGATACCAGCCCGTCGCAGGTGGAATTGCTGGAGCGGCTGACGCAAGGCTGGGAGCCGGAGGATGGGCGGACCATTTTCTGCGTCGGCGACCCGATGCAGTCCATCTACCGTTTTCGCAAGGCGGATGTCGGGCAGTTCCTGCACGTGGCGGAAGCCGGGATTGGCCATCTGGCGCTGGAGCGTCTGCAACTGACGCGGAATAACCGCTCCTGCCCGGCGGTCGTCGACTGGGTGAACCAGGCCTTCGCCCACGTATTTCCGGCGCACGACAGCGTGACGCGGGGCGCGATCAGCTACCGCCGGTTTGCCGCGACACGTGAGGCAATGCCGGGTGAAGGCGTCATGGTGCATCCATTGGTGGTGGATAACGGGGTGGGCGCAGACGGGCTGGCCATGCTCGAAGCCTTGCACATCGCCGATCTCATCGAGCAGGAGCGAGCGGCCTATCCTGAGCGTGTGATTGCGGTGCTGGTGCGTGCGCGGAATCATCTTGAAGCGCTGGTCGCCGAAATCCGGCGCAATCGTCCCGGACTGAAGTTTCAGGCAATGGAAATTGAAGGGCTGGGGGGCCGGCAGGCGGTGCAGGATGCCATGGCGCTGACGCGTGCCATGTTTCATCGTGCCGATCGCGTGCATTGGCTGGCGGTCTTGCGTGCGCCCTGGTGCGGCCTGACGCTGGCCGACATGCATGTTCTGGCCGCGGATGACAGGTATGCCACGATCTGGCGGTTGATGCAGGATGAAGCGCGGCTTGCCCGGCTGAGCGACGACGGCCGGAAACGCTTGCAGCACGTACGCAAGGTTTTGCAGGAATCCTTTGATTATCAGGGGCGTCAGTCGGTGCGGCGCTGGGTCGAATCCGCCTGGCTCAGGCTTGGCGGGCCGCAGTGCCTGTGGGAGGCCGGTGATGTGCGCGACGTGCAGGCCTATTTTGAGCTGATCGATCAATTGGACGCCGCCGGCAATTTCGATCCGGACCAACTGGAAGCCGCGCTGGCGGAGCTCTATGCTGCGCCTGACGCAGAGGCGGACGGCAGCCTGCAATTCATGACCTTGCATAAATCCAAGGGGCTGGAATTCGACACCGTGATATTGCCTGGCCTGCATCGGCAGCCCAGGAACAATGACGCTTCCCTGCTGTTGTGGGAGGAAGTGCAGATCGACGATGATGCGCCGCAGCTGGTGGCGGCACCCTGGGTTCCCAAACACCTGCGCGATGGCCTGCCCTCGCCCTACGATTTCCTGTGCGGCCTCGAAGGCGAGCGCACGGCCAACGAAGCGGCGCGCGTTCTGTACGTGGGCGCCACGCGCGCGATACGGCGGCTGCATCTGGTAGGCGCCGTCTGCCTGGATAGCAAGGATGGCATCAAGCCGCCGTCGGGAAGTTTCCTCGAACTGTTATGGGATGCGGTTGGCGGAGAGTTCGTGCGCGCAGCTGAAACGCCCTTGCAAAATATCGCTCAAGGAAGTGCTGCGGAATTTGTCCCCTATCTCATACGTTTGCCGCAGCCGGCGATGCCGGAATTGCTGACCGTGCGCGACGAGATTTTGCCGAGCATGGCGTTCGACGAAGCTGCTGTCGAGGCCGAGGAAGGCAGTCTGGAATCCAGTTGCGGAACATTGGGGCATCTGTATATGGAAATGATTGCACGCGATGGCCCCGAACTCTGGCCGGCGAGCCGTCTGCATGGTTTGCAGCCGGCGATGCTGTCCTGGCTGGAGCGTTACGGCCATTCATCTGCGGAAGCGGAACAGGGCGCTTCGCAAGTCGCAGCCATGATCGCGGCTACGTTGGATAGCGCGGATGGCCAGTGGGTATTGCAGAAGCGAGAGCAGGCGGATGCCGAGCTGGTGCTGTCGACCGCGGACGAAAGGCGCGTGGCGACCCATATAGTCGACCGCACCTTCGTCGAGAATAACGAGCGCTGGGTGATCGATTACAAATCCGCGCGCCTCGATGCCGTTGACGGCTTGGCACGGCATGCGGAGCAATACCGCCTGCAACTGGAACGTTATGCTGGATTATTCACGAAGGAAGGGCGGCCGGTGCGCAAGGCGGTATTTTTCCTGGCGCACGGCAAGCTGGTGGAACTTTAGCGCTTTCGCTGCATTTGCAGCACGATGCCGACCAGCTCGTGCTGCTTGTGCGTCCCGGTCTTGTTGAACGCGTGTTTCAGATGCTGACGCAAGGTCTGCATGCTGATATTCATGCGTTCGGCGATTTCGGCCATGCCGTAGCCATCGGTCAGCAGCATCGTGCATTCGCATTCGCGCGGCGTCAGCTGGAAGCGCGCCTGCAGGCGACCGTACCACGCCATATGGTTCGTATTCGTGTCATGGATGATGACCAGCGCTTGTTGCGTGTCGAGCAGAGCATTGACGCGCAGCTTGTATGGCAGCTTGCCGGAGGGGCGCCGGATGTTCAGCTCCAGTTTTACGGAGGCTTCGCCGCGTTCGAGCAGGGCATTCAGCGCGGATGACAGCTTAAGGTGGTCCTCTTCCAGGCTGGCACGGAAACCTTCTTCGGCGATGGTCAGGCCGTCGTCATGCGCCAGGATTTTCAAGGCATGAGATGAGGCGTAGAGAATTTTTGCGTCCTTGCCCAGCAATACGAGCGCCTGTCCCATGCTGTCCAGCGCTTTTTCCAGACTGCGGATACGCTCATGCGGGTCGATCAGTGAGGCAATCGAATCGAGTAATTTTTTCTCGGCGGGCAGGGCAGGGCTTTCTGCCATGCCGGTTATTGCAGGATCCGCAAAAATGAAATCGTCTTTCATAGGCTTTTTATAATCAAATCTGGAAGCGCTTGACAGACTCTTTCAAGCCTCTCGCCAGCTCTTCCAGTCGGGTTGCTGCGCTTGCGGTTTGCGTAATCGAAGCGGTATTTTCTTCGGCCATGACGGCGATTTGTTCGATATTGCGTGCAATCTCACCGCTGGCGATGTTTTGTTCGCGCACTGAAGTCGTGATGTTGTCTACGCCGGCATTGGCCTGAGTTGCTGCATCGCGTGTGCGTGCCAGCGCCGCGGCAGCAGTTTGCGTCAGTTCGCGACTTGATTCGAGGAACTGCCGTCCGCGATCCAGGGTGGCGCTCACCTTAGTCGATTGTTCTTCGATGGAGCGGGTAACGCTGTCGATTTCGTTGGCGGATTGCGCCGATTTTTCGGCCAGCTTGCGTACCTCGTCGGCGACAACGGCGAACCCCCGTCCCGCCTCGCCGGCCCGGGCTGCCTCGATGGCGGCGTTCAACGCCAGCAGGTTGGTTTGCTCGGCAATATCCTTCACCTGCTGCGTCATTGAAGTGATGATGGTGGTGTTGCTGACGAACGCATTCACCGACTGGGCGATTTCCTGCATTGCGGTCACGGCTTTTTCCATTTCCTGCGAGAGCAGGTGCAATCTTTCATTGCCCAGATGCGTTTCCTGGACGCTGGAGTGCGACAGGCTGCGCACATGCTCAGCATTTTCCGCAACCGAACTGATGCTGGCGGTGACTTCCTCAATGGCGCTGGCGGTACTGATGGCGGCTTCGCTTTGCGCTTGCGAGCCTTGCACAATTTGACGTGAGGAGTCGGCCAAGGTCGAGGCCGACTGCATGACATGATCCGTGGATTGCTGGACGTTCAGAATGATGGTGCCGAGGTCCTTGCGGATTTTTTCGGCGCTGGCAGCGACCTTGCCGATTTCATCCTGGGTGGTGCGGGTGACCTCTTTCGAAAAATCGCCTTGAGCCAGGCGGTCGAGATCGCGTGCCAGTTGGTGTGCCGGCGCGACAATATTTTTTTGAACCAGCCCGAGGAAAGTGAAGAATGCCAGGATGATTGCCAGGCCCATCAGGCCGAGACTGATGAGTATGCCCTGCTGTAATTCTGCGGCAACGGCTTCCGGCAACCTGGTGCCTGCGCTCCATGCCTGCCACAGGCCGAAGAGCGCTGCTGCAAGCAGTAAAAGCGTTCCGGTGCCGGTGATCAGCATCAGTTTGTTGCGAATACTGCCCGTAATCAGGTTGCCCAGCCACTGCATGAATCTTTCCCCCTTTGGAAATTACGCGGTCATTTTTCTTGTCGGATCAATGATGGTGCCGCTTCAATGCTTTCAAGTGTCGCCGTATGTACCATATCATGAAGACCGCCGCGGCGAACACGATTACGTAGTGAAACTCGTGAAAATATACTTTCAGGCTTTCCCAGTTTTCGCCCATCTTCATCCCGGCATAAGCCAGCAGCCAGCACCAGATAAGTGAGCCGGTAAAAGTATAAAGGATGAACTTCCCCATGTGCATGCGCGCGATGCCGGCGGGAAAGGCGATGAAGGTGCGTACCGCCGGTAACAGGCGCCCGATGAAAATGATGATTTCGCCGTGTTTCTCGAACCAGCGGTCGGCGATGTGCAGGTCGTGATGGGAAATCAGCACCCATTTGCCGTATTTTTCGACCAGTGGCCGGCCGCCGAACATGCCCAGGTAATACGCCGGAATGGAGCCCAGCACGCAGCCGATCGCTCCGGCCAACGCGACGCCCCACAGCGTCATTTCGCCCTTGAAAACCAGGTAGCCGGAAAACGGCATGATGATTTCGGAAGGCAAGGGGATGCAGGCGGACTCGATCGCCATTAGCAGCATGACGCCGCCGTAGCCGAGGGTGGAAATGACGCCGATGATCCAGCCGGCGAGTATGGCGATGAGTTTTTCGATCATGAGTGAATTCTAACTGTAGCAAGCCATGCGGCAAAGGTGGGAATTACTGCAGGTCGTAAATCAGGCCCCGGATATATTCTGCCCGCATCGCAATATCTTCCTTGGCTACCGCGAGGCGCAGCTTGTCCGGACCGTTCATGCGTGCATGGCGGTTGGTTTGCAGCAGGCGAACCAGTTTGGTCGGGTCGAGGTCGGCCTTGGGGTCGAACTGCAACTGGATGATGTCGGTACTGGCGTCGACTTTCACAATGCCGAGCGGCTTGGCCAGGATGCGCAGCTTGTGGCATTCCAGCAGTGCCACCGTTTGGGGTGGCGGCATGCCGAAGCGGTCGATCAGTTCTTCCTGCATCGTTTGCAACTGTTCGCTGGTGGTGCAGTTGGCAAGTCGCTTGTAGATCACCAGACGTTCGTGCACATCCGGGCAGTAGGCGTCGGGCAGCAGGGCGGGGGTATGCAGGTTGATCTCGGTAGTGACGCCCAGCGGTGCATCGAGATTGGGCTCCTTGCCGGCCTGCAATTGCTTCACCGCATGCGCCAGCATTTCGCTGTAGAGGTTGAAACCGATTTCCTGCATTTCGCCGGATTGCGAGTCGCCCAGCAATTCGCCCGCACCGCGGATTTCCAGGTCATGCATCGCCAGATGGAAACCGGCACCGAGGTCTTCCAGCAACTGGATTGCGTCCAGTCGTTTTTCGGCTTGGGGCGTAATCTTCACATCCGGCTCGGTCAGCAGGTAGGCATAAGCCTGGTGATGCGAACGCCCGACGCGGCCGCGCAACTGGTGCAATTGGGCTAATCCAAACCGGTCGGCGCGGTTCATGATGATGGTGTTGGCGCTAGGCACGTCAATGCCGGTTTCAATGATGGTGGTGCACAGCAGCAGGTTGAAGCGTTGCTGGTAGAAGTCGCGCATCACGTGTTCCAGCTCGCGTTCGCGCAACTGGCCGTGGGCGATGCTGATGCGTGCTTCAGGCAGCATTTTTTCCAGCTTGTCGCGCATCGCGTAGATGGATTCGACTTCGTTGTGCAGGAAATACACCTGCCCGCCGCGCTTCAGTTCGCGCATCACCGCTTCGCGGATTACGCCTTCGGACCAGGAGGAAACAAAGGTCTTGATCGACAGCCGCTTCTGCGGCGGCGTGGAGATCATCGAGAATTCGCGCAGGCCTTCCATCGCCATCGATAGCGTGCGCGGGATCGGCGTGGCGGTCAGCGTCAGCACATCCACCTCGGAGCGCATTGCTTTCAGCTGTTCCTTCTGGCGCACGCCGAAGCGGTGTTCCTCGTCGATGATGGTGAGACCCAGGTTCTTGAACTTGACGTCCTTCTGGATCAGGCGGTGTGTGCCGATGATGATGTCGATGTGCCCGGCTTCCAGGCCAGCCAACGCTTCCTTCTGCTCCTTGGCGGTGCGGAAGCGCGAAATCTCTGCGATCTTGATCGGCCATTCGGCGAAGCGATCGGTGAAGTTGTTGTAATGCTGTTCGGCCAGCAGGGTGGTCGGCACCAGCACCGCCACCTGTTTGCCGCCCATGACCGCGACAAAAGCGGCGCGCAAGGCGACTTCGGTCTTGCCGAAGCCCACATCGCCGCATACCAGCCGGTCCATCGGCCGGCCGGACTGCATGTCCTTGATGACGGCTTCGATGGCGGCCAACTGGTCCGGCGTTTCCTCGAACGGGAAGCCTTCGGCGAATGCTTCGTAATCGTGCAGGCTGAGCTTGAATGCATGACCCTTGCGCGCGGCGCGCATCGCGTAGAGGTTGAGCAGCTCGGCGGCGGTATCGCGGATCTGCTTGAGCGCGCGTTTGCGTGCCTTGTCCCACTGGCCGCTGCCCAGCTTGTGCAAAGGGGCGGATTCGGGCGGGCCGCCCGAGTAGCGCGAAATCAGGAAGAGCTGCGAAACGGGCACGTAGAGCTTGTCGGCCCCCGCATATTCCAGCAGCAGGAATTCGGTTTCGCCTTCGCCCAGATCGAGATTCACCAGCCCGCGATAGCGTCCGACGCCGTGCTGTTCGTGCACCACCGGATCGTTCTCGCGCAGCTCCGACAAATCCTTGAGCATGCCCTCGGCACTGCGGGCGCGGTCTTTCTCGCGGCGGCGCTCCTGACGCACCTGGGTGGGGTAGAGCTCGACTTCGGTGATGAGTGCGGTGTGGTCGGTGACAAAGCCGCCGTGCAAGGGCGCGACGCCCAGCATCATGCGCTCGTTCGATGCCAGGAATTGCTCCCAGTTGTCGCAGGTCTTCAGGCGCAGGCCATGCTCGGCGAGCAGCTGTGCCATCGTTTCGCGGCGGCCGAGGCTTTCGGCGGCGATCAGCACGCGGCCGTTATATGTCTGCAAAAAAGCGGTCAGCTTATGCAGCGGATGTTCCGCACGGCGTTCGACATTGAGGTCGGGCAGCACGCTCGGCGCATTGGCGATGACTTGCAGTCGTCCGAAGCGTTGAGCGGCGACGAAGAAATCCGCGGTATCGATCAGCAACGTCTTGGGCGGCAGGATCGGGCGTTCGCGGTCGTGGTCCAGCAGTCGATGGCGGCTTTGCGTTTCCTGCCAGAATGTTTGTGCAGCGGCATCGAGATCGCCGTGCATGCAGAGGGTGGCGTTTGTAGGCAGATAGTCGAAAAGCGTGGCGGTTTCTTCAAAGAACAGCGGCAGATACCACTCGATGCCGCCCGACGCGATGCCGCTGCTGACGTCCTTGTAGATGCGGCATTTGGACGGGTCGCCTTCGAAGATTTCGCGGAAAGTCTTGCGGAAGTGCGCGATGCCTTTTTCGTCCAGCGGAAACTCGCGTGCCGGCAGCAGGCGGATTTCATTGACCGGATAGACGCTGCGCTGACTATCGACGTCGAAAGTACGAATAGTCTCGATTTCATCGTCGAACAGGTCGATGCGATACGGCAAGGCACTGCCCATCGGGTAGAGATCGATCAAGCCGCCGCGCACGCTGAATTCGCCGGGAGACATTACCTGATTGACGTGGTGATAACCGGCGGCGGCACATTGCGCGCGCAAGGCTTCGATGTCGAGCTTCTGCCCCTTCTTGAGCATGAAAGTGTGCGCAGCGAGGAAGGCCAGAGGGGGCAGACGCACCAATGCGGTGCCTGCCGGCACGATCATGACGTCGCATGCGTTCTGCGAAATCTGGTACAGCGTTGCCAGTCGTTCCGAAACGAGATCAGGGTGCGGCGAGAAATGATCGTAAGGCAGCGTCTCCCAATCCGGGAGCATGTGGATTGCCAGCGCGGGCTCGAACCAGCGCATTTCTTCGACCAGGCGCTGCGCATCGAACGCCGAGGCAGTGATGATGACCAGCGGCGATTTCAGCTCGCGTGCGAGTTTGGCCAGCGCAAGGGCATCGGCACCTTGATGGAGGCCGGAAATGCGTTCCGATTTGCCGGGAGCGGGGATGGGGAGAGATGACTGCATAAGGCGGCCTATTATAGCGGCCGGCGCAGGCGCAGCCAAAAGAAACCCGCTGACCGCGCATGGCGGCCAGCGGTTGTTGCATCAGGATGCGGGTGTTACTTCTTGGGAAGCATGCTGCTGATCTGGACTTCGGCTGCGGTCCAGTATCCCAGCGGGCTGCCGGCGAAGCTGTCGCGTTCGGCCAGGTAATAGGCCGCGACCTGAATCATGTTGTAGCGTTCTTCATTGCCCGGATTCCAGGTGGCCTTGGCCGTTTTCTTGGCTGCCGGAGCCTTCTTGGCGGCAGCAGGTTTTACGGCGGCTTTGGCCGGAGCGGGAGCCTTTGCGGGTGCGGCGGCCTTCTTTGCCGGTGCAGCTTTGGTAGCGGTGGTTTTTTTTGGAGCTGCCTTTTGGGCGGCGGTCTTGGGCTTGGCTTCGGCCATGATGCGCTTCCTTTCTGAGGTTGCTGGATGGTTGGGTTAAATCATAAGGATTTTCCCAACCAAATCAAGCAATTTATGCGCCCATCTATCCGCCTGTCCCGCCCACGGTCAATCCGTCGATGCGCAAGGTAGGTTGACCCACGCCGACCGGCACGCTCTGGCCTTCCTTGCCGCAGGTGCCTACACCGGTATCCAGTTGCATGTCGTTGCCTATCATCGAGACGCGCGTGAGTACATCCGGTCCGTTGCCGATCAAGGTGGCGCCCTTGACCGGATAGGTGAGCTTGCCGTCCTCGATCATCCACGCTTCGGCGGCGGAGAACACGAACTTGCCGCTGGTGATGTCTACCTGGCCGCCACCGAAGTTGACGGCATAAAGCCCTTTTTTTACGGAACCGATGATTTCCTCGGGCGTGCGGTCGCCGTTGAGCATGACGGTGTTGGTCATGCGCGGCATCGGTATGTGTGCATACGATTCGCGACGGGCATTCCCGGTGAGGCCCATGCCCATCAGGCGCGCATTCAGCGAATCCTGCAGATAACCTTTGAGGATGCCGTTTTCGATCAGCACGGTGCGCTGCGTCGGCGAGCCTTCGTCGTCGATGTTGAGCGAACCGCGGCGATTGGTGATGGTGCCGTCGTCGACGACTGTGACGCCGGACGAAGCGACCTGCTGGCCAATCCGTCCGGAAAACGCCGAACTGCCCTTGCGATTGAAGTCGCCTTCAAGACCATGGCCGATGGCTTCATGCAACAGAATGCCGGGCCAGCCGGCGCCGAGCACCACGGTCATCGAGCCAGCCGGAGCAGGGCGCGCATCAAGATTGGTGAGTGCCTGGTGAACGGCCTTGCGGGCATAGTCCTCCAGCACCTCGTCGGTGAAGTAGGCGTAATCGAAACGCCCGCCGCCGCCGGCCCCACCTTGTTCGCGCTTGCCGTCCTGTTCGGCGATCACCTGGATCGAGACGCGCACCAATGGGCGGATGTCTGCCGCCATCATGCCGTCGTGACGGGCAATCATCACCACTTCATATTCGCCGGCAAGCGAGGCCATGACCTGTGTGATGCGGGGGTCGAGCTTGCGCGCATAAGCCTCCAGCCGTTCAAGCAGCAGGACTTTTTGCGCGTCGTTCAGGCTGGCGATAGGGTCATGGGGCACATAGAGCTGTTGTGCTTTCGTACGAGTCATGGCATTGGCGCGATGCTCATTACCCTGTGCGGCGATGGCGCGCGTGGCTTCTGCGGCCTGTTGCAATGCAGGCAGGCTGATATCGTCGGAATAGGCAAAAGCGGTTTTCTCGCCGGATACTGCCCGCACCCCCACGCCCTGATCAATGCTGAAGCTGCCGGATTTGACCTGACCTTCTTCCAGTCCCCAGCTTTCCGAGCGGCTGTATTGAAAGTACAGGTCGGCATAGTCCACCTTGTGCTTCATGATGCTGCCCAGCACGTTTTGCAAGGAACTCATGTCGAGCGCATACGGTGCCAGCAAGGTCGAATTCGCGGTGGCAAACAGGGTGCCCGGTTCAGGGCTGGAGGTGGAAGGAATGTCTTCAAGTTTCATGGTCAAGCAATCCTATCGGATGTTCATCGTATAGAGCGTCATCATACCAGTCCGTCCATGGACGGACCCTACGTAAAATCTGGAAACGGAGGGGTATTCTTTATTGGCTGGCTATAGGAGAGGACAGTTCTGGCACGGAAATGTTCGCAATGGATGCCATGCGCCACGTTTCTGAGCCACACATCGATGCAATGGAATAGAGGTCTTTGGTCGGCCGCATACAGAAAAGCCCACTTTCCGGTGGGCTTTCCTATTGGATCAGCACTTGTGCAGTGTTCGGTGTTTCAGGGCTGGCAGGCTCTTGCGCAAGCTGGCCTGGTAGGCAGGATTGAATCCGGCAATCACCACGCCGGAGCCCCGCGGCAGCCGGTCGAGCACAACGCCCCAGGGGTCGACGATCATGCTGTTGCCGTGCGTTTCGCGGCCGGAGATGTGGTAGCCGCCTTGTGCAGGGGCCAGCACGTAACACAGGTTTTCGATGGCGCGGGCGCGAATCAGGGTTTCCCAGTGCGCCTTGCCGGTGGTATCGGTAAACGCGGCTGGGACGACGATCAGGTCCACTTCACCCATCGCGCGATAGAGTTCCGGGAAGCGCAGGTCGTAGCAGATGGAAAGGCCGATCTTGCCCAGCGGCGTATCGAGGACAACGACCTTGTTGCCGGGCTCGATGGTTGTTTCTTCATGGTAATGCTCGCTGCCAAGATCGAGCCCGAACAGATGGATCTTGTCGTAGCGCGCCACCTGCTTGCCGGTCGGATCGAAAACCAGGCAGGCGTTGCGAACCTTGTCCGGCGAGCTGGCTTCCATCGGGACGGAGCCGCCGATCAGCCAGATCTGGTGTTTTTTCGCCATGTGCGACAGGAAGCGCTGGATCGGGCCGTTTCCTTCCTTTTCGCGTGCGGCGACCTTGTCGGTATCCTTCAGTCCCATGATCGCAAAATATTCCGGCAGCGTTACAAGCTTGGCGCCCTGGGCGACGGCGATTTCGATCAGGCGTTCGGTTTCGCTCAGGTTGGCTGAGACATTGGGACCGGAAGCCATCTGGATGCCGGCAATCTTTACGATGCCGGGGGCGGTGGCCGCTTTGTTGGTGGTCTTGACGGGTTTTGCTGTTTTTGTACGCGACTTGATGGGCATGGCGATTTCCGTAATGCTATTGTTATCTGATTCAAGCCTACCATAACCCGCGACGGGTTTCAGCAGTAAACTTTCGACATCTGTTTTCTGAGCGCTACGGGCCCAGCGGCGTAGCGGCCGCGGGCTTGTCGCTTTTCGTTTTCACTTCCTGCGGATCATCCCAGGTACCGGTGATGTCGTATTCGTAGGCGATGAGTTTGTTGAACGGGTCGTTGAGCAGTTTTTGCGCGACGATGGCTGCAACACCTACTGCCGGACCGCCGGCAAATGCCGCGACCGAGAGGCTGTCGCTGATTGAAGGCGTGACCTTGATGTGCAGGTTTTGCGTCTCGCGCGCCAGGTCGGTTTCGCCCTTGATCGCTACCTTGGCGGCCGGGCCTTCCATCAGGAAGTCGTCGCTGCGCATGATGCCATTGTCGATGCTGGCATTGACGCCGATCTTGTCGAACGAGAAACCTGAACTGAAGATATCGCGAAAATCGAATGCGAGACGGCGCGGCAGGCTTTGCAGGCTCAGCACGCCGAGCAGGCGTCCGACGCCGGGACGTATCTTGAGGAATTGGCCGTTTTTGGCGTCGAGCTTGAGCTTGCCGCCCAGCCCCGCGACGTTGAACTCATGCGGGCTGCCCGGCCAGCGCAGGTCGCCGGTCAGGTCGGCATTGCCGCCCTTGATGGTATCCGGGTAACCGAAGCGATCCAGGGTCTTGCCGATATCGTTGATGTCCCAAGCCAGGTTGAGCCGGGTATTCGGGCGCCGTTTCCAGCTGTGCCACACGCCATTCCCCGAGAGCGTGCTGTCGGGGTTGCTGATGACCAGCTTGTCGATGTTCCAGTCTATGCCCTGCTGACTGGCGACGAGTTCCATCCGGCCCAGTTTTTTCTGCTTGATTTCGAAGTTTTCGGCAATCACGTCCAGCGCGGGATATTGCACCTCTTTCTGCTGTTCAGGCTCGACTGGCACGCTCATTTTGGCCGGCGCGGAGCTGGGGGCAATCAGTGATTTGAGTCGGGCGACGATCTTGCCGCTGCCGCCCTTGATCCACAAGGCTTCACCGGTGATTTCCTGGCTCTGGATGTTGGCGCGCCAGCCGTTGGAAACGGGTTTGGCATCCAGGGTCAGCGCGTTGATACGCCGCCCGAAGATGTCCAGCGAGCCTATCGTCAGGTTGGCGGCGCTGATTTCCGTTCCAGGATTTTCGGCTTGGCCGCTCGAGGTCGGTGCGGAAGAAGTGGTGCCGGCCAGCAGGCTTTGCCATTGATCCGCATCTACGTACTGGAGATTGCCGCGCACGCTGATGCCGGGCTGGGCCGGCAAGTCTGCCGTGCCGCCGAAGTTGATCTCGCCGCGATCCAGTAACATTTTGCCGTTCTGATCGACACGCTGGAAGCGGCCGCTGATCGCTTTGCCAAGGCTGATGGCGATGATGTCCTGGTTCTCGTTTTGTCTTTTCTTTTCGATCAGCAGCGGCAGGGTTTCGGTGTCACCCTTGGCGAAAGGTGCCGGCAGGCTGGATGCGAGTCCGACGAGCGAAGATTTGACGACCACATCCGCCTGCTGTTTCCGGGCATTGATTTCCGCCGTCCAGTCGGTGCTGCCCTGCAATTTGTCTGCGAGCGGCGACGCGACTGCCTGACGGATGCCGTTGCTGTCGATGTTTCCTTGCGCCGCGATGTGCAGCAGGCCGTCCTTGCCGCTTTCGATGTTGATCTGTGCCGGTCCGCCGAATACGCGTGCCGTGACGTTTTGAGCGCGCAACGTGGACTCGGTGAAATCCAGGCGCCCGTTGATGCCTTCCAGCGTCGGCATTTCACCGTTTCCGCCCAGCATGCCATTGCCGATCACATAGCTGCCCTTGACGCGCGTGCCCACGCCGTCGGTCGCCAGCGGGATGCGCAGGCCTATCGCCAGTTTGCCGTTGCCGCTGGCCTGCATGCCTTCGGTGAAGCGGTCGATGGCGTCCAGTAGCGGGCTGTTGTTGAGGTAGCGCACCAGTTCGGCAGGCGGGCTTTGCAATTCTCCGGTGACTTCCAGAACGGGATCCTCCGTGTCCAGCACAGGTATGACCGCTTTCGCGCGGGTGATCTGGTTGCCGAAAAAATGCCCTTCCTTTGCATTCAATTCCATGCGGTTGCCGCGGAACAGCATGGCCAGCTTCACGCCTTCGAGTTGCGGCCAGCCGTCAGCGTAGTGCAGCACGCCATCGGAAATGTCCGCGCTGATTTCGAACAGGCCTTTCTTGTTGTCGTCCCAGGGGAATTCATCCAGGTTGCCCTTGACCGTGACGGAAACGTTTTCTCCGCGGCCACCGAGAATGGATGTGTCAAGCCAGTTCATCGTGGCGGGACTGAGTATCATCGGATAATAGAACTGGGCAAAGCGTCCGTCGGCGCGATTGAATTTTCCCTTCAGGTCGAGGTTTCCTCTGCCTTTGCCGGTGTATTGGTAGTCCGCTTCTACGGTGCCGCTGAGGTGCGGGCTGCTGATGGCCAGATTGGAAACCTTGACGTCCAGCTTGCCATTTTCGCGCGTCCAGTTTGCACGGCCGCTCAATTTTTCCATCGGAATCGGCCAGCGAAGTACGTCCTTGACCTCGATTTGTGCGTCGGTCGCGGCAAACGTCAGCGTTCCGCCGTCTTCGCTGGCGTTCACCGAGCCGTTTAATCCGTTGAAGCCCGGAATACCCCGATACGGCTGCATGCTGAGTTGACTGAAACGGCTGCGCAAGCCATATGTTTCGACGCTGGAAGCGGTGCCGCCCCAATCAAGTTCGAAATCCTCCAGCAAGCCGGACGGTGCGGCTTCCGCGAGCGCTTTCGTAACTTCTTCACCGACGGATACCTGATTTGCGAATGCCGAGAGTTGTTCCAGGCTGATCTCGTCGAGCCGGATACTGCCTTCAGCCACTTGCTTGCCATTTTGCTGGCGGTTGCGGACGCGGACGTTGCCGTTCTGCATGTCCAGACCATCGGAAACCAGCTTGATGTGTTCGGCACGCATTTCCTGCCCATCGGCCATGCGTGTCCACGAGAGCCGACCGGATAGCGACTTCAATGCGGTATCGGGAGATTTGGGGCCCAGAGGCGTGACAACATTGGCCAGCACGACATCCGCCACGACCTTGTCGGCTTTCCCCTTGGCGAAATCCAGCCAGACCTGCGTCGCACCAGAACCTTGCTTGAAGCCGACCGGGAAATCAATCCACGTGCGCCAGGCGGCGATATCGGTGCCTTCGAGGCGGGCGTAGACTGTGCCGCGCCACTCATCCGGCCGGCCGACGTCGCGCCCGAGCACGTTGCCGCGGATATCGATAGGCTGAGACGATCCGGCGGATGGCTGGGCACGCAAACCGAAACGATGGCGGCCGTAAAAACTTTCCCATGCGGGACTCTGGATTTGCAGCGTGAGGTTTTCCAGCGATAACGGTGGAGCTTTACGCAGGTCGTCTTCCCAGACCACCGAGGCATTTACCACATCGATGCGGGATTGGCGCAGCAGCCAGTTGGGGAATGTCGGTCGGCTCGGTCCGCTCATTGGCATGCCTGCAACGTAAATCGTGCCATCGGCTTCGCGACGAATCGTGAGCTTGGGCTGAAGTATCGTCAGGGTGGCGAGACGCGGTTCGATCAGCGGCATACTTAGCCACGACAGGCTGGTTTCGATGTGGTCGAGCGACAGTGCCGCACGGTTCTGTGCATCGTGCACTACCACTTGCCGCAGATCGAGGTGGGGCTGCATGCCGTCCCAGCTGGCATTGATGCTGCCGATGGTCACTTTCTGTCCGACTGCCCGGCTGACTTCCTGCGCGATGTCGTCCTTGTAGTTGTGGACGTTGGGCAGCACGAACCAGCGCAACCCCAGCACCACTGCCGCGACGATGATGATGCCCGCCCACAGCAGGTAAGTGGTGGTGCTGTAAAGCCAGACCAGCGATTTTTTAATCATGCTTTATGTATGCCGGTATTAGGGTAATTGTCATGACCGGTCAGACAGGTCCGAATTTGCGGGGTTCATGCTTCTCCGGAAATCTGGCTCACGATATCGCCTGTTTCAGTTGTTCGAGGATAGCCGGATTGTCCAGCGTGGAAATATCCGAGGTGATTTCCTCGCCCTTGGCCAGCGAACGCAGCAGGCGTCGCATGATCTTGCCGGAGCGTGTTTTCGGCAGATTCTCGCCGAAGCGGATTTCGTCCGGCTTCGCAATCGGGCCGATTTCCTTGCCCACCCAGTCGCGCAACTGGGTGACGATCTGTTTGGCGGCATCGCCTTCCGGTCGCGCGCCTTTCAGCACCACGTAGGCTACGATGGATTCGCCCTTGATCTCATGCGGTTTGCCGACGACAGCGGCTTCCGCGACCAGCGGATTGGCAGCCAGCGCGGATTCGATTTCCATCGTGCCGAGGCGATGGCCGGATACATTTAAAACGTCGTCGATGCGGCCCATGATCCAGAAATAACCGTCGGCGTCCTTGTGCGCGGAATCGCCGGCCAGATAATAACCGGGCAGAGTTTCCGGGTAATAGCCGCGCTGGAAGCGGTTGGGATCGCCCCAGATGGTGCGGATCATCGACGGCCACGGTTTCTTGATGACCAGCAGGCCGCCTTCCGTGCCTTCGACCGGCGTGCCGTCTTCGTGCACCACGTCGGCCATGATGCCGGGCAAGGGCAGCGTGCAGGAACCCGGTTTGGTGGGGATCGCGCCCGGCAGCGGGGCGATCATGTGCGCGCCGGTTTCGGTTTGCCACCAGGTGTCGGCAATCGGGCAGCGCTTCTGCCCGACGACTTCGTGATACCACATCCATGCTTCGGGGTTGATTGGTTCGCCCACGGTGCCGAGCAGGCGCAGGCTGGAAAGATCATACTTGTTGGGCAGGTCGCCGCCCAGCTTGATCAGCGAGCGGATGGCGGTCGGCGCGGTGTAGAACACGCTGACCTTGTGTTTCTCGATCATCTGCCAGAAACGTCCGGCGTCCGGATAGGTCGGTACGCCCTCGAACACGACTTCGGTCGCCCCCAGTGCCAGTGGGCCGTAGGCCACATAGCTGTGGCCGGTGATCCAGCCCACGTCGGCGGTGCACCAGAATACGTCGCTGTCCTTGTAGTCGAACACCCATTTGATGCTGGTGATTGCGCCCAGCAGGTAGCCGGCGGTGGAGTGCTGCACGCCCTTGGGCTTGCCGGTGGAGCCGGAGGTGTAGAGGATGAACAGCGGATGCTCGGCATCGACCCACGCCGGTTCGCAGGTATCGCTTTGTCCGGCTTCGGCATCGTGCCACCACATGTCGCATTCGTGCCAGGCGACTTCGCCGCCGGTACGCTGGTACACAATGACTTTTGCCACGCCTTCGCAGCCTTCCTGCGCCAGTGCTTCATCTACGGCCGGCTTCAGCGGCATCGCCTTGCCGCCGCGGAACTGGCCGTCAGCGGTGATGACCAGCTTGGCGCCGACGTCGGTGATGCGCTCGTGCAGGCTCTTGGCCGAGAAGCCGCCGAACACCACGGAGTGGATCGCGCCGATGCGGGCGCAGGCCTGCATCGCGACCACGGCCTCAATGCTCATCGGCAGGTAGATGATGACGCGGTCACCGAGACCGATGCCTTGCGCCTTGAGCGCATTGGCGAAGCGGCACACGCGTTGATGGAGTTCCGTGTAGCTGACGTGGGTGACGGTACCGTCGTCGGCCTCGAAGATGATGGCGGTTTTGTTGCCGCGGGTGGCGAGGTGGCGATCCAGGCAGTTGTAGGAGGCATTCAGCTTGCCGTCGTGGAACCAGCGGTAGAAAGGAGCGTTCGACTCATCCAGCGTCTGCGTGAACGGCTGCTGCCAGGTGAGCTCCTGGCGCGCCAGGTTCGCCCAGAATCCGGTGTAATCTTGCTCGGCTTGTGCACACAAGGCCTGGTAGGCCTCGATGCCGGAAACGGCGGCATTTTTCACGAATGCCTCGCCTGGGGCGAACACGCGGTTTTCGGTGAGCACGGATTCTATCGACGACATGGGGCTTACTCCCGGAAGCTATAATGATTTAAAGAATTGGCAATCATAACATTTCAGGCAAAGAGATGACTTCACTCGACCAGATTCTCGATAGCAGCGCAGCCGTTCCTGAGGAAAAGCTGCTGCTGCACCATGCGCTTTCTTGCAGTCTTTATATGCGTCGTCTTCTCGAAGCGGATGCATCATTGCTTCCGCCGCTGATAACGCATTTATATCGTCCATGGAATGTCGCAGAAATGCGCGCATTCCTGGCAGACCATGCGTCTGCGGATGAGGCCGGCTTGAAACAGGCGCTGCGCAAGCTGCGGCAACACGTGATGCTGCGCGTGATTGTGCGCGACCTCAATCGTCTGGGCGGGTTGGATGAGGTCATGCGCACCATGACCGACTTGGCCGAGGTTGCGGTGAGTTTTGCGCTGGAACACCTGGACCGCTGGCAGCAGGCTATCTATGGAGTGCCGGTGGATCACGATGGCGTGCCGCAACAGCTCATCGTGGTGGGCATGGGTAAACTCGGTGGCCGTGAGCTCAATGTGTCCTCCGATATCGACCTGATTTTTGCCTTCGAGGAAGACGGCGAAACCACGGGACCCAAGAGCGTCAGCAATCATGAGTATTTTTCCATTCTCGGCAAGAAACTGATCGCGGCCATCGGTGAAACCACCGTCGACGGATTTGTGTTTCGCGTTGACATGCGGCTGCGGCCGTATGGCGACTCCGGTCCGCTGGCGGGGAGTTTCGCAATGCTGGAACAGTATTACCAGTCGCAGGGCCGCGAATGGGAGCGCTACGCCTGGATCAAGGGGCGCGTGATCGCCGGCCCGGAAAAGGCCTTGCAGGATTTGTTGCGGCCTTTCGTTTTCCGCAAATACCTCGATTACAGCGCGTTCGCGTCAATGCGCGATCTCAAGGCGCAGATCCAGCGCGAGGTCGCCCGTCGCGATATGCGCGACAACATCAAGCTGGGGCCGGGCGGCATACGCGAGATTGAATTCATTGCGCAGGTGTTCCAGCTCGTGCGCGGTGGACGCGACGGCGAATTGCAGATTCGGCCCACGCTGGCCGTGCTGGCACGTGTCGCGCAAAAGGGTCTGTTGCCGCAGGAAACCGTACGTCAACTGAGTGAAGCCTATGTTTTTCTGCGTAATCTGGAGCATCGCCTGCAATATCTCCAGGATGCGCAGACGCAGATGCTGCCGTCCGACGACGAAAACCGTTTACGTATCGCCCGCGGCATGGGCTATGACGACTGGGAGACCTTCATTTCTGCGTTGCGGCCGCATCGCGATGCGGTCGAGCACCACTTTTCGCAAGTGTTCAGCATGCAGCAGCCTGCCGAGCCGCAGGCCAATCCCTTGGCGGACGTCTGGCTGGGTGGGCTGCCGGACGAGGCAATCGAGCAGCGTCTGGCCGGGCACGGCTACGGCAATGCCGGCGAATGTCGCCAGCATTTGCAGTCGGTCAAACGCAGCGCACGCTACGAACATTTGCCGACCGCGAGCCGCGAACGCTTCGATGCGCTGCTGCCTACCGTTCTGAAGTTGGCCGGCGAGACTGAAAACGCTGACGACACGCTGAAACGCATGCTGCATTTGCTGGAAAGCATCTGCCGCCGGGCGAGCTATCTGGCGCTGCTGGCGGAATATCCGCAGGCGCTGCAACTCGTGACCAAGCTCGCCAGCTCCAGCCCATGGCTGGCCGGCTATCTGGCGCAGCATCCGATACTGCTGGATGAATTGCTCGATACACGCACGCTCTATGCCGCACCCGATTTTTCCGTACTTGCTGCCGAGCTGGCCCGCCGCCTGGCAGAAGTGGAAGGAGACGTGGAGCGGCAGATGGACGTGATGCGGCATTTCAAGCACGCGCATATCTTCCGCTTTGCCGCGCAGGATCTCGCCGGCGATCTGCCTTTGGAGAAGCTGTCGGATTACCTGAGTGCGCTGGCCGACCTGATCTTGGAAGCGGTTCTGAAAACCGTATGGCCGAATGTGCGCGGCAAGCACCGCGATACGCCCGCGTTTGCGGTTATCGGTTACGGCAAGCTGGGTGGCAAGGAGCTGGGCTATGCCTCCGATCTGGACATCATTTTTCTCTACGACGATCCGGCGCCTGAGGCCGGCGAGGTGTACGCGCGCTTCGGCCAGCGCATTGCCAACTGGCTCAACAGCCTGACCTCGGCGGGGCTGCTGTACGAAACCGATCTGCGCTTGCGTCCCGATGGCGCCAGCGGTTTGCTGGTCAGCACCATCGAAGCCTTCGAGAATTACCAGAAATCCAAAGCCTGGACCTGGGAGCATCAGGCGTTGACCCGGGCGCGTTTCTGCGCCGGCGATGTGGCCATCGGCCAGGCATTTCATCGCATTCGTGTGGAAATCCTGAGCCAGAAGCGCGATGCTGAAAAATTGCGCGAAGAGGTCATCGCAATGCGCGAGAAAATGCGGGATGGGCATCCCAATAAAACCGATCTCTTCGACATCAAGCATGATGCCGGCGGCATCGTCGATGTTGAATTCATCGTGCAATACCTGGTGCTGGCTCATGCCCGGATGCATCCGGAATTGACCGAAAACCGCGGTAATATCGCGCTGCTGGGTTACGCCGCAAAACTGGGGTTGATTCCCGAAGTTCTGGCCGTTCGCGTGGCTGATGCCTATCGCGAGCTACGCCGCTGCCAGCATGCCCTGCGTTTACAAGGGGCCGCCGAATCGCGCGTGGCGCTGGAGAGTGTGGCTGGCGACGCCGCTGCAGTACGCGAATTGTGGGAAACGGTTTTCGGAGAGGCGGGTGTCAGTGTGCTGCCAAATTGGCATGCGCAACCTGATTGAGGCCGCTGCTATCAGCCCTTGCGGTTGCCGAACAGCAGCAGGCCTGCGCCGATGGCGATTCCGGCAATGCTGGCCCAGACAGGCACGCTGACTTTTTCTTCGTCCTTGACCGAGAATTCAAGCGAGCCGAGCTTGGCGATTTGCTCTTCTTCGGTATAGCTGAAACCACCGTATACCAGGCCCAGTGTGCCTGCCACGATCAGAACGATTGCCACGATTCTAATAGGATTCATTGTTAGCCTTTTTTGTTGATGAGAGCCGTAATCATAGCGTTTGCATGCATTTGCTGGCTATTTGATTGTTTGGAGCGTGAATCGCTTATTTTCGTTCGATGCGGTCATCCAATTCGCCGATATAGGCAGCGAGTGTGTTGCCGGAATCCTCGATGGCCGTACGCAGTTCGCGTTCCATGCGGTCCAGGCAGGCGGTCATGGCTGCGGCGGCGGCCTGATCCCGGGCATCGAGTCTCTGTAGTTCACTGTCGATGTGAAGCCGCAATTCATTAAACCGTGAAGTTTCTGCCTGCTCTGCCAGCGTGCGGCTGGTCTGGAGTTCACGTGCCTGGCGGCGGGTTTCCAGCAGGACCGTCGTTTGCAGGGTAATGATGAACGCCAGGAACAATGCGGTCAGGACCGCAGTGATGATCAGCATGACCAATCCAAGCGGTGCCTGAAAGTCGGTTACGCCCAGCGAGAGTGTGGTTGGGGTAGTGAAGGCGGCCCAGTTGAGGGCGGCAAAGGCGGCGATCGCGCACAGCGCAATCAACAGGATGATGGTGCGTATCCGCATCGTAATACTCCTCGGTCAGATTGGCGGAGATGAAAGCGATGGTACGACGCGGGAGGGTTCAACGCAAAGGAACAATGAAACCGCGATATGAAAATTCCGTCGGCGAACCTGCGCTCAGGCCGTCATGCTCAGGCAGGTTTCGGCACACATGTGGCAGGTTTCGGCGCACTTCTGGCAATGATCCATGTCGTGTTTCTGGCATTCATCCCCGCACTCCTGGCAGATCTCCGCACAATCTTCACTGATCAAATCGACGAATTCGCTGTTGCGCGTCATGAATTCGGCAGCAAGCCGGCAAAAGGCGGCGCAATCAATATTAAGCGCAATACATCGTCCCATGTGGGCCGTGCTCGGTTCCCTGCGGCACTCGGCGGCGCAATTGTCACAAGCGTCAGCGCAGGCGCGGCAGGCTTCGATGCAGGCTTGGTAAAAAGCATGACCCATGTATTTCTCTCCTAAGTTAACCGTTGATGACTTCGCCGTCGTTGGGATGCAGCACCTGACCGGGCATGTACGACGGTTCCTGTTTTCATAGGCAGCTCCCCTGTCGTGAAGTGCGATTGGGTATGAGATGAGCATAGCCACCTTGCCGGCAAAAGAGTGTAGGAGTCGGCTGATTCCGATGTCAGAGAGCGGCACATCGGAAGGATGTGAGCGCGTCAGCCTCGCTGATTCATGTGGGTCAGCACGCAGGTGTAAATGACGATATTGATGATGATGACAATAATGCCGAGGAGGATCTGGATATTCGGCGTCAGCCCGGCCGGATAAATCAGTGGAAGAAGATAGTGGGCGATGAAATCGCCTTGGTAGGGCGTGTCGCCCGCCAGTCGCTGAAAATGTTTCTCCAAGGGTGTAAGCGGGCATGGCAGGCTCAGGAGCTCCGTCATTACCCCCCAGAGCGCGGCCGGAATATGCAGCCAGGCAACTTGCGGCCATTTGAGCATCAGCAATCCGCCCAGCAGCACGAAAATAATGAACGCAAAATGCGCCAGCAGCAGCAGGTCGGCCAGCAAGCGATACAGGTTTTGCTCAGGCCACGGCAAGGTACAAGGCAAGCATGAGGCCGAAGCACGCCACCGCTAACGTAACCACGGAGGTGAGCCAAGGCATCGCAACCTGCGGGATGTCATGTTGCGGCAATTGCCGAAGATAACTGCGGTGGTTATGAAGTGCGGCCAGCATGGCCAGTGCACCGGCCACGACCAGCGAGACGCCGAGCATGCTGGACCAGCCATGTGCGTCAGCGGTGGTTTTCTGGCCTGAAAACAATGCCAGGAACAGCCCGAACCTGGCGACCACGAAACCGAGCGCGATGATCGTCAGGCCGGTACGTATCCAGGCCAGCAAGGTGCGTTCGGCGGCAAAAAATACGCGTGGGTCCATGGGCTGATCTTATCCGAGGAGGTAGGCCGAATCGGTGCCTTTCTTGACCCATTCCTCATCGCTTTTGACATGCTGGTCGGTAACGGCGGCAAGTTTGACAGCGATAGTGATTGCCTTCTCGATCAACGCATCCTCATTACTGTCGTCCAGTTCACCTTTCTGGATATAAGCGGAAAGGATGGTCGCTGCCATGCTGGCAACCACGGTTTCGCTGTGCTGAAGATGCAGGAAATTCTCTTTGGACATTTTTTAGTACCTTGTTTTACGAGAGACTGAAATGTTTTCAAGCTTACTCGCGATGCTTCTCCCAGTGAAGATGGAAGGCTTGTAAAGCTTTTCACTTTATCGGCTGAACCCGCTCAAGTAGGGGGAGGGACATCCCAAGACTTACGTTTCGTCCTTATCTACCCACTTTTCCATCTTGGGCGCCTGGTAATCGAGGAGGCGTGTCATCAGAGCTTCCGGGTTGCTTTCGACGATCAGCATCGAACGAATGTCCGGCTGGACGAACTGCTCCTCGACAGTGTGGTCGAGGAATTTTCGCAAGGGATCGTAATAGCCTTCGATGTTCAACAATCCGCACGGTTTGTGGTGCAAGCCGAGCTGCGCCCAGGTCCAGACTTCGAAGATTTCTTCCAGGGTGCCGATGCCGCCGGGCAGGGCTATGAAGCCGTCGGAAAGCTCCGCCATCAGCATTTTGCGGGCGTGCATGGAAGGTGTCACGTGCAGCTCGGTCAAGTGATCATGCGCGACTTCCTTGCGCATCAATGCTTCGGGAATGACGCCGACAGCGCGGCCTCCCAATTGCAGCACATGGTCGGCCACGATGCCCATGATGCCGACGCTCGCTCCACCGTAAACCAGTCCGATATCCCGGTTGACCATCGATTCGGCCAGTACCCGCGCGGCATCCGCATAACTTTCGAGTCTGCCCGGACGTGAGCCGCAGTAAATACAAAGATTTTTTATTCGATTCATCCGGTGGATTTTAGTGCCAAACTCTCCATCCGGCGTTGCTAATCAATTTTTTCATGCACTTTATCAGCGCCTGACTCGCTGATGGCCTTGAGCTTGGCGAGCGCCTTGGGCCAGGTTTTGACCATGTACTCTTCGAATTCGGGCGTCACGTCCATATCGACCGCGAGCTCGGTAGACGAACCGGATGCCGAGAGGGAGTAATTCTCGTAGGCGGGCGCCCAGCTTCGCGCTTCCTCGCTTTCGGTATCCTCGACGCCATCCTTGATGATGCCGAGGTGCCGAATGGAAAGGAATTCATGGGGCCGATGCTCGGCGATAACCGAAGTGATGCCACATCCGTCCGGTGATAAAAAGCGAATACGTTCGCCCTTGGCCCAGGAGCCTTCGAAATACGAGCCTTCAGAAAATTCTGCGGTCCATATTTTGTAGGTTTCAGGCGCGAGCATGGCATTCCATACGGCTTCGCGATTGGCGTGGATGAAGGCAGCGAAATGAAGCGTCTTCATCGATTTCTCCTATCCGAGATAAGCTCGCTGCAAAGCAGCAATATCGAGCTTTTTCATCTGCAGCAGCGCACCCATGACGCGCCCGGATTTTTCCGTGTCCGGGTCCTGCATCATGATGGCCAGGGTGGCGGGAATCACTTGCCACGACACGCCGAACTTGTCCTTGAGCCAGCCGCACATTTGTGCCGCTTCGTTTCCGCCCTGCGAAAGTTTTTCCCAGTAGGAGTCCAGCTCTCGCTGGTTTTCGCAACTGATCTGGAAAGAGATGGCCTCGCTGAATGTAAATGTCGGCCCGCCGTTGAGGGCGGTAAATGGTTGCCCGTCGAGCTCGAAAGCCACCGTCATGACGGACCCCGGCGGCCTGCCGTGAATCTCCTGGCCGACCTCGCCGTAGTACGAAATAGCGGTAATTTTCGAATTGGGAAAGATACTGGTATAAAACGAGGCGGCTTCTTCTGCCTGTCCGTCGAACCACAGGCATGGGGCGATCTTTTTCATGGAATATCCTCCTGTCGATTGCGGGTGCTGCGAGAATCGGAATGCGGGCTTCGCAGCGAGCAGGATGCTCAGCATTACAGCTTGGCGACCAGCGCAGCCAGTTGGTCAGCACACTGGCCCCAGCCTTCATGGAAGCCCATCTGCTCGTGCATGGCCCGGTCTTCCTCTGTCCAGTGCAGAACGCGGGCGGTGTAGCGTGTCTTGCCGCCCGCATTCTCGAAAGTCAGGATGGCCGTCATGAAAGGTTTTTCAGAAGGTCGCCAGGCGCTGGTATAGGCGTCTGTAAATACCAGCTTCTCGTTTTCGATGACCTCGAGGTATACCCCGCGATTGGGATATTCCCTGCCTTCGGGGTCCTGCATCACGACGAGGCTGGCTCCGCCGGGCCGGACATCGGTTTCCACCAGCGGCGTCGTAAAGGGCAGAGGCGCGAACCATTGTTTCATGAGCTCGGGTTCGGTCCAGGCGCGATACACTTTTTCAGGCGGCGCATCGATGATGCGGGTCAGCATCAATTCGTAGGTATTTCCGGTTCCGGAATTCATGTCATGTCCTTGATTAGGCGTTTTCAGGGCAGCCTTTGGCTGCGCCAGCCATGATTTCCTCCGGGGTGACATCGCGAGTGTGCGTGGCAATGGACCACAAGTGTCCGAAAGGGTCCTGCACAATGCCGTAGCGATCACCCCAGAACATGTCGTCGAGCGGCATGCGCACCGTGCACCCCGCGTCCACTGCCTGCTGGAACTGCTTGTCGGCATCTTCCACATACATATGCAAAGTCACGCTCGTCCCGTTGCGTGCGTTGGGGCCGAGCGAACCGTATTCGGGATACTCATCGACCAGCATGACCATGGAATCGCCGATGTTGATCAGCGCATGCATCAGCTTGCCGTCCGGTCCCGGTACGCGGCCGTACTCCTGGGCATTGAAAGCTTTCTTGTAGAACTCGATGGCATCCGCAGCGCCAGCGCAGACGAGGTGCGGAGTGATGCTGTGCATGCCGGGTGGAATGGGATTGGGCTTGGTCATGACGTTAATCTCCTTTATTAAAGTAGGATTAATGTGTACAGTGTACACAATGGTAACAAAATGTGGACGATGTACACAACTGATATGACAAGAAATATTGAGAAACCAACCAAACGCAGCACTTATCGTCATGGAGACCTCTATCGCGTCCTGCTTGAAACGGCCATCGAGCTGGCGAAAAAAGGCGGAAAGGACGCCATCGTATTGCGTGAAGTCACCCGGCAGGCCGGAGTCGCCCCCAATGCAGCCTATCGCCATTTCGAAGACCTGAGGTCGCTGCTGCGTGCGGTGGCGATGGCGGCCCAGTCACGCCTGGCCAACGCGATGGAGAACGAGCTCGCCGATATCGTGCCGTCCGGCGACAAGGCACGTGATGCCCGGGCCCGGCTAAGAGCCATCGGAACGGGCTATCTTTATTTCGCCCAGACGGAACCGGGATTGTTCAGGATGGCATTCTCCGAACATGCCGACTTGAGTAACGCCGCCGACCCTGCCAGCACAGGCAGCAGCGGCCTTACGCCATTTCAGATATTGAGTGTGGCGCTGGACGAACTGGTGGATGCGGGAGAGTTGCCGGAGGAGCGGCGCCCGGCTTCGGAATTCTTTGCCTGGTCTGCCGTCCATGGTCTTGCCATGCTGCTGATCGACGGCCCCTTGCGCGGACTGGATCATGCCCAGGCCGATATGGTGGGCCAGCGATTGATTGATATGGTGGAGCGAGGGCTTTAGGTCTTATTGGCCTTGCGCTTTTCGAAGGCGCTCGAGTTCATGCGTGAGCCAGGCGGCGCTCAATTCGGGATCGTAACCCGGGCACTGCACCTTGTAGGGCTCTCCGGTGACGCTGCTCTTGGTAGCTGCGTGAGCGATGAAGTCCTCAGGCATGGCAATCAGGCCTTTCTTGGCCAGATAATCGTATTTCTTTTTCAGGTGATCGCGAGCCGCGGCGCCGGTGTACCAGGTGTCATTTCTATAGAAGCGGCATTCCGAAGCGCCGAGATTATCCAGTAGCGCATTGACCTCCGCCCGTGTGGAAGGGGAAAGCCCAGCCGAATACGACGTACCCGAAAAGAACGACAAGGCAACAACAGCCAGGGTGCGAAAGAGCAGCGGCCTCATGCCGAGCCCCGATTTATGATGCTTGGCGCGCATAGCTGACAGTCAGAATTTCCCACTGATGTCCGTCCGGTTCGTTCCAATAGATCTGGCTGCCCCCGTAATCGGTGTTGATTCGCATATCGACCGGCCCGCGGACCGAGCTGCGAAATTTGATGCCGGCCGCCTGGATGCGCCCCAGGATCGCATCGAATTCTTCCTGACTCACCCGAAAGCAGAAATGATAGACGGGAAACGCCTCATCCGTATCGATGAAGTCGAGGGTTAACCCCTCATTGACATACACGGCAAAGAACGGCCCTGCCTGCGCGGGTCCGCATGGCACGCCAAGCAGATCGGCCAGCAGTTTCGCGGAAGCCACCATGTCATACGAGGGCACGATGGTGTGGTCGAGCTGGATAGGCATAGTCATCTCCTTGCTTCTTGGCGTGCAGGTTTATTGCGAGATCAGAAACTGGTTCGACTCTGTTTTCATGTAGAAATTACCTTGATTATCTATCTTCATCGCCCGGATTCTGTAGCCGGATAATACCGGCTCGGCATAGATCAGGTTCGGCCCCTCTTTTTTCACACGGTAAAGCGTATTTGCTCCCATGCCTGCAACGAAGTAATCGTTATCCCAATAATCGGTTTTTCCCGTCGGGGGGTATTTGGCAATCGGGCCGATGCCGATGGATGGCACGAAAGTCATGGCCGGCTTTTCGTAACCTTCATGGTTATTGAATTTGTTGCCGTAATAAGTGCCCATCCCATCCCGCTCGTAAATGGTCCCATAGCTCACCGCAGGCCACCCGTAGTTTTTGCCGCTCTTGATCAGATTGATTTCATCGCCGCCCCGAGGCCCATGATCGGTCAACCAGAGCTCGTGGGACACCCGATCGAACAGCAAACCGCCGGAAGGCGAGCGTATGCCGGTCGCAAACACCTCGGCATCGGGTTTTTTCAAATCGATCTTGATCACTTTGCCGATAGTCGTCGTTTTGTCCTGGACTTTATCCGGCCGGGAAAAGTCGCCGACGCTCAAGTAGAGTGTGTGATCGTTTTCACCCAGCGCCAGCTTTCCGCCGGTTTGCAATCCGAGCAAAGGCTCCTTGACGGCCGGGCTGCTCAGGAAGATTTTACGCTTGAACGTCAGCCCCAGACCATCCGCATCCAGCTCATACTCCGTCACCGCCATTCGCGCGCCATTGTTCTCCGTGTCCCACGTCGTGTAAGCGACAAACAACGCATTGTTGAGCAGCAGCATATCCTTCACGCCGGATGAATCCTTGCAATACACCACCGCTTTATCGCCTTCGGCTGCTGGCTTGGTCAACGGCTGTGCCGGATTCAGCAATCGCAGCTCGCCTTCCAATTGGGCGAAGTAAACATCACCGCATTTAGTGATGAACACATACCGGCTCTGATCCAGCCTTTCGAAAGGACCGGTCGGATACGCGTCTTCAAACGGCAACTGATAAACCTTCAACTCCTGGGCGCCAAAGACAGAAACGATTCTCACCGGTTCGGGAATGGCAGGAATAATAGGTACCAGCAGAGGCGGCACGTTGTCGGGTGGTTTGGATGGGGTGGCGGCCTTGTTGCCTGTTGATTCCCCGAGTGCCGATAGGCATCCCAGAATACACAAGGAAAATAGCAGGGCCTGGGTGAATTTACGCATGTGAATCAGCCGTTATTAGCATGAGCACTAAAGGCCCAATTAGGTTGAATTGAAGCGCCTTGTTCTGCGCGGCCTTAACAGCCTGCAGCCATGGTAGACGCTTTAAGCGAAAAAGGCTTAGACAGCCCGGTTTCAGTTTGTTTTATCGGTGAGTACAAACGTTCTTGGCATGGATAGACGGACTCATTCTTAGCCGCCAACTTGCGTTTGGACAATGCGAAAAGCTTTACGTGCGAAGCAGGGGAAGTGCAAAGATTGAACGTCAAAGGGCTGGCGTTTTGCGCCAGCCCTTTGACGTTCAAAAGAGGCGTTGTTACAACTGTGGAAGCCAATCAGGTCAACGCATTATGAGCGCGCCCTTTTATCTTCCATCATGCCGGTCATAATCGCGGTCACGATCATGATCTCGACCGCGCCCATCGCCACGGCCCTTGAAACGGGTCTCTTTAGGATAGTGACTCCTGGGAAGATCCGTCCAAGGACCAGACCTTGAATTTGAATAGCGCCAGCGGCTATTGTCGTAGTAGTAATAATATCCGTGTTGAAAGTAATATGGCTCTGCCTCCAATACCACGATTGCCGGCAGTGCTGGCGCCACAACCACTCCATGGGGGTGGCCCGCGGGAGCGACTATGCACGCGCTGAGAATAAGCGCCGTGAGCGGCGCAAGAATTAGCATCCTGTACATATCAAGTCTCCTTGAGCGGCGCATCAGGTCAATGATCGCTAGCACTGCGCCTGAAAGCCAGTAGGGTCAAGTATTTGCCCTGATGCGCTGCTCTGCAGTCAGGTATCTACGTTATCTGACATCCGGGACACGTTTTAGTGCCTCTCGCTTGAAGCCCGTAGCAACCACAACAAGGCAGCCTGCGCGCTGGCCAATTGCAACGTTATGCCTTGTCTAATTGAATGCATATTTCAGGTGCGGCTTGATAAAGGCATGAGTAATGGGACAAACCGTCGAACATTCTGGTTGCGGTGTAACCCGGAATCGCGGATTCCAGGTATTTGGCCATGCCGCTTGGAGACCAATTGTCTTCCGTGCCATGCCAGATGTGCGTCTTAACGGATAATTCGGAAAGTGTGGTCTCCCATGGACGCACATAAGCCTTGATGTCTCTCGCATAACCTGGGACGCGGCCAATAAAGCACGATCGTAATATGTTGGTGATGCCGGATTGAAACTCCTTGTCCGCAGCCAATGCCTTGTCCTGGCCACCAGCAGAGGCAAACAACAGGCGAAATAATGCGTTGGGGAAAAACAAAGCGAGCAAGCTCTGCCAATAGGACAAGAGGACGAATAAAGCAGGGGAAACCTTTGCCAACTGAAAAACCTGCTTTCCGGCCATAGCGGCAAGGAAATCGCCGGCCTCCAATGGAGCCGCAGCAGAAACCAAATACAGACTTCTTACCTCGTTAGCCATGTGGCGGCACGTTTGTAGTGCAATGAACGCACCGATTGAAAAGCCAATGACATCCACTTTTCTTCCGGCAGATTTTCTTGAAATCTCCTTGGCTAAATATCGGTAATACGCTTCATCTGTTAGTTTTGGATCGACAGAAAATCGGTCATGGCAAATGAAAGTTAAGCCATGATCCTTTCCGCAATCATCAAAAATGGCCCCCTCTTCGGGCGCGCCCGGCGCCCCATGGAAATAAATCACTATTCGTCCGTTATCGGAGCCAAATTGACTAAATTTCAAAGACTTCTCCGCTTACGCATAACGCCAAGTTCAGTGGTGACCGGAGAGCAGGTTTTTGCGCAAAAAGCTGCGGAGTATAGGGCATCCACTGGAACGTCGTGTTAGACATTTTTCTCTCGCTCTTCCAGTGCCAGCAGTAAACTGGTTCGATGTTTTTTTGCAACATCTTGCCAGTGTTCGCCGGTGATTGCGGATTCAAGACCCCACAATAAATTAAGACTCACTGCTGAATTTACCCTTTTGGTTCGTACATATGCCTCTATCGAACCCAGTTTTCGTAGTTGCTCAACAGTAGTAATGCCAGCTCGCGCAAGCATCTCCTCAGACTTCGGGCCCAGGCCGGTAAGCTTACTGATTGGCTTTCGGTTATTCATGAGCTGAATTTCCTGAATGCCCAACGTCGAAAGTAAAGGGATGGCCGCCCGGGATGGTGGTCGGAGCCGGAAAGGGTGAAGTTACCACCCGCCGTAAAGACCCTCGAACGGCGACTAGCCACTGCGAGTATGCCCCCGATCAGGTCTGTACCTGTCACATGTGCTCATCGGGAAATCTGCTGCCCGAGCTCTTGAGCAAGCCCGATGAGAATTCCTTCGGGGCCCCGGATGTAGCAGAGCCGATACGTGTCTTCATACTGGACTACTTCGCCGACGAGCTCCGCGCCGCGTTTGGTGAGCCGGGCCAGCGTATCGTCGATATCCTCCACAGTGAACATGACGCGTAGGTAACCGAGAGCATTCACCGGGGCGCTGCGGTGATCGGCGACCACAGGCGGCGCGAGGAATCGGGATATTTCGAGCCGGCTATGGCCGTCCGGCGTACGCATCATGGCAATCTCGACGCGCATGCCGCGCAATCCGGTGACGCCATCTGCCCAGTCTCCTTCGATTGGGGCGCGCCCTTCAAGATCGAGGCCGAGTTCGGTGAAGAATTCAATGGCGGCATCAATGTCTTCCACCACGATGCCGACGTTGTCCATACGCTTGACCGTCATGATGGCTCCTTGGAGTCTAACGAATGTAACCGTCCTGCCGCAGCTTCTTGCGGCAGGTCCGGTTGACTGTAGTGTTAGCCCGCAGTGATGACATGCTTGGATAAGAATGCCGAAGAATCGGGACAGAAGCTTGTAAATTGCGATGTGGCCTGAATAGCCTCTGGCGCGACAACGCGCGAAGCGGGCAGGTAGCCGAGCGCCAGAAAGAAGCGCTCAGCGGTGGTGGTGAGGAGGAATAGAGTCTCGACGCCCTGGGATGCGGCGAATGACTCGGCAAACCTGACCAGTGCGCGAGCGAAACCGCGACCACGAAAGGGCGGCGCAACTGCAAGGGAACGCAGGAGACCCACGGGTGGATAGAGTTCAAGGCCAACGACTGCCGCCAACGTGCCGTCAGAGCGAATGCCGAAGAACTGAACCGGGGACGCAGACGCGATATCGGCGACCGGCAAGGCACATGCCTCCAGAAGCGAGATCACGTCTTGTGCAGCAGGCTCGGGCGCGATGTGCATTTATGCGGGCTAACGTTTGAGTTAACCTGCGGGCGAAGCCCGTTCGGTGGAACGATTTGTTATGCGCTTTTTCTTCACAGTTATTGGTGCTCCCCAGTCTTTTTCAAGCGTCTTTCTCATGCTGGCCAAATCGGCGCTACCAATGCGCCTTGATAGTTGCATTTCAATTTCAGAAAAAGCATCCAATGCAGCCGTAACGTTGGCTTTCCCTTGATCTGTCAAAACAACAGTTTTAGCGCTTGAATTGGTTGGGTCAACCTCGGTTTTTACCAGTTTTAGTCTTTCTAGCTCTTTAACACTTTTCTGTGCGGCCTGCCTTGAGACGCCTAGGCGTCGAGCCAATTCCGAAATACGAATACCGTCGCTATCCAAGTAAGCCATCACCATTGACAGTGAGCGACTAAGGTCCGGCCAACCTTGCTCTTTCAATGAGGCCAACAAGCTCGCATCGAACCAATTAAAGGCATCTAACAGCAATCGCCCCATCGGGGTAGTTCCGTGTTTTTTCATACGGCACAGTGTAAACCTGGTTGACACTGTGAGCAAGAAGTTCTACGCTGTCAACCTCATTGACACTTCGTCATTGACACAACATAAGGAGACAGAGATGAAGTGGATTCTTCCCCTGGGCATGGGCTACGTGGTCACGAATGTTGTAGCGACAACACTTGCAGTCGCTATCCTGCAGCCCTTGGTGTCACCGATGTTCGGGTTGTACATTCGAACGGACGCAGACGGCCTGGCCTTTGCGCCGCTGCTCGTAGGCTATTTGGTAATCACCACCGCTTTAGTCTGGTTGATGCCGCGTGTGAAAAGCGGACGATCAGGCTGGTTACATGGTGCTGTGATCGGCCTCGTGCTGGGCGCGGCTGTATTCTTGGGCGATCATTTGGTCACGGCCGGTTGGTCGAAACTTCCCGCCTTGCCAATGCTGCTATCGGGTCTCGTCGATGCGCTTGCGGTCATGGCCGGTGGCATTATGGTTGCAGTTGTGCAACAGCGGCAAATTGGAAAAGGAGTTGCTCGCGCTTAAGGCAAGGCATGACGAATCGCCTTGACGCATAACGTTGAATAGACACCGATAACGGTGCATAAGATGGTTTTCTCAGGTGTATATCCGAGTGCATATTTTTTATAGTAAACTGATTATTAATAAGATTAGTTCTATATTTAGAGATTATGGAACCTGAAAATACACCTTCATCCGCCAACTCCCCGAAGCTGCTGGACCAGCTGCGTGACAAATTGCGGGTAAAGCATTACAGCATCCGTACGGAAACGCAATACCTGCAATGGGTTAAGCGGTTTATTCTGTATCACGGCAAGCGGCATCCGCGTGAATTGGGGGCGGAAGAGGTCGAGGCGTTCTTGACGCATTTGGCGACAGCGGGGCAGGTTTCGGCTTCTACACAGAATCAGGCGGTTTCTGCGCTGCTTTTCCTTTATCGTGAAATTCTGGGCATCCAGCTGCCTTGGCTGGATAACGTGATTCGTGCCAAGAAGCCGCAACGGTTACCGACGGTGCTTTCGAAAAACGAAGTGAGCCGGGTGCTGGAACGCATGGATGGCAATTATGGATTGATGGCGCGTCTTCTGTACGGAACGGGAATGCGGTTGATGGAATGCTGCCGGTTGCGGGTGAAGGATATCGATTTCGATCGGGCGGAAATCATGATACGCGACGGCAAGGGGGCGAAGGATAGGGTGACGATGTTGCCGGATGCCTTGATTCAACCCCTGCGGGAGCATTTGGCAAAGCGCCGCCGTTTGTATGAGGATGATTTGGCCGTTAACAAGGCCGAGGTGTATTTGCCGGATGCGCTGGGGCGCAAATACTCTAACGCCGCTAACGAATGGGGCTGGCAGTATGTGTTTTGTTCAGGCAGTTATTCGGTTGATCCGCGTAGCGGGCATGAGCGCCGGCATCATATCGACGAAAAGCTGTTGCAGCGCGCCATGAAAAAGGCCGTGATGGCGGCAGGCCTGACCAAGCCCGCCACGCCGCATACGCTGCGCCACTCCTTTGCTACACATCTTTTGCAAAGCGGCTACGATATCCGTACTGTGCAAGAATTGCTGGGGCATTCCGACGTGAGCACAACCATGATTTATACCCATGTATTGAATAAAGGCGGGCGCGGTGTGGCAAGCCCGTTGGATGCGTTATGAGTTTACGTTTTCGCCTGAGCCTCCTGATTACCGTGCTGTTGCTGCTTTTCATGGCGGCAATGGGCACTATCCTCGTCAAGGAGACGCGCGTCTCGATCCGCGAAGGGGTGGAGTCGGCGACGCGGGTGACGACGCAGATGCTGGATCGCGTGATTGTCAGCGCGTTCATCAATCCGGACTGGGGTACGACGCACGATGTGCTGCAGCAATTCCTGGAATCCCTGGGACGGGTGCGCAGTACCGATATCTATCTATACGACATGCAGGGACGGCTGATATACCAGTCGCCGCAATCCACTTTCAAGGCGGAGGAGAATCCCCCGCAATGGTTTACCGAATTGATGGCGCCGGAGCAGGAGATCGTGCAGCGACGCATCCGCTATGGCGTGATGCGCGTGGTGTCCAACCCGAGCGGGGCGATCCGCGAGGCCTGGGGCGGGATGAAGCCTTTGCTGTGGATTGCCGGTGGACTGTTCCTGGTGCTCAATATCGGTGTGTACTGGATGTTGGGGCGGGCGTTGCGGCCGGTGGAAAATATCCTCGGCGCAATTCACCGTATGGAGCATGGCGACCTGAGCGTGCGGTTGGGCAAGTTCAGCCTGCCGGAATTTCACCAGATCGGGCAGAGCTTCAACCGCATGGCGGAATCACTGGAAACGCGCACCGAGGAAAACCGGCGGCTGGCGCTGATCGTGAAGCAAACCAACGATGCGATCATGATCCACGACATGGACGGCAATATCTCGTTCTGGAATCCGGCGGCGGAGCGACTGTTCGGCTATCCGTCGCAGAGCATCATCGGCAAATCCGCCGCAATGCTGACGCCCGAAGGGCATGAGGGCGAGCTGGGTCAAAACCTGGAATCCATCGCCGCTCGCCGCACCATTGAGAATTACGATACCCAGCGGGTGACCCGCGAAGGGCGCATCGTGGACGTTTCGCTGTCGGCGGGGCCGCTGGTGGATCCGCACGACGACCGCGTGATCGGCGAAATCTGCAGCATGCGCGACATTACCGAGCGCAAGCTGGCGGAAGAAGCGGAGCGCCGCCTGGAGGAAAACCGCCAGCTGACGCACCTGATACAACGCCATATCGAGGAAGAGCGCCGCAACCTGGCGCGCGAACTGCATGATGAGCTGGGGCAGTACGTGACTGCCATCAAGACCTTTGCCGTTGCTATCGGCAACAAGACGCGGCAGAAGATGCCGGATATCGACTCCAATGCGCAGACCATCGTGGCGGCGGCGGATCATATCTACGACGGCATGCACAACATCATTCGTCAGTTGCGCCCCGGCGCGCTGGATAATCTTGGCCTCAAGGAAACACTGCGTGATGCGGTGGCCGAGTGGCAGCGGCAGAACCCGGAGCTGCGATTCAGTCTGGAGTTTTTCGGCGATTTGGGGCATCTGGGCGAGTCGCTGAGCATCAATCTTTACCGTATTGTGCAGGAAGCCGTCACCAATGCCTTGCGCTATTCCGATGCCACACAGGTGGATATCGTGCTGGCACAGGACGAAAATGGCGACCTCAGGCTTTCCGTGCAGGATAATGGCGTGGGCATGAATTTATGCAAGGTCGACCAGACCCGGCATTTCGGCCTGCTGGGTATGCGTGAACGAGTGCAGGCTCTGCATGGTCAATTCGAATTGGATTCCCAATTAGGGGAAGGCACCTGCATCCGCGTGACGGTGCCAAAACGGGAGAAAAAATGAGCGGCGTGATCAATGTAATGCTGGTGGACGACCATGCTGTCGTACGCATGGGGTTCAAGTTGCTGCTGGAGGCCGCTCCGGATGTGAAGGTGGTCGCCGAGGCCGAAAGCGGGGAGCAAGGGGTCAAACTGTATGGCGAGGTGCATCCCGATGTGGTGGTGATGGATATCACCATGCCCGGTATCGGCGGCATGGAGGCCATCGAGCGCATCATGGCCAAGGATTCCACGGCACGCATTCTGGTGCTCTCCGCACACGAGGATTCGGTGCACCCCAAACGCGTGCTGAACGCCGGCGCGCTCGGTTACCTGACCAAGCGCAGCGCCCCGGAAGAATTGATCAAGGCCATCCGCACGGTGGCCGGCCGCAAGATGTATCTCGAAGCCAATATTGCCCAGCAAATGGCGTTGCAGCAATTGTCGGGCGAGCAGAATCCGGTGGACGTGCTTTCGGCGCGCGAATTCGAGGTTTTCATGGCACTGGCGCTGGGGAAATCCACCAACGAGATTGCCGAAACGCTATGTCTCTCGCCGCGCACCATCGGCACCCACCTCTACAACATCAAGCAGAAGCTGAATGCCGGCAACCAGGCGGAGATTGCGTTGATCGCGATGCGCAGCGGACTGATCGAACCGTAGGGCTTGCTCTGCTCCAGGTAAATGAAAAGCCGGCAATCGCCGGCTTTTTTATAATCGCTACATAAATTAGGCTTTGAGTGCGTTACTGCTCCAGCCGATCTTTCGCCACGTATAACCCATTCGCCATTCCAAGCTCAATGACGGCATGATCGCCGCTGCGCATTTTGCCTAATTCCGGCGGAACCAGGATCAGCAGCGCCCGGTCGCTCATTTCCGGCACTCCGCCTTCGGCAAGCTGCCACTGATCCCATGTATGTTCCGGCGGCAGGGATGCTATGCCGAGCTCGCGCATGTTTTCCAGCATCGATTGCTTTTCTTCGCCGATAACCATCCCCCATATCTCCACGGTGGTAAGCCGGGTGACCAGCGGCACGGCGGACTCGGCAGGATCGGGTTTCGGGAGTGGCGGCGCAACCGGGGCCGGGGGGACAACAAGCTGTGCTCTCAGGAATGCCTCCTGATAAGGATCGAGGCCGGACCGCATCAACAAGCGATTGGTTTGGCCTTGCTCCTGCACTTGCGGTTCATCCAGAGCGTGCCCGACGGCCCTGTCGGCAATCTGCATGGCGATCGAGCTGGCTACTTGCCGGGCAATCGAGCCGCCCATGCAGCCTGATAGCAGGGAAGCGGCAAACACAGCAATAAACAGGCTGGGCATCCAGCCGGGAGGCCTGACTATCGGGCGCGATTTAGAGAGAGGCATCGCCGACGGTACGCGTAGCAGGTTCGATCAGTTTTTGACCAGACTGTTATCGACAATCTTGACCTTGTCGCCGACAGCGAAATCCGGTTGGGTATCGAAGCTGACGGTCTTGTGCGTGCCGTCATCCAGCATCACCACGACATCCCAGCGTTTGCGCAGGTACTTCTCGCCGTAATGGCCAGCGACACCGCCGCCGACGGCACCGGCGATCGTGGCCAGCGTACGACCCTTGCCCTTGCCGACCTGGTTGCCCAACAACCCGCCCGCGATGGCGCCTGCCGCTGCCCCGATGCCGCTGGCATCCTTGACGAGATTGACGGATTCCACAACGCCGCAGTCCGGGCACTTGACCGGTTGCGCGCACGAGGGCGGAGTCCATCCGCCGCGTGTATCGGAAGCGGCCGGGCATGCGTAGTCCGCCAGCGCGACGGTTTGCATGCCCAGCAATAAAACGAAAACCGAAGCGATGTTCAGTTTTGAAAACGTTGAAATAGACATGATTAACCCCTTACAACGTGAATAGAGGCCGCTTTTGCAGGCCTATCCTTTTTGCACCCACGCCAGCCCAGTGACGTAGTCGTCGAAGACCTGAACCTCGGCTTCGGTGAAAATCCGCGCCAGCCACGCACTCCATTGCACCCATTCGTCGTTGGTGACGACGGCAATTTTGTCGAAATCCTGCGCATGCTTGCGGGCAAAGCGGATTTCTTCCCACGCTACGTCCACGGTAAAACCCAGCATATCGTTCAAATCAACCAACAGGCTGGCTTTTTCCTGGGATTGCAGTGCATAGTCGGCCGCTTTTTCCAATTCCTTGAAATCAGCGAGCGTGAATTCGCTCAGCACCGTGGCGATGACGAGGTTGTTCGATTCCTGATTGATGGTGATCATGGTTTTTATTCCTGATATGCGGTCACATTGAGATCGCCATAAGCTGGCTGATTACAGTGTAGGCCCTTGGGGTGATTTTTCAAGAGCCTTGACCGCCTCCACTCGGCCGGCAGTTCTGTGTACGCTGACGACACCACTTAGAACGATCAGGGCGATGCCCAGCCAGCTCAGCAGGGAAAGTTGTTCATCCCAAAACACGATGCCCAGCAGGCTGGCGAGAACCACCGTGGTATAGGAAAGGCTACCGGCGACCAGCGGATTGCCATTGCTATAGGCGCGCGTCATTGCCAGTTGCGCCAGCGTTGCGCAAGTGCCGAGCGCGAGCAGCAACATCAGGTCTTGCCATGTCAGCGCAAGGAAGCTGTGAAGCAGCATCCACAGGCCGCTCAGCACGGTGCAGGTCAGCGAAAAATAAAACACGGTGCGCCAATAGGGTTCGCCCATGCGGCCAAGCTGCGTGATCTGCAAATAGACAATGCCGGCGAGCAGTCCGGAAATCAGGCCGAGCACTGCCGCCAGCCAGTCGTCGCTGCTGAAACTGGGTTGCAATAGCAGGGCGACCCCGACAAAGCCTACCAGCACGGCGGTCAGCAGGATGGGTTTGGAATCCTTGCGCAAGTAGAAAAGGCCGAGCATGGCAAGGCACAGCGGAGCGGTGTAGTTGAGCGTCACGGCGGCGGCGAGCGGCAACTCGCTGATCGCATAAAAGAACAGTGCCAGCGAGCCGAAACCGGATAGGCTGCGTACAATCTGTTTGCGCCAGAGCGGTGTAGCCAAGGGTTTGTGACCGATGCGGGTGATGGCTACGATGACAAGCAGCCCGAACAGCGAGCGGTAGAAAACGACTTCGTTGCTGCTGAACTTTTGCGACGCGACCTTGACCAGCGCCCCCATGCAGGCGAAGAAAAACGCCGCGACCAGCATCCATAGACTGCCTATGTTTTTTGGTTTCATGGCTTCCAAATTAAAAGGCACCGCTGCTAGCTGGATTCCGGGTTCTGCCTGCGGCAACACCGGAATGACGTGTGATGTTAATTCTAGAGGTGCGGTTCCAACTGGGATTTCACCCACAAATGGAAATGTTCCATCCCGGTTTCCATCGGATGCTGATAGGGGCCGAATTCGTCCAGACCCTGCGCATGGAGTGCTTTGCGTCCGTCATGCATACGCTGGCAGATATCCTCGTCCTCGATGGCCGTCTCTTTGTAGGCGGCTTGCTCGGCTTCGATGAACTCGCGTTCGAACAGCGCGATATCTTCAGGATAGTAGAACTCCACAACATTCGAGCAGGCATGCGGCCCACGCGGGATGATATTCGAAACCACCAGCACGTGCGGATACCACTCCAGCATCAGGAATGGGTAATACACCAGCCAGATGGCACCGTATTTAGGCAAGGTACCATTGTTGTATTTCAGCACCTGGTCCTGCCAGTGGCGGTAGGCCGGCGAGCCGGATTTTTCCAGGCCGCGATTTACGCCCACCGATTGCACGCTGTACCACTCGCCGAACTCCCATTTGAGATCGTCGCAATCGACAAAGTTGCCGAGGCCGGGATGGAACGGCGCAACGTGGTAATCCTCCAGATAGACTTCGATGAAGGTTTTCCAGTTGAAGTTGTACTCGTCGATCATCACGCGGTCGAGCATGAAACCGCTGAAATCGAAATCCTTGAGAAAACCCAGCTTGCCGAGATCGTCGGCGATGTTGCGCTGGCTGTCGAACAACAAGCCGTTCCAGTTTTGCAGTGGAGTCTTGCCGAGGTTGAGGCAGGGCTTCTCGTCGAAATGGGGGGCGCCCATCAATTCGCCCTTGAGGTCGTAAGTCCAGCGATGCACCGGGCATACGATGTTCTGCGCATGGCCCTTGCCTTTCAGCATGATGGCCTGGCGATGGCGGCAGACGTTGCTGATCAGTTCGATTCCCTGCTGATTGCGTACCAGCGCCTTGCCGTGGTTCATCCACTCCAGCGAATGATAATCGCCGGGGTTGGGCACCATCAGTTCATGGCCGATATAGTTGGGCGCGTGCGGAAACAGCACCTTTTGTTCCAGGGCGTAGATTTCAGGATCGACATACCAGGAAACAGGTAATTGGGGCCGCAATGGGCGTTTGAAAGGAGTAACTTGCGCAAAGGACATAAATTCGAGCTTCATCCGGAGAACACGGAAGAACTGGCCAGTATGCTGGCCGCATAATAACGAACGCGACATTTTGCCTGAATGGGGGATTTTTACAAGACGCAGTGTCCGGGAGGAGTTGCTGGGGAAGGAAAATATCGTTGCTCAAAAGCCGTTTTCGGTCGAAAAATGCAATCCTGCTAGATAGTTGGGATGGGTATCTTTCTTGCCCGGCTGCCGGTTTTACGATACGCTTCACAATTCGGCGTAGTACCTTAATCAACGGGAGGAAAAAATGAAAAATCCGCTGGATTCCATTCCTGGAACAATTGTTTCGGGCCTGATTCTGACTGTTGTCCTGTACTTCTTCCTCAAAAATTTCATTCTGGCGGGGGTGTGATCATGGAATTCGTTCCTGCAATCGCTCGTTGGATACATTTTCTGGCCGGTATCACCTGGATCGGCCTGCTTTACTATTTCAACCTGGTGCAGGTGCCGGCGCTGAAAGATGCTGCGGCTGACGGCACCGCTGCCGGCATCACCAAGCATGTTGCGCCGCGCGCACTGTTCTGGTTCCGCTGGTCTGCTCTCGTGACCTGGCTGGCAGGTGCGGCATTGCTGGGTGCAGGGTTTACCGCAGCCTTTACGCTGCAGCCGGAAATGGCACCTATCGGTATCGGTGCCTGGCTGGGAACCATCATGCTGTTTAATGTTTGGGGACTCATCTGGCCGAACCAGAAGAAAATCCTGGGCATAAAGCCCGCTACTGATGAAGAGAAAGCCAAGGCGCGACGCGTGGCATTGCTGGCATCGCGAACGAACATGATGCTTTCGATCCCGATGCTGTTTTTCATGGCTGGCGGATTGTCGCATCGAGCGCTGTTCGGTTTATAAGAGAAATTGGCAATTGCTGCACACGGCGGCTTTTGCCGCCGTGTGCATTTTTACTTTTTGGTAATTTGATATGTCGCAACATTTGATGAATACCTACGGCCGGCAACCGGTCACTTTTGTTCGGGGCGAGGGCGTCTGGCTGTGGGATGACCAGGGCAAGCGCTACCTCGACGGCCTGGCCGGTGTTGCCGTCAACGGCTTGGGCCATGCCCATCCGAAACTGGTCAAGGCGCTTTCCGAGCAGGTCGCGCGCCTGATCCACGTTTCCAACGTTTACAACATTGCCGAACAAGGTGAACTGGCGGATCGCCTGAGCGCGCTGTCGGGCATGGATCGCGTTTTCTTCTGCAATTCCGGCTGCGAAGCCAACGAGGCGGCCATCAAACTGGCGCGCCTGCATGGCCATAAGCAGGGGGTCGAGCACCCTGAAATCATCGTCATGGACAAGGCCTTCCACGGTCGGACGATGGCGACGCTTTCCGCAACCGGCAACCGCAAGGTGCAAGCCGGTTTCGAGCCGCTGGTAGCGGGTTTCGTCCGCGTACCCTTCGATGATCTGGAAGCTGTGCGCCACGTGGCGGAACACAATTCGAATGTTGTCGCGGTACTTGTCGAGCCGGTGCAGGGTGAAGGCGGCGTGATCATTCCGCAGGATGCCAATGGTTATCTGCAAGGCTTGCGCGAGATTTGCGATCAGCATGGCTGGCTGCTGATGCTGGACGAGGTGCAAAGCGGGATCGCACGCACCGGTACGATGTTTGCCTTCCAGCATAGCGGCATTTCCCCGGATGTGATGACTCTGGCCAAAGGCCTGGGATCTGGCGTGCCCATCGGTGCCTGTCTGGCGAAGGGCAAGGCGGCCGAAGTGTTCCAGCCCGGCAATCACGGTTCCACTTTTGGCGGTAATCCGCTGGCATGCCGGGCGGCATTGACGACGCTTGCAGCCATTGAAGAAGAGAGCTTGTGCGCCAAGGCCGACGAAATTGGTAATTTTATTCATCAGGCTCTGCGCGAAGAGTTCAAGGATGTGCCTGGCGTCGTCACCATCCGCAATGCCGGCATGATGATCGGTATCGAGTTGGATCGCCCCTGCGGCGACCTGGTCAAACAAGCTCTGGCCCTTGGTCTGCTTATCAATGTGACCGCCGACAAGGTGATCCGGTTGTTGCCTCCTCTGGTGATGAGCAAAGCGGAAGCGCAGCAACTGGTGGACATCCTGGCGCCGCTGGTGAAAAACTTTTTGAGCCAATAATCATGTCGATCAAACATTTCCTTCAGTTCAAGGATCTCTCAAAGGCGGAGCTGGAACATGTGTTCGCGCGCTCCAAATGGATCAAGGACAAATTCAAGCGCTACGAGCCCTACCATCCGCTGTTCGATCGCACGCTGGTGATGATTTTTGAGAAGGCCAGCACCCGCACGCGCCTGTCGTTCGAAGCCGGTATGCAGCAACTGGGCGGTGCGGCGATCTATCTCAATACCCGCGATTCGCAACTGGGCCGCGGCGAGCCGGTGGAAGATGCTGCGCAGGTGATTTCGCGCATGAGCGACATGGTCATGATCCGTACTTTCGAGCAGGAAATCATCGAGCGTTTTGCCGCCAATTCGCGCGTGCCGGTGATCAACGGCCTGACCAACGAATACCACCCGTGCCAGATACTGGCCGATATCTTCACGTTCATCGAACACCGCGGCCCGATCCAGGGCAAGACAGTCGCGTGGATCGGCGACTCGAACAACGTTTGCAACACCTGGCTGCAAGCGGCGGAAGTGCTGGATTTCAACGTGCACGTCTCCACGCCGCCCGGCTACGAAGTCGAGCAGGAGCGCGCCGGCCTCTACGGCCATGCGCACTACGAGGAGTTCGCCGACCCGATGGAAGCTGCCCGAGGTGCTGACCTGGTGACGACCGACGTATGGACCTCGATGGGCTTCGAGGCCGAAAACGAGGAGCGCATGCGCGACTTCGCCGATTGGCAAGTCGATGGCGACATGATGCGCGTGGCCGCCAAGGAGGCCTTGTTCATGCATTGCCTGCCGGCGCATCGCGGCGAAGAAGTGGCTGCCGAAGTCATCGACGGCACGCAATCGGTGGTGTGGGATGAAGCTGAGAACAGACTGCACACACAGAAGGCCCTGATGGAGTACCTGCTTCTCGGCAATGTGAATGACTAAGTCTTTCATGCAAGGCCGCTCGATTTCCAATCACATCCTGCCAACCGCTTCCAACATGGTTGGCGTGTGCATGATGGTCGTTTCGGTATTGCAGTTGCTGCCCAAAAATTCCGTATTGCCCTGGGGCGACAAGCTCCTGGCAATCGATAGCTTGATTTTTCTTGCCAGCGCGATGTTTTCCTACCGTTCCTTGCGTATCAACGGCGGTTCGGAGTCCATGGAAAAATACGCCGACTGGCTATTCCTGGCCGGCCTCAGCATCATGGCGCTGGCAGGAGTTTTGGTTTCTTTTGAACTTTTTTTGGTATAGGAATTAGCCTTGAGCGGAATCAATAAAGTGGTGCTCGCCTACTCGGGCGGGCTGGATACCTCGGTCATCCTGAAATGGCTGCAGGATGAATACAAGTGCGAAGTGGTGACCTTCACCGCAGACATCGGCCAGGGTGAAGAGCTGGAACCGGCACGCGAAAAGGCCAGGAAATTCGGCATCAAGGAAATCTACATTGACGACCTGCGCGAAGAGTTCGTGCGCGATTTCGTGTTCCCGATGTTCCGCGCCAACACCGTCTACGAAGGCGAATACCTGCTGGGCACCTCCATCGCCCGTCCGCTGATCGCCAAGCGTCTGATCGAAATCGCCCGCGAAACCAAGGCCGATGCGATCTCCCACGGTGCGACCGGCAAGGGCAACGACCAGGTGCGTTTCGAGCTGGGCGCCTACGCACTCAACCCGAACATCAAGGTGATCGCTCCCTGGCGCGAATGGGATCTGCTGTCGCGCGAAAAGCTGCTGGCCTATGCCGAGAAGCACGGTATCCCGGTCGAAATGAAGCACAAGCAAGGCGGTAGCCCGTACTCCATGGACGCCAATCTGCTGCATATCTCCTACGAAGGCCGCCACCTGGAAAATCCGGCTGCCGAAGCCGAAGAGGACATGTGGCGCTGGACGGTCAGCCCCGAAAAGGCACCGGACGCAGCCGAATACCTGGACATCGAATACGTCAACGGCGACCCGGTGGCTCTTAACGGCAAGAAGATGGCCGCGCACGAGCTGCTGGCCGAGCTGAACAAGCTGGGCGGCAAGCATGGCATCGGCCGTCTCGACCTGGTTGAAAACCGCTACGTCGGCATGAAGTCGCGCGGCTGCTACGAAACCCCGGGTGGCACCATCATGCTCAAGGCTCACCGCGCCATCGAATCGCTGACGCTGGACCGCGAAGTCGCCCATTTGAAGGACGACCTGATGCCGCGCTACGCCAGCCTGATTTACAACGGCTACTGGTGGAGCCCGGAGCGCGTCGCGCTGCAAACCTTGATCGACCACACGCAAAAGAGCGTCAACGGCTTCGTGCGCGTCAAGCTGTACAAGGGCAACGTGATCGTCGTCGGTCGCGACAGCAAGACCGATTCGCTGTTCGACCCGACCATCGCAACGTTTGAAGACGACGCCGGCGCGTACGACCAGAAGGATGCCGGCGGTTTCATCAAGCTGAATGCACTGCGCATGCGCATTGCGGCGAACCTGCGTAACCGCAAGTCTTAAAAGGGTTGCGGCAAGCAAACGGCGTCAAATCGCGCAGGCGTTTGGCGCCGTTTTAATTTGCGGCGCTCGGCCGTTTGTGTCGACCCGCACCCCTTGTAGCGCAGGCGGTTGACTCCCTCTCCCCTTGCGGGAGAGGGTTGGGGTGAGGGGTATGCAGGCGAGGACGCCTGCGCAATGGGTTTTCTCCATGGCACCAGTTTTTGATAATCCAGATGCGACAGAAGACAAAAGCGATACCGGATAATCCCGATTGCGGCGCTTGCACGCATTACTACATCACCTACGATCCGAGCTTTCCGTACGGTTGCCGGACGCTGGGATTCAAGGGCAAGCGCAAGCCGCATCTGGATGTGCTGGAAGCTTCCGGTGCTCCTTGTCTCGCGTTTCTGCCCAAAACCAAGCCCTGACTGGGCTAAGAGCCTATTTCAGTAGGTTTCATATACCGCGTTGAGTCAGGGCGCGGATGGATGCAAGGCGCGAGGTGAAGCCAATGGTTATTCCATTGGCAAGCCGAGCAACGCGGCAGACGCCGCGCTCTGGCTCAACCCGAAGGGCTGCTTGCCTACGGGCGCATTGCGATGTTGCGGCCTGCTTGTGGAGAATAACTACACTGCGCAGCCCGCGCCTTGCACTGCATCCCGCAGGCAAGCAGCGCGGTATATGAAACCTACTGAAATAGGCTCTAATTACGGCACAACTTCCACCCGTACATCTCGGCTCGCGCTTCGACCTTTGTCGTCCGCCACCGTCAAGCTGTGCCAACCCGCGCTCTCGGGCCGCCAGGCGATGCCGCCGCTGTTCGCCGGCTGACTGCCCAGGTAGGCCTTATTCGAAAACCAGTAGAGCGTTTGCGCGTCAGCCCCCACGGTCGCTTGCAGGGCGATGGTTTCCTGCGAGCGGGAAAGCCGCAGCGTGTAGGCGACATTGAGCAAGGGCGAGGTGATGTGCGGCACGTCGGCTTCGTCGCTGGCAATGCCGGCCCCGGTGCAATTCACGGTGGGCGGCGCGCGGCGTGGCATGCCGGCTTCGCGGAACAGGCGCATCATGTCCGACGACCAGAATTCGGCGATTTCGGTATGCGTGGTTGCCGGATCGTAAGGCGGACAAGCCGCGCGGCCGGTGCGGTTGTCCACGACCACGGGGCGGTGCAGCGTACTGACGCGTATCGGCGATTTGCCGGGGATGAACCAGGTGTCGGTGATTTGCGGGCACCAGGTGTTGGGCAGGTCGCCGCTGGCGGAGCAGACGGAGATTTTCTTCAGCTTGCGCGGCGGTAGACGCAGCGGGTCGCGCTCCTGCGGCATGGTAATCGGCAGCGCGTCGGCAATGCGGAAGAATAGCGGCGCGGCGGCCTCAATGCCGATAAACGCCGGGTTGGAGGAGCCGTCGAAATTGCCTATCCATACCGCCAGCACGTAAGGCCCGACCACACCCACGCTCCATGCATCACGGAATCCCCACGACGTTCCTGTTTTCCAGGCGACGTTCCAGCGGTTCCCCCGTGCCATCGTCACGCTTTCCGGGCGCGGATTATCGCTCAGGACGTTCAGCGTCATGTAGCTGGCTTCCGGGCTCAAAAGCTGGATGCCTTCACCGGCAGGCGCGTCGGCCAGGTAGCGCAACGGCCGCAGCGTGCCCTGGTTCGCCAGCATGGTGTAGAGCGTCGCGAGCTCCTCCATCGTCACCTCGCCGCCGCCCAGCACCAGCGCCAGCCCGTAATGCTGCTCGGATTGCAGGCGCGAAACGCCAGCGGTTTTCAGGAAGCCGTACAGGCTGGGTTGTTTCAGTTTGCTGGCGACATGCACTGCCGGGATGTTGCGGCTGTGGATCAGCGCATCGTGCGCCGTAATCGGCCCGACGAAACGCCCGTCGAAATTCTCCGGCTGAAACGGCCCGAAGGCGGTGGGGGCATCCTTGAGGATGGACTGCGGATGGATTACGCCCTGATCGAATGCCAGCCCGTAGATGAAGGGCTTGAGCGTGGAGCCGGGCGAGCGCTTCGCCAGCACGCCGTTCACTTGCCCGTCGATCTCCGCATTGCGGTAATCCGCCGAACCGACTAGCGCCACCACCGCCTGGTTGCGCGTATCCACCAGCATCGCCGTCGCATTGTGCAAACCGCGCGCGCCATTCTGCGCGATGTACTGATTGATTTGCCGCTCCAGCAAACCTTGCAGGCGCGGTTGCAGCGTGGTTTGCAACTCGCGGCGTTCAGGTTCGGATTGCCCCAGTACATGCTCCGAAAAATGTGGTGCGGCAAACGGCAATTGGCCGATGCTGCGCAAGGGCAGCGGCAATGACATCAACCGCTGCTCGCTGGCCGAGACGGCATACTGCTGCTGCCAGCGCGCAAACAACCGGTCGCGTGCCGGGCGCGGGTCGGCATGGTTAGGCCGTTGCGGAATCACCGCCAGCGTCAGCGTTTCCGGCAGCGTCAGCCGATCCGGCGTCTTGCCGAAATAAATCAGACTCGCCGCCCCCACGCCCTGAATGTTGCCGCCATACGGCGCCAGGTTGAGATAAGCCTCCAGGATGTCGTGCTTGCTGTAACGCGCCTCCAGCCACAAGGCATAACCACTCTGCCGCAGTTTGCCCAACGGCGTGCGCGTATTCAGCCCATACATCAGCCGCGCCAATTGCATGGTCAGCGTAGAGCCACCTTGCTTGTTGCCGCCGGAATACGTTTCCCATGCCCCGCGCAGCAACGCTGGCGGATTCATGCCGGGATGCCAGTAGAACCAGCGATCCTCCTGCAATTGAACCGCTTCGACAAGGCGTGGCGAGATGTTCTCCAGCGGGACCCACAGCCGGTATTGCTCGTCCTGCGCCAGCGTCAGGCGAAGGAGGGTGTTGTCGGATGCGAGTATGGCGGTGGAGGAGGGGGCGAAGGCTGAGAGGGGCGGGTGGGGCCAGAGGCGGGAGGTAGCAAGCGCAGTAAGCGCCAATATCGTCACCCACCGTAGGGTGCAATAAGCGTAGCGCATTGCACCGAATGTTTTAAATTCGAATAATGCCAAAAACACCTCTTATACGGCGCAATTCCCTGCGGTTATTGCGCCCTGTGAAGTTGGTAATGACTGAAGTATATGGCGGATGATCAAAGGTGACCACTGCAGGCTATTGCGCCGCGTACTGCCGTCCGCAATACTAGAGCGATGCCCGACTATCGTCGCGCCTGGCATCCGGGCGGAACCTATTTCTTCACCGTCAACCTGTTGCAACGGCATGGCAATGGCAACGATTTGCTGATTCGGCATGTCAATGTGCTGCGCGAAGTCGTTGCTTCGGTACGACGTCGGCATCCTTTTCATATACATGGCTGGGTTGTCTTGCCGGAGCATCTGCATTGCGTGATCGAGTTGCCGCTGGATGATGCCGATTTCGCAACCCGCTGGCGCCTAATCAAAATGGGATTTTCCAAGGCGATTCCCCGCACCGAGCATCTATCCCAAGTCCGCGCCAAGCGGGGTGAGCGCGGCATCTGGCAACGGCGCTACTGGGAGCACTTGATTCGCGACGAAGCCGATTTTCAGGCGCACATGGATTACGTACATATCAACCCGGTAAAACACGGCTTGGTTAACCGCGTCGCCGATTGGCCGCATTCGACTTTCCACTGCTTGGTGGCACAAGGCATCTATCCGGCAGATTGGGCCGGTGGAGCAGAAGACACGATGAATTACCCCGATTGACCCAAGCCCAGAATTCCAAGCCTGTCATCCCATCGTAGGGTGCAATAAGCGCAGCGCATTGCACCGGATGTTTGGGGATATCGCGGTGGTAGATACTTCACATACGGCGCAATGCCCTTTGGTTATTGCGCCCTACGCGAGCTGTTAACAACTGTCTGCCAAGACAGAAATCCGGAAGCGTTCAAGGCTTCACCACCTCCAACATCCCACCCTTGCCAAGCCCTTGCAGCCTGCGGTTATACATTCCCTCCGCAAACGGCGCCGGCACAAAGAACTTGCCCGCATTGGTCGCCCGGACACGATAAGTGAATTGGCCGACATCCCGGCTCAACGTCCCATACAGAATCACCCGGTCGTCGCGGATATCGGCGTATTCCGGCTGCCAGCCGCCGGGTTCGCCCATGGGCGATTGCCAGGCGGGGGCGGGCTGGATTTCGCCGCCTTCGTAGTCGCCCTGGTATTCCGTCGGGGGCGGCGTTTCGACGCGGGCGCGAATCACCGGTTCCAGGCCGCCGGGCAGCAGGTCCACAATCGCGACTTGCGAGAGCTTGTCGCGGCGGGTGCTGCGGAAGGTGAGCTTGACCAGGAACTCCTCGCCGACCTTGGCTTTGGCGATCGGCTTGCCGTCTAGGCCGGTGATTTCCTGCGCGATTTCGAGGCCTTCGGACACCGTGTCAGCCGGCGCCTTGCGGTCGAAGCCGTTTTCGGAGAGGACGTAGAACGCCGGGGCGTCGCCCTGCTTGGAGTATTGGAGTCGGGCGGCTTGTGTCGAGACTTTGCCGTACCTGAGCAGGCCGTCGGAGAGCGCCATGAGCGTGCTCTTGCCGGTCTTGTCCACCTCGGCGATGGCGAGCTTGCCGGTATTGCTGCCACCTGCCGCGGCGTAAGCGTCGAAGCCGAGGATCAGGTAAGCCGCCGAGAGTGTGTGATAACGGTTTTCGGTGACAGCCTCGCCCATTGTGGTGATGATTTTGGCCGGCACGCTGCTCAGCCTGTCCTTGAAGTGCCTGGACGTGAGGTAGAGCAGTTGTGCGTCATGCACCAGCGGATCGTAGTAGGCATAGCCGTCGTCCTTGAGGGTTTCGTCGCTGCGCCATGGGATGTTTTTAAGCAGCTTCACTGCCAAGCCGTCCTGCTGCATTAGTTTGTAGCTGGCGGCGAGGTAAGCAGCGGTGAGGTCTTGCGGCCATTCCTTGGCATAGCGCGTGTCCAGTTCCTGTTGCAGCGCGCCTGTCATGCCGCTGGTGACGCGGCCCTGGCGGGTGAGCAGGTAGATGGCGTAAGCGCGCATGCGGACGCCGGCCAAGCCTTCGCCGCCGCCGGTGGCGGTGGTTTCGAGCCAGCGGTTGGCGTTGTCCAGCATGTCGGCGGGCACGGGCATGCCGCGCTCCTTGGCCTCGATCAGGTAATGCACGGCATATACCGAGGTAAAGGGTTCGACTTGCAGATTGGCCGACCACAGGCCGAAGCTGCCGTCGTCATTTTGTCGCTCACGCAGGATTTGCAGCACTTTTGCGAAGCCTGAGGTATCGCTTCTTGCATTGCGCGCACCCGAAAGCACCAAGGCCGGCATGCCCTTGCTCACCAGTTGTTCGGTGCAGGAGTACTGGTACGACTCCAGGAAACCGTCCAGCCCTTGCGCCCAGGCCAGCGGCGACAATGAAACCCCGGCCTGCACGTCGCGCAATTGCGGGTACAGGTTGCGTGCGAGCGGTTGGGAATGCGTGGATCGGTCGAAACGGCCCACGGTGATCCTGGTGGCGAAAGGCACGGCGGGACGAATGCTGATGGCATCCGCTGCCTTGCCTTGCTTGTCGCCTGCCTGCGCGAGGAAGCGCAGGTTGGCCGGGCCGAGTACATCGTTGGCCTTGAGGCGGAACTCCGCAGCCACTTCCTGCTGCTGCGGGATGCTGAGATTCAGCTTGGGCGCGGAGAGCACGGTGATCGCTGGGTCGGCCTTGAGCGTGACGGCGACCGGCGTTTTGGCACTGCCGCCGCGCAGGTTGTTGAACACGCCGACCGATACGAGGAACTCGTCGCCGGGCGCGACCATCGCCGGCAGATTGGCCGAGAGGATAAAGTCGCCGCGCACTTCGGTGCCGCCGTCGAACACGCCGATGCGCGTGGGGTTCACCGCCACCGCAAAGATGCGCAGCCTGCCGTTGAAGCTGTCTGGCACGGTATAGCGCAGCGTCTTGCCCTGTTTGCCGACATCGACAATGCCGGACCAGTACGCGACCGGCGGCTGGCGCTTTTTCTTGAACGGGTTGAGGTGACGGCCGAGTACGGCATCGCCGTCACCACCGGGCGCGGCTGAATTCATCAGGCGCTGGAATTCCGGCAGGATCATGTCCAGGATTTGCGTGGTGTTGACCTGCAAGGCGCGTTTTTGGAAGAAGAATCCCAGCGGATCGGGCGCCTTGTAGCGCGCGACCTGCAGGATGCCTTCATCCACCGCAAAGACGACCACGCGTGCGGGCTGGTCGGTGCTGACCTTGAAATCCACGGTCTGGCCGGGTTTGACCACCTCCGGCACAACCACCTTGACGGGCTCGCGCCGCGCGTCGAGGTTGACCGCGAACGGTACTACGCCATACGACAGCGGACTCATGAAAATCTCGTCCGAGCCGGGGTCGCGCACGAATTGTACCGATAAGTAGCCGTTGCCCTCGAAATCCTTGGGCAGCGCGATTTTCTGCACGGAACTGGTGGTCGCGGTCTTGAACCAGACGTGCTGATACACCTTGTCGCGTTCGATGGTGATCAGGCCGGCGCCGACGTAAGGCGCGCGGATGCTGACTTCCACGGTGTCGCCGGGGGCGTAGTCGTTCTTGTCGAGCGTCAACTGCAGTTCGGCGTTGCGTTCCAGCGAGCGGCTAATATTGGCTTCGCCCGCCACGCTGTACTCGATGCGGTTCAGTTCATTGCCGTTGGCATCCTTCAATATCAGCGCGAAATCGCCCGGCTCGGCGGTGTTGAGTGCCAGTTCCGCGCCGCCGGCGGGCAGGGTGTAAGGCTTGGTTTCACGCACGATTTCCTTCTTGCGCGATTCATACTTGTAGGTGTCATTGGGCTGCTTGACCAGTACCGACACGTATTTGCGCTCTATCCATTGCTGCGTTAGCCGCTCGACGGTCACTGGCTTGAGGGAGGAATCGATCGCTAGCCAATGGGAAGAGCGCGCCGCGTCACGGCTGATATAGCTCAGGCTGCCGTCGGTCTTGGTGCCCACCAGATACGGCGCCGAGGAGACCAGTACTGCGGATTCCGCTGCCACGCCGCGTCCGCCTTCGGCCTCGAATACCTTGGCCGAAAGATACAGGCGATAAGTGGCGCGGGCGAAACGTTGCAGATTGAGATTGAGCGTGGCTTCGCCGTTGGTGTCGGTGGTCGCCGGCGCGAGCTTTTCACTGAATGGGTCTTTGAGCTTGAACTTGTCCTGGAAGCTGTATTCCTTGTACTTGGCGAATGCGGGCAGGGCGGGGCTGAGTGTCATTTCGCCTTCCACGCGGCGACCATTGGCGGGACTGCCGAACAAGTGCATGGCCTTGACTCGGGCGACAGCTTCTTCCGGCTTGATCCAGCCTTCGACGGCGCGGTCGGCTAACGTGGCGTTGACCTTCAGACGGTCCGGCTCGAAATCGCGCACCTTGAAGCTGGCGCTGCCGATTTCCTGCTCGCGCCTGTCATTGCGGACGAGGTAGACGCCGACGTGATAATCGCCGGTGGCGGAGGTGTCGTGCGTGGTGTAATCCAAACCGTCGAAGCCGCTGGCCGAGAGTTGCAGGCGCTGTTTCAGCACCGGCAGGCCGCGCGGGTCGGTGATTTCGGCTTCCAAGGGTATTCCGGTCAGTTGCCCCACCCAGTTGGCGGTGCGTGTGATGATGCCGATGTGCGCGGTTTCGCCCGGGCGGTAGATGCCGCGGTCGGTGAAGGCATAACTGGAGAGTTGCTGCGCTGAAACAGCGTTGTCGATGCCGCCGACGTCGAAGCGGCTCATGTTCAATGCGCGGTCGTAGCGGTTGACGGGCAGGAATGAAACGTCGTTATCCTTGCTCACCACGATCATTAACGGTTGCTTCTCGCGCCGCAGGTCGTTGAGATGCGGGAATCGTACGTGCCCGCTGGCGTCGGTGGTTTCCGTCATCGCCGCCTGGCCGTTGCGGCCGGCGATTTCCACCTTTGCATTGGCGACCGGCTCGCCGCTGCGTATGGATTGCACGAACACGTCCTGGCTGCCGTCCACGGCCTTCTTGGCGATGATGCCGATATCGGTGACCAGCACGAAGCGCGTATCCGGCTCGCCTTCGGTGTTGTAAGGATGCTTGGGGTCGTAGCCTTGCAGCTTGACCATGAACACCCCGCCCGCATGGCTGGCTTTCTCGCGCAGGTATTTGCCGAAATCCAGGCTGTCGTAGGTCGGTTTTCCGTTCTCGTTTTCCGGCAGCGGACGCTCTTCATGCGAGCGTTCCACCAAGGTATCCAGCACGCTCTCGTAGACGTCGGGCGTGGCGAAACCACCGTGGTTCTGGTCTACCAGATGGTGCAGCTGATTAGGCAGCAGGCGGCCGATTTCCACCTTCACGCCTTTCAGCCCGCGAGCCATGTAAGCCAGCTTGCGGTCGCCGGAGAGCGATAGCAACGCCCCTTGCGACAGCAGTTTGACCGATTGCGGATACGGCTGCACCTGAATGGTGGCGATGGACGGCTTGCGGGATTGATAGCCGCCGAACGCGCGCACGCCGCCATCGACTACCACGTAAATCGAACGGCCTACAGGCGCCTTAAATTTGTAGCTGTGCGTGGCATCAAACTCGTCGGCGGAGGGCAGGGCCGTGAGCGTCAGCGGTTGAGATTGCGTCAGGATATCGCGGGAGACTTCTTCGCTGTACCAGTTGTAGAGCGCTTTACGATTTTCCGCTGGCGTCCTGGGATTGAATTCCGGCAGCAGCCAGGCATGCACGCGGTCTTTCAGCGCGGCCTCGCTTACCGTGGCGCTGGCGCCGACGAGCAAGACCTGCTCCGGCTCGAAGCGTTCGTTGTCTACCAGTGTCATGCCGATGTTGCCGAAATGCAGGCTGTAAAGGCCGGGCACGATAATGTCGCGGCTGATCTCGGCCTCGGTCTCGTTGCCGCCGCGGCTGGAGCGGATGCCTTTATCCAGTGTCATGGTCAGTCGCGTATCCTCGGTGGGAATCGCCAGCGGGGCGGAGTGGATAAAGGCTTGCAGCTTCAGCTTGTCGAAACTGATCGTGGCTTTCGGGTCGTCGGTCAACCCGAGAAAGCTCAGGCCGCCGCCGAGCTTGAGGCTGACGCGCTCCTTGAAGTCGTCGGTGTCCACCGGGTGGCTGAACTGCACGGTGGCGACGAGTTTTTTCAGGTTGGGATCGATGGGGTCCTGATAGAACTCGGTTTGCGAGATTTCCGTTTTGAAAGGCGCGGAGCGGAACTCGAAGGAATACTCTTCTAGCTTGACCTGCGGCGCAAAGAGTTTTTTCTTGTCGAGCGCGACGTCGAAAACCGCATCCACAGGCCAATCGGATTTAGGCCGGAAAACCAGCGTGCGGTCATCGTCCCACGCCCATTCGCCCGCGAGTTTGGGGCGCATCTTGATGCCGTCGGCAACAGGCCTGCCCACCATGCTGACCGGGGCGGCGGATTCGTTGAAAGTGACGATCAGTGGATGAATGCTGGCTTTGCCGTTCTCGTCGTAAGTCGTCACAGGGGGTGCCTTGACTTCATACTTGGTCATGACGGGTTTGGGTTGGCTTTGATACCATTTCACCCCATACCATCCCGCCGTTGCCGCCAGCAAGATGCCCAGCAGGATGGCTGCACCTCGTTTCGGGTTGCGTGCTACCCAAAGTCGGCCTTGCGCGAGTTGCCCACCCACCCAGCCAGCCCAGGCCGGAGCCTTCCAGGAAAGCGATCCCAGCAGGTGTCGTAAAATCCACCCCAGCCCTTGTCCAGCAATGCGTGCAACCGTAAGTAGCACTGACAGAGTGCTGCGTAGAAAGGCGATCAACTGAGCAGGCATAACTTCCTCCGCTGTTAGTATTTTTTTGCCAAAGCATCTTGCCTGAAAAAGTAGCTCCTAGGAACATGGGCATTAGTCGAGAGAAGGTTTTTCTGCGATAATCCAACGCTTTCAATTGTTTCCTAGGGGATCCCATGGCCCAGTTCGACAATGTCAGCGTCAAGAGAAAAGCCAACGTTTATTTTGACGGAAAGTGCGTCAGCCACACCTTGCTGATGCCTAACGGCACACGCTGCACCGTAGGCGTGATCTTCCCCAGCACGCTGACCTTCAACACCGGCTCTCCGGAACTGATGGAAATCAATTCCGGCGCCTGCAAGGTGCGCCTCAAGGGCGAAGAGGAATGGAAAAGCTATGGCGCAGGCGAAAAATTCGCCGTACCGGGCAATTCCAGTTTCGATATCGAAACCACCGAGATGCTGGATTACGTCTGCCATTTTGAGTAAGCAGGAGTAGAAGCGATGCCTTCCTTTGATATCACTTCCGAAGCCGACATGGTCGCGTTGAAGAATGCGATTGACGTTGCCCAACGGCAAATCACCAATCGCTACGACTTCAAGGGCACTTCTGCCAACGTCGAACTCAATGAAAAGGACAAGCTGATCACGTTGTTCGGCGACTCCGACTTCCAGCTCGACCAGATCAAGGACATTCTCTTCCCCGCGCTGGAAAAGAAAGAGCCCGACAGCAGCAAGCGGCTCGACCAGCAGGACGTACAGAAAGTGTCCGGCAACAAGGTCAAGCAGGAGATGAAGATCCGCGACGGCATCGACAGCGATCTCGCCAAGCGCCTGGTGAAACTCATCAAGGATTCCGGCCTCAAAGTACAGGCCAGCATCCAGGGCGACACGGTGCGCGTCAACGGCGCCAAGCGCGATATGCTGCAAGATGCCATCGCGCATGTGAAGAAGTCGGTGACGGATTTCCCTTTGAAATTCGGTAATTTCCGCGATTAATTTATTTAGAACGATATGACCGCTAAAACGCTTTACGACAAACTCTGGGAATCCCACGTCGTCCATCAGGAATCCGACGGGACCGCGCTCATCTATATCGACCGCCATCTGGTGCATGAAGTCACCAGCCCGCAGGCGTTCGAGGGGTTGAAGCTGGCCGGCCGCAAGCCGTGGCGCGTGGGCAGCATCCTGGCCGTGCCCGACCACAACGTGCCGACCACGGATCGCAGCCAGGGTATCGCCGACCCGATTTCCCGCCTGCAGGTGGAAACGCTGGACAATAACTGCGCCGAATTCGGTGTAACAGAATTCAAGATGAACGACCTGCGCCAGGGTATCGTGCACGTGATCGGCCCGGAGCAGGGTGCCACCCTGCCCGGTATGACCGTGGTATGCGGCGATTCGCACACCAGCACGCATGGCGCCTTCGCCGCGCTGGCGCACGGTATCGGCACTTCCGAAGTGGAGCACGTGCTTGCAACACAATGTCTGGTCGCCAAGAAATCCAGGGCGATGCAGGTCAAGGTGGAAGGTGCGCTGCAAAAAGGCGTGACCGCCAAGGACATCGCACTGGCTGTGATCGGCAAGATCGGCACCGCAGGCGGTACCGGCTACGCCATCGAATTCGCCGGTTCGGCGATTCGCGCGTTATCGATGGAAGGCCGCATGACGCTGTGCAACATGGCCATCGAGGCTGGTGCACGTGCAGGCATGGTGGCCGTGGACGACACTACCGTCGAATACCTCAAGGGCCGTCCGTATTCCCCGCGTGCCGAGCAGTGGGAGAGTGCCGTGGCCTATTGGCGTACGCTGAAAAGCGATGATGGCGCCTCGTTCGATGCCGTGGTGGAACTCGATGCCGCCGACATCCAGCCGCAAGTGACCTGGGGTACCTCGCCGGAAATGGTGGTCGGAATAAACGGCCGCGTGCCGGATCTCGCACAGGCTCGCAACGATGTGCAACGCGGTGATTGGGAGCGTGCCTATGCCTACATGGGCTTGCAGGCCAACACTCCCATCGAGGATATCGCCATCGACAAGGTGTTCATCGGCTCGTGCACCAACTCGCGCATCGAAGACCTGCGTGCGGCTGCCGCGGTTGCGAAGGGCAAGCGTGTGGCCACCAACGTCAAGTTGGCAATGGTGGTGCCCGGGTCCGGACTGGTAAAGGCGCAAGCCGAGAAGGAAGGCTTGGACAAGATTTTCAAGGATGCCGGTTTCGAGTGGCGTGAGCCGGGATGTTCCATGTGTCTGGCGATGAACGCCGATCGCCTGGAGCCGGGTGAGCGCTGCGCCGCGACGTCCAACCGCAACTTCGAGGGGCGTCAGGGCCAGGGCGGTCGTACGCACCTGGTCAGTCCGGAAATGGCTGCGGCTGCGGCGATTGCCGGGCATTTTGTGGATGTCAGAAATTATCAATAATATCTGGGAGTTACCATGAAAAATACTGCAATTCTGAAATTCGTCATGCTGGTCATGATCGGGGTTGGCGTCATTGGTTTGTCGGGCTGCAATACCATGCAAGGTTTGGGCAAGGACGTTTCCAAGCTGGGCGACAAGATCGAAAACAAGGCCGAAGAGAAAAAGAGTTATTAATGGACAGCTTTACCACTCTTGATGGCCTGGTCGCGCCGCTTGATCGTGCCAACGTCGATACCGACGCCATCATCCCCAAGCAGTTCCTGAAATCGATCAAGCGCTCCGGCTTCGGTCCGAACGCTTTCGACGAATGGCGCTATCTCGACCATGGCGAGCCCGGCATGGATAACAGCACGCGTCCGCTGAACCCGGATTTCGTGCTGAACCAGCCGCGCTACCAGGGCGCGAGCGTGCTGCTCACGCGCGAAAACTTCGGCTGCGGCTCCAGCCGCGAGCATGCGCCCTGGGCGCTGCTGGATTACGGCTTCCGTGCGATCATCGCGCCGAGTTTTGCGGACATCTTCTTCAATAACTGCTTCAAGAACGGCATTCTTCCGATCAAGCTGAATGCGTCGATTGTCGACAAGCTGTTCAGTGAGGTGACGGCAAGCGAAGGCTATCGACTGGCTGTCGATCTGGAGAAACAGACGGTCACCACGCCTTCCGGCGAGTCATTTTCCTTCGACGTGGACGGCCACCGCAAATACTGCCTGCTCAATGGCTTCGACGATATCGGTCTGACCTTGCAGCAAGTGGACAAGATCAAGGAATTCGAAGGCCGGCACCGCGCTACGCAACCTTGGTTGTTTAACTAATTCATCTGGAAGAGTTTCATGAAAATCGCAGTTCTGCCGGGCGACGGCATCGGTCCCGAAATCGTGGCGCAAGCCGTCAAGGTCCTGAAGGCGCTGAATATCGGCTTGGAAATGGAAGAGGCGCCCATCGGCGGCGCAGGTTATGAGGCGGCGGGCGACCCGCTGCCGGACGCCACGCTCAAGCTGGCGAAAGAAGCCGACGCCGTGCTGCTCGGCGCTGTCGGCGACTGGAAGTACGACAAGCTGGAGCGCCATCTGCGCCCAGAACGCGGCCTGCTGCGCATCCGCAAGGAACTGAATCTCTTTGCCAACCTGCGTCCGGCGTTGCTTTACCCGGAACTGGCCTCCGCTTCCACGCTGAAGCCGGAAGTGGTGTCCGGCCTGGATATCATGATCGTGCGCGAACTGACCGGCGATATCTATTTCGGCCAGCCACGTGGCATTTCGACGCTGGAAAACGGTGAGCGTGAAGGCATCAATACCATGCGCTACAACGAAACCGAGATCAAGCGCATTGGCCGCGTGGCTTTCGATATCGCGATGAAGCGCAACAAGAAGGTGTGCTCCGTGGACAAGGCCAATGTGCTGGAGACCACCGAGCTGTGGCGTCAGGTAATGATCGAGCTTTCCAAGGAGTACCCGGAAATCGAGCTCTCCCACATGTATGTCGACAATGCCGCGATGCAGCTGGTGCGCGCGCCCAAGCAATTCGATGTGATGGTCACCGGCAACATTTTCGGCGATATCCTGTCGGATGAGGCTTCGATGCTGACCGGCTCCATCGGCATGTTGCCATCCGCTTCGCTGGATGCCAACAACAAGGGCATGTATGAACCCAGCCACGGCTCCGCGCCGGACATCGCCGGCAAGGACGTCGCCAATCCTCTGGCCACCATCCTGTCTGCGGCAATGATGCTGCGCTACACCTTCAATGACGAAACGAATGCTGTTCGCATCGAAGAGGCCGTCAAGAAGGCGCTTGCGCAAGGTTACCGTACAGCGGATATTTATACCGACGGTTGCACCAAGGTTGGTTGCAATGCGATGGGCGACGCGGTAGTCGCGGCGCTGTAATTACAGGAAATAATCATGCAGAAAGTTGGTTTTATCGGTTGGCGCGGTATGGTCGGCTCCGTGCTCATGCAGCGCATGCGCGAGGAGCGCGATTTCACCCTGATCGAGCCGATATTCTTCACGACCTCGAACCCGGGGGGCAGAGGCCCGGATGTCGGCCGTGATGTGCCTCCGCTCAAGGATGCCAGAAACCTCGCCGAATTGAAGGCGATGGACATCATCGTTTCCTGCCAGGGCGGCGATTACACCACCGAGATATTCCCGAAGCTGCGTTCCGACGGCTGGAACGGTCACTGGATCGATGCAGCATCGACTCTGCGCATGGAAAAGGATGCAGTCATCATTCTCGATCCTGTCAATCGCAACGTCATTCAGGACGCGCTAGCCAAGGGCGGCCGCAATTGGATTGGTGGCAATTGCACCGTATCGCTGATGCTGATGGCGCTGGGCGGGTTGTTCCGCGAAAATCTCGTGGAATGGGCAACTTCGATGACCTACCAGGCGGCTTCCGGCGCCGGCGCGCAAAACATGCGCGAGCTTCTTCAGCAGATGGGCGAGGCACATCGCGTAGCGGGTGATCTGCTGCGCGACCCGGCCTCGGCCATTCTCGACATCGACCGCGAAGTGGCCGGTACCCTGCGCGACGACCGCTTTCCGACCGCGCATTTCGGCGTGCCTTTGGCCGGCAGCCTGATCCCCTGGATCGACAAGGATCTCGGAAACGGGCAAAGCAAGGAAGAATGGAAGGGCGGTGCGGAAACCAACAAAATTCTCGGGCGCGAGGCCAGTCCGACGCCTATCGACGGTTTGTGCGTACGCATCGGTGCGATGCGCTGCCATTCCCAAGCATTGACCATCAAGCTGACTCGTGACGTGCCACTGGATGAAATCAACGCAATCATCGCTTCGGCCAATAGCTGGGTAAAGGTTGTGCCCAATGAGCGCGAGGCCAGCATGCGTGAACTGACTCCCACTGCAGTCACCGGCACTCTTGCTGTGCCGGTGGGCCGTTTGCGCAAGATGAACATGGGTGGCGAATACCTTTCCGCGTTCACCGTCGGCGATCAGTTGCTATGGGGAGCGGCCGAACCTTTACGCAGGATGATGCGCATTCTGGTGGAAGCTTGATAGCGGGTTTCCGGACATTCGGAATCGTTGCGTAAGCGTATACTTCAAAACCTCTTCTCATGTGTGGGATGAGCTTGCATGTCTAACTAATTGATGTTAGCGTGATAAAGACAAAATTTGGATTAAGGGTGGGATAGTGCATAACTCCAAAATCAAGCGGATTACCCTGGCAGTATGCCTAGCGCTGATGCCGTTCTCAGCCGGTGCTGCCGGGCTGGGAAAAATGACTGTCATGTCGGGCTTGGGAGAGCCGCTGAATGCGGAAATCGAAATCGCGGCAAACAAGGAAGAACTTTCTTCATTGTCCGCCCGTATTGCACCTTCCGAAACCTATGCTGAACAGGGCGTTGAACGAGCGTCTTCACTCGGCGCTGTTCGCGTCGAGTTAAGCAGGAAGCCGGACGGTACGCCCATACTTAAACTAAGCAGCCCTCAACCAATCAACGAGCCTTTCCTCGACATGCTGATCCAGGTGGATTGGCCGACTGGAAGGCTGCTGCGTGAATACACTGCATTGCTCGATCCTCCCGGTTATGGCGATCGTGCGGCTTCGGGTTCCGAGGCGGTAGTGGAAGGTACTCAATTGCCCGCTGCGGCAGCCCCTTCAAAAAAAAACACTACTAAAAACGCATCCCGGCTAGCCAGCAAGGCTGCCCAAGCCGAGCCTGCAAGCTCGGCAGATACCTACGTGACCAAGCGCGGCGACACTCTGCGCAATGTTGCACGTCAAATGCAGGTCGATGATGTGACTCTGGAGCAGATGCTGGTGGGTCTGTATCGATCCAACCGAGATGCATTCATGGGTGACAACATGAATCAGCTCAAAGTTGGCCAGATCATGCGAGCACCCCGCGAAGACGAGCTGCGCGCGATCAATCCACAGGACGCACTGCAGGAAGTCCGTGTCCATACTGCAAACTGGAATGCCTATCGTAACGATGTGGCTCAGGCTGTTGCACAATCCAAGGCGGTTCCCGCCGAAGCACAGCCGCAGACTTCCGGCGGAAAAATCACAGCACAGGCCGAAGACAGGGCAGCTCCGCCTGCAACGGGCCCGCGCGACGTCGTAAAACTATCCAAGAGTGATGCCGGGGCTGAAAAGGCAGGTGCCGGTACCGGAGCGCCTGCGATTTCCGACGACAAGATGCGGGCTCTGGAAGAGGAGTCGACTTCTCAGGAAAGGGCCATTGCCGAGGTCAATGAGCGCATCGCATTTTTCGAAAAGCAGATTCAGGACATGCAGAAGCTTCTGTTGGTCCAGAATCAGATCCTCTCTGACCTCCAGAAGGGAAAATCCGTAGAGCAAGTTCCGGGCGCCGAAGTGGCCCCTGCACCTGCCCAGCCGCAGGAACTGCAACCGCCGGTTGAGCAGGCTGCTGCTCCCGCCAAGAAGGCAAAACCTGCGCCTAAGCCGCCGGTCGAGCCCCCTGCCGAACCTACGTTGCTTGACAGGCTGATACAAGATCCCTTGATGATGGGTGCGGCCGGCGGTGCATTGCTGTTGCTGGTTGGCGGATGGCTGTTGTTGCGCAGGCAGCGCAGAAAGAATCTGGATAGTTTCGAAAAGGGCATCCTGACTTCCAGCGGGCTTAAATCGGATACGGTGTTCGGCACCACCGCAGGTGCGGCAGTCGATACCGGCGAAACCTCTTTCATGTCCGATTTTTCGCATCGTAATAGTGCGGGCATGATCGATACGAACGATGTTGACCCGATTTCGGAAGCTGAAGTTTATATGGCTTATGGCCGTGACGCGCAGGCCGAGGAAATCCTCAAGGATGCGATTGTCAAGGAGCCGAAGCGCTACGAATTACACCTGAAGCTGCTGGAAATTTATGCAAATCGCAAGGATGCGGTTGCGTTTGAAACCCTGGCTGGCGAGCTGTATGCAACATTGGGCACGATCGACCCTGTCTGGAGCAAGGTCGCCGACATGGGCCGGGTACTTGAGCCGGAGAATCCAATGTATGCCGCAGTGGCTGGTGGGGATACAGCTACATCGGCGACACCAGCGTCCTCTGGAAGCTCTGCCATTATTCAGGCTTCGGCTGGTGCTGCGGGAGCGGTGGCAGCGCTAGGTATGACGTCGAATGAGGGCGATGAGCAGATGCAGGAGGAAGTGGAAGCTCAGGATAATAGCCTGGACTTCGATCTCGGCATGCTGGGCGGTGACGATACTGAAGTGGCGACGGGAATTGAAAAGGAAAGCGACTCGGCCGAAGCCGAGCCCTTGCCGGATCTTGGTGCATTTGAAACGCCTGCCGTGGAAATGAAGGAAGAAGCCGTCGAGTCTGCTGCAGACATGGATTTGCAATTCGAGCTACCTGAGCCAGCGGCAGAAGCAAATGTACAGCTTGATGCTACTGATCTGGGATTGCCGGAAGCAGAGCCGTCACTTGAAATTGCGGAAGAGAAAATTTCGTTCGAATTGCCATTGCCCGATATCGGCGCGAACGAAATAGAGGTGGCTCAAGCGTCGCCCGCGAGTGAAGCTCCAGTGCCGGATCTTGCTTCTGAAAACGAGCTTTCCCTGCCGGAGCTTAACCCTGCGCCAATGCCTGATGAAACCGTCGAGGAGATCAGCTTTGATTTGCCCGAATTGGCGTTACCAGGTACCGAATCTCCAAGCGAGGAAGAAGTCTTTTCTCTGCCTGAGGCTGTTGAAGCGCCTGTAGTGGATGAGACTGCCGAGTCCATCGAATTGGAAAAACCGGCGATTTCCGAGGATATGCCTGTAGAAACTATTGAGCTGACAGAGGCTATCGAAGAGCCTGCTGCGGTCAATGCACCAGAGATCGTCGAGACAACAGAGCCTGAAAAGACGGCCGAGCCGAGTGTGTCTGAAGAAGTGGTCGAAGAGATCGTTTTTGAAGAGGCCCCTGCTGAACCGGAAAGTGCGCTCGACTTCAACTTCGATCTTGATGTTGCGACCGAATCGCCGGTAGAAGAGTCTGCTACCCCGGCGGCCCCGCTTCCTGATCTGGATCTTTCCGGGATCAGCCTGGATATTGGTGAGCCAGCAGCGGGGCCAGTCGAGTCCGCTGACGAGGAGATCACACTATCCGGTACGGAGTCGTCCGATGTCGATACCAAGCTTGATCTGGTAACGGCCTATATGGACATGGGCGATACCGAAGGCGCGCGGGAGTTGCTGGAAGAGGTGTTGCAGGAAGGCGGCCCGCAACAACGTGAGCGTGCCAAGAAAATGCTGGACTCGCTGGCCTAAAGCTCACGAGATCATGCGACAAGGCCGGGCTGATGTCCGGCCTTTTCATTTGGATCAACTGTTATGCATCCCTCCCTCCGAATCCTGCTGCTGCTACTGCTGGCAATTGCGATCCAGTTCATGAGATTACAGTCGCTGGCTATCGTCGGAGGGGCATTGCTGGCAATGGCTCTGTATTGGCATATCGGATTGCTGCGCAAAATCATGTATCGGTCGCGCTGGCTGATGCTTACCCTGCTACTGGTCTATGCATACACAACGCCCGGGGAATATATCCGCGGCTGGGATACCGTTTTTGCACCTACATACGAAGGGCTGCATGAAGGTGTGCTGCAAGCGGGGCGACTAACGATGATGCTGGCGGCCCTTGCGCTCCTGCTTGGCGCAACACGTCGCCCGGAATTGATGGCCGGGATATATTTTCTGATCAAGCCGTTAGGCGTGATCGGAGTTCCAGTCGACAGATTTACAGCCAGATTGTGGCTGACGATGCACTATGTCGAGGAAGAGCAGCCTAATCAGAAAGTTACATTCTGGAACCGATTCGATTCGGTTTCCAATCCTGCAGAGCATGCCATGATCGACACCGTGCGATTTTCGCTACCGAAATTTACATTCATCGATTGGGTGCTATTGCTGACAGCCGGCTCGGCAGTGATTTGGTGGCTGTCATGAGGGTTGCCGTTGGTCTGGAGTACGACGGCAGCGGTTTCTGCGGGTGGCAGAGCCAGCCGAGCGGATGCGGCGTGCAAGATCATCTGCAGAAAGCAATCCGGGAAGTGGCCGGCCATCCGGCCACCGTGCATGCAGCCGGGCGTACGGATGCGGGCGTGCATGCGATGTCGCAGGTGGCGCATTTCGATGTCACGGCAGAACGTCCCATGACGGCTTGGGTGCGAGGGGTCAACGCTTTTCTGCCGGCAGGCGTGCGGGTTCTGTGGGCGCAGTTGGTCTCCGATGAGTTTCATGCACGTTTTTCCGCGTATCGGCGCAGCTATCAGTACCTCCTGATCAACCGTCCCGTAGCCCCGGCGATTATGGCCGCCAAAGCGGGGTGGTTCCATCTGCCCCTGGATGCCGAAGCCATGCGGGAAGCCGCGAGCTATCTGCTTGGCGAGCATGATTTCAGTGCATTTCGCGCAGCGGAGTGCCAGGCGAAATCGCCAGTTAAAACCTTGCAGTGCGCCGAAGTGCGTAGAGTGGGGGATACCATTCTGTTCGAATTCAGCGCGAATGCCTTTTTGCACCATCAGGTGCGCAATATGGTCGGTGCGTTGGTCTATATCGGTAAAGGAAGCTATTCGCCGGAATGGATGAAATCCTTGCTGGCTGAGCGAAATCGCACGCTCGCACCGCCGACCTTTGCGCCGGGGGGGCTCTACTTGGTGGGGGTAGGTTACGACGAAGCATTCGGACTACCCAATTGTCAGCGTCGCATAACCGACCTGCTTATGCCAACTGGCTGACAGCGGAAGCGCTTTCGGATACGCTTACGCTTTTTCTGAGAGTCGTCATTTGCGCACTCGCGTCAAAATTTGCGGCATTACCCGCGCCGAAGATGCGAAGGCAGCCGTTGCTTACGGCTGCGATGCTATCGGGCTGGTATTTTACGAGCCTAGCCCCCGTTATGTTTCTCTGGATGTGGCCACCGTGATTGCGGCACAGCTGCCGCCTTTTGTGGGTGCGGTCGGGCTGTTTGTCGATGCATCGCCAGAGTATGTGCGCGAAGTTCTGGCTCAGGTGCATTTGGATCTGCTTCAATTCCACGGCGACGAATCACCGGAATACTGTCGTCAATTCGGCATGCCTTATATCAAGGCCGTTCGCGTCAGGCCCGAGACAAATTTGCTACAATACGCGGCTGCTTACGCCGATGCGAAAGGCTTGTTGTTGGATACCTTTGTGCCGGGAACACCAGGCGGCACGGGGCAAACTTTCGACTGGACGCTGATTCCGGAGAGCTTTCCCAAGCCGATCATCTTGGCCGGAGGTCTGGACGCCGGCAACGTAAGCGAGGCGATACGCCAGTCGCGCCCGTATGCGGTAGATGTAAGCGGTGGCGTGGAGCGCGAAAAAGGAATCAAGGATGCGGCCAAAATTGCTGCATTCATGCGAGGAGTTCTTGATGGGCAAGTATGATTTTCCCGATGCGCGTGGCCATTTCGGCCAGTTCGGCGGCATCTACATGGCGGAAACGCTGATCCCGGCAGTCGATGAACTGCGCCGTCAGTATGAGCATTTCCGCGATGATCCGGATTTCAAGGCCGAGTTTGCCTATGAGCTCAAGCATTATGTTGGCCGTCCCAGCCCGATTTATCATGCCAAACGTCTGTCCGAACACGTCGGTGGCGCGCAAATCTATCTCAAGCGCGAAGACCTGAACCACACCGGTGCGCACAAGATCAACAATGCCATCGGCCAGGCACTGTTGGCGAAGCGTATGGGCAAGAAACGCGTAATTGCCGAGACCGGCGCCGGCATGCACGGCGTCGCGACCGCGACTGTGGCTGCGCGTTTCGGCATGGAGTGCGTGGTCTACATGGGCGCCGAGGACGTGCAGCGCCAGGCGCCTAACGTATTCCGCATGAAGCTGCTTGGTGCCACTGTGGTGCCGGTGGAAAGTGGCTCCAAGACGCTAAAGGATGCCTGCAACGAAGCCATTCGCGACTGGGTGACCAACTGCGAAAGCACGTTCTATATTTTCGGTACGGCGGCCGGCCCCCACCCGTATCCGATGATGGTGCGCGATTTCCAGTGCGTCATCGGCAATGAAGCCAAGGTGCAAATGCCCGAGATGATCGGACGCCAGCCGGACGTGGTGATTGCCTGCGTCGGCGGCGGCTCCAACGCGATCGGCATGTTCTATCCCTACATCGAAGAAGAGGGCGTTCAACTTATCGGTGTCGAAGCTGGCGGCCATGGCATTGCCACCGGCCAGCATGCGGCCCCGCTTACGGCGAATGCCAAGGTAGGCGTGCTGCACGGCAACAAGGTCTACCTGATGCAGGACGAGAACGGCCAGATTATCGAAACCCATTCCATCTCCGCTGGTCTGGATTATCCGGGAGTCGGTCCGGAGCATTGCCTGCTCAAGGACATCCATCGTGCGCAATACGTTGCCATCAACGACGATGAGGCGATCGGCGGTTTCGACGCGCTGTGCCGGTTCGAGGGCATTATCCCTGCACTGGAATCCAGTCATGCACTGGCGCATGCCATGAAGATCGCGCCGACCATGGACAAGGACAAGGTTATTCTGGTCAATCTGTCCGGCCGCGGCGACAAGGACATGAACACTGTTGCACGTATCAAGGGAATTACGCTGTGAGTCGTATCCAGACCGTCTTCGAACAACTCAAAAACCAACAGCGCAAGGCGCTCATCCCTTTTATCACCGCCGGTGACCCCAACCCCCAGCAAACCGTGCCGATGATGCACGCGCTGGTGGAGGGCGGTGCCGACATGATCGAGCTGGGCGTCCCGTTTTCCGACCCGATGGCGGACGGTCCGACGATACAGCGTGCTTCCGAACGTGCGCTTGTGCACAAGATCGGCCTGCGCGACGTGCTGAACATGGTGGCGGAGTTCCGCCAGCAGAATGCGAATACGCCGGTGGTGCTGATGGGCTACGGTAACCCCATCGAAGCCATGGGCTGGGCGCAATTTGCGCAACGTTGTGCAGAAGTGGGCGTGGATGGCGTGCTGACCGTAGACTTCCCGCCCGAGGAAAGCGGCGAGGCATTCAAGCACCTCGCACAATACAATATCGATCCGATTTTCCTGCTGGCACCGACCTCGGCGCCAGAGCGCGTTGAAGCGGTCGTTGCGGCCGCTCGCGGCTTCATCTATTACGTTTCCCTGCGCGGCGTGACCGGGGCTGCAAACCTCGATCTCGCCGATGTGGCCGAGAAGGTGGCCGCCATCCGTGGCAAGACCAGCCTGCCGGTTGGCGTCGGCTTCGGCGTGCGCGATGCGGCTACGGCCAAGGCTGTTGCCGAGATTGCGGATGCCGTCGTGGTTGGCAGCCGCATGGTGCAGGAAGTCGAAAACTCCAATGAACAGAACGTGACCGCCAATCTTGCCAAGCTGACGCAAGAACTGCGCGCCGCGGTCGACTCGAATTAAAAGGCAATCATGAGCTGGTTACAGAAACTTCTTCCCCCAAAAATCAAACGCGGCCTCGGCGCCAACCGCAAGACGGTGCCGGAAGGGCTTTGGAGCAAGTGCTCTTCCTGCGAGGCCGTGCTTTACCGTACCGATCTCGAGAACAATCAGGAAGTCTGTCCCAAGTGTGGTTATCACAACCGTATTTCGGCACGTACCCGCCTGGACTTCGTGCTGGATGCGGAAGGCCGCTTCGAGATCGGCGCCGAGATCACACCGCTCGATCCGCTCAAGTTCAAGGACAGCAAACGTTACGCCGATCGTATCAAGGCCAGTCAGGCTGATACCGGCGAAACCGATGCGCTGGTAGTGATGCAGGGTGCCATCAAGACGGTGCCAGTTGTTGCTGCGGCGTTCGAGTTCAAGTTCCAGGGCGGCTCCATGGGGTCGGTCGTCGGCGAGCGATTCGCGCGTGGTGTTTCGGCTGCCATCGAGCAGAAAGCGCCTTTCATCTGTTTCGCCGCCAGCGGCGGCGCACGCATGCAGGAAGGCCTGTTTTCGCTAATGCAGATGGCCAAGACCAGCGCCGCGCTGACGCAACTGAGCAAGGCGCAGCTGCCGTTCATCTCGGTGCTAACCGATCCGACCATGGGGGGTGTTTCGGCCAGTTTTGCGATGCTGGGCGACATTATCATCGCTGAGCCTCAGGCCTTGATTGGTTTTGCCGGCCCGCGCGTGATCGAGCAGACCGTGCGTGAAACGTTGCCGGAAGGTTTTCAGCGCGCCGAGTTCCTGCTGGAGCATGGTGCCATCGACATGATCGTCGATCGGCGTGAGATGCGCGATAAACTTGCCCAGCTGATTGGCAATCTGATGCACCATACTGCCGTTGCCTGATCCCGATATTCATTCGCATGCCATGCCAGCCGATCTCGCCGGCTGGCTTTCCTACCTAGAACAGCTGCACCCCAAGCCCATCGCTCTCGGTCTTGACCGAGTGGGACAGGTTGCGCGCAGGCTTGGGCTGGATCCGCAGTTTCCTTTGGTGACGGTTGCTGGCACCAATGGCAAGGGTTCGACCTGTGCGATGCTGGAGCGCATCTACCTCGAAGCTGGCTATCACGTCGCCTGCTATACCTCACCGCATTTGCTGCGTTACAACGAGCGCGTCCGTATCGACGGTATCGAGTCCACGGATAGCGAGCTATGCCGTGCTTTCGAAGCCGTGGAGCATGCGCGGCAGGACACGCTACTCACCTATTTCGAGTTTGGCACGCTAGCCGCCATGTGGCTTTTCATTGAAAGCGATGTGCAAGTCGCGATCCTTGAGGTCGGGCTCGGCGGCCGGCTGGATGCAGTGAATGTGTTTGAGCCCGCCTGCGCTGTACTGACCAGCGTCGATCTCGATCATCTCGATTATTTGGGGACCAGTCGTGAAAGCATCGGTCGGGAGAAAGCTGGCATTTATCGCCCGGGCGTACCGGCCATCTGCGGCGACCTTTTGCCACCTGATACTGTCATCGGCCGCGTGATCGATATCGGCGCCGATTACCGACAGATTGGACGAGATTTCCATTTTGAAAGGCAAGGCGGAGGCTGGGATTTTGTATCAGGAAAACAGCGTATTTCCGGTTTGCCTATGCCGACGTTGAGCGGTGAGTTTCAACTCTACAACGCCAGTTGCACGCTTGAAGCAGTCCAGGCTTTGCAGTCGATCCTACCGGTTACGGATGAGGCGATAAGGGCCGGGTTGCGGCATGCCGCCCTTCAAGGACGCTTTCAGATTTTACCCGGTACGCCGACTATTATTCTGGACGTTGCGCATAATCCTCATGCGGCTAAAGGATTGGCTGAAAATCTCAGGAAATCTCCGCATGGTGGCAAAACACTGGCGGTGTTCGCCATGCTGGCCGATAAGGATATCTCGGGTGTAGTGAAGGAATTGGCAGACGAAATCGATGCGTGGTTCGTTGCCGATATTCGCGAAGCGCGCGGTGCAAGCGCTGATGTGCTGGCAAAACATTTGAGATCCGCCGCGCCATCGGCCACCGTGCTGTGTCATGACGATGTGGCTTCCGCTTTCCGCCAGGCCTGTATGAGTGCCGGTGAAAATGATAGAATTGCGGCATTCGGTTCTTTCTACACGGTGGCTGACGTATTGCGCGTTTTGCCCACCGTCCGTCCCGCATCATAGGAATATTCATGGCGACTGAGAAGTTGAGCGAGCAGGAAATCCAGTTGAGAAAACGTGCCAGGCGACGCCTGGTCGGCGCGATTGCGCTGGTGTTGCTAATGGTGACAGTGTTGCCTATGGTGCTGGACGATCGCGATTCGCAAACTCCGCAGCCGGAAATTGCTGTGAACATCCCAAGCCAGGATGGCAACGACTTCTCCTCCCGTATCGTACCCGTGGAACCTGGGGCCGAGGATGCACCGCAGGCGAACCAATCTCCGGATACACCTGTCGAATCACCTCTGCCGCAGCCCGAGCCTGCACCGTTGCCCGTTCCCGAGCCAGCCCCGGTACCGGAACCCAAGGTCGAGGCTGCACCAGTCAAGCCTTCGGCACCCGCAAAGCCGGCTTTGGTCAATGATGGATTTACCGTTCAGATCGGCGTGTTTTCCGATGCCGGCAACGTGAAGCAATTGCAAAGCAAGCTGGATGCTGCTGGTTTCAAGCCCTACACCGAGAAGTTGGGTATGCCGGGCGGCACTAAAATCCGTTTGCGCGTCGGTTCTTATGCGACGCGTGCAGAGGCCGAAAAAGTGCGCGACAAACTCAAGGCTGCGGGTACTACCGGTATCGTGGTCGCGAAGTAAGCAAGGCCAGGAAAGGCCGGCTGAGCCATGACATTTTTTGATTATGCCGTGCTCGGCATCATCGGTCTCTCGATACTGCTGAGCATATTGCGCGGTTTTCTTCGAGAAACGCTTTCTCTGGCCGGATGGGTTGCTGCTTTTTTCGTTGCCAAGCTTTATACACTGCAACTGGCACCATTGTTGCCGCAGGCCATTCCAGGCGAATCGTTGCGATTGCTGGCGGCATTTTTGATACTTTTCCTGGTCACTTTGTTGATCAGCAGCCTGCTGGCGATTGCGTTGGCAGAAGTGTTCAAGAAAATCGGGCTGGGCTGGTTGGATCGCTGGCTTGGTGCATTGTTCGGATTGGTGCGCGGCGTCTTGGTCGTCAGCATCATCGTACTGCTGGGTGGGCTGACCACGCTGCCGCATGAAGCTTACTGGCGCGACGCGATGTTCAGCGCGCCATTTGAAGCGCTGGTAAGCAGCGCATTGCCTTGGTTGCCGGAAGGCATTGCCAAGCATATTGATTACGATTAACTTAGCGTATTAGCAGGAGCGACTTAAACGCATGTGCGGAATTATCGGTATCGTCGGCAAGAATCCCGTCAACCAGATGCTGTATGACGGCTTGCTGGTGCTCCAGCACCGCGGCCAGGATGCGGCAGGCATCGTGACCAGCGATGGCGGCACGTTCTACATGCACAAGAACAACGGCTTGGTGCAGGATGTATTCCAGACCCGCCATATGCGCAATCTGATCGGCAATGTCGGAATCGCGCATGTTCGCTATCCAACTGCCGGCTCCTCCTCGGCCGCCGAGGCGCAGCCGTTCTATGTGAACTCTCCATTCGGCATCGTGCTCGGGCACAACGGCAATCTGACCAACTCCCAACAGTTGAAGCGCGAAATGTTCCGCCAGGATTTGCGCCACATCAATACCTCTTCCGATTCCGAAGTGCTGCTCAACGTGCTGGCGCATGAAATCGAAAGCAGCGCGCGCAACACCGCACTGGATGTGGACATGGTGTTCGACGCCGTGACCGGTGTACACAAGCGCGTAAAGGGTGCCTACGCGGTGGTCGCGATGATCGCCAACTACGGGCTGCTGGCGTTCCGTGATCCGTTCGGCATCCGCCCGTTGGTCATTGGCAAGTCCGAGACCGAAAAAGGCGTGGAATACGTCGTTGCGTCCGAGAGCGTGGCGCTGGATGTGCTGGGCTTCCAACTGGTGCGCGACGTTGCGCCAGGCGAAGCGATCTTTATCGATATGGACGGTAACTTCCATGCGCGCCAATGCGCAGAGAATCCGGTGCTGAGCCCGTGTATTTTCGAGTATGTATATCTGGCACGTCCCGACTCCGTGATCGACGGCGTTTCCGTTTACCAGACCCGTTTGCACATGGGCGAAAGCCTGGCTGCAAAAATCCACCGCGAATGGGCGCATCTCGATATCGATGTGGTGATCCCCATCCCCGATACCAGCCGTCCCAGCGCGCTACAGCTCGCGAATGCATTGAACCTGACTTATCGCGAAGGTTTCATCAAGAATCGCTATATCGGCCGCACTTTCATCATGCCTGGACAGGCGCAGCGCAAGAAGTCGGTGCGCCAGAAGCTCAATCCGATCGGCATGGAGTTCAAGGGCAAGAACGTGCTGCTGGTGGACGACTCCATCGTGCGCGGCACGACGTCTCAGCGTATTGTGCAGATGGCGCGCGAGGCCGGGGCCAACAAGGTATTCTTTGCTTCCGCCGCGCCGCCGGTACGTTTTCCTAACGTGTATGGCATCGACATGCCATCGCGCGACGAATTGCTCGCGACTGGTCGTAGCGACGAGGAAATCTGCCGTGAAATTGGAGCCGATGCATTGATCTATCAGGATCTCGATGCCTTGGTGCACGACATCCAGCTGAGTAATCCGGCGATCCAGCAGTTCGATTGCTCCTGCTTCAATGGCTGCTATGTCACCGGCGATATTACCGAAACCTATCTGGCCGATATCGAATCTGCGCGCGGCGATATGGACAAGATCAAGAAGCCGGCCAATTCAAGCACGCAACTGGACCTGAATCTGGTCGGCTCGGAAAACCACGAGGAAGAGGCTGCCTGATTCCTGGTTGACAAAGTATTGCCACGGTTTTATCGTGAGGTCTGCGCCGATTTGACAGTTTCAGCTTGCGGGCGCATTACAAATGCAGCTAAAGCGAGCCAGACAAGCCCGTTTTAGCCATCGCTGAAACGGGTTTTTTATTGCCTGAAGCAGGCAGAAGGACAACAGTCATGGATTATTCCAATCATCCGGAAACGCTGGGAGTTCGCGCGGGCAGTGCGCATACCGAATTCGGCGAGAACTCCGAAGCCATATTCTTAACCTCCAGTTTTGTTTTTGAGAGCGCGGCGCAGGCCGCCGCGCGTTTCGGCGGGCAGGAGCCGGGCAATATCTATTCGCGTTTCACCAATCCGACCGTCACCATGTTCCAGGATAAACTGGCGGCACTGGAAGGCGCAGAGTTTTGTGTTGCAACCTCCAGCGGTATGTCCGCGATTCTTGCCTGCGTGATGGGCCTGTGTTCTGCGGGGGATCATGTGGTCGCCTCGCGCAGTATCTTTGGCACCAGCGTGCAGTTGTTCGGCAATATCCTTAAGCGTTGGGGGCTGGAGACGACTTTTGTTTCACTGACGGATGAAGCCGAGTGGGCTGCTGCCGTAAAGCCGAACACCAAGTTGTTTTTTGTCGAGACGCCTTCCAATCCGCTCACCGAAGTGTGCGATATTTCTTCGCTTGCTACACTCGCGCACAAGTCGGGAGCATTGCTGGTGGTGGACAATTGTTTCTGCTCGCCAGCATTGCAGCAGCCGATCAAGCTGGGCGCGGACATCATCGTACATTCCGCCACCAAGTACATTGATGGTCAGGGGCGCTGTTTGGGTGGCGCAGTGCTGGGCAAGAAGGATGTACTGGAACCGGTCTACGGATTTCTGCGTACGGCCGGACCCACGATGAGCGCATTCAATGCCTGGGTCTTCCTGAAAGGGCTGGAAACGCTGGCATTGCGTATGGAAGCGCACTCGCGCAATGCGTTGGCTTTAGCGCAATGGCTGGAAACGCAGCCGCAAGTCGAACGCGTATATTATCCCGGCTTGTCCTCACATCCGCAGCATGCCTTGGCAATGCGCCAACAGAAGGCGGGCGGCGGTATTGTGTCGTTCGACGTAAAGGGCGGTAAGGAGGCGGCTTGGGCATTGATCGACGCGACGCGCATGCTGTCGATTACCGCCAATCTCGGCGATGCCAAGAGCACGGTTACGCATCCAGCAACTACTACGCATAGTCGAGTCACGCCGGAGGCGCGAGTGGCTGCTGGCATCGGTGACGGCCTTGTGCGCATAGCTGTCGGCCTGGAGCATATCGAGGATATCAAGGCCGATCTGCAGCGCGGATTGAGGTGATCTGCCGCAAGAATTAAAAACGGGGCCTAAGGCCCCGTTTTTAATTCGACTGGCAAGCTGTCGCGATTACAGTTCGTTGGCGTGCGAAGCCAGGTATTTGGCAACGCCTTCCGGACTGGCGTTCATGCCGGCCTTGCCCTTGCTCCAGCCGGCTGGGCAAACTTCGCCGTGTTCTTCAGTGAATTGCAGTGCGTCGATCATGCGCAGCATCTCGTCGATATTGCGGCCCAGCGGCAGGTCGTTGACGACCTGGTGGCGTACGACGCCGGCCTGGTCGATCAGGAAGGAGCCGCGATATGCCACGCCTGCGTCGGCTTCGACGTCATACGCTTTGCAGTAGTCGTGCTTCATGTCGGCGATCAGCGGGTAGCCGACCTTGCCGATGCCGCCCTGGTTGACTGGGGTGTTCTTCCAGGCCAGATGGGTGAAATGCGAGTCAATGGACACGCCGACGACCTCTACGCCGCGTTTCTTGAACTCTTCCAGGCGGTGATCGAAGGCGATCAGTTCGGACGGACAGACGAAGGTGAAATCGAGGGGGTAGAAGAACACGACGGCGTATTTTCCCTTGATGTGCTCAGCCAGCGTGAAGTTGTCATTGATGCTGTTGTCGCCCATGACGGCGGCAGTGGTAAAGCTTGGTGCGGCTTTTCCGACGAGAACGGCCATGTGAATTTCTCCTTATTTGGATGGGTTGAATGGGGTTCGAGTAATTCGATAGCTTAATTCAACCGATGCTGAATTTCTATTGCTTGTGCGAGATTTCGGAATGGATTATTTGAGAACTGCAGCTGCAGCATCGTAGTTCGGTTCGGTGGTGATTTCGTTAACCAGTTCGCTATGCAGCACTTTGTTGTTTTCGTCCAGGACGATCACGGCGCGGGCAGCGACGCCTTCCAGCTTGCTGCTGGCCAAGGCTACGCCGTAATTCTGCAGGAAATCGCGGCCGCGCATGGTCGACAGTGTGGTTACGTTGCTCAGGCCTTCTGCACCGCAGAAACGCTTCTGGGCGAAAGGGAGATCCACCGAAATGCACAACACGACGGTATTGGGCAGGTCGCCTGCCGCCTGGTTGAACTTGCGTACCGAAGTGGCGCAAGTAGGGGTGTCGATGCTCGGGAAAATATTCAGAACCTTGCGCTTGCCGGAAAAGTCGGCGAGGGTGACGTTAGCCAGATCCTGATTTACCAGCGTGAAGTCCGGGGCTGTTTGCCCGGGTTTGAGAAAGTCGCCTGCGACATCGACCGGGTTGCCTTTGAGGGTGACGGTACTAGCCATGTTGGTTCTCCTTGAGACTGTTGTTGTTGAAACCAAACACACATCATGCGGCAGGCGTCTTGGCAATTCAACAATGAATAAAAAATGGATTTAGAATCAAGGTGTTTCTGTATATGCCCGGCATCGTTCCGCACTCCCGCAGGAATCGGCATTTGGAGTGATGGAGAGCACTATCTCGTGCTAGAATCGAGGCTTTAATGCCATCGCTAAATCAACAGGATTTATGGATCAGTTCGCCAAAGAAACACTCCCCGTCAGTCTAGAAGAAGAGATGCGCCGTTCCTACCTCGATTACGCGATGAGCGTGATCGTGGGTCGTGCATTGCCCGATGTACGCGATGGCCTGAAACCAGTGCATCGGCGTGTACTGTATGCGATGCACGAGCTTTCCAACGACTGGAATCGACCCTACAAGAAATCGGCGCGTATCGTCGGTGACGTGATCGGTAAATACCATCCTCACGGCGACACTGCAGTGTATGACACCATTGTCCGTATGGCGCAGGATTTCTCGTTGCGCTACATGCTGGTCGATGGGCAAGGCAATTTCGGTTCGGTCGATGGCGACAATGCCGCCGCGATGCGGTACACCGAAATTCGCATGTCACGGATTGCGCATGAGCTGCTGGCCGATCTCGACAAGGAAACCGTCGATTTCGGACCGAACTACGACGGCTCGGAGCATGAGCCGCTTATCATGCCGGCACGTATCCCCAACCTGCTGATCAACGGTTCGTCCGGTATCGCGGTGGGTATGGCGACCAACATTCCGCCGCACAACCTGGGCGAGATTATCGATGCCTGCATGGCAGTGCTGGAAAACTCTGACATTACCATCGATGAACTAATCGATATCGTGCCGGCACCAGACTTCCCCACCGCCGGCATCATCTACGGCACTGTAGGCGTCAAGGAAGGCTATCGCACCGGCCGCGGCCGCGTAGTAATGCGCGCACGCACCCACTTCGAGGACATCGGCAGAGGCGAGCGTCAGGCCATCATCGTTGATGAATTGCCGTACCAGGTCAACAAGAAGTCGCTGATCGAGAAGATCGCCGAACTGGTCAACGACAAGAAGATCGAAGGCATCTCCGACCTGCGCGACGAATCGGACAAGTCCGGTATGCGCATGGTCATCGAACTCAAGCGCGGCGAAGTGCCCGAAGTCGTGCTGAACAACCTCTACAAGCAAACCCAGTTGCAAGACACCTTCGGCATGAATATGGTGGCCCTGCTGGACGGCCAGCCGCGACTGCTGAATCTCAAGCAGATGCTGGAAGCTTTCCTGCGACATCGCCGCGAGGTCGTCACGCGCCGCACCGTATTCGAACTGCGCAAGGCGCGTGCTCGCGGCCATGTGCTGGAAGGTCTGGCCGTTGCGCTGGCCAACGTGGACGAGATGATCGCGCTGATCAAGGCTGCGCCTACGCCGCCGGAAGCCAAGGTGTCACTGATGGAGCGCACCTGGAAGTCGCCGGTGGTGGAGGAAATGCTCAAGCGCGCCGCCTCGGATGCTTCGCGTCCCGAAGGGCTGGACGAAGCCTACGGCTTGAAGGATAACGGTTATCGGCTGTCCGATGTCCAGGCGCAGGAAATCCTGCAGATGCGCCTGCAACGCCTGACCGGTCTGGAGCAGGACAAGATCGTCACCGAGTACAAGGAAGTGATGGATGTCATTACCGACCTGCTGGACATCCTTGCCAAGCCGGAGCGCGTGACGCAGATCATCGTCACCGAGCTGTCCGCGATCAAGGCGCAGTTCAATGACAAGCGCCGCAGCGAGATCGAGCACAACGCGCAAGATATTTCGCTGGAAGACCTGATCACGCCGGAAGACGTCGTGGTTACGCTGTCGCATACCGGATACGTCAAGTCGCAACCGCTGGCCGAATATCGCGCCCAGCGGCGCGGCGGACGCGGCAAGCAGGCAGCGGCGACCAAGGAAGACGATTTCATCGACAAGATGTTCGTCGCGAATACGCACGATTACATCCTGTGCTTCTCCAGCCGCGGCCGCGTCTACTGGCTCAAGGTTTACGAAGTACCGCAAGGCTCGCGCATCAGCCGCGGCAAGCCTATCGTCAACCTGTTCCCGTTGGAAGAGGGCGAAAAGATCAACGCCATTCTGTCGGTCAAGGAATTTGACGAGAACCACTTCATTTTCATGGCGACATCCAAGGGTACGGTCAAGAAAACCGCGCTGACCGAGTTTTCCAACCCGCGCAAGGCTGGCATTATCGCCATCAATCTGGACGACGGCGACTTCCTGATCGGTGCAGAAGTTACCAACGGCGCCAATGATGTAGTGTTGGTTTCTGATGGCGGCAAGGCAGTCTGGTTCGACGAAGAAGATGTACGTCCGATGGGCCGTGCAACACGAGGCGTACGCGGCATGAAGTTGCAGGCCAAGCAGCAAGTGCTGTCGCTGCTGATCGCGGATACCGACAAGCAAACCGTGTTGGTTGCCACCGAAAACGGCTATGGCAAACGCACTGTGCTGGCTGATTTCCGCCATTCCGGTCGCGGTACGCAAGGTGTGATCGCAATTGCCACCTCGGCCCGTAACGGCAAGGTGGTTGCAGCCAGGTTGGTCAACGACGATGACGAAATCATGCTGATTACTACCGGCGGCGTGCTGATCCGCACCCGCGTCAAGGAAATCCGTGAGTTGGGTCGCGCCACGCAGGGCGTGACGCTGATCAATCTGGGCGAAGGCGAGAAGCTTTCCGGCTTGGAGAAAGTTGTCGAAACCGACGACGAAGAAGAGCAATCATAGGGAAGGGGCTGGTATGACGCAGATTTATAATTTCTCCGCCGGTCCGGCGGTGTTGCCCAAGGAAGTGCTGAAGCAGGCGGGCGAAGAGATGATGGACTGGCACGGCTCTGGCATGTCGGTGATGGAAATGAGTCATCGCGGCAAGGAGTACATGAGCATCCAGGCCGATGCCGAAGCCGATCTGCGCGAACTGCTGAATATCCCCGCCAATTACAAGGTGCTGTTCCTGCAAGGCGGTGCCTCCACGCAGTTCACGATGATTCCGATGAACCTGCTGCGCGGCAAGAAGAAGGCCGATTACCTGAACACCGGCGAATGGTCGAAGAAGGCCATCAGTGAGGCGAAGAGGTACTGCGAAGTGAATGTTGTCGCCAGCTCCGCCGACAAGAATTTCAGCTACGCGCCGACGCAGGATCAATGGAAGCTCGATCCCGATGCGGCCTACGTGCATTACACTTCCAACGAGACCATCGGCGGTGTGGAGATTTTCTGGACGCCTGAAACCGGCAATGTGCCGCTGATCGCGGACATGTCCTCGCACATCATGTCGCGTCCGATAGACGTCAGCAAATTCGGCCTGATCTACGCCGGTGCGCAGAAAAACATCGGACCGGCCGGGCTGACCATCGTCATCGTGCGTGATGACCTGCTTGGCGACACCTTGCCAGGCACGCCTACGATGTTCGATTACAAGCTGCAAGCCGAAAACGACTCCATGTACAACACGCCGCCGACGTATGCGATCTACATCGCCGGCCTGGTGTTCAAGCTGCTGAAGGCGCGTGGCGGCTTGGTAGCGATGGAAAAGGTCAACCTGCGCAAGGCCAACCTGCTGTACGATTATCTCGACAGCACTGATTTCTACCGTTGCCCGACAGCGAAGGAAAACCGTTCGCGCATGAACATTCCGTTCACGCTGGCAAACGAGTCGCTGGATGAGGAATTTCTCAAGCAGGCGCAAAAGCGCGGCTTGATGCAGTTAAAAGGCCACCGCTCGGTAGGCGGTATGCGTGCATCGATCTACAACGCGATGCCGGAAGAGGGCGTAAAGACCCTGGTCGAATTCATGAAGGAGTTCGAACAAAGCAATTCATAAAGTCCGCCGAAAGGCGGCAAGGGAGGGAGTCGTGGGCAAGTATCGCATACTGATCCTCAACAAGATTTCGTCGCACGGCCTGAAGCGTTTGCCGGCGGAAAGCTACGAAACCGGTAGCGAAGTGACGAATCCCGACGCCATACTCGTGCGTTCCGCACGCATGCACGAGATGGACATCCCTCCCAGTGTCAGAGCCATCGGCCGCGCCGGTGCGGGCACCAACAATATTCCCATTACCGAAATGAACAAGCGCGGGGTGGTGGTGTTCAATACTCCCGGCGCGAATGCCAACGCGGTGAAAGAGCTAGTGTTGGCCGGCATGCTGATCGCGGCGCGCAATATCGCGCCTGCGATGAAATTTGTAGACGGATTGCAAGGTGATGACGCCTCGCTGGCGGCTCAGGTTGAGGCGGGCAAGAAGCCTTTCGCCGGCATTGAGCTGCCCGGTCGAATGCTGGGCATTATCGGACTGGGTTCTGTCGGGGGCATGGTTGCCGACACAGCGCTCAAGCTGGGCATGAAAGTGCAGGGCTACGATCCGGACATTACGGTTGATGCGGCCTGGCGGCTTTCATCGGACGTGAAGCGGGCGCATAGCGTAGACGACGTATTCCGCCACAGCGACTTCATCACGCTGCATGTACCACTGGTGGATGCGACGCGGCAGATGGTGAACGCCGAGAGAATCGCACTGATGAAGCACGGCGCAGTGCTGGTCAACTTCTCCCGGGAGGGCGTGATTGACGAGCAGGCAGTACTGGATGGGCTGGACAGCAAGAAGCTGCGTGCTTACGTGTGCGATTTCCCCACCGTTCGCATGAAATCGCATCCCGGCGTAATCGCATTACCGCATCTTGGCGCTTCCACGGAGGAGGCTGAGGATAATTGCGCGGTGATGGTGGTGGAGCAGGTGCGCGAGTTCCTGGAAAACGGCAATATCGGTAACTCGGTGAATTTCCCCAGTGTGCAGATGCCGCGAGAATCGGCATACCGCATGGCGATTGCCAATGCCAACGTGCCTAACATGCTGGGGCAGATTTCCACGGCAATGGCCGAGGCCGGCCTGAACATCCATAACATGGTCAACAAGTCGCGTGGAGAGATGGCCTATACGCTGGTCGATCTCGACAGTGCAGTACCGAAGGCGGCCGTGGCAAAGATCAGCAGTATCGACGGCGTACTGAATGTGCGGACTTTACCTGTCATAGAAAATTAAAACACAGAGCATTGCATGAGCGAAGAACTTAAGAAGTGCCGGGAACAGATCGATAGCATCGATGAGCAGCTGCTGCAACTGGTGAGCCGCCGTGCGCAATTGGCGCATACCATAGGCAACCTGAAAAACGGCGGACCGATCTATCGACCGGAGCGTGAAGCGCAAGTGCTGCGCCGGCTACTGGAGCAGAACCCTGGTCCGTTATCGAATGAGGCCGTGACCGCTATTTTTCGCACGGTGATGTCCAACTGCCGTGCGCTCGAAAAGGAATTATCCGTCGCATTCCTCGGGCCGCTCGGCACTTACAGCGAAGAGGCCGCCAACAAGCAATTCGGGGGTCTTTCCAAACCGGTGCAATGCGTTTCCATTGACGAGGTATTCCAGACAGTGGAAACCGGCGCAGTCGATTACGGTGTCGTGCCGGTGGAAAACTCCACCGAGGGTGGCATTGGCCGCACGCTGGATCTCTTGCTGCAGACCAGTTTGCATATTTGCGGTGAGATCGATCTAGCGGTACATCACAACCTGCTGTCGAAATCCGCTGACAAGTCCGGCATCACTAAAGTCTATTCGCATGCCCAGTCGCTGGCGCAGTGCCATGAGTGGCTGAACCGCAACCTGCCTGGCATCGAACGCCAGGCGGTCGCCAGCAACTCCGAAGCGGCGCGCCTTGCCGCTGAGCAGCCGGGCGCTGCAGCGATTGCCAGCCGTCGTGCCGGCGAGCTGTTCGGCCTCGACCTGCTGGCTGAAAACATCGAGGACGATCCGCGTAACACTACACGTTTCCTGGTGCTGTCGAATCACGATGTTGCACCGTCCGGCAAGGACAAGACCTCGCTGGCCATGGCTGCACGGAACATTCCAGGCGCTGTGGTTTCCTTGCTGGAGCCCTTGGCTCGCCATGGCGTCAGCATGACCAAATTCGAATCGCGGCCGGCGCACACAGGCTTGTGGGAATACGTGTTTTTCGTCGATATCGAAGGTCATCGCGAAGGTGCCCGGGTAAAGGCCGCGCTGCAAGAGATCGCAGACAAGGCGGCCTTCCTGAAGGTCATGGGTTCCTATCCTGTAGCGGTTATTTAAAACCATTATCGGCATTACTTCGAATAGGCTCTTTCGAGTAAAATCACCTTACTGAAAAAAGCAAACTTGTCGAAAGGCAAGGGCGCAAAGTCACCGGTCTAAAGAGGTTTCCCCTCCATGACAGCGGGATTGCCAGATTCAACGCATGCACAACTCCAGGTTGCGCATTCATTCGTTCGATTCTGAATTTCCGCTGCGACCGCTTTGCGCCTTAACAATAACTAAGGTGTAAGCATGAATCTGATTCTCGGTGTTCTTATTGTCATCGGTTGTCTTGCCGGGGGGTATATCTGGGAAGGCGGCCATCCGATGGCGCTGTTCCAGCCAGCAGAACTGCTCATCATCGGCGGTGCTGGTATCGGCGCATTCCTGATTTCCAATCCCGGTCGGACGCTACGCGAATGTTTTCATAGTCTGCCGCGAGCGCTCAAAGGTTCGCATTATGATCTGGCCTATCACATGGATGCGCTGGCGCTGATGTATACCCTGCTGGCGAAGGTGCGCAAGGATGGCATGATTTCGATTGAAATCGATGTTGAAGAACCCGGAAATAGCGCGGTGTTTTCAAAATATCCCAAGATAACCTCCGACGTAAGGGTCCGGGATTTCATCTGCGACTATTTCCGGATTATCGTGACCGGCAATATGAACAGCTACGAGATCGAGAACCTGATGGACCTTGATCTCGATACTGCAAGCCACTCGGCCAAGAAGCCTGCCGAAGCATTCACTTATCTTGCCGAATCGCTACCGGCTTTCGGTATCGTTGCCGCCGTGATGGGGGTCGTCATTACCATGGCATTTATCGGGGGGCCGCCAGAGGAACTCGGACATAAAGTTGCGGCTGCCCTGGTCGGCACGTTTCTCGGCATCCTGCTGGCTTACGGGTTTTTAGGGCCGATAGCCAAGCTGCTGCAAAACCTTGCCGAGGAGGAGGAGCAATTCTTCACCTGCCTCAAGACCTGCATCGTGGCTTATCTGAACGGTTATCCACCCAAGACTGTCATTGAATTCGGCCGCATGGCGATGGCACCGGATATCCGGCCATCATTCCGCGAAGTGGAGGATTATTGTGCGCCGCGTAGATAGTGCATGTTTTCGGTTAAAATGCATCTGCGGCGCATAGCCGCATTTTTATTTCCGACTTGATGACAATTGCTCGAATGGAGTTTGCATTGAATACGCCAAGTGATCTTGCGCCGGATCATATTCGTTCCATCGCCCCTTACCAGCCAGGGAAGCCGATTTCGGAACTCGCGCGCGAGCTCGGCCTGGATGAGGCCGGTATCGTCAAGCTGGCATCCAACGAAAACCCTTTAGGCGTTAGTCCGCTGGCCAAACAAGCTATTGAGGAAACGCTGGCAGATATTGCGCGGTATCCGGATGGCAATGCCTTTGTTTTGAAACAGGCGATATGCGATAAATTTGGCGTGACTGCCAATCAGATCGTACCGGGCAACGGTTCCAACGATGTGCTGGAAATAGCCGCGCGTGCGTTCCTGTCACCGGGGCTGGAGGCCGTGTTCTCGCAGCATGCTTTCGCCGTGTACCCATTGGTCACGCAAGCTGTCGGCGCAACAGGCATCACTGTGCCAGCCAAGGATTATGGACATGACTTGAACGCGATGCGTGCCGCCATCTCGGCCAAGACGCGTATGGTCTTCATTGCTAACCCAAACAATCCGACGGGCACACTGCTGGATCAATCGGAGCTGTACGGGTTTTTGTGCGATCTGTCGAAACATGTACTGGTCGTTCTCGATGAGGCGTACGACGAATACCTTTCCGATGCGCGAAAGTCAAAGAGTATCGACTGGTTGCCCGAGTTCGATAACCTGATCGTGACACGTACGTTTTCCAAGGCTTACGGCCTTGCCGGGCTGCGTGTCGGGTTCGCGTTGGCGCATCCTGCGGTGGCGGACATGATGAATCGCGTGCGCCAGCCATTCAACGTTAATAGCGTGGCGCAGGCAGCGGCGGCTGCCGCGCTGAAGGACGACGATTTCGTGAGCCGCAGCCGTGAGCTGAACGATGCGGGCATGCAGCAAATGATTGACGGCTTGAACAAGCTCGGGCTACGTTACATTCCGTCGTTCGGAAATTTCGTCAGCTTTTACGTGCCGGATGCGGCAGTCATTAATCGCAAGCTGCTTGAGAAGGGCGTCATTGTGCGTCCCATTTTTGCCTACGAAATGCCGGACTGGTTGCGCGTGAGCATCGGGCTTCCGGAAGAGAATGCACGTTTCCTGAAAGCGATGGAAGAAATTCTGGCCGCTTGAGCAGAAATGCAGGCAATAAAAAAGGACGCCGCGGCGTCCTTTTTAAGCAGGAAAGGTTACAGGCTTTCCCAGAACTTCCACCATGACTTCTGTTCAGGCGGCGCAGCCGTCCCGTTGAACGGGTTATTGGGATAATTGGTCTTGAAGACGCGCATCGTGTCCTGTTTGAGGTCTTCGATGCCCAGCAGGTCGTAAGCGCTGATCATGATGATCAATGCGTTTTCCACGGACGGCGTTTCCGGATAGGTTTCGATCACGAATTTGCAGCGATTGACCGCTGCAACGTAGGCGCCACGTTTCATGTAGTACCGCGCCACATGCAGTTCGTGCGCAGCCAGAGTATTGACCAGATAAGTCATCCGCGCCGTGGCATCCTTGACGTATTTGCTATTCGGGAAACGCGTTACCAGTTCCTTGAACGAGGCGAAAGACTCGCGCAGCGCCTTCGGGTCGCGATCGCTGATGTCCTGAGCTGTCATCTTTTCGACGATGCCGCGCTCGTTGAAGGTGGCAAGGCCTTTCAGGTAATAGACATAATCGACGTTAGGGTGGTGTGGGTGCAATTTGATGAAGCGATCCGCTGCGGCAATGGCTGAAGCGGCCTCACCCTTCTTGTAGTAGCCGTAGGCGATTTCCAGTTCGGCTTGAAGTGCGTAACGACCATGCGGATAGCGTGATTTGATTTTTTCGTAGAGGCCAATGGCCTTGTCGTAGTCGCGGGCACGCATCGCGACCTCGGCTTCGGTATTCAGGCGCTGCACCGACCAGCTCTTTGTTTCGTCAAATTCCGTCGGATCGCCGAAAATGGCGCACGCGGAAAGGAACAGAGCAAGAATTAAGGCTACACTACGTTTCATTTAATTAGTCCCAAGACGTTTGCCCGATTATAACCGATGACCCAAACCCAGCCTATCTCCCTCGTTATTCCCCAATCGCTCGCCGGATCGCGTCTTGACCAGGCCCTGCCCAAGCTCTTGCCGGATTATTCACGTTCTCGTCTGCAAGCCTGGATCAAGGAGGATCTGGTGCGTGTCGATGGACAGTCGGCCATCGCCAAGCAGAAGGTCTGGGGCGGTGAGAAAATTGAAGTGCAGCCGCAGCCCAGCCCGGATGAAAGTGCTTTTTTCGCCGAAGACATACCGCTCGATATCGTTTACGAGGACGAACATATTCTGGTCATCAATAAACCTGTCGGCATGGTGGTGCATCCTGCTGCCGGCAACTGGCAGGGAACTTTGCTCAATGCACTGCTGCATCATGCGCCGCAACTGAAAGACTTACCGCGTGCCGGCATCGTGCATCGCCTGGACAAGGACACCAGTGGTCTGCTGGTTGTCGCCAAGACGATCGCCGCTCAAACCAGCCTGGTGCGCCAGCTGCAGGCGCGCACAGTAAAACGCGAGTATCGCGCCATTGTCTGGGGCGAGGTATGGAAGAACGGCATGGTGGACGCGCAGGTTGGCCGCGACCCGCGCTCGCGAACACGAATGGCGGTGACACGCGTCGGCGGTAAGCCTGCGGTGACGCATTACGAAGTGCTGGAGCGCTTTGCGGTACATACCTATCTACGCTGCAGACTCGAAACGGGTCGCACGCACCAGATTCGTGTTCACATGCAGCACATTGGTGCGCCGCTTGTGGGCGACCCGGTATACGGTTTGCGTGGCATTGTGCCGCATCGGGTGATGTCCCAGACCTTGCGCGATGCACTGAAGAATTTCAAACGCCAGGCCTTGCATGCCGTGCGTCTCGGCCTGATCCATCCGGTCACTGGCGAATTCATGGAGTGGCAGGCGGAATTGCCGGCCGACATGAAGGCTTTGCTGGAGGCGATGCGGTTCGAGGATGACGTCAATGAAGAAGATTTTGAAGTCCCGTTTGAGGTGTACGGCGAAGACGAGTTCGAGGATGACTTCGACGACGAAGAGGATGTCGAGTGAGTCTTGCCGAGACCTTGATCGTTCCTGACTGGCCGGCGCCACCCCAGGTCAGGACAATCCAGACCACTCGACAGGGCGGCCTCAGCAAAGCGCCCTACGATAGTCTCAACTTTGGCATGCACGTCGGGGACGATGCCTATACTGTTGCCGCCAACCGCAACCTGTTGAACACGTTGGTACCGAGCGAGCCGGTTTGGCTGGAGCAGGTGCACGGCACCGCGGTGCTCATGGCCGAGACAGCCGGCTGCGCGCCGCGCGCGGATGCCTGCATCACGCGCCGTACGAATGCCGTTTGCGCGGTGATGACCGCCGATTGCCTGCCGGTTTTTCTCTGTGACGATGTCGGTACGGTAGCCGGCGTGACGCATGCCGGATGGCGCGGTCTTGCCGATGGCGTGATTGAGGAGACGATCATCGCGATGGATGTTCCGACATCCTCGATGATGGCTTGGCTGGGGCCGGCCATCGGGCCGCAGGCCTTCGAAGTCGGGCCTGAGGTGCGCGAAGTTTTTATGCGTCACGACCCGGCGAGTGAGTTTGCCTTCAGCGCGCACGGCGACAAATACCTTGCCGATCTTTACCTGCTCGCGCGCCAGCGGTTGTTGTCATTGGGCATCCAGCGCATTTATGGCGGAAATTTCTGCACTTACACAGATGCTGAACGTTTCTTTTCGTATCGCCGCGACGGGCGCACCGGGCGAATGGCTTCGCTGATCTGGCTAAGCCCTACTTGACACGTCCCGTATAATCCAATTTTTCTCACTTTCGCATAACAACAATGTCCGTATTTAGCTGGATTCTCGTTTCAAGCCTGTTCGGCGGTCTGCTTAGCGTCACTGCTGCCAGCCTGGTGGCGCTCAACGCACGCACCGCATGGATTCCGATGCTGATCAGCTACGCCATCGGTGCGTTGCTGGGTGCGGTATTCCTCGAGATCCTGCCGCACGCCTTCGAGCTTTCCAGCAGCATGGATAACATGGCGGCGACGGTGCTGTTCGGCATACTGCTGTTTTTCGTACTGGAAAAGCTGGTGCTCTGGCGCCATTGCCACGGCGACGAATGTGAGGCGCATGCGGCTCCTGCACCGGTGCACGATCACGGCCATGACCACGGCCGAAGCGGCATGATGATCATGATAGGCGACACTTTCCATAACTTTGTGGACGGTATCCTGATCGCGGCGGCATTCATGACCGATTTCAAGCTGGGCGCGGTGACGGCGCTGGCGATCATCGCACACGAGATTCCGCAGGAAGTTGGCGACTTCCTTATCCTGCTGCATTCGGGCTACACCAAACGTCAGGCTTTCATCTTCAATCTGCTGTCCAGCCTGGCGACGCTGGTCGGCGGGGTGATTGCCTATTTCGCGTTGCAAACGGTGCAGAACTGGATTCCGACCATCCTCGGGCTAGCCTCGGCGAGCATGATCTATGTGGCGGTCGCGGATCTCATCCCCGGCCTGCACAAGCGCCCGGAGCTGCGCGCAACGGTGCAACAGGTCACCTTAATCGGTCTTGGTATCGGATCGATCTGGCTGGTCAAGCTCCTGCTCGGCGATCACGCGTAAACGGTTCCGCCGGCGTTGCGGCGTCCCGATGATCCAGATCAGCAGGGCGCAGGGCAGCAAACCGTAAAACAGGAAAGTGAGTAATCCGGCGGTGATGTTGGGCTCGGTTAGCGCCATCATCAGAGTGACGTAAAGCCAGGCGATTGCAACGATATACATGCGCGCAGATTAGCACGACCGGATCATTCAAAAAACGGCGCAGTGCTAATACACTTTTGTTTCGCTCCTTCGAAATACTGGCTGGGTTTAAAAGACGGTAAAATACATATTGTCCTTAAGACACCTCGTGGCTTGTGTGTTCTAAGGGTGTAAGCCTCAAACAAACAAAGAGTTGTCATGACAGAAAAATATACGCCCGCAGAGGAAGCCGCATTACAGCTTGAAATTGCCGAGCTGATGGTGCAGGCATTGAATCTTGACGTTTCCGCCGCCGAAATCCAGCCCGATGAGCCGCTCTACGGCAATGGCCTGGGGCTCGACTCCATCGATATCCTCGAAGTCGCGTTGGTGGTATCCAAGCGCTATGGCCTGCAACTGAAAGCGGACAGCGAAGACAATCACCGCATTTTCGGTTCGCTGCGCAGTCTGACGGAGTATGTGGCTGCACACAAAACCCGCTGATGCCTGACATCCTGCGATTCGCGAGGGGCGTGGGTATTGCCTTGGCTATCGCGGCTTATGCCGTGCTTATGCATTACGTCAATGCATCCGGCCGGCCCGGTATCTTGGGCGCTTTTCTAGCCATGGCCCCGGTATTTTTCATCGGCCTCGCCATGCTGTCGAATACCCGGTTGCGACTGGGCGGTTTGCTGCTACTCGGTCTGAGCGGGCTGGTGTTGTGGAAGACCTGGCCGACGATTGCACATCACTCCGGTTTGCTTTTCTGGATTCAGGACATGGCCTTGCTGCTGACACTGCTGGCGACGTTCGGCCGCACGCTGCTCGGCGGACGCACGCCGCTGTGCGTGACGTTTGCGGAAATGGTGCACGGCCCGCTGTCGCCATCGCACGAACACTACGCGCGGCAGGTGACGGTTGCCTGGGTGGTCTTTTTCGGTCTGCTGGCAGCGACCTCGACCTTGTTGTTTTTACTGACGCCTTTGGCGGTCTGGTCGGTGTATGCCAATTTCATGGTGTTGCCGCTGGTGACATTGATGTTCGTCGCGGAATACCTGGTGCGTCGGCGCGTATTGTCCGACGCCTCGCACGGCCATATCTTCGATGCGGTCAACGCCTACCTGAAGTCTTCCCGCCCGCAAGGTAAGGTTTGAAGCTATGGCTACCCATCCGCTGGTTTCCCACACATCCTTGAGCGACACGGTGGCCTGGCGCGGCAATGCGCCGGTGTCTGTTGCGCAATTCCTGCGCGATGCCTCTTATCTTGCCGCACGATTTCCCGCAGGTCGTCATGTACTGAATGTCTGCCGCGACCGCTATCGCTTCGCGGTAGGATTGGCTGCCGCGATAATGACGGAAAAAGTGAGTCTGTTGCCGCCCACGCATACGCCGGAAACTGTGCAGCAACTCAAGTTAGTGGCCCCCGACGTGTTTTGCCTGCACGACAGCGAGCCGTGCGATATCGCGTTGCCGCAATTGCATTATCCGGAGATTCCGGATGTCCTTCCGCCGGAAACGCTTATACCGCAAATCGATGACAAGCAGGTCGTCGCGATAGTTTTCACCTCCGGCTCCACCGGCGCACCGATGCCGCATCCCAAAACCTGGGGAGGAATGGTGCGCAATGTCCGGGCGCAGGCGCAGCAACTCGGGTTAAAGCCCGGCGGGTGCCATGCCATTGTCGGCACGGTGCCGCCGCAACATATGTACGGATTCGAGTCGACGGTGCTGCTGCCGCTGCAATCCGCAAACGCCTTGTGCAGTGCGCAGCCTTTCTACCCGGCGGATATCTGCGAAACGCTGGAGGCGGTCACGATGCCGCGCCTGCTGGTTTCGACGCCCTTGCATTTGCGGACACTTTTGGACGCCGGGCTGTCGTTGCCGCGCGTCGAGATGGTGTTGTCCGCCACCGCGATGCTGTCGCTGCAACTGGCGCAGGCCGTGGAGTCCGGTTTCAATGCGCCTTTGCTGGAAATTTACGGCTGTACCGAGACCGGTCAAATCGCCACGCGTCGCACGACGCAGACGTTGGAGTGGCGCCTGTTCCCGAATGTGCGGTTGATGTCGCGCGAAGATGGTGTGTGGGCCGAGGGCGGCCACGTGGAGAGCCCCGTCGCGCTTAACGACAAAATCGAACTGGCCGGAGCAGGGCGGTTCCTGCTGCACGGCCGCTTGCAGGATCTGATCAATATTGCCGGCAAGCGCAGTTCGCTGGCGCATCTGAATGTTCAACTGACCGCGATTCCCGGCGTTGTCGATGGCGCGTTCTATATGCCGGACGAGGTTACGCACGATCATGTCACGCGTCTCGCCGCCTGTGTGGTTGCGCCCGGACTGGATGCGAAAACGCTGCTGAAAGCGCTGCGCGAGCGCATCGATCCGGTTTTTTTGCCGCGTCCGTTGCTATTCGTCGATGCCTTGCCGCGCAACAGCACAGGCAAACTGCCGCGTGAAGCGCTCAAGAACCTGATCGAAAACCGTTTTAACCGGGATGCGGCATGAAGAAAACTACCATGTTAGACATCCCCTTCGATCATCCTGCGTTTGCCGGGCATTTTCCGGGTATGCCTATCGTACCCGGTGTAGTGCTGCTGGATGAGGCGATGCATGCGATTGCCGCGGCTATCGGTCATGACGGCGCGTGGCAGATCGGATCAGTCAAATTCCTGAGCCCGCTGGGGCCGGGGGCGCACGTCGTCATCGAGCACGAAGCGCAAGCCACCGGGGCGATTCGGTTCGACATCCGCGAAGGCGAGCGGCATATCGTTTCCGGCAGCATCACGCCCGTCACGGAATCATGACTACCATGCAGAAGAAAGCCGTCTGGCTGCAATCGAGCGAACGCAGCAACATGCTCATGCTGCGCCTGATGAGCTGGATTTCATTGCGGTTGGGGCGCCGCATCGCGCGCTCTGTACTGCACCTGGTGGCGCTGTATTTCGTGCTGTTCTCTCCAGCGAGCCGCAACGCCTCGCGTGGATATCTCACGCGCGTGCTGGGCCGACCCGCCGGCTGGCGAGACCTCTATCGGCACTTCTTCTGCTTTGCCGCCACCATACACGACCGCATCTATCTGGTGGATCGCCGCTACGACCTATTCGATATCGACATTCAAGGACAGGAGCATATCAATCCGCTGATCGAGGCGGGCGGCGGCGTGTTTCTCATGGGCGCGCATCTCGGCAGTTTCGAGGTCATCCGCGCCATCGGTCGGCAAGTGCCCGGCCTGCATGTGGCGATGGTAATGCACGAAGATAATGCGCAGAAAATCAACAAGATGCTGGCAGCCATCAACCCCGAGGCCGCGCTGGACGTCATTCCTTTGGGGCGGATCGATTCCATGCTCAAGGTGCAGGACAAACTGGATGCCGGCATGCTGGTCGGCATGTTGGGCGATCGCACGCTGGGCGATGAGCCCATGACCTCGGTCGAACTGCTTGGCGCACCGGCGGCCATGCCGATCGGCCCATTTCGCATGGCCGCGCTGATGCGGCGGCCAGTGGTGTTTATGGTCGGGCTGTATCTCGGCGGCAATCGCTACTGCGTGCATTTCGAGACGCTGGCCGACTTTACTGATGTTCCGCGCGGACAACGCGAGGCTGCCGTGCAGCAAGCGATAGAGCGTTATGCCGGCCTGTTGAACCATTACTGCCGCGAGGCGCCTTACAACTGGTTCAATTTTTTTGATTATTGGCAATCCGTGCCGACATCCCTGAGTGCGCAATCCCATGAATCTCGCTAAATCATTTCTTGTGCTGGCCTGCCTGCTCGTTTCGCCGTTGATACAGGCGGGGGAATGGGATATCGATCAACTCATGCACGGGCTGGCGCAGTCCCGCGCCGGCCACGCGAGCTTCGTCGAGAAGAAAATCATCGCCATCCTCGACAAGCCGGTCGAGTCCTCGGGCGAGCTGTTCTACACCGCGCCCGACCGTCTCGAAAAGCGCACACTGAAGCCGCGTCCGGAAAGCATGGTGCTGGAGCGGGGCACGCTGACCATCGAGCAGAAGGGCAAGCGGCACGTGCTGCCCTTGCAGAACTATCCCGAAATTGCCGCTTTTATCGAGAGCATACGCGGCACACTGGCGGGCGACCGTACAGCACTGGAGCGGGCCTACCGTCTGAGCCTCGAGGGGGACGAGCAGGGCTGGACGCTGGAACTGTTGCCAATTGCCGACCGGATGAAGAAAGTCGTCGAGCGCATCCGCATCGCCGGCGAGCACCATGAGCTGCGCAACATCGAAATCCGCCAGGCGGATGGCGATAGTTCGCTGATGACCATCACGCAGATGTCCGCGCCTTGAAGCTGTCTTTTCCGTATTCCGGCCGGACTGCGATTGCCGTATGGCTGGCGTTTATCGTCGTCAGCATCGTTATCATTGCACGCAGCCATTTCACCGCCGACCTGTCCGCCTTCCTGCCGCGCACGCCGACGGCACAGCAGCAACTTTTGATGGATCAGTTGCGCGACGGATTGGCTTCCAAGCTGATTCTGGTCGGGATCGAAGGTGCGGACGAAGTATCGCGCGCCGCGGTTTCCAAAAAAATTGCGCAGCGCTTGCGGTCCGATCCGGCATTCGTCGCGGTGAGTAACGGCGAGCCGGTAACAACCGATCGCGACCGCGAAACCCTGTTCAATTATCGCTACCTGCTGAGCCCTGCCGTGACGCCCGAGCGATTCGGCGCCGACGGATTGCGCGAAGCCTTGAGCGAAAGCATAGACCGACTTGCCTCGCCCGCCGGGCTGCTGATTAAGCAATTGCTGCCACGCGACCCCACCGGCGAAATGCTGCAATTGATCGAGGGTATGGAAAGCAGCCACCAGCCGCGCATGACTGAAGGGGCATGGGCGTCGCAGGATGGAAAAACTGCGCTGCTGTTGCTCCAGACCCATGCCGCCGGCTCCGATACCGATGCCCAGCAACAGGCGATGACCGCTGTCCGAACGGCTTTCGAGCAGGCAGCCGGGGGCATCAAAGGAGCGGAGTTGCGCATGACAGGCCCCGGCGTGTTTTCGGTCCTGTCACGCGATACCATCAAGCACCAGGTGCGGGTGATCTTCATCGTCAGCTCGCTGCTGATCGCTGCGCTGCTACTGGCGGTTTATCGTTCGCCACGCGCGTTACTGCTAGGCTTTCTGCCGGTTGCGACCGGCATCCTGGCCGGGGTCGCGGCTGTCAGCCTCGGTTTCGGCGTGGTGCATGGCATCACGCTCGGCTTCGGCACGGCGCTGATCGGCGAAGCGGTGGATTATTCGATCTACCTCTTTCTGCAATCGGAGCAGGATCGTTCCGGCTGGGTAAACCGCGTCTGGCCGACCGTGCGGTTGGGCGTGCTGACTTCGGTATTCGGTTTTGCCGCGCTGCTGTTCTCGGGTTTTCCCGGTCTGGCACAACTTGGTTTGTATTCAATTGCCGGCTTGCTGGCGGCAGCGGCGATGACGCGTTTTGTGTTGCCGCATCTTTTGCCTGCCGATTTCCGGATACGTGACGTTTCCGCCGCCGGTGGTGCGCTGGCGCGACTTTCTCAAGAGGCGAGCCGTTTGCGCTGGATTGCGCTGCTGTTGCTGGCGATTTCCTGCATCGTGCTCTATCAGCATCGCGATCATTTGTGGAATCGCGAACTGGCGGCATTGAGTCCGGTTTCGGCCGCGGATCAGGCCTTGGATACCCGCCTGCGCGCCGCCATGGGTGCGCCCGATGCGCGTTATCTGGTCGTGGTGGGAGGCCAGAGCGAAGAGGCTGCGCTGCAGTCCGCCGAGCAAGCGTCGCTGACTTTGCAGCCACTGGTTGCGCAAGGTGCATTGGCCGGCTTCGAAAGCCCCAGCCGCTATTTGCCCAGCGAGGCGACGCAGCGTGCCCGCCAAGCCAGCTTGCCGCCGTCGGATGTACTCGAAACGCGACTCAATGAAGCGGCGCAAGATTTGCCGGTGCGATCGGCGTTGTTCAAGCCCTTCCTCGCCGATGTCGAAGCTGCGCGCCAGATGCCCATGCTGCAACGTACCGATCTCCAAGGCACTTCGCTGGCGATGGCGGTTGAGGCGTTGCTGATTCGCCAGCATGACCGCTGGAGTGCGCTACTGCCGCTCACCGCGCCTGAAAACGGTGCCATCGATACAGCCGCGGTGCAAGCCGCGCTGGATCAGGTTCCGGGTGCGGTGTTCGTGGACCTGAAAGCTGAATCCGACCATTTGTATTTCGGTTATCTGCAAGAGGCCATCCTGCTGTCGCTGGCAGGCGTGGCGGCGATTATCGTCCTGCTGCTGGCGGTTCTGCGCTCGCCGTCGCGCGTCGCGCGTGTCGTCCTGCCGCTAGCGGCGGCCGTGCTGACGGTGACTGCCGGGCTGGCGCTGTTCGGGCAACCCTTGATGATCCTGCACCTGATCGGCCTGCTGCTGATCGTCGCCATCGGTTCCAATTACGCGTTGTTCTTCGATCACAGCGACGCCGCCAGCCTGCAGCCGCGCACGATGGCGTCATTGCTGCTCGCCAACGTCGCAACCGTACTTGGCTTCGGCCTGCTGGCGTTTTCCAGCGTGCCGGTGTTGCAGGCCATGGGTGTCACCGTCGCGCCAGGCGTGATTCTGGCGCTGCTGTTCTCGGCGATTTTCGTCAAGCGGGGCCATGCGTAGCCTCGCTGATTTCGCCCAACCCGGCAGGCAGGCGGAAACGCTGACCGTCCTGCTGCCCGGCGCATTGCATGGGCCGGAAGACTTCATGCGTGAAGGTTTCGTCGATGCTGTGCGCAATCGCGGCATCGACATGGATCTTCTATTGGCGGGATTGCTGTTCGATCACGTCGCCGACGAGCAGGCGCTGCCGCAGCTGCATGCCAGCCTGATCGCGCCGTCTCTGGCCGCCGGATATCGCCGTATCTGGCTGGCCGGGATTTCCATCGGTGGCTATGTGGCGATGAGTTACGCCGACCACTATCCGGGCCGTGTGGAAGGACTCTTCCTGATGGCGCCATATCCGGGCAACCGCATGACAACCAGGGAAATCGCCGAGGCAGGGGGCATCCTCGCCTGGCAACCCGGCGACCTGGCCGAGGATGATACCGAGCGGCGCAACTGGCGCTGGCTGCAATCGCATGAGAAGAGTGGAATCGAAGTGCATCTGGGCTATGGCACGGAAGACCGCTTCGCTCCCGGCCATGAGATGATGGCGGAAGCCCTTCCGAGTGGGCATGTGGACCGCATTTCCGGCGGCCACGACTGGCCGGCGTGGCGGGATCTGTGGCATTGTTTCCTCGACCGGCGCTTCGGAGGACGGGATGAATAAACAACGCTGGCGGCCTACAGTATTCCTGAGCTTTTCCATTGCGTTGCATCTGTTGGCGTTGCTGGCCGTCGTCATCGATTTTGCGTTGTGGCCGTGGGCACTGGCGGCGGTGGCAGCAAACCACATAGTCATCACGGTGCTGGGACTGTTACCGCGTAGCAGTGGGCTGGGTGCTAACTGGACGCGCTTGCCGGATGCATCCATGCGCCGAAACGAAATCGCACTGACTATCGATGATGGCCCCGATCCCGAAGTGACGCCGCGGGTGCTGGACCTCCTGAAGCGTCACAATGTGAAAGCGACATTTTTCTGTATCGGCAGCAAGGCCGTACAACATCCCGAGTTATGCCGTGAAATCGTGCGGCACGGGCATGTCATCGAAAATCATACCCAGCATCACCGGCACAATTTTTCGCTGCTGGGGCCGGCAGGCTATGCCCGCGAAATCGCGGCCGCGCAGGAATCGTTGAGCCGCATCGCAGGCATGCCTCCGCAATTCTTCCGTGCCCCGGCCGGGCTGCGCAATCCATTTCTGGATCCGGTACTGGCACGGTTTGGGCTGCAACTGGCGAGCTGGACGGTGCGCGGCTTCGATACCTGCACGCGCGATGCTTCGCAGGTGCGAGCCAGACTGACGCGCGGCCTGAAACCGGGCGCGATACTTCTGCTGCACGACGGCAACGCTGCAAAAACTGCTGAGGGCGATCCTGTTATCTTGCAGGTTCTGCCGGACCTGCTAACGTCGGCGCAAGTGGCCGAACTGCGTTTTGTCACCCTGCGCGACGCGGCCCTATAATGAATTTTTTACACATGTTGGTTTGCCCTTGAATCCATTACTTATTTCTCATTTCACCGCCACGAGCAGCATCGGGCGCGGGCTGGATGAAACGCTGGCAGCGCTGCGCCAGCGTACTCCCGGCCTGAAGCCGTGCGATTTCGATACCGTGGATTTGCCTACCTACATTGGCGAAGTTGCTGGTGTGGACGATGTTGTTCTGTCCGCCGCGATGAAAGACTTCAATTGCCGCAACAACCGTCTGGCTCAGCTAGGATTGGAGCAGGATGGCTTTGCCGAAGCGGTGCGAGCAGCTGTCGGCCGCTACGGTCATGACCGTGTCGGCGTATTCGTCGGTACCAGTACTTCCGGTATTCTTGAATCCGAGCTGGCCTATCGCCGGCGCGATCCCGATACCGGCGCGCTGCCCCCCAATTTTCATTACAGCAAGACGCAGAACACCTTTTCCGTTGCCGATTTCACCCGTCACTATTTCGACTTGCGTGGCCCGGCTGTGGCTATTTCGTCAGCCTGTTCCTCCAGCGCCAAGGTCTTCGCTTCGGCGCGTCGCATGATGGAAGCCGGGCTGATCGACGCAGCCGTGGTCGGTGGGGTGGACTCGCTGTGTCTCACTACGTTGTACGGTTTCAACTCGCTGCAACTGCTTTCCACGCAGGCCTGCCGCCCGTTCGACGCAGCCCGCGACGGCATTTCCATCGGCGAGGCGGCGGCGTTTGCGTTACTGGAGCGTGTGCCACAGAATCCAGCCCCCGATGCTTTGCTGTTGCTCGGCATCGGCGAATCGAGCGATGCCTATCACATGTCTTCGCCACACCCTGAAGGCCTGGGTGCGCGTACCGCGATGGAGCAATCCCTGAAAACTGCCGGACTGACACCCGATGCCATCGATTACATCAATCTGCACGGCACTGCCACGCCCAGCAACGATGCTGCGGAAGGCAAGGCGGTGAGGGCGGTGTTTGGCAGCGCCACGCCGTGCAGCTCCACCAAGGGCGCGACCGGCCATACGTTGGGCGCGGCAGGCGGCGTCGAGGCTGTGATCAGCTTGTTGGCCCTGCGCCATTGCGTGCTGCCGGGCGGATTAAACACGACGCAGCTCGATAGGGAAGCCGGACTGAATTACCTGCTGGATAACCGCGAACAGCCCGTGATGCGCGTTATCAGCAATTCATTCGGTTTCGGCGGCACGAATTGCAGCCTGATTTTCGGGAGGGCGGCGTAATGACGACGCTGACTGCTTATATCGAAGGCATCGGCCTGCTCGGCCCCGGTCTGTCCGGCTGGTCCGAAGGGCGTGAGATTCTTGCCGGCCGGCAAGCTTACCAACCGCAGAAAACCGTCATCCCGCCGCCTGAGCTGCTGCCGCCCGCAGAGCGTCGCCGCTGCGGCGAAATCGTCAAGCTGGCGCTGGCGACTTCGACAGAAGCGATGGCCGCTGCTGGCGTGGGGGCAAGCGATCTGCCCAGCGTTTTCACCGCTTCGCACGGCGACGGCCACAACTGCCATACGATTTGCGAAATGCTGGCTTCTGACGATCGGCAGATTTCGCCGACACGTTTCCATAATTCGGTGCACAACGCTGCTTCCGGCTATTGGAGCATCGCTACCGGTGCAATGGCCCCGTCTGCCGTGCTGTGCGCCTTCGATGCCAGTTTCGGCGCGGGTCTGCTCGAGGCGATGACGCAGATTGCGGTCGACGGCACGCGCTGCATCCTGATCGCCAGCGACACCGACTACCCCGAGCCGGTCTTCAGCGTGCGGCCCTTGAGCGAGCTGCTGGGAATTTCATTGGTGCTGGCGCCTGAACCTACTCCACAGGCCGTCGCGCGTATCAGCGTGACGTTCAGTAACGAGCCCGTCGACCGGCTCTCAGACGAAGGACTGGAAAACCTGCGGCTCACCATCCCGGCCGCGCGCGGGTTGCCGCTGTTGCGTGTGATTGCCGCAGGCGAGACCGGCCGCGTGGTACTCGACTACCTGGAAGAAACCCGCATCGCCGTGGAAGTCAGCCTGTGCTAGACCGCAACTGGATCGCCAGCCGCATCCCCCACCAGGGCAGTATGTGTTTGCTCGACGGCGTGGAAAGCTGGGATGAGGAAACCATCCGGTGTCGCGCCAGCAGCCATCGCGCGGATGACAATCCCTTGCGTGCTCACGGCCGATTGGGCGCTGCCTGCGGCATCGAGTACGCCGCGCAGGCGATGGCCGTGCATGGCGCCTTGCTTGCGCCTCCCGATCGTGCTGCTCCCAGGGCGGGATTTCTCGTCAGCGTGCGCGGCGTGCAACTCAATGTGGCGCGGCTGGACGATATCTCCGAAGACTTGACGGTACAGGCCAGTCGCATTATGAGCAACGAAAACAACATCCTTTACCAATTCAGCGTCAGCGCGGCAGGTCGGCTGTTGCTTGAAGGGCGTGCGGCGGTCGTGACCAATGCCGACGCGTTAATACCGAATTCAGGGAGCATGAAATGAAGAAAGCGCTTGTCACGGGCGGCAGCGGCGGCATCGGTGCTGCCATCTGTCGCCGCCTTGCTGCCGACGGCTGTCATGTTTACGTACATGCCAATCGCGGCCTTGAAACTGCGCAAAAACTGGTTCAGGAAATCCGCGCTGCGGGTGGCAGCGCTGAAGCGATCAATTTCGACGTCACCGACAGCGCCGCCGTCAGCGCGGCCCTGCTCCCGCTGGTCGAAGACACACCGATTCAGATTCTCGTCAACAATGCTGGCATCCACGACGACGCCGTCTTCCCCGGCATGCGCCCCGACCAATGGCACCGCGTCATCGACGTCTCCGTGAACGGCTTTTTCAATGTCACCCAGCCCTTGATGATGCCCATGATACGCAGCCGCTGGGGTCGCATTATCAATATTTCCTCCATCTCCGGCATCGCCGGCAATCGCGGCCAAACCAACTACTCCGCCGCCAAGGGCGCGCTCAATGCTGCAACCAAGTCCTTGTCGCAGGAAGTCGCCAGCCGTGGGATTACCGTTAATGCTGTCGCACCGGGGATTATTGAGACGGCGATGACTGAGGGGACATTGAATGCCGAAGCAGTCAAGCAGATGGTACCGATGAAGCGGGCGGGCAGGCCGGAGGAAGTCGCTAGTCTGGTGGCATATCTTGCGTCGGAGGATGCGGCTTATATTTCGGGGCAGGTGATTTCGGTCAATGGTGGGATGCTCTAGCGTCCTGCCAGCCGTCGCTTGATCAAAAGAGGCAGGCGTAGCGCAAAACCCAAAAACAACCGTGTGTGCATCCACGTCAGCAGTATGTTGTCGCGCAGGTAGTTGAAATGCGATACGCCGCCTTCTTCCGCGCCGAAGTAACGTACCGGCGCCGGGATGTTGACTGCTTGTACGCCGCACCAGCTCAGCCTGACTACGGCTTCGGGATCGAAATCGAAGCGGCGCATCCAAGGCTGGCGGCGCATGACCTTTCTCAAGGGTTCGATGGGGTAGACGCGAAAGCCGAACAAGGAGTCGCCTATACCTGCCCACAGGGTTTCCAGATTGGCCCACCAGTTGGATATCTTGCGACCTTTGACGCGGATGCTGGGCGCGCTGGCGTCGAAAACCGGCATGCCTAGTATCATCGCGCCCGGTTGCCTTATCGATTCCGTCATGAATAGGGGAATCAGGTCGGCGGGGTGCTGGCCGTCGGAGTCCATCGTCAGGGCGTGGGTGTAGCCAACTGCGGCTGCAATATCCAGTCCGTGCAGTACGGCTGCGCCTTTGCCGACGTTTTGCGGCAAGTATATGATACGCAAGTTTGCGTCTTCCCTGGCCATTGCTTTCAGGCCTTCCACCGATTCATCGGTGCTGCCGTCAATCACGACCCATACCGGATTCCAGTATTGGCGAGCTTTTCGTATGGTTTCATAGACTTTGGGACCGGGGTTGTAGCTGGGGATGAGGACGATGTGCGTAGTGGAGGCTAGCATGGCTGCGCGAGTTCTTCCGCAAAGTATTGTTCCAGTTCCGCCGTGAACAAGCGGGTGTTTTGAGGCGGTTCGAAACGGCGGCCCAGGCGCACGCGGAAATGGAGCGGCATGGTTGGCTTGCGGAATAGCGGCCAGCCCTTGCTCAGGAACGGTGTATCGGTCTCGATAATGACTGTTTGTACCGGAACTCCGGCCTGACGGGCGATCAGCCCGGCGCTGCCGGTCAGCGGATTGACCGGGTGGCGCGTGGTGCGGGTACCTTCCGGGAACAGCAGGAGATGACTGCCGGTTTTGAAATCCTCACAGGCCTGCAGCACCATGCGATGCACCGATTCGTTGCGGATATATCCTGCCAGCCGCGCACCGGCTCCCAGAAAGACGTTGTTCATCAACTCTGCCTTCATCACGCAGCATACATTGGGCAGACGCGAGATGATCATCACGGCATCAAGCAGGCCTGGGTGATTGGGAGCAATGATCAGCGGCGTGTCAGTGCGCAAGCTATCGAGTGCGCTCAGATCGAAACAGCAGCGGCGTGACAGGCTCAGGCTGGCGATATAGATGCGGAATCCGGCCATGATGACGAAGCGACCGAGCGCTGTGGCCAGGCGGCGCGGCAATAGTGGTTGGATCAGGGTCGCGATCAACGTCCAGCACAGACACAAGAGGCCTAGCCAGGCGAGGCCGAGATAGAGCAGGAGGTAATCGTATATCCCCAGCAGCAGGCGCAAGACCGCACTCATTGCCGGTCCGGGCTTTCCAGCGCGCAGGAAAATGCTGTGGCTTCGATTTCCAATAACAGATCTTCGCGGCAGATGTCGGCCTGCAAAAATACAGCATTGGTTTTTCCTCCGGCAAGTCTTTTCAGCTCTTCGCATATCGCTGGCATGTCGGCCGCATGGCGGACATAGACGCGATAAACGAGCTGGGACGGATCGAATATGCGTTGCTCAATTGCCAGATTGGCTTCGGTAATCAACGCTTCCAGATTCGACAGTGTTTCACGGGTCTGGCCGAGCACGTCATCCGGGTGCAGTGTGCGATGCCCAACGATGCTGGCTGTTCCTGAAATGAACAGAATTTCGCCTTCTGGCAGGCGCAGCAAATTGGCGCGCGAGAAGGTCGGGCTACGCGGGCCGTAGTCTTCCGGGTAGTCATAGGCATTGACCTGACGCGGGTTTTCGATGGCTCGAGAGGTAACATTTCCGGCGAGAAAAGCGATTTGCAGCGGTCCTTGTGCCAAGCCCAATGCGCAGGCGGCGGGCAATTCGCCCGCCACGTTGCGTCCGCAGGCGAGAAACGCATCCTGGCGGCCGAGGTTGAACTGGCGGTAGCGCTCCAATCCCTGGCTGACGCCATTGATGTCCGCCATGTAATTCCAGAAACGGTAAATGAACGAGAAACCGAGTTCGTCCAATAGCGCAAAAATCTGCCGGTAGGCGGATTCGGTGGCGTGCTGCAAGGGTGCTGAGTCGCTGGGGTCTTCATCCAGTTGGATGACGCCAAATAGCAGGTTTCCGCTGCGCCGGTATTGGATATTGCCATGCTGTTCGATGGCCGAGTCAAGGTCACCCAACCAGAATTCGCAGGCAAGATCGCCGTGCAGGATAGGCATAGGAACATGCAGGAAAGGAATAACCGCCGCCAGGTCGTCCGGTACCTTGTCATCAGCGAAGCAGATCGCGCCCAAGGCCTTCTGTAGCGAGGATGCAGACTCTACAGGTGACGCAGGCAAGGAAAAGTTTGCGTTTCGCAAAACCTTGTATGAAGAGTCGCTCAATTTTTGATATTGCCGTAAGGCTGGTTTCGAAACGAATGCAACAAATTATAACGTATCGGCATCGAGACTCGATGGTCCGTTTGGGCCACTTGGCTAAGTGCCTGTATAATCCGCCAATTTCCCCGCGGTCGCCGTCATGTCCAAACACATTCCCCAGGTTGGTTTCGTTTCCCTAGGCTGTCCAAAAGCCTCTTCCGATGCCGAGCGTATTCTCACGCAACTGCGCGCTGAAGGATACGAAATTTCCGGCAGTTATCAGGATGCCGACCTGGTGGTGGTCAATACCTGCGGGTTTATCGATTCGGCGGTGGAAGAGTCGCTGGACGCCATTGGCGAGGCGCTGGCAGAGAACGGCAAGGTGATCGTGACCGGCTGCCTCGGCGCCAAGGGCGACGTGGTACGCAACGCGCACCCAAGCGTGCTTGCAGTCACCGGTCCGCATGCGCTGGAAGAGGTGATGGAGGCAGTGCATACGCACAGCCCCAAGCCGCACGACCCCTATACCGACCTGGTGCCTCCGCAGGGCATCCGGCTTACGCCGCAGCATTACGCTTACCTGAAGATTTCCGAAGGGTGCAACCACCGATGCACGTTCTGCATCATCCCCAGCATGCGCGGCGATTTGGTAAGCCGGCCGATAGGCGAAGTGATGCAGGAAGCGGAAAACCTGGTGAATTCAGGGGTGCGCGAACTCCTGGTGATTTCGCAGGACACCTCGGCCTACGGCGTGGACGTGAAATACCGTACTGGTTTCTGGGGCGGACGCCCGGTGAAGACGCGCATGACCGAGCTCGCCAATGCGCTTTCGGACCTGGATGTATGGGTGCGCTTGCATTATGTCTACCCATATCCGCATGTGGATGAGGTGCTTCCCCTGATGGCGGATGGCAAGATTCTCCCTTACCTCGACGTGCCTTTCCAGCACGCCAGCCCGCGCATCCTCAAGGCAATGAAGCGTCCCGCCAGCAGTGAGAGCAATCTGGCACGCATTCGAGCGTGGCGCGATGTGTGCCCGGACCTCACCATACGCAGCACCTTCATTGTCGGCTTCCCGGGCGAGACGGAAGACGATTTCGAGCAATTGCTCGATTTCATGCAGGAAGCGCAGCTTGACCGTGTCGGTTGCTTTGCCTATTCGCCGGTCGAGGGCGCAACTGCCAATGCGTTGCCGGATGCGGTGCCGGAAGAGGTCAAGCAGGAGCGGCTGGCGCGCTTCATGGAACTGCAGGCAGGCATTAGTGCCGAGAAGCTGCAGCAGAAAATCGGCCAGACCGTGCTGGTGCTGGTGGATGCGGTAGATGATGAAAACGCGGTTGCCCGAAGTGCGGCGGATGCACCTGAAATTGACGGCGTGGTTTATCTCGAAGGTGGAGCGGGCTTGATCCCGGGTGATCTGGTCGAGGTTACGATTACCGATGCCGACGAACATGACCTGTTTGCTGGCCCGGCATAATCTTTAAATCGGATCACCGTTTGCGGCTAGGCTGAAGGCAATTGCGGCTTTTCGCAGTCGGCACGGCCTTCGAGGAAGTCCAGGGTATAAGGGCAGCGGCTGGGACGACGCACGACCTTGCGCTTTTTCCCGTGGCTGGTGGTGTCTATAAATGGTGTTTCACTGATGAGTTCGTAACCCGACTGCTGCAGCTTCTCGATCGTGGTTTCGAAAAGGCTGAGTGGATTGTCGATGTTTTGCAGGGTTACCGCTTTTTTGGTGACCTTGAGCACATTGTACATGCTGAGTTTGCCGGCACGGCGTTTGCCGTAGATTTCTCCCGCCTTGACGATCATTCTCTTTCCCTCTGGCGTGACAATGTGTGAAGTTTAACCAAAAATCGCACATTCCAATAAAAAATTTGGGTGAATGCCAGTTTGAGCTGCAACAGACTTTCCAGACGGGGCTCGCTGCTGGCATACTTAAAAACTTGTTATTCAAATCGTGCATAATGCCCGGCATCTGACCGGGGGAGTTCATCGGATGCGCAGGATAAAAAATTTAAGAATCATTATGGTGTTCGGGCACGACGTGGCCGTTGCCGCGCTCGCCTGGATTATGGCGTTTCTGCTGCGATTCAATTTCTCGATTCCCGAACATTACATTCATAACCTGTTGCTGACCCTGGTCTGGGTCGTTCCTCTTCAATCCCTGATTTTCTGGCGCTTTGGCCTGTATCGCGGCATGTGGCGCTTCGCCAGCCTGCCGGACCTGAAACGCATCCTGGTAGCCGTCGGCATTAGCGCACTAACGGTTCCTGTCGTATTGCTGATGATGCAGCAATCAAACGTTGTGGTGCCGCGCTCGGTGCTGGTGCTGGATCCACTCTTGCTGCTCCTGTTGATGGGAGGCAGCCGTTTCGCTTATCGCTCCTGGAAGGAGCATCGACTCTATGGCCTGATTCAGTCGCAAGGCAAACCGGTACTCATCATGGGAGCAGGTGATGCGGCAGCGATGTTGACCAAGGAACTCGCGCGCAATCATGACTGGCAGGTGGTCGGATTACTGGACGATCAGGTTGCGTTTCGTGATCGGCAAATCCACGGCGTACGTGTACTTGGGACGCTGGACGAGTTGCCGGAGTGGGCGCAACAGACCGGTGCCGCACATGTGATTATCGCTATGCCGTCCGCGACGCATGCGGACCGTCGGCGTGCGCTCGATATTTGCGCCGCTGCGGGAATCGAAACTCTGACCGTGCCGTCATTCGACGATCTGGTCAGCGGCCGTGTCAGCATCTCCCAAGTGCGCCGGGTGGAGGTGGAGGACTTGCTGGGACGCGACCCGGTCGAGCTGGACGATGCAGGTCTGCATGAACTGATCGGCAATCAGATCGTCATGGTGACTGGCGCAGGCGGTTCCATCGGGTCGGAGTTATGCCGACAGATTGCGCGCTATCAGCCTGAAATGCTGATCCTGTTCGAGCTGAATGAATATGCGCTTTATCGCATGGAGCAGGAGTTCCGCGAAAATCTTCCGCAATTGCGCATTGTGTGCGTGATCGGCGACGTCAAAAATCAGGCACGTGTTTCAGGTGTCTTGCTTCGTTACCGGCCTTCAGTGGTTTTCCATGCAGCAGCTTACAAGCATGTGCCCTTGATGGAGTGGGGCAACGTTGGCGAGGCGCTGGCGAACAATGTTGTAGGTACTCATACGCTGGCAAACGCCTGCAAGGCTGCCGGCGTTGCCAAGGTCGTCCTGATTTCGACCGACAAGGCGGTCAATCCTACCAATGTGATGGGCGCCAGCAAGCGGCTTGCCGAGCTGGTCTGCCAAGGGTTGCAGGAGCCTTTGGGCACGCGTTTCGTGATGGTGCGGTTCGGCAACGTGCTCGGCTCCTCCGGCAGCGTGATTCCAAAATTCCGCGAGCAGATCGCCAAGGGCGGTCCGGTGACGGTGACGCATCCGGAGGTGACGCGTTATTTCATGTCGATTCCAGAAGCGTCGCAGCTAGTCCTGCAGGCTGGTTTGATGGGGCAAGGCGGCGAAATTTTCGTTCTTGACATGGGTGAGCCGATCAAAATCGCGCATCTTGCGAAGGAAATGATCCGCCTTTCCGGTTACGAGGATGGCGAAATCAAGATTGTTTACACCGGGTTGCGTCCTGGCGAAAAGCTTTATGAAGAGCTGCTCGCGGACGATGAGCAAAGCCTGCATACGCCGCATGCCAAGCTTCGTATCGCTCGAGCACGGACAGCGGATGCAGAGTGGGTAGCTGGCCTGTTGCGCTGGGTTGAGGCCGCCGCGGCGATGGACGAGCATGCGGTCAAGGAAGATCTCAAGCTCTGGGTGGAAGAGTATGCCGGTGACATCAATGGCATTGCCAATCGCTCGGTGACCACACCCGCATCCGTTACCCTGCATTAAGAAAGAAAAAATGAACAGGCCTACCAAAGCCGTTTTCCCAGTCGCCGGACTGGGAACGCGTTTTCTTCCGGTCACCAAGGCCAGCCCCAAGGAAATGCTGCCTATCGTCGATAAGCCGCTGATTCAATATGCTGTGGAAGAGGCGGCGGAAGCTGGTATCACCGAGATGATCTTCATCACCGGCCGCACCAAGCGCGCCATTGAAGACCATTTCGACAAAGCCTATGAGCTTGAAGTCGAACTCGAAGCGCGCGGACGCAAGCAGACTCTGGAGGAGCTGCGGTCCATGCTGCCGCGCGGCATGAATTGCATTTATATGCGGCAATCCGAAGCGCTTGGGCTGGGACATGCGGTCCTATGTGCTCGCCCCGTGGTCGGCCCGGAACCTTTCGCCGTCATCCTGGCGGACGATTTTATCGATGGCAAACCCGGTGCGATGGCACAGATGATGGAGATGTATCGTCAGCATGGCAGCTCGATTCTGGGAGTGGAGGATGTCGCCCCTTCGGAAACCACCAGCTACGGCATCGTGGATGCCGTCGATATTGCGCCTCGCCTATTGCAGGTGAACGGTATTGTCGAAAAACCGCAGCCGGAAGATGCCCCGTCCAATCTCGCCGTGGTTGGTCGTTATCTTTTCACCGCGCGGATATTCGATCATCTCGAAAACGTGCAGCCCGGCAAGGGCGGCGAAATCCAGTTGACCGACGGCATTGCCTCGCTGATGCAGGAAGAGCGCGTGCTGGCCTACCGCTTTCAAGGCAAGCGCTACGATTGTGGCAGCAAGCTTGGCTACATGAAGGCCAATGTCGAACTGGCGATGCGGCATCCGGTCATTGGCCAGGAGTTTTCCGCGTATCTACGCCAGCTCACAGCAAAAGGTCTGCTATGACGCAAACTTCGCCTAGGCAACTGCTGGATCAATCGGAAGTTCTTTTTAGCGAGGAGGATGTTGCTGCGGCTATTCAGCAGCTGGCGGCAGAGGTCTCGAATGTCCTCACGGACAGCGAACCCCTGGTGCTTTGCGTCATGAGCGGTGCAACGGTGTTTGCCGGTCACTTGTTGCCCTTGCTCAAGTTTCCCCTGGAATTCGATTACGTTCAGGCCAGCCGTTACCATAACCGCACGACCGGCGGTGATGATGTGGTCTGGAAGATGTCGCCGGGCGAGAATGTGCGGGGCCGGACCTTGTTGTTGCTGGACGATATCCTGGACGAGGGCCATACCCTGGCTGCTGTGCGCAAGAAATGCCTGGAAGCGGGTGCCGCCAGGGTGCTGATCGCGGTGCTGACGGAAAAGGAAACCGGTCATGAAAAGCCGGTACGGGCGGATTTTGTCGGTCTCACAGTGCCGAATCGATACGTTTTCGGCTGCGGCATGGATGTCTACGGGTGGTGGCGTAACCTGCCGGCGATTCATGCGCTGAAGAATTAAGGTCTTCAAAAAATCCAATTTGCATACATGGCAGGAGCGGAGAAGTCTGGCTTGTCAACCATAAGGGCGCCTATTTCCGTCTGATTCTGCCCTGAAGCCTCCCCCGTTTTGCGGTAAAATCCGGCCATGTCCGACCCTGTTTTTATCCACCTGCGCTGCCATAGCGAGTATTCCGTCGTGGATGGCATGGTACGCATCGACGACTACGTTGCTCGCGCAGTGCAGGACAAAATGCCGGCGCTGACGCTCACCGATCTCTCCAATCTATTCGGTGCAGTCAAGTTCTACAAAGCTGCACGTGGCAAAGGCGTAAAGCCACTGATCGGCGCGGATATCTGGCTGGAAAACGAGGTCAATCACGACCAGCCGTACCGCGCGCTTTTGCTCTGTCAGACGCATGCCGGTTATCTGCGCCTGTGCGAACTCGTTTCCCGCGCCTATCTCGAAAATCAGCATCGTGGCCGGGCAGAGGTCCGTCGCGATTGGTTTGCCGAAGGCGGCACCGATGGCCTGATCATGCTTTCCGGTGAAATGGTTGGTGACATCGGCCAGGCATTGCTGCAGGATAATCTTCCGATCGCGCAGGAGCTGGCGCGGCAATGGCAACGACTGTTCCCGAATCGTTTCTATATCGAATTGCAGCGTGCCGGCCATCCGCAGCAGGAGGCCTACATCGCCCGCGCGCTTGATCTGGCAGCGGGGATGAATCTTCCAGTCGTGGCGACGCATCCGATCCAGTTCCTGGATACCGACGACCACAAGGCGCATGAAGCGCGCGTCTGTATCGCCGAAGGGTATGTGCTGGCTGACCGGCGCCGCCCGCGCCATTTCACTGAGCAGCAGTATTTCCGCACGCAGGCCGAGATGGCCGAGTTGTTCTCGGATATTCCCGAAGCGCTGGCCAACAGCGTGGAAATCGCCAAACGATGCAACCTGTCGCTGACACTGGGCAAGAACTACCTGCCGCAGTTTCCGACACCGAACGGCGAGAGCCTGGACGAGTTCCTCGCGGCGCAGGCGCATGAAGGACTCAAGAGTCGCCTGGACGTGCTTTACCCGGATCCGGAAGTCCGCGAGTCAAAGCGTGCCGAATACGAGGCACGACTGGATTTTGAGGTCGGCATCATCGTGCAGATGGGTTTCCCCGGCTACTTCCTCATCGTGGCGGATTTTATCAACTGGGCCAAGCACAACGGCGTGCCCGTGGGGCCGGGACGGGGTTCCGGTGCCGGCTCGCTGGTGGCCTATTCGCTGGGCATTACCGATCTCGATCCGCTACGCTACGCCTTGCTGTTCGAACGCTTCCTGAATCCTGAGCGGGTATCCATGCCCGACTTCGACATCGACTTCTGCCAGGAAGGGCGCGATCGCGTCATCGACTACGTGAAGCACAAGTACGGACTGGAGGCGGTCTCGCAGATCGCCACCTTCGGTACCATGGCGGCCAAGGCGGTGATCCGCGATGTCGGCCGCGTGCTCGACTATCCGTTCAACTTTGTCGACGGCATTGCCAAACTGATTCCCAACGAGCTTGGTATTTCCTTATCCGATGCGCTGGAAAAGGAACCGCAGCTCAAGGAGCGGCGCGAGAAGGAAGAGGAAGTCAACGAGCTGCTGGAGCTGGCGCTGCGCCTCGAAGGCCTGACGCGCAACATCGGCATGCATGCGGGAGGCGTGCTGATCTCGCCGGGCAAGATCACCGATTTTTCGCCGGTTTATTGCCAGCCGGGCAGCGACAGCGTGGTGAGCCAGTACGACAAGGATGACGTGGAGGCGGTCGGGCTGGTCAAGTTCGACTTTCTCGGCCTGCGCACACTGACTATTCTCGACATGGCGCTGGAAAACACCAATGCGCAGCGCGCTGCCTTGGGACAGCCGCCGCTGTCGTTCGAGACGCTGCCACTGGACGACAAGCCAACCTTCGATCTGCTCAAGGCCGCGAACACCACTGCCGTGTTCCAGCTGGAATCGCGCGGCATGAAGGACATGCTGAAGCAGGCCAAGCCGGACTGCTTCGAAGACATCATCGCCCTCGTGGCGCTCTATCGTCCGGGCCCGATGGACCTGATTCCCGACTTCTGCCGCCGCAAGCATGGGCTGCAGAAAGTCGAATACCCGCATCCGGCAACTGCTCCCATCCTGAAAGAAACCTACGGGATCATGGTGTACCAGGAGCAGGTGATGCAGATCGCGCAGGTTGTCGCCGGTTACAGCCTTGGTGGCGCCGACATGTTGCGCCGCGCGATGGGCAAGAAGAAAAAAGAGGAAATGGACGCGCAGCGCGCGGTGTTCGTCGAAGGCGCGGAGAAGAACGGCACGGCCGCCCGCGATGCGGGGTCGCTCTTCGACTTGATGGAAAAGTTCGCCAGCTACGGCTTCAACAAATCGCACGCTGCGGCCTACGCACTGGTGGCCTACCACACGGCCTACCTCAAGAAGCACTACCCGGCGGCCTTCCTCGCCGCGACCATGTCGGCGGACATGAACAACACCGACAGCGTGCACATCTTCCACGATGACTGCATAGCTAATGGCCTGGAAGTGCTGGCGCCGGACATCAACCAGAGCGAGTTCCGCTTCAAACCGCTCAACGACAAGCAAGTACTGTACGGCCTGGGCGCGATCAAGGGTACCGGCTGGTCGGCCATCGAAGTCATTCTCGCCGCGCGCAAAGCCGAGGGGCCGTTCAAGGACCTGTTCGATTTCTGCCTGCGCCTCGACCTGCGCAAGGTCAATCGCCGCGTGATCGAGTCACTGATACGCGCCGGTGCCTTCGACAAGCTGGAACCGAATCGCGCGGCCTTGCTGGCCGGCGTGGGCATGGCCATCGAAGCCGCCGAGCAGAGCGGGGCTGCGGCCGGTCAGAACAGCCTGTTCGGCGACATGCCGGAGGTCGGCCAGCACAAGCTCCCTGTGGTGCCGGCTTGGCTGGAGCAGGAAAAACTCCAGCAGGAAAAGGCTGCGCTCGGCTTCTACTTCAGCGGCCACCCCTATGTGGCTTATCGCAAGGAGCTGTCCGCCTTCGTGCGCAGCAATCTGGCTGCGCTCAAGCCGCAGGATCAGTCGCAATTGCTTGCCGGCGTCGTGGTCGGATTGCGCGCGCGCATGACCAGCCGCGGCAAGATGGCGTTCGTGACTATCGATGATGCCAGTGCGCAAATCGAGGTCATGGTCGGTAGCGAGTTGCTGATGTCGCACGCGGCTCTGCTCAAGGAAGACCAATTGCTGTTCGTGGAAGGCAAGGTCAGCAATGACGACTTCAGCGGCGGCTTGCGCGTCAATGCTCGTCGCCTGTTCGATATTGCTTCGGCTCGCAGCGCCTACGCCAGCCTGCTCAGGATTTCCTGCAATGGCCAGGCCGATGCGCGCAAGCTGGGCGAACTGCTGGCCCCGTATCGCAAATTGCGCAGTGCGGAAGACGCGCCTGGCTGCCGCGTGCAGATCGATTACCGGAATTCCAGCGCGCATTGTGAGCTGGCGCTGGGCGACCAATGGCGCGTCGAATTGCATGATGAGTTATTACACGGATTGCGCGCGTGGCTTTCCGAAGAAAATGTCAAAATCCTGTATCATTAGCCCCCTGTTGCAAGCCGATCGCGGCAGACGAGAACATTTATGAAAACAAGCTTCCTAGACTTCGAACAACCCATTGCCGAGCTCGAGACAAAAATCGAGGAACTGCGCTATGTGCAGGACGATTCCGCGCTGGATATTTCCGACGAAATTGACCGCCTGCAGCAAAAGAGCCAGACGCTGACCAAGGACATCTACAGCAAGCTCGGCGCGTGGCAGATATCACAGGTGTCGCGCCATCCGCAGCGTCCTTACACGCTGGACTACGTCAACGGCCTGTTCACCGATTTCGACGAGTTGCACGGCGATCGCGCCTATTCGGACGACCCTGCCATCGTCGGCGGCATCGCGCGTTTCGAAGGCCAGCCGGTGATGGTCATCGGCCACCAGAAGGGCCGCGATACCAAGGAAAAAATCTACCGCAACTTCGGCATGCCACGTCCGGAAGGCTATCGCAAGGCGCTGCGCCTGTTCCGCCTGGCGGAAAAATTCAAGCTGCCGATCATTACCCTGATCGACACCCCGGGCGCCTATCCCGGCATCGGTGCGGAAGAGCGCGGCCAGTCCGAAGCTATCGCGCGCAATCTTTACGTGATGGCTGAACTCAAGACCCCGATCATCGGCGTCATCATCGGCGAAGGCGGTTCCGGTGGCGCGCTGGCGCTGGGCGTGGTCGATCACCTGATGATGCTGCAATACTCCACTTACTCCGTGATTTCGCCTGAGGGCTGCGCTTCCATTCTGTGGAAGAGCGCCGATAAGGCGCCGGAAGCCGCGGAAACGCTGGCAATTACTGCTAACCGCCTGAAGACGCTGGGCCTGGTAGACCGCATCGTTTCCGAACCGCTGGGCGGCGCGCACCGCGAGCCGGAAGTGATGATGCAGACCTTGCGCCGCGCTTTGAAGGACGAGCTGCACATGTTGCAGGTGAAGTCCACCTCCAACCTGCTCGAAGCCCGCCTCGACCGACTCATGAGCTATGGCAAGTACAAAGAAGCCACGGCAAAGTGAGCTGCCTGAACGTCTAACGACTTTTCTACACGAGACCGTCCAGCCAGGCCAGACACTGGTTCTCGGCCTGTCTGGCGGTCTCGATTCCTGTGTGTTGCTGCATATGCTCGCAGCAGCATGCATGCCCCAGTCTCTTCAACTCTGCGCAGTCCACGTCAATCACGGCATCAGCCCCAATGCTGCCGCATGGGTGCAGTTTTGCGCCGAATTGTGCGCCGGCTACGGGGTTCCTTTTGTTGCCGAATCCGTTCATGTGCCTCGCGATAGCGGATTAGGCATTGAGGCTGCCGCACGTGAAGCGCGGTATCGCGTATTGCTTGCCCAGAAGGCCGATGCCATCTTGCTCGCGCATCATCGCGACGATCAAGCCGAAACGCTGCTGCTGCAATTGCTGCGCGGCTCCGGCGTCAAGGGGCTCTCCGCGATGCCGCAAGTATCGTCGCTTGCAGCTACTCAAGGACAAAGCACTGCAAGCATCCTCCGCCCCTTGCTTGATATTCCTCGCTCAACCCTTGAGGCTTACGCTGAAGAGCATGGTCTGGAATGGATTGAAGACGAAAGCAACCTCGATCTTTCCTATGACCGCAATTTCCTACGGCACCATGTTTTTCCGGAAATCGAAAAGCGTTTTCCAGCTTGTCGTACTACGCTGGCACGCAGCGCTTCGCATTTCGCTGAGGCCGCAGAGCTGATGGATGAAGTAGCTGCTGCCGATGCGGCAGTTTGCGTAATGGGTGGCGCCGTTGATATCTCTAAGCTGCGTACGCTTTCCGCGCCACGGGGACGCAACCTGTTGCGGTACTGGCTTTCCGGATATCTGATGGCCCCTCCGAGCACGCGGCGCTTGCAGGAAGCCTATCGGCAATTGCTGAACGCCCGTGACGATGCTCAGTTGCGCATTGTTCTCGAGGGCGGTGAGCTAAGACGTTATCGCGGTCGTGCGATCTTCGAAAAAAATCCGGGCGCGCAGCCGTTGCATCTGGCTTGGCGAGGCGAGCCGGAGATGAGGTTGCCGGGAGGGGTGCTGACTTTTGACCGCATACCTGGGCAGGGGATTTCTTCATCACGTATCGGCGACAGACTGGAAATCCGCTCCCGCACGGGCGGTGAGCGCTTCAAGCCCGACCACCGGCGTCCGACACGCAGCCTGCGGCATTTATTGCAGGAAGCCGGAATGCCGCCGTGGGAACGTGCATCCTTGCCGCTGATTTACTTCGGAGAGAAGTTGGCAGTGGTGCCGGGCATCGGCGTGGCTTGCGAATTCCAGGCCGCGCCCGGAGAAGAAGGATGGCTTATCGGCTGGAAGCGCGATTGACTGGCTTGCCCAGCATCGGCTGCAGTACTTCCCAGACGTTATCCAGAATGCGTTCTTGCGCAGCAGCAGTGGGATGCACCCCATCCTCCAGTACCATGTCGCGCTTTCCTGCGACGCCATCGAGGAAGAATTCGACCAGCGGTAGCTGATGATCCTTGGCCAACTGATGGAATGTGTTGGAGAAGTCGCGGGTGTAGGCCTGGCCATAATTCGGCGGAATGCGCATTCCGAGCAACATGACCCTGGCCTGCTTTTTTTGTGCCGCAGTGATCATCGCGTTAAGGTTGCGCTTCATGTCCGGGAGCGGCAAACCGCGCAGGCCATCGTTGGCGCCGAGTTCGAGGATGACCAGATTGGGGCGCGCTGCCGCCAGCGTGGCATCGAAGCGAGACAGGCCGCCGCTGGTGGTCTCGCCGCTGACGCTGGCGTTAGCTACGCGATGGCTGTACCCTTTTTCATTCAGTCGCCGTTGCAACAATTCCACCCAGCCCTGGTCTCTAGGTATACCGTACGCAGCCGACAGGCTGTCGCCATAGACGAGTATGGTCGGCGCGGCCATGGCCCACAGTGGCAAATTCAATATCAACAACAGGAAAAGTCTAGGCAACATGGTTCCGGATTCTCACGTAAATATCGAAATCGAAGCGACTGGCTTGAGCAAGCATGTTACCAGTAGCGAAGGCGAGCTCGCGATCCTCTCGGATTTCAGTTGTCGCGTGCTGGGGGGCGAAACTGTCGCCATTTTGGGAGCTTCAGGCTCGGGCAAGTCCACTTTGCTTGGTCTGCTGGCGGGACTGGATGTTCCCAGTGACGGCCGTGTTATTTTTCGCGGTGAAGATCTTGCGCAACTGGATGAGGATGACCGTGCCGCGTTACGCGGCCGCCACATGGGGTTCGTTTTCCAGTCGTTTCAGTTGCTACCGTCGCTGACGGCCCTGGAAAACGTGCTGCTCCCGCTGGAGCTTGCCGGTGTTGTCGATGCCGACGAGCGTGCGCGTGCGGCGCTGGAAAGGGTCGGCCTGACGCACCGGCTGACGCATTACCCGCGCCAGCTTTCGGGCGGCGAGCAGCAGCGCGTTGCCATCGCGCGCGCCTTCGCGCCGCGTCCGACGATCCTCTTTGCCGACGAGCCTACGGGCAACCTCGACGCCGCTACCGGCCAACGCATCATCGACTTGCTGTTCGGCCTGAATGCGGAGTCGGGCACGACGTTGGTGCTGGTGACGCATGACGCGACATTGGCGGATCGTTGCGGACGTCGCCTGCATCTGGAAGGCGGCAGGTTGAAGCCATGAACGGCGACATGGCATTTGCCCTCAAGCAATTGCGTAGCGCCTGGCGTGCCGGCGAGATACGCGTCCTTTTGTTTGCACTGGTGCTGGCGGTGGCCGCGATGACCGCCGTAGGTTTTTTCGCCGACCGTATCGAGTCGGCATTGGGCAGGCAGGGTGGGATGTTGCTGGGCGGCGATCTGGTGGTGATTTCGGACCGCACTGTGCCAGAGGATTTTACGGCGCATGCCCAAGCGCTCGGCTTGAGTACGGCGCATACGATGGAGTTCCCCAGCATGGTGATGCGGGGCGAGGAGGGGCGTCTGGCCGAGGTCAAGGCGGTCAGTCCTACCTATCCATTGCGTGGCAGGCTGAGTATTGCCGACGAGCCGTTTGGAACCGCACGCAAGGCAGACAGCGTGCCGGCGATAGGCGAGATATGGATCGAACCGCGCCTTGCCAGCCTGCTTGGCGCTAAAAAGGGCGATGCATTGGCCGTGGGCGAGCGGCAGTTGAAGGTTGCTGCGATCTTGCAGGAGGAGCCGGCACGCGGCGGCGATATGTTCAGTATTGCCCCGCGGCTGATGATGCACGCGGACGATGTGGCGAGTACCGGATTGATCCAGTATGGCAGCCGCGTCCGTTACCGTCTGCTGCTGGCCGGCGAACCGCCTGCGCTCGACGAATTCCGCCAGTGGGCTCAGAACAAGCTGGAGCGCGGCTCTCGCATCGAAGACGTAAGCGGTGCCCGGCCGGAAATCCGCAACGCCCTGGAGAAATCCCGGCAATTCCTCGGTCTGGCGTCCATGGCGAGCGTGATTCTGTCCATGGTCGCCATGTCGCTGGCGGGCTTGCGATATGTGCGCCGTCATCTCGATACCTGCGCCTTGATGCGCTGTTTCGGCGCCTCGCAAAACCGCATCCTGCATGTGTTCCTGCTCCAGGCTTTGCTGCTGGGTTTGGTGGGGAGCCTGCTGGGCTGCCTGTTCGGTTTTGCCGCACAGGAGGTGCTAGCGCGCCTGGCTGGCAGCCTGTTCATCGAAAAACTGCCGGCGCCTGGCTGGACGCCGGCTTTCGGCGGCCTGTTTGCAGGGATGGCGGCCATGCTGGGCGTGATGTTGCCGCATCTGCTGCGTCTGCGCGGCGTGCCGGCCTTGCGTATCCTGCGCAAGGATCTGGGCGAGAACGCGGTCGTTTCGTGGCTGGCTTGGTTGCCGGGCATCGCTGTCATGCTTGGGCTGGTGTTCTGGAGCGCGCGCGATGCAAGGCTGGGCTGGATCGTGCTGGGCGGTCTGGTCGCATTATTGCTGGTGGCATGCGCGGTGGCGGTGGGAGCGGGCTATGTGCTGCGCCGGGTGGCGGCCACATCGGGCGGCACCTGGCGTGTCGGTATCGCCAATCTGTTGCAGCGCCCCGGCGTAGGCGTCGCGCAGGTCGCCGGATTCAGCCTGGGCTTGATGGCGATGGCATTGCTGACCATTGTGCGCGGCGATCTGCTCGATAACTGGCATGCTTCGTTGCCGCCGGATGCGCCCAACCGTTTCGTCATCAACATCCAGCCCAGCCAGATGGAGGCGATGCGCCAATTTTTCATACAGGAGAAACTCGCTCCACCCGAGATTTTCCCCATGGTGCGCGGCCGGCTGGTGGCGATCAACGATCACCCGCTCGATACCAGCCAGTACGTGGATGAACGCGCACGTCGCCTCGCCGAACGCGAATGGAATCTCTCCGTGGCGGATAATATGCAGAAGGACAATCGCATCGTCGCCGGTCGCTGGTGGACATCCGGTGAAGACGGGAAAAAGCTGATTTCGCTGGAGGAGGGCATCGCAACAGCGCTAGGTATCAAGTTGGGCGACCGGCTCACCTACGACATCGGCGGCCAGCGCATCGATCTGAACACCCAGAGTTTGCGCAAGGTCGAGTGGGATTCGATGCGCGCCAACTTCTTCGCTGTCACGCCGCCCGGCGTGCTGGAAAAATTCCCGGCCAGCTACATCACCAGTTTTCATTTGCCGGCCGGGCGGGAGGATGTCCTTAATCGGCTCGTGCGCAGCCTGCCTAATCTCACGATCATCGACGTCGAAGCAATACTCTCGCAACTGCGCGGCATCATGGTCCGAATGACGCTTGCTGTCGAATTCGTGTTCGGTTTCTGTATGCTGACCGGCATTGCGGTGCTCTATGCCGCACTTTCGGCGACGCAGGACGAACGTATCCGCGAAGTCGCCGTGCTGCGCGTTTTCGGCGCCAGCCGCCGGCAGGTGCGCGCTACTGTTCTTGTTGAATTCGCCGGAATAGGCTTGTTGGCCGGCCTTGTAGCAACCATAGGCGCCAGCCTGCTGGCATGGATAATCAGCGACCGCCTGTTGCATATCCCCTATGCATTCAATCCTTGGCTAGCGATGCTGACTATCGGCGCCGGGCTTGTCATGGTGCCCGCAGCAGCGTGGCTTGGGGTCAGGCGAATCGTGCATGTGTCGCCGAGGCAGGTACTGCAAAGCGTTTAGCGAGAGTTGGTTGTTTATAACCACATTGATGGCTGCAAACAACCATACTTTGCGTTAAACTCCTTTTGTGAGAACGCCTGTTCTTTGGTAACCGTATGAAAAATAACAGATGAAAAGAATTGTTAAACCTTGGTACGAAACTTGGTTTATGTCACAGGCTTTTAACAATTTGATTCATCTAATCGGGGGAGTATTCATGCAGGATCAAGCATTCCGTCTGCGGACCATAGTGATGATGGTGGCTACCATCTGTGCCGCTCCGCATATTGCCATGGCTGAGAACAAAGCCGAGGTGCTCGAAACAGGCACCATTGACGTGGTTAGCACCACACCGTTGCCTAGCGTCGGCGCGACCATCGACCAGGTACCGTCCAATGTCCAGGCGGCCAGCGCCAAATCCATGGAGCAGCAGCATTCGCTGGAAATGACTGAATACATGAATGCCAATCTCGGCAGCGTGACGATTACCGAAGGCCAGAGCAACGTGTATATGCCGGACGTCAATTTCCGCGGCTTTACCGCGACGCCGTTGATGGGCGCGCCGGTGGGGATGTCCGTTTTCATGGACGGTGTGCGCGTGAATGAACCCTTTGGCGATGGCGTAAACTGGAGCGCGATTCCGCACTCTGCAATTTCCAGCATCAACCTCATTCCCGGTTCGAATCCTGTTTTCGGCTTGAATACATTGGGTGGTGCTTTATCCATTCACACCAAAAGCGGCGCGCAATATCCGGGATTCGCAATGGAAGCCACGGCTGGTTCCTGGGGCCGCAAGGGCTATAACTTCGAATATGGCGGCGAGCAGGACGAACTCGACTGGTTCTTTACCGGTAATTTCGTCGATGAAACCGGCTGGCGGGAGCACTCCTTCAGCAATGTGAACCAGTTATTCGGTAAAGTGGGCTGGCAGAACGATACGACCGATTTCGACCTCAGCATTAGCGGTGCCGATAACCGCCTTGAAGGCGTGCAAGCCGTGCCGCGCAGTTGGGGCGTAACGGAAGAAGAAGGCTACACATTCCCTGATCGCAACGACTCCAGCGTGACTCTCGTCAATCTGGAAGGCAGCCACTTCATTAATGACGATCAACTGCTTGCGGGCAATGTTTATTTCCGTCGTAGCCGGATTCATAACTTCGCCAGCAACACGAACGATTGTTTCAACAGCACGGAAACGGCTGCTGGTGAGGAGTGTGATCTCGCCTCGAATACTATTACCAATCAGGGATTTAATGAACGCAGCACGACCGACCAGCAAGGTTATGGGTTCACGTTGCAATTTTCCGATAGCAGCCAGGTCTGGAAACTTCCTAATCAGTTTACGACTGGGGTGAGCTTTGATGGTGGCAAGTCCAATTACAAGTCATTCGAGCAGGAAGTCGACGAATTCGAAGCCGATCGCACTGCAAATTCGGATGAAGACTTCGAAAAGGAAACTGATGTAACAGGGCGTAATCAATATTACGGCGTGTTCTTTACCGATACTCTATCGCTCAACGACAAACTTCACCTGACAGCGTCCGGGCGCTACAACTACATCAAGGTCAAGATCCGCGACCAGATGGAAGCTGACGGCACCACTGGCAAGTTTGTCACAGGCACAACCTCGGATGAAATCGAACATCACTACAATCGCTTCAATCCGGCGATCGGCTTGAACTACAACCCATCCAAAGCGTTGATGTTCTTCGGTGGGTACAACGAAGGCATGCGCGCGCCGACTCCGATTGAATTGGCCTGCGCCGATCCGGAAGTACCTTGCCGCCTGCCTACCGACTTCCTGGCCGACCCGCCTCTGGACGCCGTGATCGCGAAGACCTGGGAAGGTGGCATGCGCGGTCGCCTGACTGCGGATTGGCAATGGAGCGCCACCGGGTTCTACTCCACGTTGCACGACGATATCCAGTTCATTACATCAGGTAATACAGTCAACCAGGGCTATTTCGATAACGTCGGCAAAACCCGCCGAAAAGGGGTTGAGCTCGGTCTTCAAGGTAAACTCGACAAGCTGACGCTGGCGGCCAATTACACGTATTTGCGTGCTACTTTCGAAAACGATATAACGTTCAATAGTCCTTCCAACAGTTCCGCAGATGCCGATGGCGCAATCACCGCTCACCCGGGTGACCGTCTGCCGGGATTGCCCGATCATGCCCTCAAGCTCCGGGCCGCCTACGAGTTCACTCCTGAATTCACCGTTGGTGTGAATATGCTGAGCTTCTCAGGCGTATATGCTCGTGGCGATGAAAACAATGAGGATGAGAACGGAAAAGTGGCGGGCTATACCATCTTCAATATGGATGCCAATTACCGTTTCAACACCAACTGGAGTGCATTCGCCAAGGTGAATAACGTATTCGACAAGGAATACGCGACCTTGGGTGTTTTGGGTGTCAATGCCTTCAACACGCCTGACCGCAGCTTCAATACTGCGGGAGAAGCCGGCTGGGCCGACGAGCAGTTCCGTTCGCCTGGCGCACCCCGCGCGGCATGGGTGGGTGTTCGTTACGAGTTCGGCCGCGTCGCCAAGAAGTCCGGCGCGGGTGCTGTAGACCTCGATTAATCATGATGATGCAGACGCGCGACGATTTTCCCGGATTGACGCCTATGGCGACTGCCCAGAAGTTGCGCGTCCTGCTGGTTGAAGACGAAACCCTGTTTGCGCGCGCCGTCATCAAGCGGCTGCGTCAGGCAGGCTATGAATGTGAAGGGGCGGACACCCTGGCCGGCGGCCGTGCGGTGATCCGCCAATTCATGCCCGACATCGTATTGCTGGACATGCGCTTGCCGGACGGCAACGGCATGGATCTTCTGGCGGAACTGACCGCCAGGGGATTGCCGGTGATCGTGATGACCGCTTACGGCGAAGTGAGCGACGCCGTCAGTGCGATGAAGCAGGGCGCTACCGATTACCTGAAAAAACCTGTCGATCTTGAAGAGTTATTGCTCGCCATCGACAAGGCCCAACGTTCCGCAACTCTCAAACACCAACTCGACCACTCGCGCCAGCGCGACAGCCATGCCTCGGAGGGTGTCGAGTTCATCGGCGAAAGCCCGGCTATGCAGGCCGTTCAAAATCAGATTCAACGTATCGCCAGACTTGTTTCCGTGGCCGATGTCGCGCCCCCCACCGTGCTCATTACCGGCGAAACCGGAACCGGCAAGGACGTTGCCGCACGCTTGCTGCATCATTCCTGCATCAATAGCGACCGGCCTTTCGTGCATGTGGATTGCGCATCGTTGCCGGCCGAACTGATCGAAAGTGAACTCTTCGGCCATGAGAAAGGCGCTTACACCAGCGCGCAGGGCTCGCGTTGCGGGCTGATCGAAGCGGCCGAGGACGGCACGCTGTTCATGGATGAAATCGGCGAATTGCCGCTGATCTTGCAGGCCAAGCTGCTCAATGTGCTGGAGCGGCGCATGGTGCGCCGCCTCGGTTCCACCAAGGAGCGGCCGGTGCCCGCCCGTTTCGTCGCTGCGACCAACCGCGATCTGCAGCAAATGGTGCTGGACGGCCGTTTCCGCGCCGACCTTTATTACCGGCTGAATGTACTGAATCTAGAAATGCCGCCTTTGTGCGAACGTGGTGACGATGTCCTGCTGCTGGCACGGCATTTTGCACAGCAAACCGCACGCCGCTATGGGTTGCCGCATCGCGAATACTCCGTCGATGCCGTGCAGTCCATGCGTGAATATCCCTGGCCTGGCAACGTCCGCGAACTGAAACATCAGGTTAGTCGCGGCGTGCTATTAAGCCGGGGCGATGAAATCACCGCCGCCGATCTTACATTGCCACTGGTGCCTGAGATTGCAGGCCAGGATAAGGCCGCATCCTCGGCGGCCACTACGCTTGAAGAAGCGGAAAAAAAACTCATCATTAATGCGTTGAAACAGTCGAGTGGGAACGTTTCGGAAGCCGCGCGCCTGCTTGGCATTACCCGCATGACTATCCGTTATCGCATGGAAAAGCACGGAATCCGCGACGTCTGAGGACCGCCTTGTGCGTGGTAAAATCTTGCCATCCTTTCTGCTGCGGAGTCTCCCATGAAAATCGGCACCCCTCTTAGCCCTTCGGCTACACGCGTCATGCTGCTCGGCAGCGGCGAACTGGGCAAGGAGGTCATCATTGCCCTGCAACGCCTGGGGGTCGAAGTGATCGCCGTCGACCGTTATGCGAATGCGCCGGGTCATCAAGTGGCACATCGTGCGCATGTCGTGGACATGACCGACGGCAAGGCGCTGCGCGCGTTGATCGAGACGGAAAAACCGCAACTGATCGTGCCAGAAATCGAGGCTATTGCCGTCGATACGCTCGCAGAAATCGAAGCGGCCGGCCTGTCACGCGTCATTCCTACGCCCCGCGCCGTACAACTCACCATGAATCGTGAGGGTATTCGCCGTCTTGCTGCGGAAGAACTCAAACTGCCCACCTCGCCTTACGCCTTCGCCTCCAGTCTTGCTGAAATGCAGGCTGCGATTGATGGCGGAATCGGCTACCCGTGTTTCATCAAGCCCGTGATGTCGTCTTCCGGCAAAGGCCAGTCTCGCGTCACCGGCCCCGAACAGGTGGCCGCCGCCTGGGATTACGCCGCCAAGGGCGGGCGAGTGGATCAGGGCAAGGTCATCGTCGAAGGGCAGATTGACTTCGATTATGAAATTGCGCTGCTGACAGTGCGTGCCAAAAACGCGGCAGGAGAGATCGAAACCCAATTCTGTGAGCCTATTGGCCACGTGCAGGTCAAAGGCGATTATGTGGAAAGCTGGCAGCCGCAAGCGATGAGCCCCAAAGCGCTGGAGCGCGCGCGCGAAATTGCCAAGGCCGTCACCGACAATCTCGGCGGGCTGGGCCTCTTCGGCGTGGAATTGTTTGTGAATGGTGACGAAGTCTGGTTTTCCGAAGTCAGTCCGCGTCCGCATGACACTGGCATGGTTACTATGGCGAGCCAACGTTTTTCCGAATTCGAACTGCATGCCCGCGCCATCCTAGGCCTGCCGGTGAATGTTAACCTGCGCGCACCGGGTGCCAGCGCGGTGATTTACGGTGGTGTGAATAGCAGGAATCTGGTTTTCGAAGGCGTGTCTGAGGCCTTGGCTGTGCCGGAATCCGACCTGCGCCTGTTCGGTAAGCCCGAGTCGTTCGAACGCCGCCGCATGGGTGTGGCGCTGGCGACCGGCAAGGATACCGATGAAGCGCGCGAGCGCGCCAAATTGGCGGCTAGCCGCGTGAAACCTGGAGCTGTTTGATATGTTGGACAAAGTGGGCGAACCTGGTAGCAGCAAAGCCACGTTTTACGAATTGCTTGGCGGCGTCGAAAAGGTGCGCGAACTGGTCGAGCGCTTTTACGACATCATGGACAGCGACCCCAAGGCCGCCGGCATCCGTGCGATGCATGCACCTGACCTAACCGAAGCGCGCGAAAAGCTGTTCATGTTCCTCACCGGCTGGACTGGTGGCCCACAGCTTTACATTGAGCGGTACGGCCATCCTTTCCTGCGGGCACGTCATTTGCCGTTTACCATCGGCGAGTCGGAGCGCGACCAGTGGATGTATTGCATGATCCGCGCAATGCACGATCTGGGGATCGAGGAAAATGTAATGATCCAGCTAGGCAATGCGCTTTGGGGCGTGGCCGATTTTATGCGCAACCAGCAGGGTGGAAGTGCTACGTAACCTTTGTTATCAAAGGTGTATGCCTTAATATCAAGGCTTATGCCTCTTGCGTATGTGCGTCCTGTTAATAATAATGGCAAATATTAACGGTGGGGACTAAGGGCTTATGAACCATTTCGAGAAACTCTCGGGCCTGCTCGAGTGCACGACCGAAAACGCATGGCGCGATACCGTGTTCAGTCTGGGCAAGAACCTAGGGTTCGACCAGACACTTCTGGCTATTTTCCCCGACCGCGAAGCACCTATCGAGGCCTCTTTCGCTTTTCTGCACAGCAATTACTCATCCAACTGGCGCGCCAAATACGACGACGAATCCCTGGGTTATGTCGATCCCACCGTTACGCATTGCCTGACCAAATCGACGCCATTGATCTGGTCGCCTGAACTGTTCTCGACCCGGCGTCAGCAGGAAATGTACGAAGAAGCATGCAGCTACAACCTGCGCTCGGGCATTACCTTGCCCATTCACGGCCCCAACGGTGAAGTGGGCATCCTGTGTTTCGTCAGTGATACGCGGGCGGGCAAGGATTTCATGCAGCATGCCTATGACAAGATGCCGGAAGTTTCTTGCCTCCGCGATTTCATTTTCGAGTCTTCCGCTCAGTTCCGTCGCGCGCCATTGATTCCTGGCGAAAGGCCCGAGTTGACGCGTTGCGAACTCGAGTGCCTCAAGTGGAGCGCGGTCGGGAAAACCTCGTGGGAAACCGCGAAGATATTGCTATGCACCGAGGCTACGGTCAATTTTCATTTCAGCAACATTCGGCGCAAGATGAATGTCACCACGCGAAGACAGGCGGTGGTCAAAGCCATCCGCCTGGGAATGATCTATCCTTCCTGACGGATTTTGTCACTCCATCAAACTACTGCCTTCGGCATGCACGCTACGCAAATCTCGATCGTCAATGACGCCGTTGAGGTACAGCTTTAGCAGAATGCTGACTGGCGGCGGAATTTCCATCCCAAGTTCAAAACGGCTCCCCCGCGATTGCGTCACTCCGAAGCGCGACCAGAAGTGCGTCTGATTCTCCAATCTGCCAATACGATATTCCCGTAACGACTTCTGATCCAGTTGCTTATCGAGTTGCCGGGACGTGCTCGGGTTTGCGTGACGATGGATGTTTTCCTTCAGTGCAAATTGATGCTGTCTCAATCTTCATTCCTCCAAGTTAGAGGCCGCATTGCGAGCCTTACCGCAATTCTGCACCAAGCGTATTTTCAAAAAACCTATCAGTTCTGATAGTTACAAAAGTTATGCAATGAGCATAGTTTTTTATGCGTGCTGGGTACCCAGTAATCTCAAAGGAGAACGCATCATGGCTCATTCGATCAGAATTGCACCAAGAAAGGATTTTGAAAGCAGGGAACTGTGGGATATGTACAAACTGCGCGCCAAGGTATTCAAGGAGCGTATGGGATGGGACGTGCCGATTATGAGCGGCATGGAAATCGATGGTTACGATGCGCTCGATCCCTATTACATGATGATCCACGACCAGAGCAATGCGTTGAAAGGCTGTTGGAGGGCCTTGCCTACCGAAGGGCCATACATGTTGAAGGATACTTTTCCGGAATTGCTGCATGGCGCAGTTGCGCCTGAAAATCCGAAAATATGGGAGTTGAGCCGTTTTGCGATCGAGGCGGACGGCCCGCAGGGATTCGGTTTTTCCGGATTGTCGCTGGATGCGCTCCGTGAAATTGTAACTTTCGGCGACCGCATGGGTATCGAGAGCTACGTCACTGTTACCACGACATCCATCGAACGCATGATGCGCCGTGCCAACTTTGCCGTATCGCGTTTCGGCCCCCCGATCAGGATAGGCGTGGAGAATGCCGTGGCTGTGGTGTTCGATATCGGGCAGCAGACCCACGATGCTTTGTTTGGGAATATGCCCAAGGCAGCGTAATCAATGCATCAGGCATAAGCGCTCCCGGTGATGCTATATCGGTGACCGGGAGCTTGTCTTTTCCTCATACCTATCAAAACTGATAGGTATGAGGAAAAGACATTAATAGGTAATCTCTTAAATCTAACCAATAACAATTTAATGAGTATGGTTGTTCGCTCATTAGCAACAATAAGAAACGCTAATAACTTGGTGCAAAAAAGGGGAATCGCAGCACAGGGGGTTGTCTGGGCGTTTGGCATGCTAAGCCAGATACACCGCATCCCGTTCGATCCGCAACTATTGTTGCGCCAGTTTCCTCCGCCGTACACGCTCGTATCGTTGCAGCAGGCGCTCCAGTCAATGGGGTTGCGCGTAACGTTTAAAAAATCCCCCTTGCACAAACTACCAGATGCAGTCTTACCCTGCATGGCCGTACTCAATGTCGAAGAAGGCGAGGATAGCGGCCTTGCTCTAGTTCTCAAGTCAGACGGCGAACGTTTGCTGGTACTGGAGCCAGGTCAGCAGGCCCCGCAGTCCATCGCATTGGGCGAATTCAGCAGACATTTTGCAGGCCACATCCTGCTTGCCCGAAAGCAGGCAGAAGAAGTCGCCGACCCGGATGCCACACCTAAGCAATTCGGCTTTCGCTGGTTCATCCCTGAATTGCTTAAATACCGCAAAATATGGAGAGAAATCCTTCTGGCTTCTTTCGCGATTCAGTTGGTCGGGCTTGCTGTTCCTGTCTGTACGCAGATTGTCATTGACAAGGTCGTGGTCCATCATACCGTTAGCACTCTGGTCGTCATTGCCATCGCATTGTTCGTGTTTCTCATTTTCAATGCTGCCATGGGCTGGGTCCGGCAATACCTCGTGCTGCACACAGGCAACCGTATCGACGCCACCTTAGGCCACAAGGTCTTCAGTCACCTGCTCGACTTGCCTCTGCGCTATTACCAGAATCGACCCACCGGCGTGGTCGTGGCCCGTATTCACGGCGTCGAAACCATACGCGAGTTCCTCGCTGGCGGGCTGGTCACGTTGCTGCTGGATTTTCCCTTCCTGATTGTCTTTCTCGCCATCATGTTCTGGTATAGCTGGCAGCTCACCCTGATAGCACTGGCAGCACTTGCCATTATTTCCATTCTCAGCTTCGCAGTTACCCCGCTGATCCGCGAGCGTCTCAACCGCCAGTTCATGATCGGTGCCCGGAACCAAGCCTTCCTCACCGAATACATTTCCGGCATGGAAACCGTCAAATCCCTGCAAATGGAGCCTCAGCTCAAGCAACGCTTTGGCGATTATCTTTCCGACTACCTCGGCGCCGGTTTCCAGAGTCGTAACCTATCCAATACCTATAACACTGTCGCGAATGCTATCGACCAGGCGCAGACTCTCGCCATCCTCTGTGTCGGCGCCTGGCTGGTGATGCACAACGCCAACTTTACTGTCGGCATGCTGGTCGCCTTCCAGATGTTTTCCGGTCGGCTCTCCGGCCCGGTGCTCCGACTGGTCGGCCTGTGGCAGGAATTCCAGCAGGCCGACATTGCCGTCAAGCGCCTGGGGGACGTGATGAACGCCCCCATCGAACCGTACTCCCTGATCCCAAAACGTGCCAACTCTCCCTCTCCCCTCGCGGGAGAGGGTCGGGGTGAGGGGGAGTCGGAAGGCATTGCCATCGACAGTCTGGCCTTCCGTTATTCCGAAGAGCTCCCCTGGCTCTACCGCAACCTTAGCTTTGGCATTCGTCCCGGCCATTGCGTTGTACTGATGGGCCCCTCCGGCTGCGGCAAAAGCACGCTCGCTAAACTCCTGCTCGGTTTCCACCACCCGCAGGAAGGCCAGATCAAACTCGACGGCCACGACATCCGCCACCTTGCCGCTAACGAACTGCGCAACCATTTCGGTGTCGTCCCGCAGGAAACCATCCTGTTCTCCGGCACCATCTACGATAACCTCATCCTGGCCAATCCCCACGCCGGCTTCGAGCAAATTGTCCACGCCTGCCGACTCGCTGAAATTCACGAGTCCATCGAAAAACTTCCGCAAGGCTATCAGACCGAAATCGGCGAGCACGGCGCCGGCCTGTCCGGCGGGCAGAAGCAGCGTTTAGCCATCGCACGGGCATTACTCAAGCAGCCTAGATTCCTCATTTTCGATGAAGCGACGAGTAGCTTGGATAGCCACACCGCCGAACACTTCGCAAAAACCATCAACAAGCTCAAAGGTCAGGTCGGCATGCTGTTCATTACCCATCAATTGCCCAAGAGTTTGCATGTGGATGAGGCGGTGTTGCTGGGGAAGGAGACAGTAGGGGCGTCAGATCATGAAAAGCAGCAACAGGAGTGAGCCATGGGAATGACTCCAACGATGGGGGCAGGCGGGTGCAGCAGGGGAAGCGAGGTCGCCCGACGAGGCAGACTCAAAACAATCTGGAAAGGAGAGTAACAATGCATGATTTTCATTTTTGGAAGGGCCTTAAATGACTCCGACCCCGGTTAATTTGCTGGCGCTCGGTGACGCCATGGCCAAGCTTGATCCCACCTTTGATATTGCAGAAATTAATGCCCTGTTTGACCAAGGGGCAAATCAAACAGCAGCATCGCTAGAGAGCATATTGGACGGCCTGCGCAGAATGGTCTCGGGGGGCTCCATCACTCCAACCCCTGTGGACGATGTTAGTGACGGCGACCCGACAAGACTTGCCTACCACGAGAATCTGGCCGAACTCCAAAAGTCTGCCGCCTATCAAACCCTGATCGGCAAACTCCAGATCGCCACCCAGTTGCCTACGGCTGCCGAAGCCCGGACCGATCTGAGCGCCTTCCTCAGCCTGTACTACCTCACGCCATTTGTCCTGAAGGCCACGGACGCGGACGCGCGGGCATTGGACACGCTCTACACCGCCAACGAAGCCGTGGCCAGTCTGTGGAACGACGACCGCAACCTGACGGCGGAACAGAAGGCCAATGGCGAGGCCAACTTCACCGATCAATACCTCGCAGACCGCGCCAAGATGCTGGGCTGGGCAAAACAGCTCAACGCCGAAGACAAGGACTACGGCCTCATCGCCGACCATGACAACGAATGGACCTTCCGCGATGCCGGCAGCGACTATCAAATCACCCTCGGCCCCGGCATCCCGCTCTATCAACTGCTGGCCGACCGGCACCGGATCGCCTTCGGCAGCGACGACACGCTCGACCCCGATACCCTGATCGGTGGCGATGGTCGCGACCACCTCTACGGCATGGCCGGAGACGACACCCTCATCGGCGGCGAAGGTGGCGACTACCTTGAAGGCGGAACCGGCGACGACTCCCTGCAGGGCGACGATGGCAGCGACACCCTGGTGGGCGGAATAGGCGACGACACCCTCGATGGCGGCTCGGGCAACGACACGCTGCAAGGCGGAGTCGGTGCGGACACCTACATCATCGAAGCCGAAGCGGGCACGGACACACTGATCGACAGCGACGGGCAAGGCCGCATCCGGTTTGAAGGGCACCTGCTGGACCAGATGACCGGCCATACACGCGGACGCGACCTGTGGCAAAGCGAAGACGGCAGCATCACCTACCTTAAGGAAACGCGGGTGGACGGCAGCGCAACCCTGCGCATCAGCGGGCAGAGCAGCAGCGTGCTCTACATCAAGAACTACACCCGCGGCATGCTGGGAATCCAGCTGGAAGACAGCCCCGAGACCACTCCGCCAAATGCGTCCACCACTATCCAGGGCGACCTGACCCCGCAAGACTTCGACCCCGCGACCCCCGGCATTCAAATGCAAAGCGACACCTTCGGCAACGTCATCGTCACCGATACTCCCTCGCCGGACCGGGAGGACACGCTCTACGACAGTGCGAGCAACGACCTGATACGTGCGCTTGGCGGCAACGACCGGATCCATGCCTCGCGGGGCGGCGATGACGACATCGATGCCGGATCCGGTCGGGATATTGTAGAGGCCGGCGCAGGCAACGACCGCATTCAAGGCGGAGACGGCGGAGACATCATAGACGGCGGAGCCGGCGACGACACCCTGTATGGCCAAGAAGCGCAAACGATCGCCGATGCCCTGGCGGCAGGCAGCAGCCACGAAGGAAACGGCCTCAAGGGCGACTGGATTGCCGGCGGTAGCGGGCAGGATACCCTGATCGGCACCGACGCCAACGACGTACTGACAGGCGGTGGCGGCCAGGACCTTCTCATCGGCGGCGTGGGGGACGACGACATCATGGGAGATACGGAATGGGTGGCGGCCAGTCTGGAGTGGACCATTACCGATGATCCTCAGACGCATGATCGTTTATTCAGCCCTACTTCTGGCACCTCGTTTCCTTCCGATGCCGGAGCCGACGTTATCTACGCGGGTGCGGGCAACGATCATGTGTGGGCCGATGGGGGCAACGACATCGTATTTGGCGAAGACGGCAACGATCAGCTCTCAGGCAATGGGGGTAACGACAGTCTCTACGGCGGGAATGGTAATGATTTGCTTGTGGGCGATGGCGTTGCTGTGGCTGACTTCCCGGAAACCGATCCTGGGGACGATTGGCTGGATGGCGGGGCGGGTGACGACATTCTGACGGGCAGAGACGGAGCGGATGTGCTGCTGGGCGGCGAGGGTTCGGATGCCCTGTATGGTCAGAATGGCGATGACCGTCTCGATGGGGGTATTGGCGATGACATGCTGTTAGGCGGCGAAGGTAATGACGATCTGCAAGGTGGGGAGGGTAATGACGAGCTCTCGGGAGGCAGCGGAGACGATACTCTCGATGGAGGCAACGGCAATGATCAATTGTGGGGTATGGATGGTAATGACGTGCTGTCGGGCGGCGATGGCGACGATACCTTGGTGGGAGGTGCGGGCAACGATACGCTGATAGGCGGTGCGGGCGCGGATATATTTCAGGGCGATGAAGGGGCGGACACTATCTATCTCAACCTCCGGGAGGGCGATAGTGTCGGCGGCCCCCTTGATGGGAACGATCATATCGTCACCGATATTTCAGAGGCTGAAATCGGGTCGATGACCGCAGGGGTAGATCAGGATGGCAATCTGACAGGAGGGGTGAATTCTCTTTTGACGGATGGCGTGGAAGTCGAAATGGCTTCCGCCCTGGTGGGATCCGGCGATCTTTCCTATTTCATGGCTGATGGCAGTGTCATCAAACATAGCGATTTGCTGGGCAATCATCTCGATCAGGCGCTCAGCTTCAATTCAAATGAGGCGGCTCTGTTCGGCGGCAAGCTGGACGATGATCTGACTGCGACGGGCAGCGCAGCCTCGACCCTGTATGGCGGGCAAGGCAACGACCGGCTGCGTGGCAACACGGGCAATAACACCCTGATCGGTGGCGCGGGCGATGATACTTATCTGATTTCAGCGGACGGCGGGGTTGACCGCATCCAGGACGATTCGCGTGAGAACAATACCTTGCAATTTAGTGCTGGGGTTGCAGTTCAGTCACTTCGTCTGAAACCGAATACGCTTGTGCTCGATCTGGGCAATGGCAATGAAGTCGATATTGCCGGATTCGATAAAACCGATGCGCTCAATAGCACCGCGATCAAGAGTTTCAAGTTTGATAACGGCGTCACGCTTTCCCTGGCTCAACTGCTTGCTATGGGGTTCGATTTTCAAGGCACCTCGCGCGCAGATACGATTTCTGGAACCAGCGTCAACGACAGGATGTACGGATACGCGGGCAATGATTGGCTTATTGGTGATGCGGGCGATGACACACTCGATGGCGGAGCCGGCAGCGATGTGTTGATAGGTGGTGAGGGCAACAATGTCCTGATCGGCGGTCTGGGTGATGACACTTATTGGATCAGCAGCGCAACAGATGTGATCGTCGAGAGCGCCAATGAGGGTGTCGATCGCGTTTCGAGCACTGTCAGTTTTGTCTTGAATGATAACGTGGAAAACCTGGAGCTGACTGAAGCATCGGAAATCGATGGTACGGGCAATGCGCTGAATAACAATGTCGTCGGTAACGATGCTGCCAACCGGCTGAGCGGTCTGGACGGCAACGACGATCTGCAGGGGCAGGACGGAAACGATGTGTTGATTGGCGGGGCGGGTAACGATACCTTGCTGGGCGGCCAGGGAAACGACACCTATGAGCTGAATCTGGGAGATGGTGCGGACGCCATCATGGATAACCAGGGGGTCAACAGTGTTGCCTTCGGAGCCAGTATCACAGTCGCCAGCTTGCAATTTAGTCAATATCAAGCCATGGATGGGCACTATTACCTCAAAATCGCTTATGGCGACCAGGGTGACCATGTGGTCATCAGGGATGGTTTGTTGGGGAGCATCCAGTCTTACCGATTTGCAGATGGAACTGTGCTTGCCCAATCCGACCTGATGCAACTGGCCGGTATTCCCTTCGATATTCCGGGTACTTCTACTGCAGATATTATTTACGGTACGACGCATGATGAGCTGATTCGTGCCGAAGACGGTAATGATGAAGTGCATGCCGGCGATGGCAATGATTCCATTGATGGCGGTGCCGGCCAGGATTCTCTCGATGGCGGTTCCGGTAACGACACTCTGGATGGTGGTCTGGGCAACGACACGCTCTCGGGCGGCGATGGCATCGATCGGTACATGCTCAACCGGGGCATGGGCAAGGATACCGTGCTGGATACCGAGGACAATCTGAGCGATATCCTGCACTTGGGCGGCGGCATAGCGCTTGATGACCTGCGCTGGGAGCGCCAGGGAGATGACCTGTTCCTCCATCTCAATCAGTCTGACGATGGCGTGTTGCTCAAGAGCTATTACGTCACCGATTCAGAGTGGCGGATTCAGGATGGCCAAGGCACGACAACCGATCTCGGGGATTTTATTTCAAGTATGCCGCAAGCGCAGCCAGTGAGTATTGATTCCCTGCTCAGCGCTTATCTTGCCGATGCCAAGGCGGATTTTTATAGTCACAAGGCGAAACAGGGTTATATCGTCTCCGCCGACGGCACCATGCATGGGCCATCTTCCTGGGGGCCGGACCGGTATGTTGCCCGGTACGAAACGGTATCCCAATATAGCGATGAGGAAGTTATCAGTCGACTGAGTGTCTGGGAGAAGCAAACCGCCACGGTCATCGGCAGTTACAAGGTCAACGAGACATTTTTTACCAAGCCAGCGTTGTCGCAGTCCTCGCCCATGCTCGATGCCGGGTGGACGAACATTCCGCCTGGCTACAGTGGTATCAAGGTAGATGGTGTTGTGCTGAATCAGGCTTCGTTCCAGTGGTCAACGTCTGGCGCCCAATGGCTGATACCAGCAGATAGCACTGTCGGCAGTGCGTACGGGGCATATACAACATCGACATATACCCGAAATATTTTTGAAAGAAATACCGTCGATACCCTGGAGATGATTACTGGCGGGGACTCCGACAATTTTATATATGGGAATGAAAGCTATCGGGCTACTCATGCCGCTCAAACGGTTGTGGATGCCGGCAGCGGCAATGACGAGATTCGGATTAGCGACTATAGCCGGGAGTTTTCTGGGATGGGGATCGGTGCCTTTCTCAATGGGAATACAGGTAACGACTCCATTACCGGTTCTTCGGGAGACGACGTTATTGTTGGAGGGGAAGGCGACGACCATATGAATGGGGGAGCCGGAGCTGATCGTTACGTTATTTTTGCCGACCAGTCGGGAAATGATGAAATTTCTGACACCGGCTCTCTGTTCCCGGATGAAGCTGGTTTTACTAGATACGATTATTGGTATTACAAAAAGCAGGGGTATACCGAACAGGAAATATGGTCTTTGCCGCCTGCACCTCATATTTCACCAACGGATTATGCCGCTTTGGAGCCTTTGTACACGGCGGGTTTGATCAGAAAGGACACGGTCGAATTCGGTGAAGGGATTGACCCGAATGATGTGGCAATCACTTACCAAGAGGCTGATGATCTGAATGGTGCATCCATTACTATTACTTGGGGAGTAGATAAGAGCGTCAAAGTTATTATGCCTTTTGACAATCCCGAATCTTCCTTGGAAGTCCCGATTGTCTTCACGGATGACGCGGCACAAGTCGTTATGCCTTCTGACAATCCCGAATCTTCCGCGGACTTGGGCTGGGGCATTGAGCAGTTCAAGTTTGCCGATGGCACCGTGGTGAGCATGGCGGACATGATGGCACGGGCCCATTCCAATACCGCACCTGTTTTCGATCCATATTTTGAGGACGGTGCCCCTGTTTATGGTGAAGACGGCAGCACCATTGCCACCTCGGCTGGAAAAGGTCTTTCCGTGGTGATCGGGGCGTTATTTTTTGATCCGGATACTGAGGAGCACCTGACCTATCAGCTTATCGGTACAGAGGATGATCCCGTGCCTGATTGGTTGAGCATCGACAGTCAAACCGGGATGCTGATGGGGAATCCCGGCATCGACGATGTTGGCAGCTACACCGTAAGCATTCGGGCCATTGATAGCAAGTGGAAATATGCGGATGGCACTCTGACATTGCAGGTAAACGAAAATACAGCGCCGGAGGTGGGTGTAGCAGTCGGCGACCAGGCTGCTACACAAGGTCAGCCGTTTAGTCTGACGATAGACAGCACAACGTTCAGGGATGTGGACTCCGACGATCAACTGACATTGACGGGCCGCCTGGCGAATGGCGATCCGCTACCCTCCTGGCTGACGTTTGATGCCGTCACCAACACCTTTAGTGGCATACCGGGCAATAGCGATGTCGGCACACTTGCAATTATGCTGACCGCCACCGATCTGGCCGGGGCAACTGCGAACTCCAGCTTTACGCTAAATATCGCCAACATCAACGATGCGCCGACTGTGGCTGATCCTTTAGCTAACCAGACAGCCACGCCAGGCAGCCCCTTCAGCTTCACCGTTCCAGCGCCGACTTTTGCCGATATCGATGTCGGCGATACGTTGACTTACTCTGCCGCCTTAGCCGATGGTTCATCGATGCCTGCCTGGTTAGCCTTCGATGACGCGACGGCGACATTTTCCGGGCAGCCGGGCAATGACGATGTGGGGGTGCTGCAGATTGCCGTGACGGCCACCGATATTGCGGGAAGTTCGGTTTTCGCGACATTGACGTTGGAGGTTGCCGGTATCGCTGATCACCCCGCCGGGGACGTTACAGTAGATGACGGTCATGGCAATATCACGACGACCCATTACGATGCCAATGGCATCAAAATCAGCCAGGATTGGCTGCGTACAGACGGCTCTACGGGGAGCAATATCTTCAATGTCGACGGCAGCTTTATCGGTAGCGGCGAAACGGTGGATGGCACGCCTAGTACTGTCACTGGTAATGCGGACGGCAGTTATCTCTATGCCGTTACTTGGAACGATGGATCCAGCTTAACCGAGTGGCATGCCGTTAATGGCGACATGAGTCGCACGCTCAAAGGCAACGATGGGTCGACGGAAACAACCAATACCGATGCCGATGGCCGCGTCACACTCCATAGCTGGCATCGTAATGACGGCAGCCATGGAGATGAGACTTATCTGACCGATGGCAGTCATGGTAGCAACTTCTATGGCAACGATGGATCGATTCATAACGATTGGGTAAACGCCGATGGAAGCTATGGCAGTTTCACGCATGGCAACGATGGCACCGACACCCGAACATGGCACAACGTTGATGGCAGCTATAGCGTGGATATCCAGCGTGCCGATGGGGGTGCGACACAGGAGTGGCATGCCGTTAACGGCGACTACAGCCGCACAACGACCGGGGCAGATAGTTCTATGCAGACTGATTATTATGCTGCTGATGGGAGCAAGACTGGCGATGTTTGGCTTCATCCCGATGGCAGTTACGGAAGTGACGCTTTCAACGCTGACGGCAGTTCCCGTTCGGAGTCCCATTATCCCAATGGCTCTACAATCATCGTCATTCATGCGGTAGACGGCTCCGTGCAGAATATTTGGCTGAATGCTGATGGTAGCTCCAGCAGTCAGACCGTATTTGCTGACAGTTCACGCTTTAACACTTGGCATAACGCCGATGGCTCGGAAGGAACCCAGACCTTCGATGCCAACTGGAACATGACGGCAGATAGTTGGCGATCGGCTAATGGATTTCAAGGAGTCAATGCGGGCGGAAATCACCTCTTGCTCGGTACGAGTGGCAACAAGTCGTTGTGGCCTGCCTCCGGCAGCCAGATGCTGATCGGCGGGGCGGGTGACGATATCATCGCAACCAGTTGGAGCGGCAACAATGTCGTGAGCTTCAATGAGGGCGATGGTCACGATATTCTTTACGCCGGTGGCGGGGACTCCAACACGCTTTCTCTGGGAGGGCGGTTCGCTTACGACGACCTCCGGCTGCTAAAGAACGGCAACGACCTTGTCCTGCAAATGGGCGCGGACGATACCATGACCTTCAAGGAATGGTACGGTTGGTCCGGTAACCGCAACATCGATACCCTACAAGTTATCGCCGAAGCCATGGCCGATTTCGATACAAGCGGGTCGGACGTGCTGCGCGACGACAAGGTGGAAACCTTCGACTTCGCGGGAGTGGTGGAGGGGTTCGACCAGGCGCGAGCGGTGGATGCCACGCTGGATAGCTGGGCAATGACCGATGCATTACTGGACTTCCACCTTTCCGGTAGCGACGTAGACGCCATCGGCGGCGATCTGGCCTACCAGTATGGCATGAACGGCACGCTATCCGGGGTTGGGCTTAATGCTGCACAGAGTGTCATTGCCGCCAGTCAGTTCGGTCAAACTGTGCAATCGCTCAACTCGCCTGCTACATGGCAGACTGAGTTGGTGAGGCTGGGCTAAGGGATGTCGTTAACTGGCTTGTTCGACCGTATTAAAGCCAAGATAGGAAATCGTGCAAATTATCAGGATTTGCACGATTTCGCACCTGGCATTCTTGGCGTACAGGAGGCCCCGCCATCGCCGTTGCCACGTGTAGTGCTAAGGGGTGTGCTGCTGCTATTGGGAGTCATGCTGGTTTGGGCCGCCTTCGGGCGGCTCGATATCGTTGCCGTGGCTGAAGGCAAGCTGCTGCCGGTTACGTATCTCAAGATCGTGCAGCCCGCAGAGGCAGGCATTGTTCGGGAAATTGCTGTGAAGGAGGGCGAGCATGTAGCTGCCGGGCAGATTCTTGTCCGCATGGACGCCAACTTGTCGGAGGCCGACAGCAATACGATTCATAACGAACTGCAACGCAAGGTATTGGAGCAGCGCCGCATAGAAGCGGAGTTGGGCGGCTTGCCGTTCAGGAGTCGAGCGGTCGATTCCCCCGAGCTTTTTCACCATATCGAAGCGGAATACCTCGCCAACCGCCGCGCGCTGGAGGATGCCATCGCCCAAGAGCGCGCCGCTCTGGACAAGGCCCGGCAAGACCTCGCCGCCACACTGGAAATCCAGCGAAAATTGGAGCAAACCTTGCCTACTTACCGTGCGCAGGAGCAAGCCTACCAAAAGCTCGGAAAAGATGGATTTGCCGGCAATTTGATGGTGCTCGACAAGCAGCGCGAGCGCATCGAGAAGGAACAGGATTTGCGGGCGCAGGAGTACACCGCGCAAAGTCTGCGAGCCTCTATCGCCCAATCCGAAAAGCGCTTGGCGCAGATACACTCCGGCTACAGGCAAAAGCTTCAGACGGAGAAAGTTGCCGTTTTCTCAGACATGCAGAGATTGCAGCAGGACTGGGCCAAGCAAGAGCACCGCAACAAGCTACTCGAACTCCGTGCGCCGGAAGCTGGCATCGTCAAGGATTTGGTGACGCATACGCCGGGCACGGTGGTTTCTCCCGGGACTGTGCTGATGACGCTTGTGCCTAACGATGAGGAGCTGCAGGCTGAAGTGTGGGTGAAAAACGAGGATGCTGGTTTTGTCCGCCCAAGCCAGTCGGTTAAACTGAAGTTGGCGGCTTTCCCATTCCAGAAATACGGCATGGTGGATGGCACTGTGGCCCACGTGAGTGCAGATGCTAATGAGTCATCTAACAAAAACTCCGACGACTCTCAAGGCGGCAACCCCAGTACGGGACAGTTGGCTTATCGTGCCTTGGTGTCGCTCAAAACACAGGCGCTAAACAGTGATGGTACTAGTCTTGGGCTCGCGCCTGGCATGCAGGTGGCTGCCGAAATCAAGCTGGGTGACCAGACTGTGTTGGAGTATTTGCTTTCGCCGGTCAGGAAAGCATTTCACGAAGCGGGGCGAGAACGGTAAGCGGCGGCGTTTATATGATGTCGGTAAACGCTGGTATTGGATTCCGGGCACTGTCTTTGACAGACCCGGAATGTCTAGGCTGCTCAGTCTTTGCGTAACAAGCCACCAAGCAGAGCTGGAATTTCCCGCTTCTGCTTGGAAGTCGGGCGCGGTGTATGGCGGACAAGGGCGTCGTTGTTCAGATCCGGTTCGTAAGGGCGGTCGAACCAGGGGTCGCTCGATTTTTTCGAAGGGCGCGGGATCGGCGTCTCGCGCTCTGCGGATGGGCGACGTTCGCTTCTTGGTTTGGCGCTGCGTTCGGCTCGCGGAGGCTCTTCCTGCGGGATATCGCGCTTAATCAGCTTTTCGATTTCCTTCAGGTATTTTTCTTCCTCCGGCGAAACCAGCGAGATGGCAACGCCTAATGCGCCTGCGCGGCCAGTACGACCGATGCGGTGGACATAATCTTCCGGCGCATGTGGGATTTCGTAGTTGATCACCATCGGCAACTGGTCGATATCCAGGCCACGGGCGGCTACATCGGTGGCTACCAGCGTGGTGATCTTGCCTTGCTTGAACGCGTCCAGGGCTTGCATGCGTTCTTGCTGGGTTTTATCACCATGAATCGCGTCGGCGGCAATGCCATCACGTTGCAGCAAGCGTGCCAAGCGACTGGCGGTCAATTTGGTTTTGGTAAAGACGATGGCTTGCGCATTTTCATTGCGCAGCAGTTCGGCCAGTACAGCGTGTTTTTCGTCCTGGGCCACGCGGAATATTTTCTGCGTGACGTTCTCAGCCGCGGCGTTGCTGCGCGCGACTTCGATAAGCGTCGGATTGGTCAGGAAGTCGTCGGCAAGCTTCTTGATATCGTTCGAGAAGGTTGCGGAGAACATCAAGTTCTGACGTTGCTTCGGGAGTAAAGCCAGAATGCGCTTGAGGTCTGGCAGGAAGCCCATGTCCAGCATGCGGTCGGCTTCGTCAAGGATCAGCATCTGCACCTGGTTGAGTTGTACGGTGCGCTGTTCGACGTGATCGAGCAGGCGGCCTGGCGTTGCCACCAGGATTTCGACGCCGCGCATCAGGTGCGGCGTTTGCGTCTTGATATCCACGCCACCAAAAACGACCAGCGAGCGCAATGGCACATGCTTGCCGTAAGTCTTGACGCTTTCCTCCACCTGGATTGCCAGTTCGCGCGTCGGTGTCAGGATCAGGGCGCGGACCGGGTGGCGTGCCGGCGAGGCGCTGGTGCTGGCGAACGGCAACAGTTTCTGCAATAGGGGAAGGGTAAACGCGGCAGTCTTGCCGGTTCCGGTCTGGGCGCCGGCCATGAGGTCTCGGCCATCCAGCACCATGGGAATTGCTTGCGCCTGAATCGGCGTCGGTTTGGTATAGCCCTCGTCTTCCACGGCTCGCAATATTTCAGGAGCCAGGTTGAGTGAGGCAAAGGTCGTGGTTTCAGTCGTCACAGGGTTAAATTATCCTCAACTGCGATTGAATCGCCAAGTCACCGGAAAAGCATGGTGGCTTGGCGAAGCAAGTGGCAAAGATTACGCGAAGCTACGATTGCCGCGCGGCTTGAACGACGACTTTTCGCCGTCATGACGCTTCTGGCCACCATAACCTTGGCCTTGGCTGCGGGGCTTGTGCGCCGGCTTGCCGTCGAACTTGGCGCCAGGCTTGAAGCCGGACTTGAATCCAGGTTTGCCGTTGCTGGTTTGCGGCTTGCGTTGCGGTTCCAGGCCGGCGATGACGGCAGCTTCCAGGCGTTGACCGGTGTACTGCTCGATCTTGCGCAGCTGAAAACGTTCGCCATGTGCCGCGAAGGAGATTGCGATGCCGCTACGACCGGCGCGGCCGGTACGGCCGATACGGTGCACGTAATCTTCGGCGAACTTCGGCAGGTCGTAGTTGATGACGTGGCTGATACCGGCGATATCGATACCGCGGGCGGCAACGTCGGTGGCGACCAGTACGTTCACGTCGCCGTGGCGCAGCTTGGTCAGCGTGCGGTTACGCGCGCCCTGGGTCATGTCGCCATGCAGCGCGGCAGCCTTGTGGCCGGCGGCGATCAGGTCTTCCGACAGCAGTTCGGCGTGGCGCTTGGTAGAGGTGAACACGATGGCCTGGTTCACGTCCGGAGCGATCAGCAGATGTTCCAGCAGCTTGTTCTTGTGGCCCATGTCGTCGACGAAGTGCAGGCGTTGCTCGATGTTTTCGTGCTTGGCCTGTTGTGCGGCGATCTGGATGGTCTTGGGGTTGCGCAGGATTTGCGACGCGATGCGTGCAATGTTGCCTTCCAGCGTGGCCGAGAACAGCAGGGTCTGGCGTTCAGCAGGCAGGGCGGAGCAGATGCGCTCGACATCAGGCATGAAGCCCATGTCCAGCATGCGGTCGGCTTCGTCCAGGATCAGCATTTGCAGACGGGAGAGGTCGATGCGGCCGCGTTCCATGTGGTCCAGCAGGCGGCCTGGAGTAGCCACCAAGATATCCAGCGGTTGCGACAGCAGCTTGTTTTGCAGCGGGTAAGGCATGCCGCCGACGATGCTGACGGTGCGTGCGCGGATGAACTTGCCGTACTTGCGGGCGGCTTCGTTCACTTGGGCTGCCAGTTCGCGAGTCGGTACCAATACCAGGATGCGCGGGCCGCGACTCTTGGAAGGATGCGGCGTGGCCAGCAGGTTGAGTGCAGGCACGATAAAAGCCGCCGTCTTGCCGGTACCGGTCTGGGCAGATGCCATCAGGTCGTGGCCAGCCATGATTTCAGGAATGGCTTCGGCTTGAATGGGCGTAGCTTCGGTATAACCCGCTTCTTGCAAAGCGTGAAGAATGGAAGGGTGAAGGTTCAGATTTTCAAAAGACACAATTTTTCCTTAACGAGAGGAATAGTAAATACGCAAGCAGGCACAGCTCTGTCATCGGACAGAAAGGGGCACAGAATTCTGGTTGGAATTCTTACCGGCGCTCGGGCATCGACGCTAACCGGTAAAAACAAGAGAAGTAACGAAACGACTTCTAGAGGGGTCAGGGCGATGAATCGTCAGTTCAGCGAACTGCGACGAAGCGCGCATTATAGGTGTATAAATCAGCTTGTCAATCAGTATTTTGCGTAGCTTCGGATCTGTCGCCAAGCATGCGGATGAAGTTTCATCATTTGGTACATGGTAATTACATCAAGCCAATGTGCTAGAATGCTGGGTTTTTCCAATACGGTTCAATTACATGTCACGCGCCCTCAGAAACATCGCCATCATCGCCCACGTTGACCACGGCAAGACCACCATGGTGGACAAGCTGTTGCAGCAGGCAGGTACCTTTGCTGCCCACCAACAGGTCACCGAGCGGGTGATGGACTCCAATGATCTTGAAAAGGAGCGTGGCATTACTATTCTGGCCAAGAATACCGCGGTCAATTTCGAAGGTACGCATATTAATATCGTCGACACGCCGGGACACGCCGACTTCGGTGGCGAAGTGGAGCGCGTGCTGGGCATGGTGGACGGTGTGGTGCTGCTGGTGGACGCCGTGGAAGGCCCGATGCCGCAGACTCGTTTCGTGACCAAGAAGGCGCTGGCGCTGGGTCTGAAGCCGATCGTCGTGATCAACAAGGTGGACCGTCCGGGTGCGCGTACCGACTGGGTGATCAATCAGACGTTCGACCTGTTCGCCAACCTCGGCGCGACCGATGAGCAACTCGATTTCCCGGTGGTGTATGCCTCCGCACTGAACGGCTTCGCTACGCTGGACATGAAGGTTCCTTCCGATACCATGCGTCCGCTGTTCGAAACTGTGCTGAAGCACGTCGAGCCGCCTCAAGGCGATCCGAATGCGCCGCTGCAATTCCAGATTTCTGCGCTCGACTATTCCAGCTATACCGGTCGCCTCGGCGTCGGACGTGTGCTGAACGGTCGCATCAAGCCCGGCCAACAAGTCGCGGTCATGAAGGGCGATGAGCAATTGGCTTCGGGTCGCATCAACCAGGTGCTGGGCTTCCAGGGTCTGGAACGCGTGCCGGTGGAAGAGGCCGAGGCAGGCGACATCATCATCATTTCCGGTCTGGATGACATCGGTATCGGCGTAACCATTGCCGACCGCGAAAACCCGGTCGGCCTGCCGCTCACGGCAGTGGACGAGCCGACGCTGACCATGGACTTTATGGTTAACTCTTCACCGCTGGCCGGGACCGAAGGCAAGTTCGTCACCAGCCGCCAGATTCGCGATCGCCTGACGCGCGAATTGCTGGTTAACGTCGCGCTGAAGGTTGAGGAGACTGCCGACGCCGACGTGTTCCGCGTTTCCGGCCGCGGCGAACTGCATTTAACCATCCTGCTGGAAAACATGCGTCGCGAAGGCTATGAAATTGCAGTCGGTAAGCCGCGCGTAGTGTTCAAGGAAATCGACGGCCAGAAGTGTGAGCCGTATGAAATTCTGACCGTCGATCTGGAAGACGAATGCCAGGGCGCGGTCATGGAAGAACTGGGCCGTCGTCGTGGCGAACTGCAGAATATGGCCTCCGACGGTAATGGCCGTACCCGCCTGGAATATCGCATTCCGGCACGTGGCCTGATCGGTTTCCAGAGCGAATTCCTGACCATGACCCGCGGTACCGGTCTGATGGCGCACATTTTCGACGAATATGCCCCGCTCAAGGCGGATATGCCGAGCCGTCGCAACGGCGTGCTGATTTCCGCTGAGCATGGTGAAGCGGTGGCCTATGCGCTGTGGAAACTGCAGGATCGCGGCCGCATGTTCGTCAGCCCCGGCGACAAGCTGTACGAAGGCATGATCATCGGCATCCATAGCCGCGACAACGATCTGGTGGTGAATCCGATCAAGGGCAAGCAACTGACCAACGTGCGCGCCTCCGGTACCGACGAAGCCGTGCGTCTGGTGCCGCCCATCCTGATGTCGCTGGAATATGCGGTCGAATTCATCGACGACGACGAATTGGTGGAAATTACGCCGAAGTCGCTGCGCTTGCGCAAGCGTCATCTGCAGGAACACGAGCGCAAGAAGGCCTCCAAGGTCTGATTGCAGCCCACAAAAAAGCCCGGCAGTGCCGGGCTTTTTTGATTCAGCAACACCGTGGTTTTTACGCTAAGTCAGAGAAACCGTACGAGCACGAATATTCCAACCATGGTGAGACCGAGTGCAATTTTTGCCGCAACGCCGAGGATCAGTCCTATCGTGGTGCCCAGACCGGCCATGCCTGCGCCGATCAATTCGCGGCGAACCGACAGCTCACCGATTACGGCCCCGACAAAGGGCCCGATGATGATGCCGACGATGCCAAGAAAAAGGCCGATTATCGTGCCGATTGCGGCGCCTATCATTGCACGCGGACTTGCACCGAAGTGCTTAGCTCCGAGGATGCCGGCAAAGAAGTCGACTACGTAAATGAGTACCGTCAGCGCCGCCAGGACACCCAGCGTGCCATAACCGACATAGGCGAAGTCTTCCGCCCAGGCCGCAGCCACCAGTCCCAGGAACAGCAGCGGCGCGCCGGGGAGCAGGGGCAGGACGATACCTGCCAGCCCGGTAAGGATCAGGCTGGCCGCCAATACCCAAAGCAGGAGGGTGGTATCCATGGCAGGGGTGCAAGCCTAATTCTTCAGCTTGTAGAAGCGGTTCTCCAATGTTTTTCCGTCATTGACTTTGTCCAGCCGGTCGCCGACAGCGTCGCCAAGTTTTGCCAGGCGGTCGTCGGGATGCGGATGGGTTTTGAACAGCAGCGCGACGCGCCCGTCATCCTTGCCGGCATGGCCTATGGTTTGCAGTACTTCCGGCAGCCCGAACGGCTCGTAGCCGGCACGTCCGGCGAGTACCATCCCGATGCGGTCGGCTTCGTATTCGGCATTCTTGTCCAGACTGCGGGCGCTGATTTCCGCACCACTGCCAATGGCTTTCTGCACGGTGGGATTTTCTTTACCCAGTTTGCCGCTTAGAAGTCCCGCACCCATGCTTAGCAATTGCTGTTTTTGCAGCAACTTGAGTTGGTGTTTCTTGATCACATGCCCGATCTCATGGCCCAGCACGCCGGCAAGCTCCGCTTCATTATGCAGTTGTCGATACAGGCCCTTGGTGATCAGGACATAGCCACCAGGTGCGGCAAAGGCATTGAGGTCTTCGGACTCGATGACGCCGAAATGCCACGGGAGGTAGGAGCGCTCGCCTTGCGAGGCGACCCAGCGTCCGACCTTGTTGACGTACTTCTGCAATTCGGGGTCATTGACCAGTGGCGCGGCGCCGAGAATGTTGCCGGCGATTTCGCGGCCCAACTTGATTTCCTCGGCGCGCGAGGGTTTTCTCAGATTGATGGTGGGCTGGTCGCCTGACACTGGTGCAGTTTCGGTCTGGCTTTGCTCTGGCGCTTTTTCCTGATTCTTTTGATCCAGCGCATCCTTCAATGTCTCGCCCAGGTCGAGCGCCTGTGCCGGGGAAATTATCGCTATGAGCGCGGTCAGTAAAAGAGTGCGTTTGATCATTGCGCGCTCCCTGTAGATGGTTGTGGCTGGGGTAGATAATCCAGCTTGCGTGCCTTGAGGCCGCCATCGGCGGCAAATTTCTTGCCATCGGCTTCGCTGACGGTGTTGGCTTCCAGGTGCTTCATTTCCTCCTCATTGAATTTGGCGCTTTTCAATTCCTCTTCATTCAGGCCGCGCACGCCTGTGGTGGAGACGACTTGCCCGGTACCGCTGCGGCCACTGGCCAGGCCGAGTACACCGGCGGCTTCGTTCGATGAGCCAGACGTCCCACGTTTGACCGACAGCAGGCGCACCCAGCCGGTGGATTTGCCGGCCTTGATCTGTAGCCAGGCGCCTTTCTTGGCGAGGATTTGAACCTTGTCATTGCGTTTCAGCGTACCCATCGCCTTTGCGTCGGCATAGGGCTCCTTGCGCAAGGTGTCGTTTTTCAGCGCAGTGCCGGTCTCGGCGGCAAATGCGATGCCGGACAGCATCAGAAGTGCCGCCAGCAAGGTATTGGAGTGTTTCATGCGTTATCCTTTTCTTGCTGCATGTGTTCCAGTTTTAATATGGCTTGCGCGAAGAGCGCGCGCCATTGCGGAGCCAGTGGTTTGTCGCCCGAAAGCACGCCTTCGTGCAGGGCGTGATAAGCGTCAACGCCGGACGGCACACCCGCTCGTCGCAACGCCGCTGCAAGCTGCTCGCCGACCTCGGCGGCTTCCTGTCGAATCCGATCTGCTTGCGCAACATGGTCATGTGGGCAAGTCCAGCGAATTACGAGCATATCGCCGAAGAGACCCCAAATGCCGCTCTGTATACCCTTCAGGGATTCCACGTTTTTCGGCACATCGCCCATTTCGAGCAATTCGCCGCGTATCTTTTTGAGCGTGCCGTCGCCCAATGGTTCGGGGCTCGCAATCACGATCGGCATCAGCATGGCCTGCAAACCTTCTTCGCCTGGAGAAACGCCGAACGCCAGCCAACGTTGCAAGGCCCGGTCGGTGGCGAGAGCGTAGACTTTGGCGATACTGAAATAGCCGACGGCCCAAGTGACGGGGCCGGTCAGGTCGACGTAAGTGTCGGTGAGGTTGATGCCGACATAGGAAACCGCCAGAAGCGCGACCTGGCTGCTGCTGAAAATGCTGTTGAATCGGTCTCGGTCGACGTCGCGGTAGAAGGCGGCCGCGGTCAGCCATACCAGTAGCAGGCTCATCGCCAGATAGGGCAGGGTGCCGCGCCAGAACCGCAGGTAATCGCCGTTCTTGACGTTGTCGATGGCGGTGGCGAGGATTTCCACGCCGGGATGGGCTTTAGCCATCGCGGTGGCCTTGAGGTCGAACAGGCTGGGTGCAGTGGAGCCGATGATGACGATTTTGCCGGTGAATTCGTTTTGCGGTCGGTTGGGCGCTTTAGCTGTCATGTCCAGGTAGACGTCGCTGAAACTGGCGTAGTGATAGGTGAAGGGCCCGCCGCGCCAGTTGAGCAACATGTTTTCCTGAGTCGGCACCTTGTCGCCCACGGCTTGGCCAACGACCAGCGGTAGCGAAGGCAGGCGCCAGCCATAGGCGTCATCGTAGAGCCGGTATTCGCGTACGATGCCGTCGCGATCCGGGTAGATGTTGTGTGTGCCGATGCGGCCTGGCTTTAGCATCGCCTCGAAATGGGGAAGAACAACGGCTATGTTTTTTGATGGAGGCGTATCGCTTGGACTGGTAGCGGTCGGTACGCGATTGACGCCCGGAATCATGTGCGGAGCGACCTGACTTAGATGGTCCTGCTCAGGAGACAGGCGTAAAAATGGGAAAAATGTATTGTCGGTTGCGGCTATGACCTCATTGAAATAGGCATCGCTGTCCGGATTGTAGACATCGGCGTCGCTGAAAAGGATATCGAACACCACGGCCTTGGGTTTTTGAGTTTCCAGTTGTTCGAGGAATTCGCCCATCACTTGGCGCGGCCACGGCCAACGTCCGTAGTCACGGGAAAGCGCCGCCAGGCTGGCTTCGTTGATGTCGACAATAACAATTTCCGGGTCGGGCGCCGGCTGCACGACCCGGTGCCGCACCATGAAGTCGAATGCTTTCTGGCGCATGTTGGTGCCGACATTGAATACGCTGGCATCGAGTACGATCAGCACTGTCAGCAGCACGGCAAGAAACAGATAGAAATTATTGCGGAAGCGCCTGGCAAATACCGCAGACCAGTGAGTAATAGCGAGTCGTAATTTTGAAAGCATCAGGTCAGCGGAGCGATGTTGGGATTGGCAATGCGCTGTGCAGCTAACAGTCTTGCGGCTAGCAGGCGCGTGTTGATCGGCGTGCGCAGGATTTCATCGACCCCTGCCTCATAAGCCTCCATCTTGCGACGCTCGTCTTCGAAAGGGGTCAGCAGGATGAAATACAACTTGCTACCGGCTGGCGATTTGCGCAGTTCGGAGCATAGTTTGAGCCCATCCATGCCAGGCATCAGCCAGTCGGAAATAACCACCTGTGGCAGATCGTGTGTCGTCATACTGAACGCGGTCAGGCCATTGTCGGTGGTGGTTATGCTGTGACCCGCAGCAGTCAGGAATTTCCCGAGGAGGATGCGCTGCGCATCGTCGGAACCTGCAAGCAATATGCGTAGTGGAATCGGCGCCGGTTGTATGGGTTCCGCCACAACAGGTTCGCTTCGCAGAGAGGATTTTATCGGCGGCAACATCAATGGACGTGGCTTGTAACGCCGGGTTTGCACATTAAGCAACTTAGCCCACTCCATCCATTGGGTGGCAGTCTGTTCGAGCAGCAATTCCAGTTGTTCGGGCTCGATATCAAGCATTGAGCAGCTGATCGATAGCTGCTCTAACAGCGCAGGATCTTCCTGCCCATGCATACATGCGTGGGCCAGCAGGGCGGCGAGTTGCAGCGTATAGGTGAGGCGCAGCATCCGCGAGTTTTCGGGAAATCCGGAGCTGAGCGGATCGTCGTGGTAATACATCGCATCGATGAAAAGCCGAGGAATTCCCCAGTCCTGCAGCATCAGTACCAGCATTTCGCGCTCGTCCAGGCCGAATTTATCCTGTTCGGCTTTGAGCAGGGAATCGATCGGCGCATCCGGGCAGTTCTGCAGGATTTCGCAATAGCTTTCCGGTCGGGCGGTTACCAGTGCTAGCTGACCGATGCCGCACATCAATCCGCAATTGAAGATTTCTGCTGGAGGGGCGACCCGGTTGAGTTGGCTGATAGCCTGGGCAGCACTCGCCTTGGCAATGGATGTGGACCAGAAGTATTCATAATCGAAGAGCTTGCATGGCCCTTCGCGGTAATTGCTGATCAGCGACATGCAAAGTACGGCCTGTCGAACGGCGTGTATGCCGATCAGGATCAGAGTGTCTATCGTGATCGAGGCAATCGGGCGAGACTTGTTCGGGTTGACGTAGTTGGCGATCTTGATGATGCGCCCGGAAAGTGCTGGGTCAGCCTGGATCGCGCTGGCAAGTTCCGATAGTGAAACTGTTTCTTCCTGACAGAGATGCATGACCCGAAGCGCAACGCCCTTCGGTGAAGGCAACATTCCGGCTGCCTTCAGCTCGACAAAATTGAGGGTTTCCGTCATTGATATACATTTCTAGTTATTAAGGTGGACCCCGTATCCAAAGATATATCAATCATTTTTTTATAGTGTGCCGGAAGTGTCGCATAAAACCTTGAGCCGTGAAAATAGCGACAGCGCCAATGCTTGCGAGGAGCATACGTTATAATCGACAGGGGGAAGAAAAACTTTATGTTCGATTATCTGATTCTGTTATTGCTGTGCCTTTGCCTTGCTACTTTGGCCTGGGTAGTCATGCAATCGCGACGGCAAAAGGATGTGCTGCCCGAGTTGCGCATCCAGCTCGAAGAAAAGCATCGTTCCATGCTGCTCGATCTGCATGAGGGCCTCAATCGCCTGGGCGACCGTCTCGGAGCTTCTGCTGCGGATACCAGCGAGAAGCTTCGCAGCGGCGTGGCGCAGGAGTTGCAGCAAACTCGCGATGCGATGCAGGCACTGCAGCTTTCACAGTCGCAGAACCTTGCGCAAACCCGTGAGACCGTGCTGGAAAAGCTGCATCAGACATTGGCCGAGCAGGGCAAGGCAGAGCAAGAGCTAATCCAGTCGACGATGCGCAACGCGACATTGCAACTCACCTCCAGCATCGAGGCTCTGACCAAGACCGTGGATGGCCGTCTGGAGCAGATCGGCGGCAAGGTCAGTGAGCGTTTGGACGAGGGCTTCAAGAAAACCAACGATACCTTCGTCAGCGTGATGGCACGCCTGGCAACCATCGACGAAGCGCAAAAGAAGATCGACGGCCTGACCAGCAACGTCGTCAGCCTGCAGGAGCTGCTGGGCGACAAGCGTTCGCGAGGCGCCTTTGGCGAAGTGCAACTGGAAGCGCTGGTGCGCAACATCCTGCCGGCGAGCTCGTATGAAATGCAGCATTGCTTGCCGAACGGCACGCGCGTCGATTGCGCGCTTTTCCTGCCTGAACCGACCGGCACGGTGGCGGTGGACTCCAAGTTTCCACTGGAAAACTACCATCGCATGTACGAGATCGGCATCAGCGAACCGGAACGCCTGCAAGCACAGAAGCTATTCAAGTCGGACGTACGGAAACATGTCGACGACATTGCTGCCAAATACATCATTCCCAATGTCACCTCCGATGGCGCGGTGATGTTTGTCCCCGCCGAAGCGGTGTTCGCCGAGATCCATGCCTACCACCCCGATGTGGTTGATTATGCGATGAGCCGGCGCGTGTGGGTCGTGTCACCAACAACGCTGATGGCTGTGTTGAATACCGCCCGGGCCGTCCTGAAGGATGTGGAAACGCGCAAGCAGGTGCATATCATCAAGGACGAGCTGGGCAAGCTGGGCAAGGAGTTCGGCCGCTTCGACCAGCGCATGAAAAAGCTGGCCGACCATATCCGTCAGGCACACGAGGATGCGCTGGATGTGCACACCACCAGCCAGAAGATCAGCCGGCGCTTCGCCGCGATTGAAAAGGTGGAGCTGGAAGGCGAGACGGCACCCCCAGTGTTGTTGCCGGACGAGTCCGAAACGGATTAACGATTTTTTCGAGGGACTGAAACGATGGAAGACGACAGCATCACTATCATGTTGATACAGCAATATGCGGCCAAATTCGGCATTACCTTCAGTTCGAAGGTGATGGATGACGAAGCCACCAAGCAAAAAGCGATGCAGCTCATGATGGAAGCCATCAGCGGCAAGCGCGGCCCGGTTACGGACGAGGACCTCGGACTCTGATGATTAAGCTGCTTTATTTTGCCCGCCTGCGCGAGGCATTGGGTACCGCTCAAGAAGAAATCGCTATGCCGAATGATGTAGCCGACATCCAGCAATTGATGGCTTGGCTGGCACAACGGGGCGGTGCCTGGCAGGAAGAGTTCACCGGCTGCCGGCCGTTGCGTGCAGCAATCAATCAGGAACTGGTCGATAACGCCGCAGCAATACGCGATGGCGTTGAAGTCGCTTTCTTCCCGCCTGTAACCGGGGGCTGATGTGATCAAGGTACAGCACGAGGATTTCGATGCGGGCGCCGAAATGGCACGCATGCGTATGGCGCGCCCCGACGTCGGGGCGGTGGCCGCCTTTATCGGGCAGGTGCGCGACTTGAACGAAGGTTCCAAAGTCTCTGGAATGACCTTGGAACATTATCCGGGGATGACTGAAAAGGCCTTGGAAGGTATCGTCGAGCGGGCCAAGGGGCGGTGGGATATATTTGATGCCCTGGTGATTCATCGCATCGGTGCGCTCAAGCCACTTGATCAGATCGTGCTGGTCGTGGTCACCGGCGCTCATCGCGGCGAAGCTTTTGCTGCCTGCGAGTACATCATGGACTACCTCAAAACCGAAGCCCCTTTCTGGAAGAAAGAGCAAAACGATGCCGGCGAGCGTTGGGTCGAAGCGCGCGCGAGCGACGACGATGCAAAGCAACGTTGGTCGGAGAGCGATTGACGATGCAGATGCTTACCCCGTCGGAACTGACGGTGACGTTCGACCTCGCCGAATTCGGCTTCGACGACACCTCGCAAATAGATGGCCAGCACTATGGCTGGATCGGTCAGCAGCGAGCCGAAAAAGCGGCCCGCTTCGGGCTGGGAGTGGATCGGCCGGACTATCATCTGTTTGTGTTGGGTGAGGCCGGGAGCGGACGATCCTCGCTAATGTTTCGCCTGATGCAGGAAGTGGCTGCTGCACGACCGTCGGCGCCCGATCTCGTTTACATCTACAACTTCGAACGTCCGGAACGTCCGCTTGCACTGCGTTTGCACACCGGTCAGGCGGCCGCCTTGCGTTCGGCACTGGAAATTTTTTCAGATGGCGTCGCGCGTGAAATTCCGCGCAAGCTGGATGAAGAGAGCGTGCGTCTGGAAAGCGAGCGTTTGAAAAAGGCGAGTCGCCAACCCGTCGAACGAGCATATGTCGATCTGGTCGCTTTTGCTGCAGCTCGCCGCTTTGCCTTGCGGCGTGAAGAAGGACGGCTGGTGTTCACGCTCATGGATGAAAACGGTCAGTCGATGCAAGAGGATGCCGTGCTCGCGCTGCCATCCAAACAGCGTCTAGCGCTGGAAACCGCGGAACAGGAGTTGCGCACCGAGATCGGCAAATATCTCGATGCGGTGCGTCCAGTCGAGCAGGAACTGGAACGCTTAATAACCGAACTGCGCCATCAGGCCATACTGCCAGTACTCAACCGCGAGATCGAAAGCCTGCGCAATGTCATGGCGGATAAGGTGCAGGACTCGGAAAAATTTGCCCGGTATCTGACCGGGCTGGCTGACGATGTGCTGAGATCGTTAGCCTTGTATACGGAAGCTCACGAAGAAGTGCGTGAACAATTGGAAGCGCGGTTATCTCGTTACCGTGTCAACGTGCTGGTCGATTGCGTTGCAAGTGCTGGTGCGCCGGCTTTGCGTGATGATGATCCTGTTTTCAGATCGCTATTCGGAGGCATCGATTTTCAGGCCGAGAACGGTATATTGGCGACCGATTTCACTCGCATCCGTGCTGGTAACATCCATCGCGCACATGGCGGCTATCTGATGCTGCACCTGCGCGACGTCATGCGCGATGCCACGGTATGGGAGAAGCTGCAGCGCTATCTGCGCAATGGCTGTTTGCAAATTGAGGAGCCGGCCGCCGCTTCAGGCCAATTATCCGCCGTGACGCTAGAGCCAGAGGCGATGGAGATCCGAGCCAAGTTGGTGCTGATCGGTTCGCGCGAAGATTATTACACCTTGCAGGAAGCCGACCCCGAACTGATGCGTCATTTCCGCGTCAAGGTCGATTTCGCCGAATATTTTCCTGCGAATGCCGACACGCGCCGTGCGATTGGCGCCTTTATTTCCCAGCGTTGCCGCGATCTCGACTTGCCGCATTTTTCAAGCGCGGCTGTCGCGCGCCTGTTGCTCGAAATGCAGCGTGCGATCGACGACCAGCGTCATATCGGCACGGAGCTGGGCGAACTGGAAGCCTGGCTGATCGAAGCGACCGCTTTTTGCCGCCACCGAGGCGATGTACATACGGTTTCGGAGCAGGATGTTGCCGATGCGCTTGCGGCGCGCCGCGAACGCCATGATTACCCGGAGCAGCAGCTTCTTGAAACGATTGCAGCCGGGGAACTGATGATACGGGTGCATGGCGCGGTGGCCGGCCAGATTAACGGTCTGGCGCAGGTCGACCTGGGCGATTACCGGTTCGGGTTGCCCGTGCGGATTACAGCCCGTGCTTACGCCGGTGATGAAGGTGTGCTCAATATCGACCGCGAGGTGGAAATGACCTGCCCCTCGCACGACAAGGGCGTCCTGATCCTGCAGGGCTGGCTATCGGCTGCGTTTGCGCGCCAGGCACCGTTATGCCTGTCCGCATCGCTGGTATTTGAGCAGGAATATCATGGAGTCGAGGGTGATTCGGCATCGTGCGCGGAATTGTTCGCGCTGCTGTCGGCAATTTCAGGTATCGCCTTGCCTCAAGGCATAGGCGTCACCGGTGCGCTCAATCAGCACGGCGAAGTCATGCCGGTCGGCGGCATCAACGAGAAAATCGAGGGCTGGTTCCGTACCTGCCGCAAGCTGGGGCTGGACGGCACGCAGGGCGTTATTATTCCTGCGCGTAACCGTTCGCATCTGGTGCTTGACCAGGAAGTGCTCGACGCCGTGGAGCGCGGCGATTTCCGCATTCACGTGATAGACCATGTACTTGATGGCATCGCATTGCTGACAGGGCTCGAAGCTGGCGCGCTTGATGCAACAGGCAGCTATCCGGAAGACTCCGTGATGGGGCGCGCGCAACACACGCTTGAAGAATACCGCAAGGCCTGCGATGAGAGCGGCCATCCGCGCGAGCATGAGCATGGCAAATAATGATACGGACGAGGTAGCAGGCAAGATTCGCATCGACAAATGGCTGTGGGCGGCACGTTTCTTCAAGACGCGCGGCTTGGCGGCTGATGCCATCGATGGTGGCAAGGTGCGCTACGATGGTGAACGCCCAAAACCCGCCAAGGAAGTCAAAGTGGGTGCCATTCTGCGCATCACAAGGCCTGACGGGGAATGGGAAATTGTTGTACGCGGTCTTTCCGCCCAGCGTCGAGGTGCACCGGAAGCGGCATTGCTGTACGAGGAAACCGAGCAAAGCCGCCAGCGCCGGGAGCAGGCTGCCTTGACGCATGAAGCGGATTACGCGATGCGCGACCGCGGCATGGGCCGCCCCACCAAGCGCGACCGTCGCCTAATCAAACGCTTTAACGAAAACTATTGAGAAACTACTGTCCCAAGCCGTGACTTTTCAAGAAGGCGTTCTGCTTCATCTGCACCGAAAATTTTTCTCAGGCTGTCATGAAATGCCGGATGCAAAGCTGCGATATCGTCCAGGGTAGAAGCCTTTTTCAATGCAATGGTGAGCGATAACGCTGTAGCCGCATCCGCGTTTTCGATAATACCGATAAGGTAGGCCAGATAACGCCGGGCCTCTTTTAGGGGAGGCGTAGTTGTGACGGCTGCCGGCGGCAACGGAAGATGGTCTGCAGCAGGCTTTACCAGACCCTTTTCGATCAATGCATGAAGAATGATCTCCAGCTTTTCCGGCATTTTCCGTAGCTCGTGATGCAGTTCGCTCAGTTGCTTGCCCTTGCCGATTACAATCAAGGCAGTGCGTTGCCAACGATCGAGATCATGTCGACGTTCGGAAATTTCCATATCGCCCAAGGGCGTCCGCAAAATGAGTGTGCCCATCGATCAGCCAGAGAAAAAGGACTGACGCGGACAATGGCGGATTGCTGTTACGTGACGATGACAGTCGGTTTAGAACAGGGTCATCTGACCGGAAGGTATGGGAGCGTTGGAAGGGGCCGGCGGACGAAAATAGGATGTTTCCAGCGGTTCGCGTTGCTTATTAAGTCCCAGACGCTGGCAGGCTAACTTGAACCGTTTGGTAATCATCTCGGCGAACAATCCTTCGCCTTTCATCCTTGAGTGAAATGATGCGTCGTAATGCTTGCCGCCCCGGCTCTGGCGGATCAGGCTCAAGACGTGTTCCGCTTTTAACGGGTAATGCAGGCGTAGCCAATCTTCAAACAAGTGCACGAGTTCGTGCGGCAATCGCAGAAGCACATACCCCGCGCCGCGAGCGCCCGCCTGTGTAGCGCTTTCCAGAATGTGCTCCATTTCGCTATCGGTCAGCGCTGGAATTACTGGCGCGACCATTACGCCAGTCGGGATGCCGGCTTCGGATAAGCGGCGTAGTGTTTCCAGCCGGCGCTCCGGTGCGGCCGCTCGTGGTTCCAACCGGCGGGCAATGCTGCGGTCCAGCGTAGTGATGGTTACGTATACCGTTGCCAATCCCTTTTTCGCCATCGGAGCCAGCAGATCAATGTCGCGTTCTACCAGGGCGGACTTAGTGACGAGGCTGACCGGATGCTGGCATTCGGCCAGGACCTCAAGAATGCCGCGTGTGATGCGGTATTCGCGCTCGATTGGCTGGTAGGCGTCAGTGTTCATGCCCAATGCAATGGGTGCGCACCAGTAGCCGGGTTTCGCCAGCTCTTTCCTCAGTAGCGCTGGCGCGTCCGGTTTCGCCTGCAGGCGACTTTCAAAATCCAATCCCGGGGATAAGCCCAGATAAGCATGCGTGGGGCGTGCATAACAATAGATACAGCCATGCTCGCACCCGCGGTATGGGTTGATGGTACGGTCGAAAGGGATGTCCGGCGAATCGTTATAGGTAATCACCTTGCGCGTGGCATCGATGGCGACCTCGGTGCGCAAAGGGGTGAGTTCCTCATCTAGGATTCCCCAGCCGTCATCAAAGCCGTCGCGCTTCATCTGGTCGAAACGGCTGACGATGTTGCTGGATGCTCCTCGGCCTTTGAAAACGAGCGGACGCGAAGAAAGGGAGTCTTTCATGCTATATCCTTGCATCTCCAGAATTCATCGGCAATCTTTTGCGGCCCATGATCCCAGTCGGTAGAATGGTGCAACTTCTAATAATGGATATTCGCATGGATACGGTTGCCGTAGTGGGCTTGGGGTATGTCGGGTTGCCGTTGGCTGTTGAATTCGGGAAGAAGCGCAAGACCATAGGCTTCGACCTTTCGGAAGAAAAAGTCCGGAATTATAAAAAACATATCGATCCCTCCGGCGAAGTTTCCAGCGATGACCTGTACGCCGCAAAACACCTGACCTGCACCACCGATCCCTCTGCTCTTGCTGACGCCGACATCATTATCGTCGCCGTTCCAACGCCTGTCGATGTAGCACATCAGCCCGATTTCTCACCCTTGACCAGCGCCAGCCGCATGATCGGCCAGCACATGAAAAAAGGCGCACTGGTCATTTACGAATCCACGGTTTACCCGGGCGCCACGGAAGAAATCTGCATCCCCGTACTGGAGGAGTCCTCCGGCTATAAATGGCTGACCGAATTCAATGTCGGCTACTCCCCCGAACGGATCAACCCCGGAGACAAGGAGCATAGCCTCCGCAATACGGTGAAAGTCGTTGCCGGCGATACGCCGCAAACATTGAATAAAGCCGCTGAACTCTATGAGTCGGTCGTTGAGGCAGGAGTTCACCGCGCCTCGAGCATCAAAGTCGCGGAAGCCGCCAAGGTCATCGAAAACACCCAGCGCGACCTCAATATTGCCTTGATGAACGAGCTCGCCATCATCTTCGACAAGATCGGAATCGATACTCTCGAGGTATTGCAAGCCGCCGGAACCAAATGGAATTTCCTGCCTTTCAGGCCTGGCCTGGTCGGCGGGCACTGCATCGGGGTCGACCCTTACTACCTGACGTACAAGGCTGACATGATCGGCTACCATCCGCAGGTGATTCTGGCCGGACGACGCATCAATGACGGCATGGGTAAGTTTGTCGCGGAGCAAACAGTCAAGCGCATGATCGAGTGCGGTAGTCCGATCAAGGGTGCCAAGGTTAATGTTCTAGGCCTGACTTTCAAGGAAAATTGTTCCGACTTGCGTAATTCACGCGTCATTGACGTGATTAACGAGTTAAGCAGCTATGGGGTGGAAGTTCAGGTGCACGATCCTGCCGCTGATCCCAATGAAGCAATCCATGAGTATGGCGTGGAAATTACTCCCTGGGAAAGTCTTGCCAGGGCGGATGCGCTTATCGTAGCGGTAGCACATAAACAGTATCTTGATATCCCTTTGAATGAACTGCTGGGCAAAGTGAAGCCCAATGGTGTTTTCGTCGATGTCAAATCGCAATTTGACACTCTACAATTGCAGGCCAATGAGTTGCGCGTCTGGCGACTGTGAACACAATTGATAATTACTGAGTGCGAATTACGCGAACTCCTTCAACGGAGGCATAAAAACGAAAAACCGGCATAAGTGCCGGTTTTTTAATGCATGTTTCTGGTGGGCGGTACTGGGATCGAACCAGTGACCCCTGCCGTGTGAAGGCAGTGCTCTACCGCTGAGCTAACCGCCCCTGTGAAGGGAGGCGCGTATTAAATCATAGTCCGCCCGAGCGGGTCAAATCGGACTTACAGCGGAGGCGCGTGTTAAAATTTGCGCTTCTTCGAACTAGCATTGAATTTCATGACCGTCCGTACACGTTTCGCTCCCAGTCCGACAGGCTTTCTCCATATTGGCGGCGCGCGCACTGCGCTGTTTTCCTGGGCTTACGCTCGCAAGCATGGCGGGAAGTTCATTTTGCGCATCGAGGATACCGATGTGGCGCGTTCGACGCCGGAGGCGGTTCAGGCGATTCTTGATGGTATGAGCTGGTTGGGGCTTGGCTGGGATGAAGGTCCGTTCTACCAGATGCAGCGCATCTACCGGTATAAAGAAGTTATCCAGCAATTGGTCGATGCGGGCCAGGCTTATTACTGCTATACCTCGCCGGAAGAGCTGACGCAGATGCGCGAAGCGCAAATGGCGGCCGGGCTCAAGCCGCGTTACGACGGGACCTGGCGGCCGGAAGAGGGCAAAATCCTGCCGACACCGCAGGCGGGCATCCAGCCGGTAGTGCGTTTCCGCAATCCGCTGACCGGTGTAGTCGCGTGGGACGATGAGGTGAAAGGCCGCATTGCGATTTCCAACGAGGAATTGGACGATTTCATCATCGCCCGGGCTGATGGCACGCCGACCTACAATTTTTGCGTGGTGGTGGACGACTGGGATATGGGCATCACGCATGTGATTCGCGGCGATGATCACGTCAACAACACTCCGCGCCAGATCAACCTGCTGCATGCGTTGGGAGCTACGGTTCCGCAATACGCGCATCTTTCGATGATTCTGGGGGATGACGGGCAGAAGTTATCCAAGCGCCACGGCGCGGTGAGCGTGATGCAATATGACGAAGATGGCTATTTGCCGGAGGCGGTGCTGAATTATCTGGCACGCTTGGGCTGGTCGCATGGTGATGACGAAATCTTCAGCATGGAGCAGTTCTGCCAGTGGTTCGATCTCGACCACATCACGCCTTCCGCCGCCCAGTTCAATACCGAAAAGCTCAACTGGCTCAATGCGCATTACATGAAGTTGGCCGATCCAGTGCGGATCGCGACGGAAGTGGCCAAGCGTCTCGCTTTGCGTGATATCGCAACGGAGAGTGGAGCGGATTTGGTTCGCGTGATCGAACTCTATCGCGAGCGTGTCTCAACGCTTAATGAGCTGGCTGATGCAGTGGAGTATTTCTACCAGCAGATCCATCCTACGCAGGAGGTGCTGGATAAGCACCTGACAGCGGAAGTCCGGCCCGTGATGCAGGCGATGGTGGAGCAGCTGGCGGCAACCGAGTGGGTGACCGAGGCGATCCACGGCGTAATCGAGCAGGCGGTAACATCCAATGGGTTCAAGTTTCCCAAGGTGGCGATGCCGTTGCGTGTAATGCTGACCGGTGGCGCGCAGTCTCCCAGCATTGATGCTGTCATGGCCTTGCTGGGCAAGAACGAAACCTTGCGTCGCATGACAGGCTTTCTGAACTAGATATTTACAGTTTCATTCGCGTCCGCGGCGCGTGCTTTCCAGCCTAGCCGATCATCTATGAGGTTGGCGAACTGAATGGCCGTGGCGGATTCGCCATGAACGACAAACGTCTGATGCGGGGCGCGTTTGAAATGCCCCAGCCACTCAAGCAATCCTGCCTGATCGGCGTGGGCGGACAGGCCGCCGATGGTGTAGATGCCGGCACGCACCGGGATTTCCTCGCTGAATATCCTGACCAGCTTTGCGCCATCCACCAATCGGCGCCCAAGTGTACCGGTTGCCTGGAAGCCGGTGAAGACTATGCTGCATTCGGGCCGTCGCAGGTTATAGCGCAGATGATGTTTGATTCGTCCGGCATCGCACATGCCGCTGGCCGAGATGATGATTGCTCCTGAGCGAATGTCGTTAAGTGCAATCGATTCCTCGACTTCCTGCACAAAGCGAATGTCTGGCATTTCCTTGCGTCGTTCCTGTCCCCATGTCACGAGCGCTTGCGCTTCGCGATTGAACAGCTCGATGTGGCGCATCGTGATTTCCGTTGCGGCAAGCGCCAGTGGTGAATCGACATATACCTTGAGGTTCTTGAGCCGCCGCTGCCGTGTGAGGTCGATCAGCAGATAGAGGATTTCCTGCGTTCGGCCCACAGTGAATGCCGGCATGATGACGTTGCCGTGCTTGTGGTAGAGGGTATCCTCGATGACCCGGACAAATTCATCCAGCGTATCGTCGAGATTCTTGTGAAGACGATTGCCGTAGGTCGACTCGATTAATACGATATCGGCTTGCTCGATGGGCGTAGGGCTGCGCAAAATTGGCCGGCCCGGTTGGCCGAGATCGCCGGAAAAGACGATTTTTTTGTCTTCGGCCCAAACTTCAATGATGGCCGATCCAAGAATATGTCCCGCATCGTGAAAACGGGCATGAATCCCCTCGACAGGCTCAAGCGCTGCACCGTATTGTATTGGCTGGAGCAAGGATAGCGTCTTTTCGACGTCTTGCAGCGAGTACAATGGCGGTATCGGTCCATTGCGTCCGATGCGATGCGTTTGATGTTTCGCTTCCCATTCCGCTTCCTTGGCCTGGATGTGTGCGCTATCGCGCAGCATGACCTCAAGCAGTTCCGCTGTGGCAGCAGTCGTGTAGATGGGGCCCTGGAAACCGAGAGCGGCCAAACGAGGGAGCATGCCCGAATGATCAATATGTGCATGCGTCAGCAGAACGAAATCAATAGAGGTCGGGTCGAAGGTCGGGAAGCGTTGATTTTTAAGGTCGGCATCGCGGCCACCCTGAAACATGCCGCAATCGACCAGAAAGTGAATTTTTCCGGTTTCAACCAGATAGCATGAGCCGGTCACTTCGCCGGCGCCACCACAGAAAGTTAATTGCATCGAGGCCTCTTGATTTTGGTGGAATTGACTTGATTTAATGAACCAGGAATAGTCATCTTGATACCAAGATTAGTCCTATCAGGATATAGCCACTACTGTAAAATTCACGTACAGTTTACTAACAACTAAAGCTCCAAGAAAAGGAGAACACAATGAGCACCAAAGGGCAGACATTACAAGACCCATTTCTTAATGCGCTTCGTAAGGAGCACGTGCCCGTATCGATCTACCTGGTAAACGGCATCAAGTTGCAGGGTCAGATCGATTCCTTTGATCAATACGTTGTTCTGTTGAAAAATACCGTCACGCAAATGGTCTACAAGCATGCGATTTCCACGATCGTTCCAGGTCGTGCCGTGAATATTCCACCTAGCTCGGCCGGTGAGGAATGATGCCGGATAGAAGGAATGTTTGATCGTCCGGAGGGCGGTGAATCCGCCGTCCTGATCAGTCTCGATTTTGGCGAGACTGACTATGCAGAAAGTCTGGAAGAGCTGCGTCAGCTGGCATCGACAGCCGGGCTGGACGTGCGAGCTACCGTCGAAGGCAGGCGTCATAAGCCGGATGCCACATATTTTGTCGGTAGCGGCAAGGTGGATGAGGTGGCAGCAGCCTTGCTCGCGACCGATTCCCGTATCGTCGTCTTCAATCATGATCTGACCCCTTCGCAACAGCGTAATCTGGAGCGCAAGCTGGAATGTCGGGTTGTGGATCGAACGGGTCTGATCCTGGCGATATTTGCCCAGCGCGCTCAGAGTTTCGAAGGCAAATTGCAGGTGGAGCTGGCGCAGTTGGAACATCTATCCACGCGCCTGGTACGCGGCTGGACCCACCTTGAGCGGCAAAAAGGCGGTATCGGCATGCGTGGCGGTCCCGGTGAAACGCAAATCGAACTGGATCGCCGGATGATTCGCGAGCGTGTCAAAAGCCTCAAGGAAAAACTGGCGAAGCTGAAGCGGCAGCGCGGCATCCAGCGTAGAGCGCGCAGGCGCTCGAATGTGATGTCGGTTTCACTCGTCGGCTATACCAACGCCGGGAAATCCACGCTTTTCAATCGGCTTACGCAATCGGGGGTTTACGCAGCGGATCAATTGTTCGCGACGCTGGACACGACCTCGCGCAAGGTATTCATCCCGGATGGCGGACCTGTTGTGCTTTCAGACACAGTCGGTTTCATAAAACATCTTCCGCATGCTTTAGTGGACGCTTTCGGTGCGACGTTGGAGGAAGCTGTACAGGCGGACATGCTATTGCATGTGATCGACGTCTCGAGTTCGAGTCGTGAGGCGCAGATCGAACAAGTGGATTACGTGCTTGCTGAGATCGGTGCTGACCAAGTTCCGCAATTGCTGGTGCTCAACAAGATCGACCTTGCAGGTATGGAGCCAGGGTTGGAGCGGGATGAATATGGTAGAATCCGCAAGGTTTGGGTTTCCGCTCAGTCCGGCGCTGGAATGGAACTGATTCGTCAGGCGCTGGCAGAGCATCAATGCAGGTTGATGGACGCTGTCCATCAGGTAAATGCAGTCGCGTAAGCAAACATAATCGGAGTATTCCATGGCTTCAAACGACCCGGGATGGGGTTCGCGTAATAACGACGGCCCGCCCGATCTGGATGAAATGTTGCGCCAGTTCAGTCGCAAGCTGAATGGCCTTTTTGGCAAAGGCCCCTCGCGCAATCAGCCTGAGGGTTCGGGTAGCGGCATCGCCATTGTCCCGATACTTGTATTAATTGCGCTTATCTGGCTGGCTACCGGGTTTTATATCGTCGATCAAGGTTCTCGGGGCGTAGTGTTGCGCTTTGGTAAGCATGTTGAAACAACAATGCCGGGACCTCGTTGGCATATTCCTTTCCCGATCGAAAGTGCGAATGTGGTTACGATGGAGCAGGTTCGCACACTGGAAGTCGGTTACCGGAATGCAGGCGAAGGTGGAACTTCACGTTCCCGGGAACTGCGCGAATCACTCATGCTGACCGATGATGAAAATATTATCGATCTGCAATTTGCAGTTCAGTACAACATCAAGAGCCCGGAAGATTTCCTGTTCTACAACCGGGATGTCGAACTCGCGGTGCGTGGCACGGCGGAAACAGCGATTCGCGAAATCGTCGGCAAGAACAAGATGGATTTCGTGCTGTATGAAGGGCGCACCGAAATCGCCGCGCTGGCCAAAAAGCTGATGCAGGACATTCTCGATCGATACAAATCGGGGATCAATATTGTCAACGTCAATATGCAGAATGCGCAGCCGCCGGAGCAGGTGCAGGCTGCCTTCGATGATGCAGTTAAAGCCGGCCAGGATCTTGAACGCCAGAAAAACGAAGGTCAGGCCTATGCTAACGACATCATTCCTAAAGCACGCGGTGCCGCAGCTCGATTGTTGGAAGAGGCCGCAGGTTACAAGTTGCGTGTAACCAATGAAGCGCAGGGTGATGCCAGTCGCTTCAATCAGGTTCTCAGTCAATATGAAAAAGCACCTGAAGTGACGCGTCGTCGTCTTTATCTTGATGCGCAGGAACAGATTCTTTCCAAGGTCAGCAAAATCGTCGTCGACCAAAAGGGCGGCAACGGAAATCTGCTTTATTTGCCGCTGGACAAGCTGATGGCGACAGTCGAGGCAACGCCTGCGCAATCGGCTGCGCCGGTCACGCCTGCGCAAACCAGTGAAGAGATCAATGCGCAACGCTCACGCGAAGCGTTCCGTAGTCGCGAAAGGGAGAGCCGGCCATGAGAAATATCGGTGCGGTGCTAGTAGGATTGATTGTCGCGTTGCTATTGCTCAGCATGTCGGCCTTTACGGTCGACCAGCGCGAATATGCGATGATTTTCCGTCTGGGTGAAATCGTTTCTGTTAAGAAATCGCCAGGCCTTTATTTCAAGATGCCGCTGGTTGAGAACGTTCGCTTTTTCGAAAAGCGTATCATGACGCTTGATTGGGGCGAGCCTGATCGTTTCATTACCAGCGAGAAAAAGAACGTCCTGGTCGATTCGTTCGTGAAATGGCGCATTGCCGATCCGGCCAAATTTTACGTTTCCGTCCGCGGTGGCGACGAAGCGCAAGCCGAGGCGCGTCTTGCGCAAACGGTCAACGATGGCCTGCGTGCTGAGTTCGGTAAGCGCACGATCCACGAGGTTGTATCCGGCGAGCGTGACAAGATCATGGAAATCCTGCGCCAGAAGGCTGACAAGGAAGCGCGTCAGATGGGTATTGAGGTGCTTGATGTGCGTCTCAAGCGTGTTGACTTGCCGGAAGAGGTGAGCGAGTCTGTCTACCAGCGCATGGAGGCAGAGCGTAAGCGCGTAGCCAATGATCTGCGCTCGCAAGGCGCCGGCGCAGCCGAGAAGATTCGCGCTGATGCCGACAAGCAACGCGAGGTAATTATTGCCGAAGCCTATCGTGATGCTCAGCGTATCAAGGGTGAAGGTGATGGCCGCGCTTCGGAAATTTATGCCTCCGCATATAGCAGGAATCCCGAGTTCTATGCTTTCTATCGAAGCCTGGATGCTTACCGCAACAGCTTCAAGAGCAAGAGCGACGTGCTGGTATTGCAGCCGGATTCGGAGTTCTTCAAGTACATGCGAGATGCCGGTGGCAGAAAGTGAGGCCCTATTCCAGCGGGAAACAAAAGATGCGTTCGAACACACAAGGAATGGATGCAAGGCGCAACGCGCCGCCAAGGGTTATTCCCTTGGCAAGCGGTGCAACGCCGCAGACGTCCTTGTGTGTTCGAACCCTTCGGGCCGGCCATGCATTGCGCTCAGAGCGTTGTTGCTCGCCACTTATTTGGAATCACCAAACTGCGCGGCTCGCGCCTAGCCCTGCGCGCAATGCATGGCCGGCGCACATTTGTTTCCCGCTGGAATAGGGCCTGCCTTGAATAATCCGCTGCTCATGGCCTTTGGCCTGATGCTTGTGCTGGAAGGCGCGTTGCCTTTTCTGGCGCCGCGTGTATGGCGCCAGACATTCCAGCGCATGATAGATCTCAATGACGGGCAACTGCGTTTCGTCGGCATGGCCTCCATGGCCGGCGGCCTGACGCTGTTGTTCGTTCTTCGCTGAAAATACGTATGCGTAACTGGTTACTCCCCGAATATATCGAAGACGTGCTGCCTGCCGAGGCCGCACGCATGGAGCAGATGCGGCGAAAGTTGCTCGATCTGTTCCATGTTCATGGCTATCAATTGGTTATTCCGCCTATGCTGGAATATCTGGAATCGCTGACGACAGGAGCCGGTCACGATCTCGACCTGGCCACGTTCAAGGTCGTCGATCTGCTGACAGGACGCCTGATGGGTGTGCGTGCGGACATTACTCCTCAAGCTGCCCGTATCGACGCGCATTTGCTCAACAGGCAAGGCGTTACGAGGCTGTGCTATGCAGGTAGTGTTCTACGGACTCGTCCGGATGGCCTGGCTCAAACACGCGAACCTCTGCAAGTCGGAGCCGAATTATTCGGCCACGCTGGCGTGGAGAGCGATATTGAAATTCAGCGCCTTCTGGTGCAGGGATTGCAATCGGTAGGAGTTCTCGGTCTGCAGATTGACTTCAGTCACGTTGGCATTTTCCGTAGCCTGATCGAGCAGGCCGGTATCGCGCGGGAGCAGGAGCAAAGTTTGCTCATGGCCCTGCAGAGCAAAGACAAATCTGAAATGACGGAGTTGATGGCCGATCTTGCTGACGACGTCAGGCAGGCTTTGCTTGCGCTGGCAGATCTTAGCGGCGGGGTCGAGGTATTGGATGCGGCTGAGCAACGTCTGCCGCAATATGCGGAAATCCGTCAGGCATTGCTCGATTTGCGCCGTGTGGCGCAGCAATTCCAAGGCTGGAACGTGCAGGTTTCATTCGATCTCGCTGAATTGCGCGGTTATCACTATCACAGCGGCATGGTGTTCGCTGCCTATGCCCAAGGTTATTCAGGACCGCTCGCACTGGGTGGACGTTATGATGAAGTCGGCTCTGCTTTCGGCCGCGCGCGGCCAGCAACGGGGTTCAGCCTCGATTTGCGCGGTCTGGCGACGGCCTTGCCTGCGGCGACTAACGGCAAAGCTATCCTTGCGCCTTATGCCGAAAATGCAGAGCTGCAACAGAAAATTGCCGCATTACGAGCGGCCGGCGAAGTGGTCATCATCGATCTTCCGGGGCATGAAATGCACCGGGCTGAGCTTGATTGCGACAGAGTGCTGGTGCAACAGGGTGCAGCTTGGGAAGTCATTGCAAATTAAAGTATGGATATAAACAGGGTAAACATGAACAAGAACGTTGTCGTAATCGGCACGCAGTGGGGAGATGAAGGAAAAGGCAAGATCGTTGACTGGCTGACCGACCACGCGCAAGGCGTGGTTCGCTTCCAGGGCGGCCACAATGCCGGCCATACGCTGGTAATTGGAAACAAAAAAACCGTATTGCACCTTATTCCATCCGGCATTTTGCGTGCAGAAGTGCAATGCTACATCGGCAACGGCGTGGTGCTGTCGCCGCAGGCGTTGCTGACCGAGCTGCGCATGCTGGAAGAGGCTGGCGTGGATGTGCGCTCGCGCCTCAAGATCAGCGAAGCGTGCCCGTTGATATTGCCGTATCACGTTGCGCTCGATCAGGCGCGTGAGGCGGCCAAGGGCACCGCCAAGATCGGCACCACCGGCCGAGGCATCGGCCCGGCGTATGAAGACAAGGTTGCCCGCCGCGCGATCCGCCTGCAGGACATGTTCTATCGCGAGCGCTTTGCGGCAAAACTGGGCGAAGTGCTGGATTATCACAACTTCGTGCTGAAGAATTATTTCCATGCCGAAACCGTCGATTTCCAGCGTACGCTGGACGATACGATGGCACTGGCCGAGCAGATCAAGCCGATGGTGGCCGACGTATCCAATATGCTCTACCTGGCCAATCAGCAAGGGCAGCGGCTGTTGTTCGAAGGTGCGCAGGGCGCCTTGCTGGATGTCGATCATGGCACCTATCCGTTCGTGACTTCCTCCAATACCATCGCCGGCGGAGCATCGACTGGCAGCGGTGTCGCCCCGCAAATGCTGAGCTATGTGCTCGGTATTACCAAGGCCTACACCACCCGCGTCGGCTCCGGACCATTCCCTACCGAGCTGTACGACGCAGTGGACAAGCTCGATCCTATCGGCAAGCAATTGGCGACGCGCGGCCACGAATTCGGTTCGACCACCGGACGCGCTCGCCGTTGCGGCTGGTTCGATGCGGCAGCATTGAAACGTTCCATCCAGGTCAATGGCGTTTCCGGCCTGTGCATCACAAAACTGGACGTGATGGACGGCATGGAAACCGTGCAGATTGGCGTGGGTTATCGTATCGGTAATGCAACGCACGATATTTTCCCGGTCGGCGCTGAGGCGCTCGATCATTGCGAACCGATCTACGAAGAAATGCCTGGCTGGAGCGAAAGCACGGTGGGCATCAAGCGTTACGAGGACTTGCCGGTTGCCGCAAAAAATTATCTCAAGCGCATGGAAGAGATCTGCGGAGTGCCGATTGATATCATTTCTACTGGACCGGATCGCGATGAAACCATTGTTTTGCGTCATCCGTTTGGGGTCTAAGACGTGTCGCTTAAAAACGAAAAGCAGCGGCTGGCTTGGGCGCTTACCGGCTCCGGCCACTATTTGAAGGAATGCATCGATATTTTCAGTCGTCTCGAAGATGTCGATCTGTTCCTGAGCAAGGCGGCGGCAGAAATTCTGCAGCAGTATGGTTACCAGCATAACGTCGGGCGTGTTTTCCAGGACAAGACGGCGAGCTCGGTGCCGGTCGAGCTGTTCTATCACGGCGTTTATCACACGGTCGTCATCGCGCCTACCAGCTCCAATACCATAGCAAAAATGGTGTACGGCATTTCGGATAACCTGGTGACCAATATCTTTGCTCAGGCCGGAAAATGCCGTATTCCGAGTATCGTGTTTGCCTGTGACACCGAGCCGGAGCTGGAATCCGAGGCGCCGCGCGAACATATGGTTAAGGTTTACCCGCGCCGTATTGACCTCGAGAACATGCGGAAGCTGAAAACATTCGAGGAAACCACGGTTGTCGCCGACATGGCGGAACTCGAGTCTGCCATCCAGAAACGCATGGAATGGCTGAAAATCTCCTCTTCCTGACCGGTAAGCTGGCAGAAAAAAGCCTGCACAAGGTGCTGGCTGAGATGCAGCCGGCGCCGTTCGATTATCAAGTTGCCCAGCTCGGGATATCCGTGGCTGCGCTGATGACACCAGAATTCATCGCCCGTCGACTGGCGGATGCACGTGGAGCGGATCGCATCGTCGTGCCCGGTCTTTGTCGTGGCAATCTGGAGCCTCTGGTCGAAAAGTACGGTGTGCCCGTGCAGCGAGGCCCGGAAGATCTCAAGGATTTGCCTCAGTATTTCGGTCGCGGAGGAAAAGCGCCCGATCTTTCACACTATGAAGTCAGTATCTTCGCCGAGATCGTCGAGGCGCCCCAGCTAACGGTCGATGGCATTCTTGCCAAGGCCGAACGGTATCGACAGCAGGGCGCGAACGTCATTGACCTTGGCTGCCTTCCCAATACGCCTTTCCCGCATTTGGAAGACTCAGTTCGTGCTTTGAAAGCCGCTGGGCATAAGGTAAGTGTCGATTCGCTCGTTCCCGACGATTTGTTTCGTGCTGACAAGGCGGGTGCTGATTACTTGCTTAGCCTCACTGAAAAAACGCTCTGGATTGCCGATGAGGTGGCAGCCATGCCAATTCTGATTCCGGCGAAATCAGGAAGTCTTCCTTCGTTGTATCGTGCCATCGATGCCATGCTCACTAAGGGAAAGCCCTTTATTGCCGACGCTATTCTCGATCCGATTCCGTTTGGCCTGACGGAATCCATCGTTCGCTATCAGCGCCTGCGCAAGCGATATCCTGCCATCCAGATCATGATGGGTGTCGGCAATCTGACCGAGTTGACCGATGCCGATACCACTGGCATCAATGCCTTGCTCTTCGGCATTATCGCCGAGCTGAAGTTGAATGCGGTGCTTACGACGGCAGTCAGTCCGCATGCTGCCAGCGCAATTTCGGAAGCCGATATTGCGCGCAGAATGATGCATGCCGCGCATGAGGATAAACGCCTGCCGCGCGACTATTCCGACGGGCTGCTTGGCTTGCATGACCGCCACCCGTTTTCCTATTCCGAAGATGAGATTGCCGAAATTGCCGCGCAAATCAAGGATCCGAGCTTTCGCATTCAGGTGAGCGACGAAGGTATCAGTATTTATAATCGCGACGGGCTTTTCCGAGATATCGATCCGTTCCGGTTGTATCCGCATCTCAAGGTCGATGACGATGCATCCCATGCGTTTTATCTGGGCGTCGAGCTTGCCCGTGCGCAAATCGCTTGGCAATTGAAGAAACGCTACAGTCAGGACGAGGAGTTGCAATGGGGCTGCAATGTATTCGAAAAAGATACGCGTGGGCGGGTCGAGCACCGAGAGGCATCACTTAAGGAAAAGCGTACGAAAAAGGGCGGGGAATGATTTACGAAACCGTCATCACTACTGTTAATGCTGACGGCAGCGCGCATATTGCCCCGTTCGGTATTCGGGAGCGCGGCGATTTGATCATCATCTCCCCGTTCCGCCCGTCGACCAGCCTGGACAATCTTTTGCGCACCAATCGAGCGGTCGTGAACCTGACCGATGACGTACGCATTTTTGCTGGCGCATTGACGGGGCGTCGCGACTGGCCGGTGCGCCGAGCTGAAAAAATCGATGGGTTTGTGCTTGAGACTGCACTTGCGCATCGTGAGTTGATACTTGTTGATATCAAGGAAGATGCAGTGCGCCCGGAGCTATCGTTTAAGGTGGTTCAGGAAATCACACACAGGCCTTTCCGCGGATTCAATCGAGCCCAGGCCGCCGTACTGGAGGCCGCAGTGCTGGTGAGTCGTTTGCATATGCTGCCACCCGAAAAGGTTGCCGCGGAAATTGCATATTTGACGATCGCGGTTGAAAAGACGGCAGGAGAGTGCGAAATGCAAGCCTGGAGCTGGCTCATCGAGCGCATCGAAAATTATAATGCCGGTTTGCTCGGAGATAACCAAGCATGAGCCAACTGCTGGCAAGTGTCACCAATGTCGACGAAGCGCTTATCGCCTTGGAAAATGGCGCAGACATCATTGATCTGAAGAATCCGGCTGAAGGAGCCTTGGGGGCTTTGTCTCTTGACACGATTCGAGCGATTGTGGATTCGGTCGCCAGGCACAAGCCCCTTAGCGCAACCATTGGTGATTTGCCGATGGATCCCAGGTTATTGCTGGAAGCGGCCCGAGAAACCGCCGACACTGGCGTGGATATCGTCAAAATCGGATTTTTTGGACGAGAGGCGCATGTGGAATGCATCCATGCAATGCAGACTTTGACTGCGCAAGGTGCCCGCATAGTCGCGGTTCTGTTCGCCGATGAAGAGCCTGATTTTGGTTTGTTGCCACAATTGGAGGCCGCTGGATTTTACGGAGTGATGCTGGATACCGCCATCAAGAACGGAAAGCGACTTCGGCATCATATGGACAATGCGCGTTTGAGGTTCTTCGTGGAAGAAGCGCGTTCGCGGAATCTGTTGAGTGGATTGGCTGGCTCGCTGGCCATAACTGATATTGAGGACCTGATACAACTCGATGCCGATTATCTCGGGTTTCGAGGGGCTCTGTGTGCATCCTCCGATCGCAAGGCCGCGCTAGACCCGCGACAACTGGCCCTTTTGGCGGATGTGTTGCATTCTTGCAACATCATGGCGAAAGAGTTTGCCTGAAAAGACTTTGGTGTTGCGCATGTGGGAAGCGACCAGTATATTTCTTACTAAGTTTATCAAGAAAAAAGGATCTCGCCGATGAAAACCAAACTTATCAATCTTGCCTTAGCCAGTGTATTTACCTTTGCCGCAGGTTCAGCAGCAGCAGAAGAAGCATATAGCGGCTCTTGGTACGTCATGCCCGGCATTGGCCTGGTGCATACCGACAGCGATCTTCGTGCAGACGATGACAGCACGGCATACTCCTTCCGTGTTGGTAAGGAGCTGAGCGAACACTGGGATGTGCAGGTTGGCGGCAGCTATGCTCGCCCTGATGAGGACGATGATGCATTCACCAGCGGCCATTACAAACAAACTCTGTTTGGTGTCGATGCCCTGTACATGCTGAGTCGTGACAGTTTCCGTCCATTCCTGCTGGCAGGTCTGGGTGTCGCACGCAACAACATCGATTACGACCCGGGCAATGTTGGCGACAGCAAGACTTCCTGGATGGCCAATCTTGGTGCCGGTTTCCAATATCACTTTAACGATGTGGTTGGCCTGCAAGCGGATATCCGACATGTATGGAGCCGTGCTAAGGATGATACCGATACGCTGTTCAGTGACGACAAGACTGTTGGCAATACCTACCTGAACTTCGGCGTTCTGTTCAAGTTTGGCGCACCCCAGAAGATGGCTGCTGCCGAACCGGTAGCAGAGCCGGCAGCTCCGGCGATGGAGGAAGTTGCTCCGGCTGAAGAGGAGGCTGTGCCGGCAATGCAGGAAGCGGAACCCGCTCAGGAAGTCGGTCCGGACAAGCCGGCAATTGAGAAGATCACGCTCGCTGCAGAAGTGCTGTTTGACTTCGACAAGGCAACGCTGACAGACGAAGGTAAGCGCATCCTCGATACTGAAATCACCGAAAAGATGAAGGCTCATCCGGAAGTCGAACTGGTTCTGATCACCGGCCATACTGACCGTATTGGTACCGACAGCTACAATCAGAAGCTTTCTGAACGCCGTGCCAATCAGGTCAAGAAATACCTGACGAGTCAAGGCATCGAGGAATCCCGTCTGCATGCCGTAGGCAAGGGCGAGAAGGAGCCGGTTGTTGACTGCAAGGGCGTGTACGGCAAGAAGGCTATCGATTGCCTGCAACCGAACCGCCGTGTTGTGGTTGAAGTCGAAGCTCAGCGCCAGATCGAAAAATAAGTATTTGATCTGAAGGAACTAAAAGCCCCGCTAGTCGGGGCTTTTTTACGAGTACCAAAATCATGGAATCCAACATATTCAATTCCAATCCAGACTTGGTCATCGAGGCACGATGGGTTATCCCGGTGCGACCTGGTGGCATGGTAATGGAGCATGCTTCTGTTATTGTTCGCGACGGGCGAATCGAAGCGATATTGCCGATAAGCGAAGCGCGCCAGCGATACGAGGCGAAAAAAACGATCATCCTGTCGGATCACGCCTTGCTGCCGGGGCTGATCAATGCACATACGCACGCCGCCATGACGTTGATGCGCGGCTTGGCGGATGACCAGCCACTTATGGCCTGGCTGAACAACCATATCTGGCCGGCGGAAGGGCAGATGGTTTCAGAGCGGTTTGTCCGGGATGGAACGCTACTGGCATGCGCCGAAATGCTTAAAGGTGGCGTAACGACTTTTAACGACATGTATTATTTCCCGGAGGCTGCAGCCGACGCGGTCAGCCTTTCCGGCAT
>Ga0255338_1000299_pt1 | contig 188140 bp, 150 predicted proteins | sample MeOH1_35cm_T4_19_FD_203715 | JGI IMG/M metagenome (GOLD analysis project Ga0255338, IMG submission 203715) | Sandy soil microbial communities from University of British Columbia, Vancouver, Canada - MeOH1_35cm_T4_195 | ecosystem: Engineered > Artificial ecosystem > Sand microcosm >... | reverse complement strand
CGCGCCGGGCTTCTCGGTGCCGGCCTCCACGGCGACGGCGGACCTCGCGGTGTACGCCTCGCAGAAGACGGGGTGTGTCGCGACGGCCGCTCAGGGCGTGGGCGGGCTGCTGGTGTCGTTGGGGCAGGCGGATGGCACCTTCAAGGATGCCTACCGGCTGTGGGCGCCGGTGGTGATTCCGGGCTGCACGCCGGACACGGACGCGCGCTGCCGGCGCAGCCAGCTTGGCCGCGGCGTGGTGGGCGAGTTCGACTTCAACGGCGATGGTGTCGGCGACATCGGCGCGCTGCGAAACAACGGGTTCGAGGTGTTCCTCGGGCGCGCGCCGGATGACTCCACGCTGGCGAAGCTGACGATGGGGTGTGATCCGCTCTACTTCACGGACGGCTCCACGACGCGGCAGACGACCGCACCGGCGGTGCTGGGCGACCTGAACGGGGACGGCTGCGCCGAGGTGGGGTGGCGCTACACGGAGACGAACCGCGCGGGCGTCATCATCCTCTTCGGCTACGACGCGGGCGGGGTGCGCTGCGGAGGCCGGACGACGGCCTCGTGGGTGCGGCTGGCGGCGGATGGCGAGGTGGGTGGCAACCTCCTGGGCCTGGGCGTGGCGATGACGCGGGCGGGGCGCTTCCTCAACGATGGGAAGGATCGCCTGGCCATCAGCGCGACGGCCGTGCCATTCGAAGGGGTGACGCAGCCGGCGGTGCTGCTCTTCGAGACGGCGCAGCTGGTGGCGCGGCGGCCGGCGGCGTCGGGCGAGGCGCTGGTGGGGGCGCTGGGGGATGGGCTCAGCCCGGTGACGCTGGTGCACCGCACGCGCGCGGTGAACTTCGGGCGGGCGCTGGTGGGGGGCAGGGATTTGACGGGCGACACCATTCCGGACCTGCTCATCAGCGCGCCGGGCGCCTCGGAGGCTTCGGATGGTGGAGGCGCGGTGTTCCTCTACGCGGGTGGTGCGCAGGCGACGGGCAGGCTGACGCCGTGGCTGACCGTGGTGGGGGACGTGACGGAGCGCTCCAACATCGGGCAGGACCTCTCGCTCACGCAGGGAGGCTCGAGCAGCCCGCCGACGCTCGTCATCGGCGCGCCGGCGAGCTACCGCACGGGGACGCAGAACGGCACGGCCTTCTCGCTGCCCCTGGCGTTCTGAGTACCCTGCGAACCGCGCGCTTCTCCCTGCGAAAGTTCACGAGCGCGGATGTGGGCCGGTACCACCGGCTCACGGGCAACGCGAAGATCGGAATGCGGCGCTCGGCCACCACCTCCGAGGGGGCCGCACCGAGCACGAGTACCTGGGAATGAGGGACTGAAAGCTCCGTGTCTCCTCTTCGCGCTGGCGAGCATCTTCGGCAGCAGGTGAGGCACGGGCTGTAGCGCCCGGGGAGGAGGCCCGTTGCGTGCAGAGCTGGCGGAGATCAAGATTGGCACAGACTCTCGCCGTATTCAGAGTGCATGAAGTCATCGGCGGCCTGCTGGAGCTGAAGCAGTTTCTGCCGCGCTAGCAGCACTACCACCTTCGCGAGACCAGCGCCTCGCCAGTTGTCCTGCCGGTACTCCGGCTTCGAGCGGATGTTGGCGACGAGGTTGGACTTCGCGGTCATACGCTCCACCGGCCACTCCCGGACCTTCACCCGCCCGTCTACGGAGTGCTCCTCGATGTACGCAACGGCACAGGCGTTACGCCACGAGGGGCCTCTCCTTGAGCCAAGTTGACTGGCCATGGTAGACGGCGGTCATGCGGAAGCCCCTTGTCGCTCTGCTGCTCGTGCTTTGCGGCTTGGTCGCAATCGGGTTGAGGGTTTTCCAGGGAGACGACAAGGGAGCGCCGCTCACCCCACTTCCAGACGACGGAGGACCTGCTCAGGCCAATCTTCCTCCGGAAGAGGGCTCCGATCCGGCGATCGCCGACAAGAGCCTGGCCCGGCGGGCCTCTGGGATGATGGACATCCACAACCGCTACGCCACCACCGTCATGCTGACAGAGGGAGCGCAGTCACGTGCCGCTCAATGCAGTGGCATTCTCTTGACCCCTTCCATCGCACTCACTGCGGCCAGTTGTGTGTGCCTCCCCGGGAAACCAGGGACGGACGGAGGGCTCGACAATCGCATCATCGACGCCACGGATTGCGCTCAACGCACCTTCCTTCGGACGGTGCATTACGGCGAGGTGCAGGATTTACAGTTCATGGAAGAGACGACCTCCAAGTCTTTCCAAACCTTCGAAGGGAGAATTCATCCCCACCCTGATTTCAAACTCATGCTTGACGCTCAAGGTGCTGTCCAGTCGAGCCATGCGGATCTGGCGGTGATTGTCCTGGACTCCCCCATCCAGGCCCCCCTTTCATTCGTTCGGATCAGTGACAGCGAAGTGAAGGAAAACGAGATGTTGGTCATGGCGGGGTGCCCTGTCGATTCTCGCTTTGGAGGCTTCGCTGGCATCCGTTACTTCCGGAAGAACCGAGTCACCCAGGCCCTCGGCTCCCCAGGTGGCAGGGTGCGCTACGAGCAGCAGGCGCCCTTTCTCTATAATGGCTATCCAGGAGGGCCCTGCATCCGCGAAGACGCGGCTCAGCAGGGGTTGGTAGGAATTGCCAGCGTCAGTGTTGTGAACACCCGAGAGGCTCAGGAGTTCCGGTTCCGCACCGGCGGTGTTCACATCCTCGAAGGAGACAGCGGGGGACCTTGCTTTCGGGAAACCTCTGCGGGTCGCTGGCTCGTGGGCCTCAGCGGTGGATTTGTCGTAGCAGGCCAGGACTCGTGGTTTACGAGCACCTTCCATTATCGCGAATGGATCGAGCGTCGGAAGAGGGAACTCCCCCTCAATTGAAGCACGCGCCATTTCCCAGACGCGCGTCCCTGCCTGGGCCCGGCGGCGCGGCCTTTGTCACCCCGGGTCGCAGCCCGAGCAGGCGTGGAGGGCCGTGCTTCAGTGCGAGTGAGCGCGAGCTATGCGCTGAGCGGTGCGGAAGAGCTGAGAGCAGGAGTAGTCCAGAGGAGCCTCCTGGTTCTGGAGGGCATGGCGGGCCCGGAGGAAGGGCAGCCAGGCCCTGTCACCGATGACGACAGCGGCCTCTTCCAACATCTTGCGCGGCACCCAGCGGCCGCCGAGCACCTCCACCAGATAGCGGCCGAGGAAGGCCCCCAGGGCGGGGACGAGGGTCTCGCGCTGCTCGTGGGACAGGCGCCTGCCCCAGCCCGCGTTCCACAAGTGCCAGTCGAGGTACGGCAGGGCATTCTGAGTGCCCTCCATGACCTGAGGCACCTCCGTGTGGAACAGGGCGACGAGCTGCTCGGCGTAGAGGCACTCGTAGGTGTCGATGGCGGCCTTGACGTTGTCCACGTCCGGCGCGGGAGCCTGAGCGGCGGGCAACCACTCGGAGACGGGAGGAGGGTGGTAGCGGTTGAAGCGCTCGACGAGGGTGCGCTTGCCGCCGAGCACGCCTTGGAAATCAGCCTCCATGCGCAGGATGTCGGCGACGTCGGGGTCGAACTCCATGGGGACGGGAGAGAACTCGAGCGAGCGCTGACGCAGGGTGGTCAGGGTGGAATCCAAGGAGAGCTCGGGGCGCAGGTGGACGAGGGCGCGGGCCTGGGCGAGGCGGGCCTCCTCGGAGGCGAAGTCCTCGGGAGTGGGGCGTGTGAGCCAGAGGACGGCGCCGTGGGGCAGCTCCTCCATGAGGGCGGATGGGGTGGACAGCAGGCGCTGGCGGCCGATGGCCTGCACCATGGCCGGGCCGTACACGTTGAGCCAGAACGTCTCGTAGATGGGCCGGGGCGTGCTCAGGTCCTTCACGGCGGGATCGGTGCCCAGGGAGGTATCGGTGGAACTGTGCCCCAGGCCGAAGGTGAGCGGGAGGCAAGAGGCCATGGCCCGCACGAAGGAGACGATGTGCCCGGCGCGCCTCTCGGCTTGACCCGGCTCGCGTAAGAAAGAGAAGGGCTGCAGGTCCAGGGTGATAGAGCAAAAGACTCCATCCTCATTCGTCCTGCTCACGAACGAGACAATGACCTCCGGCGGCTGGGAGCGCACCAGCAAGAGACTGAAGGTGTCTCCAATAGAGGACTCATGGAGCCGCTTCCGCACAGCCTGGCGCGAGTAATTCAGACGACGACCGGAGTGCCGCATCTTGTCTGGGCGCAACTCGGGGTCCAGCGACTCGATGACCTCCAGGACTTTCTCCAGCCCCTCGAAGCCCCGGTCCATGGGGTTCATGGAGGAGAAGAGATCAAGCTGAAAACTGTCGTCGTTGCACCACTCGTCAGGGAACATAGAAGTGAAGTTGGACACCATAGCGGGGTGCCGCTTTCAACAGGGCATCCTTGAGCTTGGAAGAAAGCTCCGTCCCGTCATAGACGATGTGCACTTGTGAGACCCGCACTTTCTGGCCGAGGAGAGGATGGCTGCGCCGACGCACTTCGACCACTCCACCGTACTTGGTCCTGGCCTCCCGGCTGTCGATCTCGAGCTGTTCGAGCATCTTGTCCAAGCTCTTCCCAGAGAAGCTGTGCTGCTTGTTGCTGAAGGAATGAACAGAAGGCCGGAGGCCCGGGCTGAGCGTCGCCTGGTCCACGGCGAGCTGATCGACGTAAACGGGGTAGGCGCGGCCCTCAAGCTGAAGCCCCGTGTTGTCGGTGACCAGGGGTTGCTTCATCCCTGGGATGCACTGCCGCGAGCCCTCCGCCTGCTGGAGCCAGCGCGTGACGGCACGCTGGAACTCCAGGGAACGCTGGAACGTGTTGAGAAGTCCCGAGTAGCTGTTCCAGGTAAGAGGGGGCTTGGCTTCGGGCACCCCGGAGGGCAATGGGCGCGTACCGGCCAGCTCCTCGTAGCGGCGGTGCCAGTAGGCCACGTAGCTGGTCCAGCGCGGGTGATCGGCCTCAATGCCTGCGGGGGGCTGGGAGGAGGCGGGGCGGTGGCGTGCGAGCTCCTTCAGGCTCTGAGGGTGGCGTGCGGCTGTCTCCAGGGCCTCCGCTTCGGCGAGGCGGGCCTCCAGAGCGGGGAGTTCCTCTGTGGCGATACGGGCCTCCAGGCCTGCCAGCGCCAGCCTTCCAGCCTCCACCGGGACGGCGGCTTCCGCTGCCGCAGTCCTGGCATCGGCCGTTGCTGCTTCAGCTTCCGTGGCACCGGCCGCGCCTCGCTTGAGGACGGTGCCCACCAACAGCACGTCGAGCACGGCGGCGATGGTGGTGTTTCTCACATGCTGGAGCCTGGCCTCTTGGGAGAAGCTGGCGGCCATGACCTGGCGCAGGCGCATGCCCCCTTCGCCACGCGAGGGCATGAACTCGTCCAGCTTGTGCCACTGCGCCACGCAGGCGGGCAGCGAGCCGCAGGCAATGCCCAGGGATTGCCGGGCCAACTCCTGGCCGGTGGCGCGGAGGGTGGCCTCCAACTGTCCGAAGAGCGCCTGGGCGCGCGAGTTGCCGGCCCGGGAGTCGGCGTAGACGCGCTCGAGGTGCTCCGCGCGGTAGACGAGGAGCACCGCGGAGCGCCTCCCCACGAGGGTGCCGTTCTCGTCGCAGTAAAGGGCGTAATCGAAGGGAGGCGGGATGTCCTTCTGCAGCTCCTCGAGAGGAACGGCGTCGGGTTCGGAGCACGAGCCGCCCAGCTGCGTGGAGGCCAGCAGGGCCAGGAGCACCCAACAGCACAGGCGTGGCATGGTGCGGAGCCTGTCATCACCCCCTGGGTGGGCGGAAGGATCTCACAGGCAGGGACCCGGGATGGACCACGTGCGATGTAGCAGCAGAGCGGGCTAAGGTCCTTCACTCCGAGTGACAGGGTATGAGGCCCGTGCGCTCGTGCCCGAGGGGGAGTCTTTCGTGCCAGCCATCCCATCCGTCCTGAAGTCCGCCCAGCCAGGGTTGATGTTCACGCCTTCCCATGGCGCGTTCATCACGGCGTGGCTCGCGGATCCGAAGTCCAGCAAGTCCGTGCTCAACGCCCTCAAGCGTCTGCTCACGGACACCGACACCCGCAATGAACAGCGGCGCATCGTCGTGGCCGTCAACGGCGAGCTTTGGAGCCAGTGGACGGGCCGGGCTCCTCCCGGTGCGCCGTCCTCCAAGCCGCTGCTGGCCACCAGCTCGCACTTCCGGGACACGGGAGGAGACCTGTGGCTGTACCTGAAGGCGGACTCGGAGAAGGGGGTCGACGCGCTGCTCGCCGAGGTCGCTCAGCAGCTGGGGCCACTCCTCGCGCGCAAGGAGGAGACCCGGGCCGCGATGCCTCCGGACCACAAGATCCTCGACCAGCACTTCGTGGATGGCATCACCAGCCCGAGCGATCCGGCCTCCGTGGTGGAGAACATCCTCCAGACCGGGACGGAGACCGCACCCGGGAGCTGCTGGGCGCTGGCACAGAAGTTCGAGGTGGCCTGGACGGCCTTCACCGATCTGAGCGTGAATGCCCAGCAGAACGTCATCGGCCGCGACGACCACGCCGTCCTCATCCCCGACCAGGACCTTCGCAGCCACATCAAGCGCGTGCGCGTGCTGGCGCAGGACCACTCCAACCGCCAGCTGGTGCGTCAGGCCCTGCCGTTCGGCCACGCTCCCAGCGGCGGCGGCCGTGAGAAGGGCATCTACTTCGCCGCCTTCGCGAAGGACACGGGCGTCTTCGAGACGATGCTCCAGCGGATGATCGGTGGGCCCTCGGGGGACTCGGACCGGCTGCTGGGCGTCATCAACGCCGTGTCGGGGGGCTACTTCTACGTCCCCTCGGCGGCGGAGCTGGGCGTGCGTCAGGGCCTCACGCCGGACGACTTCGAGCCCGCGCCGCTGTGGAAGGTGCGCAGCGCCAACGGGCTGATGTTCTACAACTCGGCGGACTACCTGAACGTGATGGGCACGGGCCGGTACGAGCTGGGGGATCCGCCCTCCCAGCGCATCCTCGGCTTGCTGGGCAAGGTCTTCGAGCGCTGGCAGAACCAGTGGTACCGCAAGCTGGACACGCCGCGCGTCCCACCGCTGTCGCAGTTCCTCGCCCCAGGCGAGGAGCACTACCTGAAGGCCTCGGTGGTGGTGCGCCGGGGCCTCTCCATCCAGCGCATGTTGACGCGGGTCTGGACGACCACGGAGTACCCGCTCCCGCGCGACTCGTGGGCGTGGCAGGCGGACCTGTTCCGGATCGATCCGCAAGACGTCCTCGTCGGGGTGATGCCGGAGCTGTCGCTGGGGCGTGGCAAGGAGGTCATGCCCTACCTGAACGACGAGGAGCGGCTGGAGGGCTTCCTCGTCCTGTTGGATGAGACCTCCTCCATGGGGCACGTGGTGCCCAACCACCGCAAGGTGCTGGCGAAGGGCCTGGAGGCGCTGCTGAAGGACCTGCGCAAGCGCCGGGAGAAGGCCGCCACGGATGATCAGCGCGACTTCTATGACGCGGCCATCCTCTCGCTGGAGGGGGTGCAGGGCTACTGCCGCAACTACGCCCTGCTGGCCGAGCGCATGGCCGCGGACGCCTCCACCCACCCCGAGGCCCGGGAGAACCTGCGGACGCTGGCGGCGCGCATGCGCAAGCTGGCCACGGACAAGCCCCGCACGCTCGTGGAGGCGGCGCAGTGCATCCTCAACCTCCACTGCTGCCTGCACCTGGTGGGCGAGCCCGTGTCCATTGGCCGGCTGGACCAGCTCCTGGCGCCCTTCTTCGACAAGAAGCAGGAGGCCCAGGCCCAGGAGGTGCTCGACGCGCTCTGGGTCAAGCTGGGTGAGAAGGCGCTGCATAACCGGCAGAACGCCACGGATCACCTCACCTATGGGACGACGGCGGTGTCGTACGTCGGCGGCAACTTCCCGCAGGGGGATGGCATCAACCAGTGGGTGCAGCAGGTCACCGTGGGCGGCTACCTGCCCACGGACGACGCGACGCCGGCTCCCGGGGCCAACCGGCTGACGCTGCTGTGTCTGCGCTCGGCGCGCCGGCTGCCGCTCAATGCGCCGGTGCTCTCGCTCCGGGTGTACCCGGGGATGGACGAGGAGCTCCTCGAGGAGGCGGCGCTCGCACTGCGGAGCGGCGGCTCGCATCCGATCCTCTTCCAGGAGGACCGCATGGTGACGGCGCTGTCGCAGACGTCGGGGCTGCCGCTGGCGGCCGCGCGCGACTATGTCTGCGACGGCTGCTACGAGCCGATGATCGCTGGGCAGTGCGAGTTCGCCTTCAGCAACATCGTGACGCTGGACGCACTGGAGTGCGCGCTCAACGAGGGCGCACGCTTCAACCAGGCCGGCCCCGTGTACCTGCGGGGCTGGAAGCTCAGCTTCCGCTCGCAGCCCGCCCGGGACATCACCCGCTTCGAGCAGCTCCAGGAGCTCTACCTCCAGCACCTGCACTACCTGACGGTGCAGTTCTACACGAGCGTGCTGGGCAACTATGGGGCGCTCTATAACTACTGCCCCAGCCCGCTGCTCTCTACGGTGGTCGATGGCTGCGTGGAGACGGGGAGGGATCTCTCCAATGGCGGTGCGCGCTACCACCTGATCGCGCCGATGTACCTGGCGATGGCGACGACGATCGACTCGCTCTACGCCATCAAGAAGCTGGTGTTCGACCAGGAGACGGCCGTCACGACGCTGCCGGAGCTGGTGGCGGCGCTGCAGGAGGACTGGGGCTTCGACATGGAGGAGCCCTTCCAGAGCCAGCTCGCGGGCCGGCTGCGCTCGGACGAGCGGTCCAAGCGCTTCCAGCAGCTCCGCGCCCGGGCCCTGGAGCTGCCGAAGTTCGGCATGGGGCACCCGGAGGTGGACGCGCTGGGCGGCTGGCTCACGCAGAGCATCTCCACCCTCGCGCGGGAGACGCTGGAGTCTCCGCCGCCGGTGCTGGCCAGCATCCTCCAGAACCTGAAGCAGAAGTACTCGGTGAAGGGGGTGCCCTGGAGGCTCCACCTGCAGGTGGGGGTCGGCACCTTCGAGGCCTACGTGGGAGACGCGCTCAGCAGCGGCGCCTCTGCGTGCGGCCGCCGCAACGCTCAGCCCTACCCCTCGGACTTCAGCCCCACGCCCGTGCCGCAGGACCTGCCGCCCATTGCGCAGGATCCGGCGGCGAAGAGCCTCGTTCCTGGCACCAACCGCCCCATCTACACGGCGATGAAGAGCTGGAACCAGGACTCCATCAACCTCGGGTTCTCGAACGCGGCCCCGGTAGACCTGAACATCCGCGAGGACTTCCCGCAGACGGATCTGGTGGAGTTCATCCGGCAGTACGCGCAGGGGAACGTGGGCTCAAACCTGATCACCCTCACGTGCGCGGACCCCGACACCTACGAGGCCGCGGCGGGGCAGCCCGAGCGCTACGAGCTGGTGCGCGTGCGCACGGGTGGGTGGACGGAGTTCTTCGCCGCGATGTTCCCCGCCCACCATGCCCAGCACCTGCGCAGGCCCTGGTTCATCCCCGAGCGGCCTCCCCGAGCACGCGCTCGGGCCCGACGCTCGAAGCGCTGAAGCGCGGAGCGAGGCGCCGGGGGAGCTCTGACTCCCCTGGCAGGGAAATGCCGCGAGCTCTCGGGCGTTAGGAAGGTCAGCGATGCCCATCAAGACCCAGCGCTGGGTTGTGCCCGCCGAGCCGGATGACGGCCTGCGGGTGCTGATCTGCCGTTACCGTCCACGCGGCGTCCCCAAGGCGAAGGAGACCTGGGATGTCTGGCTGCGCGACCTGGCGCCCAGCGCGGAGCTCTTCGACGCCTTCTACGGCAAGGGCCAGACGCCCATCACCCTGGACGTCTACCGCGAGCGCTACATGCGCGAGATGGAGGCCCAGCAGGAGAAGATCGCCGAGCTGGCCGCCCGGGTGGACCGGGGCGAGACGGTGACGCTGCTCTGCTCGAAGGACTGCATCCTCGAGCAGGCCTGCCACCGCATCCTCCTGGCCGAGCTGATCGAAGCTGCCCGGAAGCGGTGAGCCAGCCGCCACCCCATGTGCTGGCCTGCATGTGCGGGTTACAGGCAGCTAAGTCCTAGCTTCCTAGGAGTTGGTTGCCCTCCAGGGGGGGGGGTGGACCGGTAGCTCATACCACTTAGGGAGTACACCCAAAGGATTGACCGGGGTTCATGGCGAGACACACCTCTTCAGGAGAAGACCGGGCGGATTTCAATACCCCTGGCTGAGGAGGGTCGCATGATGGCTACCGGATTGAGCCTCGACTCGCGCGAGCAGGCACTCACGTTCGACTTGATGGAGGCGCTCACCAGTTCTCTGGAACTGACGGAGGTGTTTTCCCGCGCCCATGGGGTTTTGTCCCAGCTTCTGCCGGTGGACTCAGCGGCGCTGTGCGTGTCCAAGCCGGGCCAGCCCACCCAGTACGACTGGATGGTGGCGGACATCCCCGCCGAGTTCTTCGCTCATTACCCTGAAATGGTCACGGAGGACTTCGTGCGTGATGCGGTCGTGCACCATCCCAACCGGGTGCTGCGGGACACCGAGATGGTGTCCCGCGAGGCCTTGGAGCGCAGCCTGCTGTACCAGCGCTGCCGCGAGCTGGGCATGCCCTTGGAGCGGGTCATGGCGGTGATGCTGGACGTGGACGAGGACTGGCATGGCGGCCTTACGTTGTACCGCGAGCGGCCTCAACCCTTCTCCGAGCGAGACCAGGCCCTGCTCCAGCAGTTGACGCCCTTCCTGGCTCGCGCAGTCCGCAGCTGCCGGATGTTCCGTGAGGTGGCGGCCCGCGGTCAGATCTTGGACGCGCTCTTCCATCACAGGGACGCCGAGTGTGTCGTGCTGGCCTCACCCACCACCGAAAAAATGCGCACGGCCCATGCCACTGCGCTGCTGGAAAAGTGGTTCGCCCCATTTGAGCGCGGTCCCTTCGGCCTCTCCCAGGAGTTGATGGAGAGGCTGTCCTTACTGCGGAGCAAGGGAGAAGGAGATGCGGCCTGGGGGCTGGACACCTGGGAGCGCTCGGGCGAAGGCCAGACCCTGAAAGTGACGTTCGTTCAACTGCCGCCGTTGGAGGGCCAAAGGTTGTGGGCGCTGATGTTCCAGGAGATCCCGCATGCCATTCCCTTGCCCACGGACTGGCGCCTGCGGCTCACCCCACGCCAGTCCGAGATCGTGAAGTGCGTGCTCCAGGGCTGGGACAACCAGCTCATCGCCGAGCATTGCCGCATCAAGGTCGCTACGGTGAAGAAGCATCTGCAGAACATCTTCGACAAACTGGGCGTGGACCGCCGGATTGCTCTCATGTGCCGGGCCGCTCGCTCATGAGCCCCTCCTCCACGGAAGGAGTCTGTGGAGGAGGGAAGCTGCCTGTCCATGACGAACGTGCCACTGGGTGGCCAAGAGCCGGCGCTCAGTAGCGTGGCAGCGAGAGCAGGTTATCGGTGGGACGGTTGTCGGCGTAGGTTCGCAGGTACGGCGGAGTGGCGCGGACGACGCGCACCTGCACATCGCCATAGCGGTCCTGGACTCGAGCGTCACCCCCCTTGTCGATCCAGTCGATCATCGCCTCTCGGCTGCTCCGGTTGGTGTCTCCCGTGCTGGGGTTGCGCCAGCCTACCTCCGTGATGTGCTCGTGATTGGTGCCGCCGGACATGTGGACTTCAGTGATGTAGATCATGGTCGGTTCTCCCTGTGCCAGGGTTCACTGCACAACCTGGGGTGCCGTGGCGGTACTGTCCTTGCTACTCAGGGAGTACGCGCCGCAGGTTCTTCTCCCCCTGCCGAGAAGATGCCGGTGTAGAGAGCGCGCGTGATGCGGGCTGACAGCAGCAAGGCTGACTGCTCAGTCCCATCGTTCAGCGAGCGCAGCACGGAGGTCAGATCGGCCACATGGTCTCCATCCGCGTTCCCATGAGCACGCAGGAAGGTGACCGCCTTGTGGATGTTCGGGATCGCCTTGGCTGCGAGCAGGCGCTCAACCGTTCTGCTGGCCCGGTGCACGGAGAGGTACTCCAACACGTAGGCTGTACCGAGGAATGCGATGGGCGCGCTGGAGAGCGTGGTGTAGCGGTTCCATGCCACATAGGCACTGACCGCAGGGCAAGGCCCTGTAAACGCGACGCGCTCGGCCGACCACCCAAGATTGTTCAGATCCGAGAGCAGCCAACGCTCGTGTCCATGCTCCTCCGAGGCTTTCTGGACGAGCAAGTCCGCTAGCGGTCCCGGCCGCCCCAGGCGCTTCATTCGGTGGCCCGCTTCAGCCAGCAGCGGTGTGGTCCACCTCACGTAGTGGTACGTCTGCACGAGGTAGTTGGTGTATCTGCCTGCGTCGATGCGTCCATCGAAAAGCCTCCGCGCAGCGGGGTGGGCGTCCAACTCCTCCAACAACTTGCTCGCCTCGTACTCCAGGGCATCCAGCCACTTCGTCTGTGGTCCAGTCTGCGTGTGCATAAGCGTCTCCAGTCCGGGGTCGATGCCGGTCCCGGAAAAGGTGAATGAGAAGCAGGCAACGTCCTGCTCAAGCCGCGCGCGAGGTGTCGGCGTCCAGGGTGTCGAACCGGGCCAAGGTACTTGCCGGAAGCTCATCGAGCGCGGCGACGAGCGGCAGGGAAAACCGGCGGAAGCCCGTGTCGTAGAGCGGCTCGGCGATGAATCGCGCGCCCATCTTGTGCGCGAAGATCGAGAGTACCCGAGGCATCCGAAGACCCTCGAGCTGCCCATGCTGGGCGCGCGCCCGCTCCGAGGGTGTGTAGAAGGCAGCGCTCGGAACGTCCAGGGGCGCCGAGGGCGCCCGGGCCCGCGCGCGCCAGCGTTGGCTCACCAGGCCCTGGTGCGCAGCCACCTGGAAGATGAGGCGCGCGTCCTCGGCCGAGTCCGTCTCCATGTTGGCGGAGGCGATCCAGTGCGTCACTCCCCGGCGGCGGCTCTCCGTGTACAGCCCGGCCTGCAGCCGCACGAGCACGTCGCAGTGGCGCCATTCCTTGAGGATGCAGAAGCGGGTGCTCTCCGCGAACACGAGGCCTGCCCCCCCCACGCCTGACAGCTCCAGCTTCTGCTCCAGGTCGATGCCCAGGTGCCCGCCCGTGGCGCGTGCCACCTCGGGGTTGGGCAGCAGCAGCCGCGAGGTGGCCACGGGCATGTCGTCCGCGTAGACGACGAGATGGACGGTGGTCTCCAGCGTATCGAAGCAGTTCACCTCGCGCGGTGCGGGTGGAACGGGGCCTCCGAGCAGCCGCAGCTCCGCGCCGAAGACGGACCAGCGGATGCGGAGTGCGTCGTCGAGCTGACGCTGGGTGGTGGCGACACGGCAGTGCAGTGACGTCATGGCTCCCCTCACGTGAAACGAGACACGAGTGGTGTGGTGTTCGTGGCCGGCCCTTTGCCGTGCCCTCTGAAGCACTTTCGTTGCCGGAGACCCGAGTTCGCGGAGGCATGCCACCAAGGTGGTACTGCGCCGTGTCCTGTTGGGAACCAACCTCTTTGGTGGGGTGGGGAGGCCCACCTGTCGAACTCTTCGATCCAGTATCGAAGGAGAAGGCGAGACGCGGTGATTTCGACGGCGGCGAGAGAGTTCTGGCGAGGAGAGGAGATGAAAGTTCAATTAGAGACGGATGAGTTGGGTCTTCACGAGCGGGTCCTCCAACACGACCCGGTGGCTCCCTCCGAGGTGTTTCGGGTCTTCATGGATCCGATCCTGAACATCCTCGTGCGGGATCTGGCCTGTGACCGGTGGGATGCCCACGACGCTGCCGTGGAGGCAGTGCTCGCCTACCTGGAGCAACCGGACCGGTACGACCCCAAGAAGGGGCGCCTGCTCACCTATCTGGCGGGGGCCGCCAAGCACCGGCTGGTGGACCATCTTCGCTCCGCGGCCGCGCAGGCCCGGCGCGAGCAGAAGTTTGCCGAGCTTGTCGAACTCCAGGCGAGGCCTCCGAATGAGAGGTTGGAGGAGACCGTGGAGGCAAGACTCGCCTGGGAGAGATTCGAAAAACGCATGAAGAGCGAGGAGGACCGGCAGGCCTTCCGGCTCATCTTGCAGGGCAAGCAGCCGGCCGAGCGGTTTGCGGAGGTGTTCGGGCTGACGTCGCTGCCCAGGGACGCGATGGAGCGAGAGGTGAAACGAAACCGGGATCGCCTCATGAAGTTACTGGAGCGCTTCCGAAGGGAGGGTCCCGATGGCAACCCCTGATTGGCTGAAGACGGCGGCTCAGCGCAGTGAACGAGAGACCTGGATGCTCGGCCATGTGTTCGCGAGGTATCGGCAGGTCGAGGGCCGGACAGACGAAGAACTCGCGGCAGAGCTGGGCTGCTCGCTGGAGGTGCTCGAGTGGCTGTCGCTTTGTCGACGTCCCCAGGGCGAACGTTTCGCAGAGCACGTGCTTGCGATTGCGAAACGTTTCGCAGTGGATCCTCGCCGACTCGGCGCGGTGATCCGGCACGTCGAGGTGATGAATGCTCTGGCCCCGCAGCGGGATGGGGGAGTGGTGGCGAACAAGGGCTCCCTGCTGCTCGCGGCGAGAGATCGCCCCAAGGATGAAGAGCCGAGCTCATGACCGGACGTTGGTTGGAAGAAGCCGTAGAGGCGTGTGGCCTGCCCCCTCACCCCGCGTTCCCCCGGGACCTGGCTGGCGACGTCGTGCTCACGCCTCGCCTTTGCCTCGCCCCGGTGCCCCTGGCAGACCTCACCTCCGACGACGTGCAAAGTTGGCTCTCGCAGCGAGAGATGCCCAACGTGGTCACCGGTCCGAACCGTCCCCTTCATGGGTGTCTGGTGGCACAGGCGGGGGCCGGGTTTCTCCTCTTCGACAGCCAGGACGACGAGAGCGAGCAGCGCTTCACCCTGGCACACGAGGTGTCGCACTTCGTGCTCGAACACCTGGTGCCCCGCGCCCAGGCCCTGAGCGCCTTCGGCAAGGCGATCCTCCCGGTGCTCGACGGGGAGCGGCCTCCCACGAAGGAGGAGTCCTTGTCCTTCGTGCTCGATCGGGTTCCTTTGGGAACCCAGGTCCGGCTCATGGACCGCGGCCCCTCAGGCTGCATCTGGAGAGGGAAGGTGGCGGAGGTCGAGCGACGCGCGGATCGTCTGGCCCTCGAGCTCCTGGCTCCGGCCACGCTCGCCCTCACCCTGTTGAAGGGCGTGTCGAAGGACTTGGCGGAAGCCCAGCTGGCCTCGCGTTTCGGGCTCCCAACGGACGTGGCCCGGATGTACGCCCGGATGCTGCTCTGCCTGGAGGAGACTCCGCGCGCGTTCATTCAGGATCTCTTCGGCAAGGACGAGAGATAGCCATGCTGGACAGTGACCTCCCTGGCGAACAAGAGCTCGTTGGAGACGAGGACTTCCGGGACGCCTTTGACGAGGACCTCCTCGCCACGCTCGACATCGAGAGGTGGGACACTGGCCACGAGTGGGAACGTGCGGTGGCCCGCATCCAGAAGGAGATCGCCAGTGCCGTGGGCCAGGAAGATCGCATCCGGGCAGCCATCCGCAGCGAACTCCTGCCCTTGCTCGGTACTCGCCCGGGAACGCCACGTGAGGCGGGCGTCTACCAGACCCATCCCAAAGAGCTGACCGTTGTCCGTGAAGCGCTGCTCTTCCCCGGCCGGGTAGAGGCCGTGGGCGGGACCTCCGTCTCGTATGACAGCCTGCCCATCGGTATTACGCAGTTGGGAGTGGCCATCGTCGGTTATGGCGGCACCTCAGGGACCTTTGCGCAGCGCCTCTTCCGCAAGGAGATGGCATCCAAGGGGGGGGACGCATACGCCGAGGCGCTGGAGTTCGTCATCCAGCGGCATGAGCGCTCGAGCTTGGGCGAGAGGGACAGCCTGTCCAAGCTGGTATGTCGAGGCATCAAGAGCTGCGCGGAGCGGCGCTTCCTCTTGGACAAGGCGGAGGCCGAGTGGCGCATCGGCCAAGGCAATCCCTGTCCCCGCGAGCTGCTCACCGGGTCCGGTCACATGGGCCTGCTGGAGGAGTCGCTGGCCGTGCTCCGGCAGCTCGTCGACTCGCACAAGCAGTTCGTGTTCGTCACCAGCGCCTTGGGGCAACGCAGCTTGCTGACCCTCGGGCAGGCCCTCGCCGGGGGCGAGTACGTCATCCTCAGTACGATCGAGCGGGAGAGTGCCCGCATCGTTGCCGGCTCACGCTACCAGGGCAGGTACGCAGACAAGGCCGCGGCCTTCGTGAAGCAGTGTTGCCCGAACATCCTCATGGGGCTCTTCCGCGTCTCGGACCATTCTCCTCCCTGCCTCTTCTATGCACATCGGGAGCGCGTCCACATCGCGGTGCGCGTGGCGCTGGCCGACAGCAGCTTCCGGCCGGCGCGGGGCCTCCCGACGCTCATCGACGTCGCGGACATGACGTGCCGCGCCGCTTTTGGCGCGGAGGGATTCCTGGGTCTGGTGCATGGCGCCTACGCCCAGATAGGCGCAAACCCTCGGTACTTCAGCGCGCGCGAGGCGCGTCGCCAGGCAGGAGGCACGTAGAATGGCTGAAGGCAAGGTTCCACAGAACGCAGGCAATGGCACACCCCGCGGTGATCCCGTCCGCCCGACGCCGAAGGGAGTGCTCGACGAGATCAACAAACTCGAGAACCAGGCGAAGGTCATGGCGCAGGACCTGGATCCTGAACTCGAGAAGGCAGTGGGATTCACCCACTTTGACACCCCGTCGAGCCAGGACAACCTCGTCACGGTTCTGACAGCCCGGAGCGACCTGCAACGTCTGGCATCCCAGACCCTCGTGCGGGTGAAGTCTCGGGAGGACGGGCGCTCCTATCTGGGAGTGGTCGTTCGCGGCCCCTACTCGGAACCCGACGCCATCCCGCCCAACTCCACGATGGCCATCTGCGTGGTGATTCAGGGCAAGAAGCTGACGTACACCTTCGATTACCATGGACGTGCCGAGGTCGAGATCTTCGGCGAGGAGATCCGAGGGAGGCTGGTGCCTCCGCGATATCGGCCCCGGCCCAATAGCCCGGTCTTTCTCCTCGAGGACGAGGAGAGCGCACGTGTCCTCGGCGTGGGGGGAGAACTGTGCCTTGGGAGAGTGGTGGGCTACGGCAAGATGGAAGCTCGCCTCAATCCCAGGGACAAGTCCGTCTTGCCACGCCATACCGGCATCATCGGGACGACCGGCGGCGGCAAGTCCACGACCGTTGCAACCCTCATTCACCGCGCGCAGATGGCAGGTATCGCGACCATCATCTTCGACGTGGAAGGTGAATACACGCACGTGGATAAGCCCACGGACCACGAGGCGATGCTCGAGGCGCTCAATCGCCGCCGCCAAAAGCCAGAAGGTGTGAGGGATCTTCACATCCACCATCTGGTCGGCAGGGAAACTCGCAATCCCCGGCACAAGAACCTGCACCCGTTCTCGTTGCGGTTCTCAAGCCTGTCGCCGTACGCGATCGCTGAGATCCTCGATATGTCGGACGCACAGCAGGAGCGATTCCTAAAGGCCTACGATGTCGCGAAGTTGTTGTTGGAAGATTTCGGAATCTTCCCAAGGACCGAAGAGGACCGACAGAAGGTGCTGGAGGTCGACGAGCTCTCGACAGGTTACCCGCAGATGACCATTCAGCACGTCCTGGATGTCGTGAATGCGTACGTCTATAGCCTGAGCGATGAGGGGAGGACCGAGGCGAGGAGCAGGCCGAGAGCCGCGCCGCGGCGACGGGCCAGCCTCATGGAAGATATGGGCTTGGACGAGGGCACCGAGCGGGAGGCCCCTGAGCCAGTTCCCGCGCACGGACCCTCCCTGTTCAGCGAGTTCCGGAGCGACCCGAGCCGGGTGATGACGCGGGTGATGGCACAGAGCAGCAAGCACGAGACCAGCTGGAAGACTCTACGCGGCAAGCTCCACCGCTTGCGGCGACTCAACATCTTCGATGTGAAGGCTTCTCCTGGCGTGGATTACGGCTCGATGCTCGCTGCCGGGCGGGTGTCGGTGATCGATCTCTCGGATACGGATTCGCCCCAGCTCAACAATCTCGTCATCGCCGACATCCTTCGCGGGCTCCAAGAGACCCAGGAGGCTCGCTACCAGAAGGCTAACGCCCAGGGACAACCCGTCACTCCAGTCCTCATCATCATCGAGGAGGCACACGAGTTTCTCTCGGCCAGCCGCATCTCGCAGATGCCGGTCTTGTTCGAGCATATCGCTCGGATCGCGAAGCGCGGACGCAAGCGCTGGTTGGGGCTCGTCTTCGTGACGCAGTTGCCGCAGCACCTTCCCAACGAAGTGCTCGGGCTGCTCAACAACTTCATCATCCACAAGATCACGGACGGCTCAGTCATCTCCCGGATGCAAAGGACGGTGGGCAGCATCGATGAGAGCCTCTGGAACCGCGTTGCGAGGCTGGCTCCAGGCCAGGCACTCGTCTCGTTCAGCAACTTCACCCGCCCGTTGATGGTCGCGGTAGACCCCGCTCCGGTGAAGCGGCTGCTCGTGGAGTAGAACCTGCCACCGCACCCTCCTGGCCGAGCTGATCGAAGCTGCCCGGAAGCGGTGATAGGCGCGCGCCATCAAGCTCATTGGAACGATGGCGTAGAGTGCTCCCATGACCTCGACTTCATCCCATCGGTGGACCTCCCTGGGGGTATGGGTGCTCGTGTGCCTCCTGGCGGGGCCGTTCACCGCCTGGGCCCAGAAGAAGGGCTCACCCCGGGCGAAGTACCGCGCCGCGCTCGAGAAGCTGCAGCGCGGTGGCAAGGCCGAGGTCGAGCCCGTGTTCCGCCTCGGGCTCGCGGCCGCCCGCCAGCTGCAGGAAGAGCTGGCGCAGCACGACGCGGCCCCGGCGACGGACCCCAAGGTGGCGCCCGTGGACACGAAGCTCGAAGGCTTCGCCGTCAGCACCGAGGAGGTGCTCTACGCCGTCCCCAAGCCTGACTTCTTCCTGGAGCTCGCCCGGAAGAGGGGCACGCCTGTCGACGTGGCCTTCTTCGAGAACCTCCAGCGCACCTTCGCCCATCATCCCGCCTGGCCGGTGTTCATCGAACAGCAGACGGACTACAGCGGCTGCACCCTCTACAACGCGCCGGAGCTGATCACCGTCTACCGGGGCTGGACGGAGTTCGCGGCGAAGCATCCCAAGGCCTATGCGGAAGAAGTGGCGAAGGAGCTCACCCGCCTCCAAGAGACGATGACCCAGGATGGCTGTGCCTGCGGAAAGGCCGCTGACGTCACCGCCGGCCTCGAGGCCTTCCTCCGCGCCTTTCCGAAGGCCCCCATCGCGGACAAGGTGAAGGCGCGCCTGGAGGCCCTGCGGGCGGGGAAGTCGGATTTCAAATTCGAGTGCCACAGCGGCTGAGCGGCCCGCGGCGCTGCTCTGCCGGAGGCCACGTCAGCGTCACGATAGAGGTCGCAGCCCGGAGGCCACCTGGAGGGGCGACAGCGCCTCCGGGCTGCGAGTCCTCACGGGAGCCTTAGCGGCGTCCCATCCTCGGCGCGCCGTGGTCCGGCAGCTCCACGGCGGTGCCATCGAGCGTCGCGGTGCCGCAGTCCGGCCCGAAGACGAGCGTGTGGGTCTGTCCGTCCGAGGTGGCGCGCGTGAGCGTCCCAGACGTCGGCCACCGGCACACGTTCCGCGGCGCCCGCACGATGTTCTCGAGCGTCACCGTGCCCTGCGTGCCGTCGAGGAACGCCTCGGTGTAGGAGCCGTTGACGGTCCGCGTCGGCGGTGTGTCGCTGGAGAACTCGACACTCATGGTGCCGGTCAGGTGCACCGAGCTCACCACCGCGCCCGACGCATCGGTGTGAGTCCGCGTCACGTCGGCCTGGGTGCTCTTCTGCTGCGGCGGAGCCTCCCCGACGAGCGTCGCGCTCGAGGAGGTGGTGCCCTGCACCGTCGAGCTGGCGCCATCCTCGGCCGTACGCGAGATCTGGAAGGTCACGGACTGGTTCTGCTGCACGGCGCCGGAGCAGTCCTCGGCCGCCGTGTACGCGTAGGCGATGTCCACCGTGCCGCTGGAGGGGCCGAAGCGCGGCCCGCCGCACATCTGGCTCTCCGGCGGAGGAGTCCCGGTGGCAGGGCTTCCCGAGACAGGCTGGCCAGCCCGTGTGGTCTCGCTACCGCTGGGCGGAGGCGGGAGCGCCTCTCCGCCGCTGGGGGGCATGCCTCCCCGGTGCCCGCCGCCCTCGCGCCGGCCGGGGGACGCGCAGTCCGTCCACTCGAGGTGGACCGTGGCGGGGAGGCTCTTGCCACACACGTCCACGTAGGTGATGTCCGGGCTGGCGTCACAGTGGAAGCCCTCCACCGCCTCCGAGCGCAGCGCGTTCATCCCGCGCATCAGGCTCGATACCTCGACCGCATCGCTCGAGTCCGAGGCGGCCTCCACCGCCTGGGACACCTGCGTCGTGGGGTCCTCCGTCGAGTTGTCCCCAGTGCAACCGCTCGTCAGCGCTCCGGCGACGAGGGCGACGGCTCCCAGCCACGAGCTGCTCTTCTTCCAGTGCGTCATATGTGCTCCCGTGCGTTTCGGTTCCGGCCCGAACCGACTGCACGCGTAGGACGAGAAGGGGGAATTTCGTGTTCCCGGCCTTCGTGCCCGTGCTTGCGAAGCGGCCCATTCCGGCAGCTAGACTGGGGGCCTTGGCCGAGAACGACGAGCTGCGCTCATTGATCGCCGAGGCCCAGGACGGCAGCGTCCGCGCCTTCGAGCTCCTGGTGTCCTCGCACCTTCCCCAGGTGCGCCGCTTTGCCCGCGCGTTCGCCCGGGCCGACGCGGATGCCGATGACCTGGCCCAGGAGGCGCTGGTGAAGGTCTACAAGAGCCTGCGCTCGTACCGCTTCCAGTCCGCGTTCAAGACGTGGCTCTACTCCGTGGTCCGCAATGTGTTCCTGGATGCGGCCCGCAGCCGTGCGGGCCGGGAGCGCACTCAGGAGGATCCACTCCCAACGGACCATGCCCGGCTCCCGTCCACCGCCGAGCCCCCCGACGAGGGCCTCGCCCGGGCCGAGGAGCGGCAGCGGATCTGGAGAGCCCTGCGGGAGCTGCCGACGGAGTTCCGCACGGCGGTGGTGCTCTTCGACGTCGAGGGCCACACGTATGACGAGGTGGCAGCCATCGAAGGAGTACCCATTGGTACTGTAAAATCGCGGCTTTCGCGGGGCCGGACGCTGTTGCGGGCCCTGCTGGCGGGCGAGCGGACGCCCGACCCACCGGTCAGTGAAGGCGCGGCGGGAACATACGACACGGGTGTTTCGTCCCATGGGCGTAGGAGCGAGAAATGAGTGAACCCGGAGACGCCGAAGAGCGCGCGCTGCGAGAGCAGCTGGGAGCGCTGCGGGAGGACCCGCCCGAGCTCGGCTTTCAGGCCTCGCTCCACCAGCGGCTGGTCGAGGCCGGCGCGCCGGAGCCCGCCCCCGGGTGGGATAGGGTGCGGTGGTTCTTGCGCAGGAGCGCACCCTTGCTGTGGCCGTCGGTAGGCGTTGCGGCGGGTGTGGCCGCGTTCCTGAGCATGAGCGCCCTGCAGCAGCCTCCCGCTTCACCGCAGGGCTCCGCCGAGGTCGTGCGTCCGCTCGAGACGCCCGGCACCGCCGTGCCGGCCAGCAAGGTGGCGGTCATCAAGCTGGACTTCACGGCGGACGTGGCGGTGGAGGAGGCGGACTTCCAGGTGAGCCTGCCCGAGGGCCTGACGTTCTGGGCGGACGGCGAGGATCTGCCGCTGCGCTCCTTCACGTGGACGCAGCCGCTGAATGCGGGCAGCAACGTCATCCCCATCGCGGTCCGCGGGCACAAGCCGGGCCGCTATCTGGTGACGGCCCTGGCGCGCGCGGGCGATCAGAAGATAGAGCATGATGTGGTGCTCGAGGTGACAGACGGATGATCCGGTCCATGGCACAGCTCTCCGCAGTCGCCGTGGCGCTCGTGCTGCTCGGGGCCGGAGGCGCTCGTGCGCAGGCGCAGGCGGCACCCCCACAGGCGGCACCCCCGCAGGTGGCACCCCCACAGGTAGCACCCCCACAGGCAGAGACCGGAGCGGTGCGTGCGCCAGAGGCCCCAGCGCCCACCGCCCTGGAGCCGCGGGGCGCGGAGCCGCGTGTCCGTATGCACAGCTCGCACACCGTGGACGTCATCGCGCCGGGCGAGAAGGTCGACACGATCCTGGGCCGGATGCGCACCGAGCGTCCGGTGCCGCCACCGCGGAGCGACGCAGTCCGGCCGCCTCCTGGCGCTGACTCCCGCAAGCCACACCCGCAGGGCCCGGGCCACTCAGGACCGCGGCGCCCCGGAGAGGACGGGCGCGGTCCGCCACCCTCTCCGCGAACCGACGGCACTCTACCTCCCCCGGATTCGCAGCTTCCGCCGCCGCCACGATGATGGTCGTCCCGGTGCTTGCCCTCCTGGCGATGTCGGTCACGGGGGATTCGCTCACAGAGGCACAGCACGCCTTCGCCGAGGGACGGTACGAGGGCGCGGAGCAGCTGGCGCTGCAAGCCGCGCAACCTCCGCAACTGGGCGCCGCGCTCTACCTGGTGGGCCTGGCGCGCTTTCGCACCGGGCGGCCAGCCGAAGCCCTGGAGGCGCTCGACGCCGCGGGCCAGGCTCAGGACGCGCCCGAGCGTGCCCCCTGGAGCTTCAACCGGGGGGCCTGCCTGTACGAGCTGGGCCGCTTCGATGAGGCCGAGCAGTCCTTCCTCGAGGCCGCGGCGGACGAGTCCCTCTCCCGCGTCGCCTGGGTGAACGCGGGCTTCGCCGCGCTGGATGCGGGCTCGCCCGAGCGAGCCACGCAGTGGGCAGCGCGAGCGAAGGCGGGGGCCGCCGAGAGAGAGCTCGCGCTGGTGGAGGATCTGCTCTCGCAGGTCGCGCACGCCCAGGGACGCAGTGTGGGCGAGGGGGACGAGGCGTATCGCCAGGGGCTCGCGTCCTTTGACGCCGGGCGCTTCGAGGAGGCTCGCGCGCACTTCCTGCAAGCTGCGGAGCTGGACACGTCCTCCGGCCGTGCGCGGCTCATGGCGGGAGCCTCGGCCTATCGTGCGGGCGACCGGGCCACGGCGCGGGAGGACATCGCGTCGGCACTCGCGCTGCAACTGGAGCCACGAGACAAGGAGATCGCCCGCGACTACCTCGACCGGCTCTCCTACGGCTTGCGCTCGAACGGACAGGGGCTTGGGGCCTCCGTGGGGACAGGCCTGGGCTTCGACAGCAACGTGCTGCAGGTCGGCGAGGCGCCGCGTGATGGATCGGCGGGGACAGGGGCGGTGAGCACGGTGAGTGACTTCGTGGAGGTCGGGCTCGGGCTCGTCGCCCGCCTCCGGCTCTCGGACGCGGTGTTCGCCGAACTCTCGTACGGAGGATCGCAGCGGGCGTACACGGTGAGCTCCGCCGGGGACTACTCGCTGCAGCTGCACCGCGCGGGGGCCGCCGTGGAGTGGGACGTCGCGCGCCGCTTCCGCCTGGGTGCCTCGTCCAGTGGGGAGGTGTACTTCACCGGCATCTCGGCCTTCCGAGGGCTGCAGGCTTCGGCCAGCGCCTCGGTCTGGCTCGCGCTGGACGAGAGCGAGGTGACGAGCACGCGGCTCGATGCCTCCTTTGCACGCAAGGTCGGGCTCGCCAGCGAGTTCAGCTACCTCACGGGACGGCGGCTGGATGCGACGCTGTCCCAGGAGCTCCGGCTGCGGAACCTGTGGGTGACGGCGTGGTACCGCTACCGGGAGGATCGTATCGGCACGCTGGTGCAGGCGGCCTCCAGCGAAATACCGGCGCCGCCGCGGGAGTACGTCATCCCATTTGCCTGGGCGGGGCACGCCACGGGCGCGTCGGCGCGCTGGGAAATCAACGAGGGGTATGAAGTGAGCCTCTATACGGGCCTGGAGTGGCGCCACTACCTGAGCGAGAGCTTCCTGCGAGTCCAGACGCTGGATGGAAGTGTGCAGGAGTGGGGGCGCCGCCAGCGCAGAGACGTGCGCTTCATCCTGGGCCCGGCCGTGACTGCCCAGCTGGGAAGGCATCTCCAGCTGTCCGTGCGGTATGACTTCCTGAAGAACGACTCGAATGTGGACACGCGGCTGGCAGACCCCGCCGAGGCGTGCGTGGCACCGGACTACGTGTGCCACCGCTTCGACTATACGAACGGGAACTACCAGAAGCACCAGCCGATGCTGGAGCTGAGCGGCACGTGGTGAGGGGCTGAACGTTCGAGAGAACACTCCGGGGCCAGGACGACCTGGAGGGTTCTCCTACAGACTCCCAACGTGGGAAGCAATTTGCTAGGGTGCCGACCCTCTCGCAGGTAGGGGGTACACCATGGCAGCCAAGAAGGGACGTTTCGACTGGTACGATCTGATGACGAACGACGTGGGCGCAGCCCGGTCGTTCTACTCGGCGACCATCGGCTGGAAGACCCAGAAGTGGGAGCAGGGCGACTACGAGATGTGGGCCGTGGGGGAGCAGGCTGTCGGCGGCATGATGTCCCTCCCGGACGAGGCGAAGAAGATGGGCGCGCCGCAGCACTGGCTGCCGTACATCGAGACGGATGACGTCGACGCCACGGTGAAGAAGGTGGCGCAGCTCGGCGGTCAGGTCCACCGGCCGGGGACGGACATCCCCACCGTGGGCCGCTTCGCGGTCCTGGCGGATCCGCAGGGCGCGGCCTTCGCCGTGTTCAAGCCGCTGCAGCCCATGGACGATGCCCCTCGCAAGGCAGGCTTCTTCAGCTGGCACGAGCTCAACACCACCGACTACCAGTCCGCGTGGAAGTTCTACTCGGAGCTGTTCGGCTGGAAGAACACCAGCTCCATGGACATGGGCCCGGAGATGGGCGCGTACTGGATGTTCGGGCTCGACACGGCGAACTCGATGGGTGGCATGTCGAACGTCGCCAAGCAGATGAAGGTGCCGCCGCACTGGCTGTGCTACGTGACCGTCGACGACCTCGACGCCACCGTGGCGCGCATCAAGCAGCACGGTGGAAAGATCCTCAACGGGCCCATGGAGGTGCCGGGCGGCGACAAGATCGCCCAGTGCATGGATCCGCAGGGCGGCATGTTCGCCATCCACATGGCTGCGAAGAAGTAGCGCTGGAGGCAGGTCCGCTTCTCGCCGGGGATCACTGTGGCAGCACCGACTCCCATAGCAGCAGCACGGTGGTCCCCAGCACGACTCCGTTGAAGCGCAGCCTCCATGGTGCCCAAGCTGATGCGCGGTGACGCGTGGGTCAGGCTTTCGGCAAGCCGTCGATGATTACATTGATGTGGATACCCTGGTTGCGGAAGGAGAGATGCTTCGGGTTGGCGCCAGGTTCTGGCAGCCAGCCGCCGCTATGGTGGACTCCCACCACCCTCCACTGCGCATCGAAGACAGGTGAGCCGGAAGAGCCGGGCTGCGTGTCCGTGAGGTACTGGAGCCGCTTCTCATCGGAGAACACGAGCGTGTTGTGGAAGTAGGAGAGCTCCTTCTGCCGTCCTCCTGGATGCTGGATGATGTTCACCCGCTCATCGCCCTTGAGCGCCACCCGCTCCAACTTCAACGAGCCCCAGTCCCGCGCAGGTTCTCCCGCCACCAGCACCGCCGTCCAGTCGTCCTCCTCCGAAGTCCGGAAGAGCTGCTCCGGCAGGAGCCGGTACTCTCGGATCGGCGCATCCAACCCATCGACCGTCTTCTGGTAGTTGAACTGGACGATTGCGCTCCTGGCCTTCTCCGCCGTGGGGATGACGTGATTGTTGGTAATGAGCAGGTTGCCCTGGACGAGGAAGCCCGAGCCCCCATCCCCCGAGGCACACAACACCCGGGCAACAGCGCGGGCCCGCTGCAACCCCAGCTCGAGAAAGTGAATGGGGACCAGGCTGCTCTGGGAGCTGATGATGGCCTCGAGCCCTCCGAGAGTCTGTGGCCCCCGCCAGCGGACGTCCTCTCGAATGTCCCGGCTGCCGGGCACCCGAAGCGCGCTCTGCTGACGCGCCAGGAGGAGGAAGGCATCCTCCGGGTAGTCCGCGCGCGCGCGCTCCACAAGGGCATCGACCTTCGAGCGGTGCCGAGCCTGCTCGAGGATGGCGAACCAGTTCTGGACGGCTGCGCTGGAGAACTCGATGAGGCTGGGGTTGAGGCCCACGTCCACGACTACGACCCTGGAGGACTGCACCGTCGGGTAGAGCGCGGCGAGAATGTCGCGCAGATCGGCCAGGTTCTGGCGGTTGTTCCAGAGCATCGGGTCACGGTGAGGTGAGGGTGGAAGTCATCTGGCGGGCGGGTGTGGCCGCTGCCAGAGGTACGAAGCCCTCGGGCCAGCGCGTCTGCGCGTCATAGGTGGCCCCTTCGAGCAGGGCCCCGTCCAGGGTCGCCCCGGTGAGGCTGGCGCCTTCGAGCCTCGCGCCCCGCAGGTCTGCCCGGGTGAGATTCGCCTCCTCCAGGCTGGCTCCCGTCAGGTCCGCATCCAGGAGCTTCGCGTCAGTCAGATCCGCGTGTTGCAACTGAGCACTTCTCATGAACGCACGATGCAGGCACGCGCGCTGGAGGCGGCACCAGCGCAGTCCCGCACGGTCCAGGTTGGCCTCGCGCAGGTTTGCGTCTCGCAAGTACGAGGCAGGGAGGAAGTAAGGGTCTACGATCCGCTCGGGAGCCCGGCTGAAGACGTACACGAGGAAGAAGAGGCAGAACAGCTCGACCAGGTAGTCCCAATACTTGATGTTCTCCAGCGCGTACCTGGGAGAGATCAGGCTGTACATCGTGAAGGAGAAGATCGCCACCACGGCAAGCCGGCGTCCAAACCCTCCCAATCCCCGGCGGACGGACCAGGCATTCAGCCGACCCTTCACCCACCCCGTCATGAAGTATTCATAGGCCCCCGGAAGGTAGATACCGAGAGCCGTCAGATAGAGCCCCAGCGCAAGCTTCAGCCCATCCCAGCCTGTCTCCACCCCCCATGACTTTCCTCCCATCAAGGAGGCCAGGATCAACACTCCACCCCAAAGCACCACGGCTGCCGTGCGCCGTTCGAAGAACACCTTGCCTTCGTAGCGGTACTCGTCCAGCCGTTGCCCACCCCGCTGGAGCAGGCGCGCCAGGTGCTCTCCCAGCGCGACCATCCCACCGACGAGCGAGAGCAGGAGCGGCTCGGGCTGAGAGGGCTGGGCGTCGGCCTGGAGCGCGCCCTGGGGGACCAGCACCTTGAGCCCGAACAGGATGGAGAGGGCCGCCACCACGGTCCACCCGAGGGTGCTCTTGAGGGCAGGTCCGAGGGCCTCCCTGCATTCCCGGAGGGAGGGCCACCGGCGCGGTCTCTCGCCCGAGAGATCGGCTCCCTCGAAGCGGGCCCGCTCGAGCTGAGCGCCATCCAGGATCACCCGCCCCAGGGACATGCCGGAGAAGTCGGCGTCCCACAGGAAGTCTTCCAGCATGATGAGGTAGCTCCGCACCGTCCCCTCCTGGCCGAGCATGCTGCGGCGCGCGATCCCCAGGAGGATGCCATCCCACTCCTTGCGCAAGGCCACCGGGCTCTCCCGATGCTCCCAGGCATAGCGGAAGAACCACGACTCCTGGCGCGTGTCATACACAGCCTGTCCTGCGGAGACAGGCAGCCGGAGTCGCGGCAGGAGCCAGGCCAGGGACGTCACCTCCCAGCCCGGGCGTACGAATCCAAAGCCCTCCCGCCCATGCGCCAGGCGCAGGTAGTCGCGCAGGAGCCGGTGGATCTTGTAGCGCCCCTCACCCGCCTGCTCCACGAGGCCAAGGTCCATCAGCTCGTGCAGTCCCTGGCGAACCCGGTACACGGAGCCCCAGCCCGACACGTATGAGGCGGCCTCCACTGAAAAGGAGACGGGAGACTGCGACGCGAGAGAGATGAGCAGCGGGCGAAGGGTCCGGCGCGGCAGATTCTCGAACGAAACGTGGAAGCACCGGTGCAGGCGCTCCAGCATCTTCGCTGGCAGCGCTCCTCCCGCGTCACTGACGGTCGCGCGCTTCAGCTGCTCCAGCATCTGCCGGGGCTCGAGGCGTGTGTCGCGAGCCAGCTCGGCGGCCAGCAGCTTCACCGCCAGAGGGTGGTCCATGACATGGCCGAGCAGCTCCTCGACGCCCGGTGCTGTGTAGCGGTGTGGCGGTAGCGTGTGCCTGAGGTAGGCGAGGCTCGCGGCCCGGGAGAGTCCTCCCAGGCTGATCGGGGTCAGCCCGCTCTCCAGGACAAGCTGCTCCTGCCGGGTCGTCACCAGGACAGAGCAGTGCGCCGCAATGTCGAGTAGGGGTTCGAGCGTCTTGCTCGAGTCCACGTTGTCCAGGACCACCAGCACCGGCCCCCACCGCAGTTGCTCCGCGAAAGCAGTCCTCAGGCGTCCACCGAGCACCTCCTCGGAGGCCCCTTCGAGGTCTCCCAGCACGAGCTCGCCCGCCCAGCGCAGGAGCGCCCGGCGCAAGGCCGCTGCCGGGTTGATGTCCATCGCCTGCTCGCCCTCGTCCCTATTGGTCCCGAGGTCTGCCCAGAAGACTCCACCCGGAAACTCGGGCTCGAACACCTCCGCGAACCGGAGGGCCAATGCCGTCTTGCCGATGCCACCGAGACCGTGCAGCCCGATGATGGATGCCGCGCGCGGCATCCCCTCCGGAGCGTCCAGCAGCGCCTGGCGCAGATGCTGCAATTCCTCCTCGCGCCCAACGAAAGTTCCCCTGAAGCGCGGAGCCCGTGGTCCCCGGGTGCCAGCGGGAGGGAGGAGCTGCCCGCGCTCCACCTGTGCGAGGTGCTCGGCGTACAACCGGTTGAGCTGCTCGCGGCACTCAGGGAAACGCCCGGGGGCCGTCGCCTTCTCCAACAGCTCCTGGATCAGCCCCTCCTGGAATGCACGCTCCAGAACGCTGCTCCAGGTGGCCATGCTCATCTGTGCGAAGGTGATGCGGCGACAGTCCAACCCAGCGTCGCTGGCCACGATCTTGGCCTTGCCGTCCGTGTCGAACAACTCGGCAAGATGCTCGCGCAACTCGCCGAGCGCTGGCGTCCAGACCATTCCCCTCCTCCTCATGGTGGGCAACACCCCAGCGTCTTCAGGACAGCGGGTAGTGGCTGTAAGGCCACTGCGGCGCCTCGGACGAGCTGGCCCCTCCGTAGCACCGCATGGCAGCGTCACAGACCGCGTAGCCCCAGTTGATCAGCCGGCACTGCTCCTCGGGCTGGAACTCGTTCAGACGGGTGCGCAGGGTGGAGAGCGCTTCCATGGACTGGCGGCTGACGCTCAGCGTGGGCGGCATCAGTGGAGGGGGAACCCGTCTCGCGCTGGCCTGGACGTATTCGTCGATGTCGGTGTTGATCCCCCAGTACGCGCCCTGGTGCTCACCGCTCTGGTAGCTGTGGACGATCTCCCGCAGCCGCAGGCCTTGCACCTGGTCCATGGTGATGTCGAGCACGCGCATCATCAGGCGCACCTCCCCGGTCGGTAACATGGAGGAGAGATCGGCGGTGTAATCAAACGGCTTGCCGGCGTTGCTGATGAGGACGGTGCGGTATCGCTTCCAGAGGGACTCGAGCCCCAGGTTGTCGTACACGCCGCCGTCGGCGAGGCTCAGGGTCTTGCAGAACTCCGGGTTGCCGGCCAGATCGGCGCCTTCCACCTTCTTCCAGAGGCTCGGCTCCGTCTCGAGCGAGAGGGGAGCAAAGATCGGTGGGAAGCCGCTGGAGGCGGCGACCGCCGTCGCCAGGGTGTTGCCCGGAGCCGGTACGGCGGACGTGTCGATGAGGCCGATGCGGTGGTCGGCCAGGTAGCCCCGGGTGAAGCGGAAGCTCCGGCCCGTCTGGAGGTTCGAGGCGTTGAAGACGAACTCCGGGGACGCGGGGAGGTCCATCAGCTTCGCGCCGTGGAAGAGATACTCGTCGTAGGCGCCGCGCAGCTTTTCCCAGGCGTGCTGTCCGGGCCACATCGCTGAGGCGATGGCCCGCGTGTCGATGTCGAAGGAGCAGAACCTCCGCAGCGGTTGCACCACCAGCGCCTCGAAGTTCGTGGCAACGCCTCGGGCGTCGAACTGCAACTTCGGCCAGGCCAGCGCCAGCACACCGCTGGTGATGGAGCCTCCCGACACGCTGGAGATCCGCGAGAGGGACCGCAGCAGCCCCAGCTCATTGAGCCGCCAGAGGCTCCCAGCATGAAACAGCGTCGCCCGGAAGCCGCCACCGGACATGGCCAGGCCCGTGCTGTCCTGGAACTGCTCACTGTTGCCGTTGGACATTGGCTCCCCCATGCCACTCATTATGGCATGCCCCGTCACGTCCGCTGGCCCTTCCGGGCACCTGGACGCCCAGCGGCGGGTTCGATTGCCGCCGCCTCCATGCAGAACAACCCGCCGCAGAGGGGCCGAGGAGTGCCGCCGACGGGTGGCTGCTGGGCAGTGCGCCCGGCCGGTGCACAGGCGGTGCAGCCCCCTTTGGGCACACCCCTGCCCAGGCTGTCCTCGCAGGAAGGGATGGCAGAGAAGCTGGGCCTGTGAGCACCTGCTGCTTGGGGCTCACCACCACGCCAACTGCGGTGGTCCCTGAGCCGGAGCCCGCTTCGCAGGCCGCCAGGGCAATTCCAAGTGCTCCAGAATGGCGCGATAGCCGGCGACCGGTAGCCAGGGCGGCGAGTCCCCTCTGGCTCCGGCGCCGTCGTGGGGAAGCCTAGGAGGAATGGGGCCGGCGGCGCCGCGCCACACTCCATGCCAGCAGGGCTAGAATCCCCGCAGCCCCTCCTGAGGACGATGACGAACAACCACAACCGCTCTGCTCTCCCACCGTGAAGGTATTCCCGTCGGAGGCAGGGCTGACGTTGCCCGCGGAGTCGAGGGCCGTGGCCGTCACCGTGTACATGCCCGGTGCCAGTGCGTAAGGCGAGGTGAGGCTCCAGCCTCCAGCCGCATCGGCTGGGGTCTGTCCCATGTTCGTCCCGTCCACTGTCACGACGACCATGCTCCCGGCTTCAGCCGTCCCCGAGAAGGTCAGCTGCACAGAGCCCACCTTGTCACCATCGGCAGGGCTCACCACCACAGGGGCTGCCGGTGACACGGTGTCCACGGTGATGCTCTGGGCTACCGACGGCGCACTCTCATTGCCTGCAGTGTCCAAGGCGGTGGCTGTCACCGAGTGCACTCCCTCCGCCAGAGGCGAGGCCGGGATGAAGCTCCAGCGTCCCGCGGCATTGACCGTTGCCGAGCCCGCGGCCTGCCCGTCGAGCCACACCACCACCGTGGTGCCCACCTCCGTCGTGCCCGCGATGAACGGCAGGGGCGTGCTGATGATCTCCGCCGGAGCTGTGAGCACAGGCGACGCCGGGGCCACGCTGTCCACGGTGAAGCTCCAGGCCGCTGAAGGCGCACTCGTGTTGCCCGCCATGTCCGTGGCTGTGGCCGTGGCCTGGTGCGCCCCCTGAGCCAGCGGCGTGGACAGGGTGAAGCTCCAGGCCCCCGTGGCATCCGCCGTCACCTCACCCGCAGCCTGCCCATCCAGTGACACCGCTACACGGCTGCCCGCCTCCGCCGTACCCGCAACGGCCGGTGTCTGGGTGTTGACGAGGACTTCGGGAGCCGTCACCACGGGCGCGGCCGGGGCCTCCATGTCCACCGTGAACGTGAGGGAGGACTCAGGGCTGGTGTTGCCCGCCGCGTCCTTGGCGGTGGCCGTGACCTGGTGCGCCCCTTGAGCCAGCGAAGCGGCCACATCGAAGCTCCAGGCCCCCGTGGCATCCGCCGTCATCACCCTGGCAGCCTGCCCATCCACCCGCACCGACACCGTGCTGCCCGCCTCCGCCGTGCCGGCGATGGTGGGCGTGGCGGTGGTGGTGAAGAGGGCCGGGGCGGTGATCACCGGCGGGGAAGGAGCCACACTGTCCACGGTGAAGCTGCGAGGCTGAGAGGGAGGGCTGGTCACGCCCCTGGCATTGGCGGCGGTCGCCGTGGCCGTGTGCGCCCCCTGCGCCAGCGGCGCGATCGGCGTCAGGCTCCAGAACCCCGAGGTGCTGACCTGGGTTGTCCCCACCGCCACCCCGTCCACCCACACCGTGACCGTGGTCTCTTGCAGCGCTGTCCCCTTGATGACCGGCTGCGCGGTGTTGACGAGCGCAGCCGGGGCCGTGAGCACGGGCGCGGGCGGTGCGGACGTCGCGGTGTGGACCTCGAAGACCCGGAAGCCCGTCTGGCCTACGTTCACCACCAGCTCGGTGTTGCCATCCCTGTCCACATCCCCCACCAGCACACTGTCATCAATGCCCACTCCGCTCCCAATGACACTGCTGGCCCACTCCTCGGACGAGGTGGCGCCATCGAAGATGCGCAGCCGGTTACCCGAGGCGAAGACATAGTCCGCCACCCCATCCCCCGTGACGTCGCGCACCGCCAGGCCGTTGATGCTGCTGCCAAAGGAGCCCACCGTCTGCACCACCAGGCCGCTGTCCGCGTCCACGGCCTGCAGCGCACCCGCCGTGGTGCCGATGATGAGCTCCGCCTGGCCATTCCCGTCGCGATCTGGGGTGTCGAGCGCGGTGACGTTCAGGCTCGCCGTCGTCAGCTGGACCGTGCGCGCCACCGGGTCCACCACCCAGAGCTGACCGCCGGTCTCCGCCACCACGATCTCGAGCGCTGGGTCCGCATCCACCTGCGCCACTCTCATCAGGGAGATGTTCCGCCAGCTCCAGGCGGCGCCAAGCTGTGGGCTCCTCCACTTCTGCGCGCCCGTGGCCGCATTGAAGACATAGACGTACTGTCCCGCCGCCCCCGTGGTCTCCGCGGATGCCGCGGCCACGACCTCCAGTGTTCCATCCCCGTCCACGTCCGCCACGTCCATGCTGCGGAAGCTCACGCTGCTGACCGCCGCCGTCCGCCACTGCTCGGCATGCGAGAGGGCGTCATAGCAGATGATCAGCGCATCGTAGGTGCTGCTGGTGGTGACGAAGATCTCGCGCTGCGGATCGCTGTCCACGTTGGCGCTGCGGATGCGCCACAAGCCCGTCCAGTTGCCGCCCGTGGTCCTGGTGCTCTGATACTCCAGTGCATGGGTGGCGGCATCGTGGATGGCGAACGCTCCATCCCCGTAGCCGCTGTCCGACTCGAACGAGCCCGACAGCAGCTCCGGCGCTCCATCCGCATCCACATCTCCATACGACAGGGCCCGGAAGGGTCCCCCCAGGTCCGCGCTCTTCCACTCGGTGGCGCGGGTGGTGGTGCTCGCCACGAAGAGATAGTCCGGCCCGGTCGAGGTGTAGCCAGCCCCCCACAGGATCTCGCGCACCGAGTCTCCATCCACATCGCCCACGGCGACATTCGTCACCCCGTGCTCTGGGTTGGAGACCGCCCACTTCTGCGCGCCCGTGGCCCCGTTCAGCGCGTGCACCGAGCCCCACTGGGCATCCCCATAGACGAGCTCGAGCGGGCCATCTCCCTCCACGTCCGCCACCTGCATGACCGCGAGGTTGAAGATAGACACGGACCAGAGCTCTGTCCGGGTGCCGGCGTCGAACACACGGATGCCCGTGTTCCAGGAGTAGCCGGCAATGATCTCCGCGCGCCCGTCTCCGTTCAGGTCGCCCGTGCGCACCATGTTGCCGAAGCCCGCCTGGTTGGTCCATTCCACCGCGTGGCTGGCCCCATCCACCACCAGGCCGGCCGAGGTGCCGTTGGCCAACACGATCTCCAGCGCCGCATCCCCATCCACCTGCCCCACCGCAGCGGCCTGGCACCCCTGGCCGGAGCCCTGGTACTCGGTCCGGCCACTGGCCAGCTCGAGGACGTAGAGGTTTCCCGTGTCGCAGAAGACCAGCTCCTGCGCTCCATCCGCATCCACGTCCCCCACCGACAAACTCCCCAGGCTGCTGGTGGGTGTGGCGATCGTCTGCTGCAGCTCCCGGGTCGCCCCGTCATAGATGAGGATCTGGGACCCCGACCCCACCAGCACCTCGAGCGGCGCATCCTCATCCACCTGCGCTACCCGCAGCGCGGAGATGGGGGAGGAGTAGGGCGGGCTCGTCCACGTCTGGGAGTAACCGGCGCCATCGCGCGCCAGCACATACCACCAGGAGCCATCCGCCACCGAGGTGGCTACCACCTCCGTGCTTCCATTGCCGTCCAGATCCACGGCGTGGAGACCGGCCAGGCCAATGCCCCAGCCCATGGTGGCACGGTGCCACTCCTGCTGGGCGATCATGCCGCTGGAGGCCAGGGGCTGCGGAGACGGACTCCCCTGCTGGCCCGCGGGAGCAGTGCCAGACAGAACCTGGCGCGACGGCTCCACCCCGGGCGTGGGACGCCCCTGGCGCGCGGGATCCCGGCTGTCGTCATAGTTCTGCCGGCTCTTCTCGGGCCCCAGGACCTCGCGCCCGAAAGCGTCGTACAAGCGCCCGGCGTGCTTCTGCGGTCCGTCCAGACTGGGGAGCGGCTCCTTCCCGTGCGCCACCTCTGCTCCCAGGACCCACAGCACCAGGGCCGGCAACACAGCCCGGCCCCTCAACGCTCTTCGAGATTGGTACATCTGGCTGTCTCTCCTTGAACCCACGGCAGGGGCCCGGAAAAAAGGGCCCACCACCTTCCATGAGCCCGCGAGGGCGAGAATCATTCACGAAACCCAGCAGGGGAGTCAGGGCCCCGTGGGCAGGAGGCGAGCATCCACGGTGTAGATGTCTCCCAGGCCGTTGCCCGGGGCGTGCAGCTTCTCCTCGTACTCGCGGGTCGTCAGTCGCCTGGGCAGGCCCGGCTTCCAGTCCGAGCGCGTGCTGGAGAAGAGGAACAGCTTCCCGTCGGGAGAGAGCTTCGGCGCGTACTCCTTGCCCGAGGGCGAGCTGATGGGCGGGCCCAAGAGCTTCGCCGGCGTCCACGCACCGTTGCGCAGGAAGCTGATGAAGAAGTCTGCCTGCTGTTTTCCGTCGCGGCCCACCGCCATGAAGATGAGCATGTCCCCCTTCGGGGTGATGTAGGGCTCATACTCCTCGGCGGAGGAGTTGACCGCCTCGCCGAGGTTCTCGGCCGGCAGGTAGTGCCCATCCTGGAAGCGGCAGCGCCAGAGGTCCGCTTGCCCCAGCCCTCCAGGGCGCTCCGAGCCGAAGTACAGGGTCCCATCGGCCGAGGTGCGGGGGTAGTACTCGTTGGCGGGGCTGTTGACCGGTGCGTCCAGGCGGCGAGGCTCTCCCCACTCGCCTCGGGGGCCGCGCTCCATCACCCAGATGTCGAGGTTGTCAGCAGGCTGCTCCGACTTGGGATCCGACGGGCGGTTCGAGATGAAGAAGAGCAGCTTGCCATCCGGGGTGATGTAAGGATCCGCGTCCATGTAGCGCCCCGAAAAGGGAGCCACCTCGGGACGGCTCCACCGGCCGTTCTCCCAGTGGGATTCGTAGATGGTCCAGAACGCGAAGTTGGGGGCGTTCCTGAGGAAGTAGGCCGTCTTGCCATCCGGCGACAGTTCCAGGGTCGTCTCGGAGTCTCCTGTCGAGATGATGCCAGGGGCGAAGACGGTGGGCTGGGGAGAGGCGGGCAGGGTTGAGGGCTGAGGTGGCTCCCCCCACGCCGCCGAGCCGAGGGCCGAGCCGAGAATGAGGACAGAGGCGAGCAACCGCACGATAGATCCTCCAGAAGCAGCGAACCTACACCGGGCCCTTTCAACGTCTACCGCCCGCTGGCATATCGGGGCGTTTGATGGACGGAGCCTGAGACTTGAACTCCTCGAGCTTCTGGCAGCCGTACTCCAGCCCGCCGTCACAGGACAATGAGCGCACGTCCAGGACATGTGCCGCCCCCGGACGCCTGGGGCGGCACCACCATGAACCCCAGGGCTCAAGGCTTGAACAACTCCGCCGCTGTGAGGGAGCCGTTCCAGTAGCTGTAGCCCCCGGCGATGAGTACATCGCCGTTGGAGAGCAGCGTCGCCGTGTGGAGGGAGCGAGGCACGGTCATGGTAACGGCAATGCTCCAGGTGCTCGTGGACGGATCATATACCTCCGCCGTCGTCTGGCCGGAGTAGTAACTGGCTCCCCCCGCGACGAGCACCGTGCCATTGGCCAGCAGCGTCGCCGACTGAGAAGAGCGCGGTGAGTTCATGGTGCCCGTCGCGCTCCAGGTGCCCGTCGCCGGGTCATACACCTCCGCCGTCGCCAGAGCGCTGGAGGACCTGTATCCCCCCGTGACGAGCACCTTGCCGTTGGATAGCAGCGTCGCCGTGTGGAGATAACGAGCCGAGGCCAGAGAGCCGGTCGCGCTCCAGGTGCCCGTCGCCGGGTCATACACCTCGGCCGTCGCCAGAGTGCTGGAGGACCTGTATCCCCCCACGACGAGCACCTTGCCGTTGGGGAGCAGCACCGCCGCGTGGTAATAGCGAGCCGAGGCCATGGAGCCGGTCGCGCTCCAGGTGCCCGTCGCCGGGTCATACACCTCGGCCGTCGCCAGAGCGCCGGAGGACCTGTATCCCCCCACGACGAGCACCTTGCCGTTGGGCAGCAGCACCGCCGTGTGTTGATAGCGACCCGCAGCCATGGAGCCCGTCGCGCTCCAGGTGCCCGTCGCCGGGTCATACACCTCCGCCGTCGCCAGAAGGCCTGAGGAACTGTATCCCCCCGTGACGAGCACCTTGCCGTTGGGCAGCAGCGTCGCCGTGTGTTGATAACGAGTCGAGGCCATGGAGCCGGTCGCGCTCCAGGTGCCCGTCGCCGGGTCATACACCTCGGCCGTCGCCAGGTAGGTATAGGAGTAGCGGTAGTTATATCCCCCCGTGACGAGCACCTGGCCATTGGCCAGCAGCGTCGCCGTGGAGTACTCGCGGGCCGTGGACATGGCGCCCGTCGAGGCCCAGGTCCCCGGGGCGCAGGTCGACAGCCCCGTGACTGGGAAGCTCCGCGTAGCCGTCATGCCGAAGGCGTTGGTGACGGTGGCGGTGATGGCCGGGCTCACTCCAACACCGGCACAGAGCGGGGCCGTCCAGGTGATGCTGCTGCTGGAGCTGCCGTTGACCGCAGAGCCCAGCGTGCCGGTATTCGCCGTCCAGGAGAAGCTGAGCGCAGAGCCCTCCGGATCGTTGGCCACCACCTCGTAGGTGATGACCTGGTTGGCGGAGGCCGTGTCCGAGGAGCGGTAGGAGCGGGCGATGCTGGGAGCGGAGTGGGGGTCGGAAGAGGGGTTGCTGATGCACAGGGCCACGGTGCCGGTCGTCTGCCCGCCCTTGCCGTCCGAGACCAAGACCGTGAGGTTGCAGTTGTTGCAGGCGCCGGAGGGGAGCTCCGTGGGCCTGAACCGGGCCATGCGCGAGCCGGCATCGACCCAATTGCCCTCGCAGGTGGCGCTCCAGGCATAGGAGAGCGCGTCCCCATCCGCGTCCTCGGCGGTGGCCGAGACCGTCGTCTCCTGCCCCACCACCAGCGGCGAGAGCGAGGTAGTCACAGCGCTCACGCCCGGCGAGCTGTTGAAGGAGATGGAGATCTCCGCGCTGCCCTCTCCTCCACCGTGCACGCTGACCTCCAGCGAGATGCTCGAGGAGGTGCCCGCGGTGTCCGTCGCCGTGAGCGTGAGCGTGTAAGAGCCGGAAGAGGACGGCGCCTGCCACGTCGCGGTGCCGCCGTTCTCCGAGGAGAAATAGCCGCCGGTCGCGGACCAGGAGTACCAGAAGCCGTCGCTCTCGTTGGGATCATGCGCCGTGGCCGCCAGGGAGAGAGTGCCGCCAGCGAGCACCGTGCTGGAGGAGACCCACAGTGAGTCGATGAGCGGGGCCTCATTGTTGTAGGGCGGCGGCGAGTTGACCTCCTGCAGAAGGATGGCCACCAGCGAGGACTGCTCCGCCCCGATGGTAATGCCGGAGGCCGTGCCCTCGAAGCGCAGGGTGCCCCAGTAATCGAAGGCCTGGGCGTGGAAGGTGCGTCCGGAGCCAGAGGGGATGTCGCCGATGATGCCGCCCCAGACTCCATTGGAGCGCGTCAGGTTCACCGAGCTCGGGGACATGTCCGCGGCACTCGAGGTGACGGTGACGCGCGAGATGTAAGAGATGTTGGAGGTGACGCCCTGACGCACGGAGACAGCGAACCGGGCCGAGCCAGTGTCGGAGGACGATGAGGGAGAGGGAGCGCAGCCCGCAAGCAGCACCAGACCGAGCGCCAAGAGCAGACGAGTGGATTGTATTTTCATAGGGAGTCCCGGAGATTCGTGTTTGTGTTCAAGCCCAATGACTGACAGGGCTCAGGGCGTGTAGAGCTCAGCCGTAGCGAGGAAGCCGCTCTGGGAGTTGTATCCCCCGGCGGCGAGCACCTGGCCGTTGGGCAGCAGCGTCGCGGTATGCGAGTAGCGAGCCGACCACACGGAGCCACGAGTGCGCCAGGTGCCCGACTCCGGATCGTACAGCTGCGTCTTCCTGGAGCTGTTCTCGCTGCCCATTCCCCCCGCGACGAGCACCTGGCCATTGGCCAGCAGCGTCGCCGTGTGGTGATAGCGAGACAAAACCATGGAGCCGGTCACGCTCCAGATGCCTGTGGACGGGTCATACACCTCCGCCCCCGCCAGGGAGCTGGAGTAAGAATAGTTATATCCCCCCGCGACGAGCACCTTGCCGTTGGCCAGCAGCGTCGCCGTGTGGTGATAGCGACCCGAGGCCATGGAGCCCGTCGCGCTCCAGGTGCCCGTCGCCGGGTCATACACCTCCGCGGTCGCCCGAGAGCTGTAGTAACCGTATCCCCCCGCGACGAGCACCTTGCTGTTAGGCAGCAGCGTCGCCGTGTGGCCATAGCGACCCGCAGCCATGGAGCCGGTCGTGCTCCAGGTGCCCGTCGCCGGGTCATACACCTCGGCCGTCGCCAGAGAGCCGTAGTAATTGTATCCCCCCATGACGAGCACCTGGCCATTGGGCAGCAGCACCGCCGTGTGTTGATAGCGAGCCGTGGACATGGAACCGGTCGCGCTCCAGGTGCCCGTCGCCGGGTCATACACCTCTGCCGTCGCCAGGGAGCTGGAGGAACCGTACCCCCCCACGACGAGCACCTTGCCGTTGGGCAGCAGCGTCGCCGTGTGGTGATAGCGACCCGAAGCCATGGAGCCGGTCGCGCTCCAAGTGCCCGTCGCCGGGTCATACACCTCTGCCGTCGCCAGGGAGGTGTAGGAGTAAGAGGAGGAGTTCCATCCGCCCGCGACGAGCACCTGGCCATTGGGCAGCAGCGTCGCCGTGGAGTACTCGCGAGCCGTGGACATGGCGCCCGTCGAGGCCCAGGCATACGAGCAGGCAGGCACCCCGGAAATCACGAAACGCCGCGAGTTCGACAGGTTGAGGCTGTTGGTGACGGTGGCGGTGATGGCCGGAGTCAGGTCCTCGTCGACACAGGCAGGAGCCGTCCAGGTCGTGCGGCTGTTGAGCGCGCCATCGGTGGCAATGCCGAGGGAGCCCGCATTGGCGGCCCAGGAGAAGCTGAGTGAGGCGCCCTGCGGATCCTTGGCCACCACCTCGTAGGTGAGCACCTGGTTGGCAGAGGCCATGTCCGAGGAGCTGAAGGAGCGGGTGATGTAGGGGGCAGAGGGGTCGATGGCCGGAGAAATGCCGCCGATGCACAGCGCCACGGTGCCGGTGGTCTGCCCACCCTGGCCGTCCGAGACCGTGAGCGTGAGGATGCAGTTGTTGCACGCGCCGGAGGGGAGCTCCGTGGGCGTGAACTGGGCCGTGCGCGAAGAGGCATTGCCCCAGGAGCCCTCACAGGTGGCGCTCCAGGCATAAGTGAGCGCGTCCGCGTCCGCGTCCGAGACGGTGGCCGACACACTCGTCGTCTGTCCCACCGCCAGGGGTGAGGGAGTGGCCGTCACCGCGCCCACAGTCGGCCAGCTGTTGAAGGAGATGGAAGGCTGGGCCTCCCCCCGGCTGCCCCCCTGCACGGTGATCCTCAGCGAGACGCTCGAAGACAGGCCCGTCGGGTCCGTCACCGTGAGCTTGAGAACATGGACTCCATTGGAGGAAGGCGCCACCCACGTCGTGGAGCTCTCGTGGGCCGGGGAGAAATACCCGTCCACCGAGGACCACGCGTACGAGAGGCTGTCGCCCGGGTTGGGATCATGCGCCGTGGCCTCCAGAGAGAGGGTGCCGCCAGCGGTCACGGAGAGAGCGGAGGCCACCAGCGAGTCGATGAGCGGAGCCTCATTGCTGAACGGAGGCGGAGCGTTGACATCCACCAGGCTGATGGCCACCAGCACGGTCTGATCCTCCCAGAGGTAGACGTCGGAGGCCGTGCCCTCGAAGCGCAGGGTGCCCGCCGCATCGAAGGCCTGGGCGTGGAAGGTGCGCTCCGGGCCGGGGGGGATGCCTCCGATGGTGCCGCCCCAGACTCCGTCAGCGAGCACCAGGTCCACGGTGGCGGAGGGGATGTCCGCGGCACTCGTGGTGACGGTGATGCGGGAGATGTCAGCGGTGAGGGCCTGACGCGCGGAGACGGCAAAGCGCGCCGAGCCGGTATTGTTGGAGGACGAGGAAGGAGCGGGAGAGCAGCCCGCGAGCAGCGCCAGACCGAGCGCCAACAACAGGTGACTATGGGTTTTTCTCATAACGTGGTTCCGGGTAGGTCTTCGTTCACGGGGCGCGGTCGTCTTGCCCCCGGTGCGGCAGGAGAGGAGCTCGAGCAGGCCCCCTCAAATGGAGTGAGCCGGCGCCGCGATAAATGATGCAGAAGATCCGCGGGCTGCCCCTCCGTGCAGGCCCGCACCCGCGCAAACCCGTGAGCCAGCACTCCGCACCCCAGGTACCGCGACCCACTCTGACGGGTCAGCGATGGGACTGGCCCTGAGGAGCTCCGGAAACACGACGGGCGGCCCCCTTGCGAGAGCCGCCCGTCCTTCAGCTTCGACTGTCGACCGAGGCTACGGCGCCGTGCGGTTGATGGTCAGGTTGTACGTCGCAGTGCCCGAGCCAGCGCCGCGCACCATGATGTACGCGGAGCTCTGGCCCGTGGGCACCGTCAGGGTGCACGTCTCCGAGGCGCCGGAGAGCGCCGGGCGGCAGTCGTAGGCCGTCGTCGTGGGCGCCGAGCCGAACCGGACATACAGGTCCGGGTTCTTCGTGCCCGTCATGACCACCTGGAACTGGGTGCCCGCCAGCACGGTGTAGGGGCCGTGGTTCTTCGTCGAGTTCTTGCTCACCGAGCCGCTGGCCGTGTCCGTCACCGGCGTGCCACCGCCGCCACCGCCGCCGCCGTAGGTGCCCGTGAGGCTCGCGCCCGAGTACGAGGAGTAGCCGTTCAGCATCACGTACCACGTGCCCGCCGCCGGGTTGGTGAAGGAGCAGGTCTCCGCGTTGCCACCCGTGTACGGCCGGCAGTCGTAGGAGCTGGCCGTCGGCACCGAGCCGAACCGCACGTACAGGTCCGCGTCACCCGTGCCGCCGCTCGTCACGAACGACAGGCTGGACTGCCCGGCCGGCACCTCGAGCGTGTAGTACTTCTTGCTGCCCGAGCTGCCCGAGAGGTTGCTCACCGCCACGCCGTTGGTCAGCGGCGTCGTCACCGGGGGCGGAGGAGGCACGCCCACCGCCAGCCACGCGTCCGTCACCGCCTGCACCGTGGCCGCGTCGTAGCCCAGCGCCTGCGCCGCCTGCACCGTGTACGTCTTCGCCTGCTCGAAGGTGGTGCTCGCCGTGAACAGGTCCGTGTTCGCCTTGTAGAAGATGCGGCCGGCCTTCTCCGGGCCAATGGCCGCCACGTTGATGCTCGTCTTGCCGCGCGGGTGCGTGCCGCCCTTGGAGAGCATCGCGAACACCAGGTTGCTGATGCCCGAGCTGTAGTGCACGTCCTGCCCGGCGTAGTCCCCGTAGAAGTCCAGCGAGACGCCGTCCTTGGCCGGGTCATCCATGTAGCGCAGCGCATCCCCCGCCGTGGCCGGCGTCCAGATGTCCTCGCCGACCTTGAAGATGTCCGCGTCCACCGCCCAGCCGCGCGTCCAGCTCTCGCACACGCCGGAGAAGATGTCCGAGTAGCTCTCGTTCAGGCCGCCGGACTCGCCCGAGTAGATGAGGTCCGACTCGCTGCTCGTCACCGCGTGGCTCAGCTCGTGGACCGTCACGTCCAGGTCCTTGCCCAGCTCGATGGAGTCCGTGCCGTTGCCGTCGCCGTACACCATCTGCGTGCCGTCCCAGTAGGCGTTCACGTAGTTGGTGCTGTAGTGCACGGTGCTGATCAGCGTCGCGCCCGCGTTGTCGTACGAGTCGCGGCCGAAGAGCGTGTTGTAGCAGTTGTAGGTGGCGCCCAGCTGGTCGTAGTTCATGTCCACGTGGGCGTCGCCGATCGGCGCCTGGCCCTCGCTGCGCTTGAGCGTGCCCGGCGTGGAGGTGCCGTTGTTCGCCGAGTACACCTTGCGGTTGAGCGCCGAGTGGATTTGCGGGTGGATCGCCAGCGTGCCGCCGCGCTGCGCGTCCACGTAGATGAAGTCATCCGCGGGCAGGGTGTCGTTGCCGCCGCCCTTCACCCGCACCTGCCACGCCAGCTGCAGCTCCGGGCTGCCCTCCGGCCGCAGGTAGACGAGGACCGGGGCGCCCTCGGCCTTGGCGTTGCTCGCAGCCGAGCTGAGCACGGCGGCCTGGAGCGCCGCCTCGGGGGCCACCTTCGCCTGCGCCGGCACGCTCTCGCCACCGTGGGCCGAGCCGTTGGCCGCGTAGATGAGGCCCTCTGCGTCCGCGTGCAGCACGAGCTCGCCGCCCACCACCTTGAGGCCGTTCAGCGTCTGCTGGAAGCGCAGGTGCTGGTGGCCCTGGCCGTCCACCGCGCTCTTCCGGAACACCAGATCGTTGCCGTTGAGCCGGAATGCCGGGGCGATGTCGTTCAGGGCCACCCGGGCCGCTTCGCCGTCGGCGCGCGCGCGCTGCTCCGAGAGCCGGGGCAGCTCGCCCAGCCGGCCCTCGATGAAGTAGGGCACGCCCTCCTCCGTGTTGGCCACCACCCGGGCCTGCTCGAACCGGGCCAGCGCGGAGCGGATGTCCGCGTCCTTGGCCGGGAGCACCGTCGCCGCCTCTTCCTGCGTGGAACCGCATGCCGCCAGGCTCACGCCCAGCCATGCCGCACAGACTGCCTTCAAGAGCCGATTGCTCATCATCACCCCAGGTGGGAAGGAAGGGCCTGTCATGGCATGCCGGTCTGACATTGATCAATTGGGGATACCCGAATTCATGTCTCTCTAATGAATTCCCATAAATCGAGACATGAGGGGCGTGCCGCACGAGTCCCGCTTCAGCTCCCCACTGCCCGCTCCCGCTCGCGGAGCCATGAGGCGATGGCGCGCTCGCACTCCTCGGCATGATCGAGGAAGGCGAAGTGGCCGCTGTTCACCTCGAAGGTCGTGGCGAGCGTCCCCGTGCGCTGCGCGAAGGCGCGCATCCGGTGCGCGGGGAACATGGAGTCGTGCTGGCCCTGGATGAGGAGCACGGGGACGCGCGGAGTGGCGGCCACCCGCGAGGCGCCCGAGATCAGCACGAGCCCCCGAAGCTCGATGCCCGGGTGGGAGAGCTTTCCCGCGAGCACGCTGGCGCCCACGCCTCCGTTGGAGAGGCCCGCCAGATACACCCGGCGGATACCGCGGCGCTCGAGCCACGTGAGGGTGCGCTCCAGGGTCTCCTCGCCCTGTGGGGACCACCAGTCCCCCTGGGGGCCCACCGAGGGGCAGAGGGTGAGCGCGGAGATGGCTTGGGCGGCGCGCGAGAGCTGCCAGCAGTAGACGGCGAAGTTGCCCGCGTAGCCGTGGAGCGCCACCACCGCGGCCTCCGGGGCCTTCTCCCCTTCGGGCGAGATCATCACGGTGTCGAAGTCCTCGGGCGACTGGAGCCCAAGCCACGTGGCGACGGCGGGGGTGGCGATAGGGCCCTCGGCCGCGTTGAGCCGGTTGAAGGCCGCGTCGAGCGCGGGGAGGAAGTCTCGCGCATCCGAGCGAGGGAGCTGGCCGGTGAGGAGGAGCGCGTGCGCCGCGAACAGGGTCCCATCCCGCTCCTCGACGAGGCGGTTGATGAGCCGGCGGTCTCCAGAGGGCAGCCGGAGGGTGTCCAGCGCGTCCCCGCCGGCGAAGAGGAGCCGTGCGCTGGCCACGAAGAGCACGAGACCCAGGCCCGCGCGGGTCACGCCGCGCCTGCGGCGCCACGGCATCGAGAGGAGCCCCGCCGCGGTGAAGGCCGCGCCCACGGCATAGGCCCAGCCCGATACGGAGGCGTGAAAGCCGACCGCCGCCACGAGCAGCAAGGCGGCGATGGGGCCAGCGATGAGACCCACGAGAAAGGCGCTCCACGAGGCTGCCCGTGTCTGGTTCATGCTCCCAACATGCTCTCGACCGGAGGGCGCCGGGGGCCGGAAGCGCCCGAACGGTCCGAGAGGGGCGGTGAGCGGCCGCCACCGGGCCCCGGATGGCGCTTGCCCCCAGGACTTCCCGGGTGCCAGGGTCCTCTCCCTCTCGTGTTTGGAGGTTCGATGGACGACGCGACCTTCCAGCGGCTCGACCGCGAGGTCCGGGCCCTGCAGCGCCCCGACTCCTCGCTCCTGACGTACTACGTCATCACCGCCTGCCTGGCCCTGCCCGCGCTCCCGTTCGTGCTGGTGCCGCTCTACTTCCGCTACCACACCCTGCACTTCCGCTTCGACGCGGAGGGCGTCTCCATGGGCTACGGCATCCTCTTCCGGCGCGAGATGCACCTCACCTACGCGCGGATGCAGGACATCCACCTGTCCCAGAACCTCATCGAGCGGTGGCTCGGCATCGGCACCGTCACCATCCAGACGGCGGGCGCGGGAGAGGGCGGTGACATGAAGCTGGAGGGGCTGCGCCACTTCGAGGCGGTGCGGGACTACCTCTATACGCGCATGCGCGGGGTCCGCGAGAAGGCCCTGGTCCCCGGCGAGGCCCGGAGCACCGAGGAGCAGCTCCTCACCGAGATCCGGGACTCGCTCCGCGCCACGGCTGCCGCGCTCGAGGGAGAGCCACGGTGATCTCCGCCATCGTCGCCGGCCTGCGGCCGCTGATCGAGCCCCTGCTCAAGCTCCGCTTCGAGCCCCCCACGCTCCCCGAGGGCAGCCAGACGCTGCGCCGGCTCAAGCCCTCCGGGCGCTACCTCGCCTACGTCTATACCGGGGCCCTGCTCGGGTATGCCGCACCGTGCCTGTTGGTCCCCGCGATCCTGCTCGTGGGGGCTCTCGCGGGAGGTCCTGTCGTCGTGCCCCTCGTCGCCGTCGCGCTCCTCATCCTGGCCGCGAGCCTGGCCATGCTCGGGGTCTCGCTGGTGGCGCTGCGGCTGGACTGGGAGCTGCGGGACTACCTCATCGGGAGCCGGAGCCTCCGCTTGCGCGCGGGGGCGTTCGTCCAGCGCGAGCTCACCTTGAGCTACGCCAACGTGCAGAACGTCGAGGTGACGCAGGGCCCGATCGAGCGGCTCTTCGGCTTCAAGAGCCTGGTCGTCAGCACCGCGGGAGGCCGGCGGGTGAAACCCGGAGCACATGGCGACAACAGCCATGAGGCCCGGCTCGTGGGCCTGGAGGATGCCGAGGCCGTGAGGGATCTCATCCTCGGTGCGCTGAGGCAGCACCGCGACGCCGGACTCGGAGAGCCCTCGCACGAGCCCCCGCGGCCCCGCGCGCGGCTGCTCGAGGAGATCCGTGATGCGGCGGCCGAGCTCCAGCGCGCTGCCGAGAAGCGCGCGGCCCGCACGGGCACAGGTGCTCACGACTCCTGACGGTGTCGGATCGTGAACGGCACTGTGTACGCAGAGCCTGCCTGCTTTCTTGCTCTCTGAGAGGAGTGCATTGTGCTGCACGGAATTTCGCGCTCGCGGCGGAAGGAGTGCTTGGGCCCCGACGTAAAATCCTGGCCGCAACGAAACCCCCAAAGGAGCACATTGCAGCAAGATCCGTGGGGCGTATGTTGCCAGGCCTCCTCGCGTGGGAGGGTCGGATCCCCGCGCGGGAGTCCCTCTGATGGAGGCCCCCCGTATGAAGATGAGACGATTGCTCCAAGCCACGCTTCTCGCGTCGGTCTTGATGACCGTGGCTGCTTGCGGTGACTCGGACAAGCCACCTCTGGATGACACACCCACGCCGCTGCCCACGGATCCGAATGATCCCGCCAACGCCACCAAGGACACGGACTGCGACGGCCTGAGCGACCAGGTCGAGTTCCTGACGGACCGCGGAGGTGGCAAGAAGACGAACCCGGGCCTGGCGGACACGGATGCGGACGGGCTCCCCGACGGGCTCGAGCTGGGCATCGACACTCCCGTGTCGGGCACCAGCTGCAACCTGACGAAGGACGCGAGCACCGTGCTGAAGACGGATCCGCTCAACCCGGACAGCGACGGCGACGGCCTGAAGGATGGCACGGAGGACGCCAACAAGAACGGCAAGGCGGATGACACCGAGACCCACCCGCTGCTCAAGGACACCGACTGCGATGGCCTGATCGACGGCCCGAGCGACGGGACCTTCAAGGGCGAGGACCAGAACGCCAGCGGGACCGTGGATGCTGGCGAGCCGGATCCGCGCAAGGCGGACACGGACGGTGACGGCATCGTGGACGGCGTCGAGCTGGGCGCCACCAGCAACCCGGACCCGACCACCTGCACCAACTTCAAGGCGGACCAGGATCCCTCCTCGAGCACGGACCCGACCAACGCGGACTCCGATGGTGACGGGGTGAGCGACGGCGCCGAGGACACCAACCAGAACGGCAAGGTGGAGTCCGGCGAGCTGGATCCGAGGACGGGCGACGCGACGGGCCCAGTGGGCCAGGTGTGCACCGCCGCCAACCTGCGCCCGGTGACGTTCAAGTCCGAGAGCGGGCCGGACATCAAGCTGGCGCTGCCGCCCTCCTTCACGGAGGTGACGCCCATCACCGCCGGCGCTGAGGTGAAGGGCCTGGTGGGCTACGACAGCGACAACAAGGTCGCCTTCCTCGCGTTCCGCCAGCCCGCGCCCGCGCAGGCCACGGATCCGCTCGGGGACGAGGAGGCGCTGCGGACCCTCATCGAGGGCCGGGGCGCCCTGAGCAACCGCACTGCCCAGCTCTTCCAGACGTGGGATGGCCACAGAGCCGTGCAGGCCTTCTATGATCAGGCGGGCGCCACCACGGACCTCAAGACGCGCACCAATGATCTCGTGAATGCGCTGGTGCCCGGCAGCACGGGCCGGCTGAACACGGCCACGGCGGGCGGCAATGGCGACTTCCGCCTGCAGACGCTCTTCGTCCACCGCTCGAACCAGAGCGTGGTGGTGCTCATCGCCATCACCCAGCTGGCGGCCGTGACGGGGACCAACCGCAGCACCGTGGCGGCCTTCTCCGCGCGCGATCTGTCGGACGGCTCTGCGCTGGCCCAGTTCGGCGAGCCCACGGCCATCCAGTGCGAGCGCTTCCAGCTGCCGCCGGCCAAGGTGGACTTCCTCTTCGTCGTGGACGACAGCGGCTCGATGCAGAGCTCCCAGAACTCGCTGGCCATTGCCGCGCAGGCCGCGGTGGATGCCCTCAACGCCTCGTCGCTGGACTGGCGCATGTCCATGGTCACCTCCAGCTACCACATCGCCGGTGAGCCCAACTCCGGCAAGCTGCGCAAGTTCACCCGCAACCTCAACAAGGTGAAGGCGTGGCTCACGCAGAACAGCACGTGCACCTCCAACGTCTGCAGCGGAGTGCCCACCACGCCTCAGCCCGCCAGCTGCCCGGGGGATACCTCCGAGGGCTCGAATGGCGGGTGCTGGATCAACATCACGGGCGGTGGCAGCGAGGGCGTGCTCGGCGCGGCCCGCAAGGCCGTCGATGATCTCAACCCGGGCACCGACCCCGGCGCTCCCGAGTCCCTCTCCCTGGCGCGAAAGGACGCCGCCCTCGTGGTGGTCATCCTGGGGGATGCGGATGATCAGACCAGCGGCTACACCACGACCGTGGGAGTCTGCGGGACGGGTGGCAGTGTGGACAAGCCCGGCAGCGGCTGCGAGCCCGTCCAGAACTTCATCAACTTCTTCGGCAATGTCTCGGCCGGGACGGCGCCCACGAACGAGACCGGCAAGCTCATCACCGTGCATGGCATCGTGTGCCCGGCTGGCGGCAACTGCGGCTGCGACAGCAATGGCTGCGAGTTCAACCCGAAGCCGGTGAACGGCGGCCAGCGCCATGCCGCGGTCGTCAACGCCTCGGGAGGCGTGCTCGGCTCCATCAGCGACACCAGCTCCATCGCGGCCTCCATGGATGCGATCATCGCGGACGCCATCGGCAACGCGGGCTACAAGACGCTCAAGCCGCCGATCGGCGCGTCCATCAAGGTGGCCGTGGACAACGTGAGCAACCCGGCGGTCTGCACCTCGAACAACAACATCCCGCGCAGCACCGTCAACGGCTTCGACTTCGACGGCAGCGCGCGGACGATCTCGTTCTTCGGCGCGTGCCGCCCGGCGAACCAGAGCGCCCAGGCCGCGGTGTCGTACCAGTACTGGGTCAACTCGGTGAGCGATCCGAACGGTGGCGTGGCGTGCGAGGACGACCCGAACTACAGCCCGACGGAGCCGGACCACTGCACCGGCCCCACGCTGGGCTGCAACAGCACGGGCGACAAGTGCGTGTGCAACCCCAACTGCGGCAACACCTGCGGTGCGGGCACTGCCTGCGACATGAACACCTGCTCGTGCGAGCCGATCATCGGCTAGCGCGGCTGGCGCCCCGGGGATGCTCTCCGGGGCGCCACCCTCACGCCTGAACGGAGCGTGGGCCGCTCCTCCGCCACCTCACGCGGGGGAGGGGCCCCTCCAGTCGGCGAAGCAGCGGACGAAGAGCTGGGCAATGCGGCCCGCCTCCGCCTCATCGCTCCGCCAGGGACTGCAGGGACACCGCGTCGAGCCCGAGCGGTCGATGTCGACGCGGAATTGCTCCTTGATGCGGCGGTGCCCGCCTCCCGTGCTTCTCTACTTGCCCGCCTGCTTGAAGATGAACGGGTAGCTGACCACCACGGTGCCGCCGCCCTTGGGCTTGGGGAACAGCCAGAGGCGCACGCGGCTGGCCACGCACGTATCCAGCTCCTTGCTGCCCGTGTTGGACTGCGCCACCTTCGCCTCGAGCACCTGGCCCTGGGCCCCGATGGTGAACTGCGTCTGCACCTTGCCGTTCAGGTCCGGGTACTGGTTGAGCAGGCTCTCGAAGCAGGCGCGGATCTGGCCCTTGTTGTCCTGGATGACCTTGCGGACGAGCTCCCGGTCCAGCGAGCCCTCGTTCACCTTGAACTCCACGGGCGAGATGGTGGGATCCACGGTCTGCTTACCGGTGAGGCCCGGCACCTTCTGGCCGTAGCCATCGTTGCCGCCCGCGCGGCCCGCGGTGAGGACGCCACCGAGGCCGATGGTGTTGCCGCCCGTGCCGCCTGGACCTCCCGGGCCGCCCTTCATCATCAGGCCGCCAAAGCCACCGCTCGAGCCCATCGCCACGTTGCGCACGTTGCTGATGGCGTTCTGCAGCTCGGCGCTGGCGCCCGAGTTGCCGAAGAGCGAGGCGGCGCCCTTGCCCTTGCCGCCGAAGAGGTCCTTCGTCAGGCGCTGGGCCGTGTCCTTCGGGTTCGAGGGACTGGAGCTGGACGCCGCCGGCTGCTGAGGCTTGCGGATCGGCTTCTTCGGCTCGCTGCTGGCCTGCGCGGGCTGCTTCGGCGGGTGGCGTGCCTTCTGGTCGTTGAGCTGGGCGATGAACCGGTTCGGCTGCGGCTCGGGCGGCTTGATGATGAGCTTGGTCAGGCGCTCATGGTCGCCGGTGAGCTCGTCCGCGAAGGCCTCCTCGTCCCCGGTGCGGTTCGCCGCGCCGATGACGAACATGGAGCCGGCGAAGAGCATCAGCAGGAGGATGTTCAGCGCGCGGTAGTCCACCGAGTCGCTCAGCGGGACGTACACCCGCTTGGGCACCGGCTGGAAGCAGACCTCCATCGCCACGCCGCCGAGGTCCACCCAGAAGACGTCGTCCGCCTCGAGCGCCAGCGTGTACGCCGAGTCCTCGTGAGAGGCCTTGCCGGACTCGATGACGGCCTCGAGGTCCAGCGTCTCCGCGTTGCGGATGAGCTCGCCCTTCATCTTCCCGGTGAAGCAGACGGTGTACGTCTGCCCGTCGGTGCGGAGGACCTCCAACTTCGGGCTGCCGAGCCGGGAGTCGCCCATGACGAAGTCCACGCCCGCGGCGCTGCCCACGCTGAAGGACTTCTTCTTGCCCGGGGGCAGGAAGAACTCGCCCACACGCTGGTCACCCCACACGAAGCTCAGGGACACGCCCAGCGGCCCGCTCGCGTGGCTGCGGCGCACGTTGCGCGCGGGAGCCGTGGGCTCGGCCTGAGGCGCCTGCACCTCCGGAGTGGCCACCTCATTCCGCTCCGTGGCGGCCAGGGACGGATCCAGGGCCGGAGCGGGCGGGGTAGGGGGCGCGGCCTCGACGGCCACGGTGGCGGCCTGCGCGAGGACGGTGGCCGGAGCCAGCGCGACAGGAGCCGGCGGAGCCACGGCCGTGTTCGACACGGCGGCGGAGAGGTTCACCGCGGCCACGGCGGCCGGGTTCTCCAGGCGGAGCGTGGTCTCGCCCAGGCGGATCTCGTCGCCGAAGGAGATGCGGCCCTTGTTGACGCGCTTGCCGTTGACGTAGGTGCCCTCGACGCTGCCCATGTCGATGATGGACAGCGAGCCGTCGGCGGCGACCTCGATGACGGAGTGGACCCGGCTCACCTTCTCGTCATCGAGGCGCAGGTGCGCCGAAGACAGCCGCCCGATCTTGATGATGTCGCGCGCGAAGTCCTGCGAGGTGACGAGCGTCGCGCCCTTGAAAACCTTGAGTGTCAGAGGAATGGCCATGGCGGCTCCCTGCTTGCTGGATGCAGGTACTGACACCGTGCTTTTCGGAAGGTTCCCGTTCGTACGCGACGGCTCTCCCTCCACTGTGTCGGTTCGTGTGAGAGGGGGACCGAAAGCTTCCCCTTCCACGGGAGCGCGCGTGTGGCACACTGTGTGGCGCTATTCGACTCCTGTTCTCCATCGTCTTCTGGACGTTCTTCGCCGTCTCGAGCCTGGTGCTCTTCCTGGGCGCCCTCGTGCTGTGGGCCGTCACGACCCCGTTCGACCGGAACGGACGGATCCTGCACCTGTACTCGTGCTTCTGGGCCCAGCTCTACATGTACGTGAACCCGCTCTGGCGCCTGCGCGTCGAGGGCCGGGAGCGGCTCCCATGGCACGGCCCCGCGGTGCTGGTGTCCAACCACGAGTCCATGGGCGACATCCTCGTGCTCTTCGGCCTCTACCGGCCCTTCAAGTGGGTGTCCAAGGCGTCCAACTTCAAGCTGCCCTTCATCGGCTGGAACATGGCGCTCAACCGCTACGTGCCCCTGGTGCGCGGCGATCGCGAGAGCGTGGCCCGCATGATGGCCCGGTGCGAGTGGTGGCTCGCGCGCGGCGTGCCCGTCCTCATGTTCCCCGAGGGCACCCGCTCGCCCGACGGACAGATGAAGGCGTTCAAGGATGGGGCCTTCCAGCTCGCCGTGAAGATGAAGTGTCCCATCATCCCCATGGTCCTCACCGGCACCGCGAAGACGCTGCCCAAGCATGGCCTCGTGCTGCAGACCACCGCCCACTGCCATGTGCAGGTGATGCCACCGGTGGACCCGGCGCCCTTCGAGGGCAACGTGCAGGCCCTGCTGGAGCACGTGCGCAACCAGATGCTCGCCGAGAAGGCCCGCATCGAGGCCCTGCAGGCCTCCGCCCGCTGAAGGGCAGGAAAGAGACATGGCTCCTCGGATTGGCTCACTGTGGGACGCGGTCGGTAACACGCCGCTGCTGCGCATCGGCTCGCTGTCGCGGCTCACGGGCTGCGACATCCTCGGCAAGGCCGAGTTCATGAACCCTGGCGGCAGCATCAAGGATCGCGCCGCCAAGGGGATGATCCGGCGCGCGGAGGTGGAGGGGCGGCTGGCTCCGGGCGGCACCATCGTCGAGGGCACGGCGGGCAACACCGGCATCGGGCTGGGCCTGCTGGGGCGCGAGCGTGGCTACCGCGTCGTGGTCACCATGCCGGACAACCAGGCCCGCGAGAAGTACGAGTACCTCGAGGCCATGGGCGTGGAGGTGAGGAAGGTGCCGGCGGTACCGTTCTCCAACCCGAACCACTTCTTCCACAGCGCCCGCGCGCTCTCGGAGCAGCACGGCTGGTTCTGGGCCAACCAGTTCGAGAACACCGCCAACGGGGACTTCCACTACGAGACCACCGGGCCCGAGCTGTGGGAGCAGTGCGAGGGCAAGCTGGACGTGCTGGTCGTCTCGGTGGGCAGCGGCGGGACGGTCTCCGGCGTCAGCCGCTACCTCAAGGAGAAGAACCCCGCGCTGCGCGTGGTGATGGTGGACCCCCACGGCTCCGGCCTCTACTGCTGGGTGCGCGAGGGGAAGATGGAGGGCTCGGGCAGCTCCATCACCGAGGGGATCGGCATCATGCGGCTGACGGAGAACTTCCGCCACGCCCGCGTGGACGAGGCCATGCGCCTGCCGGACCAGGACATGCTGGAGATGCTCTACCACCTGGCCCGGGAGGACGCGCTGGTGGTGGGGACCTCGGCGGCCATCAACGTGCGGGCCGCCTACGAGGTGGCGCGCCAGCACCAGGGCCAGGGGCTGCGCATCGCCACCTTCCTGTGCGACCACGGCAGCCGCTACGCCTCGAAGGTGTTCAACCCGGAGTTCCTCGCCTCGAAGCAACTCACCGTGAAGCCGCTGCCGCGCTGAGCTGCCGCTCCGGCCCGGGGCGAGCCGCCGCCAAACCTGTCTGACAAGTAGACAGGTTCTGCCGGAGCTCGCCCGCCGGGGCCGTGGAAGGGGGCGGCCTCAGTACTTGGAGATGTCCACGTCCTCCAGGTAGCGCTTGCGCACCGGCACCTTGTCCTTCTTCGAGGAGACGACGACGTCCTTGTCCGCCTTCTCGTCGTACTTGCGCTGCTCGGTGATCTTCGTGCCGTTGAGCAGGTTGGTGCTCTCGACCGTCGAGGTGCCCACGGCCCGGTCCGTCATCTCGAGGTCCTCGCCGATGAACACGAACCGGCGCTCCTTCGGGTCGTAGCGGAAGCGCAGCAGCGTGTGCAGCATCTCGCGCGAGCCGGTCATCTGGTCGACGATGAGCACGCCCTTCTCGATTCGCGTGACTCCGCCCCTACCGCCGCCCATCATCCCCTGGCACCCGGCGCAGTAGAGGACCTTGTTCGAGGCACCCGCTCGGCGCAGCTTGCCCCCGTCCATCGAGAGCAGGGCCAGCAGCGCGCGCGGCCGTTCCGTGACTTCGTCTCCCTGGCCCTTCTTCTCCTCCTGGGCCAGCTCGAGGACCACGTCCTCCTTGCCGTTCCTGTCCAGGTCTCCTCGTGTCGTGGCCTCGATCTTCCAGCCGGCGGGCACGAAATCCTGAGCAGTCTTTCCCTCCTGGGGAACCTTGGAGAGATCGAGCGGAGTGGGCTCCTGCGCCCAGGCGGGCAGGGACAGGCACAGCAGCAGGCCAAGGCCGAGCGTCATCGTTCTCATGCGGGGGAGCTTGCTGCCGAAGCGCCCCTTTTGCCAACAGTCGCTCACCGCGGAGATGTGTGGGGCCTCGTGTTGACGGCCCCTTGAACACCGCCCTCCGCGAACCTGTTACCCGGCCCTGGCGAGCTCTACTGCTTGGGCGCGATGGACACCTTCACGCCGTCCTGCCACGTCTTGTGATCGTCCGCGTAGTACAGGTAGGCGCGGCTGGCCGGGCCCGTGTACGTGCCGGGCACCGCCGCCACCAGCGACAGCGGCACGTCGAGCTTCTTCCGCGGCTCCATCCCGCGCCAGTAGAGCACCACGTCCCGGCCGATCACCTCGTAGGCGTCCACCGTCTTCTTCTTCACCAGCTCCTTGAGCTGATCGTGCCGCACCTCGAGCCCGCCCGGCACCCCGAAGATGGCCACCGCCGTGGGCAGCTGCTCGTCCGTCTTGTTGGTCACCAGCACCCGCGCCTCGGTGGGCTCGCCCTCGGTCAGCGCGTTCTTCGCCAGCGACACCTCCAGCGCCACCTTGGTGTCCGGCGAGCTGTCTGGCTTCAGCGCGTTGTACGTGACTTCGATGGAGTAGGGCAGCTCCGCGCCCCCCTCCAGCCGCAGCTCGATCTTCCGCTCGCCCGGCGTGAGCAGCTCGGCCACGTCCGGCAGCTTGAGGGCCTCCTGCGCCGAGGCGTCGAACCGCACCGCGCTGCCCACCGGCTGGCCATTCACGTAGACCCGCACCGCGCCGCCCGACCGCTTCGCCGCCCGCGCCTTGTCGTAGGACACGATGGCGCGCAGCGCCAGCACCGTGCTCTGCGTCGAGCCGTAGCGCCCACCGTCACACGAGCTCGCCAGGAACTTCATCGAGCGCTCCACGTTCGCCGCGAAGCCGGGATCCCTCAGCCACGCCAGCGCCGCCAGCGCCGTGGTCTCGATCTGCAGCGTCTCGCCCATGCTGCCCACGATGGACTGCGTGCCACCGTCCACCACGCCCTCCTTGCCCTGCTTCTCGGCCAGCCGCGCCATCAGCTTCTTCGCCTCGGCCCCATCCCCTGCCAGCGAGAGGGCGTTCGCCGCCAGCGCCACCACGTAGCTGTTCTTGCTGCCCGCCGCCGCCTGCTTCAGCGAGGCGATCTCCTTCGACAGCTCCTTCACCATGTCCGCCGTCTTGGGAGCGCTCTCCAGCAGCGCCCAGGTGATGTACGCGTTCGACGTGTCGCGGTCCTCGATCCACACGTGGAGCGCGCGGCGCTTCCGCTCGAAGCCGCCCTTGCCGTCGCGCTGCTTCAGCAGCCACTCGCGCGTGCGGGCCAGCATCGCCGTGTCCACCTCGCGCACCTGCTTCATGTCGCCGAAGTGCATCAGGCCGAACGCCGTCAGCGCCTCGTGGCCCGGGGCCTCGCCGAACCACTCGTAGCCCTTCTCCTTCGTCTCGAAGCCCACCAGCCGCTGGTAGCCCCGCTCCAGCTTCTCGCGCGCCGAGGCCACCAGCTTCGGATCCACCCCGCTGTGAGACTGGAAGTACTGCTGCGCCATCGTCATCGGGTACGTCGTCGAGCTCGTCTGCTCGAAGCAGCCCGAGGGCTCCTGGATGAGCCGCGACAGCGACTCGGTCATGTTGGCCAGCGGGCTCGGGTACACCACCACGGACGCCTTCACGCTCCCGCGCACCGTGTTCGCGGGCAGCGTCACCGTGTGCACCGCCGGCTTCTGCGCCGACAGCATCCCGCCGAACGAGGTGCTGATGGGGAAGCCGTTCGGCTTGATCACCAGCGACCGCTGGACCTTGTCCGCGTAGTCGCCGGCCATCGCCGAGAGCGTCAGGTCGATGGGCTTGGACTCCTGGCCGATCTTCAGCTCGATGATGCGCCGGGCGCGCTCCTTCGCCGCCAGGTCCACCGCGCCGAGGGTGGTGGCGCGCACATCGCCCTTGAAGTCGAGCTTCACGCCCGCGCCCTTCAGCGCCGACGCGGTGCCGTTCACCAGCGCCACCGGCAGCTGGACGACGTCGCCCGAGGTGACCTCGAGCGGGAGCTTCGGCTCCAGGTAGAAGGGTTGCACCGACTCGAGGGACGCCACCGCCGAGCCCAGCGCGCCGTCACTCCCCACCGCCCCGGCGAACGCCTTGAACGAGGTGACCGAGTCGTTCAGGCCGAACGAGACCTTGGCCTCGCCCGTCTTGGCATCCGTGCGCACGCCCGCGTTCCAGTAGAGCGTCTCCGAGAAGTCCACGCGGTCTCCGGCCTTGCGGCCCGGCCGCACTGTGTGCGCGTACTCGCGGAAGTAGACCAGCTGCTGCTGGTAGGCCACGCGCTCCTCGGCCAGCTCCTTGTCCATGCCGATCGCGCGGCGCTCCCGTTGATCCCGGTCCGCCTTGCGTGACGCCTCGACCATCTTCTGATCGGCCTGGGGCATCGGCTGGGCCGGCATCACCCTGCCCATCGGGACGGGCATCCCACCGCCACGAGGAGGCGGCGGAGGAGCCGGAGGAGGCGGAGCGGCCGGCACGGCCATGGCCACGGGCGGGGCGGCCCTGGCGGGCGCGGGCCTCGGCGCGGCTCCAGGGGCCTGGGGCATCGCTGGCGCCCGCATCCCACCCCGAGGGGCATCATCCATGGCGGCTGCCTCGGCCATGGGGATCATCTCGTCCATGGGCATGGGCGGCGGCAGGGGCACGCGCACCGCGAGCGCCCGCCGGGCCAGGTCTCCGTGCTGCGCCACGAAGCTCACCGGATCCGCCAGAGCGAACCGCCGCCAGCCCTGCGTGCCGAGCAGCAGGTCCACCGCCGGCTTCGCCTTCGGGTTCTTCTCGTCCAGGTACACCTGCGCGTCGGCCAGCTCCTTCACCTCGGGCTCCAGCAGCACCATCACCGGGAGCTGGGGCGCCTGGTCCCGCTTCTCGATCAGCTCCAGCACCGAGTCATCCGTGACGGTGAGCATCACCAGCGCGGAGAGGGGCTTGCCGTCCCGTGTCGTCCGGGCGGTGAGCTGCACCTTGTCCCCAGGCACGTAGCTCGGCTTGTCCAGCTTCACCTCGACGTTGATGGCCTTGGCTGGCTGGCGGAACACCAGCCGCTCCGCGAGCGGGCGCCCGTCGTGGTCCCACAGCGTGGCGACGAGCACGCCCTCCGCGTCCTTCGGATCCAGCGTCACCTTGCCCTGCGAGCCCACCTCCGCCGAGGCGAGCTCCACCTCCTGCTTGCTCAGCGTCAGCTTCGCCTTGCTCAAGCCCGCGAGCCCCACGGAGAGCGTCACCGGCCTGCTCGCGGGCACCACGTCCTCGCTCGAGCGCAGCACGGCGCCCTTGGCCTTGGGCTCGGGCAGCGGGAAGCGCTTCTGGATGCCCGAGGGCTCGTCGATGCGCAGCGCGTACTTCGCGCCGGCCTTGGGGGTGAACTCGAAGCGGCCACGGCCCTCGTGCATGGAGCGCACCGAGGCCACCTCTTGCCCGGTGCCCTGATCGATCACCGCGCCCACCAGGTCCGCGGGCTTCTGCGCCGGCGTCTTCGCCTCGAAGTAGACGCGCGAGGACAGCCCCGTCACCAGGTCGCCGCCCTCCGGGTAGAAGGCCAGATCCAGCGTCTGCAGCAGGATGGGGATCGTCTTGGCCGCCGTCTCCACCACGCCGCCATCCTGGATGGAGAAGGCGAGCGAGCCCTCGCCGCGATCAATCCTCGCCGGCAGCTTGAAGCTGACCGTGCAGAGCCCCTTGTCGTTGACGGTGCCGGACACCTGTGCCGCGGTGGCGCCGTCCACCAGGGCGGTGGCGGAGACCCTCGCGCCCGCGGGCACGCCGCCCTCGGCGCGCTTCACATCCAGCGTGGCGGTGACGGTGTCACCCGGGCCGTAGCCGTCCCGGAGGAACTCGATCTGCGACTTGAGCCGCGGGGCCCGGTAGGCGCGCACGTCGAACTTCCGCTCCGCGGGCGCCTCGCCGGCCCAGGGGTAGGTGACCCGGAGCGTGTACTCGCCGCCGGCCTGCTCGGCGGGGATGTTCCAGGAGTAGCCCCACACCGCGTCCTGCGTCTGCACCATCGCGGAGGTGACCACGTCCCCCTTGGGCCCGCGGATCTCGAGCTGCGCCTGATGCGACGCGGGGTGAGGGGTGTGGTGGACGGCCTCGAGCATCAGGCCGCGCGCCAGCACCTGCTCGCCCGGGCGGTACAGCGGCTTGTCCGTGCTGACATAGGTGAGGTAGCGGTTCGGCCCCCCGAGCGAGCTCGTGTCCGCCTTGGTGACGAGCACCTGCTGGACGGTGACGGGGACGGCCAGTCCCACGGTGAGCAGCGCCACGAGGGCACGCGGGGTGAGTTCTGCGAGCATGAAGGCTCCTGGAAGGGGAGGAGGGTGAGCGTCGCCGAGGAACGGGCGAGCGCGCAGAAAGTTCTCAACCAGGGCCGGAATCGAGGAGATCCGCCCCCTTGGGAGGTAATCTGCCCCACGGCCCGGACCTCTTCAAGGTGGGTAGGGGCAGCTGGGCTCCCTGGGGTGCTTCATCCGCGGGAGAGCGCTAGGGTGCGGCCATGAAGCTCGTTGCCAGTGTACGCACACCGGCGGATGGGGAGGGCGCGACCGCTGCGCTCGCGAAGGCGCTGGGGCTGAGCCTCGCTGAGGCGCGCATCCGTCTGGCTCCCGAGCCCCCCGCGATCCTCGCCAGCCTCGCGCCGGAGCCTGCGGCCGCGCTCGTGGCCACGCTGCGTCAGGTGGGGCTCGCGGCGCTCGCGCTGGAGGCGGGAGGGCTCTCGGAGAGACAGCGGGTGGTGGCCCGAACCGCGGTGCTGGGGCCGGCGGGGGGGACGTTCCAGGCTCGCGCAGGGGCTCCTGTCGAGCTGCCGTGGGGCGAGGTCATCAGCATCCTCCGGGGCTCCAGCACGGTCCGCTCGGAGACGGAGAGCACCCAGACGTCATCGAAGTTCTCGCTGGCGACCGCCATTGTCACCCAGGGCTTGAAGACGTCCCGGACGGTGGAGCGGACGGTGCGCTCTCAGCAGGAGGACACCGAGCAGGCCGTTCTGCTCCACGGCCGGGGGGGCCAGCGCATCGTGCTGCGCGAGCGCGAGCTGGACTTCTCGTGTCTGGGGGCGGCGATGCAGCCCACCCGGACGGCCAACATGGTGGCGCTGGCGCGGGTACTCAAGGAGCGGGCCCCCTCGGCCTTCTACGATGAGCGCCTGCTGCGCCTGGGCCGGCGGCCGCTCCCGATGTTCGTCGGCGGTGAGACGCGCGAGCAGAGCGGTGGGGTTTCGCAGACACGCCTGGATACCGCGGGAGGCCTGGAGGTGCTCGCCGAGATCCTCTCTCTCGCGGTCGAGGAGGGGCTCCTGCCGTGAGGTGAGGGCCGCGGGGCGAGATTTCCGAGAGTTCTCCTCTGGGCAGGGGTGTAGCGCCGCAGGGATACCCTCTTGCATCGAACCGGGGGGGAGTTACACGGTCGCTCATGCCTCGCCGTTTCAATACCTCCGGGCCTTGCAACCCCGCCCTGCACTACATGATCCCCGCTGAGCGGCGGCTCCCCGAGGCTCCTGGCTTGGTAGAGCAGGGAGGCTACTTTGTCGTCCATGCTCCCCGGCAGACGGGCAAGACCACGGCGCTCAGAGCCCTGGCCGAGCGGCTCACGGACTCAGGCCAGTACGCCGCACTCCACTTCTCCTGCGAGGTGGGAGAGGCCGCGGGCGACGACTTTGGCGAGGCCCAGAGAGCGATCTTCTCGCAGCTTCGTCAGGGTGCCGAGCTCTTCCTGCCCGCGGAGCTGCGTCCGCCCCCTCTCTCCGACGCCCCGGACAGCACGCTCCTGGGGACCGTCCTCACCGCCTGGGCTCGCGCATGCCCCCGGCCCCTGGTGCTCTTCTTCGACGAGATCGACGCCCTGCGTGGACAGAGCCTGATCAGTGTGCTGCGTCAGCTGCGAGCAGGGTTCCCCAATCGGCCTGCCGCTTTCCCCGCCTCCGTCGTCCTGTGCGGCCTGCGTGACGTGCGTGACTACAAGGCCGCCAGCGGCGGGGACCCGGAGCGGCTCGGCACGGCCAGTCCCTTCAACATCAAGCTCAAGTCGCTCCGCATCGGTGACTTCACAGCGGAGGAGGTGCGCGAGCTCTATCTCCAGCATACAGCGGAGACTCGTCAGCCCTTTACCGAGCAGGCTCTCGCTCGCGCCTTCGAGCTGACCCAGGGCCAGCCTTGGCTCGTCAACGCGCTCGCACGGGAGATCATCGAAGAGATGCGCGTGCCGGCTGCCGAGCCCATCACCTTTGACCATGTCGAGACAGCCAAGGAGCGGCTCATCGTGGCGCGAGCCACGCACCTGGACTCGCTGGTGGCCCGGCTGCACGAGCCGCGCATCCGCCGCGTGCTCGAGCCGCTGCTCGCCGGCGCTCTCGGCGCGGATGGCGATACCTACCTGGATGACCTTCAGTACGCGAGGGATCTGGGCCTGTGTGCTCCCAACAACCCCGTGCGGGTGGCCAACCCCATCTACCACGAGGTGATCGCCCGGGTGCTGGCCGGAGCCGCCGAGTCCCAGGTGCTGGCGGAGCCGAAGAGCTTCGTCCTACCCGATGGACGGCTGGACTTTGATCGGTTGCTGCGGGAGTTCGCCGAGTTCTGGCGGGAGCACGGCGAGGTGCTGACCGCAGGCGCCAGCTACCACGAGGTGGCACCGCAGCTGGTGCTCATGGCCTTTCTCCAGCGCGTCATCAATGGAGGGGGCTTCGTGGCCCGCGAGTACGGCGCGGGCCGGGGCCGGATCGACTTGCTGGTGCGCTGGCCTTACTTGGAGAAAGGCCAACGGCAGTGGCAGCGCCACGCACTGGAGCTGAAGGTGTGGCGTGGGGGAGAGAAGGATCCGTTGTCCAAGGGACTGACCCAGCTCGACGCCTACCTGGAGCGCCTGGGCCTGTCCGAGGGCGTGCTCGTCGTCTTCGATCGCCGCAAGGAGGCAGAGGATACCGAGTCCCGGACGCGCTTCGAGCAGGCGCAGACGCCCTCCGGCCGCAAGGTGACCGTGCTGCGAGCCTGAGGGCCTCGAGGGGTTACTCCCGGGGGCACACCACCGGCTCGCAGCGCCCCTGGCCGTGGGCCTCGCAGCAGTAGAGGGGCTCGCGGTGCTCGTCGAGGAAGCGCATGCTCCAGCCCGTGGGGAAGACCTCGAGCACGGCGAACCCCCACGCCGTGGAGCCGAAGCGGAGGCGGGCGCCAGGGGCGGGCGCCGGGCCGAACTTCTCGAAGCGGGTCTTCGCCGCGCTCCCGGACACGAAGGCGTCGTAGCCCCTCGCCGTGAGGGAGTGCTGCAGATCGTGATCGTGGCCTGCCAGCCAGGCGTCGATGCGGCCCGCCTCCTCGAGGCGGCGCACACGCTCCTGGTAGACGGGGGTGAGCGTCTCGGGCCGGTGCGTGCCCGCCGTCACGGACATGTGGTGTGACACGAGGAAGCACCGGCGCTCACCGCAGCCCGCCATGGCCTCCTTCACGAACGCCAGCTCCTCATCGAAGGAGAACGGGTAGTCGTCGAGCGCCAGGGTGTTGGAGTCGAAGAGGATGAACCGCGCCGTGGCCGTGTCGACGACGAAGTGCCGGCCCGGCATGGCCCAGCCTGGACCCTGGTGCGCGATCTCCAGGCAGGCCTTCAGCCGGGAGGTGCGGGGCGGCAGCTTGCCGCGCTCGAGGCACGAGAGCGAGTAGCCGATGTCGTGGTTCCCCAGCACCGTGTGGATGGGCAGCGCTTCACCCTCCGGCCGCTTCAGGCCCGCAAGCGGCGTGTGGAAGAGGGCCTGGAACTGCGGATCCTCCGGCGGCCGGTAGCCGGGGGTGACGGTGTTTCCGTCCTCGCTGAAGGTGCAGTCCGCCGCTCCAGGGAGCGACAGCTCCGGACCGCAGGGGTAGAGGTTGTCTCCCAGCAGCAGGCCGAAGTCGAACGGCTTCGCGCGGTGCTCCTCCGCGATGGCGCGGGCCACGGCCGCCTGCTGCCGGCCATTGACGCCGAAGTCGCCGAAGACCAGCACCCGCACCCAGGGCGCCTGGGCGCGCTCGAGCGTGCTGGCGGGGGGCGCGGGATCCGCGACGAACGTGTCCCGCTGGAGGTAGCCCCACGTGAGGATCGCGGCAGGCGCCAGCAGCGCGACAAGCGCGAGGAGGACAGAGACGCCGAGGCGTCGCTTGGACGAAGCGGGCATCGGCGTCGAACCCAGCGGGAGCGGGGCGGGAGGACTACCCCGCCGCGCGGATGGCGTCGCGGAGGACCTCGGCCATGCGGCGGAGCTCGTCCGGGGTGGAGTGGAACGGCGGGCCCATGGCGATGATGTCGCCGGTGAAGCGGAACAGCACGCCGCGCTTGAGCGACTCCTCGAACACCCTGAGGGCGCGCAGGCCGGGCTTGCCGTCCATGGGCGACAGCTCCACCGCCGCCGCCAGCTGGCAGTTGCGGATGTCGATGACGTTGGGCTCGCCCTTGAGGCCGTGAATCGCCTCCTCCAGCACGGGCACCGAGGCCTTCACGCGCTCGTTGATGCCCTCGGCGGCCAGCACGTCCAGCGTGGCGTGCGCGGCGGCCACGGCCAGCGGGTGGCCCGAGTACGTGTAGCCGTGGAAGAACTCCACCGCGTGGTCCGGGCCCGTCATCAGCGTGTCATAGATGTCGTTGCGGACGATGACGCCGCCCATGGGCACCGTGCCGTTGTTGACGCCCTTGGCGAAGGTGATCATGTCCGGCACCACGCCGTAGTGCTGCGCGGCGAAGTTGGCGCCCATGCGGCCGAAGCCCGTGATCACCTCGTCGAAGATCAGCAGGATGCCGTTCTTGGTGCAGATCTCCCGCAGGCGCTGCAGGTAGCCCTTGGGCGGGACGATGACGCCGGCCGAGCCCTGCATGGGCTCGACAATCACGGCGGCGATGGTGGAGGCGTCGTGCAGCGCGATGAGCCGCTCCAGCTCGTTGGCCAGGTGCAGGCCCCAGGTGGGCTCGCCCTTGGTGAAGGCCATCTCCTTGAGGTTGTGCGTGTGGGGCAGGTGGTCCACGCCCGTCAGCATGGCCGAGGCGTACATCTTCCGGTTGGCCACCATGCCGCCCACGGAGATGCCGCCAAAGCCCACGCCGTGGTAGCCCTTCTCGCGGCCGATGAAGCGGGTGCGGTGGGCCTCGCCCTTGGTGCGGTGGTAGGCCAGGGCGATCTTCAGCGCGGTGTCCACGGCCTCGGAGCCCGAGTTCACGAAGAAGACGTGGCCCATGCCGGCGGGGGCCATGCCGGTGATGCGCTCGGCCAGCTTGAACGTCGGGCCGTAGCCCATCTGGAAGGCGGGGCTGTAGTCCACGCTGTCCAGCTGCTGCTTCACCGCCTCGACGATCTTCGGGTGGCGGTGCCCCAGCCCGCTGCACCACAGGCCGGAGAGGGCGTCGAAGAGCTTGTCGCCCTCCGTGGTCCAGTAGTACGCGCCCTCGGCCTTGGCCAGCATGCGGCGCGTGTGGTGCTGCTTGAAGTAGCGGTTGTGGGTGAACGGCATCCAATACGCCGCCAACTCACGATCGTTCGGCTCGAGGCTTCCCATGGAACTCTCCTGCTTGGACTGACCCCCCCACTATCGCATCCCTGGCCAGTCGGGACAGCCCTCGCTGCACCCCGGGTGGGGCCAGGCCGTATGGGGGCCGACAGAGCGGCCCTGGCTCAAGGCTCCTCGTCAGCGCCGCGGACGCCCTTGTCCTTTACGGCGGGAGGCGCGGGAGGCGCGGGAGGACGGGCCGTGGAGCTCAGGGGCACGGCGGGGGTGGCGGGCAGGGCAGTGCGCGTGCGGGCCTGGAAGGGGCTCGGAGGCAGGGGGCGGGTGGACGCGCTGGCCCGGGTGAAGAGCCGCGTGGCGGCCTGCTCGGCCCAGGTGGCGAGCTCGCGGGGCTCGAGGATGGCAGCGCTCCGGTCCACGAGGACCAGCCGGGTGCGATCGATGAGGCGCAGCTCGGCGGCGAGCCTGCCGCCGGAGCTCGGGCTCACGCGCAGGTGGAGCAGGCGCGTGGCGGGGGAGAGGGCCGGGGCGGAGGTGAGGCAGCTCAGGTCCGTGGGGCAGCCGGGGCCCAGCGTCTTCAGGTGGCCGCTGAGCTCCACGTAGCGCGCCCCCAGGCGCTCGGCGAGGGTGGAGCCCGCAGAGCTGGCGGCGCGCTCCAGCTCGGGTGGGGCGGTGGCCACCACCGCGAAGGAAGGATCCGTCTCCGCGGTGAGCAGCAGGAGGGCGAGGGCGGTGAGCACCATGGGTGTGCCTCCTCTCCTACCAGGAGTAGCTGGAGGCCAGCCCGAGCGTGGGGCCGCCGCTGATGGAGATGCGGGCCTGGTAGCCGGCCAGGGCTCCGACGGTGAGGGCCGGGGACAGCTCGTAGTCGGCGCGGTAGAGCAGGCGCACGCCGCTGGGCCCATCCGGGAAGTTGGTTACCTGCACGGCGGCGCTCATGGGCACGCGTGACACCGTGTCCCAGGCGAGCCGCACCGTCCCCGTGGTCCCCAGGCCCGAGATGGTCTCGATGCCCAGGTCCACGTGAGCGCCGCGCTCGCGTCCAATGCGCACCTGCCCCCCGAGCCCGGCCGCGAAGCCCTCCGCGTTGCCTCCGAGCACCACCCGCGTGGTGAAGCCGAAGTGGGAGCTGAGGCCCACGTCCAGCTCGGAGAACCCGTAGTCGAGGCCCGTGCGCACGGTGGAGGGAGCGCCCTCCAGCGGGGGAAAGTTGGGGGGGATGGGCGGCTGGATGGGAGGGACGCGGGCGCGCAGGTGGCCCACGCCGATGCGGATGGAGCTCAGGCGGATGCCGCCCACGTCCGTGAGGAGGCGGTGGAGGTAGTCCGCCTCGAGCCGGTAGTAGCGGTCCAGGTAGCGGACCGTCCCCGCGCGCGAGGGACCAAAGTCCACGTACTCGGAGAACAAGGACACCCGCGAGCGGCGCTGATCATACAAGGCGAGCAGCGCCTCACGCTCGAGCTCTCGCTCCGGCACCTGGATGAGGACGGTGTGAGGGAGCTCCGCGCTGGCGAAGGGGGTGGACTCCTGGCCGGCCGTGTCGCGGGCCGTGAGGTAGTACTCCACGGGCGCGTGCTGCCCGGGAGGCACGGGGAGGATGGCGGCGTAGTGGCCCTCCTCGGTGAGCGTGAAGGCCGCCTCGCGGAAGTCCTTCTCTCCTGCGGTGCGGTGGTGGGCGATGAGCGCGGCCAGGCGGGAGGCGGGGGTGACCTCGGCCTCGAGGACGAGCTCCCGGCCCGAGGACACCTGGGCCAGCGGGACATGGCTCACCTCGAGCGGAGGCGGCGGTGGCGGGGGAGGCGCCTTGGGGGCTTGAGGGGCCTGGGTGGCGAGCCAGAGGAGGAGGGCAGTGGCGGTGGACAGGGATGTCATGGGAGGCGCTCCTGTCTCTGCTACCAGTGGAAGGTGGTCCCGAGCCCCAGGGTGAGGCCGGAGTGGTTGATGTCCCGGAGCTGGTAGCCCACGCGCCCGGACAGATCGAGCCAGGGGGTGATCGAGCGGCCCACGGTGTAGAGCAGCCGCACGCCGAGATCCTCGCCAATGGGCTCGTTGGTGACGACGACCTCGGCGCTCATGGGCCAGCCCTCCACGGCATCCCAGGCGAGCGCGAGGTTGGCGCGCTTGCCGATCTTGCTGAGGGTGGCGCCGCGCAGCGTGAGGGAGGTGCCCGTCTCGCTGCCGATGCGCAGGCCCAGCTCGAGGCCGGTGGAGAGCCCCTGGCGGTTGACGCCCGCGCTGACCCGGCCCAGCCCGGCGAGCGACTCATGGAGGCGGATCTCGAGCTCGCTGAAGCCGTAGGTGAAGCCGACCCGCTTGGGGACAGCGTCCGTGTCCAGCAGCTCCTTCGGAGTGCCCCGGCCCTGGTAGCTGCCGAAGCCCACGCGGACCGAGTGCACGGTGGTGAGGACGCGGTAGAGGAAGTCCACCTCGAAGAGGTTGTAGACGTCGTTGCCCTTGAAGCGGTTGAAGTCGACGTACTCGTCGTGGATGCGCACGCGGCTGCGATGATCGCGCTCGATGGGCCGGGCGCTCGACGGGAGCTGGATGGCCACGCGCTGGGGCGAGGTAGCGCTCCCCGCGACGACCTGGGAGGCCCCGTCCTCGTCCGCGACCTCGACGAAGTACTCGAGGGCCGGCTCGGCGACGGCTTCCTGGGGGAGCTGCGCGCGGAAGTGGCCGGTGGGCTCGGCGCGCATGTGGAGGGTCTGGAAGCCCGGGGCTCCAGGGGCGCGCCAGTGCACCATCGCCACCTGGGGAGCCGGGCCGGCGAGGTGCGTGAGGGTGATGAAGACGGGCTCACCGGCGAGCGCCGTGTTGGGAGCCCCCGTCTTCATGACCGCCGCGACCGGCGCGTCGGAGGCGTCCTCTTCGGTGGAACCCTCGGGGGCCGCGCGCAGGAGGGCAATCTCGGCGCGGATGGGGCCGGCGAGCTCCGTCTGCGGCCAGGCGGCGAGGAAGCCCTCCCAGACGCGGGCCCGCTCGGGGGGAGGGAGCTTCAGCGCGGCATCCCACGCGGCGCGCAAGGCAGCGCGCTCGGCGTCGGGAGCTGGCGGCGTGCCGGGCCTGGAGGCCGTGGGGGCCGTGGGCGCGGTGGGAGTCACGGGGGGAGCCGAGGCCAGCTCCACCTCGTCCCCCACCTCGAGGCGCACCAGGAGGTCCTTGGCGCCGCCGATGCGCGAGAGCGCCTCTCCGGCCTCGAGGACCTCCGCTTCGCCGAGCAGGAAGCGGTCCCGCAGCACCTTGCCCGTGGCGGGATGGCGGGCCTCGATGACGCGGTAGACGCGCAGCTTGGCGCCGGGGGCGGCGGCATCGGCGCGGCCGATATCGACGAACGCGTCGGAGCCTTCGATTCGCAGGACATACGCCTGCCGGGGGGCGGCCAGGACTGGCGCGGCCAGCAGGAGCAGGAGCAGGGCTCTCATCATCTCCTCGGGGTGACGTCATCGCGGTGACGTCCTGCGCTGGGCCCAGCCGTCCGGCGCGATGAGCACTCGCTATCTAGCATGACGAGGGTATGCGGTCCGCTGATCTTGAGGCCCTACACTCCGAAGACGGGGGAGCCGCGTTATCCTCGGGTGCGCAAGGCTCGACTCTGGCTGGACGGAGAGTTCATGACCGACTCATCGAAGAAGGATTCCAGCTCGCCCGCGGCTCCTCCCACGGCGCCTGAGAGTGTGAAGGTCGAAGCGCCTGTCCCGGCCGAGCCACCCCCGGCGGCTCCAGGGCTGGGGAGCTTCCGGATTGGCGTCCGTGGCGCCATGAGACCCCCGACCAGCATTCCGGTGGTGCAGCCCACGACGAAGCCCGAGCAGGAAGGGGCTGGCCATGAGGAGCCGGCTCCGCAACCCATCGAGGCTCCCTCACCGCGAGCCCGGGCTGGGAAACCGCTGGCGCCTCGCACCAGGGCAGCGGCCAAGACGCTGCGGAGCGATTCCCAGAGGCCAGTGACGGCCTCGGCTCCAGCGGCCTCCTCGACACGCCCGGCTCCGGCTCCGGAGGCTGCCTCGCAGCGCGCGGTGGCCGCGAAGCCAGCCCCTGCCACTCCTCCGGCAGCTGCGGCCCCGGCGGCTCCTTCAAAACCCCGGACCGCTCCAGCCACTTCCTCCGCACCGCGGGCGGCCGCAGATCCACTCCCGGCGCCGTCCCTAACTCCCGCCACGGCAACCCAGGCCCCGGCCGCTACCGCTCCGGCCATGCCCGCCTCGCCTCCACCGGAGGCCGTGTCTCCCTCCACCCTCGCCCGGATCCGGCAGGCGCAGCGCCTCGCTCAGAAGGAGCAGGCCTCCACCGCCCCGAAGGACACGCGCGCGGCTCCCCGCGCGAAGACGCCGCTCAAGCGCCCCTGGTCGAAGCTCAATGCCCTGGCCCACAAGAAGCAGAAGGCTGAAAAGGCCGGGCTCTCCCAGGCGAAGCCGGCTCCCCCGAAGAAGCGGAAGCCGTAGCCGCGTGGGAGACCGCACGTCTCTCAAGGCCCCAGGAGGCTCTCGTAGGTCGAGATCGCCCCCTGGTAGACCTGGGCGTAGTACGTCTGCATCGAGGGGTTCTGCGCGACGTACGGCTGGACGTAGTTCCAGGCGGCGTTCTCGATGACGAGGATCTCCCGGGCCTGGGTGGGAGAGGGCGTGGACATCGGGGCGGTTCCATAGTCCCGGGTGGCCAGCAGCTTGAGCACGTCGTAGCGCTCCGCGGGGTCGGTGATGCCGCCAGTCATGAAGCGGTTGAAGACGGCCGGGTCCAGCTCCTCGCGCATGTACTCGACGATGTCGATGACATGTCCGTACTCGTGGCCCATCTGGATGCTGAACTGCTCGCTGTAGCCGCCCCTGCCGAACATGACGACGTTCTCACCGGCAGCGGTGTCCGGCAGAGCGATGGAGAACAGGTCGTCGAACTTCAGCGGATCGCTGCTCTCGAAGAGCTCGGTGATCCGCTCGGCGGGCCTGCTCACTCCCAGGCTCCCGCCCCGCTCGATGTCCACGTCGGCCAGGTACGGGTAGTCCTGCACGAGCTGCTGGTAGAGAGGATCCTGGGTGGGCACGTAGCCTGAGACGACGCCATTCACCTGCGCCCAGTCCGGGTGGCTGGGGTCGAGCCGCGTCTGCCCGTTGTTCAGGACCCCAGGGTAGCCAGCGTCCAGCGCCTGCTGCAGCGACATGGGCCGTGTGTCGGAGTTGAGGAAGGGTTGCGCGCCATCGCTGCTCACCGTGAAGCTGGCGAACCCTTCGCCGAACTCGCCCCGGAAGACCGGCTCCATCATCAGGTCCTCGGGCGAGGCCCCGGACAGGCCATTGGGGTGGTTGTGGAAGCCGCCCACCGGCTCCCAGCCCGTCCCCGGCGCGCCGCCGCGGATGCCGTTGATCGTGTCCGTGGCGTTCAGCTGGAGCGGGGTGCCGGGCTGGCTCCGCGCCACCTCCTGGACGAGCATCTCGCCCGTGGACGAGTTGCGGTACACGGCGAAGTAGCTCTCATAGGGCTGGGACAGCAGCGCTTGCGGGTCCACCGGCTGTCCGGACAGCCCCATGATGCGGGGACCGCTGCCATCGAGGAGGGAGCCGGTGCCATCCGACAGCAAGCCCTGCATGGTGGCGCTGTTGCTCGCGTAGTCCGTGGCCGGGTTGAGCGGGGGCGGTTCCCCGGTGGGAGCCCGGTAGGTCACTCCGTTCATGCCAGCGGAGAGGACGAAGCTGAAGCCGGCCTGGCTGAGCGCGGCGTTGAGGTGGGTGGGGTCCCCGCTGAGGATGCCCTCGAGCGCGCCGGGCGTCCCGAGCACGTAGCTGCCGAAGCTGCCGGTCGCATCGATGGTGGCGGCGGTGACCACCGTCCGGGTGAAGCCCCAGCCCTGCGCGGTGGCCTTGGCGGCCACGGTGGCGCCGAAGAAGGACGTCAGGCCGTCCACCGTGCCCCCCAGGAGGGCATTGCCCCAGTTCACCGAGCCCGTGCTGTCGTACTGCGAGGACGCGTTGATGGTGGTGCTGAGCACCCCGGTGGTGGCGGCAGGCAGCGCGGCGGAGACGAACGGCGTCACGGTGATGGGGACGCCGAAGACGGTGCTCGCCGTGGTGCCCGCGGCCATGGCCCCCAGGCCGCTGGCCATCATCATGGGCGCGGCGATCGAGGCGGCCATTCCCACGGCCATCATCGTCATCTGGCGGTGGCTCTGGACACGGTCCCCCATGGCGGCCACGGCCTCGCCGAAGGGCTTCATGGAGCTCCAGAAGGCGGAGTCCACCGTCGCGCCCGCGGTGAGCCCCTGGGCGATGAAGGCAGGGTCGGTGCTGTCCTCCAGCACGTCCGCCAGGGCCAGCAGCGAGTCGCGCTGGACGGTGGCCATGTCGTTGACGTTGGAGCGGCTCAGCGGGTTCGGGTCATTGAAGGGGTTGAAGTCCTCGAAGAAGCCGATGACGTTGGTCATCGCGGGGCTGGAGCCGAACGCCTCCATGTCCGCGTTGGCGATGGGCGTGGTGAGCTCCGCCATGCCTCGGAGGTAGGCCGCCGCGTCGGCGCCGGTGAGCTGCCCCGCGGCCACGGCCTGCTGGATGCCGGCGGCCGTCACCGGCTGCGGGAGCGCGGCGATGGCCGGGTAGGCGGACATGTCGAGCCCCTGGGGCGGTGGCGGCAGCTCCCCGGTTGGCAGGAGGGGCTGGCCATCCGGCCCCAGCACGGGCGTGCCGTCCAGCAGGTCCGCGGTCAGCGCCTGGGTGCCCTGCTGGTACTGGGCGAAGGCCGCGGCGGTGGCCAGGTTGCCCCCGTGCTCGTCGAGCAGCGCCGAGTTCAGCCCCGGCGTGACGAGGCTGAGCAGCATGATCTGCTCGCGCTCCTGCGGCGAGACGTTCTGGAGCAGCTCCCCCATGTGCGGGTTGGCCAGCAGCGCGCTGAGCCGGGCGCCCTCGGTGGCGGCGAGCTCGGCGTCCCCCATGGCGAAGGAGGTGGCCAGGCCAGTGCCCATGGCGGTGCGGAAGTCTTCGCGGCGCCACTGCTCCGAGCTCGCCTGGTTGAAGACCCCGAGGAAGAAGCTGGCCTGGGCCGCGTTTGGCATGCCGTCAGCGCCCTGGATGCGCGCGGCCTGCTCCATGAAGTGGGTGAGCTCCAGGGAGCGGGAGCCGCTGTCCAGGTAGAGGGGGTTGTTGGGGTCGTTCATGGCGCCCATGCCGATGGAGCCGATGAAGGCCTCCATGTTCTGGGGGCCCACGGTCTCCAGCACCGCCTGCGCGATCTCCGGCGAGGTGGACAGCCTCATGGCCTGGGCGGCGATCTCCCCGGAGTGGATGCCGGCCTGAGCGTTGCCGGGATCCACGGCCTCGAGCGCCAGGCCGGTGGCCACCGCCTGGGCGACCTCGGGGCCTCCGGACTCCGCGAGCGCATCCACCACGAACAGGAAGCTGATCTCCTTCCCGTCACCGAGCGGTTGCGTGGGCGCGAACCGCTCGGTCGCGAACATCGTCAGGGCCGTCATGGCGCCAGTGTTCAGGTCGCTCCCGTTCCACATGGCGTCGGTGGTGTCGACCAGCGTGCCCACCGCGTCGCCCAGGGCGTCGGGGCTGGTGGCGGCGGGATCGGGCAGCGCGTTGGCGGCGGTGTAGAGCTCGCCCAGTTGCTCGGGCGTCAGGTCTCCGAAGGTCTCCAGGGGCGGTCCGCCCACCAGCACGTAGACGGGCTCGGAGCCCTCGGCGGAGCCGATGTTGGCGATGTCTCCGGAGTTGGCGGCGTCCGGGGGGCGGATGGCCGCGTTGCCGTTGGCCGGATCCAGCACCGCCACCGTGTAGCCCAGCGCCTGGTAGGCGGCGACCTGATCCGCGGTCAGCGGCTCGGTGGTGGGCAGCGCCTGGACGGGCTGCTCCTGGGTGAGGCTGAGGGCGGTGGCATAGGCCTGCTGGACCGCCGCGGGCTCCTCCATGTTGACGTTGGCGAACACGCTCATCGTGTTCACCGTGCCCGACTGGAACACCTGGGGCGTGCCGTTCTGGAGGTCGACGAGCTGGCCGTCCGCGTTCACGGCCACATACAGCGCGCCGTCCTGCGGCACGATGCTCACCCCGGCACCGGCGCCGGTGTTGGTCTGCACGGCATAGGAGGCCTGGAGCTGGGAGCTCAGCGGCTCGCCTACGTCCGCCACGTTCACCCGCGTCACCCCGGAGGGATCTTCAGGGAACTGCTGGGTGGCGACGCCGGAGGGCACGGTGATGGGGCCGCCGTTGGCATAGGCATGCTCGCCGAAGAACGTGGGGGAGACGCCGATCTCCGTGCTCAGCTCCTGGAGGAGCTGGCCGCGCTCGGAGGCGGGCGCGGTGGTGATCTCGTACAGCGCGCGGCCTGAGATGCCCCGGGGCTCGCCGGTGGTCTCATCCAGGCCCAGCTCGGGGGTGACCTGGTACAGCTCGCCCTGGGTGGGGCTGGGGGTGCTGGCCGGATCCGCCGAGGCCGCCTGCCAGTCCTCGAACGTCTCATAGGTGTTGCCGGTGCTGGGGTCCCAGTAGCCTTCCTCGTTGCGGACCAGCGCGTGGCCCGTGGACGAGGGGCCGTCAGGCGCGGGGTCCAGCAGGATGACCTCGCCGTCGGTCTCGGCGGCGTACTCGATGGACGCGTCCAGGCAGTTCTCCGCCGCGTCGTGGACATCCTCGTTGAGGAGGGTGGTGGCCTGGGCGCTGTTGAGGCTCTGGGTCGCGAGGTCCGCGCTGGTGGCGCTCGAGGCCACGGGTGACGCCTCACCGTGCAGCCAGGCCTGCTGCGCCGCGGCGCTCTGCGAGGTCTCGTAGGCGTCCTTCTTCAGCGCGGCATTGGCCGGGTTCTGCTCCGCCTGAGCCGCGGCCCTGCGAGCGGCTTCGGCGGCCTGGCGAGCGGCCTCTGCGGCACGCCGTGCGGCCTCCTCGGCGATACGTCGTGCGATCTCCGCGACGCTGTTGTCGCCACTGCCCACCCGGTTGCTCATGACGGTTTCCTCGGCTGCGCTCTGTTCGTGCGGCTGCCCGCGAGAGGATGACACTGCCCCCCGACTCGAGGGTTGTCGAAAGAGGGGCGCTTCACGTTCATCGGATCTCTGGCCGATGGGAGTTCGGAGGCGCCTGTGCGGGTCTGTATGTGATGTAGGGTTGGGGATTTCCCCAGGTGCGCCCGGGCGCGCACCCTTCACCAGGCGATGGGCTCGCCCCGGAAGTTGAGGAAGCTGCCGCTGTCCTGCAGGGTGAGCCGGTCGATGAGGGCGATGAGGCCCGCGACCGACTCGGCCACGGGCGTCGGAGCGTCCGAGCCCCCCATGTCGGTCTGCACCCAGCCCGGGCTGATCGCCACGGTGATGAGGCCCTCGCCCCGCAAGTCCTGGGCCAGCGAGCGCGACGCCATGTTCAGGGCGGCCTTGGACATGCGGTAGCCATAGCTTCCGCCGGAGGTGTTGTCGCCGATGGAGCCCAGCCCCGAGCTCATATTGGCAATCTTCGCGCCGCCGGAGCGGCGGAGCATGGGCAGCAGCGCGGCGGTGACCCGCAGCGTGCCGAGCGCGTTCACCTGAAAGGCCCGGGCCGCATCGTCCAGATCGAGCGCCTCGAGACTGTCCGGCCTGCTCCTCACACCGGCGTTGTTGATGAGCAGGTCGACGGGCTCGGTCACGGTGGCGGCGAAGGCGCGCACGCTCGTCTCGAGCGCCACGTCGCAGGCGTGGATCCGGAGCCGGCCGCTGGAAGGCTCCATGAGGGCCGCGAGCTCGCCTGCGCGGCCGGGCGTCCGGGCTCCTGCGTGAACGGAGTCGCCTCGGGCGAGATACTGGCGGGTCAGCTCGAGACCGATACCGCGGTTGGCTCCGGTGATGACGATCTTCATGGCGAGGAGCTTACTGTCGCCCCGGGCCGGGATGCGCTCGATGTGCTCGTGGAACAGATCACGGCTGGACAGTGGGTGCTGGAGGGGGCATGAGACCCATGAGGTAGGGTAGAGTACCCGGCGGAGCTGGCCGCAGGCGTACCGGAGAGCGTCCATGGGGAAGAGGGAGATCTTGCCGGAAGTGGACCCGCGCTGCCTGCCGGTGGGCACGCGGGTGGGGCGGTGGCGCGTGGTGGGCTTCGGAGGACTGGGCGCCTACGGCACCATATATCGGGTGGAGCTCGTGGGCCACGAGGAGGCCGGCCCGTTCGCGCTCAAGCTGGCCGTGTACCCGGGCGACAAGCGCTTTGAACGCGAGGCGTGGCTGCTGTCGCGCACCCACAGCCCCTACGTTCCTCGGCTCCAGGGCCAGGGTGTGTGGGAGCACGCCTCGGGAAGCTATCCCTTCGTGGTGATGGATTGGGTGGACGGCGAGCCGCTGTACGAGTGGGCCGCGCGGCGCAACCCCTCGCAGGGGCAGGTGCTGGAGCTGGTGGAGCAGGTGGCGCGGGCGCTGGTGGCCACCCATGCGGCGGGTGGCCTGCACCGGGATGTGAAGGGCGCCAACGTGCTGGTGAGGCGGGCGGATGGCCAGGCCTTCCTCATAGACTTCGGCGCGGGGGACTACCGGGGCGCGGAGACGCTGACCTCGAAGCTGCTGCCTCCCGGGACGCCCGGCTACCGCAGCCCCGAGGCCTGGGCGTTCCTCAATGCGTTCAGGCGTCACCCCACGGTGCACTACCCGGCCAGCACGTGTGACGACTTGTTCGCGCTGGGGGTGATGGCGTACCGGCTGGTGACGGACCAGTACCCGCCGCTCACGAGCCCCGAGGAGCCCGGCTCGGAGGTGTGGCGCGAGGGAGGCAGAGGGCCGCGTCCGCCGAGCGCGCTCAATCCGCGAGTGGGCCCGGAGCTGGACGCGCTCATTCTCCGGTTGCTGGCGGTGGCTCCCGAGGAGCGCTTCCGAGGCGTGGCCCAGGAGGTGGCCAAGGCGGCGGAGCAGGCCCGAGAGAAAATCAGGCCCGAGACGGACACCGTGCTGTTCCCCTGGGGCTCCGCATACGGCCCCTGCAGGCGTTCTCCAAAGGCGGTGCGCCTGTCCGCGGAGCGGGACGCTGCCGCGAGGGAGAAGCTCGCGAGGCAAAGAGCAGAAGGGCGGGCTCGAGCAACAAAGGCGCCGGAGCGGGCGCGGTCCACTGGCCTTGCACGAGCCTGGAGCGTGGGAGGCGCGGTGGGCGCAGTGGCGTTGCTGCTCGCGCTCCTGGTGGGAGGGGTGCTGCACCGCGCCCACGAGGTGCTGGGAGACGCTGCTGCGGAGGGAGCGAGCGTTGCCGTGGGAGACAGTCCGCTCCGGACTCCGAGCGAGACGCCTGCTGCCAAGAAACAGGACGCGCGTGTGCCCGCAGTGGGACAGGCGCTGCCCGAGAAGCCGCTCCCGTGGCAGCGCAAACCTCCATGCGACAAGAACGGGCAGGTGGAGATCCGGGGTGGGTGCTGGCATCGCTCGGACGGCAAGCCCCCATGCGCGGAGGACGCCTATACCTGGCAGGGGGCCTGTTACGTGCCCGCGACGGCTTCACGGCATCAGCAGCCCACCGCCGATCCGCCGTAAATAAAGTCGATGGGCAGCCTGAGGGAGCAGAAGTGGCCCGCAGTTTCCAAGCACGGCGTACGGTATCCTCCAGCCCATGCGCCAGCTCAGGGATCCCAAGGCTTTGCTGCCACCAGAAGCCGTGGTGGGCCTGCTCCTCTGGAGCGTGCTGTGGGCAGGCTGTAGCGGGAGCAGCTCGCTCGAGGGGAAGCTCGAAGCGGCCATCCGCTCGGCGGCCACGAGCGGCCAGCCGCTTCGGATGGAGGAAGTGGCGGACTTCGCCTGGGATGAGCTCTATGTCTTCGGGCCCTATGCCGAGGAGGAAGACTTCCCCCAGGATCTGGGCTCCGTGTCACCGGGTCTCTTCCATATCAGTAATGAGAACGAGAACCTGCTCGTGTTCGTGCGCGATCGGAAGGTGGTGAAGAGCTTCTACTTCCCCAGTGCGAAAGGAGACTTCCCGCTCCCTTACGTGATGTATGGGAGATTCAGGCGCGAGGATGCGCAGTTCAAGGTGCAGGGCTCCGGTACCCTCGAGCTGCTGCCCGGGGGGCTCTCCACTGGGAAACGGGCTCCACGTGATGGTGGCAGCCCCTGAACTGGTGCAGCCCCTGTGGGCTGCGAGCCTCTCGCGCTGAGTCGCCTGAGGTCACTCTGCACCAGCGTAGGGAGCGAGACCGGGATATCGGGGCAGTGGAGTCCCACCGGTGGGACTGACGTAGCCCAGTCCCTGTCCTACAGCCGTCCGGGAGGGGGAAGAGAGCGGCAGCAGGGATGGGGTCTACCCTGGGTCTAAAGCCCAGGTGCCTTCTTCCCAGCGCTTCAAGGCCTCGGAGGCTGAGAAGGAAACAAGCCCCTCGCCCTGTGCCGCCTCCTTCAAAACCGCTGTGGCTTCCTTCGTTCTATGGCGAAGGAGGAAGGCTGCTGCCTTGACTCGAACGTCCATGCGAGGGTGCGTGAACAGAGCGGCGAGTGCATCCCTTCCAGGGTTGCCATGCGCGCACAGCTTGTCGAAGGCTGCATTCACCTGCTTGGCGTGCTTGTTCCCGGTCTTCGCGTCCCCTCTGCCGATCGCATCGGTCTGAGCCGCGGCATGCTGGGCAAACGCCTCCACGAGTTTCTCAAGGGTCACTTTCGAGCCCCCCAGATTCCCTTGCGGATCTTCTCGATGGCCTGCAACCCGAACTGGCGCTGGGCCCCATAGGACTGCGTGCTCAGCCACTGTCGCACTGTCAGGCTCCTCGAGCCGGTGATTTCCTGTTGAATCGAGGAGTAGAACCCGCTCAGGCGCGTGTGCAACCCTTGTTCCAGCGGGATGACGTTCTCGGTGTTGTGAAGGGCATGAGGGCCGAACCGATCCAGGTTGCCTGGCGTCTGCTCGACGATGTGGTGCCACTGCTGGCCCTCTCCCGCCGAGCCCAACGCACTCTTGAGGCCGCTGAACGAGCCCCAGGATCTGGATCCGACAGGATTAACCCCGGCTGAGGATCCTCCGCCGCCCATGCTCTGGGCCGCCATGGCGATCGCCGTGGCAGGCAGGGAGATGACGATAGTGCTTCCGACGACGGCCACCGCGCTCACCTGGCCCACATTCGCCAGGCTGATGCCTAACCGTGAGGCCCCCGCCGCTGCTGCCTCCGAGAAACTGGGCAGCATTGGCAACCGCGAGGACAGCAACGCAGCACCCCCGAGCAGGCCGCGGCTCACCACCGCCGTGACTGCGAGGACGAAGACGCGCGCCACCTCTGGTCCCACCCGGGTGGCGAAGCGCTGGCTGGCCCGCTGCAACTCCTCCCAGGTCGTGGCCCGGTCGGTGGCCCACTTCAACTCCCGGCTCGCGTCCACCACCTCAAGGAAGGTTTCCACTCCCAGGTAGATCAACAGCAGGGCTGAGACGATGGCTGCCGCCTTGGTGAACACGGGCTCGGGGTTGGCCGCCAAGACGGCCCAGGTGATGAGGCCCGTGGCAATGACGGTGTAGAAGAGCTGGGGAGCCAGGGTCTTCTCTACCGCCTTGGCGATGCTCTCTTTGAGGGGATCGATCGACAGGCCCAGGGCGACCCCCAGCTTGTCCCACTCGCTCAGGCCCATCACATCGTCGAGCAAGGAGAGGCAGTCTTCCCTGCGCTGGCCCGGCTCACAGAGGCCGCCGAAGCTCTTGCTCATCAGGCGCTGCCAGCGAGAGTCCGCGTTATCGGTGGGGTAGGAGGCGCGCACCAGCCAGCTTTGCTGGGGGGCGCGCAGCGTCAAGGGCGCATTGAGCACCAGTTGCGTCAGTGCTTCCTCGAACGCTGCCGCGTCCACCTTCACGGACTTGTGCGAGGCGGGCGGCCTGTACTCCAGGGGGGCACCCTGCCCTGTGTCGAGACGCACCACAGGTGGGGTTGCGCACCCGGTGGACAGTGTCACCAGCAAGACCGTGGCGATCAGACGAGAGGCCATGAGACGCCCTCCACCTCCAGGAGGTTTCCAGGCTACGGGATCGTCATTCCAGAGGCGATGCGATGTGCAGCGGTCCCCATGAAGCAGAGGCTCCTCGCAGACGATCCGGTCTCCGCGCCCAGCGCTGCGGCCGCGCCCAGCGACCACGGGCGGCATCCCTCTCGCCCCCTTGTGAGGAAGACGCCGATGTCTGGCCGGGGACCTGCTACGTGCCCTTGACCGCATCCCGGTATCAACAGCCCACCGCGGATCCGCCGAAGCGCTTGGGACGGCCCTCCACCCACGAAGCAGGGTCCAGGAAAATCAAGACTTTAGGCAGAGAGCCCGCAGCGGAATCGGGGCAGTGGAGTCCCACCGGTGGGACTCGCGTAGTCCCAGCCCATGCCCGAACGGTGGGACTTGGGTAACCCTCCGGCAAAAGTCCCACCGGTGGGACTGACGTAGCCCCTGGGCAAAAGTCCCACCGGTGGGACTGACGTAGCCCCAGTCCCAGTCCCTCAGCTGTCCGGGAGTGGTGGAGCGGAGAGAGGCGTTGGCATTCTCCCAGGAGATGGACACGCTCGCCTGCGGTCACCGTACGCCCAGCACCGGACGCTTCTGTGCACACCTGCTCGCGGATGAGGACGCGAGCTTCCATGTGCGCTTCACGGGGCGTGGGCTCCACCACGACTTGGTAGGTGGCGCCTGTGCGAAGGCGGGGGCGCAGGAGGATGCGCTCGTCGCTGTCTGTGAGGCCTGCATGCAGGCGCGGATCAGCTCCGTCTTCGATGTGGAAGGCGTCATCGGCCGTCCGGAGGTCCGCTCGCGGCCCACGACGCTCCGCTTCGAGCATCGGGAGCACAGGCTCCCCGCGCTCACGGGGGCAGAGATTCGAGCGGTCGCTGCCCTCGAGGATTCGCTCCGTCCCAGGTGGCTCGCCCTGACCGAGCGGGGCGAGCTCCTCCGGGTGGATCTCGATGATGGTGGGGTCACACGCCTGACTTCGATTGGGGCAGAGGGGCTGGAGCTGGCGGAGCCGCTCGCGGTGCACGCCTCACCCTGTGGGCGCTTCGCGGCCGTGGTGAACGTGAAGGGCCAGCGAGGTGTCGTCGTGGAGCTGGAGTCCGGAGCGGTGACGCTGCGGCTCGATCGGGGCCGCTACCACATCGAGCACTGTGCCTTCTCCGTGGCCTTCTTCCGGGATGGGGAGAGCACGCGGCTGGTGCACGCGACGGCCTGGAACCGGCTCGACCTGTCGGATCCCGCCACGGGCCAGCTGCTGACGCCGCGCGACACCACATGGAGAAGGAAACAGGGCGAGCCACGGACAGCGCATGAGCTCGACTACTTCCACTGCGGCCTGACGGTGTCGCCCGATGGCGAGTGGCTGGTGGACGACGGGTGGGTATGGACTCCGGTGGGGGTGTTGCGGAGCTTCAACCTGCGCCGGTGGGCTCGGGAGAACGTGTGGGAGTCGGAGGACGGTCCATCGGTGAAGGAGCTGCGCAGCTGCAGCTACTTCTGGGACGCCCCTCGGTGCTTCGTAGGCGAGCGCACGCTGGCGGCCTGGGGCTTTGGGGGTGATGACCTCCACATGGTGGACGCCGCGATGCTCTTCGACGTGGAGAGCGGGAAGCTGCTCCGCTGGTTCGCGGGGGCACCCCGCGGAGAGTTCAGGCTCGCACTGGACTACCTGCTCACGAGCGCGAAGGGCCACGGTACGTCTATCTGGGACGTCGAGACGGGCGAGCGGCTCCACCATGATCCAGACTTCCTGCCCTGGGGCCACCACCGAGGAGCGAGGCGCTTCCTGACCGTGGTGGGCGGCGGAGTGCTGCGCGAGAGCTGGCTTCTCGGCGAGGGTTGATGTTGTAGGTGGAGGGCTCAGCATTCGGAGAGCAGAGGCTCGCACCGACGTAGAGCGTGCTGACTTGAGAAGGACCCTCCCGGGGATGAAAAGCGAAGGCCCAAGAGCTTCTGAGGATTTCCTCAAGATTCCAAGCTGCTCATTCGCTTGGAGTACGGGACTTGAACCCGTGGACGAGGGGTGCCCTAAACCTGCGACGGCACATGCCCTACGCTGAATCGCGAATGAATCCGGGCATTTCGAGTCAACGGGCCAGTCCTCTGCAGTCTCACCTGTCCCCGGAGTCCCTTCCAGTCTTGGAGACATTTTGGAGACGGAAACAGAGGCGCACGGTGCTCCAGGGAAGTTCGTGGGAGCCCCCTTGTAGCGTGTCCCCTGGCGGGGATTGGCTGGGGAGGGGTGAGTGGAGGGGCGCAGGCGGGAGTACCGGCGGTGGCGGCCGGAGGAGGCGGTGCTGTATGAGGCGGTGAGGGACCACCTCGCCACTCTGCTGGCGGAGGCGAGCAAGATGAGCCGCGGCCTGCCTTGGTACTTGGTTCGGGACTTCCCCAAGTACTTGGCGTGCTCTGTGGCGGAGATGGGACCAGAACGGATTGAACGGGAGTCCCTTGGTGCTAATCTCAGAGGCTACAATGCCAATCGACATCCAACTTCCTACGCCCTGGCCAAGTGGCACGACGTTTCGTTTTGATGAACTCCCGCCGCTGACGTGGCTCGTTGGTCCGAATGGGACGGGAAAGTCTCGCCTCCTTAGGGCATTGCGTGATCACAGCGGATTTGCAGTTCTGAAACCGCGGCTTGTTTCAACCGATCGACTTTCATCGGCGCGCACGGACGAATCAATACTTCAAATGTGGGGGAGCCACTCGGTCAACGGGCTTCAGAAAAGCCAGTTTGAACGACTCGTCAATGCCAATCATCGAGACGGATCGATTGTTGGAGCTGTCACGCTGTTATACCAGCGGCCCGATTTGCGCATTCGCATCGAAGCTACGCTATCGCAACTTCTCGATCGTCACATCAAGTTAGACATGACGGACGGGAAGCTCATCCCAAAGGTTCGGTACGGGACATCCCCGGAGTACTCTATGTTCTCCGATGAGTGTCATGGCGTGATGGAGTTGGTCGTGCTGCTTGCTAATATATACGACAGTGAGACGCAGTTGCTCCTGATCGACGAACCCGAGCAGCACCTCCATCCTCAGTATCAAGCGTTTGTGCTTGATGAGATTCAGCGATCCGGCAAGAAGGCCGTGCTCGCAACCCACTCTCCCTCTTTCCTGTCTATCAAAACACTTCAAGACCTACGAAGCGTCATATGCCTCCAACCTGACTTTCCGATGCCATCAATGTACCAAGGCGAACCGCACATTGACAAAGAGGTTCAGGAAGTGTTGCCACGTATGACCGAGCAACATAGAGCCTTCTTCTTCGCGCAACGGCCGATCTTCGTAGAGGGCTACTTCGACGCAGCGGTGATTGCCGCCATTCAACGAGCAATGGGGGTCAGTGCCGAGGCTGCAGGGAGTTGCCTTATTCCTTCGCTTGGTAAGGAGGAGGCTGGGCGGTATCTGATGCTTTGCAACTCCTTGGGGAAGCGAGCGGTATTCATCTTCGACCTTGACGCGCTTTTTGATAGGCGCTTGAGGATAGGGGCAACCCAGAATCCGGACATGGCACTCCGTATTGCGAGTGCGGGGCACGGGAAGTACGAGGACTTGGTTGGCCAACTTCAGCGAGCCTTAACGAGCGCGATAGCAAAGTTTGAAGCGGTGCCCGAAGGACAACTTCCGCCCAGTCTACAGGGCCTTCGTGAGTTCATGAAGTCACATCAAGGTGCGGACCATCTCGATAAACGGAGATTTGCGTTGCTTGTTGCCCTTGCCGAGCAACCGGTTGGCATCCGCACGATTCTTTCCACGGATGCCGACACTATTGAGGGCTTTTTGAAAGCGGTTCTTAATCATCTGGCGTCCGTTGATATCCATGTTTTGCCGAGTGGCGCTCTGGAAAACTATCTGCCTAGCTATGTTGGAGATAGGTTCAAGATCCCCGATGAGGCAAAGCGTTCGGCTTCAATGCAGGAACAGGCGTGGCTTAGTAATCCTCGCCCGAAGGAGGAGATCTTGGCCCGGTACGGAGAACTGGGCCGGGTCATCCAGAAACTCCCTTCACGCCCGCGTGTCGACATACGAGCTCACTTGCAGCGAGAGTTGGCGAACCTGCTCCATCACCTCATCGTGGCCATCCGCGTGGGCCATATTCGTAACAAGGAGGGAATTGTGAGCGTCCTCGGTGAAGAATGGAATCGTATGGCCAACATTGTTTCGGTCGCGGACCTTCAGGTGCAGGCGCCGACTAACTTTTCAGGCTCCTTGTTGGTTAGTGATAGGTTCGGGATAGGAGAGCATCTTTTGCGGTTCGATTGGCACACACAAACGAACGACCCCAGTGCTCTGGTCCTTGAGAAGGTGCGGGGGACATAAACGTCCTGCTGAATTTGCGTAAAGGCAGAGCAGAGGAGTTCTTGCGGTCGAGAGGCTCGCATAATGGTTTCTCTGGATGGAGGTGGGAAGGCGGCGAACATTGCGATGATCACCCAACGCGTGGCGCATTAGCGGGCCTCGGTAGTTTCACCATTATGCAGTGGTACATGCACCTGTCCGCAGCGGCTAAGAGACTATCTCGGTAGGGAAGAAAAGGCCCTACCTGATGGGTTACATGTAGAAGGGGGAAGTATTGAGTGGGACTAGCGAAGAGAGATGACGGCTGAAGGATGCCGGAGGAGCTGTGGGCGAAGAGAGAGCCCCTGCTGCCGCCGCGGCCCGAGCATCCGCTGGGGTGCCATAACCCGCGCGTGCCGGACCGAGCGTCCATGGAAGCCATCCTGTGGGTGCTGCGCACGGGGATGCAGTGGCATGCACTGAAAGCCACCGGCCTGTGCCACCCGTCCTCGGCCTACCGGCGATTCTGCGAATGGCTGGCGGCCGGAGTCTTCCACGAGTTCTGGCGCTTGGGGTTGCTGGCGTATGACGCTCTGGTGGGCATCGACTGGCAGTGGATGAGCTTGGACGGCGCGATGACGAAGGCCCCGCTGGGAGGGGAGAAAACCGGCCCCAACCCGACGGACCGAGGCAAGAAGGGATCCAAGAGAAGCCTGCTGACCGATAGGCGCGGTGTGCCGCTGGGGGGAGTGGCCGCAGGCGCCAACGTCAACGACCACAAGCTGCTGCAAGCCTCGTTTGAGGCGGTGCCCGTCAGGCGGCCCGAGCCTGAGCCAGGACCAGCGCAGCACCTGTGCATCGACGCAGCCTACGACTGCAACGAAGTGCGCCAATGGGGCGATAAGTTCCACCTCGCCATGCACATTCGTCCGCGTCGTCCACCAGAGAGCCCCCCGAAGAAGAGCCGCCGCAAGAAAGCGCGTCGGTGGGTGGTGGAACGCTCTCATTCGTGGATGAACCGCTTCCGCAGGATCCTCGTCCGCTGGGAGAAGCGGGAAGATACCTACTTGGCCATGCTCCATCTCGCCCTGGTCATCATCACTTGGTTCCACTTCCTACCGAGATAGTCTCTTACACGGGATATTAGCGGATGCCGCGAATCTACAAGCCAGGCTCGTTCTTGAGAATTCCCCTCGCGGATGGCTCCTTTGGCTACGGCCGGGTGCTGAAGCTTCCGCACGACGCCTATTACAATTACAGAACCGAGACTCCGGATTCCGACCTGGATCGCATCGCCTCCAAGCCCATTCTCTTCAAGATGATGGTCCGTCATATGGGGGCGAGATCCTGGGAGCTCATCGGGTGGAGAAAACTGGAGGAGCAGTTTTCCCAACCGATTGTTCACTTCATGCAGGACATCGGAAGCTTTCGCGACTGCACGATCTTCGACACCGCAGGCAATTCGAGAAAGGCTGAGCCCCAAGAGTGTGTCGGGCTGGAGTGCTCGGCTGTTTGGGAAGAGGTGGGTGTCGAGGAACGCCTGCTCGACACGTTCATGGGACGGCCCAACGCCACAGTGGAGGACCTAAAAGTACGCCTGAAATAGGGGAACCTCATGCTCGCTCCCTACAGCACTGCGGCGAGAAGGACGCGGCCACTTCTGCGAGCTGTTCCAGGCGGCAGCCTCCCCGGCGAGGAGTACGGGACTTGAACCCGTGGGCGAGGGGGAACGGCGGTCCCATGCTCCAAAGAGCTAGGAGCACGGAACCTGTGATTACGCTCGTGGGTCGGGCCAGAAGGCCAGGGCCCGATGGGGTGGGGTGAGCCACTGGGACTGGAGGAACTGCACCGCGCCCTGATCCTGGGCGTGGTGCTTCGTGGTCGCGGCCTGCGCGCCGAAGAGCAACGCTGCGGCGAGCATCCCACCGAACAGGACTTCTAGCGCGGGCATGCCCCCCTCCGCTGCTCCAAGCCGCACGAATACCCAACCGGCCAGCACGAGCAGCCCGAACACCAGAGGCAGGCTGGCCCACGGCTGCGACAGGCCCCAGAAACTCAGCACCGAGGGCGGCAGGTAGCCCGCCTTGAGCAGCGGCACCGCCAGCCCGAGGAACGCGTTGGAGACATTGTCCGGCACGTAGTTGATGAAGGTCGCCGTGCCCGTGATGACGATGGACGCCAGGCACATCGCCGCGGCCGCGCCCAGCGCCCACTGGCGGCGTCCCTCTCGTAGACGCTCCAGCAGCAGACCCACCGGCAGCAGCAGGAAGGGCACCAGCCCCGTCAGGTGCCGCGGCCCCGTCGTCCAGCCCCACGACTCGTAGCTGAACGACGAGGTGAAGTACGAGTAGCCCGCCAGCACCACCGCCGAGAGCCAGAACAGCGCTCGGAACTCCGCGGACGTGCTGCCCTGGCGGCGCAGCAACACCAGCCCTGGCAGTGCCAGCAGCAGGAAGGGCGCCAGCATGAAGAACCCACGCAGCGGAGAGAAGTAGGAGAGGAAGAACGCCCGCGGATCCGGGTAGCGGATGCCCAGGAAGCCGCCCAGGTGCCACGGCTGGTACGCCGCGTCCGCCAGGTTCTTGTACCCGCTCTCCAGCGGATGCCCGAACGCCGCCTGGTGGTAGAGCATCAGCCCCACCACGAACGGCAGCGCCCCCACCGTGGCCAGCCCCGCCGCTCGCCCCAGCCGGAGCAGCCGCGCCCGCATCGGCTCCTGCCGCCACAGCACCGTGAGCGCCGCGTACAGCACCAGCCCCAGCACCGCCATCGCGCCCGTGTACTCCGCCGCCACCGTCGCTCCCGCGAACGCCCCCGCCGCCACGTAGCCCCGCTCGCGCCACTCGCCCCGCGCGCACCGCCACAGCGCGTAGAAGCTCCCGAAGAGCAGCACCGCCGTCGTCTGGTGGCTCATGAAGAGCAACGAGTAGCTGTACGCCAGCGAGCCCAGCCCGTACGTCACCGTCACCGCGTCCGCCACTCCCAGTGACATGTACGCCAGCAGGAAGCGCCGCACCCCCCAAAGCATCACCAGCGTCGGCAGCACCGTCAGGAAGAGCCGGCTGAAGAACACCAGCGGCACCTCCGGCACCGCGTACCGGAAGCCTCCGCCCACCACCCGCAGCGCCGCGTAGAGGGGCACCGCCGCGAACGACAGCAGGGGCGCCTTGGACGGGTAGTACCTCCCATCCTTCACCGACAGATCCCCGACGTAGCCGTAGTCCTGCAGCGCCCGGTTGATGTCGAGCGTCCCGTACTCCACCAGCGCCCGCGTCTGCCACAGCCGGCACAGCTCGTTGGGCGAGCGCAGGCCCGGGTGGTACGGGAACGCCAGCACGTACAGCCCCACCAGCACCACCCACACCGCGCGCGGCGTCCGCGCCAGCGCCGCCTTCGGAGCCTGCGAGGGCTCCTGCGCGCTCGCCGTGGCGGGCTCGGTCTGTTGGGGCGCCGTGCTCACAACGCTTGGCTACCGCGCTCCCCGGTGCGGATGCGGATCACCTCTTCCACCGGCAGCACGAAGATCTTCCCGTCGCCGATCTTCCCCGTCCGCGCCGCCCCGATGATCGCCTCCACCACCCGAGGCACCTGCTCGTCGTCCACCACCACCTCGAGCTTCATCTTCTGCAGGAAGCCCACCGAGGACTCACCGGCCTTGTAGAACTCCGTCTGGCCCCGCTGCCGGCCAAACCCCTTCACCTCCGTGGCCGTCATGCCCTGCACTCCCAGCTTGTGCAGCGCCTCCTTCACCTCGTCCAGCTTCGTCGGCTTGATGATGGCTTCCACCCGCTTCATCCGGCTTCTCCCGTCACTCGAGCAACCGCGAACAGACTCATTCCCACCGGCAGCTTCACGTGGCGCTCGGCCTGGGCCAGCAGCGGCGCCAATCGGTCATACAGCTTCAGCTGGAACTTCGGCACCGCCCGCCGCCTCAGCACCCGGCTGTTCATGAACCACCCCGGTATCCCCACCAGGTTCATCCACTCCAGCGTGTCCACCGTGAAGCCGTTCTCCTCCAGCACCTTCCGCAACGTCTCCGGCGTATAGCGCCGGTAGTGCCCCACCGCCTCGTCAATGGCTCCGAAGAGCTGCGGCAGCGCCGGCACCAGCACCACCACCTTGCCCCCCACCGGGAGGATCTGCCGGAAGCGCCGCACCGCCGCCCCGTCGTCCGGGATGTGCTCCAGCACATTGGAGAGGACAATCGTGTCCAGCCGCTCTTCCTTCAGCGCCTCCCAGTCCGCCAGCGCCACGTCCGACAGGTACGGCCGCACGTGCGGCTTGCCCCGGAACAGGTTCTTCAGCCGGTCCACGTAGAAGCGGTCCACCTCGAGCGCGATCAGCAGCTCCAGCCCCGGCTCCAGCTGCCGGGTAATCGTCCCGATGCCCGCGCCAATCTCCAGCACCCTCCGCCCCAGGTGCTCCTGGAAGCGGCGGCCCAGCCACGTGTTGTAGTTGTTGGCGCCGTCCATCCGCTCCAGAGTGCTGTAGCCCTCGTGCTGGTTGTCCGCGTCGTCCCGCACCGTGGCGTACCGCACCAGCGTCCGCAGCTTCGACAGGTGCGAGGCCAGCGTGTGCTTCGGCACCGCCTGCAGGGAGAGAGGCACCTCCGTCAGCCGGTAGAGCTGCGCGGCCATCTTCACCACCAGCTCCGCGTCCACCGCGTCGTCCTCGCTGGTCAGCGTCACCGAGCGCAGCGCCTCGGTCCGGAAGGCGCGCACCCCCGTGAGCGGATCCTCCAGCCCCACATCCGTCACGAAGCGCGTGAAGCCCCCCAGCGCCCGATCCGCCAGCACCTCCGGCCGCAGCCCCGAGCCCGTGCGGCGGCCAAACACCGCATCAGCCGTGTCCTCCTGGATGGGCCGGCACAGCGCCTCATAGGATTCGGGCGTGTAGGCCTCGTCCGGGTCCTGGAGCACCGTCACCGCCCCCGTCACCTTCTCCAGCGCTGCTCGGATGGCCGCTCCCTTGCCCACCTTCCCGGAGAGCACGTGCACCCCCGGGCCCGGGAGAACCTCCATCGGGCCGTCCCCCGCGAGGACGACCTCCGCCCGGCCCGCGAGCGCCTGGGCGAAGCGTGCCGCGATGGAGGCCGTGGTGGGAGAGTAGGGCAGGACGACGGAGAGGGGCGGACTCACGCGGGCGTCACTAGCACACGCCCCGGGTCGCGCGCTCGGCTCTCGGGCACGAGGGAATGCCCGGCCGGCATCCAGGCGTTCCCGAACCCGGCCTGGAAGATTGACCCCCTGGCCCGGACGGGGCACGCTCGCCCGAGGCTGTGGGTGTAGGCAGGAGAGCCACGTTGGAAGGTTCCGTGAACGATCCGGCGAACGCCGCGCTGACGCCCTTGAACGTCATGCGCTACGTGCGCGCGTTCTGGCGCCGCAAGTGGATCGTCCTCGGGGTGGCCGTGCTCATTACCGGCCTGGCCTCCCTCCACACCCTGCGCAAGCCCAAGGTGTACGCCGCCGGCACCTCGCTCATCATCGACGTCACCGCCCCGCGCGTGCTCGACAGCGACGTGAAGGAGCTGATGGGCGACGAGCGCAGCAACTACTGGTTCAACAAGGAGTACTACGCCACACAGAACCAGGTGATCACCTCGCGCGCGGTGGCCACCCGGGTGGTGGAGAAGCTGGGCCTCCAGCATGACGCGGGCTTCCTGGGCCTCGCCCACCTCCAGGACGAGAAGGCCCGGCTCCAGGCCATGCAGGCCGCGGACGCGGCGGGCCTGCTCCAGTCGCGCATCAGCGTGCTGCCGGTGAAGGACTCGCGCGTGGTGAACATCGCCGTGGAGGATCTGGATCCTCAGCGCGCGGCGCTCCTGGCCAACGAGGTGGCCCAGGCCTACATGGCGGAGAACCTCGCGCTCCGGCTGCGCACCACGGAGACGGCCACCCAGTGGCTCGAGGAGCGCAAGGTGGAGCTGGAGCGCGTCTCCCAGTCCAGCGAGCTGGCCCTGTACGACTTCAAGAAGAGCGCGGACATGCTCTCCGTCTCGCCGGAGAACAAGAAGAGCAGCGTCACCGAGCGCATCAACAGCTACGAGGCCACGCTCACCCAGGTCCGCACGAAGATCGCCGCCCTCCAGGGGCGCGTGGACGCCATCCGCCAGCTGCAGAAGAGCTCCCAGCCCGGGGACGAGACGTGGGCGGAGGCGGTGCCCGGCGCGAGCGATGCGGCCATCCAGGAGTTCAAGCGCCGCTTCGTCGAGCAGCGCGCCGTGTGCGTGGAGCTGGGCGAGCGCTACCTGGCCGAGCACCCGAAGATGATCGAGTGCACGAGCAAGCTGGGGGTGCTGCGCGAGGACTTCGTGCGCAGCCTCACCAACGTGGTGCGCAAGGCGGAGACGGAGCTGGCGCAGGCGGTGGCCGAGGAGAAGAACCTCCAGCGCCTGCTGGCCACCGCGCAGGACGAGTCGTTCCAGCTGGGCAAGCGGCAGATCGAGTTCGACCGGATGAACCGCGAGGCGGAGAACAACCGGCGCCTCTACGAGTCGGTGCTGCGGCGGCTCAAGGACATCGAGCTGTCGGGCCTGCTGCGCACCACGAACGTGCGCGTGCTGGACGCGGCGCGGCCCAGCTTCGCCCCCATCAAGCCGGACGTGCAGCGCACGGTGATGCTGGCGCTGTTGGTGGGGCTGGTGGCCGGCTGCGCGGTGGTGGTGCTGCTGGAGTTCCTGGAGAACACGGTGAGCTCCCAGGCGGACGTGGAGGAGCGGCTCGGGCTGGCCTTCCTGGGCTTCGTGCCGCGAGTGGACGCCAAGGGAGAGAGCCCGCGGGAGAGGGACTTGTACGTCCACCGGCAGCCCAAGTCCTCGGTGGCGGAGTGCTGCCGGGCCATCCGGACGAACCTGCTGTTCATGTCTCCGGACAAGCCCTTCAAGACGCTGGTGGTGACGAGCAGCGGGCCGCAGGAGGGCAAGTCCACCTCGTGCATCTTCCTGGGTGTGGCCATGGCCCAGAGTGGCAACCGCGTGCTGCTGCTGGACACGGACATGCGCCGCCCGCGGCTGCACAAGGCCTTCGGGGTGCCCAATGACGTGGGCATCAGCTCGCTGGTGGTGGGCGAGGGCACCCTGGACAAGGCGGTGAAGAGCACCGAGGTGCCCAACCTCTTCGTGCTGCCGTGCGGTCCGATTCCTCCCAACCCGGCGGAGCTGCTGCACACCCAGGCCTTCGCGGAGCTGCTCAAGGCCGCCGGGGAGCGCTTCGATCGCATCATCCTCGACAGCCCGCCGCTGAACGCGGTGTCGGACTCGGCGGTGCTGGCCACGCAGGCGGATGGCGTGGTGCTGGTGCTGCGCGCGGGGAAGACGAACCGCGATGCGGCGGCACGCGCGCTGCGCTCGCTGGCGGACGTGCAGGCGCAGATGTACGGCGCGGTCCTCAATGATCTGGATGTGACGGACGCGCGGTACCGGGACACGTACCTCTCCTACCGCGGCTACTACGGGCACTATGCGGCCGAGGAGTCGAAGGACGGAGTGGCGTCGTCGTGAGCCGGGCTGGCACCGGGCTGCGCGTGCTGCACCTGGGCAAGTTCTACCCGCCGGCCTCGGGTGGCATGGAGGTCCATGTCCAGACGCTCGCCCGCGCTCAGGCCGCGCTGGGCGCCCGCGTGGAGGTGCTCTGCATCAACCACGCGGAGGCCGGGGACGGCTTCAGCCACGAGTTCCACGGCCGCAGCCCCACCCGCGAGGAGTGGGACGGGCCGGTGCGGGTGACGCGCGTGGGGCGCTGGGCCTCGGTGCTGCGCATGGACGTCATGCCCGAGCTGCCTCGCGCGCTGCTCCGGGCGCTGGCCCGGGGCGTGGACGTGGTCCACCTGCACACGCCGAATCCCACCATGGTCCTGGCGCTGGATGCGCTGCCGTGGCTGCCGCCGCTGGTCATCACGCACCACAGCGACATCATCCGCCAGCGGGTGGCCGGCGCCCTCTTCCGCCCCTTCGAGCTGGTGCTCTACGCGCGCGCCCGCCGGCTGCTCGCCACCAGCTCGGCGTACGTCCCGGGCTCTCCGCTGCTGAAGCGCTTCCGGGGCAAGGTGCGCGAGCTGCCGCTCGGTATCGAGCTGGAGCCCTTCCTGAAGCCCTCGCCCGCGGCGCTGGAGGCCGAGGCCCGCTGGCGCGCTCAAGCCGGCGCGCCGCTGTGGCTGATGGTGGGGCGGCTCGTCTACTACAAGGGGCTGTTCACCGCGCTCGAGGCGCTGACGCGGGTGCCCGGCCAGCTGCTGGTGGTGGGCGTGGGGCCGCTGGAGCAGGAGGGGCGGGAGCGGGCGCGGGCGCTCGGCGTGGAGAGCCGGGTGACGTGGGCGGGCTACCTGCCGCCGGAGGCACTTGCCGGGGCCTACCGCGCCGCCACGGCCCTCTGGTTCCCCAGCAATGCGCGCAGCGAGGCCTACGGGCTCTCGCAGATCGAGGCCATGGCCAGCGGGGTGCCTGTGCTCAACACCGCCATTCCGCACTCGGGCGTGCCGTGGGTGAGCCTCCACGGACAGACGGGCCTCACGGTGCCCGTAGGCGATGCCGAGGCGCTGGCGCGGGCCGCGCGGCGGTTGGTGGAGGAGCCGGGGCTCGTGGAGCGCCTCGGGCAGGGCGCGCGGGCCCGGGCCCTGGAGCAGTTCCGCCATGACGTGATGGCCGAGCGCAGCCTGTCTCTCTATGCCGAGGCGCTCGGGAGGCCCGCGGCTCATTCCTCGGCGCCGCGAGCCGCCGAGGGGCAGGTGTGAGGGCAGCCATGCGCGTGCTCCACATCCACAGCGGCAACCTCTATGGAGGCGTGGAGTCCTTCCTCCGGACGCTGACCCAGCAGCAGCAGCAGCAGGCTCCCGGGCTCACGCACGAGTTCGCGCTCTGCTTCGAGGGACGGCTGAGCCAGGAGCTGCGCGAGCTGGGCGCACCGGTGCACGTGCTGGGGGCAGTGCGGGTCAGCCGCCCGTGGACGGTGTGGCGCGCCCGGGGCGTGCTCCAGGAGCTGCTCTGGCGCGAGCGCTACGCGGCGGCAGCGTGCCACTCGGCGTGGACCCAGGCCCTCTTCGGCCCGGCGGTTCGCGAGGCCGAGGTGCCGCTCGTCTTCTTCCAGCATGATGCGCTGGCCGGGAGGCACTGGCTGGAGCGGTGGGCCCGGGTGACGCCTCCGGACCTGGTCATCTCCAACAGTCACTTCTCGGCGGCGACGCTGGAGAACCTCTACCCGCGAGTCCCCTGGAAGGTGCGCTACCTCCCGGTCCAGGCCTCCTCGGTGGCGGAGGGGCCCGTTGAGCGTGCGCGCATCCGCGCGGAGCTGGGCACGGGCGAGCAGGACGTCGTCATCGTGCAGGCCTGCCGCATGGAGGAGTGGAAGGGGCACCGCCTGCTCCTGGAGGCGCTCGGGCAGCTGAAGGCGGTTCCTGGCTGGGTGCTCTGGATCGCGGGCGGCGCGCAGCGCCCTCACGAGGTGCGCTATCTGGCGGAGCTGGAGGCGCTGGCCACGAGGCTGGGCATCCGCCACCGTGTGCGCTTCCTGGGCCAGCGCTCGGATGTGCCACGGCTGCTGCGCGCGGCGGACATCCACTGTCAGCCCAATCTGGGCCCGGAGCCCTTCGGCATCGCCTTCATCGAGGCCCTTCAGGCGGGGCTGCCCGTCATCACCACCGCCATGGGCGGGCCGCTGGAGATCGTCGACGGCACCTGCGGCATGCTCGTCCCGCCGCGGCCCGAACCTCTGGCCGAGGCGCTGCGGTGGCTCGTGGAGGAGCCGGAGGAGCGGCGCCGGCTCGGGGCCGCCGGGCCCGCGCGCGCCGCGGCGCTGTGCGAGCCCTCCGTGTTTCTGCGCGGGCTGGCCGAGGATCTCCACACGCTCGCGACGCGGGGGCAGGCATGAAGGGGCCGGGCTCACGTAGCACCCTCACTCGGACCGAGCGCCCCCAGCTCCAGGGCCCGGGAGTCCTGCGCCGGCGGTACGTCCGCCCCGCGCCTGGACCTGTGGCGAAGGCGCCCGCGAGCGAGGGCACGGCCCCTGCCGGTGAGAGCTCCGCCGCTCCGGAGGAGGCGGCTCCCCGGGGCTTCTGGTCCTCGCCCCAGCTCGTCCCCGGCTTCGTCATCTTGCAGCTCGTCTGCCAGCTCGCGCTGCTGGTGGAGGTCCTGTCGCCGATGCGGGTGGTCTTCCGCATCCTCTCGTTTGGCGTGAGCCTGGTGCTGCTCGGGTTCGTGCCGGGGCGCCACCTGCGGCACCCGGCGCTGCCGTTCGTGCTCGGCGCGATGGGGATCACCACGCTGAACATGTTCCACCCGGAGACGAGCAGTGTCCTGGCGGGGCTGGCCCAGCTGGGCATCCAGTTCTCCGTCATGGCGCCGCTGCTGTGGGTGACCCGGCTGCGCATGGACCCGGCGACGTTCCGGCGCACCGTGGCGCTGCTCTTCCTCTTCAACGCGGCGAGCGCCGCCGTGGGGGTGCTGCAGGTCTACTTCCCCGGCCGCTTCCAGCCGGCCATGTCCACCGTCATCGGGAGCATGGGGGACGCCTATACCGAGAGCCTCCAGTTCGAGACGGCGACCGGCCAGCGCGTCTTCCGTCCCTTCGGGCTCACGGACATCCCCGGAGGGGCTGCCACGGGCGCCTTCTACTCGGTGCTGCTGGGCAGCGGGTTCCTGATCAGCTCGAAGCGCGGGCTGATCCGCGTCCTGAGCGCCGGTGGCATCTTCCTGGGGCTCATCAGCCTCTACCTCTGTCAGGTGCGCGCCATCGCGGTGATGCTGCTGGTGTGCCTGCTGGCGATCGCCATCGTGCTGGCCCTCAACGGCCGGCTGATGCGGATGACCAAGCTGCTCCTCGTGGTGGGCGGCTTCGCCATCGTCGGCTTCGGCGGGGCAGTGATGATGGGCGGAGACGCCATCACCCAGCGCTGGAGCACCCTGCTCGAGCGGGAGGCGGGCGAGGTCTACTACTCCAACCGCGGGTACTTCCTCGACGGCGCCCTGAGCTACTTCCTGCCCAAGTATCCGGTGGGTGCGGGGCTCGGCCGCTATGGCATGGCGAACGCCTACTTCGGGGGCAGCAGGGATCCGTCCAGTCCCCCCCTGTGGGCGGAGATCCAGTGGACGGCCTGGATCTTCGACGGCGGTGTTCCTGTCCTGGTGCTCTATCCGCTGGGGCTGCTCGTGGCGCTGTTCTGGGCGCTGCGGCTCGCGTTCCTTCGGGATGACACCCAGGAGTTCTGGCTGTGGGGCAGCATCCTCTTTGGCTTCAACATGGGGGCCATCGCCATTACCTTCAGCTACCCGTTCTTCATGAGCCAGCCCGGGCTGGTGTTCTGGCTGCTCAACGCCGCCCTCTTCGGCGCGCACCAGCATGCGCGCCGGCAGGCGCCTCGCCCCCCAGCGGATGCGACCGTACACGCTCATCGCCGGTGACTTTGTCGCCACGGGTGGGATGGACCGGGCCAACCTGGCCCTGGCGAGCTACCTCGCGCGGCTCGGGGGCCCGGTGCGGCTGGTGGCACACCGGGTCGGAGACGAGCTGCTCGCGTACCCCAACGTGCAGTTCATCCGGGTGCCCAAGCCCGCGGGCGCGTACCTGCTCGGGGAGCCGTTGCTGGACGCGGCGGGGCGCTCCTGGGCCCGGCGCACCCTGGCCGAGGGCGGCGAGGTGATCGCCAACGGTGGCAACTGCACCGTGCCCGCGGCGAACTGGGTCCACTACGTCCATGCGGCCTATGCGCCCGAGGGCGTGGGCTCCGGGGTCCGCCGCCTCAAGGCCGCGGTGAGCCACCGGTACTACCGGTACACTGAGCGCCGGGCCGTGGAGCGCGCGCGGATCGTCATCGCCAACTCGGAGCGCACCCGGGCGGACCTGCTCCGGGCCACGAGCGTCCCCGCCGAGCGCATCCATGTCGTCTATCTCGGCAGTGATCCGGAGCGCTTCCGCCCGTCCACCCCCGAGGAGCGGCGCTCGGCCCGCGCCACGCTGGGCTGGCCCGAGGCGCGCCGGGTGGCCCTCTTCGTGGGGGCGTTGGGGGATCGGCGCAAAGGGTTCGACACGCTCTTTGCCGCGTGGGCTCGGCTGTGCTCGCGCGAGGGATGGGATGTGGAGCTCAAGGTGGCGGGCACGGGCGCGCAGCGGGAGGCGTGGGAGCGCGAGGCACGGGCCCGTGGCTTGGGCGAGCGCATCCAGTTCCTCGGGTTCCGCAAGGACGTGCCCGTGCTCATGGCCGCCGCGGACCTGCTCGTCTCTCCCACGCGCTATGAGTCGTATGGGATGGGCGTCCACGAGGCACTCTGCACCGGGTTGGCCGCGCTGGTGAGCCGGACCGCGGGCGTCGCCGAGCGCTACCCGTCCCCGTTGAGGGAGCTGCTCCTCGACAATCCCGACGATGTGGAGGAGCTCGTGCGACGGCTGGAGGCGTGGCGGGCCCGAGGCTCGGAGCTGGCCTCCCAGGTCGCGGAGCTGTCCGCCGCACTGCGCTCGCACACGTGGGACGCCATGTCCGCCCAGATGGTAGAGCTGTTGGAGCGCGAGCGCGCCCGGTAGGGCCCAGCCTCAGTCGAGCACGGACTCGAAGAAGGCGAGGTGCTCGCGGGCCACCACCGGCCAGGCGAACCGTGTCACCGCACGCTCTCGTCCCCGCGTGGACAGCTCGCGGCGGCGATCCGGGCTCTCCAGCAGCTCCGCCAGCGCCGCGGTCCAGGCCGCCACATCCGCCTCTGGCAGCACCCGGCCCGCGTCGCCCGCCGTGTAGGGGATCTCTCCCGAGTCACTCGTCAGCACCGGCACGCCGCACGCGAACCCTTCCGCCAGCATCCGGCCGAACTGCTCCTTCCATCGAGGCGTCGTCTGGCTCGGCGCGCACAGCACCTCCATCGCGTTGAGCACCCTCGGCACCTGGGCGTGCGGCACCCCCGTGACGATCCGGACCCGATCTCCCTGGCGCTCGCCCCACGCGCGCAGGCTCGCCTCCAGCGGGCCGCCTCCCACGAAGAGCGCTCGCCAGGGGGTGGTGAGCCGCTCCAGCACGCTCCGCAGCAGCTCCACGCCCTTCTCCGGCACGAAGCGCCCCAGGTACCCCACCACCGGCGCTCCCTGCTCCTTCCACCCGAGCTCCCGCAAGAAGTCCGCGCCCGCGGCCCTGTCCGGCTGGAAGAGCTCCACGTCCACACCCATGGGGATGTAGCGCGCCGGGCGCTGGGCATACCCGGGCCGCGCGAGGAGGTTCTGCTTCACCGTCTCCCCGAAGGCGATCCACCCCGCCGAGCGCCCCACCACCCAGCGCTCGAGCTGGGCGAACGGCGGTGGGTAGCGCTTGAACAGGTTCTGCGCCGTGGAGAACACGAGCGGCACTCGCCGTGGAGTGAGCAGCGCCACCTCCGCGCCCGCGAACACGTAGGGCTCCTCCCACGCGTGCACCAGGTCCACACCCCGCGCCAGCTTCTCCCGCAGCTCCGGGCCGTAGAGGAACATGTGCGCCGAGCGGCTGAAGAGGGCGCGCACCGCCTCCACCTGGCTGGCCTCTGCCGGCTCGCGCTGGAGCTGGATGGGGCTCAGGTCCCCGTGGAAGAAGCGGGGTGCCACCGCCGTCACCTCCCATTGCCCCGCGCCCACCCGCGCCAGCTCATTGGTCAGCCGCCGGTTGAGGGTGACCACGTACGAGTGGGAGACGCTGACCAGCCGGCGGGGCCGCTTCACGATGAGCCCTCGGCGCTCACGAGCGAGCGATAGACACCCAGGATCTCTCTCGCGTAACGCTCCCGCGAGAAGCGCTCGACCGCCGTCCGCCGCGCCGCCTGCCCCAGCCGCTCGCGCAGCCCCGGCTCCTCGATCAACTTCCGCATCGCCCCCGCCAGTGCCTCCGCGTCGCCCGAGGGCAACGTCAGCGCATCGACGCCCTCGGTGAGCAGCTCCGCCGCCCCGCTCGCGCGGGAGATGATCGCGGGCCGCCCGCAGGCCAGCGCCTCCGCGATGGTGAGGCCGAAGGGCTCCCGGCGGGTGCTCGCATGCACGAAGATGTCCAGCGCCCGGTAGATGGCCGCGGGCTCCCGCTGAAAGGGCACCAGCCCCACGCGCCCACTCAGCCCCCACTGCCCGATGAGCCCCCGCAGCTCCTCCTCGGAGAACTGCGAGTCCGGCGTCCGGTAGAGCGGCGAGCCCACGAGATAGAAGCGCGCGGGCAAACCCGGACGCTGTTGCAGCAGCCGGGCCGCTGCCTCGAGGAAGAGCTCCTGGCCCTTCCAGCGCGCATAGGTGGCCACCAGCCCGAGCCGCAGCGTCCCCTCCGGCGCGGGCGGCAGCCCCGCCAGCGCGTCCAGGCGCGAGCCCTCCCCAGGCCCAGGAGCGAAGCGCTCCACGTCCACCCCGTTGTAGACGACATGAACGGGCACGGAGCCCAGCACTTCGCGGGCGTCCACCCCCACCGCGCGAGAGTTGGCGATGGCCGCCGTCGCCAGGGAGCGCAGGCCGCGCAGCGCCTGGCGCACCAGCGGGCGCTCACCGATGAAGTCATGGATGTGCCACACGCGCGGCACGGGCAGGCCCACGGTGGCCGGGCTCAGCAGGTGCGTCTTGATGCCATTCGAGTGGAGCAGGTGGGGCCGCAGCGCCCGCACCTCGCGGCGCAGCTCCCGGAGGTACCCTGCGAGCAGCCCCGGTGCCGGCGCCAGGCCCCGCGCCAGGCCCCACAGCGCCCGAGGCCCCTGTCCGCGCAGGCCACTGTCGCCCAGGGCAGAGAGCCGCTCGGGCAGGGGAAGGAGCCGGGCATCCACACCGAGCGCCCGCGCCTCATCCAGCAGGGGGCCCTCGGTGCCGGCCAGCAGGTGCAGCGAGAGCGTGGGCTCGAGCCGGCGCAGGCACGCGAGCAGATCCAGCAGCGCGCGCTCGGCCCCGCCTGGCACTCCCACGGGATTGAGGAAGAGGATGCGCAAGGCCCGGTGACCGAATCAGACCGGCACCGGGCGGTCAAGCCAGACGCGAGCCGCTAGTTGCAGTTCACGTCATTGTTGATGTTGAACGGCTCGCCGGGGATGACGTGCTCCGTCACGCCGCCGGTGGAAGGGCAGAAGGCCGCGACATCGCCCTCCGCCGAGGCGATGAGCCAGGTGTCCGCCCCGTCGCCGGGGTTGTTGTCCACGTCCCCCGAGGCGAACGCCAGGAAGTCCCAGGCCAGCTCGTCCCCGAAGATCCCCGAGCTGGTGCTCATGCCGGGGGCGTTGTTCCAGGAGGCGCTGCTCGGGGAGACCACGGTGAACGCGTCCGGGAAGCTGGGGTTCTTGAAGGTATCCGCGCCGATGCACGTGTCACGCGGGTGGATGACCGCCTGGTGGTTGCGGCGATCCTCGAAGGTGCTGCACCCATCCTCGAGGTGGTAGCTGTAGCGGTTGCCGCGCTCCGGGGAGTAGCCGGTGGCGTGCATGTCCGCCACGGGCTTGCGCTGCAGCGTGCGCATGCTGGTGAAGAGGCTCTTGAGGTTGGTGCTGACCTCGGCCTGCCGCGCGCGCGCCTGGAAGCGCAGGAAGCTCGGGATTGCGATGCTCGCCAGGATTCCGATGATCGACACGACGATCATCAGCTCAATCAGGGTGAAGCCACGGTGCTGAAGACGGCTTCTCATGGGGGCTCCTTGAGAGGGACCTGAAACTCAGTGCCCTGACGAGAGAGCAAGCGCCGAGCCATACGCCGAGTGGGAGACACCCGCGCGCGCTGACGAAGAGCGGCGTTTCTCCGCGTGCAGAGGGGCTGTGTGAGATCCAACCGCCGTGGATCCGCGCAAAGCTCATGCGGGCTCAAATCCGCACAGGCTGTCCTGGGCGCAGTGGGCCTGCACGCCGCGTCAGAGCCGCTGTGTGTTCACTGTGGACTGAGACCCGCGTCCCACGCTGATGCGCGGGAGTGAACGACATGCCCAAGTTTGTCAGAGGGTGACGTTTTTCGTCGCTGCCTCCAGGAGCCGGGCTCCACCGAAGGGCAACGTTTCCACCGTCACCGCACGAGGCGCGCTCAAGGGAGCGCCTCACAGTCCGGAGACAAGAGCAGTATTACCCGAGCGCCCCGCTTTTCGCAACTGCCCTGGGAGCCTTGCGTAGCCAGCGGCGGGCGGGCTCTTCCACGTGGTGGAAGAGGAGGAGCGAGGTGGCCACCGCGACCGGCACCAGGAGCAGCGCGACGGCATTGTGAGGCAGCGCCAGGGTGCGCGTGTTGAGGGCGAGGGCGAAGCCCATCATGGAGCCGTGCAGCAGGTAGAGCGCGTAGCTGGCGCCGCCGAGCCGAACCATCGGCCGTGTCCCCAACTGGAGCCCGTTCCAGGCGACGCCGCACGCGAGCAGCCAGATGGCGAGGGCGAACAGCGGCACGAGCACCCCCAGCTGAACCAGCGGCGAGGGCTTGGGGGGCAGCAGGATGATCACCGTGGCGAGCACGGTGCCCGTGGCGAGCAGGCCCACCGTGCGCCACGCCTCGCTGCCCTGGCGCGTGCGGCGGCAGAACAGCAGCCCGAGGCACATGCCCAGGACGAACTCGGGGAGCCGGGTGAGGGGAATGAGCTGGTGCGGCAGCTGGCTCCACGCGTCCAGGCCGCGCACCGCGAGCGAGGTGGAGCCCTCCGCGCCCAGGCTCGAGGCCAGCTCTCCCGCGAGGAAGGGCGCCGCGCCGAGCAGCCAGACGCCTACGGCCACACCGATCAGCCGTCGCGAGGACTGCCGCGCGAGCCAGAGTCCGAGGAAGGGGAACACGGCGTAGAAGAACGCCTCGGCCGAGAGCGTCCACGCCATGGTGTTCCAGACGGGGCGGCCCACCTCGAGCCAGGCCTGGGTGAGGGTGAGCGTGGCGGTGCAGATGCGGGCCACCTCGCCGGGGGAGGCGGCCGGCTCGGCCAGGGGGAGGAGGCGGAGGAAGAGGGGGAGATCCACCACCAGCGCGAGCAGGTAGATGGGATAGATGCGCGCGAAGCGAGCCCGGTAGAAGTCCCGTGTCGTCCCGACGAAGCCGCCCCGCTCGCCCAGGTAGTTGTAGGCGAGGATGAAGCCGGACAGGACGAAGAAGAGGCTCACCGTGGTGAAGCCCGCCTGGAGCAGGTTGCCGAGGAACGACGGCGCGGTCGGCTCACAGGGAGCGCAGTAGAAGTGGTAGCCGACCACGCCCAGGGCGGCGAAGAAGCGCAGCCCGGTGCACGCATCGAGCGAAGGGCGGCGGAGGGCGGGAGCGGGTGAGGAGGCCATGGGAGGAAGGGGAGCTCAGCGCTGGAGCAGCTGATGGTACGCCTGGAGCACCGTGCGCGTGTGTGCTTGCCAGGTGAAGCGCCGGGCACACTCGAGCCGGAGTGCGCGGGTGGGAGGCAGATGCCGGCCAGACAGCAGCGCGTCGAGCGTCTCCACCCACCCGGTCACGTCGCCGACCGGGCAGTAGAGGCACGCGGCGTCACCCACCTCGCGCAGCACGGGGAGCGCGCTGGCCACCACGGGAGCTCCGCAGGCGAGCGCCTCGATGACGGGGAGCCCGAAGCCCTCCGCCTCGCTGGGGACGAGCACGGCCTGGGCCCGGCGGTAGAGCCCCGCGAGCGTGGCCCGCTCCAGCTTGGGAGGCTGCAGCAGCGCATCGCCGATGCCGAGGCGCGCCACCTGCTCGCGCTGGGCGGGGGTGAGCGCTCCGCCCTGCTGAACCAGGCGCAGCTCCGGGTGGCGTGCCCGCAGCGCCGCGAAGACGTCGAAGAGCACGTCCAGACGCTTGCGGGGAATGGAGCTGCCCACGTGCAGGAGGTAGGGCCGTCCCCCGAGTGGCGCGAGGACGGACTCGCTCGTGTCGCCGGGAGAGGGCTCCGGGCGGAACTCGGGTGACACCCCGGGGGGAGCCCAGACGAGCCGCTCTGGCTCCACCAGGCCATGGCTCAGGAGCTCGGCGCGCACGGCCTGCGTACCGTGGAAGACGATGGCCGCGCGCTGCAGGCCCAGGAGCGTCGTTCGTGCCATGAGCCGGAACCACGCGGGACGAGGCTCGCGGTGCGGCTCGAGCACCGAGCGGAAGGTGTCCAGGTCATGGCAGTAGACCCCGGTGCGCCGGGCGGGCAGGGCGTGGACGAGCTGCGCGTACGAGTGGTCCACCACGTGGAAGGCCTCGTACCGGCCGCGAGCCAGCAGCACCCGCGCCGGGTACCCGCCGAAGCGCGTGAGGAGCCGGTCCGCGTTGAAGGCCGCGCGCTCGGGGACGCCTGGCAAGCGCTGGACGAGGCGCGGCATCTGAGGGCGCACCCCCGTCACCTCCACCTCCGAGGGCAGCGCGGACAGTCCCTCCAGCAGGGCCTCGCCCACCAGATCCATGCTGGGCCAGCCCTCCTCGCGTGGATCCATCAGCAGCGCGAGCCTCAGCGGCGCCCCCGTCCTCATGCGCGCGGGCCTCCATCAACGGGGGCGGGGCTCAGCAGCGCCTCCAGGGTGCGCTCCAGGGAGAAGCGCTCCCGGTATACTTCCGCCGCGCGGGCTCCCAGGGCCGTGCGCTCCTCGGGGTGGGCCAGCAGCCGCTCGGCGGCCTGGACCAGCGCCGCCGGCTCCGTGCCCTCCACCAGGGCCACCGCGCCCAGCCCTCGCCACAGCGGCTCGGTGAGGTGCCCGGTGTTGGTGACCAGCGGGAGGCCCAGGGCGAGGCTCGCCATCGCGGTGCCACGCCGCGCGCTCACGCCATCCACGTAGGGCTGGACGAGCAGCTCGCACGCCGCGAGGTGCGCTGCCAACGCATCGGGAGCGAGGGAGTCGCGCGAGAGGAGCTGCCCGGACAGCTCCGGGTAGTGCTGGAGGAGGCCCTTCCGCCAGGGCTCGCTGCCCCGGCCCAGCAGCAGCACCCGGCGGCGGGGATCAGCGCGCAGCAGGGGGACGAGCGCGCGCTCCAGCAGCCCCGAGGTGGCGGCACCATAGGTGCCGAAGTGCCCGAGGAGGGGTCCCTCGCCGAGGGCTGCCCGGACGTGAGCCACCGCCTCGGGAGCCACCTTCGTGGGGAAGTTGCTGGGCACCGGGCGCCACTCGGTGTGGCGGCGAACTTGGGGCGGCAGGTGCTCGGCCCAGGTGGGAATGGACACGAAGGTCCGGTCCGCCGCTCCGGCCACCAGCCGCAGCATGACCCGCGTGGTGCCGGCGAGCAGCTGGTGGCGCAGCGGATCGCGCGGGCTCCACGGGTAAACCACCTCGTGGAAGAAGACCCAGCGCTCGTCCCGCCGGCGCGCGGCGAACCAGGCGCAGAAGGGCACGTTCATCGCCTTCAGGCCAAACGCGTGGGGCACGTACTGGAGCAGCAACCGCCGGGGCGCCCGGCAGCGATCCAGCCCTCGTGTGAGCCCCACCAGCCCCGAGGGGGTGAAGAGGCCCGGGGCGCGGTGCACGGTGACCCCGTCCTCGTGGAGCTCGCCGGAGGCACCGGGGGCCCAGACGTGCACCTCCGCGCCCCGGCGTGCCAGCTCCCGTGCGATCAGCCGCGTGTAGTCGCTGACGCCACCGGGCTGAGGGGGGTACTCGCCCGTGAGCAGGTGCCAGGCGACCTCCGAGGCGGCAGCGGCGGGGCGCGGACGGCTCAGGAAGCCTCCATGTCCCGAATGGCCAGGAGCTGGAAGGCATGCTTCGGGAAGCGCGTGGCGAAGGGCTCGGTGAGCCGCGACACGAAGCCACCCAGCCGGTGCGGGCGGAGGCGGGGCAGGGCGTAGTCGCCTCGCAGCGGCTTCCACCCGCTCATGCCGGTGACGCGGTAGCCGCGCAGCTCGAAGTCGTACACCTCCCAGCCCGAGCGGTGGTGCTGGTGCACGTTGCCGTCCCACTCGTCCTGGGGCAGGAAGCCGTTGGGCGTGAAGATGATGACGCGCTTGCGCGCGATGGACTCGAGCATCTCCAGGAACCGGTAGCCCTCTGGCTTGTCGAAGTGCTCGATGACGTCGAGGGCGATCGCCGCGTCGAAGCTCTTGGGCCCGAAGAACTCCCCGGCCTTCATCAGATCCATGCAGTGGTACTCGCTGTGGATCCCCGCGGCGCGGCTGCGCTCGATGGCCTTGTCGTAGCCATCCACGCCCACCGTGCGCGAAATGAGGTGGGAGAAGGACCGGATCGGCGAGCGGAATCCACAGCCCACGTCCAGCACGCTGTCACACGTGCCGACGAGGGCCTCGCGCAGCGTGCGGAAGAGCACCTCGTGCTCGCCCACCAGCACCTCGCGCCGGAGGAAGTGCAGGATGCCACCAGGTTGCATGCGGCGCGGACCGTAGTCCCCGCGCTCCAGGGGTGTCAAAAGCATCGCGCGGCGGGGAGAGGGGACTCTCTCGGAAGGCGGGCGGGCAGGCGGCTCGTGCTTGAGGGCAGGGGGGGCCACCGTTACCATCCGCCCCCCGCGCGCGCTGCACGCCCTGGCGGGCGCGGCCTGTCTCCGGATGAATGCCACCGCCGCATCAGAAGCCACCACCTCCGAGGTGAAGGCTCGCGCCCAGAAGGGCGTGCTCGTGCTGGCCGCCCGCACCCTGGTCTCCCAGGGGCTGCGGGTGGTGAGCGCCCTGTGTCTGTCGCGCCTGCTGTTCCCGGATGACTACGGCCTGTTCGGCATCGTCTCCTACGCCGCCACGCTGGGGGCGTACATGGGGGACCTGGGGCTCAGCGCCGCCCTGGTGCGCCAGTCCCGCGAGCCTACCGAGGAGGAGACCTCGACGCTCTTCTGGGGCCACCAGGTGCTGACGGGCCTCGTCGCGGGGGTGGTCGCCTTGCTGGCGCCCTCGCTCGTCGCGGGGTACGCCCTGGGCCCGCAGGCGCTCCCGATGGTCTACGTCATGGCCGGAGGCCTGTTCTTCTACTCCCTGCGTGTCATCCCTCTCATGGCGCTGGAGCGGCAGCTGGCCTTCCCCGTCATTGCCCGCGCCGAGATCATCGAGAACCTGGCGCAGGTGGCCACCACCATCGGGCTGGCGGCGCTGGGGTGTGGAGCCTGGTCATTGGCGGGGGGAGGGCTGGCGCGGGGAGCGGTGGGGCTGGTGTGCATCTGGCTGGCGTCCCCCTGGCGGCCCCGGTTCACCTTTCATGGCTCCGTCATCCGGCGGCTGCTGGGCTTCGGGCTGGCGTACCAGCTCCCACCGATCGTGGCGGCCTTCGCCGCGGGCTGGGTGCCGCTCGTGGTGGGGCGCGTGCTGGGCAAGGACGCGGTGGGGCTCGTCAACTGGGCGTGGGCCCTGGCCTCCACGCCGATGATGCTCAGCGCCATCCTCAACCGCGTGGCCTTCCCGGCCTACTGCCGGATGCAGGATGACCCGGCGGGCTTCGCGGACTACCTGCGCACCTCGCTGCGGCGCCTGTCCGCCGCGCTCTGCCTGCTCATCCCCCTGGCCGTGCTCGCGGTGCCGGTGGCCGTGCCGCTCCTGTTCGGAGAGCGCTGGGTGCCCGCCGTCCCGCTCGTGCAGTGGTTCAGCATGGAGTGCATCCTCGTTACGCTCATTGGCCTGCTGGCCACCGCGCAGAACGCCGGCGGGCGGCCCTGGGAGCGGCTCGCCGTCACCGTGGGCGTCGGCGTCTCGAAGTGGGCGCTGGGCCTCTGGCTCATCCAGCGCTTCGGGCTCATCGGCGTGGGGCCCCTGGGCATCATCGTCGGCCTGGGCGAGCTGTGGGTCACGGCCTGGCTCGTCTCTCGGCTCAACCCCGCGCTGCGGGGGCTCGTGTCGGAGGTGGTGGAGCCCTTCGTCACAGTGGGGCTGCTGCTGGGGGCGTGCCTCGCCGCGGCGCAGGCCATCCGCGAGGGGCTGTGGATGCAGGCGCTCATCGGCGCGGTGCTATTCTCCGGCCTCTTCCTGCTGCGGGAGCGGCTCCCTGGGAGGGTGCCCCTGGTGGCGGAGCTGCGCACCATCGTCGCGCTCGTCCGGGCGCGGCGCAGGGGCGTGGCTCCCGGAGGGGTTGCGCCATGAAGAAGCCTGATATCGCCATCTCCATCGTCAACCACAGCAACCCGGAGCTGCTGCACGACTGCCTGCGCACGCTGTTCGCGACGACGCGGCAGTGCTCCTTCGAGGTGTGGGTGGTGGACAACGCCACGGACGGGCGCGGCGTGGAGGCCATGCGGCGCGACTTCCCGCAGGTGCGCTGGCTCTTCAACACGGAGCGCAAGGGCTTCTCGGCCAACCACAACCAGGTGCTCACCCAGGCCAAGGCCCGCTACCTCTGTGTCTTCAATGACGACACGATCGTCCACGAGGGGGCGTTCGACGCGCTGGTGCGCTTCATGGACGAGGACCCGCGGGTGGGCATGGCGGGGGCGCGGCTGCTCAATGCGGACGGCACGGTGCAGAACTGCACGTTCCGGGACATGACGCTGGCCCAGGCGCTCTGGGACATCTGCTTCCTGCCCCGCTCGCTGCACTTCCTGAAGCGGCGGCACGTCCACCCGGCGCAGTACGGCTACGAGCAGGCGCGGGTGAGCTGGGTGCTGGGGGCGTGCATCGTCGTGCGCGAGGAGTGCCTGCGGGAGGTGGGGCTGTTGGACGAGAAGCTCTCTCCCTGGGGGAACACGGAGGACACGGACTGGTGCGTGCGCGCGTGGAAGGCCGGCTGGGAGGTGGCCTTCTGCCCGGATGCCGTCATCACCCACCTGACGAGCCGCTCCTTCCGTCCCTCCGTCTCGGGGCCGGACAAGGTCCGCGTGGAGCTGTGGCGCACGCGCCTGGCCTTCTTCCGCAAGCACCACGGCCGGCTCCACGAGCAGCTCATGCGGCTCATCCTGGTGGGGACGCTGCCGTGGAACTCGTTCGTGCTCACGCAGTCGCTGCTTCGGCGGCGGCTGAGCCTGAGTGAGTACAAGCGGCAGCTCTCCACCTTCCTGCGCATCTCCGAGATGGGCTTGCGCGCTCGAGTGGGGTAGGCGGCGCCATGCCCTTCTTCTCCATCGTCATCGCCACCTACAACCGGGCCCGGCTGATTGGGGAGACGCTGGAGTCCGTCTTCGCCCAGGAGTTCACCGACTACGAGGTGCTCGTGGCGGATGACGGCTCCACGGATGACACGCGGGAGGTGCTCGCGCGCTACGGCGAGCGGGTGCGCGTGCTGCGCCAGGAGAACCAGGGGCCTGGGCCGGCGAGGAACCTCGGCATCCGGCATGCCACGGGCCAGTACGTGGTCTTCCTGGACAGCGATGACCTGTGGTTCCCGTGGACGCTGGCCACCTACCACCAGGCCCTCGGCATGTACGGGAAGCCCTCGGTGGTGATGGGCACTCCCGCGAGGTTCCAGCGTCCGGAGGAGCTGGCCGGGGTGAAGAGGGGACCGCTGAAGGCCCATGCCTTCGCGGACTACTTTGCGACCGCGGAGGAGCCGTTCGTCCGCACCGCCTGCGTCATCGCCGTGCGGACGGAGGCGCTGTGCCGCGTGGGAGGGTTCACGCCGCTGCGCATCATCTCCGAGGACCACGATCTGCTCTACCGGCTGGGCACCGAGCCGGGCTTCGTGTGGATGGAGGAGCCGCTCGTGGTGGGCTACCGCCAGCATGGGGGCTCCTCGTCTCGGGAGCTCGAGCGAGGCCATGAGGGGCTGTGCTACCAACTGGAGCAGGAGCGGCTCGGACGCTATCCGGGGGGAGCAGCCCGAAGGCGTGAGCGGCTGACGTTGATCCTCCACGGCGTGCGGCACGTGTCGCGCTGGCTGGTGGAGCACGGGCGGCCGGACCTGGCGCTGGACCTATACCGGCGGAGCCTGCCAGCACACCTTGTGGTGCCACGCTGGCGCTACATGCTGGGGTTCGCGCCGTGGATGGTCGCGTCGGTGGCGCTGCGGCAACTCCGACGCTGAGGCGTGCAGCGGGTTCCTGCCGCCCTACCTCTCATGTCAGCCTCGGATGGTTTCATGGCAGAGACCAGAAACGAGGAGGGTGGCGGAGATGGAACGGATGGGGTTTGTGGCTCATATCGAAGGGGACCTGGAGCGGACGATTTCGCAGGGCCGGTTGCCTGCGAATGGCTTTCTTCCCTCGGAGCATCTGCTGGCACGCCAATACGGTGTCTCGCGAACCACCGTTCGGGAAGCGCTGCTGCGGCTGGCCGCGCGAGGCCTGGTGGTGCAGCACCCAGGGCGCCGCAGCCGAGCGGTAGCGATGGCCGAGGCGGTGACGCTCGAGAACCTGAGCGTGGCACTGCATGCAGAGGGCCCGGCACACCCAGAGAGACGGCGGCTGCTGGAGGGCTATCTCGCACTCAAGCTGGAGATGACGGTCGAGCTGCTGGCGGTCTGTTGCGAGCACGCCTCCGAAGCGGACCTGGAAGCGCTGCGGGACGCCTGCTTCATGCTGAGGGAAGAGGCGCGATGGAAGGAGAGCAGAGGTTGGGTGACGCGAGAGTTCAACCTGCTGCGGTTGGCGGCACTCGTAGCGAACCGCCCTGGACACTTCCTGCTCATCCAGTCGCTGGAGCGCTCCTTTTGGGGGATGGCCGGGCGCCTCTTGCCGCACCTGGACGGTGAGGCCATCTGCCGGTGGGCGGAGTGCGCGTTCGGTGCCTTGTGTGACAAGGACGTGCAGGTGCTGAGGCAAAAGCTGACACCCCTGCTTCAGGCGTGCGATGCGCACCTGCTCCGTGGTCTCTCACCAGCCCACGAGGCAGCCGAAACGCCTGAGGTCCTCCACCTGCCAGCGGAGCTGCTCCCGGAGTCACACTCAAAGCGTGAGACTACGAGGGACGAGCCATCGCCGGCGGAACAGTTCCGGGAGTCGCACACCGAGCCTGAGGCCGCGAGGGACGAGCCATCGCCGACGGAACAGTTCGCGGAGTCGCACGCCAAGCCTGAGGCTGCGAGGGACGAGCCATCGCCAGCGGAGCAGTTTGCGGAGTTGCACTCCAAGCCTGAGGTCGCAAGGGGTGAGCTATCGTCCGCGGAACAGCTCCGGGAGTCGCACACCGAGCCTGAGGCCGCGAGGGACGAGCCATTGTCGGCGGAACAGCTCCGGGAGTCGCACACCGAGCCTGAGGCCGCGAGGGGCGAGCTGTCGGCCGAGGTTTGCGCAGACTTGTCTGCTTGTCGGACAGGTTCTGACGAAACGCTGCCGACAGGCGCTCCCCCGCCCGAGTCTCCGTCCGCTGGCTTCGGCTATCCCTTGGGCGATACGGCACTCGGGAAGGGGAGTCCTCCAGTCCACGAGGAGGAAGGTGAAGCCTGCACGGGGTCACCCGCTCTGTGGGCGCTGGCTTCGAGAGGCCCTGACCCGGCGAGCTGAGCTGTCGTGGCTCATGGGGTCACCAGTCCCGCCACCATCGACGCGGTCAACTTCGAGGCAGCCTGGTCTGCCTGACGGAGTCTGAGCTCGAGCTCGTCGCATTGCCTCATGAGGGACTCGAGCCTGCCCACGATGCGCGTCTGCTCTGGCAGAGGCGGGAGCGGAATCGGTGTCTCCTCCACGAGCCGGGTGTCGAGGCGGCAGGTGCCATGGGACGAGCGCTCCACCTGTTGAAGGATGCGAGCGCGCGCCGCCTTACAGGCCCAGAGCAGGTACGGCCCCAGCTCGGGCAGTGCGAGGACCAAGCCCTTCATGTCCTGATTGATGGTGACTTCCCGGGTGGTCAGCGCGACCGGGAACGAGTGGGCGAGGATCATCCCACGGACGACGAAGAGGAGACTCCCGGTGGGGATGCGCTTGACGGCGGACTGCTCGACAGCGGCCTCGGAGATGTGGTCCTCCGCGTCGTCGATATAGGAGCGCTTCATGTCCTTGGGGCTGACCCAGGGGATGGGACCTCTCCAGAAGGCGGTGTTGGCCTTGGAGGGTGTTCCTCCGCCCAGCAGGCCGCCGAAGTGTCCCAGGCGGCACCACCGCCATGAAGCGGGGAGGCGGTAGGGCTCCTCCTCAGGGCGCACAGGCTGGAGCGCGTCATTCACTCTGGCTCGTCTCACCCGGCGCTTGCGTCCAGACTCGAGGCGGCTGAGCAGTGCGTCCGCGGTCCCGTTAGCGGGCTCTTGCCGGGTGAGTGCGCCCCTCATGGCCGAGTGGAGCACGATCTCCCGCAGGCGATGAACGTCCTCGGGATGCTCGAAGAGCACCTCGAAGTGGTCGAGGGCCTGTCTCCACGCGGCTGAGAACGACTCGGGCTTCTGGGCTGAGACGAGGGTGTCGAGGACGGAGGAACGCAAGCGGGACTGGATGGAACGGCGCATGGCTTGCCGCGACTCCAATCCATCGAGGAGGCGCATCAGCTCGTCCACCTTGGCGACGATGCGCTGTTGTTCCTCGAGCGGAGGGACGAGCACAGTCAGGGCATAGGCATCATTCCGATTCAGACCCGGGACAGCGATGGCTCGTCCGAAGCGCTCCAGACGCAACGACCGGAGCAGCACGAACAGAAACTTCAGGTCCAGTCCTGGAGGCGCTGTCACGAAGTAGGCCGTGTCGATGGGCCAGCAGGGCTCCGTGACGCAGTGGATGCTCCCTGAAGAGCCCTTGCGGCCGACGACGAGGCAGGGCTGGTGGACCAGCGCCCGATCATGGCGACCGACCACGCCGTTGGAGCCATACACGGGCACGCTCCCCGCCGTGTTGCGGTCTTGCTCGGGGAGCGCCTTGCCATAGGCAAAGTCGACCACCTCTCCCAGCCGCGTCTTCACCCAGTGGGAGGTGGCCGTGGGAAGCAGCCGCCCGCGTACTGCCAGATCGAGGATCAGCTCCTGGAGCTTCTCGATGCCCCCCCCTGCCTCCGCGAGGAGCTCGAAGTGCTCGAGGGCAGGGATCATCGATGCGGCCTCTCCAAGGACTCCCAGAGCTCGTCCCGGAGTGCGTTCCGGGCTTTGACGGCCTCGGCTGCTGCCTCGCGATACTGTCGCATCAGCACCTCGACATCCCCAGGACCTTCGTCCCGGGCGCGAGGGTTCTTGAGGTCGAGGTTGTAGCCACGCGCCTGGAGGTCTTCGATGCCGACCTTCCAGGCGTGCTCGGTCTCCTGCCGGTTGGCCCACCAGCGCTTCTCGGGCTCGAACTCCTCGATGCGGAGTGGCTTTGTCTTCGAGTAGCTCTTGGAGCCGGCCGGGTACGGGTGCTCGTAGAACCAGAGCTCCTTCGTCGGCTCGCCCTTCGTGAAGAAGAGCAGGTTCGTCTTGATGCCCGTGTACGGGTTGAAGACGCCCCTGGGCAGCCGGACGATCGTGTGGAGGTTGCACTCCTTCAGCAGCCGCTCCTTGAGGCGCGTCTTCACCCCCTCGCCGAAGAGGAGCCCGTCTGGCAACACCAGCGCGGCCCGGCCTCCTTTCCTCAGGAGCGTCATGATGAGCACGAGGAAGAGGTCGGCTGTCTCCCGGGTGCGGAGCTCCGGCGGGAAGTGGGTCTCGAGCCCGTCCTCCTCCAGGCCTCCAAAGGGTGGGTTCGTGATGATGACATCGACCCGGTCCTTGGAGCCGTAGTCCCGCAGGGGGCGCGCCAGCGTGTTGCCATGGCGGATGTTCGACGGCACCTCGAGGCCGTGGAACAGCATGTTCGTCACGCACAGCAGGTGCGGCAGCGGCTTCTTCTCCACACCGAAGATGCTCGTCTGCAGCGTCGCCTCATCCCGGGGGCTCGTCACGTACCGCTTGCGCACGTGCTCGATGGCGCAGGTGAGGAAGCCGCCTGTGCCGCACGCGGGGTCCAGCACCTTCTCTCCCAGCCTCGGATCCACCTGGTCGACGATGAACTGCGTCACCGCGCGCGGCGTGTAGTACTCACCCGCGTTCCCGGCGTTCTGCAGGTCCGCGAGGAGCTTCTCGTAGAGGTCCCCGAGCTCGTGCCTGTCAGAGGCTCTGTGGAAGTCGAGCTCGTTGAGCTTGTGGATGACCTGCCGCAGCAACGTGCCGGACTTCATGGAGTTGTGGGCGTCCTCGAACACCCCCCGCACCACCGCCGCGACGGCCGCGTGCCTCCCCTTCGATGGAAGCGCCTTCAGGGTCTTGAACAAGTCGTAGTTGACGAAGTCCAGGAGCGGCTCGCCCGTGAGGCCCTCCGGGTTCTTCGCCCAGGTGCGCCACCGCAGCCTCATGGGGATGGGGGACTTGTAGCCGGCGTTCCGCTGCTCCTGCTCCGCCTCGTGGTCGTCGAAGACCTTGAGGAAGAGCATCCACACGAGCTGGCTGAGGCGCTGGGCGTCTCCGTCCACGCCCGCGTCCTTCCGCATGAGGTCCTGGAGGCTCTTGATCGTCGTCCCAGTCGCCATGGTCGGCCCAAGCCTCGTGCGAGGTCCTCAGGCCACGCGGCGGCGCAGCACCGTCAGGGACTCCTGCTCGTCGATCACCTCGAAGGCCGGATCCTTCACGATGACCTCGCTCGTGTAGCGGACGCTGCCCGCTCCCGGACGTGGGTTCTCCTTCGTGTCCCGGCTGTCGTGGAGCGCCACCACGCCTCCCGGCGCCACCAGCGGGCTCCAGCCCGTCCAGTCCGTCCGAAGCCCCTCGTAGGTGTGGTCTCCGTCGATGAAGATGAAGTCCACCGGAGGCAGCCCCTGTGCCCGGTGGCGCCGCGCGGCCTCTTCACCCGTCGCCCGCACCCAGACCACCCGCCCGTTGCGCACCCCGCCCACCTCCCGGTGCGCGATCAGGTACTGGAAGCTGAACCTCAGCTGGCCCGGCGGGAACGGGTCCACCGCGTACAGCGTCGCGCTGGGATCCATCACGCTGCGCAGCACCCGCGTCGTCACCCCGTGCCACACGCCGATCTCCACCAGCCGCTGCTTCCCCGCCGCGTGCTTTGCCAGGCACGCACGCTCGGCCGCGGACGTCTGGGTCTGTGCCTGCTCCAGACCGACGAGCCAGAGGCCGAAGTGGGTGATGACGCGCATGGGAGTGCTCCGTGGGTGGTCCGTGCCCTCGCCCTCCAGCGGCGCGAGCGCGCGTATCCCTAGCACGGTCAGCGCGTCTTTTGCGGGACAGCGCGCCCTTCCGAGCCCAGCAGCCAGCGCCTCAGCCGCAGGCCTGGCTTCTCCACCGCCTGGTACGTCACCGCCGACACTCCCAGCACCACCCCCACGAAGGCCAGCAGGTCCAACCCCCACCCGCCCAGGGTGAAGCCGCTCCGCTCGAAGGCCCGGGCCACCAGCCCATGCCAGAGGTACGCCCCATAGGACGTCACCGCCACCGCGTACACCCCGCGCTGCACTCCGCGTGGCAGCCGCACGGACTCCATCCCCACCAGCACCAGCCCGAAGCCCACGCTCAGCCCGGGGAAGACCCACAGCCGCGCCAGCCCCAGCAGCGTGGGCCCGCACAGCGCCAGGGTCGTCACCAGCACGCTAAGTCCCACTCCGGCGCTCGCCGCCCTCCACCGCGCCGGCCAGCCCTGCCAGCGCGGCGCCGTGCGCGCCAGGAACACCCCCACGCCGAGCCCGTCCAGGTGCAGGTGCGTGGGCCACTGGAGCGCCGGGACCAGCTCCAGCACCGGTGTGTCCGCGGGGAACGTCCGGGAGACGAGCGCCCGTCCCACCAGGCTCACCGCGGCCGGGACGAGCCAGGCCCACGTCGGCCACTGCCGCCCTCGCAGGCCGAACGCCAGCAGCGGCAGCACCAGGTAGAAGTGCTCCTCCACGCACAGCGACCAGCTCTGCACGAAGTCCTGCAGCGGGCCGTAGTTCTGCAGGAAGAGCGCGTAGTGCCAGCCGCCTCCCACGAAGGGCGCGCCGAACACCCACGGCTTGATGAGTGCGTATGTGCCCAGCACCCCGAAGTACAGCGGCAGCGTGCGCGTCCAGCGCTTCACCCAGAAGTGCCGGAGCTGCGTCCCCAGCGGCGCCTCCCCGGCGGAGAACACCTGCCGCCCGATGAGGTAGCCCGAGAGCACGAAGAAGAGATCCACCCCCATCCACCCGAACCGGGTGGCGTACTGCAGGCCCGGGGGCATCGCGTGGAAGAGCTGTGAGGGCGCGTGGAAGAGCAGCACCGGCAGGATCGCCAGCATCCGCAGCACGTCGAGCCCGTCCTGCCGCGCGCTGGGCGCCTCGGGCAGCCGCTCGGGAGCCATCGGTGTCAGCGAGGCCGGCCGGGGCTCCGCGCCGGAGTCCACCGCTGGAGCCGAGCCGTCACGCCGCACGGGCTCCCCCAGGAAACAGCCGCGTCAGCAGCGCCGGCGGCGAGCCCTTCAACCGCAGTGCCCGCTTCTCCACCAGGTGCCACGACAGCACCGCCAGCCCCACCACCCCCGGGAGCGCCACCGCCGCGTTCACCCACCACGCCACGCGGCCTCCCAGCAGCGCCGTGACGAGCTGCTGCACCGGGAACGCGTAGATATAGATGCCGTAGGAGAAGTCCCCGTACCGCGCGAAGTCCGCGAGCCGGCTCGGCAGGAACCCCAGGTACAGCACCAGGTACGCGCCGCAGCACCCCACCGCGACCCGGAACCCCACCCCGAGCCGCGCCGTCACCACCAGCGCCACCGCGCACCCCAGGGCCCCCCAGAGGTTCAGCCGCACCCGCTCTCTCAGCAGGTACAGCGCCAGCCCTCCTCCGAAGTAGAGGTACAGCTCCGGCCACAGGTTCAGCCGCGGGCCCACGTACGGCACGAAGGGCACCACCGCCGCCCCCACCCAGCCTGCCAGCGCCACCGGCCGCCGCAGCAGCCTCGCCGCCCCCAACCCCGCTACCAGCAGGTAGAAGCCCACCTCGTAGCCCAGCGTCCACAGCGAGCCGTTCACCGCCCCCGGGTTCGCGTTGCCCAGGAACACGCCCGGCAGGGGCCACTGCGGCCGGTACAGCGTGAGGTTGCGCAGGAAGTACAGGTACGTGTCCGGCGACTGGAAGTACTCGCCCAGCGGCAGCACCGTCATCGCCGGCCCGAGCAGGCACATGCTCGCCAGCAGCACCACCGCCAGCCCCGGGAAGATGCGCAGCGCCCGCGCCCACAGGTAGCGCGCCAGGTTCGGTGAGCGCTCGTAGCTCTGGGTGATCAGCAGCCCGCTGATGACCAGGAACACCGCCACGCACAGCCGGCCCAGCGAAGCCTGCCCCCGCGTGAAGTCCTCCAGCGGCTCGCGCGTGCCCTGGCCCTCGCCCAGCGGAAAGGCGTGCGAGAAGATCACCCCCACGGCCGCCACGAACCGGATGAAGTCCAGGGTGTTGCGCTTCCCGTCCAGGCACTGCCGCAGGGTGGGAGAGGGAGAGGAGGGCATAAAACCGAGGCGTTCTCGACGCAGCGCATTCTGACCCTGGATCCTTTGCCACTCAAAGCATCCAGGGGGACAGCCCCTCGGTGGAGGGTTCGCCGCCGGGTTCGTGTTATCCAGCATTCCGTGTCCGGCCCGCGAGTGCTTCTCGCCATTCATCATCCGCTCGATCCGGATCTCGGTGCCCCCGGTGTCACCCTCACCCTGGGCGACGCGCTCTCCGGGCTCGGCTGCGAGGTCTCCTACTACGGCTTTGGCGAGGCCTTCCCCGGCGTTACCGCGTACTCCGCCTGGCACTCCGTCCGCTTCCCCTGGGCGCTCTCCGCGTGGCTGGCCCGCAACGCCGGGCGCTTCGATGTGCTCGACATCACCACCGGCGACTGCTGGCCCTGGGTCCGTATGGGCCGCCCCGGGGCGAAGCGCCGCCACGCCCTCATTACACGGAGCCACGGCCTGGAGCACGTCGTCACCGAGCAGTTCCGCGCCGATGCCCGCGCCGGCCTCGCGCGCCTGAGCTGGAAGTATCCGCTCTACCACGGCGGCTTCCGCCTCTGGGAGGTGCGCCAGTCCCTGCTGCTCTCCGACCGCGTCGTGCTCCTCAACCCCCTGGACCGCGACTACGCGCGAGACCGGCTGGGAGTCCCCGACGAGCGCATCAGCCTCATCCCCCACGGCCTGCCCGAGCCCTTCCGTGCGCTCCCGCCTCCCGAGCTCCTCCCCGAGGGCCCCCTGCGCCTCGCCTTCGTGGGCACGTGGATCCAGCGCAAGGGCCGCGAGGACGTCGTCGCCGTGGCGCTCGCGCTGCTCGAGCAGGGTGTGGCCTTCTCGCTCTCCGTGCTGGGCACCGGCACGGGCGAGGCCGAGGTGCTCGACTCCTTCCCTGCCTCCGTGCGCGAGCGCGTCCGCGTGGTGCCGCGCTACCGCCACCCGGAGCTCCCAGGCCTGCTCCGCGAGCACGAGGTGCTGCTCTTCCCCAGCCGCGCCGAGGGCTATGGCATGTCGCTCATCGAGGCCATGGCCTGTGGGCTCGCCCCCATCGCCACGCCCGTCGGGGTGGCGCCCGAAGTGGTGCGCGAAGGCGAGTCCGGGCGGCTGGTCCCCATCGGCGACGTGCCGGGCTTCACCGCCGCCGTGCGCGCCTACGCCGAGGACCGGCGCCGGCTGCTCGAGGTCCGGCGCGCTGCGCAGAATGCCGTACAGGGGATGACATGGAGGGACGTGGCGCTGCGGACGCTGCGCCTCTATGAGTCCGCACTCCAGGGCCGCTAAGGCCGCGGGGAAGGGGCTCGAGCCTCTGGGCAGCAGGCAGGCAGCCAGTGGACGCCCGAGTGATTTTCCGGCACAGGACATTGACGCGCCACGCCGCGCGCCGCCACCATGGCGCCCGGTCCGGTTCCGATGATCACCTTCCTGGTCACCTTCCTCGTCTCGCTGATGGTCGCCCTGGGGCTCACGCTCGTCGTGCGCAACCGGGCGCTCGCGTGGGGCTTTGTGGATCAGGCCAACTCCAGCCGCAAGGTGCACGCGCGTCCCATCCCGCGCCTGGGCGGTATCGCCATCGTCTCCGGCTTCTTCGCGCCCCTGTGCGCGCTCTTCTTCGTCGACTCCGGCGTGGGCAATCTCTTCCGCTGGCACCAGGAGCTCGTCTGGGGCTTGTTCTGTGGAGGGGCGGCCATCGCCGCGCTCGGCCTGTATGACGACCTGAAGGGCGCTGGCGCCCGGCTCAAGTTCTCCGTGCAGTTCGCCGTGGCCATCGCCCTCTATCTGCTGGGCTTCCGCGTCGAGATGATCGCCAACCCCTTCGGCGCGGCGATCTCCCTGGGGGCCCTCAGCCTGCCGTTCACCCTGCTGTGGACCGTCGGGGTCATCAACGCGATCAACCTCATCGACGGGCTGGACGGGCTGGCAGGCGGCGTCGCCTTCTTCGGCGTGGGCACCAACTTCATCCTCTCGCTGGTGCGCGGGGACGTCGTGATGTGCCTGCTGATGGCGGCGCTGGCGGGCGCCATCCTCGGGTTCCTCGTCTTCAACTTCAACCCGGCCTCCATCTTCATGGGGGACACCGGGAGCATGTTCCTCGGCTTCGTGCTCGCCGCCGTCTCGCTGAAGACCTCGACCAAGAGCGGCACCGCCGTGGCCATGCTCGTGCCCCTCATGTCCCTGGGGCTGCCCATCATGGACACCCTGCTGGCGATGGTGCGGCGATCGATACTCGGCCGGCCCATGTTCAGCGCCGACAAGGAGCACATCCACCACCGGCTCATGAGCCGGCTCGTGCTCAGCCACCGCTCGGCGGTGCTCGTGCTCTACGGCCTGTGCGGCCTGTTCACCCTCACCGCCCTGGGCCTCAACTTCGCCAACAGCGCGCAGAGCGCCATGCTCCTGGTGGGCATGGGCATCGTCATCTTCGTGCTCATGCGCAAGCTGGGCTACCTGGACCTGCACCGGGCGAGTGCCGTGGGCGAGACGCGGCGCAAGAACATCCGCCTGCGCACGCTGGTCACGGAGCTCTCCCGCGCCGCTCGCAGGGCCCAGTCGCTCCCGGAGCTGTGGGAGGCCGTTCGCCCGCTCGCCGAGGCGCTCGATGTGGCCCGGCTGGAGCTGCGTCTCCAGCACCAGCGCGAGGGGCTCACCGATGGCGTCGTCTTCGAGACCCTGCGCCCCGCGGGCTCCGCTCTGCCGCTGGATGTGCGCATCGAGGTGAAGGAGGCAGAGGTGCCGCTCGGGTGGCTCAGCCTCTCGTGGAGCGACGGGCGCTCGGAGGTGAGCCGTGACGAGGAGCTGGCCCTGGAGCTCGTCGCCGACGCCGTGGCCGAGCGCGCCGCCAGCCTGATGGCCATCGCCCAGGCCGAGCCGGGCCGTGTCGTCTCCCTGAGGCGTTGAGCCAAGTGGGCGCGCGGGCCTTCCTGGCGCTGCTCCGCTCGTGGCCGGAGGCTCCCGCGAGGCCGCCTCCCGTGGATGCGGACGCCTTCGTTCGCGCCGCCGCGAGGCACGGGCTGGCAGGGTTCGCTCAGCATGCGGCGGAGCGGGCAGGGTGGACACTGCCGGAGCCCGCCCGAGAGGCCCTGCGCCGCGAGTCCCAGAGCAGTGCGGCACGGGCCATCCGGGTTCACGCGCTCCTGCTGCGCTCGGTGGATGCGCTCGCCGCGGTGGGCGTGGTGCCCGTGGTGCTCAAGGGCCCGGCGCTGGCGCGGCGGCTGTACCCGGAGCCGTTCCAGCGTGCCACCACGGATGTGGATCTGCTCGTCTCCAGCGGGCAGGTGGAGCAGTCCTCGCGCGCCCTGGAGGGCCTGGGACTCTCACGGGTGGCCGAGCGGCCGGGGCATGGCGGAGAGCACTCGCACCACCTCGAGTTCCAGGGGACGGCGGGGCTCGTGGAGCTGCACCACCGCGCGCTCGTGGGGTACGGGCTGGCGCTGGAGGCCGAGCCGCTGCTCGCCCATGCTCAGGAGGCCGAGCTGGAGGGGCGCCGCGTGCGCTACCTCCGCGCCGAGGAGGAGCTGGTCTACCTGTCTCTCCACGCGAGCAACCACCTGCTCCAGCGCCTCGCGTGGCTGTTGGACTTGAAGCTACTGCTGCTGGCGCACCCGGGGCTGCGCTGGTACCGCGTGGCGGACGTGGCGCGGGCCACGGCCTTCTCCCACCTGGCGTGGTACGCGCTGGAGGCCGCGCACCGGCTGCTGGGAGCGCCCATGCCGGAGGAGGTGCTCGCGCTGCTGGCACCGCCGCGCTGGCAGCGGCTACTGGCCCGGCGGTTCTTCTCCGAGGAGCGGCTGCTGGAGACGCGGCTGGTCGATCACAAGGCCGAGTGGGCCAGCGCGAAGCTCCTGCTCGCGCCCCGCGCCTTGCCCATGGCCCGCTACGGGCTGTGGAGGCTCGGGGAGGCCGTGCGGGCCCGGTGGTAGAGGTCCGCGCGTAGATGAGAAGGCGTGGCGCACTGCGACGGGCGCGTGGGGTGTTCGGCTGACGGATGTACCGACTGAGCTCGAAAACCCCACGCACCTCGACTCGCTGCTGCGTACATAGGAGCGCCCTCGGTGAGCCTGGGAAGCGGGCGACCAAGCGGCCCCGCATTTCGGCCGCCGGGGTGCTTGACAGTAACCCGTAATAGAATATATTGACCTTATATCAATGCTTGACCTCAATGAGAGAGCGCCCTACTGTGCTCTCCTCATGAAGGAACCGTTCAGCCGCAATGAGGCCAAGAAGCTCATTCAGACGATATGCCGTGAAGGGACCATCGTGTCTTCAAGGCATGCGCAGCAAGAGCTGGCCAAGGACGACCTGACGACCTTCGATGCCATGAATGTGCTGAGGGCCGGTAGGATCGTGGAGGAGCCAGAATTGATTGATGGCACTTGGCGATACCGGGTTCATACCGCTCAGATGGCCGTGGTCGTCGCCTTCATGTCTGAGTCCAAGCTCAAGCTCGTGACCGCTTGGAGAAAGAAGAAATGAAGTGCGAAGCCTGCGGTGCGCAGATGAAGAGCGGAAGGGAGAACTACCACTATACGGAGTGCGGTCTCGACTCCGTCACCCTCATGAACGTGGTCGTCCGCCGGTGTCCTGAATGTGGCGAGTACGAGGTGGACATTCCACGAATGGAAGAACTGCACCGGCTCATCGCCCAGGAAGTCGCCTCCAAAGGCCCCCGGCTGGCCCCACAGGAGATTCGGCTCCTGCGCAAGTATCTTGGCTTCTCTGGCGTCGACTTCGCCGCGACCCTTGATGTCACTCCTGAAACGGTCTCGCGATGGGAGACCGGGAAGAAGCAGATGAGCCCCGTTGCGGAGCGGGCCCTTCGGCTGATGATCTTCATCCGGGCCCCGATTGAGGAGTACCCGCTGGAACGCTTGGCGACGGTGGCCCAGGGCGAGGCCATCCCTCTGCGCATGAGGCTCCGCGAGTCGCGTTCCCACTGGCAGGCAGAGGCCGCCGCAGCCTGAGGCATTCAGTGGCTCATGGGAGGGGCGGGCGAGTCCCCGGCTTGTCAGACGTTCAAGACTTACGCAACACAGCTCACGACACGCGAGGGGCCTTCTCCACCAGCCGCACCTCACGCACAGGGCAACTCTGCTGCCATTGCCTCGACCGTCTTCCCCACGTCTGCCACTGGGATGCCGTTTGAGGACCCGGTGGCCGGGAGCGGCGCGGCGGTGAGCGTGTCGTCCTCCGCCCGTCGTCTTGGTTGACACGCGCGAGCGCCACCTCGACGCTCCCGCCCATGTCCTGGAAGGTGAGCCTCACCGACGGTGCCGCGCTGGATGAGCCCGCGATCCGCGAGCTGTGGTCCTTCCGCCTGTCCATCATGCGCCTCAAGCCGCATGTGTCTCCCGAGAAGGACTTCGCGAAGTTCGCCTCGCACTGCCGCGAGGCCCGGCGTGTCATGCGCCTGCGCGACGGCAGCGGGCAGCTCGGGGGCTCGCTGGTGCCCCTCGTCCACGACTGGAGCTCCCAGTCCGAGCGGTTCCGGCTGGTGATTCCTGAATACGCCTATCTCGTCCCCGAGCTCCGCGGCCGCGCGGTGGCCTCCTGGGCCTGGGCTCGCAGCGTGTTCCCTCTGCTGTACCCGCCAGGCGTCCGCGTCTTCCTGGGCGGTATGGGCTACCCCACCGGTGTGCTCGCGCTGGACAGCTCCATGGGCCCGGTCTGGCTGTATGGCGAGCCCCAGGTCCCCGCCCAGGCCGCGCAGGTGCTCGAGTGGATCGTCTCGCAGCTGGCCGGTGGCAGCTGGGATCCGGTCAGCCAGCAGGTGGACATGAACACACTCCCCTCACAGCCCACCGAGGCGTGGCTCGCGCGCAGCCAGCGGCGTGAGCTCTACCGCCGGTACGTCGAGCGCTGCCCGCGGTGGCAGGAGGGCCGCACCGTTCCGTGCGTCTGCGAGTATTCGAGTGGGAAGGTCCTGAAGGCGGCGCTGCGGCTGACTCTGCGCTGGTGGAGGCACCCGCTGGCGTGAACGAGGTCTCCCCTCACCCCTTCCTCAGGACGAAGATGTGGCAGTCCCCGCCCTTGAGGCCTCGCAGCAGAGGGGCCACCAGGCGCGTGACGAACCGGTTGAGCGGGCGGGTGACGGTGGGCGCGGCCTGATTGAAGGTGTGCTCCACGAGCCGGAACCCCGTGTCCTGCAGCATCCGCTCGAGCATGAACGTGTGGATGGGGCTGATGTGGGTCGGATCGTTGAAGCGCGTGTCCCGGCCGAACATCCGCAGGCTGCCGGTGGCGAGGAACTGCAGCCGCGCGGGCACGTTCTCGATGTTGGGGGTGGTGAGCACCATCAGCCCCTGCGGCCCCAGCAGCTTGTGGCACTCGCGCAGGAAGGCCCGAGGGTTCTCCAGGTGCTCGATGACTTCGATGGCGGTGAGCCCCTCGAAGGGCCCCTGGAGGCGGGCGCTGAAGGGCTCGTTGAGGTCTGCCACCACCAGCGGGGCGCCCTGGAAGCGGTAGAAGGCGGCATCCCGCTCGACAGCAGTGAGGCTGTAGCCCTGGGACACGAGGCGGGCCGCCCAGGCGCCGGAGCCGGCCCCCAGGTCCACCACTCGCGCGGGCGCGGGCAGGTGGCGGCCGAAGACGTTGAGCACCTCGTCGTGGAGCCCCGGGACGGTGCGTGCCTGGAGCTCCGAGGGGCTCTCCGAACCCTGGCCAGCAGATGGACTCAAGAAACCTCCGGAAGCGTGGGGGCGTGGACGGTGGATGAAACCATGGATTGCGCCCTGTGGGGTTGTCTCGTTAAAGGTGCGCCCACCATGGCTCCCAGCCTGCTCGACACGTTTCGCATCCTGTCCTCCTTCGATCCGCCGCGGGGGTCGCTGCGGGGCGCGCCCTGGGAGGAGTACGTGGACTGGGCCATCGGCCAGGGGCTCGCCCCGCTGGCGGCCTACAACCTCGAGTACCGGCTGGCCGGGGCGGACTCCCCCGAGTGGGTGAGGGATCGGCTGCTCTCCATCTACCAGGGCTCTGTCAACGACAACGTGATGAAGCTCGTCAACTTCAAGCAGATCATCGACGAGCTGGAGGGCCGCAAGCTGCTGGTGATCGGCGCCGCTGCCTTCGCCGAGGCCGTCTATCCCCACGTGGGCTTCCGGCCGGTGCTGGACATCCAGATGCTGGTGCGGCGGGTGGATGTGGAAGGGTTCGCGGGCTTCCTCTCCCAGCACCACTTCAAGACGGAGAAGGACGAGAGTGGCAGCGGCGCGGCGCGCGTGGTGTCCGACGGGCGGACCGCCATTTACCTCTTCGCGGACGTGCTCGGCCCCGAGCGGCGCGAGGAGCTCCAGGGCGTCTTCGACCGGGCCAAGCCCTGGAAGGTGTACGGCCCGTCGATCTTCCGGCCGGACCTGGAGGACGCAGTGCTGCTCCTGGTCCTGGAGCACGCGCGCCAGGGCTACCAGGTGCCGTGGCTGTCCTTCGTGGACCTGCGCGAGCTGGTGACGGGCGCCACCTCCATGGGCAGCCTCTACTCCCGGCCGCTGGATGTGGCGGCGCTGAAGGAGCGCGCCCGGGCGTGGCGGCTGGAGCGCGCCCTCTACACCTCGCTGTCCATCATCGAGCGGCTCTTCCCGGAGACGGCGGGCGCCGTGGAGGCCGCCCGTCCGCCGCTGCGCCGCGCCACCCGCGAGCTGCTGAACCGGCTCGTGGTGGAGCCGGTGAGCGTGCCGGGTGGCCGGGGTGTGCTCCGGGGTGCGGACCGCCTCCGCCGCCTGCTCACCGGGCAGTGAGCCCTCGCCCGCCTCCCGGGCAGGCGGTGCGGGCGTGCTCCTTCTTCCCCTGGCAGGCGCTCCCGACGTAAGAGACGGGGGGCGCCAGTCGCCACGGGAGCATCATGCGCATCGCCATCATCGGAACGGGCTACGTCGGTCTCGTCGCGGGGACCTGCTTCGCGGACTCGGGCAACGACGTCACCTGTGTGGACATCGACGAGCGGAAGATCCGCGCGCTGCAGGCCGGCGAGGTGCCCCTCTACGAGCCCGGCCTGGAGGAGCTCATCCGCAAGAACGTGCGGGAGCGGCGGCTGTCCTTCACCCTGAACCTGGCGGAGGCGGTGGGGCCGGCGCAGGTGGTGTTCATCGCCGTGGGCACCCCCGAGGGCGAGAGCGGCGACGCGGACCTGCAGTACGTGCTGGCCGCCGCGGAGCAGATTGGCCGGGCCCTGCGCCAGTACACGGTGGTGGTGGACAAGAGCACCGTGCCGGTGGGCACCGCGGACAAGGTGCGCGAGGCCCTCTCCCGGGTGACGAAGGTGGAGTTCGACGTCGTCTCCAACCCCGAGTTCCTCAAGGAGGGCGCGGCGCTGGAGGACTTCCTCAAGCCGGACCGCGTGGTGATTGGGGCGGACTCGGAGCGGGCCCGCCGCCTCATGGGCGAGCTGTACGCGCCCTTCGTGCGGACGGAGAACCCCATCTTCTACATGGACACACGCTCGGCCGAGCTGACGAAGTACGCGGCCAACGCGATGCTGAGCACGCGCATCTCCTTCATGAACGACATGGCCGCGCTCTGCGAGAAGGTGGGCGCGGACGTGGACTTCGTGCGCAAGGCGCTGGGGGCGGACCGGCGCATCGGCTACCCGTTCCTCTTCCCCGGCGTGGGCTACGGCGGCTCGTGCTTCCCCAAGGATGTGAAGGCGCTGGTGGCCACCGGCCGCGAGCACGGCCTGGAGCTGGACCTGCTGCGCGCCGTGGAGCGCACCAACGAGCGCCAGAAGAAGCTGCTGGTGAACAAGGCGCTCAAGCACTTCGGCGGCTCGCTGGCGGGGCGCACTTTCGGCGTGTGGGGCCTGGCCTTCAAGCCGAAGACGGACGACATGCGCGAGGCGCCCTCCATCGAAGTCATCGAGGGGCTGCTGGGCAAGGGCGCCCAGGTGGTGGCGCATGACCCGGTGGCCGAGCGCAGCGCGCGGCGCTACTTCGGCGAGCGCATCCGCTACGCCGCGCTGCCCTACGAGGCGCTGGAGGGCGTGGACGCGCTCTTCATCGTCACGGAGTGGAACGAGTTCCGCCACCCGGACTTCGACCGGATGAAGGCGCTGATGAAGTCGCCCGTCATCTTCGACGGCCGCAACATCTACGATCCGGTGCGGATGCGGGAGCTGGGCTTCACGTACCAGGGCATCGGCCGCCCGTGAGCCGGGGCGGGACGCGGCGGGGGTGGAGCTCGGCGCTCGGGGCCTGAGGGCTCAGCGGGCCAGGCCGCAGGCCAGCTTGCCCTCGGTGGTGTCGATGTCGACCTTGCTGCAGTCGCACCCTTCGAGCTTGGACTCGCAGAAGGCCTCTTCCTCGGCGGTGGGCTCGACGACGGCCTCGTCGTTGGTGGCGCGGCGGATGCACACCTCGCGCTCGAGCGAAGTGGTGGAGCAGTCGCAAAGCTTCTCGGACAGCTCGCGGCAGGCACCCTTGCAGCCAGAGAGGCCGAGCAGGGCGAGGGACAGCAGGGCGATTGCGACAGGGCGGCGCATGGGCGGCTGGAAGATGCCAGATGCCACCCTGGATGCAAGCTGCGTCCCGCGTGGAGCGTCGGCTGCCGGGGGACTTGGAGCGCCTGCCCGCCTGCCCCCGGGGAGGAGGTTTTCTCCCCTGCTCGTGAGATAGTTGGGGCGCGTTCATGTCCTCCTCGTCTCGCCGCACCTCCCGGTTCAGTCTTGGCGCCGAAGTGGCGCTGGCGGGGCTCGTCCTCCTCTGCCCCCTGGCGCTCGGAGGCGCGCCGGCGTGGGTGCTCTGGCCGCTGGTGGGGCTGGCGGCCCTGGCCTTCGCCCTGGCCGGGGTGGGGGCACGGCGCCAGGGCCACGCGCTCCACGTGCCGCTGCTCGCGGTGCCGCTGGTGGCGGGCGCCGCGCTCTGTGGGGTGCAGCTCCTCCCGCTCCCCACGGGCCTGCTCGGGTGGGTGAGCCCCGAGGCCGCCGCGCTGCGCGAGTTCGCGCTCGCTCCCCTGGGTCTCACCTCCGCACGCCCCGTCTCCCTGGATCCGCCGGCCACCTGGCGCGCGCTGGCTGGCTATGTGGCGTACACGCTGGCCTTCGTCGCGGCGGTGGAGGTGTGCCGCTCCCGGCGCTCCCGGCGGCGGCTGCTGGCCACGCTGGCCTTCACGGGGGCGGCCCTGACTGCCATCGGACTGCTGCACGCGCTCCTGGGAGTGACGCAGTTGTTCGGCGTCCGTGCCTATGCCCACGCGCAGCCGCCCCTGGTGACGCCGTTTGGCAACCCCAACCACCTGGCCGGCTTCCTGGGGCTGGCCTCCACGGTGGGGCTGGGCCTGGCGCTCTCCAGCGAGCTGCGCGAGCGCGGGGTGCTCTTCGCCGCGGCGGCGCTGCTGTCCGGGGCGGGGGTGCTCCTCTCGCTCTCGCGCGCGGGCATCCTCTTCTTCCTGTTGGGCCAGCTGCTCCTCGCGGCGTGGATGCTGCGCGAGCGCCAGCGGGCGGGAGGGCGGGAGCACGTGCCGCTGCCCAGGGGCCGGGGCGCCGCCGCGCTGCTCGTGCTCTGCGCGACGCTGGCGGTGGGGGGCTACGTGGGGTGGGAGAAGCTGGTGGCGGAGGCGGCCAGCGCGGACAGCGTGGAGGAGCTGCGGCGGAGCAAGGTGGACCTGTGGCCGCAGGTGATCGATGCGGCGCGCGCCTTCCCGGTGCTGGGCATGGGCCGAGGGTCCTTCGAGAGCGCCTTCCCGCACTACCAGACGGAGCCCAACCCCAACACGCTGACTCACCCGGAGAATGCGGTGCTGCAGCTCGCGGCGGAGTTCGGGGCGCCGGGGTGGGGGCTGCTGGCCGTGATGGTGTGGGGCTTCGTGCGGCTGATGCGGCGGGAGCGGCTGGGAGGCGCGGAGGTGGCGGTGCTCGCGGGAGTCGCGGCGCTGGGGCTCCACAACCTCTTCGACTTCAGCCTGGAGCTGCCCGCGTGCGCGGTGGCGGCGTGGGTGGCGCTCGCGGCAGTGGCCCGGCCGGAGGAGCAGGGGTCCACCGAGGCTCCGGGAGCGACGTGGAGGCTGCCGCCCACCTGGGCGCTGGGAGCTGCCGCGGCGCTCGTGCTCCTCGCGGGAGTGGGGCTGGTGTCCGGGAGGCACACGCTGGCCGGGGCAGAGGAGGAGCTGGCGGGGCTCGTCCAGGCCCGTGCTCCCCTGAGCCAGGTGCGAGCGCGAGCGCTGGCCCTCATCGACCGGCACCCGGCGGACTATCTGCTCTACAGCCTTGCCGGCTCGGCGTATGCGGCGGGTGGGAAGGCCTCCGCCGAGGAGTCGCTCGCCTTCGTGAACCGGGCGCTCTACCTGCGGCCGGTGGACGCGGCCTCGCACCGCATCGCCGCGCGGGCGCTGCTGACGCTGGGGCGCCGGAGCCAGGGCTTCCTGGAGTACCGGCTGGCCTACGAGTCCGGGGACAAGGAGGTGTTGGTGCGGGAGGCCCTGGAGCAGGCGCGCACGCTGGAGGAGCTGCAGCGACTGACTCCGGATGATCCCCGGGTGGTGGCGGCGCTGGCCTTGTCGCTCCAGTCACGTCCCGGGCGGCAGGAGCAGGCGCTGGCCTGGCTCGCCTGGGCGCGTGAGTCCTTCGAGGAGGAGCTGAGTGGCCGCTCTCCCGAGTCCCCCAGGGCTCGCTTCGGTGCCCGGGAGATGGATGCGCTGTGGGAGCAGGAGGCGCGCCTGCACATGGTGCGAGGCGAGCTGGGCGCGGCGGAGGCCCTGTGCGCCGAGCTGGAGCGCCGGGCGCCGGATGCGCTCGGGCCGCTGATGTTGAGGGCGGAGATCCTCCGGGCCCAGGGCCGGCGCGAGGAGGCGATCCAGCTCCTGGATCGCCTCCTGCCTCGCTTCCCGGGGAAGGTGGAGCTGGCCTTTCAGCTGACGGGCCAGCTCCTCGAAAGTGGGCTGACGCGGCGGGCGAGGGAGGTGCTCCAGCAGGCCAGCCCCTTCATCTCGGACTATCCGCAGCGGGCGCGGCTGCTGTCGCTGGAGGCGATGAGCTACGAGCAAGAGGGGCTGCTGTCGCGCGCGCTGGAGCGGTACCAGACGGTTGCGAGGCTCGTACCTGCGCCGGAGGCCCACTTCACGGTGGCGCGGCTTCACGAGTCCTTGCGCCACTACGGGGACGCGGCGCGGTCGGTGCGCGAGGGCCTGCAGCTCTTGCCCGCGAGTGTGCGGCGGGAGCAGGAGGAGTCCTGGGTGGTGCGCCTGGAAGATGAGGAGCGGAAGCTCCTGGAGGCGCGGCGGCAGGAGCTGATGCAGGACCCTCACAAGCAGGACATCGTGGAGCACCTGCTGGAGACGAGCTCCGACACGCCGCCGTGAGAGGGCGCGGGCGCTGGAGGCGGGCGTGCTACCGGTCCTTCAACACCGGCACCGAGCGCCAGAACACCTCGAGCATCTCGATGTTCTCGTCCTCCATGAGGGAGCGCAGGGCGCGGTCCAGGTGGGACTCCTTGTCGAGCGCCAGCCACTCCCCTGGGACTCCGGGGCCCGGGGTCTTCCCCGTCTCGGGGCTGGGATTCTTCTCCGTCTCGGGGCTGGGGGGCTTCCCGGTCTCGGCGGCCTTCTCGGGAACCTGCACGCTGGAGCCCTCGGGCGGCTGCGCGGACGCGGGCTCCTTCTCCTGAGGCTTCTCCTCCGGCAGGCCGAACTTCTGGAGCGCGAACCGCCGCGCGGTGATGGCGCCGCGGATGAAGAACTGCTCCCGGAGCAGCAGCGCGTTGGTGCGGCCGACCCGCTCGATGAGCAGGGCCTGATCCTGCCAGTCACAGATGCGCGGCAGGCCATAGACGGTGTTGAAGAAGATGCGCGCGGTGGGCGTGAACGCCAGGGCGTGGATGGAGTCGATGCGCTCCTCGGCCAGGCGCGCGGCATCCTCCTCGCTCAGCCCGTCGATGATGTTCAGGTTTCCAGGCTCCGGTGAGGCGAAGCCCTCGAGGCCCAGCAGGCTCGCGGCGCGGTTGGTCACGATCCGCAGCATCCGCTCCCCAATGAGCGCGACCCCGATGCCGATGAGCAGGGCTCCCGTCCTGCCTCGGAGCGGGTTGGGCTTGCCCTCGGGAGAGAGAGGGTTGCCGGCGGCGGGGCTCTCCTCGGCGAAGAGGGCCGTGTCGGGAGTGCGGGGGATGCTGCTCACCGGGCTCCCCTCCAGCAGCAGGGCGCCAAAGAAGAGCGCACAGACCGAGACGATCAGCAGGGTGCGGGAGGCCCGGGCCATCATCCGCGCGGTGGCGTCATTGCTGGCGGAGCGGAAGAAGATCTGCCCCAGGTGCAGGGTGAACGAGATGGTCACCGAGGTCCCCACCGCGAGCGCGATGAAGTCGTTCTCGGTCGTCATGAGCACGGTGCAGGTGACCAGGATGCTCGAGGCCAGGAAGCCGAGGATCCCCGCGTGGCGGCCCATGCGGTGGATGGCGCCCTCCATGAGCTCCCGCTCGTACTCCCAGTTGGCGCGGGCATGCTTGACGACCTGCGCGCCGTACTTCCGGCTGGAGACGAGCGCGGGGTTGACCTCGAAGGAGAAGTCCCCGCGGGCCATGCGGCGCTCGACCAGGAGCGAGACGCCGAGCGTCAGGAGCGCGGGCGCCGCGGACAGGCACAGGATGCCCAGCAGGGGCATGGAGATGCCCGCGAGCATCGGGCTCTTCAAGAACTGCGGCTGCGCCTGCAGGATGAAGTAGGCGGTGAAGAGGATGGCGGTCAGCAGGACCAGCAGGGCGGGCTTCACGAGCGAGGGCGCGAGCGCCGCGGCCGTCTTCGCCAGCGCGAGCCACTGCTCCTCCACGCGGGCGCGGAGGTTGGACCAGTGCGTGATGGCCAGGATGAGCAGGCCCGCGAGGAGGGCGAGGCCCAGCTTGGCGTACCAGGCCAGGTTCTCGCGGAAGGCCCGGCCCGTCTCGCTGGTCGCCAGCAGCCAGGTGGCCACCAGGAGCGCGACGGTCACCAGCCCATTGAGGGACGGCTCGATCCACCGCAGCGGGTTGAACTTCAGCCGGGGGCCTGGCTGCTCATCGCTCATGGGGCATCACCTCGCACCCCGAGGGACACCGAGGCACCCCCGATGATGGTCAGCACCCCTCCCCAGCGTCAAAAATCCAGCGATCTCTCCTGCCGGGTGGGCCTCAGCGCTGGAAGTCGTAGACGCTGCCGAGCTGGAGGATGCGGGTGAGCTCGTCGAGCGCCGTCATCGTCTCGCGGGCGAGCTTCGGGTCCTGGAGCTCCTTCGCGTAGAGCGTCTCGCGGTAGTGCTTGCGCACCCAGGCGGCGAGCGACTCGTGGAGGGAGGGGGAGTAGAAGACGTTGGCCTTCACCGCGGCGCGCTCGGCGTCGGTGAGCGAGATGCGCTGGCGCAGGCAGGCCGGGCCGCCGCCGTTGTTCATGGACTGGCGCACGTCCAGGTAGTGCACGGCCTTGACCGGGTTCTCCTCGGCCACCACGCGCTCGAGGAAGCGCCGCGTGGTCTCCAGCTCCTGGCTCTCGATGGGGGCGATGATGGCCATGCTGCCATCCGGGAGGGTGAGCACCTGGGAGTTGAAGGGGTACGCCTTCACCGCATCCTTCACCGGCAGCTCCGCCTGGGTGGCGACGATGGAGGTGAAGCCGGGGCCCAGCTTCTCGCGCAGCGTGCGGAGCAGGCCCGGGGCGTCCACGAAGGCCAGCTCGTGGAGCATGAGGAAGCCGCCATTGCCCACGGCGACCACGTCCGTGTGGAAGGCCCCCGAGTCGATGCCCTCCGGGTGCTGCTGCGGGAAGAGGGTGCGCTCAGGGTCCAGCTGGTGGAGCCGGGCGAGCGCCTGGCTGGCCTCCAGCGTCTGCCGGGCAGGGAAGCGTTGGGGTCCGGTGATGTCCTTCCAGGCGCTGCGGCCCCAGGCCAGCAGGTGCACCGCGGCATGTCCGGGAGTCACCAGCCGGGTGTGGTTGGCCGCACCCTCGTCGGCGAAGTGGCCGCCGCCGGGCAGGGGAGGGTGCACGGCGAACCGCGTCTCGTCCGAGAAGATGGCGCGCAGGACGGAGTGCGTGGTCTCCGCCTCGATGGCCCGGTGGAACATCTGCTGGAGGTTGGCGGGCGTCAGGTGCATCCGCCGGTCGGCGGTGTCCTCGGAGGGGGCGCAGGTGGCGGCGTTGGCCGTCCACATGGCGGCGGCGCTGGAGGTGAGCCGCAGCAGGTGCTCGGCCTCGCGGGCGGCGCGGGTGATGACCTCCTCGTCGGTGCCGGTGAAGCCCAGCAGCCGGAGCGTCTTCAGCGAGGGGCGCGGCTGGGGCGGCAGCACGGCCTGTCCCACCCCCAGGCCCGCCACGAAGCGCATCTTCTCCAGGCCCTGGAGGGCCGCCTCGCGGGGGTAGCTGGCCTGGCCGCCGTGGGTGGTGGAGGCCAGGTTGCCGACCGAGAGGCCGCCATAGTTGTGGGTGGGGCCGACGAGACCGTCGAAGTTGTACTCGCGCATTGGGATATAGAACCGGGGCTGTGGAGCACCCACCCTTAGCAAAGCGGCTGAAGCGTTTCCTCCGCTACCTGCTCATCCGGGCCGCGCTGGCCCTGGTCCACCCCATGCCCCTGGGGGTGGCGCGGTGGCTGGGTGTGCGCTTCGGGACACTCGCCTTCCTCGTGGCGGGGGGCGAGCGGCGCAAGGCGCTGAAGTCCCTGTCCCGAGCCTTCCCGGAGAAGTCCGAGGCGGAGCGGCTCGCCCTGGCCCGCGCGTGCTTCCGCCACCTGGGCACTGCCATGTTCGAGGTGGGGTGTACGGCGGCGCTCGACCGGGAGCTGAAGCAGCTCGTGGCATGGCCGCGGGAGGACCGGGGCGTGCTGGAGGCGGCGCTCGCGCGGGGCAAGGGGGTGGTGTTCGTCTCGGGGCACGTGGGGAACTGGGAGCTGCTGGCCCGGCGCGTGGCCTCCGAGGGCTTCCCTTGCCAGAGCATCGCCAAGGAGACGTCGGATCCGGGGCTCACCGCGCTCGTGGGGCGCTTCCGGGCGCGCGGAGGGGTGCGGAGCATCTGGCGAGGGCAGGAGGGGGCGGCCCGGCACATGCTCCGGGCGCTGAAGGGCGGAGAGATTCTGGGGCTGCTGATCGACCAGGACACAAAGGTGCAGTCCTTCTTCGTGCCCTTCTTCGGAGAGCTGGCGGCGACGCCTCGGGCGGCGGCGGACCTGGCGATCCGCACCGGCGCGGCGGTGGTGGTGGGCTTCTGCCAGCGCGAGGCCCAGGGCTACCGGCTGACCATGGAGGAGGTGCCCCTGCCCGCCGAGCAGGACCGGGAGGCGGCGGCGCTGGCGCTCACGGCTGCGCTCTCCCAGCGCATCGAGGCAGCCATCCGCCGCGCCCCCGAGCAGTGGGTGTGGATGCACCAGCGCTGGAAGACCCGGCCCGAGGGTCAAACCGCGACACTCGCTCCCGGAGCGGAGGCGCCCGCCCCGGCCCGGTGATAGGAAGAGGGTCGTGCCGCGCCTCCTGCTCTCCAGCCTCCTCTTCCTCCTGGCCACCGGCTGTGGGCCTCGCCGTGAGCCCGCGGGGACGGCCGAGCCGCCACCCCAGGTGGTGCTCTATGGCGTTCAGCTGCAGTCCTTCGAGGGCGACCAGCTCGTCCTCGCTGGCCGGGCCGAGCGCCTCACCTACCAGCGTGCCGAGGGCGCGGTGACGGCCACCAACACCCTGCTGCGCCTGCCGAGCCGGCGCGGCGCCCAGCGGGCGCCCTCGGGCCCCCGAGGTGGCATGGAGATCCGCGCGCCGGTGATGGAGGGCAGCCTCGCCTCGCGCCAGCTCACGGGCTCCGGGGGCGTGGTCATCCGCACCGCCGATGGCGCTGTGGCTCGCACGCCCCGGGCCACCTACGACGCTCCCGCCCAGCACGCCCGCGGGCGCGAGGGCGTGGCCGTGCAGGGGCCGGCCTACGCGCTGCGGGCGGACAGCTTTGACCTGTCCCTCGAGGACGGGACCTTCACCTTCGAAGGCGACACCCAGACCGTGGTCGGAGGGGCAAAGTGATCGAGTTCCTGGCGATGGCCTTCTTCCTCGCTCAGCCCACGGCCCCGGCCGCCGCGACGGATGGGGGCACGCGCCCGCCGATGCTCGGCAACGTGCCGCTGAACAACCCGGTGGAGATCTCCGCGAAGCTCATCACCGGGGAGCGCAGCTCGGCCACCTTCACCGGGGACGTGCAGGTGAAGCACCGCACCCTGGATCTCAAGTGCGACAAGATGGTGGCGTACTACACCGGCGCCCGCGAGGTGACGCGCGTGGTGTGCACTGGAGGCGTGCAGGCCCAGGACGGGGACCGGTTCGCCCGGGGCGAGCGCGCTGAGTACGACGTGCCCAGCGGCGTGCTGGTGGTGACGGGCTCTCCCGAGGCCCGCCAGGGCACCACCTACGTGACGGGCACCAAGGTGCGCCTCACGCTGGGCAGCGAGCGGCTCGAGGTGGAGAACGCGCGCATCGTCGTCGAGACGGCCCCGGCGGCGGGCGGCGCGAAGAAGGGCAAGGGAGGCGCGAAGAAGCCATGAGCGGCGGGCAGCTGTGGGCCGAGGGCCTCCAGAAGAGCTTCCGCAAGCGCCAGGTGGTGCGCGGCGTCTCCTTCAACGTGTCGGAGGGCGAGGTGGTGGGGCTGCTGGGGCCCAACGGCGCCGGGAAGACCACGAGCTTCAACATGGTGGTGGGGCTCGTCACCCCGGACGGCGGCCGCGTGCGCCTGGACCAGGAGGACCTCACGCACCTGCCCATGCACCGGCGCGCGCGCCGCGGCCTCGGCTACCTGCCCCAGGAGGCCTCCATCTTCCGCAAGCTCACCGTGCGCCAGAACTTCCTGGCGGTGCTGGAGCTCCAGAAGGGGTTGGACCGCAAGGCGCGCGAGTCCAAGGCGCAGGCGCTGATCGACGAGTTCGGCCTGGGCCACGTGGCGGACGCGCTGGGAGAGACGCTCTCCGGCGGCGAGCGGCGGCGCGCGGAGATCGCCCGCTCGTTGATCCCCAACCCCCGCTTCATCCTCTTCGACGAGCCCTTCGCTGGCGTGGACCCCATCAACGTGGGAGACCTCCAGCGGCAGATCTCCCTGCTCAAGCAGCGGGGCCTGGGCGTGCTCATCACCGACCACAACGTCCAGGACACCCTCGGCATCTGCGACCGTGCCTACATCATCGCCCAGGGGCAGATCCTCGAAGAGGGCACCCCTGCCGCGATCGCAGAGTCGCCCCGGGCGCGGGCTGTCTACCTCGGCGAGCGCTTCCGCCTGCAAACGCCGTGAAAGCTGCCCCAAAGGGCAGCGATTCTCAGGCCTTGAGAGCAGCCGAGCGCGCTTTGCCACACCCCTTGACATCGGTTGGCCTACCCTTTGCGTCGAGGGGTTAACAGCTCCGGGGAGACCCGAAAGGTCCCCTAAATCCATGATTCGATTAAGGAAATCGGAGCATGCAAGCAGAAGGCCACATTCCTGGGCACTAGACGAATGGAGGGGGTCTTGCTAGTTTGGCACGGTCCTTGATGGAAGCTGAATCAAGGCCATGTTTCTCCTCGGTGGGGAGCCTTCTCAATGGCGATGGAACTCAAGCAAAGCCTGAAAATGTCGCAGCAGCTGGTGATGACACCGCAGCTGCAGCAGGCGATCAAGCTCCTCCAGCTGTCGAGGATGGAGCTGCTCGAGCAGGTGCGGGAGGAGATGGAGCAGAACCCGCTGCTGGAGCAGCCGGACGAGCAGGCCCCCCTGGATGTGGCGGACAAGGAGCCGGGCGAGGCGTCGCTGGAGGCGGCGAACGTCGAGGTGCCGAGGGACCAGGAGGCCTCGCTGGTGGGCGACGTCACCCCGGAGTTCAAGGGGGACTCGGACAACCCGCCGGAGATCGACTGGGAGGCCTACCTCAACAGCTACCAGTTCCAGGAGCAGAGCACCGCCTCGAACAAGGGCAACGTGGCCACGGAGGACATGCCGTCCTTCGAGGCCAACCTGGTGAAGAAGGAGGACCTGGCCGACCACCTGCAGGCGCAGATGGGGATGTTGAAGCTGAACGAGGCCGAGCGCCGGGTGGCCATGCTCATCATCTTCAACCTGGATGACGACGGGTACCTGAAGCTGCCGGACGTGGAGGGAGATCCGCTGATCCGCCTGTGCAACGAGGCGGACGTGCCCATGAGCGTGGCGGAGCGGACGCTGCGGCGCATCCAGAGCCTGGAGCCGAAGGGCTGCGGCGCGCGCGACCTGCAGGAGTGCCTGCTCATCCAGGTGCAGGCGCTGAAGGACAGGCACGCCCCGATGCTGGGGATGATGATCAAGCGGTACATGAAGTACCTGGAGAGCAAGAACCTGCCGGCCATCGCCAAGGAGCTGAAAGTTACGCTGGAGGAGGTGGTGGAGGCGGCGAAGCTGCTGCCCAAGCTGGATCCGAAGCCGGGGCGCAACTTCAGCGGGGATGACGCGCCGTACATCAGCCCGGACGTGTTCGTCTACAAGATGGGGGAAGAGTACACGGTGGTGCTGAATGACGATGGCCTGTCCAAGCTGCGCATCTCCAGCACGTACCGGAACGCGCTGAAGAACGGCGCGGTGTCGCCGGGGCAGACCAAGGAGTTCATCCAGGACAAGCTGCGCAGCGCGCAGTGGCTGATCCGCTCCATCCACCAGCGGCAGCGGACCATCTACAAGGTGACCGAGAGCATCGTGAAGTTCCAGCGGGACTTCCTGGACAAGGGCATTGCCCACCTCAAGCCGCTCATCCTGCGGGATGTGGCGGAGGACATCGGGATGCACGAGTCCACGGTGTCGCGCGTGACGACGAGCAAGTACGTGCACACGCCGCAGGGCATCTTCGAGCTGAAGTACTTCTTCAACTCGTCGATCGCGCGCGTGTCGGGCGAGGACACCGCGAGCGAGGCGGTGAAGCACCACATCAAGCAGCTGGTATCCCAGGAGGACTCGCGCAACCCGTTCTCGGACCAGAAGATCGTGGAGCTGCTGAAGGCGCAGGGCACGGAGATCGCGCGGCGCACGGTGGCCAAGTACCGCGAGGTGCTGGGCATCCTCCCGAGCAGCAAGCGCAAGCGCTACTTCTGACGTAGGATTCGGAGCGATGGACGACAAAGCCCGCAGATTGCTGGAAGAGGCGCTCCTCCTTCCCGTTGAGGAACGGGCTCGCCTCGCGGTGGAGCTGAGCGCGAGCGTGCAGCGTGAAGATGATCCGGGTGATGTGGAGAAGGAGTGGGCGGAGGAGATTGAGCGCAGGGTCCAGCGCGTGCTGTCCGGCGAATCGGAACTGAGCGACTGGACCACCGTGCGTGCCCGCATCCAGCGGGAGTTCCTTGAGCGCTGAGAGGCGTGTCCGACTGTCGGCGGAAGCCGAGGCGGATCTCGCTCAGGCGGTGAGCTGGTATGAGGTGGAACGGCGCGGGCTGGGAGAGCGTTTCCTGCAGTCGGTAGATGCAGCACTGGAGCGCCTGAGTACCGGGGGCGCCCACGCTCATGAACGGCGGAGCCCCTCTTATTGGCGAAAGCGAATGAGAGGAGGCACGGCCCCTTGAGCTGCCGATGAGGCCCACGTGGCCATCCCCTTTTGAAAACCGGCCCTGTCGGCTGGAGCCGCTCAGGGGCAGGATGAGTTCATGAGCACGGACACGGAGCTTCCCCGTAGAGATCTCATCCCGCTGGTCGTCCCTCCCGTGACGCTGGAGGGGCGCGTGGTTCGCCTGGAGCCGCTGCGCCCGGAGCACGCCGCGCCCCTGGCCTCCATCTGCGAGGACGAGGTCTTCGAGTTCACCTCCCAGGTGCTGCGGACCCAGGAGGAGCTGGCGGCGTACATCGCCGCGGCGCTGGAGGCCGCCGGGCGGGGCACCGAGCAGCCGTTCTTCATCCGGGACCCGGACACGGGCGCACCCCTGGGCACCACGCGGTACATGACGATCTCCCGCAACGATCGGAACCTGGAGATCGGCCACACGTGGCTGGGTCGGCGGGCCTGGCGCTCGCGGGTGAACACCGAGTGCAAGTTCCTCCTCCTGCGCCATGCCTTCGAGCAGCTCCACGTCATTCGCGTCCAGCTCAAGACGGACCGGCGCAACGCGCGCTCGCGGGCCGCCATCGAGCGGATCGGCGCGAAGTTCGAGGGCATCCTGCGCAACCACATGCTGGTGCGGGGCGGGGTGGTGCGTGACTCGGCGTACTACAGCATCCTCGACACTGAGTGGCCCGAGGTGAAGGCGCGGTTGGAAGAGCGGCTCGCCCGAGAGTGATAGGGTCCCAGGTGGCATGTTCCGCACCTCTCCCTCTCTTCTGAAGACCCTTGTCGTATGTCCCTCGCTCACCGTGCTCGGGCTGCTCGCCGGCTGTGGTGGGCGCACCGAGACCCGTCCGGTCTCCCTGGAGGATCTCTCCAGCCGCACGCTCACCTACACGCTCGTGGACGTGGACGCGCTGGAGACCCCGGACACCGCGGGCTCGCACCGCTTCACCCTCACGCTGTCCCAGCCGGAGGACGGCTGCACGCGGCTCGTTGACGGGGTGACGGCCACCTTCAATGGCCTGCCCATGAAGCTGGAGCCCGGCGGCTTCCCGGACACCGGCGGGCGGGATGCCTGCGAGGAGTCGCGCGCCTGGCTCGACTTCGATCCGGAGGTCTGGGACGCCGAGCCCATCGAGGACGCCCGGGTGTTCCTCCAGGGCGACGACGGGAGCCGCGCCCTGTCTCTCATCGTGAAGGGCGCGAAGGCAAAGCGCCGCTTCGCCTTCCAGGGCACCGGCAGCGGGTCCACCCTGCGGCACGGCCAGACGTACACCTATCGCTGGCTGCCGGTGGAGGAGACGCCCGGGCCCGCCACCGTCACCCTGCTGCGAGAGGGAGGGCGGGCGCCAGCCACCCTGCAGATCACCCAGGAGGACGGTGACGTGAGCTTCTCCCTCCCGGAAGCGACCCCCGCGGCCAACCACCTGCTGACCTTGAAGGCCAGCCTGGAGGGTGAGGTGCTCGAGTGCGAGGGCGTTGCCCGCTGCGAGGGCTCGATCTTCCACTCCAGCGACTACGAGGTTGCCGTCGCGCCTTGAGCCGGACGGCCGCTCGCCCTCCGAGCGGGAGAGCGCCAGCGGCGGTGCCATTGTCCTGGGGGCTGCAGTTGCCGGACCCCAGCGCCGCACCCACCGTGCCTGGGTACTCCACGGAGAACCCATGCCCCGCAACCCCGATCCACGCAAAGCTGGCCAGCAAGCCCCCTTCAACGAGCAGCCCCAGGCGCACCCCGGTATCGAGGAGCGCATGCAGGAGGCGCCGGACTACGGCGAGCACTCGTACAAGGGGCTCGGCCGGCTGAAGGACCGGGTGGCGCTCGTCACCGGCGGCGACAGTGGCATCGGCCGCGCGGTGTGCCTGGCCTTCGCCCGCGAGGGCGCTGACCTGGCCTTCGCCTACCTCAACGAGTACGAGGACGCGGAGAAGACGCGCCGGCTCCTGGAGGAGGAGGGCCGCCAGGTGCTGGCCATGGCGGGGGACCTCGCCCTCGAGGCGCACTGCCGCAAGCTCATCGACGACACGGTGAAGCGCTTCGGCCGCATCGACGTGCTGGTGAACAACGCCGCCTTTCAGGGCAAGGAGGTGGAGAAGTTCGAGGAGCTGGACCCCGAGCGCGTCGAGCGCACCTTCCGCGTCAACATCCTGGCCATGTTCCACCTGGTGCGGCTGGCGCTGCCGCACATGAAGCCGGGCAGCGCCATCATCAACGTCTCCTCCATCCAGGCCTACCAGCCCTCGGCGGGCATCCTCGACTACGCCAGCACCAAGGGCGCCATCGTCACCTTCACCAAGGGCCTGGCGCAGTCGCTCATCGAGCGCGGCATCCGCGTCAACTGCGTGGCCCCGGGGCCCGTGTGGACGCCGCTCATCCCGCAGTCGTTCAGCGGCGAGCACCTGAAGAAGTTCGGCGAGAGCAACCCCACGGGCCGGGCCGCGCAGCCCGCCGAGCTCGCGCCCTCCTTCGTGTTCCTCGCCAGCGACGAGTCGCGCTACGTCAACGGGGAGATCCTCGGAGTCACCGGCGGCAAGGTCCTCGCGTGAGCTTTCCCGGAGCGGGAGGAATGGGGCCAGGCCAGGGCACCGACTATGACGTCATCATCGTGGGCGGCGGTCCCGCGGGGCTGTCCGCCGCGTTGATCCTCGGCCGGTGCAGGCGCCGGGTCCTCGTCTGTGATGATGGGAACCCGCGCAACGCCTCCTCCCACGCCTCGCATGGCGTCTTCACCCGGGATGGCACTCCCCCCGCGGAGCTGCTGCGGCTGGGACGCGAGCAGCTCGTGCCCTACGGCGTCGAGGTGTGGGACGTGCACATCGCCGACGCCCGGCACGTGGATGGGGGCTTCGAGGTGATGCTCGAGGAGGGCGCCACGCTGCGCTGCCGCCGGCTGCTGCTGGCCACCGGCGTGGTGGACGAGCTGCCCCGCCTCGAAGGCCTCGAGCCCCTCTACGGCCGCAGCGTCTGGCACTGCCCCTACTGCGATGGCTGGGAGGCGCGGGAACAGCCGCTCGCCGCGTACGGCCAAGGCCATGACGGCGTGGAGCTGGCGCTGAGCCTGAAGACGTGGACGGACGACATCGTCCTCTTCACCGATGGGGGGAAGCCTCCGTCCCGCGAGGAGCAGAAGGTGCTGCGGCACGAGGGCCTCCGCTGGCAAGGCGGGCGCATCGCGCGGCTGGAGGGTACTGGCGGGCAGCTCGAGCGGGTGGTGCTGGCCAGCGGCGAGTCCATTCCCCGCCGCGGGCTCTTCTTCCACACGCGGCCCCGGCAGCGCTCCCTGCTGGCCACCACGCTGGGCTGCACCTTCACGCGCAAAGGCGCCGTCAAGACGCGCAAGCTGGAGGACACCGGTGTCCCCGGGTTGTACGTCGCGGGCGATGCCTCGCGAGATGTCCAGTTTGTGATCGTAGCAGCTGCGGAGGGGGCCAAGGCAGCCCTCGCCATCAACAAGTCCCTGCGCATCGAGGACTGTACAGGACCCAACCCATCACGTGACTCTCCGTTCGCGGTGCCGGAGAGCGCGGAAGTGGTTGAATCTCCAGGGGAATAGCTCGGGAATAAGAGGTGCGTCCACGTGTCGGATGGACGGGGGTCCCAAGTCCCTGGGCCTGCTGACGAGCGATCAGCAGGGGGGGCGGGTTGCTTTTGGACCCCTAGAACGTTTCTGATCTGAAACGGAGCACGTCCTACCCATGGAGGAGGCAGCTACGCATGCAGATGAACATCACCTTCCGCCAGTTCGGAGCGTCGGATTCCCTCAAGGAGTACGCACGCGAGAAGGTCGACCGGGTGAATCGGTTGTTGGACCGGGCTGGTGAAGCGCATGTGGTGCTCTCGCTCGAACGCCACTTGCACCACGCGGACATCACGATCCACTCCGGAACGTGGGTGCTGAGGGGCCGTGAGAAGAGCGAGGACATGTACGCGTCCATTGATCTCGCGATGGACAAGATCGAGCGGCAACTGCGCCGCTACAAGGACAAGCTGAAGAGCCACCACGGCCGGGAGAAGGTGCACCACCGGCAGGATCTGATGAACCAGCTGTCGCGCGTGCGCCACGCCGTCTTCGAGATGCCGGAGGACGATCAGGCCCCGCCCGAGACCCAGACGAATGGTGCCCACGCCGCCACGACGGCTCAGGCTCCCCAGGACGACTCGCCGCGCATGCTCCGCACCACCCACCTCACCGTCAAGCAGCTGAAGGTGGAGGATGCGGTGATGCAGATGAACCTGATGAACAACGACTTCTACGTCTTCCACAACGTGGAGACGAACGCGATGTCCGTCCTCTACCGCCGCAAGGATGGGCAGTACGGCCTCATCGAGCCGCACGAGCCCGAGGCGGCCGCCGCCGCAGCGGCAGCCCGGTAGCGGACCCCTGAAACACGAGCGCTCCGCCTCCCGAAGGGTGAGGCGGAGCGCGGTGAGTCGCCCCGGGCGTGCTCCCGGGGTGGCTCGGTCCTACTGATACTTGCGGCAATTGGTGTTCGGCACGTCCCGGATGAGCTCGCGCGGCGCGGTGAAGCGCGCCACGGAGACAGCGGGGGAGTACGTGTCCGTGTAGCTGACGAGCGCCAGGGTGAGCAGCGTGGCCATTTCACCGAGCGGGCGCCCCTGGAGGCTCTCGGGGAAGTCCACGTAGAACCCCTCCTCGAGCGGGCCGGAGCAGTCGCGCTTGCCGGAGAAGCCGCCCTCCACACGCGTCATGTAGTAGGCGCACGCGCCCACGCGCGCCAGCATCACGCCCCCCTTCACGAGCAGGTGCACGGGGGCTCCCCCGAAGCTCCCCGAGGCGCGGAGGTCATCTCCCTCGGACAGCTCCAGCCGCGTCGGCTGCGTGCCGAAGACGCCCGTCACCTGCTGGAAGTCCCACTGCAGATCCACGGGCTGGTTCCGGTAGCGGCCGCGCAGCCCGTTCTGCCTCAGGCTGAGCGACGAGGAGGGGCCGGTGATGTACTGGTTCGTCACCACCATGGGCTCGGCGGAGCGCTGGCCCATGCGGACCTTCTCGCCCTCCGCGCGCAGGCCGCTCCCGGCCCTCGCGCAGCCCACACCCAGGAAGAGAAGAGACGACAGCAGCAGTGCGCGCGACATGAGTTCCTCCGTTCGGTTCGTTCCGTAGCCGTGACGAGAGGAAGAACGAGGAGCCCGCGATGGCATATCGCGCGAGTGCTGCGGCTCAGCGCGCGGCACCCTGCGCGGCCTCGGCCTGCTTCTGGCCCACGGGATCCAGGCCGTGGCCGAAGCTGAACAGGCGCAGGTGGACGGGCAGCCGCCCCGGCGTGCCGATCTCTCCGAAGAGGGCGGCAGCGGCGGCGGCGGTGGAGGCGGGCTGGTACGAGTAGACCGCGAGCACCGCGCGGGCCTCGTCCACCAGCTCGACCAGGTACGGCAGCCCCATGGAGACGACGACCACGGGCTTGCCGGTGGCGGCGGCCATGGTGACGAGCTCCGCCTGCCGGGAGTTGATCAGCCCCACCACCACCACGTCCGCGGCGAGCGCGGCCTTCCGGGCCTTCTGGCGCAGCGCGGCACGGCGGCCCTCGGCCGGGTAGGCGGGGACGTTGAGTACGGAGGCGCGAGGGACACGGGCGCGGATGGCCTCTCCCAGCGAGGGCTCGGCGGTGATGACGGCGATGCGCGCCGTGGGGGACAGGGGGAAGTGGCGCCCGTCGGTGCGCAGCAGCGTGGCCGAGGCGCGGGCGATGAGGTGCGCCACCTCGCCATTGCCGGGGGACGGAGGGTTGGAGAGCCGCTCCTCCAGGATGGGCGGCGTCTCGAAGAGGCCCCGGCGCACCTTGGCGGTGAGGATGCGGCGCACGGCCTGCTCCAGGCGCTCGGCCGGCAGCTCCCCGCTGCTCGCGGCGGCGAGCAGGAACTCGTACACCTCGAGCTTCTTCTCCGGCTGCCAGGGCACCAGCACCATGTCCGCGCCGGCCTTCACCGCCAGCACCGCCGCGCGGCCCACGCCGTAGCGCTGGGCAATGGCCTCCATCTCCATCTCGTCGGTGAGCACCAGCCCGTCGAAGCCCAGCTCCGTGCGCAGCAGCCCGCCCAGCACCTGGGGGCTGAGGGTGGCAGGCACGTCGTCCCCGGTGAGGCGGGGGATGGCCACATGGGCCGTCATCAGCCCGTCCAGCCCATCCTGGATGGCGGCGCGGAAGGGCTCCATCTGCGCCAGCACCTCCTCGCGCGTCTCGTCCATGATGGGCAGCGCCTTGTGGCTGTCCGCGTCCGTGGCGCCATGCCCGGGGAAGTGCTTGGCCACGGTGACGAGCCCCGCGTCCTGCTGCCCCCGGACGAAGGCCCGGCCCAGCTCGGAGACCAGGGGCACGCTGTCCCCATAGGAGCGCACGCCGATGACGGGGTTGCGCGGGTTGAGGTTCACGTCCAGCACGGGCGCCAGGTTCATGTTGAAGCCCAGCCGTCTCAGGTCCTCTCCCTGGGCCCTACCCGCCGCATAGGCCAGCTCGGGCGAGCGGGTGGCCCCCAGGGCCATGTTGCTGGGCAGGACGACTACCTGATCCTGGACGCGCACCACGTTGCCCCCCTCCTGATCCAGCGCGAGGAAGGGGGGGATGTGATCGACGAGCAGCCGCCGCAGCCCGTCATTGAGGCGCGCCACCTGTCCGGCATCGCGGATGTTGTGCTTGAAGAGGCACACCCCGCCCACCCGGTGGCCGCGCACCAGGGCCTCGACGTCCTCGTCCACCTCGGTGCCGATGAAGCCCACCATCATCAGCTGCCCCACCCGGGCCTCCAGGGAGAGGCTGGCCAGCAGGGCATCCACCCGCTCCGAGGACACGGGGAGGAGGCCCGGGGCCGGGGCGGGTGGTGCGGGCGCGGCTCCGGGGGCAGGAGCGGAGGCGCACACGCCCAGGGAGAGCAGCAGGACGAGGGGGGGGAGGTGACGGGCAGACACGCTGCGTGAATGCTAGTCGAGAGACGCCACCCCCTCCACCTTGCTTCCTGGTGAGCGAACCCGGCCAGAAGCGTGCCGGGGAGGGCAAGCGACCCTTGCGCGAAAGAGTGTCGAGGAGTAATTGCCCCTCGACGTCGAGCGCCACTGCGGGAGCGCCAGTGAGAATCTCCGAGTTCCTCAGCCCCCAAGCCGTCATCGCGGACATGCAGGCGCGCACCAAGCCCGAGGTGCTGCGTGAACTCAGTACGGCGCTCGTGCGCGCCCACCCCCAGCTGCAGGAGGACAGGCTGGTCGAGGTGCTGCGCGAGCGCGAGAAGCTCGGCTCCACGGGCATTGGCGAGGGGGTGGCCATTCCCCACGGCAAGCTCCCCGGCATGTCGCAGCTGCTGGCCACCTTCGGGGTGTCCAAGCAGGGGTTGGACTTCGAGGCGATTGACGGCAAGCCCACCCACCTCTTCTTCGCGCTGGTGGCGCCGGAGAACAGCGCGGGGGTGCACCTCAAGGCCCTGGCGCGCATCTCCCGCCTCTTCAAGAACCCCCGGTTCCGGGCCGCCATCCTCGAGGCGCCCTCCGCCGCGGACATCCACGCGCTCATCGTCCAGGAAGACGCCCGGCCCTGAGCGGGCCTCGGAGGGGGAGCTCCGTGGAGATCGTCCTTCGCCCCATCCATGATCGGTTCTTCCAGGAGGGGGTGCTCCCCTTCCTCACGCGCTCGCTGGGGGACGCGCCTGGAGCGCTGGAAGGGTTGCTGGGCGTGCTGGGGGACGAGCCGGCGCGCTTCCTGTGTGATCGGCTGCTCACCACGGCGTCGCCGGGCGGGCTGAGCGGGCTCGAGCAGGAGCCCTGGGTCGAGCTGGTGGATCGGCTCGTCTTCCAGCAATGGTACGAGGGCGCCACGGGCTGGGAGCTCGAAGGCCCACGGGCCGGCTACGCGGGCGACTGGGACGAGGCGCTGCACCTGGCGCTGATGATGGAGCTGCCGGACTACCCTTACGGCAATGCGCGCGAGGCGCGGGCCATGCGAGACGCCTTCCGGCTGAAGCCCCAGGCGGACCTGGGGCTGGCCTCCCTCGTGGCAGGCGCCTGGGAGCCCTTCCCGCAGTTCCCCCCGGATCAGGTCTTCTCCACCCAGGGACGGGGCGAGTACTCGCCCCGGCAGGGCCTTGCCTTCGCGGACTGGGCCTGGCGGCCGGCGCACGTGGTGGCGGGCTGGCAGGCGGACCTGGGGCGCAAGCTGGAGCGGCTGCTCGCCCGGGAGCTGGAGCGGTTGAAGCTGCCCTCGCTGCCGGAGCGGGATGAGCTGCTGGCCTGGTGGACGGGCAAGGCGCAGCATCCCCCGCCGCTGGCGGTGGTCTTCTCCGGGCTGGGGCCCCGGGCCCCGAACTGGATCCAGGAGTTGGGCGTCCTCTGCGGCCACGTGCGCGAGGCGGCGAAGGAGCAGGCGGCGCTGGTGTCGCTGGTGACGAAGGGCGCCGACGTCCGCCTGTGAGGCCTCAGGGCCGCTGCGTCTCCAGCAGGATGGTCACCGGCCCGTCATTGATCAGCGCCACCTTCATGTCCGCCGCGAAGACGCCGGTGCCCACCGTGAGGCCCCGGGCACGCAGCTGCTCGCAGACCTTCTCGTAGAGGACCTTGGCCGCCTCCGGCTCCAGGGCGTCCGTGAAGCTGGGGCGCCGGCCCCGGCGGGCATCTCCATATAAGGTGAACTGGCTCACCACGATCAGCTGCTTGTGCGTGTCCTCCAGGGAGAGGTTCATCTTCCCCGCGGCGTCCTCGAAGATGCGCAGCGTGGCCAGCTTCTCCGCCATCCACGGCACGTCCGCCTCCGTGTCTCCCTTGCCCACGCCCAGCAGCACCAGCAGCCCCGGCCCGATCTGGCTCACCCTCTCCCCATTCACCGTGACTGACGCCTCGAGCACCCGCTGCACCACGGCCCTCATCGCATCCTCCTGGATTTACTGGGGAAACAGGGTGGGTTCTTGTCCGACAAGAGCTTATTCTTCAGTACTAAGCAACCAAAAATCCCGATCGCAGAGAATCCCATACACATACAGCGGCGCACGTCTGCCCCGCCTTCACGCTCTCTGGAGTCCGCCATGGGCATCTCTGTCGACAACCGCAGCCGTACCTACAGCCGTTCTGTTGAGCACGACCGCAGCACGGGACAGACCACGCGGACGACGCAGAGCACCAACGAGCGGGGCCAGCCGGTCAAGCCGGAGGTGAAGAACAACGGCGTGAAGTCGAAGGCCGAGGTCGAGCTGTACAAGGACAAGTTCGAGGTCGAGGCCAACGCGCTCGAGGCCAGCGGCCAGTTCGGCAAGCCGGGCAGCGCGCTGTCCGGTGAGGGCAACGTGAAGGTCCTGTCGGCGGGCGCCTCGGGCGAGGGCTCGGTGACGGCGGATCTGGCCAGCGGCCAGGTGAAGGCCAGCGGCAGCGCCGAGGCGCACGCCAACCTGGTGAGCGCCGAGGGCAGCGTGAAGTCCGAGTACGGCATCGGCAGCACCGAGGCTTCGGCCAAGGCCAACGTGGGCGCCGAGGCCAGCGTCAACGGCGAGGTGACCATCGACCCGCTCCACGGCGATGTGGCGGCCTCCGCCGGCGGCGAGGCCTTCGTGGGTGCGCGCGCCTCCGCCGAAGTGTCTCAGACGGTCGGTCCCGCCAAGGCCACGGTGGGTGGCGAGGTGACTGCGGGCCTGGGCGCCGAGTTCGAGGCGGACGTGGGCCTCAAGGACGGCAAGCTGTCGGCGAACTTCGACATCGGCGCGACGCTGGGCATCGGCGCCAGCGTGGAGTTCGGCGTCGAGGTCGACGTGGGCAAGGTGGCCGACGCGGCCGGCACCGCGGTGCACGCGGTGGGCGACGCGGCCAGCACGGCGGCGAACGCGGTGGGCGATGCGGCCAGCACCGCGGCGAGCGCCGTGGGCAACGCGGCGGAGAAGGCCAAGGACTTCCTGACCTCGTGGTAGTCCAGCCGTAGCTCCCTGCCGCTCTCCCAAGGGGGGCGACAGGGGGACCTGCATGGGGAAGAATGCGGCGCCATGAGCGCTGCGGAGAAATTCCTCGAGGCGGGCCAGACAGCAAAGGCGAAGGCGGCGGCGGAGCAGGCCCTGGCGAAGAAGCCCCAGGACCGCTCCGCTCTCGTCGTTCTGGGCAAGGTGCTGCTGCTGGAGGGGCAGCTCGAGAAGGCCGAGCAGCACATCGCGCTGGCCGAGAAGCAGGGTGTGACGGCGGAGACGCTGCTGCTGCGGGCCAACCTCGCCTCGCAGCGGGGCCAGCAGGAGCCCGCCGTCGGCTACTTCCGCCAGGTGCTCTCCCGGGAGCCTCAGCGCGCCGAGGCCTGCTTTGGCCTGGGGCTGGTGCTCTTCAAGCAGGGCAAGACGGCCGAGGCGCTCGCCGCGCTGGCCAAGGCCGTGCAACTGCAGCCGAAGAACGCCGTCTTCGTCTACCGGTACGGGCAGGTGCTGCACGAGGCAGGGCAGACGGACAAGGGCCTCCAGACGATGGCGCAGGCCATCACCCTGCAGCCGCGGTTCCTCGCGCCCTACCTGTCGCTGATCGAGGCGCTTGTCGAGGAGGGGCGGGCCCTCCAGGCACGCAAGCTGGTGAACGAGGGCCTGCGGGAGATGCCCAACCACCCGCGCCTGCTGGCCGCGCTCACGGCCATCTCGCTGGGGATGGGGGATGCGAGGACCAGCTACCAGGCGGCCTCGACGCTCGCGAACCAGCGCCCGAAGGACCCCCAGGCCCAAGCCAACCTCGCGCTGCTGCTGCTGCTCCGGGGCCAGCCCAAGGACGCGCTGCACCTGTGCCGCACCATGGAGAGCCTGGGGCTGGCCACGGCGGAGCTGAAGATGATCGAGGCCACGGCGCACGAGGCGGCCGAGCCGCCTGCCTACGAGAAGGCCATGGCGGCTTACGAGGAGGCGATGGGCCTGGACCCGAAGGGGTGGAAGGCGCCCAACAACCTGGGCCAGCTGTTGATGCGCATGCCCGCCACGCCGCCGGAGAAGCTGATGCCGCGCGCCGTGACCGTGCTGGAGGAGGCCGTGCGGCGCAAGCCGGACCAGCCGGAGCCGCACCTCAACCTGGCGCTGGCGTACACGCGCACGGGGGACAAGGCGAAGGCGCAGGCCCAGGCGCAGGCGGTGCTTGCGGCGAACCTGCCCCCGGAGAGCGACCTGCGCGAGCAGGCCGAGCGGCTCCTGAAGGTGCTGGGCTGAGCCAGCGGCTCCCGCTCAGAAGCCGTAGCGGCCGGGGGCGAAGATGCCCGCGGGATCCACTGCCTCCTTGATGCGCCGGAGCAGCGCGCGAGAGTCATCCTGCACGGGGAGCTCCTCGGGGAACCCAGGCAGGCCGAGCCGCATGGGGTAGTAGCCGGCCTGGACGAGCTCACGCTGGAGGGCCTGGTAGCAGGCCATGGCACGCTCGTCCTCGCCGGAGACTTCGCGATCGTACGCGAGCGCCACCACGAGGTAGAGGCAGCGGGGGGAGAGGGCCAGCAGCGCCACGTTCGGCTCCAGGGCGAACATGCGCGGCACGCGGGTGGCGATGGCGGAGGCGGCCTGGGCCTCCGGGCCGGTGAAGGGCACGGCCACCGAGCACCAGATGAAGCCGCACTTGTCGCGGTCCGGGTGAGGCTCTGCGGGCATGGGCTCCTTCTTGCGCCAGTAGGCCATGGCCAGGTTGGCATCGGTGGGGCGGCCATGGAACGGGCTCTCGTAGTCTGGGCCCCGGCCGTCCAGCTCCAGGCGGCGCCCCAGCCCCTCCATGGCGGTGGCGAGCCGGCGCTCGAGGAGGGCGCCCAGCTCCTCGTCCTGGGCGGAGATGGCGCCGCTGATGGCCCACCGGCCGAAGTCCTCTCGGAGCTGTTCCAGCATGAAGGAGGGCAGCGGCGTACGCCCGCCGGTGTGCTCGTAGGGGAACTGCCGGGCGACGCTGAGCGCCTTCACGTCGTTCCAGATGAAGAAGCTGTTGCGCAGGGTGCCATCCAGGGCGAGCGCCTGGAGCCGATCCAGCAGCTCCCACAGGTGGGCGTCCTCCTTCACGGTGAAGACGAACTCGCGCAGGTAGGGCGCCTTCTTCACCAGCCAGAAGGTCATCCGGGTCACCACGCCGAGGGCGGATTGGCTGAACAGCCCATCCAGCGAGGGACCCAGCCCCCAGCGGTACACCGGGGCGGCATGAGCGTTCGGGAAGCGGGCCATGCCGGTCTCCACGCGCTCGCTGTTGGGGAGCACCACCTCCAGGCCACAGACGTGGTTGAAGATGTCGGCGTGGGGGCCGCGGCCGTCACCGCGCTCGAGCGCATTGCCGATCAAGCTTCCTTCGGGCGAGCCGCCGATGGTGGTGATGAACAGGGGGCTGCCGCGCTCCTTGAGCCAGGTGTACGCCTGGCGGAAGGTGACGCCGGGCTCGACGGTGAGGTAGGCCAGCTTCTCGTCGTACGCGAGGATGCGGTTCATCCGCGACAGCTCCATCACCACGCACCCGTCACGCGGAGGCACGCGAGAGCCGTAGCCCCAGTTGCGGCCGCCGCTGACGGGGTAGACGGGGACGCGGTGGGTCTGGGCCACGCGCAGGCAGGCCTGCACCTCGGCGGTGGTCGAGGGGCGGAGGATGGCGGGGACTCGCTGGCTGGTGACGAAGGTGGCGGTCTCGGCCGATGCGAGCGCCTCGGGCTCGGTGATCACGTGCTCCTCGCCCAGGGCGGAGCGCCACTCGGCCAGGGCGGCCTCCAGCGCGCTCATGGCGTGGCCCCCTGGGACTCCTTCACCTTCAAAACGGCCTGGTGGAGAATCGCCAGCACATCCGCGAGAAGCCCTGCTGTCTCCACAATGGGGTCTTCTTTCCAGCGCACCGCCAGTTTGAGCGGCGCGAAAGTGTCCACTCTCCCCATGGCCAGTGATAACTCGGGTGGCAGCTTCCGCAGCTCGGGTTCTGCTTCCCGTAACCACTTTGTTTGGATGTCCTCGGGAGCCTTGCGCGTCTTGATGTCGAGATAAGCCTTCCAATACACGAGGTGATCTCGAATGAGTTCGGGGTACTCCCTGCTGTACCAGAGGGTGACATTGCCTGTTTCGGGGATGCCCGAAGAAATCCACCAGTACAGAGAGCCTGGGTTACCCTGAGTGAGCTTGGTGGAGAGTTCGACAGGGCCGAGTTTGTCGCGGAGCCGTTGCTCGACGGCGGAATGCAGTTCTTCGAAGAACCGTTCAAGGTCTTTGGACCATGCTCTGCGCATGGCCTCAATGATGACGTACTCGCGCGCGAATAAACTCGCTTCTTCGCTGAAGTAGCTCATGAAGGGCGGGGCTCCATGGTCGCTGCCAGTTCCTCAAGCTCAGGTGCCTTGAGAATGACCCACAGCGGCCAAGTTGAAGGGGGGGCGGCAAGTGCTTCCTGAATCTTCCAAAAGGGATGCCCTGTGAGTTCCTGCGGGGCGAGGTCAAGCACGTGGGCGGCGACGAGCCGGATGAGCAGCTGCTCATCGGGGTCAGGGGTCTCCGGGAGGGTTGAGAGCATCGCTGAGGCCAGGTCGAAGAAACTCAGCCGGGCAGCGTCCTGGCTGGATGGTTCAATGCCTGTGGGGGACAGCAAGACGGTTAGGATCCTCTTAGGGCGCCCTGCGCGGTTCAGCTTCTCTTCCAGAGCCCTGGGGTAACTGACGGTTTGGGGTTGGCCTCCAGGAGTTTCGTGCTCGCTGCTCCACACTTTGACTTCCACTGCGACCGCGAGGCGCTCGAACTCCAAGACGAGATCGACTCGCCCGTCCTTCGTGACTTCTTCCCGCGTGGTGGTGAGCAGTGCGCCCCATTCGCTGGGCTGTTGGGGCAGAGGCTTCATGCGTGACAGCAGTGTCCGCGCGAAAGACTCTCCGCGGCTGTTTCGCCGTGTGCAGAGCCATGCGATCAGATCCGAGTACCGGCTTTCCTTGCCCGAGATGCCCAAGGCTTCGAACAGGTCGAACGCCGGTATGTGAGGACGGAAGCGGTTTCGCCACCGCTTCATCTCGGTGGACAGGGCCATCAACCTTCGTTCGACGAGTCCCCGCCCCTGGGTGCAGAGCGTTTCAAATTGTGCTCTGAGGGCTGCGCTTCCCTGCTGCTGTTTCGCGATGAGTTGGCGGTATTCCTGGACGGCGGTTTGGAAACGCTCGAGTTTGTACGAGGAGAACTCGTCAACGAAGTCCAGGTACTTACGGATGGCCCGGGAATGATCACCTTGGCAGTCACGGAGATACTTGGCAGGCCAGCCCTCTTGGGGAAACTCTCGCTTGACGTCCCTGAGCCAATCACGGAAGCGAGTATACAATCCGTTCGGGAGATGGTTGTCTCCCATGCAAGCGTTGTATCCGTCCACGAAGGCGTTGAAGCGCTCGCTGTTAATATCGAGGAGATGCTTGCGAAGTTGCCCCTTCCGCATGTCCTGGCGGACTCGGAGCAGGTAGGAAACGGCGTCTTGAGAAACGGTTCTCTTTCTCTCGTGAGTGGAGGTTGGTCCTTTGAGCCTTCCCTGTTCGTGAGTGGAGAACTCGCTGACTCGATCCAAGTACGCTCGAATCGCTTCTTCGTGATTGCCGCCCGTGCTCAACAGGTAGCGCTCCGCGGCTTCCTCGAAGGGCTTGGCCTGTGCCGTCTTCCAGAGCCACTCACAGAAGTGAGGGTAGCTGTCATCTGGAAGCTCGTTTTCACGTAGGCATGCGCGATATCCCTCGATATAGCCCGCCAGCCGGTCGACGAGTAAATCGCCAAAGTGGATGAACAAGCGTCCTCGCTGCATATCCCCGCGAAGTTGGAGTAGCGCTTGGAAGGTTCCTGCGATCTCTAGCCCGCCGAACCGGATATTGGGGTCTTGTGCAGGCATCATGGATTCGTGATGAGCTCCCAAGTGATCGGGTCCACCGCGTGCAACCGCGACAAGTATTCGCTGAGGTTCATGCCAAGAGGACCTGTGTATGCATCATGGATGATGTCCCCCAGTTTGACAGCCACATGGTAGCCCGTACGAGACACGGAAACCTGCTTGCCATCGGCGAATTCGAAGATCATATAGCCCTGCCCCTGAACACGAAAGGCGACGTATTCCGGCCCCTTTCCCAACTGCGAGAGGGCTTGGTGGATGGCACGAGCCACATCTTGGCACTTCCCTGGAAGCTGGCTGGCAGCGCTGTAGGCTACCTGAAGGTTTCTCAGCCATCCAGGTGCCTGTTGCCCGGTATGTACCTCGTACATCGTGATGGCACCGGCGATGTCTCCCCGCGCCAGATAGGCCAGCAGTTTGGCACGTGTAGACTCCGTGATGGCCATCGCCGTCGCTTGCGTGGGCGGGATGGGGCCTGCTCCTGCGGATGTAGACAGGAGACAGAGCGCGATTGCCAAGCTTCCAAGGCTTTTCAAGAAGTGTCTCAAGAGTACCCTCGGCAAGCGATCTACGAGTGAGAGGTTATGTGCTTGGACGTTTCGGGTCCAAGGCGTCGCGCACCGCGTCGCCGAGAAAGTTGAAGCCCAGCACGGTGAGCGCCAGTGCGAGTCCGGGGAACAGCGCCACGTGCGGTGCCACGAGCAGGTACTGCGTCCCCTGGTCCACCAGCGCGCCCCAGGACGCTGTGCCCGGGGGTGCTCCCAGGCCCAGGAAGCTCAGCGAGGCCTCGGCCAGGATGGCTCCGGGAAAGGCGAACGTGGCCTGGATGAGCAGTGGCCCCGCCGCGTTGGGCAGCAGATGACGGAAGAGGATGCGCGCGTTTCCGCTCCCCAAGGCCCGCGCCGCCTGTACGTATTCGCGCTCGCGCAGCGTGAGCACCTGTCCCCGCGCCAGCCGCGCGTAGCCCGTCCACCCCGTGAAGGACAGCGCGAACACCACGTTGGCCAGGCTCGGCCCCAGCACCGACGTGATGAAGATGGCCAGCAGGATGCCCGGGAAGGCGAGCAGCACGTCCACCACCCGCATCACCCCCTCGTCCAGCCAGCCGCCCACGTACCCCGCCAGCCCTCCGAGCGTCACCCCAACGAGCGCCGACACCACCACCGCAAAGAACGCCACCACGAGGGACACCCGCGCTCCGTAGAGGACATGGGTGAGCACGTCGATCCCGTTCTCGCCCGCGCCCAGCAGGTGCTTTGCGCTCGGAGGCGCCAGCTCCGCGGACAGCTCGATGGCCTCCGGGGCGTAGGGGCTGAGCACCGGCGCCAGCAGCGCGGTGAGCACCAGCAGCACCGCCACGCCCAGCCCGAACCTGCCTCCCAGCGTGCGCAGCCGGAAGCCCCGGCGCGTGGCCGCCCCAGGTGCAATCGCCGTGATGGGCGACGCCTCGCTCACGAGCGCCTCCTCACGCGCGGGTCCACCAGCGCATACGCCACGTCCGTCAGCGTGTTCACGATCACGTAGCAGAGCGTGAACATCAGCACCGTGGCCCGCACGGTGTTGTAGTCGCGCTTCTCGATGGCCGTGAGCAGCAAGGTCCCCATCCCCGGCCAGGCGAACACCTTCTCCGTGACGATCGCCCCGCCCAACAGCGTGCCGAACTCCAGCCCCAGCACCGTGAGGATCGGCAGCAGCGCGTTCCGGAAGGCGTGCTTCCACAGCACCACGCGCGGGTGCAGCCCCTTGGCCCGCGCCACGGTGACGAAGTCCTCGCGCAAGGTCTCCAGCATCGCCGCCCGCGTCATGCGAGACAGGAACGCCGCCAGCGCCGTGCCCAGCGTCACCGAGGGCAGCACCAGGTGACTCCACGATTCGGCTCCGGACACCGGCAGCCAGTCCAGCCAGAGCGCGAAGACGATGATCAACATCGGTCCCAGCCAGAAGCGCGGCAGGGCCACTCCCGCCACCGCCACCCCCATCGCCGCCGAGTCCACCGCCGTCCCCTTGCGCGCCGCCGCCGCCACCCCCAGTGGAATCGCCAGCCCCACCGCGATGAGCAGCGAGGCCACCGTGAGCTGCAGCGTCTTCGGCAGCGCCTCGCCGATCGCCGGCAGTACCTTCTTCTGGAAGGGCGGCAGCGAGGTGCGCAGCTCGCCCGTGGCGAAGTCCTTCGAGAACGTCCACAGCTGCGCGTACCAGGCCTGGTCCATGCCCACCGCATGCCGCAGGGCCTCGCGATCCACCTCGGAGGCCTGCTCGCCCAGCATCACGTCAATCGGATCTCCCGGCACCAGGTTGAGGAACAGCGAGATCAGCAGCAACGCCCCCACCACCGCGATGCCCGCGGAGACCCCGCGCCTCATGGCTCCACCTTCCGCGCCCTCGCCAGCGAGCTGAGGAAGCCGTGCGCGCTGGGCTCGAAGCCCTCGAGCCGCCGCGACACCACCGCCACGCTGCTCTCGTGCCACAGCGGCGCATAGGGCAGCAGCGCATCCAACCTCGCCTGGGCTCGCGCATAGATCGCCTTGCGCCCCGAGAGCTCCACCCGGCTCGCCTCCTCCAGCAGCGCATCCAGCGCTGCATCCTTCAGCGCTCCCCGGTTCAGCCCACCCCAGTGGTTCTCCTCCGTGGGCACGTTCTTCGAGTGGTACACGTTGCGCATCAAGTCCGGCTCGATGACCGACGCCCACTTGAGCGTCACCATCTCGAAGTTGCCCCGCCGGATGTCATTGAAGAGCGTGCCGAACTCCAGCGAGCGCACCTCCACCGCCACGCCCCCTCGCGCCAGTTGCTCCTGGAGCACCAGCGCCACGGACTTGCGGAACCGATCCGTGCTCACCTTGAGGCTCAGCCTCAACCTCGGCTGGCCCCCGGGCCCGTCCGGATCCACGTAGCCCGCCGCATCCAGCAGCCGAGCCGCCTCGGCCGGGTCATACCGGCAGCCCTCGCCCGGCGTGTAGGCCCAGTGTGTGCCCGGGAGCATGCCCGTGGCGGGCTCCGCCAGCCCGTGGAACTTGTGCTCCACCACCGGCTTCACCTCCAGCAGGTGGCACACCGCCCGGCGCACCCGCTCGTCCGCCAAGGGCCCCGAGCGCAGGTTGAAGCCCAGGTACGCATAGCCCGTCCCCGGCCGGACCAGCACTCGCAAGCCTGGCTCCTTCCTCAGCAAGGGCAGCACCGCCGGAGACACCGCGTTGGTGACCAGGTCCGCCCGTCCCTTGAGCAGCTCCAGCACGCGCGTCGTCTCGTCACGCACCACCCGGAAGGACAGCCGAGGGATGGCGGGAGGCCCTTCGTAGTACCCCTCGAACGGCACCAGCGTGAGGTGCTCCTCGTCCGGTTGAGCCTCGAACCGGAAGGCCCCCGCTCCCACCGGATGGGAAGCCTGGAGCGCCACGCTCTCCGGTCCCGCCCGCTCCGCCGGGACGATGCTCAGCGTCAGCTCCGCCAGCAGCGGCGAGTACGGCCGGCGCAGGTGGAAGCGGACGGTGCGATCATCTACTACCTCCACCTCCTCGACGGGCGCGTACCGGTCGGCTTTCGGACTCTGGAGCGCCTTGGAGCGCACACCGTCATAGGTGGCCTTCACGTCCTCGGCGGTGAGCGCCGTGCCGTCATGGAAGGTGAGCCCTGGGCGCAGGGTGAACTCCATGAGGGTGGGGGAGAGCGCCTGGAAGGACTCGGCCAGCGCTGGAACCGGCCTGCTGGTGTCGTCGAACGTGAGCAGGCCGGGGGCGATGAGCTGAGCGATGCGCTGGCCCGTGGCTGTCAGCGCGAAGCGGTCGTCCAGGCTGTCCGGCGGCGCCTCCACCAACACGGTGATGCCCTCGGGCGCAGGCTCCGAGCGGCACCCCGTCGTCAGTGCGAATAGCAACCCCAGGACAGTGTGGCGCAGCAAGGACATCCGTTTCCTGGTCGTGTCATCCTGAAGTGGTACGGTCGACGCCGGTGTGCACCCCCGGCATCGGCTCATGTTCCTTGGGCGGTCGTGACGGCGCTGGAACAGAAGGTCGGTCCACGGGGTTGCAGGTGCGCTCGACGACAGCCTGATGAAGAAAAGTCTACATCCTCGGCATCGCAACTTCGCCTGGTGGATGAGCAAGCGCCCAGCCGTGGACGCGCCTACTCTTCCTCCCTTGAACTTCCTGGATCGGCTTCCCATGATGGCTCGCGCTTTCCCCGGAGCCCTTGTGCAGGTTCATCGAGCCAGATTCCTCTTGGCCGCGACGGCCGCGATCATTCTTTCGCTTCCCGCAGCCCATGCCGCCTCGGCCGACAAGAAGGCCGAGCGCGAGGCGCTCAAGACAGCCCTGCTCGACGTCCTCCAACGCACGCCGCTCAAGGCCAGCCGCGTGGGCATCTTCATCCAGAGCCTGGATGACGGGACGGTGGTGTTCAGCCAGAACCCGGACGATCTGCTCAACCCGGCCTCCAACGTGAAGCTCGTGACTTCGGCCGCGGCGCTGGCGACGCTGGGGCCCGAGTACCGCTTCGACACCGAGTTCCTCGTGGACCCGGAGCTGCCCTCGGACGGCAAGGTCAAGACGCTCTACGTGCGCGGCAAGGGCGACCCGTCCATGACGACCGAGCGCCTCTATGGCGTGGTCTCCGAGCTGCTCCACGCCGGCCTGCGCGAGGTGCAGGACATCATCGTCGACGACTCGTGGTTCGACCCGGAGCGCACGCCGCCCGGGTATGACCAGGAGGAGTCGGACCGGGCCTACATGGCACCCACGGGCGCGGTGAGCCTCAACTGGAACGCCACGGCCATCTACCTGCGGCCGGGCGCGGGGCCGGGCGCCAAGGGCACGGTGGAGATGGAGCCGAACAGCGACTTCTTCGTCGTGGAGAACGGGCTCATGACGGGGAGCCGGCTGGCCCGGCGCGTCGGCGTGGCCAGCAAGCCCTTTGGCGACAAGCAGCGCATCATCGTCAAGGGCCAGGTCTCGTCCGAGCAGGGCGTCGTGAGCGTCTGGAAGAAGATCGACAACCCGCCCATGTACTTCGGCTACACGCTGAAGGAGCTGCTGAAGTCGCGCGGCATCAAGGTGAAGGGCCGGGTGAAGCAGGGGCTGGCGCCCACGCGGGCGAAGCTGGTGCACGTGGCCCAGTCGGACACGTTCGACCTCATCCTCAAGCGGCTCAACAAGCTGTCCAACAACTTCGTCGCGGAGACGCTGCTCAAGACGATGGGCGCGGAGGTGCGAGGTGCGCCCGGTACCTTCCAGAAGGGCATTGAGGTGGTGGAGGCGTTCCTCGAGCGCGAGGTGGGGATTGCTCCCGGCTCGTACGTGATGAAGAACGGCAGCGGCCTGAACGACACCAACCGCTTCTCCGCCACGCAGATGGCGCGCATCCTGCGCTTCATGTCCCAGCGCTTCCCGCTGGCGCCCGAGTACCTGTCCTCCGTCGGCATCGCCGGCAAGGACGGCACGCTGAAGTACCGCTTCGAGGGCAGCGAGGCCGTGGGCCGCCTGCGCGCCAAGACGGGCACGCTGGAGAACGTCTCCGCCCTGAGCGGCTACGTGCAGGCCACGGGAGGCGAGCTGTTCGTCTTCTCCATGATGGTGAATGACTACCCCGGCCGCTCGGGCCCCGTGGTGCAGGGGCTGGATGCGCTGGGCGCGGCGGTGGCGGCGGCGGGCTCGTCGATGGGGCCCTCGCGTGCGGTGGCGGCGCTCTCGGACAGCGCGCGCCCCGGCGGTGAGCTGGCGGCGGTGGCCAGCCGCATCAAGACGTACCTGGAGCTGGGCAAGCAGCGCGACCAGCGCAACATCAGCTTCCTGCGCACGGCGTGGCGCAGCGAGCGGGATCCGGCGGTGCGGGCGGTGCTGGCCGACAGCCTCTATCAGTCCAACCCGAGCGACTACCTGGGCGCGCGCACGCTGCTGGACAGCTACTCCGCGAGCACGGACGTGTATGGCCGGCTGCGGGCGGTGGCGCGCGAGCTGTCGGTGGGCGTGCCCGGCGTGGGCAGCATGGTGGAGCTGGCGGCGGGCGGGAACGCGGAGGCGCTCTCGCGCGTGGTGGAGCTGGCGGGTGCGTCGCGCGGAGACGGCCAGGCGGAGTCGGAGCTGGCCGAGGCTCTGGGCGAGGTGGCTCGCACCGCGCCGGAGGAGCTGGTCGTCGCGCTGCGCGAGGCTGGGACGGGTGAGCGGGATGTGGCCGTCTCGCTGCTGGCCCGCGGGCTGGTGCAGGTGGGCGATGCGGACCATCCGTTCTGGAAGTCCCTGCGCAAGCAGCTCGGCGCGTCGGATCCGGCCCTGGTGACGTTCGTTCGGAACCTGGACGCCACGCTCTCGCAGAAGGTGGCCGAGCAGAAGGCGCCTCGCGCGCCGGACTCCGTGGAGGCGTCGGCTCCTGGGTCGGCGGCTCCTGTGGGGCCTGGCCCCTCGCGGACGGCCGAGACGCGCCCTGGAGGGTAGGGGGCAGGCGGCCGTGAGGGCGCCCCGACGCGCTGGGTCCCCTACGGGGGCAACTTCAGCTATGTTTGTGAGGTATCCGCTGGGTGAGCACCCGGCGGATTGGCGCCGATCCGTGGTGGATCGGCTACCGAGCAGCCGGTCCGTGGTGGACTGGCTATAGAAAGGGCAGTCATGGCTGGAGGCGTCAACAAGGTCATCCTCATCGGCAACCTCGGAGCGGATCCCGAGGTGCGCTTCACCCCGGGCGGTCAGGCGGTCGCCAACTTCCGTATCGCCACCAGCGAGAGCTGGAACGACAAGAACGGGCAGAAGCAGGAGCGGACCGAGTGGCACCGCATCGTCGTCTGGGGAAAGCTGGCCGAGCTGTGCGGCGAGTACCTGAAGAAAGGCCGCCAGTGCTACGTCGAGGGCCGCCTGCAGACGCGCGAGTGGACCGACAAAGAGAACCGGAAGAACTACACCACCGAGGTGGTGGCCACCGCTGTCACCTTCCTGGGCGGGCGTGATGCGGGCGCAGGCGAGGGCGGCAGCAGGCGCGGCGGAGGCTCGTCTTCGCGTGGCGGTGGCGAGGACTTCGGCGCACCCCCTCCGGGCATGGATGACGGCGGCATGAACCAGAGTGGCGGCAACGGCGAGGACGACATCCCGTTCTAGGCCGCTCGCGCGCTGAGGCCCGCCCCACCCGGCGGGCCTGAAGTCCGGCTGGCGCCTGTCCAGGACCGGCTCACGACATCCGCATGGAGCCTCGGAGCCCCTGCCCCCATCCTGGTGGGGACACGGAGGCTCCATGCAACCCGCGCTTCAGCCCACCTCGGATCGCCACGCAGACCTCGACTGGCTCCGGGTCGTGGCCATCCTGCTGCTGCACCTGTTCCACACCGGGATGATGTTCAACACCTGGGGGTGGCACCTCAAGAACCCCGAGCCCCTGCCGGTGCTGGAGCCTCCCATGGAGGTGCTCCACCTGCTGCGCATGCCGCTGCTCATGCTCGTGTCGGGCGTGGGGACGGCGCTGGCCCTGCGCCACCGGGGGATCGGCCGTTTTGCCTGGGATCGCATCAAGCGGCTGCTGTGGCCGCTCGTCTTCGGCATGTTCGTCATCGTCCCGCCGCAGATCTTCATCGAGCGGCTGCACAGCGGGGACTTCCAGGGCAGCTACCTGGACTTCTACCCCTCGGTCTTCCAGTTCGTACCCTATCCCCAGGGCAGCTTCAGCTGGCACCACCTCTGGTTCGTCGCCTACCTCTTCCTCTACTGCATGCTGGCGCTGCCGTTGTTCGCAGGGCTGAGGACGGCGCGGGGGCAGGCGCTCCTGGGGCGCCTCGAGGCGGTGCTCGCCCGAGGGTGGAACGCGTGGCTGCTCTTCCTGCCGCTGGGCCTGGGCCGGATCCTCCTGCGGCGCTTCCCCGAGACGCACGCGCTCATCGATGACCCGAACACCTTCCTCTTCTACGGCCAGCTCTTCCTCTTCGGGCACCTGCTGGGCCGTGGCCCTCGGGTCTGGGAGCACCTGGCGGCCCGGCGCCGCGCCTCCCTGGCGATCACCCTTGCGATCTTCGCCCTCATGGCGCCGCCCTTCGAGCTGCCCTTTCCCTTCGAGCACCTCGGCGTCTCCGCGTTCGTCTGGTTCGTGCTGCTCACCACCCTGGGCTACGCGCGAGCCCACATCACCGCGCGCAAGCCGTGGCTGGTCTACGCCCAGGAGCTCGCCTATCCGTTCTACATCTTCCACCAGACCGTCATCCTCCTCGTGGGCTACGCCCTGCTGAGGCCGGCGCTGGGCCCGTGGACTCGCTTCGCCGCGGTGCTCACCGTCTCCTTCCTGGTCACCTGGGCGCTCTCCGAGGCCGTCAAGCACGTGGGCTGGCTGCGGCCTTGTTTCGGCCTGGCGCCTCGGAAGCCGCGGCCAGAGACATCGGCGGTGCTGGATCCCCAGCCTCGCGCGGTGGAGCATGGGGGCTGAGCCCGCCCCATGACAGCCGCTGCCGCCGCCCCGTTGCCGTACCACCCGCCTCCCTGGCGATGGCCCCGGCTCCGCCTCCGCCCGGTGCTGGCGCTGCTGGCGTTCGGCGTGGCCCTGGGGTTGTGGTTGGGGAGCACGGCGTGGCTGGCGATGCAGACCGAGGGCAGCTCGGTGCCCGCCTCCCGCCCGTTCTTCTGGGAGCTCACCGCCGCGCTCAGCGCCATGCCCATGGTGTTCATCCAGCTGACGGCCGTGCTCAATGCGCCGCTGCCTCCCACGTCGGGGCCGGGCGCGGCGCGGGCCTGGGCGCGGCTGGTGGGCCTGCACCTGGGGGCCTTCCTGCTCTTCTCGGCCGGGCACATCACGCTCATGCTGGCCTCCCGGCACCTGCTCCATCCGCTGCTGGGCTGGGGGCCCTATGACCACGGCTTGCTGTGGACGCGCGTCCCCATGGAGGCCCAGAAGGACCTGATGGCCTACGTCGTCACGGCCTCGGTCTTCACCCTCTATGGTGTCTGGCAGGAGCGCCAGGCGCGGGCCCTGCGCGAGGCCCAGCTCGAGGGTGAGCTGCGCTCCACCCAGCTCCGGGCGCTGATGGGACAGCTGGATCCCCACTTCCTCTTCAACGCGCTCAACACCGTCAGCGCCGTCATGTACGAGGATCTCGAGAAGACGGACCGGCTGTTGAGCGACCTGGGGCTGCTGCTGCGCAACAGCCTGGAGCGTGGCTCGGCGCCGACCTGGACGCTGGCCGAGGAGCGGGAGCACACCGAGCGCTTCCTGGCGCTGATGCTGGCCCGCCTCGGTGAGCGGATCCGCATCCAATGGGAGCTGGAGGCAGGACTGGAGGCCCTCCAGGTGCCTCGCTTCGCGCTGCAGGCGCTGGTGGAGAACGCCCTCAAGCACAACCAGGATCGGACCGAGGGGCTGGAGATCCGGCTCCGGGCGCGGCGCGAGGCCGGTGCCCTGCTGCTCGAGGTGGAGGACACTGGCCGCGGCTTCACGTCGCAGCCGCTGGCCACGCGAGGCCCCGGCTTCGGACTCTCCGGAATGCGGCAGGTGCTGGGGCTGCTCTATGGGCCGGAGGGACGGCTGGAGCAGGGCCGCGGAGCGGAAGGAGGGGCCCGGGTTCAGCTGTGGCTTCCCTTGGCGTCGGCCCCGGCGTCGCGGGAGGCGCCGCAATGACGAAGCGCTACTCCGTGCTGGTGGTGGATGACGAGGCCCCCGCGCGGGCCAAGCTGAAGCGCCTGCTCGCGGACGATGCCCGCTTCACCCTGGTGGGCGAGGCGGCCAACGGAGAGGAGGCGGTGGCACGCATCGAGTCCCTGGGCCCGGACCTGCTCCTGCTCGACGTCCAGATGCCGGGGCTTACCGGCTTCGAGGTGCTGGAGACGCTGGGCGCGGAGCGCTGCCCCCAGGTGATCTTCTCCACAGCCTACGATCAGTTCGCCCTGAAGGCCTTCGACGCCCACGCGGTGGACTACCTGCTCAAGCCCTACGACGCCGAGCGGTTCCGCAAGGCGCTGGACAAGGCGTGGGCGCAGCTCGAGGCCGGGCGCGCCGAGCCCCCGCAGGTGCAGGCGCTGCTCTCGGGGCTGGAGCAGTCCGGAGCGCCGGAGCGGCCCCTGGAGCGCCTGCTGGTGAAGGTGGGGGAGGCGTGGATCGCCCTCAAGGTGGAGCGCGTGAGCCGCTTCTCCGCCGAGGACAAGTACGTCCGCGTCTTCTCCGATCAGGGGCAGCACCTGGTGCGCCAGACGCTCAAGAGCCTGGAGGCGCGCCTGGATCCGCGGCGCTTCGTGCGAGTGCACCGCAGCGAGCTCATCCAACTGGAGGCCGTGGTGCGCCTGGAGCCCTGGTCCCACGGGGATGGGCTGCTGGTGCTCGCGGATGGCAGCTCGGTGGTGCTCAGCCGCACCTTCCGGGACGCCTTCCTGGGGCGCTGGGGCGTGGAGGGGTGAGCGCCTCGCCCCTCCGGGCCGCTGCTACATCTCGATCTGCGTGCCCTGTCCGGGGCCAAAGGCCTCGCCGGCCTGGTAGAGCGCGAAGATGGAGCCCCACGCCATGGCCGTCAGCAGCAGGAAGACGATGATGACCACCGGCTCGAAGCGGCGCATGGAGCGCTCGCTGGCGAAGATGCCCCAGGCCATGCCGAAGTTCTGCAGGCCGTTGGCCACGTGGTACGCGGTGCCCAGCGTGCCCAGCAGGTAGACGACGAGCGTGGGGCCGTGGAAGCGCATCTCCCGGGCGATGTCGTTGAAGGCCTCGGCCGAGCCGTGCATCAGCCGGGGCTGCAGGAACGCCAACCAGATGTGGGCCCCCAGGAACGCCAGCACGCCCAGGGCGCTCACGCGCTGGAGGAGGTACTTGAGGTTGCCGTAGTTGTTGTAGGCGAGGTTGTTGGGCCGGAAGCTGAACATCCGGACCAGGCCCCACCCCGTGTGGAACAGCAGCGGCAGCAGCGAGATCATGAACGCCAGCGCCTGGGAGAACGGGTGCGCGTAGCTCGTGACGGCGCTCTCCCACGCAGCCGCGCCGTAGAAGGCGGCCAGGTTGTTCCACAGGTGGTTGATGACCCAGAGGGTCAGCGGAAAGACGGCCAGGAACGACCCCAGGCGGGACTGGAGGAGCGGTGTCTTCCGGGGGAGGGCTGCGGCTTCGGTGCTCATCAGGACTCCGGCAACGCGCGGTTGACAACGCCGCGGGTAGGTGGGTCGCGCGGGGGTTATAACCCTTCCCGGTGGCCAAGGGGCTGGGATCCGCCAGCCCAGGTGGCAGTCAGGGCGCTTGGAGGCATAAGCCGGGCCGATGCCTCGGTCCAGAAACCCCCTCTCCCAGGGCGGGCAGGGTGCCAGGCGCATTCTTCGTTGGCGAGCGCGGCCAGGTTGGGCACGCTACAGCCTCTCTTTATGGCCGATGAACTCGTCAGTGGGATGTTGAAGGACGTGGACGTGCGCGTGGTGCTCGCGCTCACCTCGGAGCTGTCGCGCCAGGCGCGGGCCACGCACAGGAGCCAGCCGGCCTCGGCCGCGCTGCTCTCGCAGGGACTCACCGCCGCCGCCCTCGTGGCCGCGCTGCAGAAGGGGGACACCCGCATCAACCTCCAGCTGGAGTGTGATGGGCCGCTGCGCGGCTTCTTCGTGGATGGCGACACCACCGGCCTGCTGCGCGGCTACACGAAGAACCCGCTGGTGGCTCACATGGGGGCCGAGGGCGAGTACCGCTGGCGCCCGGTGCTGGGGAACAAGGGCTTCATCTCTATGCTGCGCGACATTGGCGACGGCGAGTACTACCGCTCCTCGGTGGAGCTGGAGCGCTTCGACTTCGCCGAAGACCTGGAGCGCTACTTCACCCTCTCCGAGCAGGTGGCCACGCACCTGACGCTGGCGCAGCTGCCCACGGCGGGTGATGGCGCCCCGGAGCCGCTGGGAATCGTGGCGGGCGTGCTTCTCCAGCCGCTGCCGAACGGGGACAGAGAGGCCTTCCAGGAGCTCTGTGCTCAGGTCAAGCAGCACTTCCACGAGGCGCTCCGGGCCCACGCCGCCGAGGGCGGGGCCGCGCTGCTCAAGGCGCTGCTGCCCGGGCGGAGCGACCTGGAGGTCATGTCCCGCTACCCGCTGCGCTTCACCTGCACGTGCAGCCGCGAGCGGGTGAAGAGCGCCCTGCTGGCCATGGGCCGCGAGGAGCTGACGGATCTCCTGGAGAAGGAGGGGAAGGCGGAGGTGACGTGCCAGTTCTGCACGACGCAATACGTCATCCCCGGCGAGGAGATCCGGGAGCTGCTGGCTGCGGCCCAGAATTGACGGGCCTACGCGGGGAGTAGCCCCCGGCCGTGGCTCAAGATATGACGTGAATGCACCTCAGCTGGAGTCTCCATCCGTGGCTACCAAGCGGGCAGTGCCTGGCAAGGGAAAGTCCTCCAGGAAGGGCAAGCCCTCGCCCAAGCCTTCCAATCAGCAGAAGGTGGAGAAGCTCGTCTCCATCCCTTCCGACGTCGTGCTGGCGCCTCAGGCCGAGGCCCCTCGCATGCCTACCGGGCGAGACCAATCCCGGCAACGCTCCTCCGTGAAGGAGCTGTCGTGGGCGGACTTCGATCGGGCGGTGCAGGAGACGGCGCGCGCCATCGGCAAGGCCTACAAGGCCCAGGCCGTGGTGGGCGTGGCCCACGGGGGCGTCTTCGTGGGGGGAGCGATCTCCAGCGCGCTCGGCTGCGAGTTCTTCCCCGTGCGCATCACCCGGCGCAGCCGGGACCGGAGCGATCCGAAGAAGCCCCAGCTCTCCGGGAACATGCCGCGAGAGTTGAAGGGGCGTCGCGTCCTCATCGTGGACGACGTGGCGGCCAGCGGCGAGACGCTGGAGCTGGCCACCACGCTGGCGCGCAAGGCGGGGGCTCGCGAGGTGAGGACCGCGGTCATGGTGGCGCGGCCCGAGGGCTATGCCCCCGACTTCTGCGCCCTGTCCACCTCGGCCTTCATCGTCTTCCCCTGGGACTACGAGCCCGTGACGGGGTCGGACATCGCCGATGACGTGGACCCCGATCAGGCGGGGGCCTGAGAGAGCGGACCGGAGCGATGATCATCGGGACGGCGGGGCATATCGACCACGGCAAGACGTCCCTGGTGAAGGCGCTCACCGGTATCGACACGGACCGGCTGAAGGAGGAGAAGCGCCGGGGCATCACCCTGGAGCTGGGCTTTGCCCACCTCACGCTGGATGACGGCACCCTCGCGGGCGTGGTGGATGTTCCCGGCCACGAGCGCTTCGTCAAGGCGATGGCCGCGGGCGCCGGCGGCGTGGATCTGGCGGTGCTGGTGGTGGCCGCGGACGAGGGCGTCATGCCCCAGACGCGCGAGCACCTGGACATCTGCCGGCTGCTGGGGGTGAAGGCCGGCGTCATCGCCCTCACCAAGAGCGATCTGCTGGCGGAGCTGGGAGAGGAGTGGCTCGCGCTGGTGAAGGCGGACCTGGTGGCGCTCACCGCGGACACCTTCCTGGAGGGGGCGCCCGTGGTGCCGTGCTCCTCGAAGACGGGCGCGGGGCTGGCGGAGCTGCGCGCCGCGCTCACCCGCGCTGCCCAGGGCCTGCCCCAGCGCCCCTCGGATGGGCCCGTCTTCCTGCCCGTGGACCGCGTCTTCACCATCAAGGGCTTCGGCACGGTGGTGACGGGCACGCTGCTGTCCGGCACCCTGGCGGTGGAGGAGAGCGCCTCGCTGTTGCCCGGCCGGCCGGGCCCCTTCCGGGTGCGCGGCCTCCAGGTGCATGGGCAGGCCGCACCGAAGGTCCAGGCGGGCCTGCGCACCGCTGTGAACCTGGCGGGCGTGGAGCCCGAGGAGATCGAGCGCGGCATGGTGCTGGTCCGCTCCGGCGAGCTGCCCGAGACGCGGATGCTGGACGTGGAGCTCAGCCTGCTGCCCGCGGTGGAGGAGCCGCTGCCCCGGCGCCGCAAGCTGCTGCTGCACCTGGGCACCGCGCAGGTGGAGGCCACCGTGGCGCTGCTGGACCTGGAGAAGCTGGAGCCTGGGGAGACGGGCCTGGCCCAGCTCCGGCTCGCCGCGCCCCTGGCCGCGCTCGTGGGCCAGCGCTTCATCCTCCGTGGCTCCCATGCGCTGCCCGGCCGTGGCGCCACCGTGGCAGGTGGCCGGGTGCTGGCCATCACCCCGCCTCGGCGCCGCAAGGGAGCCTCTACCGTGGTGGCGCCGCTGCTGGAGGCGGACGCAGGCGGGCACGTGGCGTGGCTGCTGCGGCAGGCGGGCTACCGGGGGCTGTCCCAGGCGGAGCTGTTCGGCCGCTCGGCGCTGCCGCCCAAGGTGCTCACCCGGACGCTGGAGCTGCTGGGCTCGCGGGGTGGGGCGCTGCTGGTGGATCGCGACAGGCGCCTCTACCTCTCGGGCGAGGTGTTCGAGGGGCTCCAGAAGCGGGCCCTCGCGCTGCTGGCCGCCTTCCACGAGCGCGAGCCGATGCGCGAGGGCCTCTCCCGCGAGGAGCTGCGCCAGCGGCTCTCCCCGGAGCTGGACCCCCGCCTCTTCCAGCGCGTGGCGCAGGCGCTGGTGGACACGGGCAAGGCGGAGCTGGACAAGGAGGTGATGCGGCTCAAGGGCCGCGGCCGCACCCTCACCGTCAGTGACGAGGGAGCCCGGGCCCGAGTGGCCGCGGAGCTGGCGGCCGCGGCGCTGGCTCCTCCCACCTTCAACGAGCTGGCACAGAAGCTCCAATTCCCCGTGCCGCGGCTCCAGGAGCTGCTCAAGGTGATGGTGGCGGACGGGGCCATCGTCCGGGTGAGCGACGAGCTCCACTTCGACGCGGGCGCGCTCGCGGCGCTTCGGGAGCGGCTCGTGACTTACCTGCGCGAGAAGAAGGAGATCTCCACCCAGGCCTTCAAGGAAATGGTGGGCCAGAGCCGGAAGTTCGTCATCCCCTTGTCGGAATACTTCGACCGGGAGAAGGTGACCCTGCGAGTCGGTGAGAAGCGGACCCTGCGGCGAGGATGAGCGAACAACCCTACAGCCAGGCGGCGCTGCGCGCGCTGATCGAGACCTTCAGCCACCCCATGGTGGTGGTGGTGAGCCCCTCTCAGCTGTGGCTGGCGAACGCGGCCTACCTCCGCCTGGTCGGGGTTCCCCGTGAGCAGGTGGAGGGCCAGTCCTTCCTGAACTTCGTCAATCCGGAGGAGCGCACCCGGATAGGGATCCGCTTGCAGCTGTTCTTCGAAGGGCAGAACCCACCCTCATCCAAGGCCATCCGGCGCCTCATCCCCTCCGCGGACGGGCGGATGCTCGATGTGTCCACTTACTCGCAGGAAGTGAAGCTCGAGAACGACGCGAGGGGACTGCTCATTAACATCCTCGAGATGCCAGACCGGCCCCCCATGCTGACCATTGCAGAGCGCCTGGTGGAGACCTCCGCGCGTCTCGTCAGCGCGCACTCCGCGGATGATGTGCGCCGCGTCTCGCTGGAGGGGCTCGCCGCGGCCGGCTTCCGCGCGAGCTTCCTGAGCTGGGACGGGAGGATGATGTCCTCCTCGGTCGCGGAGCTCCCCCGCACCGACGCGTCCCTGGCCGTCGAGGCGCTCAGCGAGGGGCGCGCCATCTATGGAGGGACGAACGCCATTGAGGCGAGCCACGTCTACCTCCCCCTGGGGGATGCGCGGCACGGAGTGCTGTGGGTGGATGGACCGGGGCTGGACCCTGCGCACGGCTCGGCGCTGGCGCTCTTCGCCAAGGTCGTGGGGACCGCGCTCTCCGAGGCGCGGGTGCAGGCCGAGCGCGCGCGGGACCAGTGGGAGCTGCAGGCGCTGGCGGAGGTGGCGCGCTTCGTGGCCCAGCCCGTGCCTCCCAGCCCCGAGGCCTTCCTCGAACGCGTTGCGGGGCTGTTCTCCGCCGACGCGGCCCTGCTGCTGCTCCAGGAGAAGCCCCGCGCTCCGTTCAACCCCACCGCGCAGGTGGGGCTGCCGGGCGAGGAGCCAGGCAGGACCGCGCTCTCCCTGGGCCAGATCCTCGCCGAGGCGGCGATGAAGGCCGAGAAGGGGAGGCTCTCGGGACACGCCGAGGAGCAGGCGCTCCGCGAGGCCTCCCGTGGCCGGTTTGGCTGCGGCGCGGCGGTGCGCATCACCCGCGGCGGCCAGGTGTGTGGGACGTTGCAGCTGCTGCGTGCCCCCGGCAAGCCCTTCCAGGTGCAGGATCTGCGGCTGCTGGGCACCATGGTCGAGCTGCTGGTGACGTTGCTCGAGCAGCACCGCCTGCGCGCCGAGTCCGCACGGCAGCTCTCCGAGACGCGCCTGCTGCTGGATCTGGCCCGGACCACCGCGGGCGTGCTGGACTCGGCGGGCATCCTGGACGTGGCGGCGGACTTCCTCGTCCGCTTGCTGGACGTCTCCAATTGCTACATCCTCCTCTACGACGATCAGGCCAAGGTGCTGAAAGGCGCCGCCAGCTCCGCCACCCACCGCGACTTCTTCCGCTCGGTGATGATCCCGCTGGACAGCGACAGCCTGTCGGCCCACGTGGCCCGGCACCGCCGCCCCATCGCCATCGAGGACCTGGAGATGACGCCCGGCGGCTACAACGACGACCTCGCCCGCCGCTTCGAGGAGAAGGCCATCCTGGGGCTGCCGATGACGTCGCGGGACGAGCTCATCGGCGTGGTCATCGTGGACGACACCCGGGGCCCGCGCAGCTTCGGGCCCGAGCTCATCGACCTGGCCGAGGCCACCTGCGGCCAGCTCGCCCTCTCCATCGCCAACGCGCGCCTGTACGAGTCGCTCTGGATGTCCTACGCGGAGCTGGCCGCCGCCCGCGCGGAGATGGTCAAGCGCGAGCGCCTGGCCGCCCTGGGTGAGCTGTCCGCCATCGTCGCCCACGAGGTCCGCAACCCCCTGGGCGTCATCTACAACGCCGTCACCACGCTGCGCCGCCTGCTCAAGGTGGAGGGGGATCCGGCGATGCTGCTGGACATCCTCTCCGAGGAGAGCGACCGCCTCAACCGCATCGTCGCGGACCTGCTCGACTTCACCCGGCCTCGAGACCCCATCCTCCAGCAGGAGGACGTGGGCCGGGTGCTGCAGGACGCGCTCGAGGCGGCTCGCGGCCTGGCCGGGCCAGACGCCCAGACTGTCTCCTTCCGGGTCGAGGTCGACCCCGACCTGCCGCCCGTGCACATGGACCGGCGGCTCATCCGCCAGGCGCTCATCAACGTCGCGGTCAACGCCATCCACGCCATGCCCCAGGGCGGCGAGGTGAAGGTGCGCGGCCACCGGGAGCTGCATGACAACCGGGACCACGTCCGCATCGACGTCTCGGACAAGGGCATGGGCATTCCCACCGAGCTGCTCCACCGCGTCTTCGAGCCCTTCTTCACGACCAAGGCCCAGGGGACCGGGCTGGGGCTCGCCGTGGTCCGCCGCATCCTCGAGGAGCACCGGGGCGAGATCGCCGTGGACAGCGCTCCAGGCCGTGGCACGACCTTCACGATCCGGTTACCCTTCCACCCACCTTCTCCGCCGTGACCGACGCCAGCGCCAGCCCCAGCCCCAACCCTCCCCCGCACCGGGGACGTATCCTCGTGGTGGATGACCAGCGCAACATGCGCACCACCACGGCGCTGGTCCTGCGCACCGAGGGCTACACCGTCTCCGAGGCCGCCACGGGCCTGGAGGCGCTCGACCTCCTCACTGGCAACAGCGTGGACGTGCTCCTGACGGACCTGAAGATGGAGCCCATGGATGGCCTCTCGCTGCTGAAGAAGGCACTCGAGGCCGTGCCGCGGCTGCAGGTCATCGTCATGACGGCCTTCGGCTCCATTGACAGCGCGGTGGAGGCCATGCGCCTGGGCGCGTACGACTACATCACCAAGCCCTTCAAGGATGGGGTGCTGCGCCACCGCGTGGAGCTGGCGCTGGAGCGCGCGCGGCTGCTGTCCCAGGTGAACCTGTTCGCCGACGAGTTCAACGAGCGCCACAACCTGAACGCGCTGGTGGGCACCAGCTCGGCCATGCGCGAGCTGAAGAGCCGCCTGCTGCGCGTGGCCCAGAGCGATGCCACCGTCCTGATTCAAGGCGAGAGCGGCACCGGCAAGGAGCTGGTGGCGCGCGCGCTGCACACCCAGAGCCGGCGCAGCTCCAAGCCCTTCGTGCCTGTCAACTGCGCCGCCATCTCCGAGAGCCTGCTGGAGAGCGAGCTGTTCGGCCATGCCAAGGGCGCCTTCACTGGCGCGGTGAAGGCTCGGCGCGGCCTCTTCGAGGAGGCGGATGGGGGCACCCTCTTCATTGACGAGGTGACCGAGACGAGCCCCGCCTTCCAGTCCAAGCTGCTGCGCGCGCTGCAGGAGGGCGAGGTGCGCCGCGTGGGCGAGTCCACCTCGGTGCGCGTGGATGTGCGCATCGTCGCCGCCACCAACCGCGACATCGAGCAGGAGGTGCGCGAGAAGCGCTTCCGGCAGGACCTCTACTACCGCCTCAACGTGGTGACGCTGCGGGTGCCGCCGCTGCGCGAGCGGCTGGAGGATGTGCACGACCTGGCCCGGCACTTCCTGGAGCGCGCCAACTCGCGCAACTCCCGGCCCCGGCGCCTGTCCGGCTCGGCCGTGGCGCACCTGATGGACTACACCTTCCCGGGCAATGTCCGGGAGCTGGAGAACCTCGTGGAGCAGGCCGCCGCGCTGGCCGAGGGCGAGGAGCTGATGCCCGAGGACTTCCCGGTCCGCCCGCAGGGGCAGATGACGCCCACCTCGGCGGAGCTGGCCGCCGCGAGGGCTCCGGGAGGGCCCACGCCGACCCTGGCCGAGGTGGTGGAGGAGGCCGAGCGGCGCGCCATCCTCCAGGCCCTGGAGCGTCATCAGAAGGACCTGGCCCGAGTAGCAGACGAGCTGGGTGTCTCCTCGACGACGCTCTGGCGCAAGATGAAGCGAATCAAATTGCCAGAGGCAGGCGCCGGGAGCGATCCTCAGGGCAAGTAGCAGGGGCGCGGGCGGTGGGACGGAAGACTGGCGCCGTCTCCCAGTGGACAGAGCAACCCACTGGAATCACGCTGGATTTTCAGGTCTGAAACGCAGTCACGGCGAGAGCAGCTCAAACCGCTGGCCGACTGTCTAAGCCCCTGAAAAGACAGGGGGCTTTCTGGCTGGCAGGGTCGAATGGGGGCCCGGCGCCGTTTCAAAACTGAAATCACTCCGGCAATCTTCAGATCTGCAAGCTGGGTTTCAGCGCTGAAATGGCGATCTTGAAATCGAGCCCGGGCCTGGATGTTGACTGATCCTCCAAGTGCCTGAGAAAACTGGAGATCCTCCCGAATGGGGCGTTGGCACGCCGAGTGCTAAGACACTCCTCGGGACGCATCGAAGCGAGGCTGAAGGTGGTTCCCCCCCACCCCTTCAGCACTTCCGGTGAGTCACTTTTAGAAGACCCGCGGCCTGACACCCTTCTGGGGTGTCGGGCCGCCTTCTTTTTATGGCACTGAGGTCTGGCACCCCCGAGGACTACGCGGCCTTCGCTCGGCTCTTCCTGGAGCTTGGAGTGAGAGAGCCGCCTCCTTCTTCCGAGGTGTGGGCAGCGGAGTTCGCGCCCCTCGCCTGGTTCCAGGACGGGCCCGAGGGGCCAGTGGCGTACGTGGTGGCGGACGTGCTGGGCGACCTGGGCTACGTGGTGCAGCTCGTGGTGGACGCGTCCGCCCGGCGGCAGGGGCTGGGCCGGAGGATGCTGGAGGAGGTGGCGGCGCACTTCCGGACGCGAGGCTGCACGCGCTGGGGCCTGAACGTGAAGCGGGACAACACCGCGGCGCTGGTGCTCTATGGCTCCTTCGGGATGAGGCCGCTGCGCGAGGCTGTCACGCTGACGGTCTCCCGCGCCCAGGTGCAGGCGCTGCCGGCCGCGCCCGCGGGCCTCGAGGTGGTCCCCGTAGTGGAGGCCGAGTGGGCCCCGCTCACGGCGGCCTTCCGGATGATGCCGGAGAAGCTCGCGCGCTTCTCGAAGCGCTCCTCCCACCAGCTGCTGCGGCTGGCGAGGCCGGGAGCGCCCGAGCCGACGCGCCTGGGGATGATGGATCTGCGCCGGGGTGGGGTGCTCTTCCCCTTCTTCGCGGCCACACCGGGGCATGCGCGCGTGCTGCTCGAGGAGGCCTTCCGCAGAGCAGGCGCCGAGGAGCTCCAGGTGGCCGTGACGGACGACACGCCGCTGGCGGAGGTGCTGCGGGGCGCGGGAGCGCAGACAGTGATGGAGACCCTGGAGCTGCAGGGGCCGCTCCCTTAGTGCAGGGCCCTCGCCTCCTGGCTCTGCCGGTAGGTGGGGAGGCGCAGCGCGTGGACGAAGCCCACGGGGGTGATGCCCCGCCCGTTTCGGAAGGGCCAGAAGCGCAGCGTGGCCGGATTCAGCTCCACCTGCTCCAGCAGCCGCAGCTCCACGAGCGGGTACCAGCGGCCGGCCGACTCGCCCCTCAGGGGCCGCACCTCGAAGGTGAAGCGGGCCTGGCCCGTCCGGCGCGCGGCCTCGAGCCGCTCCACGCGGGTCTGCCCCGGAGCGTCCGCGTGGCTGGCCACGGCTCGCAGCTTCGCCCGGCCCAGGCCGTTCACGTAGAAGGGAGACACCGCGTAGTAGTCGTTCTCCAGCCAGTCATGGGTGTCCGTGGAGAACGGCGCCAGCCCGAGCGTCCACGGAGAGCGCACGGTGGCGAAGAGGAGATCCTGATCTTCGGGGGAGGGCTCCTCGGTGACGGCCTCCTCCGAGCGCAGGCGCACGGCGAGTCCGAGGACATCCGGCCACTCGCGCTGCCCGCGCCAGAGCGCGGTGGACAGGCGCACCAGGGCGGGCCCCGCCAGACGCGAGGCCACCGGCAGCAGGCCCTCGCGCGGGGTGACCGCCTTCACCTCGGCGCGGTAGGTGATGCCCTCGGGGTGCAGGAGGCGCGCGTGCCGCAGCGTCGCCCCCGCCCGGACCGCGGGCCCCCATAGCCCGCCGATGACCCTCCCCAGCTCCTCCGAGAACGACATGCGGAGACTCCTCCCGGGCCTAAGGTGGAGCAGGGGGGGGGCGGCGAAAAGCGGCGGGGGCGCGAGCCCGCCTGCCTGCTCGCAGGGCGGAGGCGGTGGTTGAAAAGACGACGCCCGCCCGGGCGGAGTGCCGGGGCGGGCGTGGGGTGTGGCGGGCGCCAGCGGACGCGGGTGCTACTGACCGCCGAAGAGGCTGCCGGCCTGGGTGAGCCACTCGGTGAGCGAGCCGGGGAGGATGCCCAGCACCACCACGGCGACGGTGGAGAGCACCAGGGTGAGCTCCGTGCCCCAGTTGCGCTCCAGCGCGTGGGCGCCCTCGGGCACCGGCCGCATGAACATGTAAACGACGACGCGCAGGTAGTAGTACACGCCGGCGGCGCTGGAGAGCACGCCGACGATGGCCAGGCCGATGAGGCCGGTGTCCACCGCGCTGCGGAAGATGAGCAGCTTGCCCATGAAGCCCATGGTGGGAGGAATCCCGCCCAGCGACAGCATGAAGGCGGCCATCGCGAAGGCCCAGCCTGGCCGCCGCTGCGCCAGCCCGCTGAACCGGTCCAGATCCCACGCCGTGCCCTTGTCCTCGTCCTCGCGGCGCTCGAGCGCGGAGACGAGCGCGAAGGCGCCCACCGCGGTGACGGTATAGGCCAGCAGGTAGAAGAGGATGCCGCGCAGCGCGTCCCCCTGGGCCTTGGCCACGTCCAGCGTGACGCTCTCGTTCAGCGCGGTGGAGCCCAGCAGCTGGAAGCCCGCCGTGGGCTTCGAGACGAAGAGGGCCGCCACGCCCACCAGCAGGTAGCCGGCGTGGGCGATGGAGGAGTACGCCAGCATGCGCTTCACGTTGCGCTGGGGGATGGCCAGCAGGTTGCCGACGATCATCGTCAGGAACGCGAGTGTGGAGAAGATGAGGAAGGGCACCTGGGGATCCATGCCCTTGCTCACCGCGAGGAACACGCGCACCAGCGCCGCGAAGGCCGCGGCCTTCACTCCGGCGCTCATGAGCGCGGTGACGGGGGTGGGCGCGCCCTCGTACACGTCCGGCGTCCACATGTGGAAGGGCACCGCGGCCACCTTGAAGGCGAAGCCCGCGGCCACCAGGACGACGCCGCAGTACACCAGCGCCTTGTGCGTCACCACCGCCTGGCCCAGGTTCTGGGTCAGCTCGGAGAGCATCGTGGTGCCGGTGGCGCCGTACAGCAGCGCCGCGCCGTACAGCAGCACCGCCGAGGAGAAGGCGCCCAGGATGAAGTACTTGAAGCCCGCCTCGCTGGGCCGGGTGCCGCGCCGCAGGTACGAGGTGAGCGCATAGGTGCCGATGGAGAGCACCTCGATGTTGACGAAGACGGTGATGAGCTCGTTGGAGATGGCCAGCAGGCTCATGCCGGCCGTGGCGAACATCATCAGCGCGTAGAACTCACCGCGCTCGGCGCCGCGCCGGTGCAGGAAGCCCGCGGAGCTCAGGGCGGCCAGCGCCAGGCCCACGCAGAGGATGAGGGACAGGAAGCTGGAGAACGGATCCAGCACCGCGTACCCGAGGAACACCTTCTGCGCCGGCTGGAAGATGAGCCACACGGAGAGGATGCCGCCCACCACCGCGGAGCCCGCGGTCAGCACCGCCTGATAGGCGCGCGACGAGGTGGCGGAGAGGAAGACCTCCGAGAGCAGCAGGACGCACGCTCCCAGCACCAGGACGATGGCGGGCAGCAGCGGGAGGAAGTCTGCCGAGGTGATGTTGGGCAGGTTCATGATGGGAGGGGACCCTTACGGCCGGGCCGTCGGGAGGACGGCAGCCGGCGCGGCGGCGAGCGGACTGGAGGGACGGGAGGGAGCGGCCGCCGTCTTCTCGGCGGGCAGCGGCATGACCTGGATGGGGAGCTGGTTCTGGTCCGGGGTGGCGCCCGGGGTGCCCACGCTGGCGCGGGCGATGAAGCGGCTCGTCGAGGGTGCCAGCCGGTCCAGGAAGGGCTGCGGCTGCAGGCCCATCACCAGCACCAGCACCAGGAAGGGCGCCACGGTGGCGAACTCGCGCAGGTTCATGTCCGGGAGGAACTGGTTCTCGCGGTGGGTGAGGCTGCCGAAGAAGACCTTCTGCACCATCCACAGCATGTAGGCCGCGCCGAGGATGACGCCCGTGGTGGCGAGCACGCCGAACACCGGGCTCAGGCCGCTCTTGAAGGTGCCCAGCAGCACGAGGAACTCACCGACGAAGCCGTTGGTGCCCGGCACCGCCACCGAGGAGAAGGTGATGATGAGGAACGAGGCGGTGAACACCGGCATCACCTTGGCGATGCCGCCGAAGTCCGCCATGAGGCGGGTGTGGCGGCGCTCGTACAGGATGCCGAACAGGAGGAACAGCGCGCCCGTGGACACGCCGTGGTTCAGCATCTGGTACGCGCTGCCCGTGGCGCCCTCGGCGGTGAGCGCCAGCATGCCCAGCATGCAGTAGCCCAGGTGGCTCACGGAGGAGTAGGCGATGAGCTTCTTGATGTCCCGCTGCGCCAGGCACATCAGCGCGCCGTAGACGATGCCCACCACCGACAGCGCCGCCAGCAGCGGCCGGGCCTGCTGGGTGGCCACCGGGAACAGCGGGATGGCGAAGCGCCAGAAGCCGAAGGTGCCCATCTTCAGCATGACGCCGGCCAGAATCATCGAGCCGGCCACGGGCGCCTGCACGTGCGCGTCCGGCAGCCACGTGTGCACCGGCCACATGGGGACCTTGATGGCGAAGGCGATCGCGAAGGCCGCGAACATCACCGGACCCCAGGTGTGCAGCGTGCGCGCCAGGCCGCTGATGTTCTCGCACGAGCCCGCGGCGGTACACCGGGCCAGCTCCTGGTTGGCGCCCAGCAGCGCGTTGTAGATGGAGGCGTAGTCGAACGAGCGGCCGTCCGTGCCGCCGGCGATGAAGTACAGGGCGACGATGGCCACCAGCATCAGCAGCGAGCCGGCCAGGGTGTAGAGGAAGAACTTCACCGCCGCCATCTGGCGATCCTCGGCGCCCCACACGCCCACCATCAGGTACATGGGGATGAGCATCGCCTCGAAGAAGACGTAGAAGAGCAGCACGTCCAGCGACACCAGGGCGCCCAGCATCGTCGTCTGGAGGACGAGCAGCGCCAGGTGGAACTCCTTGATGCGGTGGCTGATGTACGTGGTGGAGGCCATCACCACCAGGGGGCCCAGGAACACGGTGAGCAGCAGCAGGCTCCCCGCAATCCCGTCCATGCCGACGTGGTAGCTCAGCCCGAACTCGGTGAACCAGGGCACGCGGTACTCGAGCTGGAACTCGGGGCCGCCCGGGATGTAGCGCACGTAGGCCCAGACCCCGAACACCAGATCCACCAGCATGCCGATGAGCGTGACGGTGCGGATCTGCCCGTGCTCGGCCTGCGGCAGCAGGAGCACCAGGGCCGCGAAGACGAGCGGCAGGAAGATGATGATGTTCAGCAGGTGGGTGTCGAAGAAGCCCATTTAGAACACCTTGAGGATTGCGTAGAGCACACCGCCGAGCAGGGCCAGCGCCATGACGGCGGCGTAGGCCTGCGCATCTCCGGTCTGCAGGTAGCGCAGCGCGCTGCCCACCCGGGCCGTGACCCAGGCCGTGCCGCGCACCGCCACCGTGTCGATGAGCAGCGAGTCCACGACGCGGAAGAGCACGAAGCTCATGAACTTCACCGGGCGGATGATCAGGAACTCGTACAGCTCATCCACGTAGAACTTGTTGTGCACCACCCGGCGCACCGCGCGCACGGCGGCGGGGGCCGGCTTGTCTCCCCAGGCGGGGAAGAACTTCATATACAGGTAGGCCGCCACCGCGCCGGCAATGGCCACCCACACCCAGGCGAAGATGTAGTCGCCGCCGGTGGGGCGGGCGGTGTCCAGCTCCACCGTGCCCGCCGTGCTGGCGATGCGGTTGGCCGCCTGGAACACCGGGCTGAGGAAGTTCTCCATCAGCGCCTGCGGCGAGTTGGGCAGCCACGCGAACGCGTACACCGCGGAGCCGATGCTGAGCACCGCCAGGATGAACAGCGGCAGCGTCATGTACCAGGAGCTCTCGTGCGCGTGCGCCACCCGGGCCTCGGGCGAGCGCTTGCCCTCGAACGTCAGCAGGTACAGGCGCGTCATGTAGAAGGCCGTGCACATCGCGATGCCCACACCCACCGGGTAGAGCACCTTGGACACCCACTCCAGCCCGTGCAGGTGGTTGTGGTGCACGCCGTGGAAGATGGCGTCCTTCGAGAAGAAGCCGGACAGCGGGAAGATGCCGGTGATGGCCAGCGTGGCGATGAAGAACGTGAGCCACGTCCAGAACATCTCCTTGCGCAGCCCGCCCAGCTTCTTGATGTCCGTCTCGTCCCCGTTGCCGTGCATCACGCTGCCGGCCCCGAGGAACAGGCACGCCTTGAAGAAGGCGTGGGTGACGAGGTGGAACACGGCCGCCCAGAAGATGCCCATGCCCACGCCCATGAACATGATGCCCAGCTGGGACACCGTGGAGTAGGCCAGCACCTTCTTGATGTCATCCTGCGCGAAGGCGATCATCGCCGCCAGCAGCGAGGTGGCCGCGCCGACGATGGCCACCGTGGCCATGGCGGTGGGGCTGAGCACCAGCAGGAAGCTCATGCGGCTGAAGAGGTAGACGCCCGCGGTGACCATTGTCGCCGCGTGGATGAGGGCGGAGACCGGCGTCGGGCCCGCCATGGCGTCCGGCAGCCACACGTACAGGGGCAGCTGCGCGCTCTTGCCCGCCGCGCCCAGCAGGAACAGCAGCATGGCCACGGTGAGCACGCCGCCGTAGGTGCGGCCCTCGAGCGGGCCCGAGCTGATGGGCGTGTCCAGCTTCACCGCGCCGCTGGCCTCGGGCATGGCGCGCGCGAAGGTCTCCAGGCCCTGGAAGGTGACCGGGCCGCGCTGGTCCAGGCCCGTGGCGTACCGGGCCATGGTGCTGCCCACCGGCTGCAGGTCCGTGTCCTGGGCCTGCTTCGTGAAGGCGCCCACCAGCAGGACGATGAGGAAGGTGCCGATGAGGAAGGCGAAGTCGCCGATGCGGTTGGTGATGAACGCCTTGCGCCCCGCCCACGCCTTGGCCGCGTCCGAGTACCAGAAGCCGATGAGCAGGTAGCTGGCCATGCCCACCCCCTCCCAGCCCACGAAGAGCAGGACGAGGTTGTCGCCCATCACCAGCGTCAGCATCATCGCGACGAACAGGTTGAGGTACGCGAAGTACCGCCAGTAGCCCTCGTCGTGCTCCATGTAGCTGGTGGAGTACAGGTGGATGAGGAAGCCCACGCCGGTGATGACCAGCAGCAGGGTGCCGGACAGGTGGTCCACCAGCAGCCCGAAGTTCACCCGGAAGTCGCCCGCGCTGAACCAGGTGCCCAGGTCATTCCACAGGGCGTAGCGCGCCGGCGAGCCGCCGAAGGTGTTCATCACGGAGACGGGCACGCCGTTCTCCGTGTGGCTGGTGGCCCAGAAGGCCAGCACCGACAGCACGAAGGAGCCCGCCACGGTGGAGCAGGCAATGAGGTTCACGTTCGCCCGGCCCAACATCTTGCCGAACACGCCGCAGATGAAGGCGCCCAGCAGCGGCAGGGCGATGATCATCCACAGCGATTGGGCCAGGACATCCGGGGCGATGGGCGCGGTCTTGAGGAGGCTGGAGAAGTCCATGCGGAAGCTCTCGAAGGGCGGGGGACCGCGTCAGTGCTTCATCGTCTTGATGTCTTCGATGTTGACGCTGCCGCGGCTGCGGAACACGGCGATGACGATGGCAAGGCCCACGGCGGCCTCGGCGGCTGCGACCGCGATGACGAAGAAGGCCGACACGTGGCCAATGTTGTCGCCGCGCATGCGCGCGAAGGCGAGGAACGTCAGGTTCGCCGCGTTGAGCATCAGCTCCACGCACATGAACACCACCAGGGCGTTGCGGCGCACCAGCACGCCGAACATGCCGAGGCAGAAGAGCGCGGCGGCGAGGAACAGGGCTAACCAGGGGATGGGGTACATGAAGTTAGATCCTCGACTTGGCGACGACGACCGCGCCCACCATCGCGACCAGGAGCAGCAAGCTCACCGCCTCGAAGGGCAGCAGCCACGTCGAGAAGATGGCCTGGCCGACCGTCCTCAGCGTGCCGAAGGTCTGCTCCTGCGCGCCCAGCGAGGCCACGTCCTTGGGCACCCGGTTGAGCGCGATGGACAGCACCGCCAGCAGGCCCACCGCCGCGCCGCCTCCCAGGATGCGGGAGAACGTCATCCGCGCGCTGGGGGCTTCATCCCCCAGGTTCAGCAGCATGATGACGAACAGGAAGAGCACCATGATGGCGCCCGCGTACACGAGGATCTGGAGCGCCGCCACGGTGTGCGCCCACAGCAGGACGTAGACGCCCGCCAGGAAGAAGAACGTGGAGACCAGCGCCATCGCCGAGCTGATGGGGCTCTTGGCGAAGATGACCAGCGCCGCCGACAGCAGCGTCAGGACCGCGAAGGCTCCGAAGAGGATGTGCTCGATGCTCAAGACCAGTCTCCGAACGCACCCCAGGGCTTGTCGCCGAACGGGCAGCGCTTCTCGTGGATGTGCGCCTCGAACTCGGCGCGGTACCGCATGAGGAAGGAGTGCGTGGGCAGCGCCGCCGCGTCACCCAGCGCGCAGATGGTGTTGCCCAGGCCGATCGGCGGGTACGGCGCGATGGAGGAGGCCACGTTGCTGAGCAGCTCCAGGTCGCTCGGCTCGCCGCGGCCCTCTTCGATCTTGCGCAGCAGCCGCGTCTGCCACGGCGTGCCCTCGCGGCACGGGGTGCACTGGCCGCAGGACTCCTCGGCGTAGAAGCGCGCCACGCGCCACAGGCAGCGCACCATGCAGGAGCTGTCGTCCATGACGATGACGCCGCCGGAGCCGGCCATCGTCTGCTTCACCTTGAGCGCCTCGAACTCCAGCGCCACGTCCAGCTCGTCCGCGCCCAGCACCGGCGCCGAGGAGCCGCCGGGAATCACGGCCTTCACCTTGCGGCCCTGCGGCATGCCGCGCCCGTACTTATCGTCGAAGATGAGCTGGGTGATGGTGGTGCCCATGTCCACTTCGTAGACCCCGGGCCGGTTCACCGTGCCGGACAGGCACACCAGGCGGGTGCCGCCGGACTTGTCCGTGCCCAGCTTGGCGTACCACTCCGAGCCGCGCGAGAAGACGTGCGGCACGCTGGCCAGCGTCTCCACGTTGTTCACCACCGTGGGGCTGCCGAACAGGCCCACCACCGCGGGGAACGGGGGCTTCAGCCGGGGCCAACCCTTCTTGCCCTCCAGGCTCTCCAGCAGCGCCGTCTCCTCGCCGCAGATGTACGCGCCCGCGCCGCGCACCACGTAGCAGTCGAGCTGGAAGTCCTTGCCCAGCATCGTCTTGCCGAAGATGCCGGCCTTGTACGCCTCGTCGATGGCCGCCTGCGTGCGCTCCGCCGGGAACTTGAACTCACCGCGGATGTACACGTAGCAGGTGTGCACCCCCAGCGCGTACGCCGCGATGGCGATGCCCTCCAGCATCATGTGCGGATCCAGCTCGAGGATGTACCGGTCCTTGAAGGTGCCCGGCTCGGACTCGTCCGCGTTGACGGCGAGGTACTTGGGCTTGGGGCTGTCCTTGGGGACGAAGCTCCACTTCAGGCCCGTGGGGAAGCCCGCGCCGCCGCGCCCGCGCAGGTTGGACTTCTTCACCTCGTCGATGATGGCGGCGGGCTGCATCTCCAGCGCCTTCTTGAGCGCCTCGTAGCCCCCGCGCTTGCGGTAGTGATCCAGCGTCCAGGACTTGGGCTGCCCCCATGCGCCGGAGATGATCGGTTCAAAGGCCGTTGTCGCCATGTGCAGTCAGGTTCCTTGGAGGAGGGCCGATCAGCGGAGCTTGGCCAGGATGTCGTCCAGCTTGGCCTTCGTCAGGCTCTCGTGATGCTCTTCATTGATCTGCAGGCAGGGTGCGGTGCCGCACGAGGCCAGGCACTCCGTCTCCCGCAGGGTGAACTTCTCGTTGGCCTCGCCCGCCGCCAGCCCGAGCTTGTCCTCCAGGTAGGCGAGCATCTTCTCCGCGCCCCAGAGCGCGCAGGAGAGGTTGGTGCAGACGTCGATGGTGTACTTCCCGGGCGGCTTCAGGTGGTACATCACATAGAAGCTCGCCACCTCGTAGGCACGCTCGGGCGTCACTTCCAGGTGCTTGGCCACCAGCCTCATCCCCTCGGGGGGCAGCCAGCCCTTCAGCTCCTGCAGCAGCCGCAGCGCGGGCAGCATGCCGGCGCTCTTCCGGTCCGAAGGGTAGTGAGAGAGGATTTCCGCGATCCCCGCGTCGAACTTCTTCTGCTCTTCAGAGGTGAACAGGGGCTCCGCCATGGCGGGCGCTTCGTATTGCCCAGGTGCCCGGGTTGTCAACATAAACCCTCGAAGTTCCTCGGGACGCCCATCAGCAAATCGCCGAGCGATTTCAAGCTCTTGTGATGGGCGCGCACACATGGGCAGCTCCGGGGGTTGGATCAGCGCCGGGGCCGAGCACGAGGGACGGGCGAGCGTTCACGGTGAGTAGGAGTCCGGTGGCACTTTCTTTTCCGAGGCTCTCGGATCCGGTACAAGTCGGACAGTTCAGACTCCGGCCGCGGCCGGCGGGCCTCCAGGCTTCGGGGGATGGGCCCGCGCGAGAGGCCCCGGGCAGGATCGGCGGCGATTGGGTGACAACTTGAGTGCGGCAGGACCTCACAGCGACGGAACGCTCCCCACGGGCATCGATCCCGAGGGCTACCGTGTGCTCATCGTCGAGGACAACCCGCACATCATCGAGATGTACGCCTACGTCCTGAAGAAGCTGGCCAGCGGGGAGCTGGCGGGCAAAGTCCCTCTGGAGGTGCACTTCGCGCCGGACGGGCACCACGCCCTGGCCCTGCTGCACGAGCAGCGCTTCAGCCTGGTGATGACGGATCTCTACATGCCCGTCATGGACGGCTTCGCCCTGGTGGAGCGCATCCGCGAGGAGGAGAAGCTGCGCAACATCCCCATCATCGCCATCTCCGCCGGCGGCAAGGAGGCCCAGGACCGGGCCATGCAGCTGGGGGTGGACATCTTCCTGCGCAAGCCGGTGCGCTTCGTGGAAGTGCTGGAGACGGTGAAACAGCTGTTGCATATCGGGAAGTAGCCTGCAGGGAGCCCTGTGGGCCCTCGGAGAGGGGCCGGACGGGGGCCTGGTGGATCCGTCGAGGCGGAAATTTGACGCCAGGGCTCCGAGCCGACGTAAAGTCGCGCCCCCATGCTCAAGCCCGCCGTCAACCGCGATACCGTGAGTGGCGAGGCGCTATTCATCCTCCGTAACCTGAGGGAGAACGGGCGCCTGGGACGTTCGAACAAGCTGGCCGACGTGAAGGCCGCGCTCGAGCCGTCCGTGTCACTCGAGTTCGACAGCTACTTCTTCTTCCTTCGCAAGTTCCACTACATCGCGATGGACCGCGAGGCCCAGCTCAAGCTCACCGATCAGGGTGAGCGGGTGGTGGACGGAGACGCGCTGGACAAGTTCTCCCTGGAGGTGGGCGAGTTCTTCGCCGACCAGATCCTCGGCGAGGACGAGGCCACCCATGCCGGCGACGAGCTGGGCTCGATGCTGCCGCCCCCGCCTCCGGACTCGGAGGAGACGGAGCTGGGCCGCGCCTCGGCGCCGCCGCCCATTCCGCTGCCTTCGTCCCGGGCCTCGCGCACGGCGCTGCCCTCGGTGGAGCCCGTCATCCCGCCCATGCCGGCGGTGGCCCCGATGAGCGCCCCCGTCGCGGTGGCTGCCCCCGCCGCCGCTCCGATCCCGTCCATCACCTCGCCGCTGCCCACCTCCATGCCCCCTCCCGCCGCCTCTCCCGCCGCGCCGGCCGCCCCGAAGGGGATCGAGCTGGACATGCGCTACCAGAAGTTCGACCCCATTGGCTCCGGTCCGCTGGGCACGGTGTTCAAGGGCCGCTTCAACTCGCTGGGGCTGGACATCTGCATCAAGGAGCTGAAGGACATCTTCGGCTACTTCTCCTTCCTGCAGCGCGGCGAGGTCCTCAAGCGCCTGAAGAAGGAGCTGTGCGCGCAGGCCCAGGTGCGCCACGCCGGCATCGCGCAGATCGTCGATCAGAACGTGGACTCGGCGCGGCCCTACTTCGTGGTGGAGCTGCTGCGCGGCAGCCTCAAGGAGAAGCTCGAGGCGGGCGGCGGCAAGGGCGTGCCGGTGCAGCACGCGCTGCGCTGGTTCCTGCAGCTGGCCTACGGGCTGCGCGCGGCGCATGCCTCGGGGCTCACGCACCACAACCTCAAGCCGGAGAACATCCTCTTCGACGGCTACGGCAACGCGAAGCTGGGGGACTTCGGCCTCGGGCGCGTCATCGAGGTGGATGCCACCAAGGGCATGCCGCAGGTCTTCATGGGCACCGGCGGCATGGTCTACATGGCCCCGGAGCTCATCAACCGCACCAAGGACGCGGGCCCCTCGGCGGACGTGTACGGCCTGGGCATCCTCCTCTATGAGATGCTCACCGGGCAGATCCCCGGCCGCCGCTCGCCGCTGCCCTCCGAGGTCAACTCCGAGGCGCCGTCCGGGCTGGACTCCATCTTCGACAAGATGACCCAGGACCGGAAGGAGCAGCGCTACCCGGACATCGACGCGATGCTCGAGGACGCCTACAAGGCGTTCACCGAGAGGGAGTACCTCGAGAAGGGCGACCTCGTCCTCTCGTCCGAGCCGCAGCTGGGCTGAGGCCCCTCGGCCCTCGGCCTTCGCCGGAGTCCTGGCGGGGGCCCACGCGGCGGCTCACTCAGGAGGGGCCGCCGCGGCTCAGGAGCGCATCCGCGCCGCCAGCTCCTTCTGGGAGAGGGCGCTCTTCTCCAGCAGCAGCTCCAGGAGGGCGCGGAGGATCTTCGAGCTCTTCTCCTGGTTCACCCGCACCGTCTCCAGGCGCTGCAGCTCCTCGGGGGAGAAGCCCGCGGGGGCTGACGAGCCGCCGGCGAGGATCTCGTCCAGCAGGTCCGAGGCGGTCGAGCCTCCGGCCGCGGCGGCCGCGGCCTGCGAGGGAGCGACATCGGCGATGCGCTTCACCACCGTGTTGCCGCTCATGTCGACGACCTTGAACTCGTCGTCCTCGCCGCCGGCGGAGGTGGCCTCGGGCCGCCGCTGCTGCTCACCGGTGTAGCGGGTGCTCATGGCCACCGGCTCCTGGCCGCGGTAGTGGCGCAGGATGGCGTGCTCGATCTCGCGATCGCTGGCGATGACCACGAGCACGCGGGCCCGGGCGCGGGCGGCGACCTGATCCACCGTGTTCAGGTCGGTGGGGTCCGCCATGGCGAGCACCAGCGTCTTGCCGTTGTCCTTGAGGGCGACGGGGAAGATGCCCTTCTGCTCGGCGAGCGTCACATCCACCTTCGCCAGCGCGCCCGCGTCGCGGGTGAGGTTGCCCAGCGTCATGCGCTGGGTGCCCGTGGCCTGGGCAATGGCGGCGAGGACGGTCTCCTCCCTGGCGAGCCCCATGTCCGTGACGACGCGGGACAGGCGGCCTCCCCATTGGTCATGGCGGGCGAGCGCGCTGCGCAGCTGCAGCTCGTCAATGACGCGGGCCTTGACGAGGAGTTCTCCAATACGGTTGCGCGGTGGGGGCGGTGGTGCGGCCATGGGCCCAGTGTACCGTCAGGAGCGCGAGAACGATGAATTCTGACTTCCACGAGTGCCTGGCCGAGGGGGTAGCCCTGTTCAACGCTGGCCACTGGTACGAGGCCCACGAGGTCTGGGAGGAGGCCTGGAAGCGGGAGTCCGGGGCTCGTCGCGGGTTGCTCCAGGGGCTCATCCTGGTGGCGGCCGGCTGGCTCAAGCAGACGGAGGGCCGGGCGGAGGGTGCTCGGACGCTCTTCACCCGGGCGCTCGAGCGGCTGGAGCCCCTCCCGTTCACCTGCGAGGGAGTCGACGTAGGAGTACTGGTGTCTCAGGTACGCCAGTGGCGTGAGGCCGGCGCCCAGGGGCACCCGGTGGTGTCCTTCCACCCGGGTCAGGAGGCGTGAGCGATGCAGCCCTTCGCGGACGAGCAGGAGCTGAGCTGCCCCTACTGTGGCGAGGAGGTGGAGGTGCAGGTGGAGGCGGTGGGGCCGTCGTCGGAGCGGTACGTGGAAGACTGCCCGGTGTGCTGCCGGCCGTGGACGGTCTCCATCTCCCGGGAGGGGGAGGAAGTTGTCGTCAGCCTCGGCCGGGATGACGACTGAGGCCTCGCCTTGACACGTGCCGAAGCATGGTTCTCTTGAGTCTAGCGAGGCGCTGCTCCCCGAAGTGATGGGGGCCGCCGAGAACACGACAACCCCTGGGTTGATGAGCCGTCCGCTGTCTTCAGCGCGACGAAGAGGAGAAGACCATGCTGAATCGCTGGAATCCGTTCGAGGTTGGCAATGGCGCGGTGGTGGCGGGCCCTCTGATGAAGGACTTCGACCAGCTCTTCCAGGAGCTGACGAGGCAGGGCGTGCGCCAGGGCCGTGAGCTCGCGCCGCCCACGGACATCTACGAGACCGAGGCCGGCGTCACCCTGCAGGTGGACCTGCCCGGGCACGATCCGAAGGCCATCGAGGTGAAGGTGGAGAAGAACGTGCTGACCCTGCGCTCCGAGCGCAAGGCGGACCCGAGCGTGAAGGAGAGCGCGAGGAGGCTGGAGCGCGGCTTCGGTGTCTACACCCGCTCCTTCAAGCTGCCGGACAGCGTGGACGCCAGCAAGGTGGAGGCGCGCTACGAGGCCGGCGTCCTCACGCTGACGATGCCGCGCAAGGAGGAGTCCAGGCCCCGCGTCATCGAGGTGAAGGTCCAGGGCTGAGGCGAGGCGCGGGGGGGGCCTGACCCTCTCCTTTCGAGGAGAGGGGAGGGCCCAGGGGAGAGGGGCTTCGCCAGAAGGCGAGGCCCCTTTTCTACTTCTTGGTGCCGAGCGCCAGCGGGATGCGGAACAGCTCCAGCACCTGCTGCACGTCCAGCGGCTTGGCCAGGCACGCGATGGCGCCGGCCTGCTTGGACTGCTCCACCACCTCGGGCGAGTGGTTGGACGTCATCGTGATGAGCCGCACGCTCTCCATCTGCTTGCGAGCGCGGATGCGGCGGCACACCTCGAGACCGTCGATGTCCGGCATGTTCAAGTCGATGAGCATGCCGTGGGGCTTCTGCTCGGACACGAGCAGGAGCGCCTCCACACCGCTGCTGGTGCTCTGAAGCTCGACCTGGGCCGCGTAGGGCTTGAAGGCGCGCTTGATGGCATCCAGCACGGGCCGCTCGTCGTCCACGACCAGCAGCTTCACCGTCCCGCTGCCGAGCTCATCCGGCACCGGCATCTGGTGGGTGATCAGAAAGGCGCGCAGGTCGGCCGAGCGCACGCGGCGGTGCCCGCCAGGCGTGCGGAAGGCCATCAGGATGCCCCGGTCGATCCACTTGCTCACGGTCGACGGATCCACCTGCAGCAACCGACTGATGTCGTGGGTGGTGTACAGCTGATCCGTCGTCCCCGACGGCAGCAACTCTTCCTTTGGCTGACCAGAACCGGTGCTCATGGAATTAAACACCTACCTTGAAACCGAGGTTACTTCAACCCAACCCGACTGATTTTCGACTCGGACCGTTTCATCAAACCTACCACGTCTTCCCACCGACCACTCGCCTTCAGACACAGCTCGACCAGCTCCCGTGCGGCGCCCTGGCCTCCGCGGCTCTGCGCCACGAAGTGTGCCTCCTGCCGCACCTCCACCACGGCATCGGCCGGACAGGCCGACAATCCTACCCGTGACATAGGACCCAGGTCATTCAGGTCGTCCCCCATATAAGCACAGGACTCAGCGGGTATGGAGAACTGGGTGAGCAGTTCGTCCAGGGCCGGCCCTTTTTCCTTCTTTCCCTGGAGGATAGCTGCGAGGCCCAGCTCCCGCCCACGAACATCGACAATGGCGGAAGTCCGGGCAGTGAGGATGGCCGCCGGCAGCCCGACCAGGCGGGCCATGACCAGGGCGTGGCCGTCCTTCACGTCGAAGCGCTTCATCAGCTCGCCGTCGCTGCCGTAGTAGAGGCCGCCGTCGGTGAGGACGCCGTCCACGTCGAACACGAGCAGCCGTACCCGGGCGGCCCGGGTGGTCAGCTCCTCCTTGCTCGGCTTGGGAAGCGTCTCCGTCATGACCGCTTCAGCCCCTCCTCAACGCTCACACCGCCGGCTCGTGTCCGAGCGCGCGGCGGATGGCCAGCACACTTCGTACCACGTCTTCGAACATCTGGGGGTTCAACGAGCAGGGGCCGTCGCACAGGGCACGGTCCGGGTCCTCGTGGACCTCCGTAAAGAGCGCGTCGATGCCTGCGGCGGCGGCGGAGCGGGCCAGGAGCGAGACGTACTTGCGCTCGCCAGCCGTCTCTCCGTTGCCGGCCGAGGGGAGCTGGACGGAGTGGGTCGCATCGAAGCAGACGGAGAGGCCGGCCTCGCGCATCTGGAGGAAGCCGCGCATGTCCACCACGAGGTTGTTGTAGCCGAAGGAGGCCCCGCGCTCGGTGACGAGCACGTTGGGGTTGCCCACCTCCATGGCCTTGCGCGCCGAGTGGACGATGTCCTTGGGGGCGACGAACTGGCCCTTCTTGAGGTTGACGCCCCGGCCGCTCCGGGCCACGGCCTCCACCAGGTCCGTCTGCCGGCAGAGGAAGGCGGGGATCTGGATGATGTCCACGACTTCGGAGGCGGGGCCCACGTGGCTCGTCTCGTGGACGTCGGTGAGGACGGGCACGCCGACCTCCTCGCGGATGCGCCGCAGCACGCGCAGGCCCTCCTTGAGGCCGGGGCCGCGGAAGGACTTGCCGCTGGTGCGGTTGGCCTTGTCGTAGGAGCACTTGAAGGCGTACGGCACGCCCAGCTTCTGCGTCAGCCCCTTGAGCAGGTGCGCGTGGCGCAGCGCCAGCTCCTCGGACTCGATGACGTCCGGCCCGGCGATGACGAACAGCTTCTGGCCGGGACCGACCTGATGGCCTGCGAGGGTGATCATGATGGCTTTCCCTGGACTCCGCGGGTGGCATCCCGCTGGATGAGCGCCGCCTTGATGAAGCCGGAGAAGAGCGGGTGGGGCGCGAACGGCTTGCTCTTGAACTCCGGGTGGGACTGGCAGCCGATGAAGAACGGGTGGTCCTTCAGCTCGATCATCTCCACCAGGTTGAGCTCCGGGTTGTGGCCGGAGATGAGCATCCCGGCCTCCTGGAGCCGGCCGCGGTAGGCGTTGTTCACCTCGTAGCGGTGGCGGTGGCGCTCCTGGACGACGTCCTCGCCGTAGAGCTTGTGAGACAGGGTGCCGGGCTGCAGCGCGCAGGCGTAGCTGCCCAGGCGCATGGTGCCGCCCTTGTCCTGCACCTTCACCTGGCTCTCCATGAGCGTCACCACCGGGTGCGGGGTGTGCTCGTCGAACTCCAGCGAGTTGGCGCCCTTGAGCCCCAGCACGTCGCGGCTGAACTCCACCACCGCCATCTGCAGGCCCAGGCAGATGCCGAAGAAGGGGATCTTCTTCTCGCGGGCGTAGCGCACGGCGGCGATCTTCCCCTCCGTACCTCGCACGCCGAAGCCGCCCGGCACCAGGATGGCATCCACCCCGGCCAGCAGCTTCTCGGCCCCCTGATCCTCCACCTCCTGGCTGTCCACGAAGAGGAGGTTCACCCGCGCGTCGTTGGCGATGCCGCCGTGGAGCAGCGCCTCGTTGAGGCTCTTGTAGCTCTCCTTGAGGTCCACGTACTTGCCGACGATGCCCACCTTCACCTCGCCGCGGGCCGGCTGGTAGATGCGGCGGGTGATGTTCTCCCAGCGCTCCAGGTGGGGCGCGCGACTCCAGATGTTGAGGACCTCCGCCAGCCGCTCATCCAGGCCCTGGCGATGCAGCTCCAGCGGCAGCTCGTAGACGCTCTTCACGTCCGGCGAGGTGAACACGTTGCCCGTGTCCACGTTGCAGAACATGGCGATCTTGTCCTTGAGCTCCTTGGAGATCTCCCGGTCCGAGCGGCACAGCAGGAAGTCCGGCTGGATGCCGATCTCCCGCAGCTTCATGACGGAGTGCTGCGTGGGCTTGGTCTTCACCTCGCCGGCCGCGCTGATGTAGGGCAGCAGCGTCAGGTGCACATAGACGGCGTTCTGGCTGCCCACGTCGTAGCGCATCTGCCGGATGGCCTCGAGGAAGGGCAGCGACTCGATGTCACCCACCGTGCCGCCGACCTCGACGATGACGACGTCCATGTCCTGGGCCGCCTGGCGGATGCTGGCCTTGATCTCGTCGGTGATGTGGGGAATCACCTGGACCGTCTTGCCCAGGTACTCGCCCCGCCGCTCCTTCATGATGACGGAGTAGTAGATGCGGCCGGAGGTGAAGTTGTTCATCCGGCTCATCCGAGCATTGGTGAACCGCTCGTAGTGGCCGAGGTCCATGTCCGTCTCGCCCCCGTCCTCGGTGACGTAGACCTCGCCGTGCTGGAAGGGGCTCATCGTGCCGGGATCCACGTTGATGTACGGATCCAGCTTGATGAGGGTGATGTTGAGCCCGCGGTTCTCCAGCAGGGCGCCGATGGACGCGGAGGCAAGCCCCTTGCCGAGGGAGCTGACCACGCCGCCGGTCACGAAGATGTATTTGGTCTTCTTCGAGCGCATGTCCCTTCCTGCCAAGGAGGTTGGGATGCGTCAATGATTCTGTGGAGCCAGGAGGCTCGGCGGGTGTGCCAGCGGCTCAGCTCAGGTGCCGTCCTGTCCTTTCGGGCGGGAATGGGCGTAGTCCCGGGCCTCCGGCTCTCCGGCGCGGAAGTCGCGCAGCGGACAGTGGCGGCACGTCCACCCATCCCAGGCGCGCTTCACGGCCTGGTGCAGGCAGCGGTCATAGTGGAGGCAGAAGAGGTTGCGTTGGGCCTCCACAGCTCCCTCCTCGCGGATGGCCGAGGGCAAGGGGGTGGGGCAGGGTGTGATCGACAAGGTAGTGCTTCTCCAGAGAAGTCATCGAGGCTTCCCCCCTGCCCGCAAACAGGGTGGCCACGCGCGCATTCCCGAAAGGCGGGGCTGGGAGCCGGACATAAAAAGGCCCGCTCTGCCCGTGCGCCCCTTTCGGGTACTGCGCGCATGGGAGGGCGGGCCCTCACTGCTGGCTCCACATCCGCCGGGTGGCAGCTAGCGCGCCATGCCAGCGGAGGTGGATGCCTGACTGATATCGGTCAAGGCATCACCTCCTTTCGTCTGCGGCACCAGTGTTAATCGAGAGGGTGGTGCGTGCGCTAGTGCTTGATGTGGGTATCGTCGAGTGGCGTGCAGGCCGGCTGCTCTCCAGGCGGCCGTGGGGCGGTGGGCAAGGCACGGTCCTGAGCTGGGCCTGGCGGGTTTCCAGCAGGGCTGGACGCTCCCCTGGTGCTCAGGGGAGCTCCGAGCCAGCGCAGGGTGAGGGCGCACCACTTTCATAGAATCTGGGAGCCTCTTCGGTTGCGCACCGGACTTCCGCTCCTTGCTCCGCGACAGCGTGGCTGCTACCTCCGTGAGCGCCTGAACAGTCTTGTCTCGCCTGACGGAGTTCGCGCTTCATGAAGCTCAAGAGCCTGGGGTTGCTGCTGCTGGTGGCCTGGGCGGCCAGTGCCTGCGGTGAGGAGACACGCGCACTCGAGGCGGAGCTGGCTCCGGAAGCCGTGAGCACGACACGCCAGGAGGTTCGCAGCACCAACAAGGTGCTGATCCTGGGCAGCAGCGTCAACGGGGGACTCGGCAGCCGCGAGGCGCTGGCCGTGAGCGCCTTCGCCCCCACCGCGCAGATCGACGTGGTGACGCCCGCGCAGTGGCGGGCGATGACGGCCGAGCAGTTCATGGCCTACCGCGCCATCCTCATCGGGGACGCGGCCTGTGAGAGCGGCACGGCGGCGTTCGACGCCGCGGTGGATACCCGCCGCACCTGGGGTGCCATCGTCGACAGCAACGTGGTCATCCTCAGCACGGACCCGACGCAGAACAACACCGGGCAGCTGGTGGAGAACGCGATCCAGTTCGTGCTCGACTCCATCCAGTACCGCACCGGCATGTACATCGCGCTGGGGTGCTCCTACCAGGAGGCTCCGGCCAATACGGTGGCGACGCTGCTGGAGCCGTTCGGCACCTTCACCGTGCAGGGCGTGCCGGGCTGCGCCGACTTCGCACACATGTTCCAGATGACCCCCTCGCTCCTGTCGAACGACATCTTCGACGGCCTGCTGGTGGGCAATGGGTGCGCGGCGCGCTCGGTGTTCACGAGCTACCCGGACCACACCTTCGTCCACGTGGCCATCGCGACGAGCCTCATTGGCACACCCATTCCCGGCCAGCGGACCTATATCGACTACCTCATCGAGCCGGGCGCGGAGACGCCCTACGAGGGGGCACCCTATGTCCTCGTGCGCGGTGCCATGGCGGTGAGTGCTGGCTGTGGTGACCAGGATCACGGGGACGCGCAGGAGGACTGCGACGCGGGTGACGGCACCAATGGCCAGCCCGCGGGGCCCGGACAGAGTCCGGGGTCGACCTGCTCGTTCTCCTGCCACCTCCAGTGGTGCGGTGACGGCGCCGTGGACGTGGCGTTGGGGGAGGAGTGCGACAACGGCATCAACAACGGCCGCAGCGGGGATACCTCGGGCAGCATTGGCGCGTGCTCCTCGTTCTGCAAGATCCCCAATATCCCGCCGCCCAACCGGCCTCCGGTGGTGGTGTGCCGGAACGTGACGGTGGCCGCGACGAACACCTGCGGTGTCCCCGCCGATATCAACAACGGTTCCAGCGATCCGGACGGTGACCCGGTGAGCTGCACGCAGAACCCGGCGGGCCCGTACAACATTGGCAGCACGACGGTGACCCTGACGTGCACGGACCCGATGGGCCAGTTTGGCTCGTGCACGAGCACGGTGACGGTGACGGACTCGGTGGCGCCGACGGTGACCCTCGATGGTCCGGCCAACGAAGCCCTGGAGTGTACGCTCGGCGCCACGTACCCGGAGCTGGGGGCCACCGCGAGAGACCTCTGCGAGGGCCCGCTGCCCGTTACCGAGTCCGGCTCGGTCAACATGGGAGTGCCGGCCACCTATACGCTGACCTATACGGCCACGGACGCGGCCGGCAACGAGGGGTCGGCCACGCGCACGGTGGTCGTGTCCGACACGCTGTCGCCCACCGTCACGCTGTCCGGGGCGAATCCCCAGGCTCATGAGTGCGGCGTACCGTTCGCCGACCCGGGCTCCAGCGCCACCGACCAGTGCGCGGGCACCCTGCCGGTCACGATCAGCGGCACGGTGGATGACCGGGTGCGGGGGCCCTACACGCTGACCTACAGCGCGGACGATGGGCACGGTCACACAGTGTCTCGGGACCGCACGGTGAACGTGCGCGACACGCTGGCGCCGACCATCACGGTGGCGGGACCGCTGGAGGACTCGGCGGAGTGCGGCTCTCCTTATATGGATAGGGACGCGAGGGCCGATGACGTATGCGCCGGGCCGCTGCCGGTGACGCGGACGGTGACGGGAGACACGAGGCAGCCGGGCACCTTGACCATCTCGTACTCGGCCACGGATCCTTCGGGTAACAGCTTCACCTCGCCGGACATGCGCACGGTGACGGTGGTGGACACGCAGGCGCCGGCGCTGTCGCTGAGAGGCGCCGCGACGCAGCGCCTTGAGTGCGGCACGCTGTACGCGGAGCAGGGCGTGGTGGCCTCGGACGCGTGCTACGGGGACCTGTCATCCTCGGTCACTCGCACCGGCAGCGTCAGCTCGGGCACGGTGGGCGACTACTCGCTGGTGTACGAGGTGGCGGACGGAGCTGGGAACAGCGCGATTGCCGTGAGCCGGAACGTGGAGGTGAGAGACACGCTGCCGCCGACGCTGACGGTGCTGCCGCCGTTCAACCCGCGAGTGCAGTGCGACCATGTGGAGTACCAGGACCCGGGAGCCACGGCGAGCGACGTGTGTGCCCTGGACCTGACGAGCGCCATTCAGAGCTCGGGTCAGGTGGATACGGGCCTGCCGGGCCGCTACAGCCTGAGCTACCGGGTGGCCGATCCATCGGGCAATCAGGCGACGGCCAACGCGGCGCGCACGGTGTCGGTGGTGGACGACCTGCCCCCCACGATC